>Ga0265327_10000021_pt1 | contig 417788 bp, 372 predicted proteins | sample 41621metaG_FD_202089 | JGI IMG/M metagenome (GOLD analysis project Ga0265327, IMG submission 202089) | Rhizosphere microbial communities from Carex aquatilis grown in University of Washington, Seatle, WA, United States - 4-16-21 metaG | ecosystem: Host-associated > Plants > Roots >...
GCGGCGACCGACACCTCAACCGTGCCCTGCACGTCATCGTGTTGTCCCGGACCATGCACGACGAACGCACCCGCCGATACATCGAACGCCGCACCAGCGAAGGCAAAACACCACGCGAGATCCGACGCTGCCTCAAGCGCTACATCGCCCGAGACCTCTACCAACTACTCGAGACGCCCACAACCGCTTGACAGACATAGGAGCGTCCGAGGGAGGTCGACTATAGCGGAGCTATGTTGACCGACCGAGAACGCAGGCAGGCGGTGATTGGGCTCGGCTTAGTGGCCGCGACGGATCCATTCTTCTAGATGCGGCGCCTCTTCGCCGACTGAGGTGCTGTCGCCGTGACCGGTGCGCACTGATGTGTCAGCCGGCAGCGTCAGGATCCGGTCCTGAATTGAGTCGATGATTGTCGGGAAGTGCGAATGCGATCGGCCGGTGGCACCCGGGCCGCCGGAGAACAGCGTGTCACCACTGAACAGCGTCCCGTCCTCGGGCGCGTGGAGACAGATCGAACCAGGCGAGTGCCCCGGCGTGTTGATCACGATCAGTTCGGTACCCGCGACCGATACGCGCTGGCCATCGGCCAACTCACCGGGATCGATTCCCGGATGCGTGTCGTCCCACAGCATTCGGTCGCCGGGATGGAGCAGCATCGGCGCGCCGACCGCCGACGACAGCTCAGGTGCCACGGTGACGTGATCGTTGTGCCCGTGCGTCAGCACGATCGCCCGCACGTTCCGGCCACCGACGGCTTCAAGGATCGCGTCGGCTGAGTGCGCGGCGTCGACGATCACGACCTCGGAGTCGTCGCCGACCAACCACACGTTGTTGTCGACATCCCAGGTACCCCCGTCGAGACTGAACGTCCCGCTGGTCACGACACGATCGATGCGCAGGCTCACAGCACGACCACCGAACGCAGCACCTCTCCGGATTCCATTGCGCTGAAAGCCGATTCGATCTCATCGAGTCCGATCCGCGCGGACACGAACTTGTCCAGCGGCAACCGGCCCTGTCGGTACAGATCCGTCAGCATCGGGAAATCGCGTTCAGGCAGACAGTCGCCGTACCACGACGACTTCAGCGACCCGCCCCGGGAGAAGAAATCGACGAGTGGCAACTCCAGCCGCATCTGCGGTGTCGGCACCCCGACCAGCACCACGGTGCCGGCCAGATCGCGTGCGTAGAAAGCGGTTTCGTAGGTCTTCGGCGTCCCGACCGCGTCGATGACCACATCCGCGCCGTTGCCATCGGTCAGTTCCCCGATGGCCTCCACGACATCGGTGTCGGCGGCCGCGACGATCGCGTGGGTGGCACCGAACTCCTTGGCCCACTGGAGTTTCTGCGGATCGCGATCGACTGCGATGATAGTGTTCGCGCCCGCGAGTCGAGCACCGGCGATCGCGGCATTGCCGACGCCACCGCATCCGATGACGGCCACCGAATCGCCACGCGAGACGGCCCCGGTGTTGATCGCCGCGCCGAGACCGGCCATGACGCCACAACCCAGCAACCCGGCGACGGCAGGGTCGGTGGTGGCGTCCACCTTGGTGCACTGCAATTCGTGCACGAGGGTCTTGTCGGCGAACGCACCGATGCCGAGGGCCGGCGTGAGCTCGGTGCCGTCCTCCAGGGTCATCGGCTTACTGGCGTTGAACGTGTCGAAGCAGTACCAGGGGCGGCCGCGCCGGCAGGCCCGGCACGATCCGCAGACCGCGCGCCAGTTCAACACCACGAAATCCCCGACCTCGACATGCGTGACATCGGGTCCGACCTGGTCGACGATGCCGGCGGCCTCGTGTCCGAGCAGGAACGGGTACTCGTCGTTGATGCCGCCGTCGCGGTACGCCATGTCGGTGTGGCAGACGCCACATGCCTGCACTTCCACGATCACATCGCGCGGCCCCGGCGGTGGAATCAACACCGTCTCGACCGTCGTCGGCGCGCCTTTGCCCGCCGACACCACACCCCGGACCCGAATCGCTGCGTCACTGCTCATGACCTTCACCATGCCATGCAGCCCCGACCGGCCTCCGGCCTTCCCAGGTGTTCGCCGATAGCAGAACGCCATGGGCGCTTGCCTGCCCCGATTCGGGAATCCAGCTGGTCGCGGGTCGCGTTGTACCCGGTGAACGGTTATCGATTAGCCGTGGCACGGCCGGGTGCGCGACAATTGGATGAGATCACTGTCGTAGACACGCCGACCGAGAAGAAAGGGAAGACATGACCGACCACTCATCGATGTACCGCCTGGTCTTTCCGGCGCCATCGGTCGACACCGGCGACGGCGTCGGGCCGGTGCTGGTTCACGCCCTGGAAGGCTTCGCGGACGCTGGTCACGGCGTCAAGCTCACCGCCGATCACCTGCGCGAGAGCCTGCATTCCGAGCTGGTGGCCTATTTCGACACCGACTCGATCATCGACTACCGGTCACGCCGCCCGATGATGACGTTCGCCGAGGACCAGATCACCGACGTGGACATGCCGCGACTGCAGCTGCATGTCGTCCGCGACAACTCCGGACGCCCGTTCCTGCTGCTGTCCGGTTCGGAGCCCGATCTGCGCTGGGAGGGGTTCGTCGACGCCGTCAAGGAACTCGCCGACCGCTTCTCGGTCTCCACGGTGATCGGGCTCAACTCGATCCCGATGGCCATCCCGCACACCCGTCCCGCGACCCTGACCGCCCATGGCGACGACGACCTGATCGAGGGCCTGCCCAAATGGGGCGGCGCGCTGAAGTTCCCGGCGAGCGCATCGATGCTGCTGGAGCTGCGTCTCGGACAGGCCGGATACCCGGCCCTCGGGCTCTCCGTGCACGTACCGCACTACTTGTCGCAGACCGACTACCCGGCAGCAGCGCTCAAGGCAGTGACCTCGCTCGGCGGTGTCGCCGGCCTGGACCTGCCCATCGCGGCCCTGGAAAATGCCGCCGAGTCGATGCGCACCCAGATCGACGCCGAAGTCGACGGCAACGCCGAGGTCGAAGGCGTCGTGCGCGCCCTTGAGTCGCAATACGATTCGTTTGCCGCGGGCCAATCCGAAGAGCGTTCGCTGCTGGCCGCCGACGAACCACTGCCCAGTGGTGACGAGCTCGGCGCCGAGTTCGAGAAGTATCTGGCGCAGCATCACGCCGGCGACAACAAGAACCCTGACGATCCGACCGACGAGGAGTGACTGCCGGCACGGCGTCTCCGCTGGTCGCGACCACTTCGTGGGATCCCGACGACAGTTACACCACGTTCACCGACTGGTGGAACGAGCGCGGCATCGAGCTGTACTCCACGCAGGACGAGGCGGTTCTCGAACTGGCGTCGGGTTCACACGTCATCCTGTCGACGCCCACCGGCTCAGGAAAGTCGTTGGTTGCCGGCGCCGCACTGTATTTCGCGCTATGCCGCGGCGAACGCGCGTACTACACCGCACCGATCAAGGCGCTGGTGAGCGAGAAGTTCTTCGATCTCTGCCGACAGTTCGGCGCCGATCAGGTCGGCATGATGACCGGCGATGCATCGGTCAACCCGCAGGCGCCCATCATCTGCGCGACGGCCGAGATCGTGGCGAATATCGCGCTGCGCGAGGGTGATTCAGCGGCGCCCGGCGTCATCGTCATGGACGAATTCCACTACTACGCCGAACCGGATCGCGGCTGGGCGTGGCAGGTTCCGCTCATCGAGCTCCCGCAATTCCAGTTCCTGCTGATGTCGGCGACGCTCGGCGACGTATCGTTCTTCGTCGATGATCTGCGGACGCGCACCGGGCGCGTCACTGCAGCCATCACCGGGACGACTCGACCGGTGCCGCTGGAGTACGCGTACTCTCTGACCCCCACCGTCCACACGATCACCGAGTTGCTCGAAAATGACCGCGGACCGGTGTATGTCGTGCATTTCACCCAGGCGGCCGCGGTGACCCAGGCCCAGTCGCTGCTGAGCGTCACCGTCGCCGATCGAGCGACGCGCGACGCGATCGCCACCGAGATCGGCGACTTCCGATTCGCGACCGGATTCGGAAAGGTCTTGTCCCGCTTGGTCCGCGCCGGAATCGGGATCCATCACGCAGGCATGCTCCCCCGCTACCGCCGGTTGGTCGAGCGACTCGCCCAACAGGGACTGCTGCGCGTCATCTGCGGCACCGACACTCTCGGGGTCGGCATCAACGTCCCCATCCGCACCGTCCTGTTCACCGGGCTGACCAAGTTCGACGGCGTCCGGCAACGACATCTGCGGGCCCGCGAGTTCCATCAGATCGCCGGGCGGGCGGGCCGCGCCGGATACGACACCGTCGGGTACGTCGTTGCCCAGGCCCCCGAACACGACGTCGAGAACGCCCGGGCCGTCGCCAAAGCCGGCGATGATCCCAAGAAACTCAAGAAGATCCAGCGCAAGAAGGCGCCCGAGGGTTTTGTGTCCTGGAGTGAGGCCACCTTCGACAAGCTCGTCGCCGCACCGCCAGAGCCGCTGCGGTCCCGGTTCGCCGTATCGACATCGATGCTCCTGGAGGTGATCGCCCGACCCGGCGACTGCTTCGCGCATATGCGACATCTGTTGGAGGCCAATCACGAACCGCGTGATCGTCAGCGGACACATATCCGGCGCGCCATCGCGCTGTACCGGGGCCTGTTGTCCGGCAACGTTGTTCAGCGGCTCGATCAGCCCGATCGATCCGGCAAATGGATCGCCGTCGCCGCGGATCTGCCGAAGAATTTCGCCCTCACCAACCCGCTGTCGGAGTTCGCGCTGGCCGCCACCGACATCCTCGACTATGCGTCGGATGACTATCCGCTGCAGCTGATCTCACTGATCGAATCGACGTTGGAGGATCCGCGGCAGGTCTTGATGGCCCAACAGCGGGTGGCCCGCGACGCCGCGGTGGCGGCGATGAAGGCGGACGGAATCGAGTACGACGAGCGGATGGACCGCCTCAGCGAGATCTCCTGGCCCAAACCCGAGGCGGCGCTGATCGAGGCCGCGTTCGAGATTTATCAGCAGTCCCACCCGTGGCTGCGCGGCACCCATCCGGCACCGAAGTCGGTGCTGCGCTACATGATCGAACACGCGCTTACCTTCAACGAATTCGTATCCGAGTTCGGTCTGGCGCGCAGCGAAGGTGTGCTGCTGCGGTATCTGACGGACGCCTATCGGGTGCTGCGGCAAGGCATCTCCCTCGCGGCACGATCAGCCGAGGTCGACGAGATCATCGAGTGGCTCGGGGTGCTGATCTCGCAGATCGACTCGAGTCTGGTCGACGAGTGGGAACAGCTGAGCGCCGGGAGCCCCGACCGGCCCACCGCCGAGGCCACCGCCCCCGCCGCACTGACCACGCAGCCACGAGCCCTCCGGATCATGGTGCGCAATGCCATGTTCCGCGTCATCGAACTCGTCGCCCGCCGACGCTGGGAACAGCTGCCCGGCGACGTGGACTGGCCGACCGAGCTGGCCGCATACTTCGACGAGTACGGCGATCTCGGGACCGGTCCGAGTGCCCGGGGCCCGGCGCTGTTCAGCTTCGACGGCGATCGGCTGGCACGCCAGGTGTTCGATGACCCGGACGGCGACCATGGCTGGGCGGTCGAGGTCGAGATCGACCGGGAAGCGACCGATCAGTCCGGCGAGGTCGTCTTCGCCTCCCTGCGGGTCATCACGGGCTGAGGACGCGCACCGCGCCGCCGGCCGCGACCGTCTCGGTGATGGATGCGGCGAACTCCCGGAACTCCGCCAGACGCGGACTGCTCGCGCGGGCGACCAGTCCTATCCGACGGCCGGGACGCGCTGTGCCACCGGCAAACTCGGCGGTGGTCAGCGGCCCGCGCTCGGCCTCGACCGCCACGGCGGTACGTGGGATCAGGGTCACCCCCAGGCCGCCCGCGACGCACTGCACCGCGGTGGCCAGCGACGCCGCACGAGTGGGTCCGACATCCGGTCGAACGCCCGCCAGCTGACACACCTCCAGGGCCTGATCACGCAGACAATGCCCCTCATCGAGCAACAACAGCGGCAGATCGGCCAGCACCTCCGGCGACACCCGCTTGCGTCCCGACAGCGGATGCCCGGCCGGCAGGGCGAGCACGAAATCCTCTTGATACATCGGGATCTCGACGATTCCCGACGCATCGGTCGGCAACGCCAGCATCGCCACATCTACTGCGCCGGACCGCAGTGCGTCCAGCAGCCGGGCCGTCTGGTCCTCCACGACCCGCAGCCGCAGACCCGGGATCTTCTCGGCCATACCGGCGAGCACACCCGGCAGGATGTATGGGGCGATCGTCGGAATGAGTCCCAGCCGAACCGTTCCCGAGAGTGACCCGTTCGATCCGGCCGCGACGGAAGTGAATTCGGTCACCGCGTCTACCACCCGTTCGGCGGCCGGCAGCAGCCGCTCACCGTCTTCTGTCAAGAAGACACGCCGGGTCGATCTTTCGACCAGAGAGCGCTCCAGGCCCGCCTCCAGACCGGCGAGCGCTTGCGACAGCGTCGGCTGACTGAGGCCCAAATTCTTTGCGGCAGTGCCGAAATGACGGTGATGCGCGACCGCGACGAAGGCGCGGAGTCCGGCGATCGTCGGCACATAAATTTGATCGGTCATACCTATCAGTCTAGTGCCATTAATCACGTTTCGCTTTTGACGCTTCTTCGGCACAATAACTAGTGACGTACGAAACCCGAACTCACACCTAGGAGCGATGAGCATGACCCTGCTGACCATCGGCGACCAGTTCCCCGCCTACTCCCTCACCGCCGTTGTCGGCGGCGACCTCTCCGCCGTGAACGCTCAGCAGCCTGACGACTACTTCACCAACGTCTCCAGCGACGACGCCGCCGGCAAGTGGCGGATCGTGTTCTTCTGGCCGAAGGACTTCACCTTCGTCTGCCCGACGGAGATCGCCGCGTTCGGCAAGTTGAACGACGAGTTCGAGGATCGCGACGCGCAGGTGCTGGGTGTTTCGGTGGACAACGAGTTCGTCCACTTCCAGTGGCGCGCACAGCATGAGGACCTGAAGACCCTTCCCTTCCCGATGCTGAGCGACCTCAAGCGTGAGCTGGCCGCCGCTACCGGCGTGCTCAACGCCGACGGCGTCGCCGATCGTGCCACCTTCATCGTCGATCCCAACAACGAGATCCAGTTCGTCTCGGTGACCGCAGGTTCGGTCGGGCGCAACGTCGACGAGGTGCTGCGCGTGCTCGACGCACTGCAGTCCGACGAGCTGTGCGCCTGCAACTGGCGCAAGGGCGACCCGACGATCAACGCCGGCGAACTGCTCTCCGCCAGCGTCTAGTCATCAAGGAGCACAACACATGTCGATCGACAATCTGAAGAATGCACTGCCCGAGTACGCCAAGGATCTCAAGCTGAACCTGGGATCGATCAGTCGAACCACCGCGTTGAGCTCCGAGCAGCTGTGGGGCACGCTGCTGGCCGCCGCCGCTGCGACCCGCAATCCGGTGGTGCTCACGGAGATCGCAGATGAGGCTGCCGACAACCTGTCAGCTGAGTCCTACAACGCTGCCCTGGGTGCCGCGTCGATCATGGGGATGAACAACGTCTTCTACCGTGGCCGCGGATTCCTCGACGGCAAGTACGACGACCTGCGGGCCGGTCTGCGGATGAACATCATCGGCAACCCCGGTGTCGACAAGGCGCTGTTCGAGCTGTGGTCGTTCGCCGTGTCGGCGATCAACGGCTGTGGCCATTGCGTGGCCGCGCACGAGAACACGCTGCGTGAAGCCGGCGTGGATCGCGAGGCCATCCTCGAGGCGCTCAAGGTCGGCAGCATTGTCGCCGGTGTCGCCCAGGCTATTTCGACCGCCGAACTGCTGGTCAACGCCTGACACGATAGACAAACAGAACGGGCCGAGCGCATCACGCGCTCGGCCCGTTCTGTTTCGTGTGGACGTCAGCCCAGGGCGGACGCGATACGCTCGGCCAGCTCGGCGGTCTGGTCGGCAGTCATCACGAAGGCCGGCGAGATCTGCATCGCGCCGACACCCGCGGCCCGTCCACTGACGCCGTGCTCGCGCAAGGTCTTGACGAACGGCATCGCCTCGGCCGGATCGGCCAACTGCACCGCGGCCACCGCCCCGTTGCCGCTGCGCACCTCCTCGACCCGCGGATGGTCGGCCAGCGGCGCCAGCGCCGAGTGCAGGTTGTCGGCCAGTTCCTGTGCGCGGGTCAGCAGATCCTCCCGCTCGACGATGTCCAGGCTCGCCATCGCGGCCGCGGCAGCTCCGGCATGCCCGCCGTAGGTGTAGCCATGACGCCACCAGACTCCGCCCGAGTAGAACGGCTCGGCGATCTTCGGCGCGATGAAGACCGCCCCCATCGGCACGTATCCGGACGTCAGCCCCTTGGCGACGGTCATCATGTCAGGCTGTAGGTCGAATTTGCTCGACGCGAACCAGCTGCCGCCGATGCGGCCGAAGCCGGTGACGACCTCATCCGCGACGAACAGCACGTCGTGCTCACGGCAGATGTCGCGCACCTCGCGCAGGTAGCCGTCCGGCGGCAGGTAGATGCCACCGGCGCCGATGATCGGCTCACAGAAGAAGGCCGCGATGTTGTCGGCGCCGATTCGTTCGATCAGCCCGAGCAGACTCTTCGCGTCATCCCACTCGACCGTGGCCGCATCCGGCATCAGCTCGCCGTAGCCCTCGCGGTTCGGCGGCAGGCCCGACAGCGCAGTCCCTGCGACGTGCATGCCGTGGTAGGCCTTGGTGCGGCCGACGATGATCTTCTTCTCCGGCTTGCCCATTTCGTGCCAGTAGCGACGGGCTAGCTTGGCGGCCGAGTCGATCGAGTCGCTGCCGCCCGAGGTGAAGAACACCTTCGAGCCCGGGATCGGCGCGATCCCCGACAACCGTTCAGCGAGCTCATAGGTGACGTCCGCAGTGAAATCGCCGAACCCGGAGAAGTGGGCCAGCTTGCTCAGCTGGGCCCCGACCGCATCGGCGATCTCTGTGCGACCGTGGCCGACGTTGGTGAACCACAGACCGGCCGTTGCGTCGAGATACTTGTTTCCCTGGTCGTCCCAGACGTGTACGCCCTCGCCTCTGGTGACGACGAACGGCCCGGTCGCGTTCACGGCGCCCATATCGGCAAATCCGTGCCACAGTGCAGAGCTGGAACTGGAGGTAGTCATGACAGACATCATGCCGAACCCGATTAGGCTTGGTGCAGCATGTCCGCCACTTCAGAATCTGCATCGTCTATGACTGCAACATCCCGGACTCGGGCACAGCTGTATGCGGCGCTCGCGGACGTCACCCTCGTCGACGAACACCGACTGCGACGCAAACTACGGCGGGCCGAGTCAGCCGATGCTCTGGAACGTGTCGCCCGGGACGTCGAAAAAGGGCGTGCCCGTCTGCGGCGCCGACTCGCTGTCGAACCGCACCTCGACTACCCCGCACACCTGCCGGTGTCGGCGGCCCGCGACGAGATCGCCGCGGCGCTGGAGCAGCATCAGGTCATCGTCGTCGCCGGCGAGACCGGCTCCGGCAAGACGACCCAGCTGCCGAAGATCTGTCTGGAACTCGGCCGCGGTCGCCGCGGGATGATCGGGCATACCCAGCCCCGGCGGCTGGCGGCACGCGCCGTCGCGACCCGAATCGCGCAGGAATGCCAGACCGAACTCGGCACCGCCGTGGGGTTCTCGGTGCGGTTCACCGATCAGGTGTCCGACAGCACGCTCGTCAAGCTGATGACCGACGGCATCCTGCTGCGGGAGATCACCAAGGACCGATTCCTCCGCGCCTATGACACCCTCATCATCGACGAGGCCCACGAGCGCAGCCTGAACATCGATTTCATCCTCGGCTATCTCAAACAGCTGTTGCCCAAGCGCCCCGACCTCAAGGTCATCATCACGTCGGCGACCATCGAACCCGGCCGGTTCGCCGAGCATTTCGCGGGCCCCGCCGGTCCCGCGCCGATCGTCGAGGTGAGCGGGCGCACCTATCCCGTCGAGATCCGTTATCGACCACTACAGTTCGCACCCGATGATCCCGAGCACGAGCACGTCGACCTGGATCAGCAGCAGGCCATCTCAGCAGCCGTGGATGAATTGTGTTCGGACGCCCCATCCGGCGACATCCTGGTGTTCCTGCCGACCGAGCGCGAGATCCGCGACACCGAACAATCGTTGCGACACCTGAAGAGTCGCGGTATCGACATCCTGCCGCTCTATGCCCGACTGTCGAACGCCGACCAGCAGAAGGTGTTCGCGCCGCATAGCGGACGCCGAATAGTGTTGTCCACCAACGTCGCCGAAACATCGTTGACGGTTCCCGGGATCCGCTATGTCGTCGATGCCGGCACCGCACGCATCTCGCGCTACTCGCACCGCACCAAGGTCCAGCGCCTGCCGATCGAACCGATTTCCCAGGCCAGCGCACGCCAGCGAGCCGGCCGATGCGGACGTGTCGCCGACGGCATCTGCATCCGTCTCTACAGCGAGGACGACTACGAATCACGGCCCGAGCACACCGATCCCGAGATTCTGCGCACGAATCTCGCCGCGGTGATCTTGCAGATGACCGCGCTGGGACTCGGCGACATCGCGGCCTTCCCGTTCGTCCAGGCGCCCGACGCCAAGTCCGTCCGCGACGGTGTCGCACTGCTCGAAGAACTCGGCGCTCTGAACCCGACCACGAAGGACGCTGGGGCGCAGCCACCGGTGCGCACGTTGACCTCGGTCGGCCGCGAACTGTCGCAGCTACCGGTCGATCCGCGGCTCGGCCGGATGCTGGTCGCCGCGCACCACGACGGCGCGCTGACCGAAATGCTGATTCTGGTTGCCGCCCTGTCCATTCCCGATGTCCGGGAACGGCCCGCCGAGCATCGACAAGCCGCTGACGAGGCACATACGCGATTCGCCGTATCCGGGTCGGAATTCCTGAGCTACCTGGAACTGTGGAAGTATCTGGGCGAGCAGCAGAAAACATTGTCCGGCAATCAATTCCGCAAGCAGTGTGGTCGGGAATTCCTGCACTGGCTGCGTGTTCGCGAATGGCGCGACCTGCATGGCCAGCTGAGTCGCATCACCAAGGATCTGGGATGGCAGGCCAATTCCACCGCGGCGACTCCCGACGTCATCCATCAGTCCGTGCTCGCCGGGCTGCTGAGCCACATCGGCTTGCGCGACGCCGAGACTCGAGAGTTCTTCGGCGCCCGCGGCACTCGATTCGCCGTCTTCCCGGGCTCGCCGCTGGCCAAGAAGCCGCCGCGGTTCGTGGTGGCCGCCGAACTGGTAGAGACCTCCCGGCTATGGGGCCGGACCGTTGCCGGAGTCGACCCGGCGTGGGCCGAACGGCTCGCCGGCCCTCTGGCAAAGCGCAGCTACAGCGAGCCGCGGTGGTCAGCCAAACGATCCGGCGCGGTGGCTGCCGAACGAGTCACGTTGTACGGCGTGACGCTGGCCGCCGATCGGTTGGTGCCACTCGGCGGGATCGATCCACCGCTGGCGCGCGAGCTGTTCATCAGGCATGCCCTGGTCGAGGGCGACTGGCGCACCAATCATGCGTTCTTCCAACAGAACCGAGACCTGCTCGACGACGTAGCCGGCCTCGAGGATCGGGCCCGACGACGCGACCTGGTCGTCTCCGATGACGCCCTCTTCGACTTCTACGACAAACGCATCCCCGACGACGTCGTATCCGGCCGGCATTTCGACACCTGGTGGCGCAAGGAGCGCCGCAAACACCCCGAGCTGCTCTCGTTCACCGCCGACGATGTCGCCGCGGCCGGCACAGACGCCGTGCAGGCGGGTGAGTTTCCGGGAAGTTGGGTGCAGGGCAGCACCGAATTGGAGCTGAGGTACCGATTCGCACCGGGCGACCCCGAGGACGGCGTGACCGCGGTGATCCCGTTGCCCCTGCTGCCGACCGTCCGAGCAGCGGGATTCGACTGGCTGGTTCCGGGCTATCGCGCCGAACTGGCTGCGGAGCTGATCCGCACATTGCCGAAGTCGTTGCGACGTCAGGTGGTTCCGGCACCGGACATCGCGGCCGCGGCCCTCCGTCAGCTCCGACCGCGCAGCGAACCACTCGTGACCGGCCTCGCCCGGGAGGTGTCATCTCTTGCGGGGGTGGCGATATCTCCCGGCGACCTGCGCCCCACCGAACTGCCCGCTCATCTGCGGATCACCTTCCTCGTCGTCGACGACCGCGGCGATGCGGTGGCCTCCGGGAAGAGTCTCCCCGATCTCCAACAGCAGCTGGCCGCCTCGGCCGAGCACGCTCACCGGGCGGCGGTCGACGAGCCCGGCGGGCCGCCGGCCCGTGACTGGTCGGACGATACGTTCGGAACGATCGAGCCCGAGGTAGTGCAATCGATTGCCGGACAACAGGTCACTGGCTATCCCGGACTTTCCGTGTCGGGCGACGGCGTCAGCGTCCGCGTCTTCAGTACCGAACGCGAACGCGATTTGAACCATCATCTGGCCGTGCGAACGCTGCTCGATCTGCAGTTGACGGCGTCGCGCCGCAATCTGTTGTCGGTCCTGGATGCGCCCGGCCGCCTGGCTCTGAGTCAGAGCCCGTATTCCGATACGGATCGATTGATCGCCGACTGCCGGATCGCGGCGCTCGACGATATCCTTCGCGGTGACGCTGTGTCGCACCGCGGATTGCCGCGCACCGCAACAGAGTTCACCGTCCTGCGGGACCGTGTACGCGGCGAATTGGGCGCCCGCACGCTCGCCGCCTTCACGGCGGCGGTCGACACTCTGCGGGAGGTCGGGCCGCTGCGCTCGGCGATCGATGGATGCCGGATCCAGCAGTCGGCAGAGGATGTCGCCGATCAGCTGGACAACCTGGTCTTCGACGGCTTCGTCGCGGCCACCGCATTGATTCACCTGCAGCAGTTGCCGCGATACCTGCGGGCCGCACGCGCGCGGCTGGAATCGTTGCCGGCCTCTCAGTCCCGCGACGCCGAAGCCATGGCCGCGATCGATCGCGCGGTCGGGCACTGGAACTCGGTGGCCGATTCCGTCTCAGCCGATCTCCGGGACGAACTCAATGAGCGCGCCGGATGGATCGTCGAGGAACTGCGGGTAGGGCTGTTCGCTCAGCGAATCGGAACCGCCTACCCGATTTCCGAGAAACGTGCGAAGAAGATGATCAGCGACCTACGCTGATCGCCGTCTGATCAGGACTCGGCGCGGGCGGAACGCAGGTCATCGATCTCACGCTGGAAATCGTCCACCGAAGCAAACGAACGATAGACCGACGCGAAGCGCAGGTACGCGACCTCGTCGAGATCCCGCAACGGTCCGAGGATCGCCAAACCGACCTCGTTGCTGGGGATTTCGGCCGATCCGCTGGCGCGGACCGAGTCTTCGACGGCTTGCGCCAACTTCTGCAGCTTGTCGTCGTCGACCTGCCGACCCTGGCAGGCGCGCCGAACGCCCTTCATGACCTTCTCGCGGCTGAACGGTTCAGTGACACCATTGCGTTTCACGACGGCGAGCACGGCACTCTCGACTGTCGTGAAGCGACGCCCGCATTCGTTGCAGGACCGGCGTCTGCGGATCGCCTGCCCCTCATCGGCCAGGCGCGAATCGACCACTCGGGTCTCTTCGTTCTTGCAGAACGGGCAGTGCATCGGCGCATCCTCGGCAAACAGTGGTACGACCGCACCGAAATCCGATGCGTTATACACGGGCGCTGCCCAGGATACTGGTGGTCCAGCACCGATCAACACCATCGGCCGCTCCGTCCGTACCGGGGCCGCGGTCTACCGCTGGTACAGCGGCGCCAACAACGGCTGACCGGCCGACAACTGGGCATTCGGCAGGTCATTGAGGTCGAGAATCTTGTTGATGACGATGGACGAGGGCATCGTCGGGGCGACACGCTGCGCCACATCACCGATCGTCTCGCCCGGCTTCACGTGCACGATCTCGGTCTGGGTCACCGCCGGGGTCGTCGCCTGCTCAATCCCGTTGCCCACCAAGCCGACAGCGAAGACGGTGATCGCGAGACCGAGGCCGACCAGGATGCCGACGGCCCACGCCCGACGGCGGGCGTAGACGGACGGCCGCGTGCGCGGCATGCCCGAGCACGCGGTGCCCGCATGCGACGCCGGCATCGCGGCGCCGCCGGGCCGCTGGCCGTGCGGGCGTACCCGGTCGGCGCGGCCGGCCTGCGGACGCCGCACCGAGGTGCTCCCGGAGCGCCGGTCGACGGCCCCGGAACCCCGAACCGGGGTACGGAAATCGTCGGCGTAGATGTCGGTGGAACGAAGTGCCAGTGCCGTGGCCATGTCGTCTCTCCTTCGATCAGTTTCGAACACCCGTTTGGGTGAACTTATGTTCGAATTTGTACCACGCGACTCCGACAAGTGCGCAACATTCGTCGAACAGATGTTTGAAACTTGTGACCTTCTCGGCTAGCGTGGTCGTCAACACCACCGACAGGAGAGGTATCCCGATGACTGAAAAGCGCGGGTCAGACGAGGAATCCGGGAGCGTCACGCCCGGGCCGGGCGCCGAGACCACCCTGACTGATCGGCAACGACGCGTACTCGAAGTCATCCGCGCATCTGTTCGAGAGCGCGGCTACCCGCCGAGCATTCGCGAGATCGGCGACGCCGTCGGATTGACGTCGACCTCGTCCGTCGCCCACCAACTTCGCACTCTTGAGCGAAAGGGCTTCTTCAGTCGCGACCACAACCGGCCGCGCGCGATCAACGTCCACGACACCGACGCCGAGTCCACGCCATCGGTGCTCGGCGAGGGCGACACGTCCCTGCCCACGCCCACCTTTGTCCCGGTCCTCGGCCGGATCGCGGCCGGCGGCCCGATCCTCGCCGAAGAAGCCGTCGAGGACGTCTTCCCCCTTCCCCGCGAGTTGGTGGGCGAGGGATCGCTGTTCTTGTTGAAGGTGGTCGGCGACTCAATGGTGGACGCCGCCATCTGCGATGGCGACTGGGTGGTGGTGCGCCAGCAGAACGTCGCCGACAACGGCGAGATCGTGGCAGCCATGCTCGACGGCGAGGCGACCGTCAAGACCTTCAAACGTGTTGCCAATGGCCAGGTCTGGCTCATGCCACACAACGCCGAGTACGACCCCATCGACGGCAACCACGCCCAAATCCTCGGCAAGGTAGTGACGGTCATCCGCAGGGTCTAGCGGATACAGAAATCCCCGGTCTCGGCACCAACCCAAGACCGGGGATCCAGGGTTTGTCGTTTTGCGTCAGCCAGACTGACGCAGCCGCCCGCCGGGAGACAGCTGTGCGATCCAGCAAGGCGGAAGGTTGTCGGCTATAGCGAAGCTATGCCGACGGCCTGACAACGCCGCTGGTCGTGCAGCTGGCCCGGCTACTAAACCCCAAGTGACCGCCCAATGATCTCTTTCATGATTTCGGTGGTGCCGCCGTAGATGGTCTGGACTCGGGAGTCGAGGAACGCCTTGGCGACGAAGTATTCGCGCATGTATCCGTAGCCGCCGTGGAGCTGCAGGCAGCGGTCAATCAGGTGCACCTGGTTTTCGCTGGCGTAGTACTTCGCCATCGCCGCCTCGGGAACCGTCAACTTGCCCTGGACGAGCAGGTCGATGCAGCGGTCGACGAAGACTCGGGTCGCCGCGGTCGAGGTGGCCAGTTCGGCGAGTAGGAATCGACTGTTCTGGAAGTTGCCGATGGACTTACCGAACGCCTTGCGGTCCTTGGTGTATTCGATCGTCTTCTCGAGCACCGATTCCATTGCGGCGGCTGCGGCGACGGCGATCGACAACCTCTCCTGCGGCAGGTTCTGCATCAGGTAGATGAAACCCATCCCCTCCTCACCGAGAAGGTTTTCGGCGGGCACGCGCACATCGTTGAAGCTCAGCTCCGCGGTGTCCTGCGCCTTGAGGCCGACCTTGTCGAGGTTGCGGCCGCGTTCGAAGCCCTCCATGCCGCGCTCGACGGCGATGAGGCTGAAGCCTTTCGAGCCGGCTTCCGGATCGGTACGACACACGACGATCACCAGATCGGCGTTGATGCCGTTGGTAATGAAGGTCTTGGAGCCGTTGATGACCCAGTCACTGCCGGATTTGGTCGCCGTGGTGCGGATGCCCTGCAGGTCGCTGCCGGTTCCGGGCTCGGTCATCGCGATCGCGGTGATCATCTCGCCGCTGCAGTATTTCGGCAGCCAGCGCTTCTTCTGTTCGTCGTTGCACAGGCTGATCAGGTACGGCGCGATGATGTCGTTGTGCAGCGTGAATCCCGGTCCGGTGTAGCCGCCGCGGGCGCCCTCCTCGCCGATGATCGCGTTGTAGCGGAAGTCGTCGACGCCGCCACCACCGAACTCCTCCGGCACTGCCATACCGAGGAAACCGTTCTTGCCCGCCTCGAGCCACACCTCACGATCGACGATCTCCTGCTCTTCCCACCGCGCATGGTTCGGCTCCACGTGCTGTGCAAGAAAGCCCTGGTAGGCCTCGCGGAAGAGGTCGTGTTCGGGTTCGAAGATGGTGCGTTCCACAGTGCCTCCTAGACAGGCGTCAAAACAAAACATGCAGGTATGATTGTTATTGCAGTGTAGAGCACGTGCGGAGCGGACATTCGGGTGGAGATCCGGGTGGAGATCCCGGCAGAGTCCACTGTGTGTCCCGATGAAGCCGCTGACCCGTGGCAGGCTGGCGATATGGCCTCCTTGAACGCAGCGGCAGTCGACCGGCTGCTGGGCTTCAACGACTTCACGCCGCCCCCACCCACCGGTCCGTTGTTCGATGTCGCCGGCAAGGCTCGCAATCAATGGCCGGTGATCGTCATCCTCGCCGTGGCCGCAGGCGTGACCGTGTCCCCACTCGGTGTCAGCGGCCGTGGTCTCTACGGTCTCGCGCTACTGGTCGTGAACATCGCCTTCGCCACCGTGCGGATGGTTTCTCCCGACCGTCTCGGCCCACGCCATCGGTTCGTAATCCTGTGCGCCGCGGCTCTGTTCGGCGGATTGCTGATCGGCTTCGATCCGAGCAGTACGGCGGCCATCTTCGCCTGCTACGTGGCCGGTCATGCCGGCTACTCGCTGCCCACGCGGGCGGCCGCGGTCGTCGCCGTGTGTTGTTCGGGCTTCAGCGCGGCCGCAGTCGCGTTGGACCACGGCACCGGCTACCTATGGGCGTGGCACCTGCTCGTCGGGCTGACGGTGTTGCTCGGCATGACCCGACAGAATCGCCAACAGTTGCTGCGGTTGGCCGATGAGAAGGTGCTGGAGACCCGTCGGGCCGCCGCCGCTGAGGCCCGCGCCAGTGCACTTGCCGAACGCGGCCGGATCGCCCGGGATCTTCACGACGTGCTGGCGCACTCACTGTCCGGCGTCAACATGCAGCTCAATCTGGCAGGGGCGCTGCTGGATTCCGGCCGCACCGATCAGGCCCGCGCCGCAGTCGACCAGGCCCGACAGATGGTCACCGACGGTCTGGCCGATGCTCGCAGCGCCGTGTATGCGCTCCGCGAGGAGACCCTCGAACTGGTTCCGGCGATTCGGGCACTACTGCAGTTCGATCACGAACAGCTCGATGCCTCCACCGAATCCGTCGCCCTCGACGCGCGCCGCACCGCGACGATCCTGCGGATAGTCACCGAGGCGGTCACCAATGCCCGCCGGCATGCGCCCGGCGCGCCGACGACGGTCACCGTGGGCCAGATCGGCGCCGCGCTGAGCATTACGGTGCACAACGAACCACCAGCGACTCCCGCGGCGCCGTCGCCGGGCAGCGGAATGGGTATGGTCGGCATGCGTGAGCGGGCCGCCGAACTCGGCGCCCGACTGACTGCGGGCGCGGATCCCGACGGATCCTGGACCGTGTCCCTGGAGGTGCCCACCGATGCCGGACAGGAGCGTCAAGAACCGTGAATGACGATGCCGCCCAATCTAATTCCGTACCGATTCGGGTTGTGCTGGCTGACGATCAGGCGACGATCCGGGATGCCCTGGCGATGATGCTGGACCTGTTCGACGACATCGACATCGTCGGTGTCGGCTCCGATGGGGTGGAACTGGTCGCGCTGGCCCGTGAACATCGGCCCGACGTCGTGCTCACCGACCTCCGCATGCCGGCACTGGACGGCGCCGCCGCCACCGCCCGCATCCTCACCGAACAGCCCGACCTGCCGGTGGTCGTACTCACGACGTTCGATGACGACGAATCGGTGTTCGCTGCGCTCGATGCCGGGGCCCGCGGTTACCTGACCAAGGACGCCGGACGAGCGGAGATCGCCGCCGCCATCCGAGCCGCCGCGGCCGGACAGTCGGTGCTCGATCCATCCGTGCAGGCCCGATTGGTGGCGGCCGCCGTCGCGCGCGGAAAGAACACTGCCGCAACGTCTTCGACTCCAACCGCCGGCGATCTCACCACCCGCGAACGCGAGGTTCTCGAGTTGATCGCCGCCGGACTGACTAATCGGGAGATCGCGACCCGGCTGTTCATCGGCGAGTCGACGGTGAAGACGCACATCAACAACCTGTTCGCCAAGGCCGGGCTCCGCGATCGCGCGGCCGCGGTGGCCTACGCGTATCAAAACGGAATCGCCACGCCGACAGATTAATCCGTGTCGGTCACCCGCAGCGGAGTCAGCTGCGTCGCGAGCTCTGCGGGCACTCGTACCCGCAGCCGCGTGCCGTCGGCATTGTGCGCAGTGGTCAACACATCACCCTGCGCGTGAATCCGCGAGACAACATCGCCGCGCGAGTACGGGATCTGCACGGTGAGTTCGACATCGGAACGCCCCACCGATTCCCGGATGCGTTCCAGTAGTTGAGGAATCCCCGCACCGGTGTGCGCGGACACGAAAACCGCGTTGTCGAACAGTCCGCGCAGCTGGGCCAGCACCGTCGGGTCGGCAGCGTCGATCTTGTTGACCACCAACAACTCCGGCGGCGCGTCAGCAGGCGCTACACCGGTCTCGGCGAATACATCCCCGATCACCTTTCTGACCGCGGAGATCTGGCGCGTCGGAATCGGATCCGAACCGTCGACGACATGCACGATCAGGTCCGCCTCGGCGACCTCTTCGAGGGTCGACCGGAACGCCTCGACCAGCTGGGTCGGTAGATGCCGCACGAATCCGACGGTGTCGGTGAAGACGACCTCGCGTCCGCCGCCGGAACCGTCTGCGGCGGGCGGCAATTCGGCCCGCCTACTGGTCGGGTCCAGAGTCGCGAACAGGGCGTCCTGCACCAGCACACCGGAACCGGTGAGAGCGTTGATCAGGCTCGACTTGCCGGCGTTGGTGTAACCGGCGATCGCCACCGTCGGCACTGCCCCGGCCTGACGCTGCTGCCGCTTGACGGTGCGAGCCGTCTTCATCTCGCGAATCTCGCGGCGCAGCTTCGCCATTCGCTCACGGATGCGGCGGCGGTCGGTTTCGATCTTGGTCTCACCCGGGCCACGGGTACCGACGCCGCCGCCGGCACCACCGGCGCGGCCGCCGGCCTGCCGGGACATCGATTCACCCCAACCACGCAGCCGCGGAATCATGTATTCCATCTGCGCCAGCGACACCTGCGCCTTGCCTTCGCGGGATGTCGCGTGCTGGGCGAAGATGTCCAGGATCAGTGCGGTGCGGTCGATCACCTTGACTTTGACGACCTTCTCGAGCGCGTTCAGCTGCGCGGGAGTCAGTTCGCCATCGCAGATGACGGTGTCGGCGCCCGTCGCAACGACGAGATCACGCAACTCGTTGGCCTTGCCCGAGCCGATATAAGTCGCTGGGTCCGGCTTGTCGCGTCGCTGGATCACCGCGTCGAGGACGGTAGATCCGGCGGTCTCGGCGAGGGCGGCGAGTTCGGCCATGTTGGCGTCGGCCTCGGCAGCGTTGCCGTCGGTCCACACACCGACGAGCACCACCTGTTCGAGCCGCAGCTGGCGGTACTCGACCTCGGTGACGTCGGCGAGCTCGGTCGACAGTCCGTGCACGCGACGCAGCGAACTGCGCTCGTCGAGCTGGAGCTCACCGGTCGTCGGCGTCCGGGAGTTGTTGTAGAGCGGGGCGAGCGTCTCGGCGGGCTCGAAAGCGTCGTCGAAATCGGCTGCGTCGGTCGGCACGGCTTCGGATCGTTGTTGTTCAGTCACATGCATCGCGATTCATGATGCCGCGCAAGCCGGTTCACGCGCATCCCATTTTCCGCGGAGGTCACAGCGCGCGCGCCGTCAGGGTGCCGCGCGCGACCAGACGCGAAGGTCCACGCAGCACGCTGCCGTCGTCGGTGATCTGCACCTGGACCACACCGCCAGGAATGTGCACAGCGACTTCGCCGGTCGACTCTCCACGCGCCAGCAACGCGGCCGCGGCGGCAGCGACGGTTCCGGTGCCGCAGCTGCGCGTCTCCCCCGAACCTCGCTCCAGCACCCGCATCGCGACTGACGACTCGTCGTGCACCGAGATCACCTCGACGTTGCCGCCGTTCGGAAACACCATCGAATCCAGTTCGGCGGTAGGCACATTCAGATCGATCGCAGCCAGCTCGTCGGCGCCGAGCCCGTCTTCGACACACGCCAGATGCGGGTTGCCGACGTCGACATAGATGCCCGCAAAGGTGCGCCCGGCGATCGTCGCCTTGCTGTGTGCGCCGAGACGCACCGGACCCATCTGCACACTGACGTCGGCGGAATCGGCATCCGCCGAGTGCACCGTCACCGGCCGGGCACCCGCCCGCGAGCCGACGGCGAACTCGGGCCCGTCGACCAGGCCGGCCGCCATCAGATAATGCGCGAACACCCGCACACCGTTCCCGCACATCTCGGCGATGCTGCCGTCGGCGTTGCGGTAATCCATGAACCAGTCGCCCGAAGCAACCCCCGCCGGCAGCCCGGGAAGCACGCCCGCACGAACCAGCGCCTCGCCGGTAGCGACCCGCAGCACGCCGTCGGCGCCGAGCCCGGGTTGGCGATCGCAGAGTGTGGAGACGAAGTCGGCGTCCAGCGACAGCGCGACGTCGGGATCCGGCAGCACGACGAAGTCGTTCTGCGTCCCGTGTCCCTTGAGAAATTCGATACCGGTCATCGCGGCCCAGTCTACCGGCCGCTACCTGCCGACCACCCGGCTGCGGCATGGTCCCTAACGGTCGAGGACCAGCGCCAACGCCTGACCGGCGAGATCAGCGGACCCGGCATCGAGCCAGTGCACCCGCGGATCGCGACGAAACCACGACCGCTGTCGTCGGACATACCGCCGAGTGCCGATGAATGTCAGCTCCTGCGCCTTGTCCAAGTCGTATTCGCCGTCGAGGGCCGCGAGTACCTGCGCGTAGCCGATCGCCCGGCCGGCGGTCACTCCCTCCCGCAAGCCACGATCGATGAGCGCGGTCACCTCGTCGACCAGCCCCGTCTCGAACATCAGCGCCGTCCGCCGCGCGATCCGATCATCCAACTCGGCGGTGTCGCGGTCGAGCGCGATGATCGTCGTTCCCCAGCGCGGCTCCCCGATCTGCGGCTGCGAGGCCGCGAACGGCTGGCCGGTCAGTCGCACGACTTCCAAGGCCCGCACGATGCGCCGGCCATCGGTCGGCAGGATCGTCTCGGCAGCTGCCGCGTCGACCTCGGCGAGCCGCTGATGCATCCGCAATGGACCGTCCGACTCCAGCTGTGCCTCATATTCGGCACGCACCGCCGGATCGGTGGCGGGAAACTTCCAGTCATCCAGCAGGGACTGGATGTACATCATCGATCCGCCCACCACCACCGGAACCCGGCCCCGGTTCAGGATGTCCGTGACATCCGCGCGCGCCGCTTCCTGATAGCGCGCCACGGTCGCCGTTTCGGTGACTTCCAGCACGTCGATCTGATGGTGAGCGATGCCCCGGCGATCCTCGACCGGAAGCTTCGCAGTCCCGATGTCCATGCCGCGGTACTGCTGCATCGCATCGATGTTCACGATCTCGCCGTCGAGACGCTCCGCGAGGTCTAGGGCCAGGTCGGACTTGCCGGTTGCGGTCGGCCCGATCACCGCGATCGGGACGGGATCCGACGCCACGCCGCTCACGTCGATCGAGACCATCGGCTGACCGTGTACCCGACGCCGAAAGGCGCTGCGGCATAGCATAACTCGACATTCCACGGGCCGTCGAGCGCCGCCAGAGCGACCTGATACACCGCGCGTCCGTCGATCCCGACAGCATCCGTATCGGCCGCCGGCCACTGCGCCACCCGTGCTCGGGCCTTGGGGTCACCACCGAGTGCCGTGGCCAGTTCTTCCTGCCAGCGCTGCGCGTCGGCATGAAAGCCACCAGGCGCTTTGGTGGTGAGCGTCGTCGCGCCGTCGGCGACGATCAGCAGACCGGTCGGCCCGGGCGCATCGTCCAGTTCTTCCCGCAGCCGACGTCCGCGGTCCGCACACTCCTGCGGCGTGCTCGCCGGATCGATCAGCGCGGCACAAGCGGTGACATCCGGGGCCGCCTGGCCGCGCAGCCACCCGCCGATCAAGAGCGCCAGCGGCCACTGCGGATCTGCCGGACCACCGGCCTCCGGCGAGAGCCGCACCACGACATCGGCACCGAATCCGGCAAGGGTTCCCGCACTGCCGAGAGAGTTCTGCCCCTGCGGTGCCGCGCCCAGGATCGTCCAGCGCGACACCGCCGCAGCGAGCCCTGACGCCGCCTCGATCGCCGCTCTACGGACGGCGTCCACATCGGGGTCGACGCTCGAACCAGTCAGTTCCGGGACCAGCAGAGGCGCTCCGGGCACGAACGCGGCAGCCGTCAACACAACCGCCACGCTAGCGGAGCACACCGATTCAACCGGCCTCCGGCCTGCCCGGCCCTCATCCGGCCCCAGAAATCGGAAACTACTGATTCAATTGGCAGACACGCTGCATACAGCAGGCGTGCACTTATAGACAGATGGCAGCCGTGACGCGCGGCGGGATGAGGACGCTATGACCGACAACACCACGGGGGACCCCACCACTGCAGCTTCGGACCCGGGCGATGGGGCGCCCGCACCGAAGCCGACACCGCGACCAGGGCCAAGGCCCGGGCCAGGCCCGAAACCAACAGTCCTCTCATCCACCGTGATCCCGGTCGTCCACCCGCATCCGCCGACTGACCCAAGTAAGTTCGGCCGGATCGACGAGAACGGTGCCGTCTGGCTCAAAACCCGTGACGGCGAGCGGGAGATCGGCCAGTGGCAGGCCGGATCGCCCGACGAAGGCCTGCATCATTTCGCGCGACGCTATGACGATCTATCCACCGAGGTGGAAATCCTGGAGACCCGGTTGTCCGCCGGGACCGGCGATCCACGCAAGATGGCCACCGCCGCCCAAGGCCTCGCCGATCAACTGCCGACGGCCGCCGTCATCGGCGACGTCGATGAACTGTCGGACCGACTGACCAAGCTGATCGAAGGCTGCGGCAAATCTGCGACCGAAGCCAAAGAACACCGCGCAAAGGACCGCGCCGCCGCGATCGCCCGCAAAGAGGAACTGGCGACCGAGGCCGAGCAGATCGGGGCCGAGTCGACGCAATGGAAGTCGGCCGGCGATCGGCTGCGCGCGATCCTTGACGAGTGGAAGACCATCAAGGGCATCGACCGCAAGACCGATGACGGGTTGTGGAAGCGCTATTCGGCGGCGCGAGATGCGTTCAACCGACGCCGCGGCGCACATTTCGCCGAGCTGGATCGCGAACGCGCCGGAGCGAAGTCCAAGAAGGAAGACATCATCGCCGAAGCCGAGGCGTTGAAGGACTCCACCGAATGGGGCGACACCAGCGCTAAGTTCCGCGAGCTGCTGACGGACTGGAAGGCCGCCGGCCGCGCACCGCGCGACCAGGACGACGCGCTCTGGGCCCGCTTCAAAGCGGCGCAGGACGTGTTCTTCGGCGCCCGCAACGCCGCCACCTCCGAGCGTGACGCCGAGTTCGCCCACAACGCGGAGGCGAAGAAGGCGCTGCTCGTCGATGCCGAAAAGCTGGACCCGGCAAGCGATCTGGATGCGGCGCGCCGCAGTTTCCGGACGCTGCGGGACAAATGGGACGAGATCGGCAAGGTCCCGCGCGACCAGATGAACGCGCTCGAGTCACGGATCAAGCAGGTGGAGAAGAAGATCCGAGACGCCGAGGGTGCGCAATGGCGCCGTACCGACCCGGAAGCGCAGGCGCGGGCCGAACAGTTCGCAAGCCGCGTCGCGCAGTTGGAGGATCAGGCAGCCAAGGCCGAAGCCGCCGGCAAGGATCGGGACGCGAAGAAGCTGCGCGAGCAGGCCGCACAGTGGCGTGAATGGGCGCTAGCGGCCGAATCCGCCGTCGCCGACCGCTAGCCGGCGCCAGCTGAACGACCGGCTGCGTTATGACGAAGTCCCGCATACAAAAGCGGTATTGCGGGCCTCCGTCAACCTTCCCGGTTCGTCCAGCTGATCACCAGCTAGTCGCAACGAGACACCCTAGTCATCGCTGCTGTTGGTCGCAGGTTTGGCGCGGGGGCTGTCGGCCGACTGTCCGGCGCGGCGCTGCAGAGCAACTGCGCGAGTCTCGGCGGCCGCGGCTTCGTCTCGGCGCTGTGCCTCCAACGCGAGGTGATAGCTGGTGCGCGCCCACACCACCCGTGCCCAGTGGAAGGTGATGACGAACATCGCGATCCACCCGATCACCAACCCGGCACCGACGCCGTGTTTCGGCTCGGCGCCGCTGAGGCCAGGCGTGTTGCGTGACCACCACGCCAGCATCCCGGCCACGCAGGCCACCGCGCTGCCGCTCAGCGCGATCCAGGCCAACACCCACCGCCGAGTGACCAGCGCCAGGGCCGAGAATCCGATGCCGAACACCAGCATCAGCCAGACGAACACCCTCGACGTGATGACGATGTTCTCGGCATGCGCTGTCGCATCACCTCTCAGGACGTCGATCCCGGTGGCATGCCCGGTATGCGGCAGGACCAGCGACCCAATCGCCACCAGCACGGCAATCGCGACTACCAGCGCCCGGACGCCGGGATCGATCTCGCCGGCCACCTTCCGCTCAGCTCGTTCCAGGTCGTCCTTGAACCCGTCGAATGCGTCAGCATCGGCGGGCTTGTCGGGACCGTTGTGGTCTCCCGCGTTCTGTTCTTCGGTCATCATGCACATCCTCCAGTCGCGCAGCCGTCGGCCACCGGAGCCGTCGCGGGCGCTCCGATCCCCGGGATGCCCAGTCCCACTCCGATCGGCGGGGTAGACGGCGTCTGCCCACGTTCGGTCATGTCCCCTGCCCGCGTCCGCCGGTGGGACAGTAGGCCGCCGTCGGCAAGCAGATGATGCGGGGCCGCTGCGGTGATCTCGGCCATCACGACGTCACCGGCCCGCACCTGAACTGGATCGGCGGCGAAATGCACCAGGCGACCATCGCGCGCCCGCCCGGCCAACCGTCCGGACTCGGCGCTCTTGCGGCCATCGCTGCCGGTGACCAACAGCTCGACGGTGTCGCCGATCAGCTGCTGGTTCTGCTCGAGGCAGATCCGCTCCTGCAGCGCGATGAGCCGCTGATACCGCTCGGTCACCACCGCCTTCGGCACCTGATCGGCCATGTCGGCCGCCGGGGTGCCCGGCCGCGGCGAGTACTGGAAGGTGAACGCCGACGAGAAGCGCGCCTTCTCGACGACGTCCAGCGTCTGCTGAAAATCCTCCTCGGTCTCGCCCGGGAAGCCCACGATGATGTCGGTGGTGATCGCGGCGTGCGGCATGGCCGCGCGAACCTTCTCGATGATGCCGAGGAACTTGGCGCTCCGATACGACCTGCGCATCGCCTTCAGAATCCGGTCTGAGCCGGACTGCAGCGGCATGTGCAGCTGCGGACAGACATTCGGCGTGGCCGCCATCGCCTCGATCACATCGTCAGTGAATTCTGCCGGGTGCGGTGAGGTGAAACGCACCCGCTCGAGCCCCTCGATCTCCCCGCAGGCGCGCAAGAGCTTCGCGAACGCCCCACGGTCCCTGGGGGCTTCGGGGTCGGCGAACGAGACACCGTAGGAATTGACGTTCTGCCCGAGCAGCGTCACCTCTACGACTCCCTCGTCGACCAACGCCTGCACCTCAGCAAGAATGTCTCCCGGCCGACGGTCGATCTCCTTGCCGCGCAACGACGGAACGATGCAGAACGTGCAGGTGTTGTTGCACCCGACCGAGATCGACACCCAGCCGGCGAATGCCGATTCACGCTTGGCCGGGAGCGTCGACGGGAATGCTTCGAGCGACTCGATGATCTCGACCTCGGCCGCCTGGTTGTGGCGCGCCCGGTCCAAGAGCGTCGGCAAGGAGCCGATGTTATGCGTACCGAAGACGACGTCGACCCACGGCGCCTTGTTCAGAACCGTGTCGCGATCCTTCTGCGCCAGGCAACCGCCGACCGCGATCTGCATGCCGGGCCGATCCTGTTTCACCGGCGCCAGATGCGACAGGTTCCCGTACAGCTTGTTGTCGGCGTTCTCGCGAACCGCGCAGGTGTTGAACACGACCAGGTCCGCGTCGGCACCGTCCGCCGCGCGCACATACCCGGCGTCCTCCAGCAGTCCGCCGATCCGCTCCGAATCGTGGACGTTCATCTGACATCCATAGGTACGCACCTGGTAGCTGCGCGGGGTTCCGGACGACGAGATCGCCGTACTCGTTTGATCCCGGGTCTGCAGTCCACCACTCACCCGTCCAGGGTACGTGCAGCCCAGGTGGCATTAACAATTGATGACGGTCGGCGGCAATTGTCGGACTCTCGGGCCCGCTCGGCATAGGGTCTGCGACATGACCGCCTCGCCGCCCGACCCGGCCCCCCAACCTGATTCGGCCCACCTCGATGCGACACCGATGATCTCCCTTGAGTCGGTCGACAAGAGTTTCGGCGATCTGCACGTTCTGAAGCACATCGACCTGCAGGTTCCTCGGGGCCAGGTAGTGGTGGTGCTGGGTCCGTCGGGATCCGGAAAGTCGACGCTGTGCCGGACGATCAATCGACTCGAAGCGATCGATTCGGGCACGATCCGCATCGACGGCAACCTGCTCCCCGAGGAAGGCCGGGCACTCGCCGCCCTGCGCGCGGAGGTCGGGATGGTCTTCCAGTCGTTCAACCTCTTCGCCCACAAGACGATCCTCGACAACGTCACCCTGGCTCCGATCAAGGTGCGCAGTCAGAGCAAAGCGCAGGCGCAGGCCAAGGCGATCGAGCTGCTCGAACGGGTCGGCATCGCCGACCAGAAGGACAAGTTTCCGTCGCAGTTGTCCGGCGGCCAGCAACAGCGTGTGGCGATCGCGCGGGCGTTGGCCATGGACCCCAAGGTGATGCTGTTCGACGAGCCGACGTCGGCGCTGGATCCGGAAATGGTCAACGAGGTTCTGGATGTGATGGTGGCGCTGGCCAAAGAGGGCATGACGATGCTCGTGGTCACCCACGAGATGGGATTCGCCCGCAAGGCGGCCGACCGGATCATCTTCATGGCCGACGGGGCCGTCGTCGAGGACTCGGATCCCGAGAGCTTCTTCACGGCACCGAAGTCAGACCGTGCCAAAGATTTCCTCGGCAAGATCCTGGGTCATTGATATGCGAGTGCGCGATATGCGAATGAACCCCACCCTGATCTGCGCCGCCGCGATCCTGGCGCTGGTCGCCGCTCTGACCAGTGCCTGCGGCAGCACCCAGCCACGCAGCCTGATGGAGTCGATTCGCGACGGTTCGGTGATTCTGGGCACCAAGTTCGACCAGCCCGGCATGGGGCAGCGCGAGCCTGACAAGGACTTCACCGGGTTCGACACGGACGTGTCGCGGTATGTGATTCGGTACCTGGCGGACCACTACAACGGCGGCAAGCAGCCGAAGCTCCACTGGAAGGAGACGCCGTCGGCGCAGCGCGAGACGCTGATCGACAACGGCGAGGTCGACATGATCGCGGCGACATACTCGATCAACGCTGCACGCAGCAAGAAGGTGAGTTTCGCCGGGCCGTATCTGGTGACATACCAAGGCCTGCTGGTCTCGGCCACGGACAAGCACCCGATCAACGGGCTCGACGACCTGAACGGCCGCAAGCTGTGCTCGGTGGCCGGTTCGACACCGGCGCAGAACGTGAAAAGCCAACTCCCCCATGTGCAGTTGCAGGAGTTCGACACGTACTCGCTCTGCGTCGACGCACTGGCTGACGGTACCGTCGCCGCGCTGACCACGGACGAAACGATTCTTGCGGGCTACTCCGAGTTCCGGCAGTACAAGGGCAAACTACGGCTCGTCGACCTCACCTATTCAAAGAACGCCTGCGTCAACAAGGTGTTCAAAAAGGCGGGGTCGCCGTTCTCCACCGAGCGATATGGAATCGGGATGTCGAAGAAGGACCCGGACAGCATCGCAAAGGTCAACGAGGCACTGAATACGATGATCAGCAGCGGACAATGGGAGGCGGATCTGCGTAAGTCCTTGGGTAACACCGCCGTCGACTCCTGGATTGCTCGCGCGAATGCTCCCGGCTCGAGCTACAAGCTGTTCCCCACCGTCGGCGACCTGTCGTTCGTCAACAGCAAGTCGACCCCGTGCCCGGGAGGTGCCTCGTGAGCGGACTCTGGAGTGACGTTGCGCCCCAGCTGTGGCCGGCATTCTGGGTCACGATCAAGTTGACGTTCTGGGCGGCGCTTGGGTCGATGATCTGGGGCACCGTGCTTGCCGCACTGCGGGTTTCGCCGGTTCCGGTGATGCGGGTGTTCGGCACCTGGTACGTCAACATCGTCCGCAATACCCCGCTCACTCTGATCGTCGTGTTCTGCTCGATCGGGTTGTACGGGAAGCTCGGGTTGGCTCTAGCCCCGGAGAACGAGAACTTCATCAAGAACAACAACTTCTGGCTCGCGGTTCTCGGATTCGTCCTGTACACATCGACGTTCGTCTGCGAGACCCTGCGGTCGGGCTTCAACACCGTTCCCATCGGTCAGGCCGAGGCTGCCCGATCGCTGGGCTTGCCTTTCGTGAAGGTGTTCACGATCATCGTGCTGCCCCAGGCGATTCGAGCGGTGATCGTCCCGCTCGGCAGCGTGCTGATCGCCCTGACGAAGAACACCACGATCGCGTCGGCGATCGGCGTCGGCGAGGCGTCCTTGCTGATGAAGGAGCAGATCGAGAATCACGGTGACCAGGTGGTCGCGGTCTTCGCCATCTTCGCCGTCGGGTTCATGATCCTCACCCTGACGGAGAGCTTCGTATTCAGCGCGCTCGCACGACGATTGGCGGTACGGCGATGACGACGACCCGGGAAGCCACTGTCCTCTACGACGCTCCGGGGCCGCGCGGCCGGGTACGCAACCGCCTGATCGCGGTGGCTTTCGGTGTCGTACTTCTCGCTGCTGTCGCCTACGCCGTGTGGGTGCTCGACGACAAGCAGCAATTGACCTCCGAGAAGTGGAAGCCGTTCACGCAGGCCGACATGTGGACCACCTACCTGCTACCGGGTCTGTGGGGCACCTTGAAGTCGGCCGTGCTGTCGATTGTGTTCGCGTTGTTGCTCGGCGCGGTACTGGGGATCGGCCGACTATCCGATCACCGGCCGGTGCGCTGGCTCGCGGGTATCGTCACGGAGTTCTTCCGGTCGATCCCGGTGCTGATCCTGATCATCTTCGCCTATTACCTCTTCGCCCAGTACGCGATTTTCCCGTCGAGCCAACTCGCTTTCGCCGCGACCGTCACGGGCCTGACGCTGTACAACGGCTCGGTGATCGCGGAGATCCTGCGATCGGGCATCAAGTCGTTGCCACGCGGGCAGACCGAAGCGTCCCAGGCGCTCGGCATGCGCAAGTCGCAGTCGATGCTGCTGGTCCTGTTGCCGCAATCGGTGGCCGCGATGCTGCCGGCGCTGGTGTCGCAGATGGTGATCGCGCTGAAGGACAGCGCGCTCGGCTATCTCATCGGCTACATCGAGATCGTGCGGTCCGGTATCCAGTCGGCGACCTACTTCGGCAACTACCTGCCGGCGTTGATGGTTGTCGCGGTGATCATGATCATCATCAACTTCACGCTCTCGACCGTGGCAACCCGCCTTGAACGACGGATTCGGGAAGGCCGCACCGCGGCGCCGAGGGCGGCAGTGGTCGAGGCACCGCCGGAGTAGACCGAACAGCCGACGGACGGGTCACACCAGTCCGCGTCGGCGATCGATTGCCGTCCGGGCGACATCGAATGCCATCGACCCGCCGTAACCGCGGCGGGCAAGCATGCCGACCAGCCGGCGTAGATACTTGTCTCGAATCTCCCGATCGGCCAACGCCTCCGGGTCTGCGGACGCCATTTTGCGTTCCGCCAGTGCCGCGGCCTGTGACCGTTCCGAGTCGTCGTCGATCTGCGACAGCGCATCCGCGATGACCGAGTCCTCGACGCCCTTGTCCCGGAGCTCATACCGGAGGGCGGTGCGTCCCTTGCCCGCGTGCAGATGCCGCGAACGCACCCATTCGTCCGCGAAATCGGCGTCGTCGAGCAGCTGTTGGCGACTGAGCCGCTCCAGTACCGCATCGACATCGGCTGGTGCGAAATCTTTGTCCAGCAGACGCTTTCGGAGTTCGCTGCGGCTGCGTGCCCGGACTCCGAGCAATCTCAGCGCGGCGTCATAGGGACTCGGCTGCTGCTTGTCCCGACCCGATCGATCGCCATTGACAGACTTTTCGGGCCGACCATCATCGGCGGACCGATCCGACGGTCGGGCGGCCGGCGTCGAACCCCCGGGGGTATCTGCACCCGTTGGCCCTGCCGGACCGACCGACCGAGGTGGCGTGCGATCAAGCACCTGTGCGGTGGCCGATCGCAACGCCTCGATGACATCGACAGAAGTCTCCCGCTCTCTGCGCGTCATCAAGCCACTACCGAACCCGGTTCAACCGCTATAGAAATCGACCAGAGTCAGAAATCAACGGGAGCCGGGACCGGCTCGATCGGTTGGGCGTCGACGACCGCGCCGATGCCCAGCTTCTCCTTGATCTTCTTCTCCAGCTCGTCGCGCACGTCCGGGTTCTCCAGAAGGAACTTGCGGGCGTTCTCTTTGCCCTGCCCCAGCTGGTCACCCTCGTAGGTGTACCAAGATCCGGATTTGCGAACGAACCCATGCTCGACGCCCATGTCAATCAACGAGCCCTCACGACTGATGCCATGGCCGTAGAGAATGTCGAACTCGGCCTGCTTGAACGGCGGCGACACCTTGTTCTTGACCACCTTGACACGAGTGCGGTTACCCACGGCATCGGTTCCGTCCTTGAGCGTCTCGATACGTCGCACATCCAGGCGCACCGACGAGTAGAACTTGAGCGCCTTACCGCCAGTGGTGGTTTCGGGTGAGCCGAACATGACGCCGATCTTCTCGCGCAGCTGATTGATGAAGATCGCAGTGGTTCCGGACTGGCTCAACGCGCCGGTCATCTTGCGCAGCGCCTGGCTCATCAGACGAGCCTGCAGACCGACGTGACTGTCGCCCATCTCACCCTCGATCTCCGCGCGCGGAACCAGAGCGGCGACCGAGTCGATGACGAGAATGTCCAGGGCGCCCGAACGGATCAGCATGTCCGCGATCTCGAGCGCCTGCTCGCCCGTGTCTGGCTGCGACACCAGCAACGCGTCGGTGTCCACACCGAGCCTCTTGGCGTAGTCCGGATCCAACGCGTGCTCGGCGTCGATGAACGCGGCGATGCCGCCGTTGGCCTGGGCGTTCGCCACGGCGTGCAGCGCGACCGTCGTCTTACCCGAGGACTCCGGACCGTAGATCTCGACGACGCGGCCACGTGGCAGGCCACCGATGCCCAGAGCCACGTCCAGCGCGATCGACCCCGTCGGAATCACTGAAATCGGTTGGCGGACTTCATCACCCAGGCGCATCACCGAGCCCTTGCCGAAGTTCTTGTCGATCTGCGACAGGGCGAGGTCGAGGGCCTTCTCACGATCTTGCGTGGGTGCCATGGGATTCTCCTTCAGTTGGCGCCGCCGGGGTCTGCGCTCGGCTGGCGAGAGGTCTGTGGTCTGATCTGCGATCCGGTTGCGAGCTGTCGATCTGGATTTCGCGCTCACGCTATGACGGCCCTCTGACAATTTCGGTTCAGCCGAGCTCTGCTGCCTCGGCGACGGGTTTCGAACACCACTCAACAGTAGGCGAACATCTGTTCGAGTCAAGCGACACGCCGGGATGGCGGCATCGACGGAAGAACTACCAGCGTTCGCGGGGGACGTCGAAGTCGCGGCACAGTGCCAGCCACACCTCACGGGGCTCGATCCCGTCGTCCAGAGCCTGCGCGGGGGTCCGCCCACCGAAGTCGACGAGAAAGTGGTCGACCAGCATCGAGTCAGCTCGCTGCGTGCCGAACTGCTCGGTCATCTGCTCGGAGAACTCGGTCAAGCGCACGTCATCAGCCTAACAATCAGCGCCGGGCGGCGATCGTCGACCGGCAGACCCGAACCGGATCCACCACCGCGGCCGCGCTGGCTGCGGCGGTGTGGGCTGAGTCGGCGAATTCCTTGGCCGACAATACCTTTCGACACGCTTCGGCCAGAGCATCTGCTGTCAGCGGACGCACGAACAGACCACTCCCCTGGCGCTGCACGCGATTGGCCAGCTCCCATTGGTCGCCGCCGCCGGGAACCGTCACCACCGGAACGGCCGCCAGCAACGCCTTCGACAACAACCCATGCCCACCACCGCAGACCACGAGATCGGCTGCGGCCAGCAATCGATCCTGCCGGCCTGAACCGGCGACGGCCCAGGACGGCAGTTCCAGCCGTGGCGAATCCAGCATCGAAAGCGCCACGCGCACCGGAATTCCCAACACCTCTGGAGCCAACGCAGCCAATGCGGTATCGACCATCCCGCCGGCTCCGGTATCGGCGGTCGACGGCGCCACCACCACCAGCGGCGCGTCACCCGGAGGAAGCGCCAGCACGTCGTCGACCGGTTCCCAATGCAATGGCCCGACGACGTGGGTGTTGGCCGGCCAGTCCGGTCGCGGCAGCTCCAACGCCGGCAACGTCGCCACCAGGCGTGCGTCGGGCCCGGGGTCGCGCGCCGGTAGACCCAAGCTCTTTCTCGCGGATTCCCGCTGCGATACACCGGATTTCACGGCACGTGCAGTCATCGCGCGCAACGCCCGATCCCGTGCCCGACCCAACAGGCCTACCCCCGGCGCCAGCCCCATGCCGACCGGCGGCAACGCCCGTGACGGCAGATACAGCGGATGCGGGCAGAGCTCGATGACCGGCAGATTCAGCATCTCCCCGGCCATCGAACCGCAGACGGTGATGACATCGGACACCACCAGATCAGGCCGATCGGTGGTCAACAGCGGAGCCAGTTCCCGGGCCATTCGAGCGGCCCGCGCGTTGAGTTTGCTGCCTGCGTCCGCGTCGTCCTCGTCATCGGCTACCAACAGCCCGGGCAGCTCCCGAATGTCGAACCGGCCCGCGGCCCGACCGGTCGACCACCGGGTCCCGGTATAGATCACCGTCTCGATACCGGCCGCTTCCAGCCGTTCGGCCAGCCCGAAGGCCGGAAACGCATGTCCGGCCTCAGGACCCGCCACCAGCGCCACTCGCACGCCGGTCAGTGTAGAGCGACCGTCCTCAGGCCTTACCGGCCGCCAGCGACCCCGCGCCCGGCCTGACCGGTATCCCGGTCAGATCTTTGTCTTGGGTTTGTCAGTGGCGACGATCCACTTGACCAAGGCGACCGTGCCGACCACCACCAGGACCAGCACGATCATCGTCGCGACGCCCTTGAGCAGGGCGCCGATGAGACCGAAAGCGACCCACAGCGCGACAACGGCCAGAGCGATCTTCCACCACATGTTTCCTCCATACGATCGGATTGCATCGACCTCAACGGTCGCACCGATCGGCACGCTAAGTCACGTGCTCACAAGCGATTTCAGGGAAAGATGGGTGGGTACCCTGAGCTGCGGGGTCCGCTACTGAGGATCTTTCTGCTGCGCTTCGGGGGCCTTGTCGATCGCCGGGTTCGCCGACCCTCCGGCCGGCAAGGCGCCGCCATTCATGCTGGCGCGGATCTGCTCCAACCGGGCGTGCCCGGCTGTCTCCACCGTGGCCTGCTGCACTTCGAGCATCCGTCCGTGCACCGATTCCCCGGCGAGCTCGGCAGACCCGAGCGCCGTCGCATATCGCTGCTCGATCTTCTCGCGCACCTGCTCCAGGCTAGGCACATTGCCGGGCACCGCGAGCTCATTGACCTGCTGCAGCGACGCGCTGACCTGCTCCTGCATCTTCGCCTGCTCAAGCTGGCTGAGCAGCTTGGTCCGCTCGGCCAGCCGCTGCTGCAGCATCGTCGAGTTCTGCTGCACGGCTTTCTTGGCCTGCGTCGCGGCTTGCAGCGACTGATCATGCAACGTCTTGAGGTCTTCGACACCCTGCTCGGCGGTGACCAACTGGCCGGCAAACGATTCGGCTGCGTTGGTGTACTCGCCGGCCTTCGTGGTGTCACCCGCCGCAGCCGCCTGGTCGGCCAGCGTCAGCGCCTGGCGAGCATTCGACTGCAACCTCTCGACCTCTTCGAGCTGACGGTTGAGCTTCATCTCCAGCTGTCGCTGGTTGCCGATCACCGCGGCCGCCTGCTGCGACAGCGCCTGATGCTGGCGCTGCGCATCCTCGATGGCCTGCTGAATCTGGATCTTCGGATCGGCCTTCTCATCGATCTTGGCGTTGCTGTACGCCGTCAGGTACTTCCACGCCTTCACAATCGGATTCGCCATTACCCGCGCTCCTGCCCTTCTACCGGTTTCAGCTCGCCCACCAATCTAGTCCGAGAATCCGACTACTGGGACGATCCCGGGTGCTGGGCGAGCGGCGGGGGTGTTACGCGGCCGTTCGTCGCAGCATTTCGGCGACTGTCGCGATCGCATCCTCGAAGCGATCCCGGCCGCCCGCGGTATTCAGACCTCTGGCCGAACAATGCGGCACCTTCCCGGGCGGCACATAGAGATCCGAACGATCGATACCAGCCTTGTCCCAGCCATCGCGCGCCGCCGCCCCGAGTAGAAGCACGATTTCGATCTCCGGCAGCAGCTGCACCATCTCGCGCGTCCAATGCGCGGCTTTCCGCCGTTCGGCAGCAGTCGACCCGCCGTTCTTCGCTCCCGCAACCGGGAAAGGCACAACGTTCCAGTGGACGACCTCGATCGAATCGATGCCGTGTCGCGCGTAGGCCTCTCGGCAGTTCCGGGCGGTCCGGTCGTTGTTGTCCAGACTCAGCAGGCCCGATCCAGTCCCGGCCTCGGCCTTGGTCGACGGGTTGTCCAGCAGCACCAGCATCCGTGCACGAACCCCGCCCTGATCAGGATCCACATACGGAACGTATCCACGTGGTATCCGTTCACTGTCGGCGATACGGTCGGCCAGTTCGTTGATCGACGCCACATGCCGCTGCCTGATTCTTTCAAGCTTGTCCGCCACCACTGCGGGGTCGGCATTTCGACCGTTGACTGCGGCCACGTTCAGCGCACGTCCTGATCTGGGGTTGACCGAGCCTGCTGAAGCGCGTCAAGGTCAACCATTTCCGACTCGGGCGCATCGCCTCGAGAAGTCCTGCCTTCGGCGATATCTTGAAGCCGCCGGCCAAGCTTGCCCATCGATTGGGCTCCGGAATCAAGCACCCGGTTGGCGGCTGCTCCGGAAGCGCGTTCCATTGCTTTCCACGTGCTTCCCGACACTCGCTCCACTTCGTGCCACGCGTCGCCTAACGTCGGATGCTTATGCTCGGTCCACTCGTACACCTGACTGGCACGCGCTTCCGCAAATCCGTCGACGTCTGCGCGCAGCATCTGGACATGCTCCCTGACCTTGGACGATGAAGCCCACCGGGTGAATTCCAATGGTTTGACCTTCGAGTAGTCAGAAAGCACTGATCGAGCCTTCGCCAGCACCTGATTATCCGCCTCGAAATTCTCGGCCAGAACCCGTCGCGCGGAAGCCATCGCAGTATCTATGTGGTCGGGTTCAGCAATTCGGATTCGCTCCACCCGCACCCGCTCCCACAAATACAGCGAATGTTCCGCAACGATCAACAAACGAAGCGACTCACCCAGGCTCTTGTTCGTGACCGCCTTCTCGAGTTCGCCCGCTCGCTTGCCGATCGGCGCCTCCGGATCAAAGGCCGCCAAGGTCTGTCGACAGTGCTCACGTAGGCGCTCCACCGCAACTTGCAACGAAGGACCCAGGCTCGCAACCGAATTCCAGTCAGCATCGGTCAATGGCTCGCCCATGTCCAAAGAGTTGCTGAGCCTACGCAACACCATGTTGTGTCCCAACACATCACCGACCCTGTCGGCGTTCGCAAGCTTCAGCAGGTCGTCGACTTTTCCCTCGACTCGCTCGACCGCTTTCGTGACGTCTGCGATCGCGGCCTGCAGCGCCATCTGCACAGCGAGCATCTGCACGCCGACGAGGGCGCCAGGCGACGCCATCGGAACCTGCTTGAACTTGATCAGGTGACCGAATTTGCCACCACTCGTCGCAAGCACACCGTGCGAGTAACCGTTCCCTGCCGGGATCAGTTGCATCGTCTTGAGCTTCTCCGCCGAGGCCTTCGACAGCATGACCATTCGGCCACTCGTCGCCATCGCGGACGCGATCGTGTTGGCGCCTCCCGCCCCAGCAGCGAGCGCGGAGGCCGCCTTTCGTTGATTGACGTCGGCAACCTCGATCGCTGTCTTACCGAACTCTGAAAATTGATCGAGAGCAGCGCGCACTGAATCGTTGCTGCCCGCGAGCATCACGCCGTCGTCAGTAACGACCAGCTCAATCTGACGCGACGGATCTCCGTCTGGAACGAGTGACTTTTCGGACATGGTGCCGAATCTTATCGGCGTGATCGGACAAGAGCCGGCAGTTACCGTCCCGAGCGGCTATCAGGACTCAGGCCAGCGCAAGTTCGGCCGGCGGCGGGATGACCAGCCGGGTGTTCGCGGCGATCGTCGGACGTCCGGCAGCGACGGCATCCACACGCCGCAGCGCGGCACCGACATCGGTCATCACATCGGCGACCGGAACATCCAGAGCCGTACAGATCGCGGCGAGCAGTTCGCTCGATGCCTCCTTTTGGCCGCGCTCGACCTCCGACAGGTATCCGAGACTCACGCGGGCGTCGGCGGACACCTCACGCAGGGTGCGACCCTGACCCGTCCGGGTCCGTCGCAGCGTCTCTCCCAGTGCTTCACGCATCAGAACGGCCATCTGCGCCTCCCTTTCTCCCTGATGCAACGCATTGGGGTCCGAATCAGTTCCCCTCGATCCAGTCACACAGCCCGTCGATGGCGGCCGCGCACGCGGCGAGTCGGATCTCCCAACGATCGCCGCTCAGGTCGAGTGCCTGTGACGTCACGCTATCCGGCCCGGCCAGGCCCAGGTAGACCGTGCCGACCGGGTGACCGTCCTGCGGATCCGGCCCGGCCACACCGGTCAGTCCGATGCCCCAGGTGGAGCCACATCGAGTGGCGGCCCCGGCCGCCATCGCGCCGGCCACGTCGGGATCGACCGGTCCGCGCCGGGCCAACAGGCCGGCGTCGACATCTGCCAGCACGTGCTTCAGCTCGGTGGCGTACACGATCAGCCCGCCTCGCAGCACGGCCGACGCGCCCGGCACACCGGCGATCGTGGCGGACAGCAGACCCGCGGTGAGAGACTCGGCGGTCGCGACGGTTTCACCGCGGTCGACCAATAGCTCGACGAGCCGCTCGGGCCGTGCGGCGCCGAGCGGATCAGGACTCACGACGAGCGGCTCGACGCAGCTTCAACGCCTGCCAGACGTAGTCGATTCCGGTGACGATCGTCGCGACGACGGCCGCCGCCATCACGACCACTCCGCACCAGTGCAACGGTGTCGGCAACGGCAGCACGAGCATGCCGATTCCGAAGACCTGCAACAACGTCTTGAGTTTGCCGCCGCGGCTCGCGGGGATGACCCCATGCTCGAGCACCCAGAACCGCAACGCCGTCACGCCCAGCTCGCGGACGAGGATGACGATGGTGACCCACCACCACAGGTCGCCGAGGATCGACAGCCCGATGAGTGCTGCGCCGATCAGTGCTTTGTCGGCGATCGGGTCCATCAACTTGCCGAAGTCAGTGACCAGGCCGCGCTCTCGCGCCAGTCGACCGTCGTACCGATCGGTGATCGCCGCGACGGCGAACACAGCCCAGGCTGCGACTCGCCACCAGGTGTCGTGGCCGCCATCGATGAACAACACGGCCACGAATACCGGAACCAGCACGATCCGGAAGATGGTCAGGATGTTCGCGATATTCCACAAGGGAACATGGCCCGCCTCGGTCCGGTGCGAATCGTCTGCGGGCACGGCGCGGCCGATGTTGGCGTCGCCCGCCACTCCACCGGTAATTCCGTCCGTCATCCGCTCTCCGTGTCGCTTCGCTGTCGAGAATCCAGCGCGTGAGTTTGCATCATCAAGCGCGCAATTGCGTGCGATGCACGACTTAAGAGTATCGGCGGCGGTATTACTGTGCTCGCATGGCTACCGATAGTACGAATCGAGGCTCGCAGCAGGTCGTGATCCGTCGTGCCCGTACGTCGGACGTGCCCCGGATCAAGTCACTGATCGATCAATACGCCGGCAAGATCCTGCTGGAGAAGAACCTGGTCACGCTGTACGAGGCGGTCCAGGAATTCTGGGTCGCCGATCTCGACGGCGACGTGGTCGGCTGCGGCGCCCTGCATGTGCTGTGGGCCGACCTCGGCGAGGTCCGCACCGTCGCCGTCGACCAGAGCCACGCCGGCCTCGGTATCGGCCACCGATTGGTCGGGCGGCTGATGGAGATCGCCCGGGAACTCCAGCTGACCCGCGTCTTCGTGCTCACGTTCGAGACCGACTTCTTCGCCAGGCATGGTTTCGCCGAGATCGACGGCACTCCCGTCACCGCCGAGGTGTACGAGGAGATGTGCCGCTCGTACGACGAGGGCGTCGCGGAATTCCTCGACCTGTCCTTCGTGAAGCCGAACACGCTCGGCAACACTCGGATGCTCGCCAATCTCGACACCGATTCCAACCACTGATTCCAACCACCGAAGGAACCCCACATGCCGCTGTTCGCAGTCGAATACACCTACGCCGCCGGTTCGGACGCGGGTCGCGACGAGGTCCGTCCGCAGCATCGCGCCTGGCTCGGCGAACTTCACGAAGCCGGAACCGTCCGGACCAGTGGACCGTATCCGGACGGCTCCGGCGCATTGTTCATCATCGACACGGAATCGGCTGTCGCAGTGCATGATCTGCTCAAGCAGGACCCGTTCGGCAAGGCCGGCTTCGTCAGCGACATCCGCGTCAACGAATGGGTCTGCGTCTTCGAGTGGCGCAGCTGATCATTCGACGGGTTCCTCGGCCCTGGTCCCGTCATTGCGACTCTTGACGAGGCTCGCCACCGTGGTGATCAGCAAGGTGCCGATGATGACCGCCAGCGATGCCGGCGTGCTGATGTCCGGAACGTCGATGTGGTTGCCGCCGTTGATGAATGGCAGCGTGTTCTCGTGCAGCGCATGCAGCACCAGCTTGACGCCGATGAACCCGAGAATGATCGACAGCCCGTAGGACAGATACACCAGCCGGTCGAGCAATCCGCCGAGCAGGAAGTACAGCTGACGCAATCCCATGAGCGCGAAGGCGTTTGCGGTGAAGACGATGTACGGCTCCGATGTCAGGCCGTAGATCGCCGGGATCGAATCGAGCGCGAACAACACATCGCTGAACCCGATCACGATGAGCACCATCAGCATCGGCGTCGCCATCAGGACGCCGGTCCTCCTGGTGAACAACTTGTCGTTGTCGTACTCGTCGCTGGTCCGCAGGGCCTTCTTCACGAACCGAACGATTCGGCTGTCACGCTCTTCCTCGACCTCTTCCTCGTGACCGGACTCGCGCAGCAGCTTGACGGCTGTGTACAGCAGGAAGGCGCCGAACAGGTAGAACACCCAGCTGTACGCGCTGATCGCAGCGGCACCGACGGCGATGAACGCGCCCCGCATCACCAGCGCCATCACGATGCCCAGCAGCAGCACCTTCTGCTGATACGCCTTGGGTACCGCGAACTTCGCCATGATGATGACGAATACGAAGAGGTTGTCGACCGAGAGCGCCTTCTCGGTGACGAAGCCGGCGTAATACTCGCCGCCGTAGGTACCGCCCCACTGCCACCAGACGAATCCACCGAAGGCCAGTGCGATCGAGATATACACCGCCGACCAGAAGCCGGATTCCTTCAGGCTCGGCTCATGCGGCGTTCGCACGTGCGCGAAGAAGTCGAAGACGAAGAGACCGAGGATCACCGCGATGGTGACGAGCCAGACGGTCATTGAGACGTTCATGGGCAGACTCCAGCTATCAGTCGTCGATAGCTGGAGGTCTCTCCCACCGCGAACTCGATGTTCACGGCCAGCAGGCCCGGGACCCGGTCCACTCGACGATCGGCGTCGAGGCTAACGGCTCCGTATTGACGAACCTGCCGTGTTGGGGATACTCCCCTCACAGCGATAGTCACTTTACCAAGTGATTACTCTCGGCGCGCGCTCAGATGACTACGATCACGTTCATGGCGCGTCGCGGGGCGGCTTCCCGAGCGATCGTGGCCGATATTCACGCCGCGGCCGCCGCGATGCCGCACGTCACCGTCTACCCCGGCACTGAGAGTCGACCCGTCTATCAGGTCGGCGGCAAATCATTCGTCTTCTTCCGCACCCCGCGGCCGGACGCCTTCGATCCCGACACCGGCGAGCGCTACGACGACGTCGTGGTGATCTGGGTGCCGTCGGAGTCCGACAAGCTCGCCCTGGTTCAGGATCCGGACTCGCCGTTTTTCACCACGCCGCATTTCAATGGTCATCTGTCGGTGCTGCTACGGACCTCGCGGGTCGGCGAGGTCTCACGTCAGGAGCTGACCGAGCTGATCCAGGATGCGTGGTGCTCACGTGCCTCGCGCAGGCGTGCCCAGACCTGGTTGGACGAGAACGGGCTCACCGAGGACGGCCCGGCGTGAGCCGACGACGGATGGAGACTCGAACTCATCCGATGAATCGCGTTCCGCGGAACGCGATTCATCAGACAGCGTCTATCGCGGGACGATTCAGCCGCAGGTTCTCGGTGTGGGCTTGCCGGCCATCGCGGCGCCGACGAAGTTCTGCGCGTCGACATTCGACGCCGGAACCGTCGGGCGGTGGTCCTTGCCGGGATATAGCCGGTAATCGAGCGCGACGCCTTTGAGGCACAACGCCGCAACCAGGGCATGGGTCCCATAGGGCGATACGACCGTGTCAGCGGTCCCCTGCGCCACCATCGTCGGGACGGCGGGAACCGCGTTCGTCATCGGATCCTGTTGCTGCAGATACGCGCTCAGGGGACCCAGATCCGCGTTCGGCGCGAACAGCTGCCCGGCCGGAATCTGCGGCACCGCACGGATCTGGGCGATGCAGCCGGTCTGTGCGGCCTTCACGACGGGTGCGGCAGCTCGGCTGAAGATCTGATCCGGGTGGACTGCCGGATCGGCCACCGCGGCGCCGAGGACGATCAGCGGCAGGAACGCCGCATTCGCCTGCGATCCCGGTAGGCCCGACTTCACATACGGAACCAGCTGGCCCAGACCGGGACCGCCGGGCGCGATGGCGACGGCAGCGCGCAATGGGAACTGCGGTGCACGGGATTTCGCCCGCTGCGCGGTGAACAGCGTCGCCTGACCGCCCTGACTGTGACCGGCGACGGCCCAGTTCCGGCCGATCGACGGATCCAGGTTGTGGGCGGCACGCACGATGTCGATGACCGTGTTGGCCTCGCTGATGCCGTTCAAATACGGATGGCCGCCGGGCGTGCCGAGACCCTGGTAATCGGTCTGAACGACCGCATACCCCTTGCGGATCCAGGTATCGAGATCGGCGGTGATGGGTCCCAGGTAGTCATGGTCGAGCCCGTCGGCGGTGTCCGCCGACGGCGCGCAGGCATCGGCGTATCCGGTCGTCCCATGGGCCCAGCTCAAGACCGGCCAGCCGCCACGAGGCGCCTTGCCGCGGGGCACCGCCACAGTGCCCGACACCACGATCGGGCGGCCCCGGTCGTCGTCCGACGTGTACGTGATGACTCGGGTGCTGGCGGCACTCGGCAGTGCGGCCACCGTCGTCAGCGGCGCGGACGACAGCACGGTTCCCGCCCCCGGCAGAGGAGCCGACTGTGCCGGAGCGGCAACAACTCCCGCGACGATCCCGGCCGCGGCCATCGCTGCCGCCAACGTCATCCCATTACGTCTGTGCAGCCCCATGCTGTCTCCCTATCAGGCCGGCCGGTCAGTGAAGTTAGTCCTGCTCCCCATCAGAGTCTCCACCACCGGTGATCGAGGCGATGACCCCGGCCAGATCCTCCGGCTTGACGAGCACTTCACGAGCCTTCGATCCCTCACTCGGGCCGACGACGCCGCGGGTCTCCATCAGATCCATCAGCCGGCCGGCTTTGGCGAATCCCACGCGGAGCTTGCGCTGCAGCATGGACGTCGAGCCGAACTGGCTCGACACCACCAGCTCGATCGCCTGCAGCAGATCATCGAGATCGTTGCCGATGTCGGCGTCGATGTCCTTCTTCTCAGACGCCTTCGCCGTGGTGACGCCCTCGGTGTATTCGGGGTCGCTCTGCTCCTTCGTGAAGTCGACGACCGCCGCGATCTCCTCGTCGGTGATGAACGCGCCCTGCATACGGATCGGCTTGTTGGCGCCCATCGGCAGGAACAGTCCGTCGCCCATGCCGATGAGCTTTTCGGCGCCGGGCTGGTCGAGGATGACGCGCGAGTCGGTCAGCGACGACGTGGCGAACGCCAGCCGCGACGGCACGTTCGTCTTGATCAGGCCGGTGACGACATCCACCGACGGGCGCTGGGTCGCCAGCACCAGGTGGATGCCGGCCGCACGGGCCTTCTGCGTGATGCGGACGATCGCGTCCTCGACGTCGCGCGGCGCCGTCATCATCAGGTCGGCGAGCTCATCGACGATCGCCAGGATGTACGGGTACGGCTTGTACACCCGCTCGCTGCCGAGCGGCGTGGTGATCTCGCCGGACCGCACCTTCTTGTTGAAGTCGTCGATGTGGCGCACCCGGGACGCCTTCATGTCCTGGTAGCGCTGCTCCATCTCTTCCACCAGCCAGGCCAGCGCGGCGGCGGCCTTCTTCGGCTGGGTGATGATTGGGGTGATCAGATGCGGAATGCCCTCGTACGGAGTCAGTTCCACCATCTTCGGGTCGATGAGGATCATTCGCACATCCTCGGGCGTGGCCCGGGTCAGCAGCGACACCAGCATCGAGTTGACGAAGCTCGACTTACCGGAGCCGGTCGAACCAGCGACCAGCAGGTGCGGCATCTTCGCCAGATTGGCACTGACGAAGTCGCCCTCGATGTCCTTGCCGAGACCGATCACCAACGGGTGCTTGTCTTTCCGTGTCGTCTCGGCCGTCAGCACGTCGGCCAGCCGCACCATCTCGCGATCGGAGTTGGGCACCTCGATGCCGACAGCCGACTTGCCCGGGATGGGCGCCAGCAGTCGCACGTTGTCGGTCGCCGCGGCATAGGAGATGTTGCGCGTCAACGCGGTGATCTTCTCCACCTTCACGCCCGGGCCCAGCTCGACCTCGTAGCGGGTGACCGTCGGACCGCGGGTGAATCCCGTTACCGCAGCATCGATCTTAAACTGCTCCAGCACTGCCTGGATGCGGTCGATCATCTCGTCATTGGCCGCGCTCCCGGTCTTCGGCGGATCGCCTTCGACCAGGAGACCGACCGGCGGGAGCTGGTAGTCGCCGTCCAGCGCCCGGTCGACAGCCCGGGCGTTCGGGTCCATCGGCTTCGGTTTGGCCGGGGCCGGCTTGGCGACCGGCTTTCGGGCGGGCTTGCGCGTCGCAGCAGCGGCAGCCGCCGGAGCCTCGCGGACGATCGGTTCGGTCGCGGCAGTCGGATCCAGTTCCGGCAGCAGCGGTTCGGTGAGCGCATCACCTGCGCGGACGGGCTGGTCCGAACCCTGCCGACGCCGCGACGGGCGTCGCAGACGGGCATCGGACAGTCGCTCCAGACCCGACCCTTCCGCATCATCCGGCGGGTAGTTGTCGTACGGGTCGCCGTATTCCGAATCCCAGGTCGGCTCATCCGTGTCGGCCGGATCGGTGGCCTCGTCGTCGTCGAGTTCCCGATATCGCTCGGGAGTGACGCCGAAGTACTCGCGAGTTCGAATGACCAACTCGTGCAATGTCATTCCGCTCAACAGCAGCAGGCCGAAGGCGAGGCAGAGGACCAGCAGCGGGATCGACAGCCAGATGGTGATGCCGTCGGTCAACGGACCGCCGATCGCGAATCCGATGAAACCACCGGCCCGTTCCCGTCCGTCCAGGTTCAACGGTCGGCCACCGATGATATGGAAGAGGCCGAGTAGCGGCAGCACGAGAAATGCTGTGCCCGCGATGATCCGGGGGCGTTCCGGAGGGTTGGGATAGCGACGCATCAACGTCAATGCAATGGCCACCAGCACCGGCGGCGCCAGCACCGCACCCAGGCCGACGACCGACCGGATTCCCTTGTCCACGAATGCGCCGGCCGGCCCGCCCGCCCCGAACCACACACTGGCGGCCGCGACAAGGGCCATCGCCAGGAGCGCGAGCGCGATTCCGTCACGTGCATGCGACGGCTCGACGTCGCCGGTCGCGGCGTAGCCGCGATCGATATCGCTGGAATCGGCGTGCTCGTCGTAGTCGCTGCCGTCTTCGGCGTCATAGTCGGACTCGTAGTCGTAGTCGCCGCCGCGGTGCGATCCCCCGAGACGTGCCATCGACCCGACGCCCCGGGCCAGCAGGCTCCAGCTCGCGCCGACGCCTCGGCCAACCGTGGCGGCCGCGCTACGACGCGGTTCCCGGCTCACCGCGGCGGTGGTGGTCCGGCCACGTGCGGTCGTCTTCTTGCCGCCGGTGGAGCTGCCGGACCGCCCACTGGTGGATCGGCTTTTGGTCGCGGCAGGCTTCTTGGCGGTAGTCGAACGGGACTTGGCGGACGACGAGCGGCCGGCGGTCGAGCGACTCGAAGCGGCCCCACCGGATGACTTGCGTGCCGAGGCGCCGCGACTCGAGCTCGACCGCGTCGAGCCACCGCGCGCACCGCGAGATCCACGGCTCGTTGAAGGAGACGACATGGGTGCCAGACTAGTCGTCAGCGGTCACATTGGCCCCATCGATAACACGCGTCACGGTGGCGTGTCGGTTTCGTTATGTTTGCCCTGCCGCTCCGCCATCAGGCCCGACCAGGCCGGATCCCGGCCCAGCAGCGCGAGAACCCGATCGAACGCCCGTCCGCCTGCGGGAATCTCGACGATCGGGGCGAACGCCGCCCCTGCAACCTCGCGCGCCTTCCCGGTCGGCACCACCTCCGCGACCGCCCGGGCCGCCTCGACGACGTCCGGATCCGGCTGGAACGGCATTCCGATCGAGCAGGCCAGATCCCATCCGTGCACGACGTAATCGACGAAATGGAAGCTCACCGCGACCGCGGGCGGAAAGGGGGCACCCACCACGATTTCCGGCAGCTCGAACGACCGCTCAGCCACACCAGGATCAGCGAAGGCCGCCAGCACCACCTCGCAGGCATCGAGGTAATCGGCCACCGGATCGGCGGCGTCGCACCCGTCCCAGACACCGGGCTCGCCGCCCCGGCCGCCCGATGACGCAGCGAACCCGCGATGTTGCGCCGCCATATGGCGCAGCAGGTCGCGCACGACCCAGCCGGCGCACGGCGTCGGTTCATCGAGATGTTCGCGGCTCACGACCCGAGCCACCGCCATCGACCCCTGGACCGCCCGGCGATCGAGTGCAACGACCTCGCTCAACGATTTAGTAACCATATGTAGATAATCTACGTTTGTAGATCATCTGTCAACAGTTACGATAGACGCCATGACCGATCGACCCGATCTGGCCGCGATGGTGGTGCCGCTCGGCCGTGAACTCCTTGCAGCGGAACAGGAAGTGCTCGATCGTCACGACGTGACGATGTGGGGTTACATCGTGTTGACCGCGCTCTGCGACAACCCGATTCGTACCCAGTCGGCGCTCGCAGCCGCCATCGGTGCCGACAAGACACGCATCATCCCGGTGCTCGACGACCTCGCCGAACGATCGATGATCGGTCGACGCCCCGACCCGGATGACCGGCGGGCTCGACTACTGGAGATCACCACCCGGGGCCGCGATATCCAACGCCGGATTCAACGCGAGATCCAGAACGGTGAGCGAGCGTGGCTCGATCGCCTCACGCCGACTCAGCGAACACACTTTCTCGCTGCGCTCGAGGCCCTGTCGACTGCGAACTAACGCACCAATGCGTCCGGCAGCGGGCCGTTTCCGTACAGGTCCGCGACGCGACGCTGAAAACGCCACTGGCCGTCGACCAGCACGATGTCGTCGACATAGGCGCCGACCCCTTCGACCCCGGGCGCCGTCCACCGGCGGAGGTCCGAACCGACCATCAAAACCGGCGTGAACGCCGTCAATCGGTCTTCGGCGACGCGGGACATCGTCGTAGCTCCCGCGAAATGCGCCGACACCAGCCGCGAACCACCCGGAATCCGCGCGGTCTGCTCGCTGAACCCGATCAGCTCGTCCCGCCCGGTCACCACGATCCGATTGTCCTCGGACAGCGGAAAGTCCAGTTGGCCGTCGACGGTGAACAGATCCGCCCACGCCTCGATGTACCCGTAATCGAAGTACGTGGTGTACCGCGAGAGCAGATCGGCGACCCGCGCCCGGGTATCGACGTCGACGACTGGCTCAAGAGTGTTCACATTCTGCAGAGGGTAAGTCGTTAGCAATGCTTCGGCGACGATTCATCCTGGTCATCGGGACGAATACGGCTCCCGACGCTCAGCCCAGTCCAGATACGCAGTACCGCGCGGAGACAACTCGTAACCCACGTCGTGGCTGATGGTCAGGCCGAGCGTCTTGAGCTTGCGAATATCGGCCTTCATCGGCAGCAGTTCCACCCCGCGCAGCTCCGCCAGCACGGTCGACACGACCCGCGGATTGTCGCGGATCCAAGTCAGGGTCTCCCGAATCCACGGCGCTTCGCGGCGCGACTCCATCCGAACGAGCTTGGCATGCAGTTCAGCTAGCTCAGCATCGTCCGGGAGAGCCTCGCGCAGCGCGATTCGGGGATCCTCGCCCACCCACTCGACGTTGATGCGGAACACTGTGTCACCACCACGACCGCCACGGGGTGACCTCGGCCGGTCGCTGGTCAGCGCCTTGCGTAGAGTGTCGGCATTCTTCATCCCGGCGGCCTGTGCCGCTCTATCGCTGATCCGGGCCAGATCGTTCACCCGCGTCACGCGGGTGAACCGGATGATCCCCGCCGGCGTCATCTGTGTGCCGCCCACCTTCACCCGCGGCTCGTCCCAGCGGCGGTATTGGGCGGTCACGCTGCCGTCCCGAATCCCCGCTGCGATGCGTTTGGTGATCAGCATGAGTTGGCCGTGATCGTCAGAAGCCCCGCTTGGCCGACTTCACTGCGGCGACCGCGTCGGCGTCGCCGACGAATTCGACGCGGGCGGGTTCGCGGCCGAACGCGAACAGCAGCAGCTCCCCCGGCTCACCGGTCACCTCGACGACGGGACCGGACCCACCGCGTGCGAGCTCTTTGCCGTCGGGTGTCTTGAGCACCGTCGTCGCCGGCGATCGCCGTAACGTCTGTTTGCCGATGGTGGCGGCCGGACGCCGCAGCTCCCGCTGTACATCGGCGCCGAGTTCGCGTGGGGCCCAATCGCTGCCGGTCCGACGCACATCCTCGTGGTGTACGAACATCTCACTGAGGTTGGCGAAGCTGTCGACGAGCTTGAAGGGCGAATAGACCGGCGGTCCACCGGCCAGCTTGTAGAGCATCTCATCCCAATCGCCGGCGGCGATCTTGGCGAACACCTTGTCGTGATACCCCGACAACGCCTTGATCAGGATGCCGCCCGCCGCATCCGGCCGCCCCTCGCGAAGGATCAAGTGCGCGACCAGATCTCGAGTGGTCCAATCGCCGCAGAGCGTCGGCGCATCCGGGCCGATCTCGCGCAGCGTCGCGACCAGAGCAGCTCGCTCATCCTGTGCAGCCGTCATCTCGATCCTGTTCCCCGGCTATGCGGCCAGTTGCTCTTAGTCCCCGACCGTCAGCACGGTCGGCACGATCATCGGCTTGCGCCGATAGGTACTCGCCACCCACTGCCCGACCGTGCGGCGGATCGCCTGAGCGATCCGGTGCGCCTCGGTCACCTGTTCGGCCGCGAGTTGATCCAGTGCCTTCTCGACCAGCGTCGCGGCCTCCTTGAGCGCGGTCGGATCGTCCGAGAATCCACGCCCGGACACCTGTGGGGCGCTCACGGCGCGACCGGTGTCGGCGTCGATCGCCACCGTGATCGCGATGAAGCCGCCCTCGCCCAAGACCAACCGGTCCGACAGCGTCGAATCGCCTACGTCGCCGACCGACAGGCCGTCGACATACACATGTCCGACCGGCACCCGCCCGACGATGTCGGCACGGCCGTCGACGAGATCGACCACCACCCCGTCCTCGGCGAGCACGACCCGGTCCTCGGCGACGCCGGTCGCCTTCGCCAGCGCCGCGTTGGCACGCAGATGCCGCCACTCACCGTGCACCGGCATAACGTTCGACGGCCGGACCGCGTTGTACAGGTACAGCAACTCGCCGGCGGAGGCGTGGCCGGACACGTGCACCTTCGCGCTCTGCTGCGTCACCACGGTTGCCCCGCGCTTGGCGAGCCCATTGACGACCGCGAACACGGAATTCTCGTTGCCCGGGATCAACGACGACGCGAGGATCACCAGATCGTCGGCGCTGATATTGATCTGCCGATGCTCGCCGCGCGCCATCCGCGACAGCGCCGACAGCGGTTCACCCTGTGAACCGGTGCTCACCAGCACCAGCCGATGATCTGGAAGCGATGCGGCGGTGTCCATGTCGACGATGACACCATCGGGGACCGTGATGTAGCCGAGTTCCTGCGCGATCTGCATGTTGCGCACCATCGACCGACCGACGAACGCGACTCGGCGGTCGTGCGCCTGCGCGACATCTATGACCTGCTGCACACGGTGCACATGGCTGGCGAACGAGGCGACGATCACCCGTTGGCGCGCCCGACCGATCACCTGATCGAGGACCCCGCCGATCTCCCGCTCCGGGGTGACGAAGCCGGGGACTTCGGCATTGGTCGAGTCGACCAGAAACAGGTCGACGCCCTCATCGCCGAGCCGGCTGAACCCGGCGAGATCGGTGAGCCGACCATCCAGCGGCAGCTGATCGAGCTTGATGTCACCGGTATGCAGGACCAGGCCGGCCGGGGTCCGGATGGCCACCGCGAGGGCATCCGGAATCGAGTGGTTGACCGCGAAGTATTCGCAGTTGAACGGACCGTGGGTGGTCTTCTCACCCTCCACGACCTCGATGAGCTTCGGCTTCTGCCGGTGCTCGCGGCACTTCGCGGCGAGCAACGCCAGGGTGAACTTCGCTCCGATGACGGGGATGTCGGGACGCAGACGCAGCAGGAATGGCACCGCGCCGATGTGATCCTCGTGACCATGGGTCAGGATGATCGCCTCGATGTCGGCGACGCGGTCCTCGATGTACTTGAAGTCCGGCAGGATCAGATCGACCCCGGGCTGCTGGTCCTCCGGGAAGAGCACACCGCAATCGACGATGAGCAGCCTGCCGTCGAACTCGAAAACCGTCATGTTGCGGCCGATTTCACTGATGCCGCCGAGCGCCACGACGCGCAGCCCGCCCTTGGGCAGCCGTCCCGGCGCACCGAGTCGGTCCGTCGGATCGGCGATCGCCGGCCGTTTGGCCCGGGTCGCCGCCGACGGCGGTGTCGATTTACCGGCCTTCTTCCGTTTCTTGGGCGCGGATTTCTGCGGGGTGGACTTCTGCGGCGCCGTCGGCTCGGGCGGAGTCGCCGGCGGTCCGGCCTGCCGACGCGCCCGCCGTGGCTTGTCGTCGCCGCTCACGAAAGCACTCCGGCCGCACGCAGATCCGCGATGATGCCTTCGACTTCCCAACCGGTTGCCGCGATTTGCGGTAACCGCGGATCTCCGACATCCAGGCCCATGATCCGCAGAGCAGTCTTGACCAGCGTCACGCCGCCGACCCGGCCCTGCGCCGCAACAAGCGGGGCCATCGAGTTGTAGATCTTGCGGGCCGTGGCAATGTCGCCCGCATCGTGGGCCGCCAGCAATGCGGCCAACCGGTCGGGCACGAGGTGACCTAGAACGCTGACGAAGCCGGCCGCGCCGACCGACAGCCAGGGCAGATTCAGGGCGTCGTCGCCCGAAAAGAACTGAATCCCTTCGGAAATCAACTCGGCGCCGGCATGCAGGTCACCTTTGGCGTCCTTGACGGCCGCGATGTTCGGGTGCTTCGCCAGCGCGCGGATGGTGTCCGACTCGATCGCAACCGCCGAGCGCGGGGGGATGTCGTAGAGCATCACCGGCAGATCCGTCGCATCGGCGACGGCCTCGAAGTGCGCGAGCAATCCGCGCTGGTTCGGCTTGGAGTAGTACGGCGTCACCACCAGCAGTCCGTGCGCACCGTTCCTCGCACCGTCCTTCGCGAACTCGACGCTCTCCAGGGTGTCGTAGGTACCAGCGCCATGGGTGATCCGCACCTTGTCACCGACCGCGCCGACGACTGCCCGCAGCAGCTCCAATTTCTCGGCCGGCTGGGTCGTCGGAGATTCACCGGTGGTACCCGACAGCACCAACCCGTCGACGCCCCTGCCGACGAGGTGGTCGGCCAGCTCGCACGCCTTGTCCAAATCCATCGACCCGTCCGCCTTGAACGGCGTCACCATCGCCACGACGACGGATCCAAACGGGCGCGCCCCAAACCGGGCGGAATCGGTTGCCATAGCGGTAAGGCTACCGCCTCAGCCCTCGGCGACGAACGGCGACGTGGCCACCTCGGAACCGTCGCTGAGCTGGGCGATCTCGAAGTCGCCGAAAACCGTCGGAGCCAGTTTCACGAGCTCTCGTAAACACGCGATCGACAGCTGCCGAATCTCGGTGTCGGCATGCTCGGTGGCGCGCATTCCGATGAAATGCCGCCAGGTCCGCAGGTTGCCGGTCACCACGACGCGGGTCTCCGTCGCGTTCGGCAACACCGACCGCGCCGCCTGCCGGGCCTGCTTGCGTCGCAGGATCGCATTCGGCACGTCGGCGAATTTGTCCTCGAGCGCCCCGAGCAGCTCGCTGTATGCGGCCCGACTCGCATCGGTCGCGGCGCGGAACTTCGCCTCCAGCTCGGCATCGCCGGCGATGGCCGGCGGCACCACGACATTCGAATCATGTTCGGGCACAAAGCGTTGGGATAGTTGCGAAAACGAGAAGTGTCGATGACGGATCAACTCGTGACTGCAGGACCGGGAGATTCCGGTGAGGTAGAACGTCGCCGTCGCGTGTTCGAGCAGCGATGTGTGTCCCACCTCGAGGATGTGTCGCAGATACGCGTCGTTGGTCGCCGTACGCGGATTCGGCTTGTCCCAGCTCTCGTAGCAGGCGCGGCCGGCGAACTCGATCAGCGCCTGACCGCCGTCGGCGTCGGTGGACCAGTCCACGTCGGCGGGCGGCTCGAAGGAGGTGGACGCGATCAGACGCACCTGCATCGGCACGAACTGCGACATGGGTGCTTACTCCTTAGGCGGCTGCGAACCATTCGCTACGGCGAACGCTTTCAGTCAATTGTCTCCCACTGCCGGAACCGCTCTCTGGCCACCTGGCCGCCGCGCCGATAGGCTCACCCGACGTGGAGCCTGCAGATCTCACGGCCATTGCCGAAATCACGCAACTGAAGTACCGGTACGGGCGATGCCTGGACAACCGCCAGTGGGACGAATTCGCCACCACGCTGTCGTCGACCGTGAAGGCACGCTATGGCTCGGTCGCGCAGGGCCGGCCGCTGGAGTTCGACGGACGCGAGGCGGTCGTCGAATATCTGAGCAGCGCGATGACCGGCACCATGGTCACCGAGCACCGGTTCGCGCAGCCCGAGATCACCGTCGACGGAAACACCGCAACCGGCAGTTGGGCGATGTCGGACGTCGTGATCATCCCCGATCACGACCTGATGATCACCGGCAGCTGCTACTACTCCGACAAGTACGAGCTGGGTCCGGACGGTTGGCAGATCGCCGAGACCGGCTACTACCGAATGTATGAGGCGACCCAGCCGATGAAGGCCGGCGGTTTCACCCTGCTGTCCAATCGTTTTGCGCCATAGCGTTCTCTGGACATCAACCAAAGCAGTTACCGAGATCCCGAAGGGACAGTCAATGAAGAAGCAGTTCGTCACCGCTCTTGCCACGGCCGCGCTGGTCGCCGCACCCGCCACCGCCATGACGGCCACCGCACAGGCAGCCCCCGCGCCGGCCACCCAGGCGCCTGCCGCCGCGGGACTACCGCATTCGTTGGGCCTCACCAGTGTGAAGAACGCCCGCGATCTGGGTGGATACCGCACCGCGAACGGACAGACGGTCGCGACCGACCTCGTCTTCCGCACCGCCAATCTGGCCTCGCTGTCACCTGCGGACGCGGCCAAGCTGACATCGCTGCACCTGACCACCGATGTCGACCTGCGCACCGCGATCGAGCGCACCATCCAGCCGGACCGGCCGGTGGCCGGAACCGCCCAGCAGTGGAATGACGTTCTCGGACAGGCGAACCCACTCGACCTGCTGAACCTGTCCGGGGCGTACGTCGACTTCGTCACCAATCCGGCAGCCCGCGCCGCCTTCGGCAAGACCCTCAAGACCATCGGGGCCAACGCCGCCGCCGGCAAGGCGACGCTGTTCCACTGCAGCGCCGGCAAGGACCGCACCGGCTGGACCGCCGCGGTGCTGCTGACCATCCTCGGCGTCGACCGGAACACGGTGAACCAGGACTACCTGCTGTCGAACACCTACAACAACACCACCCAGAACGATCCGATCAACGGCGTCAACATCGACTGGCTCAATGCCTCGTTCAATGCCGCCAACCAGCACTACGGCAGCTTCGACAACTATGTGAAGAGCGGCCTCGGGCTCACCGCGGCCGACATCGCATCACTGAAGCACAGCCTGCTGAAGTAGCGGGGCGAGGTCGCCACGTCGACCGACGCGCACCCGTGAAACACCCTGCCATTGAGCCATATTCGCCAGATCACCAGCGAGTGAGTGTGCGACGGCGGCGTGGTCGACCCCCGGCTCGGCGAAGACGCCTTTGGCCCACAGGGTGTCGGCCGCGCGGTCGATCTTGATGTCGACGCGTGCGACCAGCCGATCACCCAACAGGTACGGGAACACGTAATAACCGTGCACTCGTTTGGCCTCGGGCACATAGATCTCGATACGGTACTGAAAGTCGAAGAGCCGCAACGCTCGTGGCCGGAAGAACACCACTGGATCGAACGGGGACAGCAGCGCGGATCGGCCGATCGCGCGCGGAGTGGTGATCGACGGGTCCCGATAGGCCTGCTGAGCCCATCCGGCGACCGCTACCTGCTCGACGGTTCCTGCATCGACCAGATCCGCCAATGCCGAACGGGTTTGTGCCACCGAGAGTCGGTAATAGTCCCGAATATCCGCCTCCGTCCCGACGCCGAGTGCGCGCACCGAATTGGCGACCAGTCGACGGACCGAGTCCTGCTCGGACACGTCGAGCTCGAAAAGCTCCGCGGGGATGATGTTCTCCGCGAGATCGTAGTAGCGGGTGAAGCCGCCCCGGCGGACGGCCGACAGCTCACCGGCGGCGAACATCGCCTCGCAGACGTGCTTGACCTCGCTGCGATTCCACCACGCACCTTTGGTGTGGTTGCTGACGTGGCCGAGCACATCCTCGATCTGACCGCTGGTCGAGGGCCCGGTATCAGCAAGGGTGGCAGCGATTTCCGTTCGCAGCGCGGCCCGCTCCGGGTTGTCGGGCTGGCGCCACCAGCGGCCGTGTAAGTATTCCCGCATCCGCCAGCGGAACAGCGGCCAGTCCGCCATCGGGATCAGTGCCGCCTCGTGCGCCCAGTACTCGACCAACAGCTGCGGCGCCCGTGCCGTCGGCTCCCATGCCGCGCGTTCGAGGATTCGCTGATCGTATGGTCCGAGCCGCGAATATCCCGGCATGTAGTGCGCACGTACCGCCACTGACACCGAATCCATCTGCAGCAGTTGGGTTCTGCCGACCACCCGCTTCAGGTGCGCACGAGTGGGCGACGCCGGGGTCCCGTCCGCGAAACCCTGCGCGGCGAGAGCTAGTCGCCGTGCCTGGGACAGCGAGAGTTCGGTACCGACGAGTTTCGCCATGGCTATCGCCGATAGATCAGCCAGCGCACCCGCTGCCCGCCGGCCGTGATCGTCCACGGCGCGTCCGACTCGAGTTCCCAGTCCGCGCCGACAACAGGCGCCCGGGTATCCCCGTCGACGTCGTCGTCGATCTCGGTGACGTGCAGCCGATCGGCCTGATCCATTGCCGCGGCATAGATTTCGCCGCCGCCGATCACGAACGCGGTCTCGCCGTCTGCCACCAGACCACGCGCCTCGTCCACCGACCCGACGACCGCCGCGCCCGCCGCCGACCAGTCGAGTTGACGGGTGACCACGATGTTGCGGCGGCCAGGCAGCGGCCGAAACCGCGGCGGAAGCGAGTCCCAGGTGCGGCGACCCATGATCACCGGGTGGCCGGCGGTCGTCTCCCGGAAGTACTTCATGTCCTCCGGGATGTGCCAGGGGATGTCGCCATCACGACCGATCACCCCGCCGCGGGCCTGCGCCCAGATCAGCGCGAGCGTCATACGGCGACCGGCGCCTTGATCCCCGGGTGGTGCTGGTAATCGACCACCTCGATGTCCTCGAATTCGTAGTCGAAGATCGAATCACGTTGCCGCAGTCGCAGAGTCGGGTACGGATAAGGCTCACGCGACAGCTGCGTGCGGACCTGCTCCACATGGTTGTCGTAGATGTGGCAGTCGCCGCCGGTCCAGACGAATTCGCCGACGTCGAGCCCGGCCTGCTGCGCCATCATGTGTGTCAGCAATGCATACGACGCGATGTTGAACGGCACACCGAGGAACAGGTCGGCGCTGCGCTGATACAGCTGGCAGGACAGCCTGCCGTCCACCACATAGAACTGGAAGAACGCGTGGCACGGCGGTAGGGCCATCTGCGGGATCTCCCCCACATTCCAGGCCGAGACGATGTTGCGCCGCGAATCGGGATTTGTCTTCAGCATCTCCAACGCGCCGGCGATCTGATCGACCTGCTCGCCGGACGGTGTCGGCCAGCTGCGCCATTGCACGCCGTATACCGGCCCCAATTCGCCCTGCGGATCGGCCCACTCGTCCCAGATGGTGACCCCGCGTTCTTGCAGCCAGCCCACATTCGAGTCGCCGCGCAGGAACCACAACAGCTCATAGATGACCGACTTGAGATGCACCTTCTTCGTAGTGATCAGCGGAAAGCCCTCGGAGAGGTCGTACCGCAGCTGATGACCGAAGACGCTGCGAGTGCCGGTGCCGGTGCGATCGGACTTCGTCGCGCCGGTCTCCAGCACCAGCCGCAGCAGATCTTCGTACGGAGTCTTGATCGCCGGAGTCACGAATCCAGTTTGTCACGGCCGCGACCGACTCCTCCGATTGAACCTCGACGTGTCGACCCGCCACTGTTAGACTCGAGTTCAATAACGTCCGCAGCCCCGGAGGACTCCCATGTACGACGTGATCATTCGCAACGGATTGTGGTTCGACGGCTCGACGTCGGAGCCCCGCACCGCCACGATCGGCATCAAGGATGGTCGGGTCGACACGGTGTCGGCCGGCGCCCTGGACGAGACCGACTGTCCCGAGGTGATCGACGCCGCGGGCAAGTGGGTGCTGCCGGGATTCATCGACATCCACACCCACTACGATGCCGAGATCCTGCTCAATCCGGGCCTCGGCGAGTCGGTGCGGCACGGCGCAACCACGATCGTGCTGGGCTGCTGCTCGATGTCGACGGTGTACGCGCAGCCGGAGGACGCCGCCGACCTGTTCAGCCGCGTCGAGGCGGTACCGCGCAAGAACGTCATCGGAGCGCTCGACGACTTCCAGGACTGGACCGACCCCGAGGGTTACGTCAAGAAGATCGATTCGTTGCCGCTGGGACCGAATGTCACGTCGTTCCTGGGGCATTCGGATCTGCGGACCGCCGTGATGGGGCTGGGGCGGGCGACCAACAACCGGACGCTGCCGAGCCGCAAGGAACTCGACCAGATGGCGGAGATGCTGGACCGCGCCCTTGATGCCGGGATGCTGGGCATGTCGGGCATGGACTCCCCCATCGACAAGCTCGACGGCGATCGCTACCGCTCCCGCGCGCTGCCATCGACCTACGCGTGGTGGCACGAGCGCTGGCGGCTGATCAACGTCCTGCGCAAGCGGGGCGCCATCCTGCAGAGCGCGCCGAACGTCAACAACCCACTGACGGGCGTGATGTTCTTCCTCGCTTCGGGCACGCGGTTCTTCCACAAGAAGCCGGTCCCGGTGAGTCTTCTCGTCGCAGCGGATTCCAAGTCTGCACGCGCCGCCCACCTGGTGCTGCGCGGCGCGGCCGCCATCGGCAACCGAATCTTCAAGTCACAGGTCAAGTTTCAGCACCTCCCGGTCCCATTCACGCTGTATTCGGACGGTATCGACCTGCCGGTATTCGAGGAGTTCGGAGCCGGCACGGCCGCCTTGCATCTACGCGATCAGATCGAGCGCAACCAGCTGATGGCCGACAAGGAATATCGGCGAAAGTTCCGGCGCGAGTTCATGATCAAGCGGCATATGCCCGGGCTGTGGCACAAGGATCTGTACGACGCCCGGATCGTCGACTGCCCCGATCCAACGTTGGTGGGCAAGAGCTTCGGCCAGATCGCCGACGAGCGCGACATTCACCCGCTCGACGCTTTCCTCGATGTACTCGTCGAGAACGGCGAGAAGAATGTGCGCTGGACCACCACCGTCGGCAATCATCGTCCGGCGGTGCTGGACAAGATGGCCCAGGATCCCAACGTGCACTTGGGATTCTCCGACGCCGGAGCGCATTTGCGGAACATGGCGTTCTACAACTTTCATCTCCGGTTCCTCAAGCGCATGCGTGACGCCGAGGCCGCCGGCGCACCGGTGCTGTCGATGGGCCAGGCGGTGCATCGCCTCACGGGCGAACTGGGCAGCTGGTTCGGGCTCGACGCCGGGTACCTGCGCGAAGGCGATCGGGCCGATTTCGTGATCATCGATCCCGAGGGCCTGGACGAATCCGTGGATGCCTACCACGAGGCGTCGGTGCCGTTCTTCGACGGATTGTCACGCATGGTCAACCGCAACGACAAGACCGTCGTCGCAACAGGAATCGGCGGACGAGTGGTGTTCGGGCTCGGTGAATTCATCGACGGCTACGGCGAATCCATGCAGACCGGCCATTACCTGCGTGCGGGCGACAATCACGCTGGCGCGGCGACCGCGAGCTAACCGTCCCGCTGCGCCAAATAGCGTGGGCGCGGAGCGGTTCCGGCGAACGGCTCGGCCAGTGCGTTCGACCTGGCGTTGAACACGACGAAGAGATTGCTGCGCGGATACGGGCTGATGTTGCCCGCCGATGCGTGCAGACAATTCGAGTCGAAGTACAGCGCCGACCCCGCCGGGCCGGTCACCAGATCGACGCCCAATTCATCTGCGAGAGCGGCCACGTCGGTCTCTTCCGGCGTGCCGAACGGCGGGCGGTACGACTCCAGCGATTGGCGGTGATAGCTCTCGGGCGTGGCGCCGACGCATGGGATGAATCGCCGATGCGATCCCGGAACGATCATCAGCGGCCCGTTGAACTCGTAGTTCGGGGTCAGTGCCAGCGAGACGCTGAGAGCGCGGGGTGCGGGCATACCGTCCTCGGCGTGCCAGGTCTCGAAGTCGCTGTGCCAGTAGAAGGGACCGCCCGCGAATCCCGGCTTGAGGTTGACGCGGCATTGGTGGATGTACACGTCGTCGCCGAGAATCTGGCGGGCCACACCCGCGAGCTCGTCGCGGTCGCAGATCTCGGCGATCAGGTCGCTGAGCTCATGTACCGCGAACACCGAACGGACGTCGCCCGACGAGGACTCGCGAATCACTCGCTGGTCGTCGCCGAGTCGCCGAGTCACCACGTCGACCTCTGACAACACGGCTTCGATCTCGCTCGGCGCCAGCACGGCCTGATTCACGTGGTAGCCGCGATCGTCATAGCCACGTATGGCCGACGCATTCAGCGGGCCCTCCCAGCGACCCCAGACCACCGGGTGTGGCCGGGGCTCGATCTGGCCCGGCTTCGTCAACCGGGTCGGGTAGACATCGATTTGTTTCTGCGTATCAATCGCGGAAGCCACGCAGTGATCAGCCCTCTCTCTACATCGCGGACAACCTTGCATCCGGGCTGTCGGCGATGCGACGCCCACTTCGAGGTTGCCATGCATCTGCCGGGAAGTCGACCCACAGCCCCACACCAGGCCGCGACGATATGTGAATCACCCTGTGCTGCAACAGATGCAAATACGTTGATGCGGCCGTCCGGTGGACGGCCGCATCAACGTATTGGTTCTGTCAGACCGGCGCTGCCAGCGAACCGGTGAGCAGGGCCGGGCCGACGGCCGCCAGCAATTGCATCATTTGGCCAACCGCACCAATGTCATTGGTGAGGCTGCCGCCGTCGCGAGTTGCTGTCTTCTGCATGTATTTCTCCATTCAGGTTGCGAATCAACGCGTCACCGCGCCGATGGACTATCCAGGTTCAGATCAGCTCATGAATTCCGAGATGTTGCCGAACGTCTGAAAAATGAACTGGATGACGTCAACGACCGTCGTGCTTCCCACAAATCCTCCACTGAGAGATGTTGCCTAAGAGCGACATTCACTTTTCGAATGCCGCTCGCCACCCACTCCCCAAGGTGGCTACTAGTGACGCTAAACACTAATTTGGCCGTTTTGCGGCTGCCGCCACTCTGTTACCCGATTGTTATAATTGCCCGAATTCAGACTATTGACATTGAGATGTACCACTCGATAGTTAAATTAACTATCGTTGGACCATCAGCCAGCGCTGGCGCCGCCCCGGATTTCGAAATGCCCCGGTAGTGGGCCCCGACAGATCAACGATCGTTAGACAACACAGTAAGGGCGTTTTGTCTGTTTCACGTATATTCACTGTCGGCAGTCTCGGCGATTGTTGATGTGGAGCAGACTCGTCGTTCGCAGCCATATCTCAAAGACTGAGACAGTCGGTCACGAACTCGCACCCCTGCGATCAAAAAATTTAACGCGAACCGTTACGTCATCACCGTTGCGGCGGCGACGGCACCCAGCTCGTAGCAGCGCTCTTTTGCCGCGCCGTCGACATCGATCACCTCGACCGGATCCGCGACGGCGTTCAATTCCAGTCCCATCGCAAGCTTGCGCACTGACGCGACCGCTCCCGCAGTGTCGTTGTTGCCATGCACCCACAGGCCGTACGGCCGGCCGGCCACCGATCCCAATACCGGGTAGTACACCGTGTCGAAGAAGTGCTTCAAGGCGCCCGACATGTAGCCGAAATTCGCCGGCGTGCCGAACAGGTAGCCGTCGGCATCGAGTACATCCGGAATGGTTGCCGCCAGCGCGGCCCGAACGACGACGTCGACGCCCTCGATATCGGGGTCGCGCGCACCCGCGAGGACCCGCTCCAGCAATTCGCTCGTCGCCGGCGACGGCGTGTGGTGCACCACCAGGAGCGTTTTGCTCATCTCAGTCGCCGGTCCCGCCGGCGGCACCATCTGCAGTCTCGGCCTGCGCGACGGCGCGCTTCATCATCTCGCGGGCCCGCGAACGGTCACCGGCATAGTCGTAGGCGCGAGCGATTCGGTACGTGTTGTGCCAATCATTCGGCGCCGCTTCCCATTCCGCCTTCACCTGAGCGAACAATGCATCCGCGGCGTCGCGTTCGATCCGCCCCGACGGTCGCCGCGGCAGGTCGGAGACATCGAGCTCGTATCCCTCGTCCTTGGCTCGTCGTGCCAGTCGCTGATGGGCGATCCCGGCGCGCAAGGTCGACCACACCATCCAGATCCCGAGCAGCGGCAGGATGAAAACGCCTATCCCCAAACCTATTCCGGCTACCGAGCCATTGCTCATGAGCTCGACGGCGCGTTGCCCGAGCAGCACGAAGTAGAAGCACAGCGCCAGGACGAGCAGCCCGATCGACCACACGATCGGGCGCGAGTCCTTGGGCTTTCGCCGGTCCTGTTTGGGTTCGTCGGAGCTCACCAGTCGGCCGATCTCTACAGATCCATCAAGGTGTCAAGGCCCACGGTGAGCCCCGGCCGGGAACCGATTTCGCGGACGCCCAGCAGTACACCCGGCACGAACGAGGTGCGATCGATCGAATCATGGCGGATCGTCAACGTCTCGCCCTCGGTGCCGAACAGCACCTCCTGATGTGCGACCAGCCCGGCCAGCCGCACCGAGTGCACGCGAACATCGTCGACGACCGCTCCGCGCGCGCCGTCGAGTTCGGTGGTGGTCGCATCCGGGCTCACCGGGGTTCCGGCGGCTCGGCGCGCCGCGGCGATCAGCGCGGCGGTCCGGTATGCGGTGCCCGACGGCGCATCGGCCTTGTGCGGATGGTGCAGCTCGATCACCTCGACCGAGTCGAAGAACCGCGCCGCCTGCTGCGCGAATCGCATCGACAGCACTGCGCCGATCGCGAAGTTTGGGGCGACCAGGACACCGACGCCCGGGTTCGCCGCGAGCCAGCGGCGGACGGTCTCCAGGCGCTCTTCGTCGAAGCCGGTGGTACCGATGACCGCATGGATGCCGGCATCGATGACCTGTTCCAGGTTGCCCATCACCACGTCGGGGTGGGTGAAGTCGACGATCACCTGGGTGCCGGTCTCGCTAAATCGCGCGACCGGGTCACCCTTGTCGACTCCGACGGTGAACTCCATGTCTGCGGCGCCGTGCACTCCGTCGACGATCGCCTTGCCGACCTTGCCCTCGCTGCCGAGGACGCCCACCTTGATCTTGGTCACCTGTTCTCCCTGTTCAACGAGTGTGTTCGCCGAGCACCATCGGTCCGATCATATCGGTGCGGGCGGGCGGAGCTCGACGCCGAGGGAACCGATCGCCAGGCCGCCGCGTCCTATCGCGCAGGACGACTGCGTCTGCGCACGCAGCAGCACCCACCCCTGGACAGGAGGCGAGATGTCGCCGGGCGGCAAGACCCCGTGGCCGGCCACTTCGGTGGACGGGATCCTCGACATCGGCCTGTCCATGGATTCGGGTAGCGCCACCGACGCAGCCGCCAAACTCCGCGCGGCGATGCAGGCGATCGCCAACGCCGCAGCAGTCTACGAGCGCACCGTGCACACGATCTCGGAACACCTCGAGGGCGCGGCCACCACCGCGGCATTGACCACTGCGGGCAGGGTCGCCCGCGCGGCGGTCGAGAACGCCTCGAACGCCGGGGCCGTCGGCGCACAACTCGACGAGGTCGCGGCCATCCTCGGCAGCGGTCGCAGCGCTGCGGAGGTGGGAGCCCACGAGGTCCGCGCCGCCGCGAACCCGGCGTTGTCCGGGACGGTGCAGCCGCTGGCCCCATCACGGGCCCGAGCCGTCAAGGCGCAGCTGGACGCCGCAATGGACGGCACCTATTCCAATCCGATGGTCGGTGCGCATGCCCTGATCGATGTCACCCCGGTGAACGATCTCGACCTCCCGGGCGGCGGTACACACAATTCCGGGGGCGAAATACCTAGCACAGCAACGACATTCGACAGCAATCCATCAGCCGGGTCCGATCCCGCCGGCCCGGTGGCCCTGCTCGGCAGCCGTGGCGGCCCGCAGCCGGAGTCGACGTCCCGCATCTCATCACCCCCCGAGATCACCGAAGCTGTCGGCACCCCGATCGCAGATACCACTGGACCAGGCACCGGCCCGGCCGGGAGCGGACCGTCCACACCAGTGACGCCGGCCGCCGGTGCCGCTCCCCTCGGCCCGGCGGGCGGACTCGGAGCGGCTCGCGGCGCCACGTCCGCCGGACGGGCAGGTGGCACCCGCATGGGTATCGGCGGCATCAATGCCGCGCAGCCACCATCGCCGACCTCTCGCCTCGCCACCCCCGGAGTGGCCGGCAAGCCCTCGCCGGTTTCGATGCCCGCCGCCGCAGCACCTACTGCGCAGCGAGGTGCACTGCCGCCCGCCCATCCGGGCGGCAGCCGCGCCTCGGCGCGCAGCAACGAGCACCACCGTGCCGCCGGCTATCTGCGCGGGCGACATCACTCCGAAGCCGCGATCGGCCCACTGCCGCTAGTCGCGCCGCCGGTGCTCGGGGATTGGCGCCCACCCGATGCCGACGCCGATCCAGCGCGCACGGTTGATTCCGATGTGGCGCAGCGAGATCGGTCATGACAGACCGTCCTGCGGACCACCTCGAGATCTGGTCACCCGACCAGTCGATTCGGATGACGGTCGGGCTTCGTGGACCAACCGCACTCGCGATCGATTCACTGTCACTTCGCCGTCACGGCCATCGCTGGGTGGCCGACGCACTGGTAACGCTGGCCGCGCAGGCGTCCGACCGGTTGCGGCGCGACCACGCCGAGTGGGTGCGTCGCACCCACACCGTCCCGTCCAGCGAATCCTCGCCGAGCACCAGCCGACGGACCACCGCCAGTGCCGCCGCCGCAGCCGTTCGGGAACGGCTGGGCGCGCATCCGGTGTTCGCCGATGACCACCAGCGAACGATGACGACATCGGACGGCCTGATCGCGGTGACGGCGACGGCCTACCGCCCCACCCACATCGCCATCGACCCCGCCGCGGACCGACCGTATGGCCGTCACCGCTACCCGGGTCCGCTGCTTGCCGAGGCCGTGATCTCGCTCTCGCAGCAAGCCACCGCTGCAATCACCGCCGAACGCCGCGATGTAGCCTCCGAAATTCTCGCCACCGAACTGGGATGTTCCGCATGACTGACACCGAGCATGTTGTCGCCATTGATGATTCGATCCCGTCGCTACTCGTCGCGTTGGGCGACATTGGCGCCGCTCAACGCGCCGTGGGCCGGAGCGTCGATGCCGACCTCGATCTGCTCATCGCGCTCTGCACCGACTCCCCGCCTGGTTCGGCCTTTCTTTCCGGCGGAGCTGCCGGCCTGATCGACGGCATCCGCAACAACATCGACGCCCTCACCACCCATCTGACGCGAATCGACGCCGGACTGTCGGCCGGCGCGCGGGCGATCAATGCGGCCGACGAGGCGTGGCGATGAACGCGATGATCGACGGCGTCGCACTCGCCGCACTCGCGGACCGCCTCGCCGAGGCCGCCGACCAGCTCGAGAAAGCCCGCACCGACTACCGCGCCGGCCTCGCCGCACTCGACGATGCCTCCGCCGGTCAGGCCGTGTCGGCCGGATTGCGATCCGCTGCAGGCGCTCTTGATCCCACCGATGGATTCGCTCTTGTCGGACAACAGCTTCGGTCGCTCGCTGCTGCCACCGACCAGTTCGCTGCGGCAGCTCGTTCCAGCTCCGCCGATCTGGCCACCGCGGACGACGCGGCCCGCCACGAGCTGGCATGGGCCCGGATCCGTGACGGCGGCATCGACGGCGCACACACGCTGGTCGCCGCCGCACTGGCAGCGGCCGATCGCGACGCGATACAACAGGATCTCGCCGAAGCCGGCGAACGGGCCGCGCAGCAGCACGCCGAACCGAGCACTGCCCTCGGAGGCGCTGCGCTGCCGGTCAGGGCGCTCACGGCGGCCACTGCTGCCGTCGCCACGCACCACCGGATCAACTCGGCGACCACCGATCACTCCCCCACCCGCGACGCCGGAGCATATCTGCAGAGCCGCATGCTCGACTTCGCTCCGCACCTTCCGGTCCACCTGCCGGGGTGGCGGGTCGCGGTCGGACTCTGTCGCCACCCCAACGGCCCAGACGTGACCGTCATCGCCACTCCCGAACCGGCGCCCTATCTGCGCCCCGGATTCGTTCTCATCGATGGCGAGAAGCTGGTCGGCACCGGCATCGAACCCGAGCTGGCGATACTGAACTATGCACAGGCACAAGATCTTTCGCTGATCGCCGTGGCCACTGGCAGCGCCCCCGACGATATCTTGGACATGCTCACGGAACGCGATGTGGACGTTCTCGATCCTTTCGGTGTCACCGATGCCTGATCACCTGTCCGAATCCGTCGATCGGCCGATCACCGGTATTCCACCGGCGGCTTTACCCACGGCGATGGCCCGGTTGATCGTCGAGGCCACGGTGGTCGCCGGTGCGGCCTTGTCTCCCGATGCGCGCGCCGCCCTCGCCGCGCTGGCGGCCGCGGAGCAGGTCGACCGCACCACCGTTGCGATGCTGCAGGTGCACTATCTCACCCTGGAAACCCAAGCGTGGCAGTCATTCCGGGGCGGAGACACACCGGCCTACCTTCGCGGGTTCCGTGCGGCCCGGACGATCGCGGCGCTGCACAGCGCGGTCTCCGGTGGTTCGCCCGACACTCTGGCCAACGTCATCCGGGAGCTGGTGGGCACCGGCCTGTCCATCGGCGCGATCGACGAGATGCTGCGCGACTATCGCGCGCCCTCCGCCCATTCGGACGCGTCGGTGTAGTGGCTCAGGTTGTCCATACGCTTCTGCACCGCCGATATCTCGCGCACGGCCTGGCCGATCAGGCTGCGGTCCATCGGGGAAAGCCGTTTCAGGTCAATGACATCCGACGCCTGCTCCCCGGCTTCCAGCTGCGCCACCTGATAGCTGATACGGATCTTCTGCAGCACGTCGAAAACTTCGATGAGGTTTCGCGCATTCGCTTCGGTCAGCAACGGGCTCCCGGCCGCGGCGAGCAGTCGTGCCCGCGTGCTGACCTCGGTGGCACGCGCACTGAGCGCCGCCCAGCGCGCGATGTTGACCACCGGCAGCACCGCCTGAGCCTTGATATCGATGACGTCGCCGCGCCGCGCGAACACATCCCGCATCGACCGGAGTTTCGCTCGATACGAAAGCGACTCCGCAAGCAGCGCTTTCATGGTTCCCGGATGTTCGCGAAGATTGCGGAACACCGCGGAGACCGCCGGCAGCCCCGGATCTCCCCAGATCGGCCGGGCGTCGACCAGCAGCGAGGTCATGATCATGCCCTTGTTGCGCAACGGATCGTCGAGCCAGCTGCGCGCCAGATCACCCCACTGACTGTGGGTGCGGGAGAACAACGGCTTCGATGCGGTGGCGCCGTGGTCGTCGATGCTCAATCCACTTCGCCGCAAGATGTCCTCCACTTCCGCGAACGCCGCCCGATACTGCGAGATGCGCGCCGGCGACACCGACTCATCGAAGGACACTGCACTGTCGACATCGGAACTGAGCACCGTCTCACGCCGACCATTGCTGCCGAGCGCGAGCCAGGTGACCGCATCGCCATCCAGCTCGGGATGCTGCGCGAGCACCAGATCCAAGCCGCGGCGGACCAACGCATCGGTGACGATCGACAGAATCACCGTCACCTCATGCGACGGTCGGCCTCGCCGCAGCAGATCGATGAGTAGATACGGCACCCGCGAACCGCGGTCGACCAGGGTGTCCACCGATTCGGCTCGCGAGATCTGTTCGCGCAGAGACACGCTCACGCCGGCGGGCGCCGCAACGAAATCGCCCGGGTACACCACGCCGCGCACGTGACCCGACCGGTCGACCACCGGCAGGCACGACAATCCGTGCTCCAGGATCTCCAGCAGCGCATCTGCGGCGGGCGTCCCGGCCAGCACGGTGCGGGCGGGCAAGGTCATCACCTCACCGACCGGGGTATCCGGACCCAGTCCGGCGGCGACGAGTCGCGACCGAAGGTCGTTGTCGGTGATCACGCCGATCCGACCCTCGGCATTCAGGATCACCAGATACGGCCGATGCCGGTCCGTCATGATCTCAGCGGCCTGACGCACCGACATCGACGGGTCACCGACTGCCGGCACCGTGCGAATCAGTTCATCCACCGTGCCGACGACCGCGGGCACGCCGTCGCCCGCCGCCCGGACCGTGAGCTTGCGCGCCAGGAATTCCGCACCCGCCAGGCTGGCGAACAGCGGCTGCACGACGTCGGCGGGCACTCGGCAGGCGCGAACCGGCTCGGCCGCCACCGCTCGTGGACCGACCGATGATCCGGTGAGCAGCGCCGAGAAGCCGAATACGCCGCCGACTTCCAGAATCTCGTCGGGTCCGTCCGCAGTGCCCGTCGCCGTGTTCCATAGCTCCACCCGCCCGCTCATCACCACCCAGATCGCCCGCGACGGGCGGACGAAAGCGTTCATGATCTCGGCGCCGGCCGGGAAGTCGTGTACCTGCGACGCCCGCGCGAGCTGATCGAGTTCGGTATCGCCGACGGCATCGAACGGCGGATGCTCGGCCAAGAACTCCGCCACCGGATTCACGGGCACATCGTCTCACGAAATGCCGGATTTTCGGACGGAGTGCGTTTACGTTACTGAAATGCCTGTGGCTTACTGTCTCCCACAGCTATCAACCACGAAGACGCGACTACCACAGGGGAAAGCAGTTGACTGACGCCTCACGCTCGACAGCGCAGTTCGATGCCGAACAGGTCGGCTACAAGCAAACGCTCGGCGGTCGCCAGGTGCAGATGATCGCCATCGGCGGCGCCATCGGCACTGGTCTGTTCCTCGGATCCGCGAGTCGGCTGCACAGCAATGGCCCGGCGTTGCTGATCAGCTACGTGGTCACCGGCCTCGTCGCATACTTCCTGATGCGCGCGCTCGGCGAGCTGGTGCTCTACCGCACCAGCTCGGGCGCCTTCGTCTCCTGGATGCGGGAGTTCTTCGGCGAGAAGGGCGCCTATGTCACCGGCTGGTTGTACTGGCTGAACTGGGCGCTGACCGGGACGACCGAGCTCTCGGCGGTCGGGGTGTACGTCCGGAAATGGGCGCCCCATATGCCGGCGTGGTTGACCGCCCTCATCGCCCTGATCGTCGTGCTCGTGGTGAACATGTTGAGCGCCAAGATGTTCGGCGAGTTCGAGTTCTGGGCGAGCGTGCTCAAGGTCGGCGCGATCGTGCTGTTCCTCATCGTCGGCATCGTGGTCGTCGTCGGCGGCGTTCACCTCGGCACCCACCAGGCCGGTTTCAGCAACCTGTGGAACAACCCGGGCGGCTTCTGGCCCACCGCGGACCCGTACCACTGGTATGGCCCGATCCTCGTGATGTCCGGCGTCGTCTTCGCCTATTCGGCCATCGAACTGGTCGGTGTCGCGGCCGGCGAGATGAAGGATCCGGAGAAGGAAGTCCCCAAGGCCGTGAAAGCGGTGATCTTCCGGATCGGCGTCTTCTACTGCGGCTCGATCCTGTTGCTCTGCGCGATGTTGCCCACGAGACAGTACGGCGCCACCGAACCGATTGAGAGCCCGTTCGTGACGGTGTTCGACAAGCTGGGCTTGAGCGGGATGGCCGACGTGATCAACGTCGTGCTGATCGTGGCGGCGATGTCCAGTCTGAACTCCGGGCTCTACTCGACCGGGCGCGTCCTCCGGAGCCTCGGAATGTCTTTCCAGGCCCCGCAATTCACCATCAAGATGAACCGGGGCGGCGTGCCCTGGGCGGGAATCGCGTTGACGGCCGTCGTATATGTGCTCGGCATCGTGCTCAATGCGGTGACGCCCGAAAAGGCATTCAACATCGCCCTCGAAGCGGCCGCCGTCGGCGTGGTCTTCACCTGGTCGACGATCTTCCTGTGTCAGTTGCGATTACGGCAGCTGGTGAATCGCGGAGTGATACCCCCTGGCAAATTCCAGGCCCCCGGCTATCCGTGGACCAGCCTGTTCGGCCTGGCGTTCCTCATCTTCGTGATCGTCGCGATGGCGATCGACGGCTGGATATCGAATCCGGACTACTCCGACAAGACCGATTTCTGGGTTGTCGTCGGTGGCATCCCGATCATCTTCGCCGCCATCACCGTCGGATGGTTCTTCGTGCGCGACAAGGTCTCTGAGAACACCAACGGCCAGCTGCAATCGATCTGGGCCGGCAAGTAGCCGATCAGCCCAACGTCGCCAACTGCTTCGGCAGTTGGCGACGGTTGCGATACGGCCCCACCACCGCTCCCCCGAAAGGTCGGCTGAGAAGCCGTGCGGCGAGCGCATTGACATCGCTGCGACGTACCCGATCGAGCTGACGCAGCGACTGCTGCACCGTCCGATGACGCCCGTAATTCAGTTCGCTCTGACCGATGCGATGCATCCGCGACGACGAATCCTCCAGCCCCAGCACCACATTCCCACGCAGCGCACCCTTAGCACGATCGAATTCGGCTGCGGTCAAGCCATTCTCGGCGACATCGACCAGAATCGCGGTGGCCAGGTCGACCACCTCGGCGAGACGTTCCGGCGAACAACCCGCGTATACCGACAGCGCACCGGTCTCCGCGAACGCGTCGACGGACGAATACACCGAGTACGCCAGGCCCCGGGTCTCGCGAATCTCCTGGAACAACCGCGAACTCAGCCCACCGCCGAGGGCGGTGTTGAGGACCGCCACCGCCCAGCGATCAGCCTCGGCACGACCCGCCGTCCGCACGCCGAGCGTCAGATGCGCCTGTTCGGTCTCGCGGCGCAGCAGCGAAAAACCGGGCTTCCCAGGTATTTTCGCGCCACCGGGCCGGGCGGCGACGGGCCCGATACCGGCGCACAGATGGCCGGCGAACGCTCCGCGCGCCGCAGCGACGATCGTGCGGTGGTCGACGTTTCCGGCAACCGCAAGCACCATCCGGTCCGGCGTGTAGCGCCGCAGATGGAAAGCATGCAGCTGGCGCCGAGCCATCGCGGTGATCGATTCAGTGCTGCCGATCACCGGGCGGCCCAGCGAGTGGTCACCGAACATCGACCCCAGGAAGGCCTCCCCGAGCAGATCCTCGGGATCGTCGTCGCGCATGGCGATCTCCTCGAGCACCACATCGCGCTCGATCTCCATGTCATCGCTCAGACAGCGGCCCCGCAGCACCACGTCGGTGACCAGATCGATCGCCTCGTCGACATTCTCATCGAGAACGTGCGCGTAGTAGCAGGTGTGTTCCTTGCCGGTGAAGGCGTTGAGCTCGCCGCCGATCGCATCGATCTGCTGTGCGATTGACGTGGCCGTCCGCGTCGGCGTGGACTTGAACAGCAAGTGCTCAAGGAAATGTGCGGCCCCGGCGAGGGATGGCACCTCGTCGCGGGACCCGACCTGTACCCACAGCCCGACCGACGCCGACTGCACTCCGGGAACGAACTGGGTGACAACCCGAAGCCCGCCGGGCAGCACGCTTTTGCGTACCGCGCCGACGGGCTCCGGCGTCTTTGCTGACTTACTCAGTGCGACTACTTACGCTTCGGCGTCCGCGGTCGGCTGGTCGACCGCCGGAGTGGCCGCATCCGCGTTCTCATCGACCGGCACGAGGCTGATCTTGCCGCGATCGTCGATGTCAGCGATCGAGACCCGGATCTTGTCACCCACGTTGACCACGTCCTCGACCTTGGCGACACGCTTGCCCTTGCCCAGCTTGGAGATGTGGACGAGGCCGTCACGACCCGGCAGCAACGACACGAACGCGCCGAAAGCCGTTGTCTTGACGACGGTTCCGAGGAACCGCTCGCCCACCTTCGGCAGCTGCGGATTGGCGATGGCGTTGACCTTGTCGATCGCGGCCTGCGCCGAGTCACCGTCCGCCGCACCGATGAAGACGGTGCCGTCGTCCTCGATGGAGATGTTGGCGCCGGTCTCCTCGGTGATGCCGTTGATCGTCTTGCCCTTGGGGCCGATCAGCTCACCGATCTTGTCCATCGGGATCTTGATGGTGGTGATCCGCGGCGCGTACTTACTCATCTCGTCGGGCTCGTCGATGGCCTCGGCCATCACCTCGAGGATGGTCAGACGCGCGTCCTTGGCCTGCGACAGCGCACCGGCCAGCACCTTCGACGGGATGCCGTCGAGCTTGGTGTCGAGCTGCAGCGCGGTCACGAAGTCCTTGGTGCCCGCGACCTTGAAGTCCATGTCGCCGAACGCATCTTCAGCTCCGAGGATGTCGGTCAGCGCGACGTAACGCGTCTCCCCGTTCACCTCGTCGGACACCAAGCCCATGGCGATGCCGGCGACCGGCGCCTTGATGGGCACACCGGCGTTCAGCAGCGACATGGTCGACGCACACACCGAACCCATCGACGTCGAACCGTTGGAGCTCAACGCCTCCGACACCTGACGGATCGCGTACGGGAACTCCTCGACGCTCGGCAGCACCGGCACCAGAGCACGCTCGGCGAGTGCGCCGTGGCCGATCTCGCGACGCTTCGGCGAGCCCACACGACCGGTCTCACCGGTCGAGTACGGCGGGAAGTTGTAGTGGTGCATGTAGCGCTTACTGGTCTCGGGGCCGAGCGAGTCGATCTGCTGGGCCATCTTGACCATGTCCAGGGTGGTGACGCCCATGATCTGGGTCTCGCCACGCTCGAACAGCGCGCTGCCGTGCGCCCGGGGGATGATGGCGACCTCGGCCGACAGCGACCGGATGTCGGTGATGCCGCGACCATCAATGCGGAAGTGGTCGGTCAGGATCCGCTGACGCACAAGCTTCTTGGTGACCGAACGGTAGGCGGCACCGATCTCACCCTCGCGACCCTCGAACTGGCCGGCGAGCTGATCGAGGATCTCCGCCTTGAGTTCATCGGTCTTCTGATCGCGCTCCTGCTTGCCGGCGATCGACAGGACCTCTGACAGCTTGGCCGACGCGGCAGCCTCGACGGCCGCGAACGCATCGTCCTGGTAGGCCGGGAACAGCGAGAACTCGCCGGTCTCCTTGGCGGCCGCGGCCGCCAGCTGCTGCTGCGCCTCGCACAGGCTCTTGATGAACGGCTTGGCGGCCTCCAGGCCCTCCGCGACGATGGCCTCGGTCGGCGCCTGTGCGCCACCGTCGACCAGCTCGATGACGTTGTCGGTGGCCTCGGCCTCGACCATCATGATGGCGACATCGCCGGACTCGACGACGCGGCCGGCGACGACCATGTCGAAGACGGCGCCTTCGAGCTGCTCGACGGTCGGGAACGCGACCCACTGGCCGGCCTTGTTCTCATCGGTCGGGATCAGGGCGACACGCACGCCACCGACCGGTCCGGAGAACGGCAGTCCGGCGAGCTGGGTGGACGCCGACGCCGCGTTGATCGCGACGACGTCGTACAGGTCCTGCGGGTTCAGGCTCAGCACCGTCACGACGACCTGGATCTCGTTGCGCAGACCATCGACGAACGACGGACGCAGCGGCCGGTCGATCAGACGGCAGGTCAGGATCGCGTCGGTGGACGGGCGGCCCTCACGCCGGAAGAAGGAGCCCGGGATGCGGCCGGCGGCGTACATCCGCTCCTCCACGTCCACGGTCAGCGGGAAGAAGTCGAAGTGCTCTTTCGGGTGCTTGCTGGCGCTGGTCGCCGACAGCAGCATGGTCTCGTCGTCCAGGTAGGCGACGACCGAACCGGCAGCCTGCTGTGCCAGCCGGCCGGTCTCGAAGCGGATCGTCCGCGTGCCGAAGCTGCCGTTGTCGATGACGGCGGTCGCCTCGGTTACCTCGTCGTCGTAGTCGACGGCGTCGATGGTGTCAGTCATGGAAATTGATGTCCTCTCGTCTTCACATCTCGTCTCCACGCATGGGTGTCTGCACACATGCGTGCAGCTCACGGCTCCCCTGAGCACGCGAACTGGAGCTCGTACCGAGATGTGACGCAAGTGGTCTGGAAGACGGCCATCGATCGAAGCCACCGGAAACTCATGTTCCGGTAGCCACTACCGAGGACCGCTCAGACTTCGTGATGCGTCAACATCCGGTAGAGACTCCCGCCGAGGGTAGCACCGCACCCGTCGGAACTGGGAATTCGCCGAAAATGAAACAACCCGCGCCCCTGATTTCTCAGGGCGCGGGTTGTTACGTTTCAGCCGTCGTCAGCGGCGCAGGCCGAGGCGCTCGATCAGCGAGCGGTAGCGCTCGATGTCGACGCTTGCGACGTACTTCAGCAGCCGGCGCCGGCGGCCGACCAGCAGCAGCAGGCCACGACGGCTGTGGTGGTCGTGCTTGTGCTGCTTGAGGTGCTCGGTGAGGTCGACGATGCGCTTGGTCAGCATCGCGACCTGGGCCTCCGGCGAACCGGTGTCGGTCTCGTGCAGGCCGTACTCGGCCAGGATGGTCTTCTTCTGCTCGACGGTCAACGCCATGCGTCACTCCTGTGATCGGGTCTGCGACAAAGAATCCCCACGTTGGGGAGGCGCCGCCGCCGCAGCCTGCAGCCAGCACCGACAGACCAGACTACCGGCGACGAAGGCTGCGCCAAAATCGGCGCCGTTCTGTTGCTGTGCGGCACGCTCGACAACTACTGCCAGATCGGACCGCCACAGCAGCAGTTGTCCGACGGCCGCGAAGTATGGTGCGACATGGCCACATCGAATAAGAATCAGGTGCACTGAACATGCAGGTCGGGATAACCATGCCGGTCATGGAGCCGGATCTTGATGCCGCACTGCTCAAGTCGTGGGCGACAACCATCGACGACGGCCCGTTCTCGTCACTGTGCTGGGGTGAGCGAATCGCCTTCGACAACCCCGACAGCCTCACGCTGCTGGGCGCGCTCGCGGCCTGGACCGACCGGGTCCAGCTGGTCACCACCGTAATCGTGCCGCAGCTGCACGACCCCGTGATGTGCGCGAAGGCATTGTCGACCGGCGACATGCTCAGCGGCGGCCGACTCACCGTGGGCGTCGGCATCGGCGGCCGGCACGAGGACTACCACGCGGTCGGCGCCGACCCGACGACCCAGACCATGCGCGGAATGGCCACGCGCGTCGAAATCATGCGCCGGGTGTGGGCGGGCGAGAAGATCACCGAATCGGTGCTGCCGGTCGGTCCACCACCGGCGCGGTCCGGTGGGCCGTCGTTGCTGGTCGGCACGATCGGCCCGAAGACTGTGCGCAGCGCCGCGTCCTGGGCCGACGGATTGGCCGGCATCACGATGGATCTCGATACCGTCAAGCAGAACGAGTTGTTCGATGTCGCCCGCGACTCGTGGGCTCGGGCCGGAAACCCGGCGCCGCATCTGGCCACCTCGTTCTGGTTCGCCCTCGGCCCAGCCGACTCCGCTCGCGATCAGGTGCGCACCCATCTGCACCGCTATATGAACTGGATCCCCACCGAATACGTCGATGCGATCGCCCCGACCACCGGCTGGTCCGGTTCGCAGGACGAACTCGCGGACACGCTGCGGCGCTTCGCGGAGATCGGCACTGACGAGGTGCACCTGATTCCCACCAGTTCGGATCTGGATCAGGTGCGCCTGGCGGCCGAGGTGGTTGCCGATCTCTCGTGACCGCAGGCGTACCGGTCAGGCCAGGATGGTCCGGGTCTGCTCCACGTCGTCGGCGATCGCAGTGATCAGTTCGTCGATCGACTCGAACTTCACCATGCCGCGGATGCGGTGCACGAAGTCGACGGCGACATGCTGGCCGTACAGGTCGGCATTGGTGTCCAGCACGAACGCCTCAATGGTGCGGGCCCGACCGGAGAACGTCGGGTTGGTACCGACCGACACCGCGGCCTGGTAGCTCGCTCCCGGCACCACCTCGCCGACCTTCGACCCGGCGCCGAGCACCCGGAATCGGGCGGCGTAGACGCCGTCGGCGGGGACGGCCGAATACATCGGCGGAGCCAGGTTTGCAGTCGGATATCCCAGTTCGCGGCCGCGGCCGTCACCACGCACCACGACGCCCTCAACGCGATGCGGGCGGCCCAGCGCCTCGGCGGCCGCGGTCATATCGCCGGCATCGACGCAGGAGCGGATGTAAGTGGAGCTGAAGGTGACGGAATGATCGGTATCCGGATTCTCGCCGACCAGCTTCACAGCCTCGACGCCGAATCCGAACCGCTCACCCAGCTGTCGCAGTGTGTCAACGGTGCCTGCGGCCTTCTTGCCGAAGGTGAAGTTCTCGCCGACCACGACCTCCGCGGCATGCAACCGCTCGACCAGCATCTGATGAGCGAAGTCCTTGGGCGAATACGCCGCGAGCGCCGGGGTGAACGGCATCACGCAGAAGACGTCGATGCCCATCTCTTCGGCGAGTTCGGCCCGCCGGGCCAGGGTCGTCAGCTGCGGTGGATGACTGCCGGGCCGCAGCACCTCGACGGGATGCGGATCGAAGGTCATCAAGACCGCGGGCAACCCCCGCTGTTTCGCTATTCGAGTAGCGGTTTCAATCAACTGAGCGTGACCACGGTGGACGCCGTCAAAGACGCCTATGGTCACCACACATCGGCCCCAATCGGCCGGAACTTCCTCGAGCCCACGCCAGCGCAGCACGGTTGCCAGAATACGACCCACCTGAACCGGTGACCACTCGGGAGGCAAAGACGCCCTAAGCTCGAATGGTGTCTGTCCCACATGAGAGTGGACCGCAAGCGTCTGGTCCTGCCGTCACCGACCTGTCGGCGGTGACCCAGGACTACCTGAAAGTGATCTGGACGGCCCAGGAATGGTCCGAGGCCAAGGTGACCACCAAGATGATCGCCGAGAAGCTCGGGGTCTCCCCCTCTACGGCGTCCGAGGCGATCAAGAAGCTCGGGGAACAGAATCTGGTCGATCATCGGCGCTACGGATCGGTGACCTTGACCGACTCCGGGCGGCAGGCCGCCGTGCTGATGGTCCGCCGGCACCGACTTCTGGAGACCTACCTGGTTCGCGAACTCGGCTACGGCTGGGACGAAGTGCATGACGAGGCCGAGGTGCTCGAGCACGCCCTGTCCGACCGGTTGATGGCCCGGATCGACGCCAAGCTCGGCCATCCGATCCGCGACCCGCACGGCGATCCGATCCCGGCACTGGATGGATCCGTCCCCGCCCCGGCCGCAAATCGATTGTCGGACTTGGCAACCGGCGAGTCCGGGCGCATCGCCCGGATCGCGGACAACGACCCGGACATGCTGCGCTACTTCGACTCGGTCGGCGTCGCGCTGGATCGCAGGGTGACGGTGCGCGAGCAGCGCCCGTTCGCCGGGACCGTCTGCATCAGCATCGACGACGGCGATCCGATCGACCTGGGCGACATTGCCGCCCAATCGATCTGGCTCGTCTAGCGGTCCGCCACCGAACGTGGGCGGCTGGGAGTACGTATTCCTCGTCGTCGCCGGTTATTTCGCCGGACTGATCGGCTACATCACCGGTCTCGCGTCCGTGGTCTCCTATCCGGCGCTGCTCGCGATCGGCCTGCCGCCGGTCGCCGCCAATGTCACCAACACGGTGGCACTGGTCGGGGTCGGTGCCGGATCGATGACGAACTCGGCGTCGGAACTGCGCCATCACCCGCGTCGAAATCTGTTCCGCGATGCCGCCATCAGCGTCACCGGCGGTGTGATCGGTGCGGTCCTGCTGCTGGCGAGTTCAGCCGCAAGCTTTCAGACGATGGTCCCCTACCTCATCGCTGGGGCGTCCGTCGCCGTCTTGGCCCAGCCGTTCCTGCGCCGGCTCGCGGGCGACCGCACGTTCCCGGTGGCCTATCCGCTCGGCCTGCTACTCGTATCGGTGTACGGCGGCTACTTCGGCGCCGGCGCCGGCGTCATGCTGCTGGCCCTGGTGCTCGTGAGTACCACCGAATCGTTCTGGCGTGCCGGGATTCTCAAGTCATTCCTGCTCGGCCTGTCGAATCTGATCGCGGCCATCTGGTTCGCATTCCTCGGACCGGTGCATTGGCTGCCGGCGATCGCGATGGCGATCGGCGCATTCGCCGGGGGCTGGTGCGGGCCGCCCATAGTCCGGCATAGCAACGAACGATTGCTTCGCTACCTCGTGGCGGTATGCGGTCTGGGACTGGCGTTCTGGCTCGCCGTGAACTGACCGAGAAATCGCACATCTCTCGCGGCCGACCCGTTCACGAGTGCGCAAACATGGCGTGCCCACACTGCGTCCACGGAACAGAGTCCGGCCCCCGGTTTGATGCCGAGGCCACTGCTTGAACCCGGCCTGGCCACCAAACCGCGGCGCCAGCGCTGTCGCAGTCAGTCGATCCGGCTGGTATTGCGGCTCCGTCGAGGGCGATACCCTCAGCCTGGGTGCGCCTCAGAAGCGACGTAGCGCTCCTCCAACTCCATGATGGCGTGGGCGACGATGCTACAGGCGAGTGCCGCCTTTCCAGCGTCGGTTGCGGGAAGGTCCGCCCCGCCAGCATCAAGTTTCGCCAAACGGTCGATCATTCTTTGTGCCACAGGCAGTTTCATTTTCATCTCGGGCCGCAGCCGGATATCGCTGAAACTGACGAACTCGTGACCGACACTGCTCAAGGACGAGCGCTGTGCGATAGGACCTTCTGGCGATGCCTCATAGGATTCATCAACTGACACTTCGAATACCTCCCGGCGTAGCAAGCGAATTCGCAATGCAGACCGCCTGAGCTGACTGGCAGTGATGTCATGGCGACAGTTGGTTACCGTACAGCTCCTCCCAGCGTACGCCGCACGCTGGGATTCCGGGCGCCGTCGCCTTCCCCCACCGCCGCAAAATGCGGTGTAGCGTCAAGAGTATCGAGGCAGCAGCATCGCCGATGTATTCGTGATCTCGATTCACTGCGTCCGCTCAGAATCGGGCGAGACGGGAGCGTCAGCTATGACGCCGGATACCACAGCCACCCAGCGGCGTGACGACAGAATCGCACTGAAATCGCATCCCGCACTGAACGATCACGTCGACGGTGCATGGTGGCCACGATCGACAGACCTCAGCGAGGAGCTCCCCGCTCTACTCCGCGTGCTGGGGTCGCAGATGAAACCCGTTGTGCGGGTTGTCTTTCACATCGATGATTGGGTTCAGCCACTTTCGCGCATGCAGTTCGACGACAATCTGATTCGCCTGGACGGCTACCGATACTCACCTTCCGGTGCAATCAAACTCCGCGGTATAGCCGATAAGGACGTCCTGCGATTGCTGGTCATTCCGCCGGACACCAGCCCGGCAAAGGCTGCGATGGCCATTGAAGCCGCCTCCCAAGAAGGCAGCACCGTCACGGTGAGCGCCCTGCTTGAACTGTGCGGTCACCCTGGAGAGTGATCATGAAGCGCCGTGCAATACCCAGTCGTAGCGGCATCGATACTGTGGGCAACCGATCATTTTCTGCCTATCCCACACGAGCAGGGCTGCTCGACGGGGTCCTTCCACCGGCTCCCATGGCCACCCTTACTCGCCTGACCGTCGACCCGCGCGACAAGGAATCACTGATCTGGGAGGGCCACTGGCTGGCTCATTCCATCGATCTGCATTCCGAGTTGGAGAGTTTGGCCCCGCAGGTGGAACATCACATCGGCCCGATCAATCGCGTGATGTTCCTGGTTGACGAGTGGGGTGCCGAAGCCGGCACCGAGATGGTGAATCGTAGGCCCGTTCAAATGATCGGACTGTGGTACGCACCGCGAGAGGCCATAACGCTCGCTGGGAACAGCAGAGCCATGCACATATCGATCCGTCGCCCGCCGTGTCCGATCCGTCGTGCGCGGAGAGCGTCCGGAAGATTCACATGAGTCACCGTGATTCGGCGGCCGGCGGATCACGCAGCGTCGCCGGCCGAACGACCAGGACGGAACTGGCGCGCTTGCCCCGCTCCCGCAGCAGCGCAATCGTGTGTCCGTTCGGCGCCACGGCGGCGTAGACGTCCGGCATGCCGATCGGTTCCAACCAGCGTCCCTGGCTGATCGATTCGGCTTCCTCGTCACTGATCTGCCGCTGCGCGAACGCTACTCGGGCCGCGGCGTCCACATCGAGACTGACCACCGGGTCTTCGGCAAGTTCGGCAAGCGTGCGCGCGTGCTGCAGACCGAACGGCCCGACGGCCGTGCGCCGCAACGCGATCAGATGTCCGCCCACACCTAGCGCGGCGCCGAGGTCGCGGGCCAGGGATCGGACGTAGGTCCCCGACGAACAGTCCACCTCGACATCCAGGTCGACGACATCACCATCGCGGCGAGTGTCGTGGACCTCGAAGCGCGAGATGGTGACTCGGCGCGCCTTGAGCTCGAATTCGGCGCCCTCGCGGACCAGCTTGTGCGCGCGCTGACCGTCCACCTTGATCGCGCTGACCTTCGCCGGCACCTGGTCGATGTCACCGGTGAGATCGGCGATCGCCGCCACGATTTCCGCGTCGCTCACCCCGGACGCATCGGCACGCTCGAGGATGTCGCCGTCCGCATCGTCGGTATCGGTCACCGCGCCCAGCCGGATCGTCGCCGCATACGACTTCGTCGTCAGCGACAGCAGGCCGAGCATCTTGGTGGCCCGCTCGATGCCGAGCACCAGCACCCCGGTCGCCATCGGATCCAGGGTGCCGGCATGGCCGACTCGCCTGGTGTTGAACAACTTTCGACACCGGGACACCACATCGTGGCTGGTGATGCCGCTCGGCTTGTCCACAATCAGCAGACCGGCACCGACCAGACCCGTTTTCTTCGCCGCCATGATCTACGCCAGTGTGATCGCCGTGACGACAAACCCGTTGTCGATCAACCAGCGGCCCTCGAACTCGCTCAACGGGCCGCCGCCGTCGATCGCCTTACCGTCCACCAGTAGTCGCGAACGGAACGTGCCGGTGGTGTCGTCGGTGCGTTCGAAGGTGATGTGCGCATCCTCGAAACCCAACCAGCGCTCCGTGAGCGGGAACCAGGCTTTGTAAGTGGTCTCTTTGGCGCAGAACAGCACTCGGTCCCAGTGCACGCCGTCGCCGGCCGACGCCGCGATGAATTCACGTTCGGGAGCCAGCGATGTGTGCTCGAGCACGCCGTCCGGGAGCACATCATGCGGCTCCGCATCGATACCGACGGACCGGATCGCCAGCTTGTGGGCAACGGCCGCCGCCCGATAGCCGTCGGTGTGGGTGATCGTGCCGACGACCTCACGCGGCCACAGCGGCTGCCCCTTCTCGCCGCGCAGGATCGGTCCGGTCGACACTCCGAGACGGCGCAGCGCACCGTGTGCCAAGCTGCGTGCCGTGACGAATTCGTTGCGGCGCTTGGCAACAGCCCGTGCGACGATCGCCTCCTCAGCCGGTAGCGCCGACAGTCCCGGCGGGTCGGTGAACGCCTCGGCGACCTCGATTCCCGCACCGAACAGCCGCTCGATCACCGATCCTCCTCTGCTCCGGGAGCCTCCCCGGACGTTGTGGCCTCTGCCGATTTCTCGATCGCGGCGTTGCGACGCTCGGCCAAGCGCTGCGCCAGCTTCTCGGCGCGCTCTCGGTCCTCCGGCTTCACCTGGAACCGCACGCCGTGGAACGGCAGCGAACTCTCTGTGACGCCGTCATTCGGAATAATCTGCCGCACAAATGGATTCGGCATCCCGCGACGTTTCCACTCACGCGGATATCCCACGGACACCTCATCGAAGCGGACTCCGTCGTACCAGGTGGTGCGCGGAATGTGCAGGTGTCCGTAGACGCAGCACACCGCTCCGTAGCGGGTGTGCCAGTCAGCGGTGAGTTCGCTGCCGCACCACAGCGCGAACTCCGGGTAGTGCAGCACGTCGGTCGGCTCACGACGCAGCGGCCAGTGATTGATCAGCACCTTCGGTTCGGCCGGGTCGAGCATCCCTAGCCGGGCCTGGGTCTTCTCGATACGGGCCCGACCCCAGGCATCTCGGGTGGGGTAGGGCTCGGGCGACAGCAGGAACTCGTCGGTCGCGACGACGTTCCGCTCGCGGGCCAGCGCCAGCGCCTGCAGCTTGTTCGCCGTCCCCTCGGGACGAAAGGTGTAGTCGTACAACAGGAACATTGGGACGATGCGCACCGGCGCCGAACCGTCCTGCGGATCGAACAACGGATATTCATCCTCGGGCGTGAGCACGCCGAGGTTGCGGCACTCGGCCACCAGATAGTCGTAGCGGGCGACACCGTGGATCTGCATCGGATCCTTGGCAGTGGTGTACAGCTCGTGGTTGCCGGGCACCCAGACGACCTTCTCGAACCTGGCCCGCAAGCGACGCAACGTGTCCAGGGTGTCATCGGTGCGCTCGGCGACATCGCCCGCGACGATGAGCCAGTCTCCGGGATCGGATGGACTGATCCGGTCGATGAGATTCTCGTTGCCCTTGTGTGCGACGTGCAGGTCACTGATCGCCCACAGCGTTGGCATATACGGTGCTCCCTATCAGTATTGGCCCGGCAGCCGATTCATCGGATTCCACGGGCAGGCCGGCATCGCCGTTCCCCAGCCGAGAGTATCCCTGCACACGTTTCACCGATTGTCATCGCCAACCTCGATTCGTCTGCCTCAGCAGCCCACGTGACCGGCCGGCATCCACGATCTACGCCGACGAGCGACGTCAGGCACCGATCGATTTGGCCAGGCTCGGCCACCAGCGATGCAGGTCAGCCTGCCAGTAGCCCCAGGAATGGGTGCCGGTCGGATTGAAGTGGTACGTGGCCGGAATGTTCAGCTGCTGCAACCGCGACTGCAGCGCGTGCGTGCACTGGTTGATGGCTCCCTCGAGGACGCCGCCGACCGCGATCTGGTTCGCCAGCACCCCCGGGTCGCCATCGATGTTGGGTCCGTTCAGGGTGTCGTACGGCCCGGGCAGTCCGCTGCCGCTGGCGATGTAGAGGTCGATCCCCCGCAGCTTCTCGGCATTGATCGTCGGATCGTTCTCGCGCCAGAGAGGCCCGCCGATCGGTCCCCACATGTTCTTCACGCTGCCGCCACCGCGGGCCTCGACCACCAGCTGCACGTAGGTCTGGCCCGGCTGCGTGTTGGTCTGGGCACAGCCGCTGAAAGCCGATACGGCCTTGTAGAGCTTCGGCGCGTGTTCGGCCAGCGCCAGCGTCGACGTGCCCGACATCGACAGCCCGCCCAGCGCATTGGTGCCGTTGGCACCGAGCGCGGCGTCGGCGATCGGCGGCAGTTCCTTGGTCAAAAATGTGGTCCACTCGTTGGTGCCGAGTTTGGGATCAGCCTTCAGCCAGTCGGTGTAGTAGCTGTACTCGCCGTCGCGCGGAATGACCACGTTGACGTTCTTGTCGGCGAAGAACGAGCTGATGTCGGTCTGCGATTCCCAATCCGATTCGGGGACCTGGCCGCCGCCGGCGCCGTTGAGCAGGTACAGGATCGGCCGCGGCGCCGAGGTGTTCGCGGGACGCAGCACGTCGAGCTGGATCACCCGGTTCATCGAGTGCGAGTAGACGTACATAGTCCACATCTTGGAGCTGTTCTTCACGATGTGGTCCAGGCGCGACGGTCCGGCCGGCGCCGCCGTGGCAGGGGTGCTGCCCGCGAGCAGCGCAACCACCGTGGCGACGGCGACGGCTACCGCCGTCAGTGCTGCTTTCGCCGTCCGGCTGGCCCCGGGTCGCGTCATCCGGCCCTTATCGACCATGCGCACTGCACCTCTTCCGTTCGTGACTATCACTCGACGGTTAGTCGTTCGGGCTGGTGGAGCCCGTTACCGTGGCACCGCTGACCGATGCGTCAGAATTCCGCAGTCGGTCGGAGACCGCTTGACCGACCCTTCGCATCTGCTCCGTGTCACCCATCTGCCAATGGTCGCCCGGCACCGTAATCCGGCTCAGATCACCTCGCAAACGGCCTTGCCACTCGCTGATACCGGCGCTACCTGCGGGGATCTGTTCCGGCTCAACGTACAGGACCGGCCCGTCGTACTCCGGAGGCTGATGGGCATGCAGTAGTCCGGCGGCGTGGCGCGCAGATCGGGCCATGCCGGCCGCGAAGCGTGCCAGGCCGTCGCCGCTCACGTCGTCGATCGACACCTCGTCGGCCGACTGCGTCGACGCCGGCGCGGCGATCGTCGCGTCCAACGGTGGCGGATCGAGCAGCACCAGAAGTTCCACGCAATCGCCCGCGGACTGCAGCCGGGCTGCGATCGCGTGGGCGATGACACCGCCGAGCGACCAGCCGAGCAGGTGGTACGGCCCGACGGGCTGCACCGCCCGGATGTGTCCGAGGTACCGGTCGACCAGTTCGTCGATGCTGTCCGCAGCCGCGGTCGAGTCGACGACCAGCCGATCCTGCAGCCCGTAGACGGGCCGGTCCGGCAGCTCGGCGGCGAGAGCGCCGTAGACCCACGCCAGGCCACCGATCGGATGAATGCAGAACATCGGTTCGGCCGACCCGGTGCGGCGTATCGGCAGCAGCTCGGCGAATTCCGTTGTTGCACCGCGATTTTCGCCACTTTCGTCGTCGGAATCGGCGGCCGCGTCGATGTGGCGCGCGATCTGTTCCGGCGTCGGGTCGCCGAACATCCACTGGACCGGCACCGCGATCCCGGTGAGTTCGCTGAGTGTGCCGACCACCCGGGTGGCAATCATCGACGACCCGCCGAGCTCGAAGAAGTTGTCGAACCGGCCGACGGTATCGACCTCGACACCGATCGCCTCGGCGATGACGTTGGCCACGAGCTGTTCGGTCACCGATTGGGGCGCGACCCGTTCGGTGCTGCGGTAGACCGGCTCCGGCAGTGCGGCCCGGTCGACCTTGCCGGTGGCGCCCACCGGCAATGCGGGCAGGAACATCACGACCGACGGCACCAAATAGCTCGGCAGCCGTCCGTGCAGCCCTTCGCGGACCGTGCCCGGGTCCAGCTCCTCATGTCCGGGCGCAGGCACGACGTAGGCGACCAGGCGACTCCCCCGGGCCGGGTCGGCGTGCGCGGTGACCACCGCCTGGGTGAACTGTCCCGACGCCATCAGCGCTGCCTCGACGTCGCCCGGCTCGATCCGGTAGCCACCCACCTTCAGCTGCAGATCGGCACGCTGCAGGTACTCCAGGCTCAAGGCTCCGTCGACGTCGTTCCAGCTGACCAGGTCGCCGGTCCGATACAGCCGTTCCCCGGCCGCCCCGAACGGATCGGCGATGAATCGCTCGGCGGACAGGCCCGTGGCACCGAGGTAGCCATCGGCCAGCTGAGCACCGCCCAGGTACAGCTCACCGGTGACGCCGACCGGTGCCGGACGCAGGCGGGCGTCGAGCACATAGACCGTCGAGTTGTCGACGGGAACGCCGATCGGCACGCTGACGGCGCCATCCGGTACCACCCTCACCGCTTGGTCGGTGACGCTGACCGCGGCTTCGGTGGGCCCATAGAGGTTATGCAGCGCAACAGAATCGGACTCCAGCACGCGGCGCGCCAATGTCGGCGGCAGTGTCTCGCCGATACAGAGCACCTGCCGGAGCGAGTCGGGCAACGTCGACTCGCCGTCCCGATCGCTGTCCAGCAGCATCTCGACGAGCGTCGGCACGGCATGCAGCACCGTGACGTTATGCGCCGCAATCAACTTCCGTAGGTACGCCGCGTCCCGGTGACCGTCCGGCGCGGCGATGACCATCGTCGCGCCACCGGCCGCCGGCCACCAGTACTCCCACACCGAAAGGTCAAATGTCGCAGGCGTTTTGACCAGCACCGCGTCGTCGCGGTCGATCGGGAATCGGCGCAGCTTCCAATGCAGCTGGTTGACAACGGCACGCTGCGGCACCTGCACCCCCTTGGGCACGCCGGTCGACCCAGAGGTGAACAGCACATACGCCGGGTGGTCCGGCCGCAGCGGGGCGCGGCGATCGGTGTCGGCGATAGGCGCCGACGACAACGTGGTCGACCGCCGTTCCAGATCCGCAACGGCGTCGGCGGTGATGATCGACGCCGGCCGGGCCGAATCGGTCACGGCCGCAATACGATCGGCCGGCTGGGCCGGGTCAATCGGAACGTACGCGGCGCCCGCGGCGACCACCGCGTACATGGCGACCAGCTGCGCGGTGGATCTTGGCAGTGCGACGGCGACCAGGTCACCGGTTCCGACACCCGATGCGATGAGCGCCCGCCCCCACCGGTTGACCCGGCCCAGCAATTCGGCGTATGTCAGGCGGGATTCGCCGTCGATGACCGCGACCGCATCGGGGTCGTCCGCGGCACCCGCACACACCAGGTCGTACAGCGTGATGTCCGGATGTGGGTGTGCGGTCGTATTCGTGGCACGGACGAGCCGGCTGCGTTCGGATGGCCCCAGCAGGTCGATGTCGCCGACGGCCGTATCCGGGTCGAAGACGATCAGACTCAGCACCCGGGCGAACGTGTCCGCAAATGTCTGCACGGTCGATTCGTCGTATAGATCCGTCGCGTAGGTCCACGTGAGGTTGAGCTCACTGCCGAGGAGATCGTGGTCACGGTCCGCGGCCGCTCCGGATTCCTGGTCCCCGGCGAGCACCGTCAGGTGCAGGTCGAATTTGGCGACGTCGAGCTCGATATCCACGGGACGCGCGGTGACTCCGGGGAGCTCGAACTCCTCGGATTGGATGTTCTGGAATGACATCGCCGCCTGGAACAGCGGGTGATGCGCGGTCGACCGGGCCGGCGACACGACCTCCACGACCCGCTCGAACGGCACATCGGCCTGCGCGAAATCGTCCAGATCATCGTCGCGGACCCGCGCCAGCAGATCGGTGAACGACTCCCCCGGGTGGATCCGGGTGCGCAGGGCCAGGGTCCCGGCGAACATGCCGACGACGTCATCGAGAACCGGCAGCCCACGGCCGGCGACCGGCGAGCCGATCACCACGTCGTCGGTACCGGCCAACCGCGCCAACAGCACCGCATAGGCGGCGTGCATGACCATGAACAACGAGGTGCCGGTGCTGCGGGCCAGCTCTTCCAGACCGACCCGGACGTCGCTGCCCAGCTGAGCCTCGATCGTCCGGCCGCGAGTGGACAAGACCGCCGGTCTCGGCCGATCGGTCGGCAGTTCGAGCCGATCCGGTGCACAGCGCAGCCGTTCTGCCCAATACCGTTCCTGCCGCGACACCAGGGCTGTCGGGTCGACGTGATCCCCGAGCAACTGCTGCTGCCAGTCGGCGAACGACGGGTACTGCAGCACCGGCTGGCCGACGAACGGCTCGGTGCCCGACAAACGCGCGTGATACGCGGTGAACACGTCACGGGCCAGGACGGTCAGCGACCATCCGTCCACCGAGATATGGTGCGCGGCAACGGCGAACACCCATTCTCCGACGATCGAGTGTGCCCGCCGGGAATGCAGGTGGCCATGATCGGCGCTCATGCTGGTGCGCAGCAACATGATTCGGAGCGGAACGGTGGCCGTCACATCGAACCCGCCCATCGCGAGGCGCCGGAGCTCCTCGGCCGCGGCCACTGGATCGAACTCGTCCCGCAGCATGACCGGCACCGCATCGACGCCGTGGACATGGTGCCGCGGGCCGTCCGGACCATCGGGATAGCTGCTGCGGAGGGCGGCATGCCGGTCGACCACATCGGTGATCGCTGTCGTGAACGCGTCGACGTCGAGTTCGCCGCTCAATTGCACGGCGAGGGCGATGTTGTCGGCCGCCGACTCCGGATCGAATCGATTGAGGAACCACATCCGCTGCTGCGCCGCGGACAGCGGCGCCGATTCGGGCATCGGTGTCTCGACGGTCAACTCCGGCAACGGATCGACCAGCTCTGGATCGGCCTCCAGCTGGGCCGCGAGCTGTTCCACGCGGGGGTTGTCGAAGACGATGCGTACCGTGACGCCGCGGCCGGTGCGCGCGGCCAGACGAGCGGCGACCTGGGTCGCCAGCAACGAATTGCCGCCCAGGGCGAAGAAGTCGTCGTCGAGGCCGACATGCGGCCGGCCGAGCACGTCACCCAGGATGTCGGCCACCAGCTGTTCCCAGCGCGTTCGCGGTGCCCGGAACTCCGTCGGGGCGACATCCGGTTCCGGTAGCGCGGCGACATCCAGCTTGCCGTTGACGGTCGTCGGCATCGCTTCGAGTACGACGACATCCGCCGGAACCATGTACGCGGGCAAGCGCTCGCGCGCGTGGTCGATCACCGCCGACAGATCGTGCCCGTTCTCGGCGACGTCGGACTGCGTGAGCACCAGATAGCCGACCAGTCGTGCGACATCGCCGTCTCCACGGACCACCACGACGGCCTCGCGGACACCGGAGGCCTCCGCGAGAACGGCCGTGATCTCCGCGAGCTCGATGCGCTGACCGCGCAACTTGATCTGCGAATCGTCACGACCGACATAGACCAGCCCGGTAACCGTGCGACGCACCAGATCGCCGGTCCGATACATCCGGCCGCCGGTGCCGGTATCGAAGGGATTGGCCACGAAGCGATCTGCGGTGAGACCGGGCTGTGCGACATAACCGCGGGCCAGCTGAACACCAGCCAGATACAACTCGCCGACCACGCCGTGCGGCACCGGTCGCAGGCGATCGTCGAGGACGTAGGTCTGGGTGTTGCGGACGGGACCGCCGATCGACACGGTCGTGCCGTCGGCACCGACTGTCGCAGCCATCGCGGTGACATCGACTGCGGCCTCGGTCGGACCGTACAGATTGTGCAGCTGGGCGCCGCCGGCTCCGATACGGGTGGCGAATCGTCGCACCGTCTGCGCCGGCAGCGCCTCGCCGGAGGCGAAAACATGCCGCAGGGCGCGATGCGCCTCGGCCGCGGGATCGGCGGCGAGATAGGCCGCCAGCATAGACGGGACGAAGTGCGCGACCGTGATTCGATGGCGGGCCATCGCGCCGGCGAGGTAGCCGGGATCCCGATGACCGTCGGGCGCCGCAACGACCATCGCGGCGCCGGTCTGCAATGGCCAGAACAGCTCCCACACGGATACATCAAAGGTGCTCGGCGTCTTGTAGAGCACCCGATCATCGGTTCCGATCCGATAGCCGTCCTGCATCCAGGCGAGCCGGTTGACGATCGCGGCGACCGGAACGGCCACCCCCTTCGGCCGGCCCGTCGATCCCGACGTGAACAACACGTAGGCGACGGCGTCCGCGGTCACCTCAGGCGGCGTCATCGTCTCCCAGCGACCGCTGACGTCCGAGCCCCCCGCCGCCGAATCGGCGTCGACCGTCAGCACCGCTGCCCCGCCGGCCAACGGCCGCAGCCGATCCGCGTGCTCGGCGCCGGTGACCACAACGCTCGGCCGCGCCATATCCAGCATGTAGGCGATTCGCTCGGCGCCACTGTCCGGGTCGACCGGGAGGTAGGCGGCACCGGTCAGCACAGCCGCGTAGATCGAGATCACCTGCGCCACTGAACGGTCGAGTGCGATCGCGACCACCGATTCCGGGCCCACCCCGTGGCCCCGCAGCTGCTGCGCATGCGCCGCAACGCGATCGGCGAACTGTGCGTACGTGAGTTCCTCGGTATCGGAGACGACCGCGAGTGCCTCCGGCGTCCGCGCCACCTGCTGGGCGAACAACTGCGCGAGCGATGCGGACGGCACCGGCTCGATCGGACCGGCGGACTCGGCGATCAGCCGTTCCCGGTAACCGGCGTGCAGCCACGGCAGATCACCGACGAGAACGTCCGGATCCGCAGTCGCCGCGTGGAGGAGCCGCGTGAAGGCCGCGGCGAACCCGCGCACCGTCGATTCATCGAACAATGCTGTGGCGTAGATGAATTGCGCGTTCAGGCCTGCCGGGTCGCCGCTCGCATCGGTCCGCTCGGTGATGGACAGTTGCAGGTCGACCTTCGCCGGCACCACGCCCGGATCGATCGAGCGCAGCGTCAGGTCGCCCGCCTCGATTCCGTCTCCGAGCCCCGCCGCCGAGCCCGTGTGGTTCTCGACGCCGAACATCGCCTGGAAAATCGGATGACGGTCATGCGCCCGGCGCGGGCTCACCCGCTCCACGATCTGCTCGAATGCGATATCGGAATGCTCGAATCCATCCAGATCGATATCGACGACTCTCCGCACCAGCTCACGGAAGCTCTCGCCGGGCTCGAGCTGCGTGCGCAGTGCGACGGTGTCGACGAACATGCCGATCAGTGCGGCCAATTCGGTCTCGGACCGCCCGGCGACCGCAGTGCCGACCACGACGTCGCGGGTCGCCGCCAGCCGGCCCAGGGTCACCGCAAACGCGGCATGCAGAACCATGAACGTCGTCGCTCGGGAAGCCTGGGCGAGTTCGACCACAGCCTGATGCGTCGCGGCGTCGATCTCTACATCGAGCGCCGCACCCGCCGGATCGGCCACGATCGGCCGAACCCGGTTGGTCGGCAACGCGAGCAGATCCGGGGCATCGCTCAACTGCCGCGTCCAATACTCCAGTCCGGCCGCCGCCGCGGATTCCGGATCATCCGGCGACCCGAGACGATCCCGTTGCCAGAGAACGTAATCGGCGTACGCGATCGGCAGCGGCTGCCACGACGGCACACCGCCATCAAGACGCGTGCGGTACGCGGTCATCATCTCCTGCAACAGGACCGGCAACGACACTCCGTCACCACTGATGTGATGCATCACGACCGCCAGCAGATGTCGCTGCGGCGCGCTCGAGCTGGAGTCGCGCCGCAACAGCAATGCTCGGACCGGCAGGTCCGCGGCGAGATCGAAACCGGCGGTGACGAACTCGGCGATCCAGGCCAGGCGTTCGTGGGCGTCCAACTCCTCGACCGCATCCAACTCGCTGTCGGCGGCGGTCTCGTCGGTGTCCGGGACGGACAAGATCTCCGGGACGTCCTCCATCTCGACAACGACTTGGAAAGCACCGTCGCCGTCGGCCGGGTAGCGGGTCCGCAGCGGTTCATGCCGTTCCAGCAGATCCCGCAACGACGCTCGCAGCGCCGCCTCGTCGAGCGGGCCGTCGATCTCGAGAACCAGCGGGATGTTGTAGGTGGGGTCTTCGGGTGCGAAGCGGTTGAGGAACCACATCCGTTGCTGCGCGGGCGACAACGGCAGCCGCGCCGGACGGTCCTGCGGAGCCAGCGCCAGTCGGGAATCGGCCGTCGACTCGCCGCGGGCGGCGACGATCTCTACGAGATCGGCGATCGTCGTGGCCTCGAACACCTCGCGGAGCGCGACGGCCGTCCCGGTCAAGTCGCCGATCCGCGCGACCAGGCGCGTCGCCGACAACGAGTTGCCGCCGAGTGCGAAGAAGTTGTCCGCCAGGCCGACTCGACCGCATTCCAGCGTCTGCTCGACGGCCTTGGCAACGGCGCGTTCCAACACGGTCGACGGCGCCGCATACGTCGATTGCACCGGCGCGGGCACCGGCAGGGCCCGTCGATCGATCTTTCCCGCAACGGTCAGCGGCAACCGCTCCAGCCAGACCACCACGTCCGGAATCATGTACGACGGCAAAGATTTCCGAGATGCCGTCAGCAGTTCATCGGTGGCCGCCGCCGAATCACCCATCTCCGGCCCGCCGACGACATAGGCGACCAATCGCTGAGTGGCGCTGCCGGACTGCGTCTTGTCGGTATGCACGACCGCGATCGCGCTGCGCACCCCGGGCTGCGTCATCAGCACCGCGGCGATCTCACCGAGCTCGATCCGCTGGCCGCGCAACTTGACCTGGAAATCGTTGCGCCCGACGTAGTTCAGTTCACCCGACCCGTGCGCATCCCATCTGGCGAGGTCACCCGTGCGGTACATCCGGCTACCGTCGGGGACACCGTAGGCATGCGCGAACGGATCGGCGACGAATCGCTCGGCCGTCAGCGGCCCACGACCGATGTAGCCGCGCGCCAGCTGCAGGCCGGCCAGATAGACCTCTCCCACCTCGCCGGGGGCGACCGGATGCAGTCGCCGATCCAGCACGTAGGCGCGCAGACCTGCTTGCATCGCACCGATCGGCACTGCGTCAGCATCGGCGTCGGCGGCCGTCACCGGGTGATGCATCTGCCCGATGGACACCTCGGACGGGCCATACAAATTGTTCAGTTGCCCCTCAGTGATCGACGCGAACCGGCGCGCGAGACCACCCGGCAACGACTCTCCGCCCTGGAAGACCTGGCGCAGCGAATCCAGCCGGACACCCGAATCGAGTGCCTGGTCGACGAGCGCCCGCAGCAACGACGGGACCGACGACATCACCGTCGCCTGATACCCGCGGATCTGGTCGACGAGATAGGCGACGTCACCACGACGTTCGGGATCGGCGAGCACCACCCGGGCCCCGGTCATCAAGGGCCAGAAGAGGTCCCATGCCGACATGTCGAAGATCGTCGACACCTGTCCCAGCACGGTGTCGGTGTGGTCGAGGGCGAACCGGCGCTGCATCCAGTCCAGGTCGGCGGCGAGCGCCCGATTGCTGAGCGCGACCCCCTTCGGTAGGCCGGTCGACCCGGAGGTGAAGACCACGAACGCCAGCGAATCAGGGTGTCCCCGCTCACCGGTGGAGCGATCCGGGTTGCCCGGCAGTGGACGGCGATCGCTTGTCGTCGTGTCGGTGTCGTCGACGACCGCGCCGGACGGATCGACCGTCACCACCCGGCCGGACCAGTCGCCGGGCACCGGGCCGTCGGTGATCACGCAGTCGACCCGCGCCGTAGCCAGCATGTGCGCGACGCGCTCGGCCGGCTGACCGGGGTCGAGCGGGGCGTATCCGCCGCCCGCCTTCACCACGCCGTAGACCGCGACCAAGAACGCCACCGATCGACCGATGTTGACCGCGACCACCTTGTCGGTTCCGATACCGGCCTCGATCAGCCGCTGCGCCAAGGTATTCGCGCGGGTGTTGAGGTCGCCGTAGGTCACCTCGATGTCGGTCTCGCCATTGGGCTGCACCACTGCGATCGATTCCGGGCACCGCGCGGCCATCGCCTCGAACGGAGAGATCAGTAGGTCCGGCGTCGAATTCTCGGGGCCACCGTCTTGCCAACGATGCAGGGCCGATCGCTCCGCGTCCGTCCGTAGATCGACGTCGCCCAGTGCGACCTTCGGGTCGGCGGCGATGCCGGCGAGCAGCGCGGTGAACCGATCGACCAGCCGCTGCACCGTGTGTGCATCGAAAATATCGGTGTCATAAGTCATTTCGCAGCGCAATGATCCGTCGGTCTGCTCATCGGCGGTCAACTGCAGATCGAATCGTGCGGCATTCACCGGCGACGGCATCGGACTGATCGTCATGTCCGGCAACGAGACATCGGCCTGCTGCATGTTCTGCAGCACCAGCGCCACCTGTGCCAGCGGATGCCGTCCGACCTGACGCTCCGGCGAGATCACCTCGACGAGACGCTCGAACTGCGTGTCAGAATGCGCGAACGCATCGACATCGGCCTCCCGCACGGTCGCGAGATTGGCCTCCAGCCCGGCGCCTTGGTCGATCGCCGTGCGCAGCACGATCGTGTTGACGAACATTCCGACCATCGCATCGATCTCGCGCATACCGCGACCGGCGACCGGGGTCGCGATCGCGACCTCGTCGGCATCTCCGGTCCGCGCCAGCAAGGCGGCGAACGCGGTGTGCAACGCCATGAAGAGAGTCGCGTCGGTGCGCGTGGCGGCCTCGGCCAACTGCTGGTGGATCTGGGCCGGGATGTCGAACGGGATGACCGCGCCGCGACGTGTCGGGTCCTGCGGCCGCGGCCGATCGCGCGGCAATGTGATTTCGGGCGCCAGGTCGTCGAGCCGGGTACGCCAGTACGCCAGATCCCGCCCGGCCGGCGACTCCGGATCGGTGTCATCACCCGCGCGTTCGGCGAGCCACACTGCATAGTCCGCGTACTGCACGTCCAGCGGCCGCCACTGCGGCGCCTGGCCGACGCATCGCGACTGGTACGCGGCCGCGATATCCGACGTGAGCGTCCCGACGGACCAGCCGTCCAGCGCGATGTGGTGAGCCGACAGCACCAACAAGAACTCGGTGCCGTCCGTCTGGCCTGCACTGCTGGCGGTTTCGAGCAGCTCCAGGCGAATCGGCAGATCACGGTCGAGATGGAAGGGCCGGGTAAGGAACGCCTCCACGCGGAAGGTCAGTTCATCCGGATCGACTCGCGCCGACGTCATCTCCAAGGACTCGATCGCGGTCCTGACCGGGAGAATCTCCTGGCACGGGCCGTTTCTGGTATCGCGATACACGGTGCGCAAGATCTCGTGACGCTCGATGACGTCCGCGATCGCCGACGTCAGGGCATCCGGGTCCACCGCGCCGGACAACCGCAGCACGATCGGGATGACGCCGTCCAGCGATTCCGGTTCCATCCGGGTGACGAACCACATCCGCCGCTGTGCCGGGCTCAGCGGCAGCAGCTCAGGTCGTTCGATCTGCCCGATCGGCCGGTAACGCGGCCGCGCCCGACCGACGACCGCGGCTGCGAGCTCCGCGGCGGACGGTGCATCGAACAACTCGCGAACCGACAGCTCGACGCCGAGGGATTCGCCGATACGTGCGGCCGCCTGAGTGGCCGACAGCGAGTTGCCACCGATCGCGAAGAAGCCGTCGTCGACACCGACCCGATCGGCTCCGGTCACATCAGCGAACACGGCACAGATCGTCCGCTCGATGTCCGTCGACGGGGCGCGATAGCGCAGCGCTCGGTCGACCGCGACCGGCGCGGGCAGCGCGGCGCGGTCGAGTTTTCCGTTGACGGTCAACGGAATCTCATCGATCAGCACGATCTGGTCGGGCACCATGAACCGTGGCAACCCGGCGGCGGCGTGGGCGGCCAGCTCCGGCACCGACAACTCCACGCCGGCGGTCGGGCGGACATAGCTCACCAGGGTAGGACCGCCGTCCGATGGCACCGCGAGTGTCGCCACGAAGTCGACCCCGTCGAGCCCGCCCAGCATATGGTCGATCTCACCGAGCTCGACGCGCTGGCCACGGATCTTCACCTGGAAGTCATCGCGGCCGATGAACTCGAGCTGCGGGCCCGACGCGGAGCTCGTCCAGCGCACCAGGTCGCCGGTGCGGTAGAGCCGCGTGCCCGGGCCGCCGAATGGGTCGGCCACGAAGGCCGCCGCGGTGAGATCGGCGCGGCCGCCGTATCCCCGGGCGAGCGAATCGCCCGCCACGTACAGCTCTCCGACGACACCCGTCGGCACCGGATGCAGTCGCGAATCCAGAACGTGCACAGTAGATCCGACGATCGGTCCGCCGATCGTGACCCGCTCCCCCGCCATCAGCTGCGGCGAGACGGTCGACCAGATGGTCGTCTCGGCGGGGCCGTACAGGTTGAACATCCGCCGGCCGGGCGCCCAGCGCGCCACCAGTTCGGCGCCGCAGGTGTCACCGGCGACGAGCAGGGTCTGGAGGCGGTCGAGGCCGGTGGGATCGATCGAGGCCAGCACTGGCGGGGTGATCAGCGCGTGCGTCACGCCGCCGTCCGCCAGCACGTCGTGCAGCGGCGCCGCACCGAAGACGTCGGGCGGCGAGATCACCAGCGCGGCACTGCCGGACAGCGCCAGCAGCACCTCGTAGACCGCGGCGTCGAAGTTCGGTGAGGCGCCCTGCAGCATCCGTGATTCCGGATCGAGACGGCAGTCTTCGCGCGCCTGCGCGACCAAATTCGCCACGCCCCGGTGGGTGATGACGACACCCTTGGGTCGCCCGGTCGACCCCGAGGTGTAGATGACGTACGCCGGGTGGTCGAAACTCGGCGCGGCGGTCAGCTCGCCGCGCATGATCGGGGTGGCCGGCTGTTCGTCGACGGCACGTCCGATCGCGGGGTCCGTCAGATCCAGCCACTCGATCGTGTCCACCGAATCGAGGTTCGCCGGACCCGACAGCCCCAGTGCCGCACCGGAATCGGCCAACAGGTAGCTGACGCGGTCGGTGGGCAGCACCGGATCGAAGGACAGGAACGCGGCGCCCGTTTTCGCAACCGCCCACACGCCGAGCAGGTATTCGAAGCCGCGGCCGGTACCGATCGCAACGACCGACTCGGGGCCGATGCTGCGGCCGACCAGCATTCGGGCGAGTTGCGTTGACCGCCTGTCGAGTTCGCCCCAGCTCCAGGTCCGGGGGCCGACGATGACCGCGACGTCGTCGGTGTCGTGACGGGCGACCGCCGAGTCGATCAGGTCGGTGAGAGTCGCTGCCGGTTGCGCCGGCTCCCCCTGTGTCCGGCGGATCGCCGCACCGTCGACATCATCCAACGTCAAGTCGATATCGCCGACGGCCGAATCCGGGCCGACAGCGGCAGCCGACAGCACCGCCACCCATCGCCGCAGCATTGCGCGCGCGGTCGAGTCGTCGAAGATGTCCGTCGCAAAGACCAGCCCGAGCGTGGCGCCGGCTGCATCGTTCCCGGCGAACTTCTCGTCCGCATCGAAATGCGCATCGAATCGTGCAGGCACAGCATCGATCTCGATCGACACGGCGTGGGGCTCGGCCTCTCCGCCTGCGGTTGCCGGCCGATCGACCTGGCGCCGGCGACCGCCATAGGCGACCTGGAAAAGCGGGTGATGTTCTGGTGCCCGCGGCGGATCGAGGGCTTCCACGATCTGTTCGAACGGCACATCGGCGTGGGCGAACGCGGCCAGATCGGCATCGCGCACCGCCGTCAGCACATCGGCGAACGACGCTCCAGGCTCGATCTCGGTGCGCAGCACCACCGTGTTGACGAACATCCCGATCAGGTCGTCCAACTGCTGTTGTTCGCGCCCGCCGACCGCCGTACCGACCGAGACGTCGGGCGTCCCGGACAGCCGCGACAGCAGTACCGCCAGCGCCGCATGGAAGACCATGAACGTGCTCGAGCCCGTACGGCGCGCCAATTCTGCCACGGCGGCATGTGTTTCGGCATCCAGCTGCAGCTCGGCGCGGGCACCACGATACGACGGTCGATCCGGATACTGACGGTCCAGCGGCAGCGGGAGACGCTGCGGCTGGCCGGCCAACTGCACGCGCCAGAAGTCCAGCTGTCGACCACCGACGGCATCGGCGTCGTCGCCCAGCATGTCCTGCTGCCACTGCGCGTAATCGACGTAGCGCACCGGCAGATCCGGCCACGTCGGCGCATTCCCCGCAGCGCGCGCGGCGTACGCGGCGGTCAAGTCACGTGTCAGCGGCTCCGCCGATAGCTCGTCGGCGCAGATGTGGTGCACCACCATTGCGAACACGGTGCGGTCCGGCAGCCGGTAGATCCCGAACCGCACGGGAGGCGCGGCAGCGAGATCGAAGGGCTCGGCGTTCAGTTCGGCGACCGCCGCCGCGGCCGCATCCGCCGACGGCAGTTCGCGTTCGTCGATCGATGGCGACCACTCCGCGACATCGCAGATCACCTGGCGCGGACCGTCGGCCTCCGCCGGATACCGCGTACGCAGCGCCTCATGCCGGAGGATCACGTCGCCGATCGCGGCCCGCAGCGCCGACACGTCGACCGCATCGGTCGTCGCGCTGCCGCCGAGGTCGACCGCCATCGGCAGGTTGTAGGCGGTCGAGTCCGGTTCGAGCCGTGCCAGGATCCACATGCGCCGCTGTGCTGCCGACAACGGATAGGACTCGGCATCGGGATAGCGCCGCAGCGGCGGTGTGCCGTCGACCGTCTGCGGATCCAGCGAATCCACCTGTGCGGCGAGGCCCGCCACGGTCGGATGGTCGAAGACCAGACGCACCGCGACCCGGCGGCGCAACCGGGCGGACAGGGTCGCGGCGATCCGGGCCGCCGACAGCGAAGTGCCACCGATGTCGAAGAAATCGGCCGTCCGCCCGACCTGCTCGGCACCGAGCACCCTCGCGAATTCCTTGGCCACCGCCAATTCGGTCTCCGTCTGCGGTTCCGTGTACTCAGCGGAAGTCACCTGCGGTACGGGCAGGGCTCGGCGATCGAGCTTGCCGGACACGTTGCGCGGCAGGTCGTCGAGCCCGATCACCGTCTCCGGAACCATGAAGTGCGGCAGCAGTTCCCGCGCACCCTCCAGCACCGACACATCGTCGGCGGCGCCGGCCGGGACCAGGTAGGCGATCAGTCTCGGGGTACCGGACACCTCGCGCACGTCGACCGCCGCGGCGCTCACCTGCGGCGCCCGCCGCAGTGCGGCCTCGATCTCTCCGAGCTCGATCCGCTGGCCGCGATATTTGACCTGGGTGTCGACGCGTCCCAGATGCTCCAATGTGAGACCGGTCGCGCCGGGACGCCAACGACCGAGGTCGCCGGTCCGATACATCCGCTCGCCCGCCGCACCGAACGGGTCGGCCACGAACCGGTCGGCGGTGAGTTCCGGCCGGCGGAGGTAGCCACGAGCCAACTGGGCGCCGGCCAAGTACAACTCGCCCGCGACTCCGTCGGGCACTGGGTGGAGGCGGGCATCCAGCACGTAGACCGATGAATTCGCCTGCGGCCGACCGATAGCTGGATTGGCATCGACAGTCCCGGTGACATCGGCACCGGTGATCGACACGGTCGCCTCGGTGGGCCCGTACAGGTTGTGCACCCGCACCGACCCCAACGCGGATGCCGCGGCCACCGTCGACGCCGGCAGCGCCTCGCCGATCACCCACATTTGCTGCAGCGACATCAGTCGCCCGGCAATCGCCCGATCGGCCTGGACCGCCTCGGTGAACACATGGAGCATCGTCGGCACGAAATCGGTGATGGTGACTCGGTGCTGTTCGATGATGTCGGTGATGCGACCGACATCAGCCGCGTCATCTGCACCGGCAAGGACCAGCCGCCCGCCCACGCAGATCGGCAGCAGGTAACCCCACACCGAGACGTCGAATGTGTGTGCGGCCTTCTCGAGATAGACGTCGTCCGGCCCGACTCGGTACTGCTCGGCCATCCATCCGAGCTGGTTCGCAATGGCGCGGTAAGTGACACCGACGCCCTTCGGTGCACCTGTGGTCCCGGACGTGAAGATGACATACGCCAGGTCTTCCGGATGCCGCGCCGCGGGTACGAGTTCGGCGGCCGATCCGTCGGATTCCACCGCCCTACCGTCGTCCAGGGGCAGTGTGGGGACGTCGGCTCCGAGCTCGTGCGGCATCGCCACCCCGGTCAGCACCACTGCCGGCCCCGCCGTGTCGAGGATCGCGCGATTGCGGCCGACCGGATGGGCAGGGTCCATCGGCACGTACGCGGCGCCGACGGTCATCGCCGCATACATGCCGACGACCAACTCGGTCGACCGGTCGGCATAGAGCGCCACGATCTGCCCGGCACGGACCCCGTGAGCGTTCAGTCGATGAGCCAGTCGGGCCACCCTGTCCGCTAGCGAGCGGTAGGTGATCGGCGCAGAATCCGGTGCGCCGCAGTCGATCAGCGCAATCTCGTCCGGCCCGGATTCGGCGTGCTGAATCAGCCCGGCCACCGGCGACAACGGTTGGCGCACCGCGACATCGGCGACACCGCGTCGCAGAATGTCTGCGCGTTCGGCGGGCAGCAGCATCGGCAGTTCACCGACTGGTGAGCCATCATCGGCGACCATCGCATCCAGAATCGTCACCAGGCGATCGGCGAATCCCGTGATGGTGTCGGCGTCGAAGAGGTCGGCGGCATACAGCCAATGCAGCACCAGCCCATCCGATTCCGGATTGTGGGCATCGATCGCTCGAGATTCTCCGGCCCCGGTCACAGTCAGCTGGAGATCGAACTCGGCCGGGTACGACGTCGGCTCCAGCGGCTCGATCGTGATACCCGGCAACTTCAGCTCGGGTGGGGTGACGTTCTGGAAGAACAGGGCGATGTCGAACAGCGGATGTCGCGCGGTCGTCCGCGCCGGGCGCAACACCTCGACGAGCTGCTCGAACGGCACTGATGCGTGTGCGAACGCATCGAGGTCGATGCCACGGAAGCGCGCAAGCAACTCGCCCACGGTCTCGACCCGGTCGATCCGCGACCGGAGCACCACGGTGTTGGCGAACATGCCGACCAGATCATCGAGCTCGGGCCGGCCGCGTCCGGCCAGCGGAGTACCGATCGTCACGTCGTCCGTCGCGCCCAGGCGGGCGATGAGCACCGCGAAGGCCGCATGCATCACCATGAACTCCGAAACCCCATGGCGGGCAGCGAGTTCACCGACACCGCGGTGCAACGCCGCGTCCACCCGTCGGTCGTGGGTGGCGCCGATACGACTCGGGCGCAGCGGTCGCGGTCGGTCGGTCGGGAGGTTCACCGGCTCGATGTCGGCCAGCGTCCGGCGCCAATAAGCCAGCTCGCGACCGGCCTTGCTGTCGGCCGCGTCCGCACTCCCCAGCTCGGCCCGCTGCCACACCGCGTAGTCGGCATATTGCACGGCCAGCGGTTCCCACGTCGGCGTCGCGCCGGCCGCACGCGCCAGATACGCGGCGAACAGATCGCGGGCCAAGGGCGCCATCGACATGCCGTCCCCGGCGATGTGGTGCACGACCATCACCACGACGTGTTCGTCGGGAGCGATGGTCAGGATCTCCATCCGCACCGGCGGCTGTTCCGCGAGATCGAATACCGCGGTTGCAGCTTCCGAGATGGCCGCGATCACTTCGGATTCGGCGACCGCGCGGACCCGCACCGCCGGGCCGGACTCGAGAATCTCCTGGAATCCCACTCCGTCGCTGCTGCCATACCGCGTGCGCAATGTCTCGTGCCGGGCCACCAGATCGTCGAACGCCGCGACGAGTGCATCGAGGTCGAGTTCGCCGCGCAATCGCAATGCCGCCGGGAGGTTGTGCATGCTGCTGTCCGGATCCAGTTGCGTGAGGAACCAGATCCGTTGCTGCGCCAGGGACAACGGCACGGGGTCGTCCGAGTGTGGGCGCGGCGTCAGCTGGACCGAGGTCACATCTCGTTGATCGAGTTCGGCGACGCGCACGGCCAATTCGGCGACCGTCGGCGCATCGAACAGATCCCGAACGCTCAGCTCCACGCCGAGTGCCGTGCCGATCCTGGACACCGCTGCCGCCGCGGACAGCGAATTGCCGCCGATGAGGAAGAACGAATCGTCCGCCGACACCGACGGTGCACCGGTCACGTCCTCGAACAAGGCCGCGATCCGGATCTCGGCATCGGTGGTCGGCGCCCGACCCGTCGATGACTTCGAAACAATCTGCGGCTGAGGTAGTTTCGTGCGATCGAGCTTGCCTATCGGTGTCAGCGGAACCGCGTCCAGCACGATCAGCTGGGCCGGGAGCATCGCCCCGGTCAACGAGTCGGCGGCGAACCGGCGCGCAGCAGCTGGATCGATCTCGTGGCCGTCGCCCCCACAGACATACGACACGAGCACGGTTCCGCCCGGTCCCTCGTGGCCTACGGTGACCGCGAAGCCGATGTCCGGATGGCTGAGCAGGACCGCGTCGATCTCGCCCAGCTCGATCCGCTGGCCGCGGATCTTCACCTGAAAGTCACTGCGGCCCAGATACTCCAGATCGCCGCCCGCGCGTCGGCGAACGAGGTCGCCGGTCCGGTACAGCCGAGTTCCCGGCGCACCGTACGGATCGGCGACGAAGCGCTCCGCCGTCAGATCCGGACGCCGGTGATAGCCGCGTGCCAGATTGGGGCCATTCAGATACAACTCGCCCGGCACCCCGATCGGTACCGGTCGCAACCGGTCGTCGAGGACTTGCGCGGCAGTGTGCGCGATCGGCTGTCCGATGCCTACCGGCGCACCCGCCCGCAGCTGCGCGCACGTCGCGGCAATCGTGGCCTCGGTGGGTCCGTAGCCGTTGAGCAGGATTCGCCCCGGCGACCAGCGGTCGACCAGCTCCGACGGCACGGCGTCGCCCGCGACCATCAACACCCGCAGATCCGAACCCGCCAACCGTTCCGGATCCATCGTGGCCACCACTGCGGGGGTGACGACGGCGTGCGTCACGCGTTCGCCGGTGATCAGGTCGGCCAGGGCCGACCCGCTGAACGTCTGCGGCGGTGCGACCACCAGCGCGGCACCCGCCGACCACGACAACAGCACCTCGTAGATCGATGCGTCGAAGCTCGGCGAGGCCACCGCCAGGACTCGCGACCGGGCATCGATCTGATGCGTATCGCGTTGGAATGCCACCAGATTCGCCAGTCCACGGTGGCTGACGGCCACGCCCTTGGGGCGGCCGGTGGACCCGGATGTGTAAAGGACATAGGCGGGCTGGTCGGGCCGCAACGGGCGGCGTCGGTCGGTATCGGAGATCGGCGTCGCCGACATCGCCGCCACCTGCCCGACCAACTCCGGACTCGACAGGTCGTGCCAGACGGTCGTCGACGGCAATGACTCCACGTCGTCACGGCACAGACCGACGACCGCGGCCGAGTCCCGCACCAGGTAGTCGATGCGGTCGGCCGGATGGTTCCGGTCGATCGACACGAACGCGGCGCCCGTCTTGGCCACCGCGCACAGCGCGACGAGATGGTCGAGCCCTCGCTGCAGGGCAAGTGCCACCACGGTTTCGGGTCCGGCGCCCGCGTCGATCAGGTAGCGGGCCAACCGGGTCGATCGCTCATCGAGTTCGGGCCACGTCAGTTCGACGCCGTCGCAACCGGCAGCGATCCCCTCGCCGCCGCGCTCGATCGCGTCGGCCAGCAGTTCGGGAAGCAGTGCGATCTCCGCTCCCGCCGTCGCCGCCACCGGCGCCGGATCGATATCGGGAAGCATGACGTCCAGCTCGCCGACCAGAGCCGCCGGTTCATCGATCGCGGCACCGAGTAGCGCGAGCCAGCGCCGCGTGAGCGCGGAAACCGTTGCCCGATCGAAGATCTCCTCAGAGAACGTCACCGCACACCGCGTGCCCACGCCGTACGCGGGCAAAATGGTGAACTGGAGATCGAACTTCGCGGTGCGCGGATACACCGGCAGCATCTCCGAGCTCACCCCGGCGAGTTCGAATGCCGAGCCGACCGCGTCATCGATGGTCAGGATCACACGCAGCAGCGAGTCACCGAATCCGCTGACATTGTTGGCTGCGTTGCAGGCGGCGACCACCTGATCGAACGGAAGCTCCGCATGCGCGAACGCGGCCAGGTCGCGGCCCCGCACCGACTCCAGCAGATCCCCGAAGGACCCATCGGCATCAACGCGGGTGCGCAGCGCCAGCGTGTTCACGAACATGCCGATGAGCGGGTCAGTCGCCGGATCGGTCCGCCCCGCGACCGCGGTACCGACCACGATGTCGTTCCCGCTGCCCATCCGCGAGAGCAGCGCCGCCAGCGCGGCATGCAGCACCATGAACGGCGTCGCGCGGCGTTCGCGAGCGAATTCTCCTATGCCATCCCATAATTCGTCGGAAATCAGCACGTCCACCGTATCCGCCGAGTGGGTCGGCCGCGCTGGCCGCGGACGGTCGGTCGGCAGATACTGCTCGGTCGGCGCCGACGCCAGCTCGCGCACCCAGAACGCGACTTCACGCGCGGCCGCCGATGCCGGATCATCCGCGTCACCGAGGAGGTCGCGCTGCCAGATCGCGTAATCCGCGAACTGCACCGGCAGCGGAGTCCAGCCGGGTGCGATGCCATCACGACGGGCGGCGTAGGCGGTCATGATGTCCATCGCCAACGGGCCGACCGATGCTCCGTCTGCCGCGATGTGGTGGAAAGCCATCGTCAGGACATGCTGCTGCGGGGCGCAGCGCAACAGCTCGAACCGCACCGGCGAACCTTCGCCGAGGTCGAATCCGGTGTCACCGAGCGCATCCAGTTCATCGCGCAGATCGGCCGCCGCGACGTCGCGGATCGACAGATCGATCGACGCGGTGTCCGCGATCGACTGGTACGGGAACCCGGAGTCGTCCTGCGGGTAGGTGGTTCGCAGCGATTCGTGTCGGTTCACGACGTCGACCACTGCCGCCTGCAACGCGCCCTCGTCGAGCGGTCCGGTCAGTCCGATGGCGAACGGGATGGTGTACGCCGACGAATCCGGATCCAATCGGCTGAGGAACCAGATGCGTTGCTGTGCCGGAGCCAGCGGGATCGGGCTGTCGCTGATCGAACGTGGCCGCAGCGGGGCCCGCGTCCCGACCGCGGTCGATCGCTCGATGGCCGCGGCCAACTCGGCCACGCCCGGGGCGTCGAACAGCAGCCGCATCGGGACTTCGACCCCCACCGCGGCGCTCAGCTGCGCCGCGACGCGCACGCCGAGAAGCGAATTGCCGCCCAGCTCGAAATAGTCATCGCCGCGACCGACCCGATCGATCTCCAGTACGTCGGAAAAGACCTGAGCAACAGCATGTTCGATGGCCGATACCGGGTCCGCATGTTCACGCGCGGCCAGCTCGGGCTCGGGCAGCAGGCGCGGGTCCAGCTTGCCCGCCGGGCCCAGCGGGAACTCATCGAGCACCATCACTCGCGACGGCACCATGTGCCGGGGCAGCTGCGAGCTCACCGCGGCCCGCAGTGCCACCGGATCCAGTCCGACCGAGTCCGACGTCGCCCGGTCCGCCTGCGACGCCGGAATCACGTAGGCGATCAACTGAGCGTGGGCATCGACGCCATGCACCAGCGCGGCCGCCTGGGCGACCCCCGGCTGCGCCCGCAGCGCCGACTCGACCTCGCCCAGCTCGATCCGCACGCCGCGGATCTTCACCTGGAAGTCGTTGCGGCCCAAGAACTCCAGTTGCGGTCCCGCATCGCTGTCAACGATCCGGACCAGATCGCCGGTGCGATAGGCCCGTGCACCGGGCTCGTCTCCGGATGGATCGGCGATGAACCGTTCGGCGGTCAGCGCCGCCCGATCAACATATCCGCGTGCGAGTTGCGCACCGGCCAGATAAAGCTCGCCGGCGACGCCGAATGGCACCGGATGCATTCGGTCGTCAAGAACGTAGGCCCGGGTGTTCCACACCGGGATCCCGATCGGCACCGTACTCGCCGACCCGATTCCGTCGCGGAGCTGTACCTGCGTCGCGGTGACCGTGTACTCGGTCGGTCCGTAAGCATTGTCGATGCGGATACCTCGGTCGAGTACCCGCTGCGCGGTCGCCGGTGCCACGGCCTCACCGCCGACGTGCACCATCGACAGTGCATCGCCGAACGGCGATCGCACCTCGGCCAGGAGCACATCGAGCAGCGACGGCACGAAGTCGGCCATGGTGACCCGCTGCTCCGCCATCACCGCTGTCAAGTACTCGACATCGCGGTGCCCGTCCGGACGCAGCACCACCAACGTTCCGCCAACCGCCAGCACCGCGAGCGACTCCCACACCGAGACGTCGAAGGTGATCGGCGCCTTCTGCACCACCCGGTCGTCAGCGGTCACCGGAACGGCGCCATGCAACCAGGCCAGTAGGTTGCTCGCGGCCCGATGAGTGATCTCAACACCCTTGGGCCGCCCCGTGGAGCCCGATGTGTAAATGACATAGAGCGCCGAGTCCGGATGCACTGCGGGCAGCGCCACCGGGCTCGCTCCCGCATCGTGTTGATCGTCGAGATCGACGGTCAGAGTGGGTAATCCGTCCGGAATCTCGGCGGGTTCGATGTCGATGACAGCCGGGCCGATCAGCGCGACGACCGGCCGCGCCTCCTGGGCGATCGCCGCGATGCGCTCGCCCGGATCGGTCGGGTCGACCGCCACGTACACTCCACCCGCGCGAATGATCGCATACATCGCGACGAGCATCGCCGGCGACCGCGGAACCGCAAGCAGCACTCGGTGTTCCGGTCCGACGCCGCACGCGACGAGACGCGGCACGAGTGCGTTGATCGCCCGATCGAACTCCGCATAACTGAACTCGCGGCCCTCGTAGACGAGTGCGGTCGCATCGGGACGCGTCCGCACCTGCTCGTCGAAACCGCTGAGCACATACGGCGTCGCAACCGATGACGTCTCGCCGCGCAGCCCGCCACGCAACCGCCGCTCGCCGGGCAGCAGCAACTCGACATCACCCACGAGGACGTCGGTGTCCGCGACGACGGTCGCCAACACGGCCGTCAGACGTTGCGCCAGCCGTTCGGCCGACTCGGCATCGAACAGATCCGTCGCATAGTCGAGCCGGACGTCCAGTCCGCCGGGTCCACCGCCGACACCCGCGGTCTCGGTGACGGCGAACTCGAGATCGAACCGCGTCGCTCCCAGATCCTGGCTGACGAAGTCGACCGCCACACCCGGCAGCGTGAAGTTCTGTCCGGCAACGGATTCAAACGACAGCATGACCTGGAAGACCGGATGCCGCGCCGCCGACCGAGCCGGGTTGAGGTCTTCCACCACCTGTTCGAACGGCACGTCGGCGTTGGCGTACGCATCCAGATCCGCTGCCCGGACCCGCGCCAGCATGTCAGCGAACGTTTCCGAGCCGCGCAGCCCGGTGCGCAGCGGCAGGGTGCCGACGAACATCCCGATCAACCGCTCGAGGTCGGGATGCACGCGACCGGCGATCGGCGTACCGATGACGACGTCATCACTGCCGGCGAGTCGGCCGAGCATCAACGCAAGTGCCGCGTGCACCACCATGAAGGTGGTCGCCTCGTGCTCGCGCGCTAGTCCCACGATCCGGGAGTGGAGATCGGATTCGACCGAGAAACGATGCGTGCCGGCCCGGTGACTCGCCTCGAGCGGCCGCGGCCGGTCGGACGGCAGGGTCAGCTCATCCGGAATCCCGGCCAACCGGCCGCGCCAGTAGTCCAGCTGGCGCGCGGCACGCGAGTCCGGGTCCGCGGCGTCGCCCAACCAATCTTGTTGCCACAGTGCAAAATCCCCGTACTGGACCGGTAGCGACTGCCAGGCCGGCGCCGTCCCGCCGCGCCGCGCCGCGTAGGCGATCATCACGTCCTGCGCCAGTGGCTGGATCGACCAGCCATCGGCAGCGATGTGATGCAGGACGATCACCAGCAGATATTCGTCGCCGCCTTGGTCATTGCGGAACAACCGAATTCGTACAGGCGGCGCGTCGACGAGGTCGAATCCCGCTGTCGCCGCGCGCTCGGTCGCCGCGGGCCAGCTCTCGATGGCCAGCGGCTGCACGCGCACCGACCCGATCACCTCGTCGACCGAAAGCAATTCCTGTGTGGGGCCGCCCGGCGTGTCCGGATACCGCGTGCGCAACGGTTCGTGGCGCGCGACCACGTCCCCGATACTGCCGATCAGCGCCGCGGTGTCGACATCGCCGGTCAGCCGCAGCACCAGCGGAATGTTGTAGGCGGCCGACGCCGCGTCGAGCCGGGCGAGGAACCACAGGCGGCGCTGCGCCGCCGAGAGCGGGGCGGCTGCACCGATCGGTCGGGCAACCAGGTCTGGTCGTGAATCAACCTGCGTCCCAAGATGATCTGTCGTCGCTGCGATGTCGATACACTTTGCCAGGGCGGCCACCGTCGGGTGATCGAACAGCTCCCGTACCGGCAGATCCACGCCCGTGGCGCCGGCCACCCGCGCCACCACCGCCGTCGCCGCCAGCGAATCGCCGCCCAACTGGAAGAAATTGTCGTCCGCGCCCACTTGCTCGATACCGGTCGCCGCGGCGAATGCGGCCGCCACGGCTCGCTCGGAGTCGGTGCGCGGTGCGCAGTACACCTGCTCGGGCTCGACCGGATCCGGAAGCGCAGCGCGATCCAGCTTGCCGACGGCGGTCATCGGGATCTCGTCGAGTGCGATGATGTGCTGCGGCACCATATGATCCGGCAGCACCTCGGCGAGACGCTCCGCCGCGGTCGTCACGGCTTCCGCCGCTCCGGGGCCGTGCAGATACGACACCAGCTCGGTGACGCCCCGACGATTGGCCCGCCCCTCCGTGTGCGCGAACGCGACGCCCGGCAACCCGAGCAGCGCGTGCACCACCTCGCCGACCTCGACTCGTTGTCCACGGATCTTGACCTGGAAGTCGCTGCGGCCCAGGTACTCCAACGCCACTCCGGCCGCACCCTCGACCCACCGGACCAGATCTCCCGTGCGATACATCCGACCGCCGCGCCCGCACGGGTCCGCCACAAACCGCTCAGCCGTCAGCGACGGACGACCGCGATAGCCTCGGGCGAGCCCCGGGCCCGACAAGTACAGCTCGCCGACCGCGCCGATCACGACCGGACGCAACCGCCGATCGAGCACCATGACATCCATGCCCTCGATCGGCCGGCCGATGGTGACCGGCCCGTCCAGTTCAATGCCGCCGACGGTCGCCACGATGGTGGCCTCGGACGGTCCGTAGACGTTGAGCATGGTGCGGCCCGGCGCCCATCGCCGCAGCAGCTCGGGTGACGGCGCCTCGCCGGCCACCACCAGCGACTGCGGTCCTTCGAGTCCGGCGGGGTCCACCGTCTCCAGAGCCGACGGGGTGATGCAGGCATGGGTGATGGCGGCAGTGCTCAGCAGTCGTTGGAGGGCGGGTCCGCCGAATGCGTCGGCCGGTGCCATCACGAGCGCGCCACCGAATCCGAAGGCCATCATGGCTTCCCAGATCGACGCGTCGAAGCCCGGTGACGATACGGCGAGCACTCGGCTCTCCGAGTCCGGCGCACCGATTCGCTGTTGCACGGCAAGCAGATTCGATAGGCCCCGATGCGGAACCGCGACCGCCTTCGGTCGGCCGGTGGAGCCGGAAGTAAAGATCAGGTACGCGATGTCGTCCAGGCCGGGCAACGGCATCCGTATCGGCCCGGACGGGCGGGCGTCGATGTCCCGAACCACCTGAGGGTCGTCCAAGACCGTCCACGTCAACCCGGTTCCGGCGCGTGCATAGTCCGCGCTGCACAGCCCCGCGACGACCTCGGCGTCGGCGACGATCTGTCGTACGCGCGGCGCCGGATGACGCGGATCGATCGGGGCCAGTACCGCGCCCAGCTTCGCGATGGCCCACATCGCCAGCGCCGCCTCGAGCGATCGGCCACAGGCCACCGCGACGGCGTCACCGTGACCGATGCCATCCGATTGTAGTTGTGCAGCAATCTGATTCGAACGGCGATCCAGCTCCGCATAGGTCATGCGGCGGTCACCGTCGACGACCGCGAGACGGTCGGCATGCCGATCCGCCGTCTCGGCCAGCACCTGAGGCAGAGTCACCGGCGCCCGGCCGGCCGGCCCACGAAGCGGCGTGAGATCGGCCATATCCTCGTCGACGATCCGGAAGTCACGCAGGAGGGTGTCCGGGTCGGCGGTCGCCAACTCTCGAACCAGCTCGAGCAGCCGGCGATGGTGTACCGCCAGCTCGTCATGGTTGAACACCGTCGAGTTGGCTTCGAGGTCGAGCTGTATCCCCTCGCCGACCACCGACGGGTAGAGATTGACCGCGAACGAATCCACCGGCCCGGTCGACAGCACACGATATTTGCCGACCATGTCGCCGAGACGAATCTCGTTGTGGAACATCATGATATTGACCGCGGGGCCGAATGCACCCGCGCCGCGGCCCTCGGATCCGCCGACTCCCCCGGCGTCACGAACGATGTCTTCGAAGCGGTACCGCTGATGCCGCAACGCGCCGATCAGCTCCCGATCCGATTGGGCCAGCGCATCCTGCAGGGTGCGGTCGTCGCTCATGTCCAACCGCACCGGCACGAGGTTGGACAGCATGCCGCCCGACCGACGGATTGCGGCGGTGGTGCGCGCGGTGACCGGAAGGCTGAGCACGACATCGGTGGTATCGGTCATCCGCGCCAGGTAGATCGCCAGCGCGACGACGACGAGTCGGGCCGGCGAACCACCGTCGGCGGCGATCTTCGCCAGCGCGGCGCGGGTTCGACCGTCCAACGGCGCCGACGCCACGATCGATCCGGCCGGCCGCCCGGTCCCCCGGCCGAGGCGGGCCGGGGCCGGCAACTCGGCCGTACGGGACAGCCAGTGCGCACGATCAGTCCGGTAGCGGTCCGAATCGACATATCTGGACTCGAAATCGAGGATCGTCGGCAGATCGACGACGCGGGCCGGCGGTGCTTCGACGCCGGTAACCGCCGCCGTGTACAGCTCGGCGACTCGGCCGACCAGATTGACCGCACCGATTCCGTCGAGGGCGATGTGATGAATCCGGGCGAACCAGTAGTAATGTTCGTCGGCCAGCCGCAGGACCGTCGACGACATCAGCGGGGCGTCGACGAGTTCCATCGGTGCCCGCGACTGGGCGTTCATCCAGCGGTCAGCTGTCCCCGCCGGATCCGGTTCCGCGCGCAGATCGATGATCTCCAAATCGATCCACATGTCGGGATCGACGTACTGCATCGGCCGACCATCGATGAGCACGATGCGCAGATGCCCGGTTCCGAGCTCGGCGGCAGCCTGGTTGCCCGCTGCCTCGAGAACCCCCGTATCCAGCGCCCCGCGGATGTCGACATAGTGCGAAATCGACAACGGAGCATCGCTCGCGACCTGCTGCGCGTACCAAAGTCCCCGCTGGGCAGCCGAAAGGGGCATTTCGGTCAGTCGACGGCTTTCACCGCGTAGACCGCGCACTCCTGCCGTATCGGAACCCACAACTTAGTGATCGTATGAACGATGTCTGAAAGTTACCTGCAAGTAGTCATTCAATAACCTGCCGACAAATCGGACGTTCGATTAGTTAGCTGAACGTCACTTGTTCAACTCGATGGCAGTCCACCGGCCGGAACGCATTCGGGCCAGCAATGCGAGCAGCCGCAAGGCGATGAACACGGTCAATCCGGACCAGATCCCGGCAAGTCCCCAATCGAAGACCAGCGAGAGCCAAATCAGCGGCAGGAATCCGATCAGTGCGGCGCCCAGTGTCGTTGTTCGCAGGTACGCCGCATCGCCGCCGCCGAGGAGCACGCCATCGAGCGCGAACACCACTCCCGCGAGCGGCAGCATCACCACCAGGAACCACCAGGGGACGGCGATCGCATTCAACACAGCGCTGTCGCCGGTGAATATCCGGGGCAGCAGGTGGCGTCCGGCGGCGAGCACCGCCGCGAGCACCAACGACAGCCCCAACGACAAGCGGGTCACCCGCATCGCGATGTCGGTCGCGTCACGCGCCGCCTGCTCGCCCAACCGGGCCCGCGCCCCGAGTGCGGCCCCGACCAACGACTGCGCAGCGATCGCCAACGAATCGAGCACCAGCGACAGAAAGTTCCACACCTGCAGGGCCGTCTGATGCGCTGCGACGGCGGCCACGCCCACCCGGCTGGCCACCGCAGCTGCCGACAGGAAGCACACCTGGAACGACAGCGACCGGACGATCAGGTCCCGCCCCAGACGCAGCTGCGCGGCGATCAGGGGCCGCTGCGGCCGTATCGAGCCACTGCCCGCGGATGCGTTCTCGCGGACCACCCGAACCACGAAGGCGATACCGGCAATCCCCTGCCCCACCAGGTTCGCCCAGCCGCTGCCGGAAAGACCGAGCCGCGGTGCGCCGAGGAGACCGTGCACCAGCAGCGGACACAACACTGCCGAGATGACGAATCCGGTCGAGACGAACACGATCGGCCTGCGGGTGTCCTGCACGCCGCGCATCCATCCGTTGCCGGCCATCGACAGCAGGATGAATGGCACACCGCACGCCGCGATACGCAGCCAGCCGGTCGCGCTGCGGGCCAATGTCTCGTCCCCGGTCAGGGCGGACAACACAGCCGGGCCGGCAAGTTGCACGACGACGACGATGAGCAGTCCCACCCCGATCGCGATCCAGCTGGCCTGTACGCCTTCGGCGACCGCACCGGCACGATCACCGGCTCCGAACCTGCGCGCCGATCGGGCCGTGGTGCCGTACGACAGAAAGGTCAACTGCGTACTCACGACCGACAGCACCAGGGCCCCGACGGTCAGTGCCGCGAGATCAGCGGCCCCCAACCGGCCGACCACGGCCAGGTCGAGCAGCAGATAGAGCGGCTCGGCAACAAGGACCACCAGAGCCGAGCCGGCCAGTCGGGCGATGCGTCCCGGACTCGCCGCGACCATGGGGGAGCCCCTGGGCAATTCAGACCGCGGTGGCGACGAAGGATGCGACGACCTCGTCGACGGTCCCTTCGCTGGTGAAACCGGCTGCATGCCGATGCCCGCCCCCGCCGGCCGCACGCGCCACGGGAACCAGGTCGATCTGCGTCTTCGAGCGCATGGAGACCGACCAGCGGTTCGGCGACGTCTCCTTGAAGACGACGGCGACCTCGGCTTCGGCCGTGGTGCGGACGATGTCGACGACGCTCTCGGCCTGTTCCCAGCTCATGCCCGCCGCCGTCACCTGATCGACCACCGCATAGACCAGACCGGCCCCATCAAACGCTTCGGGAACCAGCACCGCTGTCGCGAGAACCTTGGAAACCATTGTCAGCCAGAGGAATTGGTGAGTGTCGAGCAACCGGCGGGTCCATTCACGCCCGTCCACACCGGCCTCGAGCAGCCGCGCGGCGGTCCGATGCGACTGCGGTCCGCCCCATTTGAACGATCCGGTATCGGTGACCAGGCCGGCATACAGACAGGTCGCCAGGTCGGCGTCGAGCGCAACATCCATGGCGTCGAGCACCATCAGAATCAGCTCTGCGGTACAGCTCGCATCGCCGTCCACCAGGTTCACGGTGCCGTAGCCGGCGTTGGACACGTGGTGGTCGATCACGATCCGCGTCGAGGCGGCATAGAAGTGCTTGTCCAGCAACCCGATTCGCTCAGCACTGGCGCAGTCGACGGTGACGACGACGTCCGTACCGACCACGTCCTCGGGAGCCACCAGCAAGTCGACGCCCGGCAGACCCGCCAACGGCTCCGGCAGCTGCGCCGGCGACGGGAACGACACCTGCACCGCGGCACCGCGTCGACGCAACGCCACCCCCAAGGCCAGGCCGCTGCCGATGGTGTCGGCGTCGGGCCGGGTGTGACAGCAGATGGTCACCGCCGTGGCGGCGGCAAGTACGTCCGCGATCTCTTCCACGGGTGCGGGCATGCTGGGCACCGGTTCGGCCGATACCGCGGTCACTCGTGTTCCTGCCCGGGCAGGCCGGAGGCCGGTCCCGAATCGTCGGTCTCGTCCTGGCCCGCGTCCCGATAAGGATCGGCATCCCCCGCCGGGCGGGCGCCGGCCGCGCGGGCGGCGACCTCGGCGTCGTGCGCCTTGGCACGAGCGAGCAGTTCATCCATCTCCCGGGCCGTGTCGGGGACCGTATCCAGCACAAACGTCAACGTCGGGGTGAACCGGACGCCGGTGCCGGCGCCTACCTTGCTCCGCAGGATCCCGCCGGCCTTGGCCAGGCCGGCCGCGGCCGAGTCGTAGTCGGGCCGCTCACCGAGCCGCTCGGGCATGACGGTGTAGAACAAGGTGGCGTCATGCAGATCACCGGTGACGCGGGCATCGGTGATAGTGATGAAGCGCAGCCGCGGATCCTTGATCTCGCCACCGATCGCCGAAGCGACGATCGAGGAAATCCGCTTGGCCAGTCGCTGTGCGCGTGCCGGGTCAGCCACGTGTCGTGCTCCTTTCCGTCACCGTCGGGATCCATATCACCATCGGTAAATCAGTATCCAACTCAGTCATCGTCACCGCGAATCTTTCGCCGCACCGACAACAGTTCCACTTCCGGCCGACCCGCGAGTAGCCGCTCGCACGAATCGAGCACCTCACCGGCGTGCCGCGCATCGGCCGCGACAACCGCAATGCCGATCCGCGCCCGCCGATGCAGGTCCTGGTCGCCGACTTCGGCGGCCGAGACCTGCATCTTGACGAGCGCGGCGACGATGGGGCGCACCACCGACCGCTTCTGCTTCAGCGAATGAACATCACCGAGCAGCAGGTCAGCCTCGAGCGAACCCGTAAACATCACCTTCGCTGCGCTCGACCGCAACTAGTCGCGCGCCTTCTCCTGAAGCTCGTACGTCTCGATGATGTCGCCCACCTTGATATCCGAGTAGGTCAGGGTCAGACCGCATTCGAAACCTTCACGAACCTCGGTGACGTCATCCTTCTCGCGCCGCAGCGACGAGACGGTGAGGTTCTCGGTGACCACGACGTTGTCGCGCAGCAGGCGCGCCTTGGCGTTGCGCTTGACGATGCCCGACTGCACCATGCAGCCCGCGATGTTGCCGACCTTCGACGACTTGAAGATCGCGCGGATCTCCGTGCGGCCCAGCTCGACTTCTTCGTAGATCGGCTTGAGCATGCCCTTGAGGGCCTTCTCGATCTCGTCGATCGCCTGGTAGATCACCGAGTAGTACCGGATGTCGACGCCCTCGCGGTTCGCCAGCTCGGTCGCCTTGCCCTCGGCACGCACGTTGAACCCGATGATGATCGCGTTCGACGCCGACGCCAGGTTGACGTTCGTCTCGGTGACGCCACCGACACCGCGGTCGATGACGCGCAGCTGCACCTCGTCGTCCATCTCGATGGCGATCAGGGCCTCTTCGAGAGCCTCGACGGTACCGGCGTTGTCGCCCTTGAGGATCAGGTTGAGCTCGCTGGTCTCCTTCAGCGCGGCATCCAGATCTTCCAGGCTGATCCGCTTGCGGCTGCGGGCCGCCATCGCGTTGCGCTTACGCGCATTGCGACGATCGGCGATCTGCCGGGCGATCCGGTCCTCGTCGACGACGAGCAGGTTGTCACCCGCGCCGGGCACCGACGTGAAGCCGACGACCTGGACGGGCCGCGACGGCAGCGCCGCCTCGACGTCCTCGCCGTGCTCGTCCACCATGCGGCGAACGCGACCGTATGCATCGCCCGCCACGACCGAGTCGCCCACGCGCAGCGTGCCGCGCTGGATCAGCACGGTCGCCACCGGGCCACGGCCACGGTCGAGGTGCGCCTCGATCGCGACGCCCTGGGCGTCCATATGCGGGTTGGCGCGCAGGTCCAGCGCCGCGTCCGCGGTCAGCAGGACCGCCTCGAGCAGCTGCTCGATGTTCTCGCCCTGCTTGGCCGACACGTCGACGAACATGGTGTCGCCGCCGAAGTCCTCGGCCACCAGCCCGTATTCGGTGAGCTGGCCGCGGATCTTCTGCGGATCGGCGCCTTCCTTGTCGATCTTGTTGACGGCCACCACGATCGGCACGTCAGCTGCCTGCGCGTGGTTGATCGCCTCCACCGTCTGCGGCATGACGCCGTCATCGGCCGCGACCACCAGGATCGCGATATCGGTGGCCTTGGCACCACGGGCACGCATGGCGGTGAACGCCTCGTGACCCGGGGTATCGATGAAGGTGACCGGACGCTCGGTGCCGTCGAAGTCGACGACGACCTGGTAGGCGCCGATGTGCTGGGTGATGCCACCGGCCTCGCCCTCGCGGACGTTCGCCTTACGGATCGTGTCGAGCAGTCGAGTCTTACCGTGATCGACGTGACCCATGACGGTCACCACGGGCGGCCGGATCTCGAGGTCGTCCTCGCCGCCCTCGTCCTCGCCGTAGGACAGGTCGAAGCTGTCGAGCAGCTCGCGATCCTCGTCCTCCGGACTGACGACCTGCACGACGTAGTTCATCTCGCCGCCGAGCAGCTCCAGCGTCTCGTCGTTGACCGACTCGGTCGCCGTCACCATCTCGCCGAGGTTGAACAACGCCTGCACCAACGATGCCGGATTCGCATCGATCTTCTCCGCGAAGTCCGAAAGCGAGGCACCACGGGCGAGACGGATGGTCTCGCCGTTGCCGCGCGGCAGACGAACGCCACCAACGGCGGGCGCCTGCATGTTCTCGTACTCGGCGCGTTTTGCCCGCTTCGACTTGCGACCACGACGCGGTGCGCCGCCCGGACGGCCGAACGCACCGGCGGCACCGCCGCCACGACCACGTCCGCCGCCACCGGGGCGTCCCCGGAAACCACCGGGAGGGCCGCCTGCGGTTCCACCGGGAGCGCCACCGCCGCCACCGGGGCGATATCCACCGCCGCCGCCACCGGGACCACCGCGACCGGGTGCTCCGCCACGATTACCGGGGCCGCCACGGGCGCCGCCGGGAGCGGGCCGGGCCGCACGAGCCGGCATCGCACCGGGGTTCGGACGCGGCGGCATGCTGCCCGGGCTGGGACGCGGGCCACCCTGACCGGGGCCGGGCCGACCGGCTGCCGGACGACCGGCGCCCGGACGGGGACCGCCGGGGCCGGGAGCCGGACGGGGTGCCGGGCGCTCAACCGGAGCCTGCGAGGAATAGGGATTGTTGCCGACACGCGGCGTGCGCGGGCCGGGCTTGGGGCCGGCCGGCCGGGGTGCCGGTCGAGCGGCCGGCGCAGCAGCCTCGGCCGCCGGCGCGGCAGGAGCCGGCGCCGGAGCCGCCGCGGCCGGTGCAACCGGCTCGACGGAGGCAGGAGCCGGTTCCGGCTCGGGAGCCTTCGGTGCGGCTGGTTTCGGCGCACCCGGCTTGGGAGCAGCAGCTGCTGCAGCAGGAGCCTCCGCAACCTCGGCGGCGGGTGCCTTCTTCGGGACCGCCTTCTTCGCCGGAGCCTTCTTGGCTGCGGGCTTGGCGTCGCCACCGTCGACGGGGAATGATTCGCGCAACCGTCGGGCCACAGGGGCCTCGACAGTGGATGAAGCGGACTTGACGAACTCGCCTTGCTCCTTCAGACGCTCGAGTACCTGCTTACTCGTGACGCCGAGCTCTTTGGCTAGTTCGTGGACGCGGGCCTTGCCTGGCACTGCTCTCCTCACTTGGAGGTCGAGCGGTGGGACCCGCTACGACCTCGGTTTATTGATGAAACGTGCTCATCGTGGTGACTTCACGGTGTGCTCATGTCTTCTACTACCTGTCTGGTTTCCCCGGCGGTAGCCGGGTTGCCTCCCCGATCGCCGAAGCGAACTGGTCAGCCAACTGCTCTGGGTCGACGATCGGGGCTTCACACCCAACGTCACGCCGATTGACCAACGCCAGCCCGATCGCCTTTCGCCGCATCGCTTGCCGCAGACATCGCGGGTCGGGATGCAGCCAGGCGCCTCGTCCCGGCATGGTCCTCCGCTGATCGACAACCACGCGCCCATCCAGCGACGCGAGCCTGATCAGGCCGTCAGCAGCCACTGTGGCGCGGCAGCCGATGCAGGTCCGCTCCGGGCGGTGACGGGATGTGATCACGGTGAACCGTCGTACAGTCTACCGTCTGGTCAAATCGGTTTGCGCCGCGCCGCCGCTGCGGCGCGGCGACCGACTCAAATCATCGACGGCCAGTGAGTTCAGCCCACAGTCAGCGGCAACGGATCGATCCCGACCAACTCGCAACTGCGGAGGTACAGCGCCTCCTGATTCGCCGTATTCCGCGCGTAGCCGCGCACCGGGTTGGGCTTCTGCACCGTCAGATAGTCACCGGACCGGCCACGGTATTCGTCGGCGGTCGCGATATCCGAGATCAATCGACCCGGGACATCGGTCGTGACAAAGGTCGGCTTGAGCGCCCAGTAGACCGGCGTCGGCGTATCCCGCCAGATATCGGAGTCCACGGACCCCGGATGCACCGCGAAAGTAGACACCCCCGTCGGCAGCCGTCGGGCCAGCGCGTAGTTGAACATCAGGTTGCCCATCTTGGATTGGCCGTACGCGGTCAACGTGAAATACGGCTTGCGGCCACGCCACGTCGATTCCCGCATCCGACCGATGTTGTGGGCCACCGATGCCAGGTGCACGACCCGGCTGTCGCCGGTCTCCGCAGCTCCCACCACCAACCGCGGCAACAGGAGGTGGGTCAGCAGGAAAGGCGCCAGATAGTTGGCGCCGAACTGCATCTCGAAGCCGTCTTCGGTGATCTCCGGCCTCAGCGGCGAGGCTCCGGCGTTGTTCACCAACACGTTCACCGCGCCCCATCGCTGCGTCACCTCGTCGGCGAAGCGGCGCACATGCGCCAACGAAGCCTGGTCGATCGACATCACCTGTACATCGGCATCGGGATGCGTATCCAGGATCTCCGCGCGCGCCGCGTCCGCCTTCTGCCGGTTTCGACACGCGAGTACCGTCGTGAAATCCTGTGCCACAAATTCTTTCGCGGCCGCCAGGCCGATTCCGGTGTTCGCACCGGTGACAATCGCGACGGGCATCAGCCCTTCCCTGCCGTCTCCGGCGCGCCGGCGTCCTGCGCATCCGAGCGGATGTCGATGCGCCATCCGGTGAGGCGCGCCGCGAGCCGCGCGTTCTGGCCTTCCTTGCCGATCGCCAGCGACAGCTGATAATCCGGTACGACCACCCGCGCCGCCTTGCCGGCCAGGTCGATGACGTCCACCGACACCACCTTCGCCGGCGACAGCGCGTTGCCCACGTACACCCCAGGATCGGTGTCGAAATCGATGATGTCGATCTTCTCGCCCGCGAGCTCGCTCATCACGTTGCGCACCCGCTGACCCATCGGGCCGATGCACGCCCCCTTGGCGTTGAGTCCGGAAACACCGGTGTGGACGGCGATCTTCGACCGGTGACCAGCCTCGCGGGCCACCGAGACGATCTCCACCGACCCGTCCTCGATCTCCGGAACCTCGAGCGAGAACAGCTTGCGAACCAGATTCGGATGCGTGCGCGACAGCGTGATCTGCACTCCCCGATGACCTTTCGCGACGCCGACGACATAGCACTTGATGCGATCGCCGTGCTTGTAGGTCTCACCGGGCACCTGCTCGGCCGCCGGAATGACGCCCTCGGTGCCGGCGGCCTCGCTGCCGATGCGCACCACGACCAGCCCGCGAGCGTTGGCCCCCGAATCCTGCTGTACGACACCGCCGACGATCTCGCCCTCGTGGGTGGCGTAGTCGCCGAAGTTCTTCTCGTTCTCGGCATCCCGCAGCCGCTGCAGGATGACCTGGCGCGCGGTAGTCGCGGCGATCCGCCCGAATCCTTCGGGGGTGTCATCCCATTCGGAGACGACGTTGCCGTCCTCGTCGCGCTCCTGAGCCATCACCCGCACCTGTCCCGACTTGCGGTCGATGTCGATGCGCGCGTGCTGTGCGAACCCCTCGGTGTGCCGGTAGGCGGTGAGCAACGCCGTCTCGATCGCGGTGATGACGGTCTCGAGGGGAATCTCCTTCTCCGTCTCAATCATCCGGAGTGCGGCGATATCGATATTCATTTGTCGTCCTTCCTGACGTCCATCCGGGCCTCGATCTGCTGCTCATCCAGTCCGCACAGGCGCAGCTCGTCGGCACTCGGTCGCGAAAACTCTATCTGCACAAGGGCCTTCGCCACATCTGCCAATGCCACCGGCGTGATGCTCGGCCCCTTCTTACGATCGGCCACCACGACGTCGACGCTGCCGCCGGCACTGGCGCCGATCCGGCCGCTCAATGGCGCGGCCGTCGGATCAGTGAACGCGATCTCCACCTTGCGGCCACGGGATCTGGCCCAATGCCGTGCTTCGGTCAACGGGCGGTCGACCCCGCGCGAGGTCACCTCCAACGTGAACGGCGTCGATCCGATCGACTCGTCAGCGTCGAGCGCATGCGAGATCGCGTCGCTCAGCGCGGCGAGTGCATCCAACTCGGGACCGGCATCGCTGTCCACCACGACCTTCACCACGCTGCGGGCCCCGGCCCGGCTGACGGTCACATCCTCGAGGTCGAATCCGCGGCCGTCGACTATCGGACTGGCCAGTTCGGTCACCTGCTCGCTCGTGAGCGGCATCCGATCCTCCTCGTGTGCAGTTGTCGTGTGCAGTTATAGCCCTTCAATCCGGCGAGTTTACCTGTCGCCGATCAGAATGTCGGCCTCCCCGCCACGTGCCACGGCCGTGCGGCAGGATGGTCGGCGTGACAGCCAATCGAACCGTCCCCCGACGCACCTTTCTGTCCGCCGCGTCGGTCGGCGGACTCGCCGTCGCCGGCGGCCTGGTCCTCTCGGGATGTTCCGATTCCGCGGACAACGCTCGCAAAGCCAAGATCGAGCAGCTGCGGCCATTGCTGAACGACGCTCGGGCCGACGAAGCCTCGGCCCGCGCCCTCATCGCCGGCCGGCCGGATCGGGCCGCCGCGCTGACGGTCGTCGCGGGCGAGCGAAAGGCGCATGCCGATGCCCTAGTCGCGGAGATGACCGCCATCGACGCCTCGCGCGGCAAGGACGCGTCCACCGCGGCACCCTCCGCGCCGGTCGGCGCCGGCAGCCTCGACTCACTGCGCCAGCAGCTGACCGCCTCGGCGAAACGGGCCGGCGACGTGGCCGTCGCCGTCGAGGGCTATCGCGCAGGACTATGTGGTTCGATCTCCGCGGCCGTCACTACCGAGGTACAGGTGCAACTGGCATGACCCCCACGACCGACGCTCTGACGACCGCGCTCAACGCGGAGAATGCGGCGATCTTCGCCTACGGCGTGGTCGCGGCCTACGCCTCGCCCTCGCGCGCCGCCGCCATCACCGACGCGATCACCGAGCACCGCGCCAATCGTCAGGCGCTGACCGACGCGTTCAACGGCACCGGCGTGCCCGCGCCGCTGGCGGCGATCGGCTACAACCTGCCGCAGAAGGTGACCGATCCGACGTCGGCGCTACAGGTCGCGTTGGCCGCCGAGACCGAGTGCGCCACCGCCTATCGGGCGCTACTGGAGATGACCGATCGGCCCACCGATCGACAGCTGTCGGTGCCCGCGCTCACCGGGTGCGCCACGCGGGCCGCGAATTGGCGTCTGGCGCTGAAGATCTCGCCGGCCACGGTCGCGCTGCCCGGTAGCGGCGACTAGCGCACGATCGCCATCGCGAAGCCGTCCCACCCCTTGGTGCCGACCGTCTGAATCGCGGTGGCGTCGACGCGATCGTCGGCACCCAGCCATGCCAGGGCCGCCCGTGTGCCACGTGTGCGCGCATCGTCGGCGTCCGGGTCGGCGGCCGCGCCGCGGCGAATCACGTTGTCCACCACGATGAGCGAGCCGGGATGGGTCAACGCCATCGAGCGTTCGAGGTAGTTCGCGTTGTTCTCCTTGTCGGCGTCCAGGAACACGAAGTCGAACGATTCCGCGCCTTCGTCCGCCAGGGCCGCCAACGTGTCGAGCGCTGCCCCGATCCGGATATCGACCCGATCACCCACGCCGGCCCGATCAATGTTCGATCGCGCGATCTGGGCGTGCTTCGGCTCGTATTCACAGCTGACCACTGCGCCCTCGGGACCGACACCGCGAGCAAGCAGGATGGTGCTGAATCCGCCGAGCGTGCCGACCTCGAGGACCCGGCGCGCGCCGATGGCACGCACCAATATCCCGAGCATCTCGCCGTTCGTGCGCGAGACGTCGATGGCCGGGAGCCCGGCTTCCGCATTCGCCGCCAAGGCGTGGTCGAGCGAGGGGTCGGCGCCCAACAGCGTGTCGACGAGGTACTGGTCGACCGCCAGCCAGTCCGATTCTGCCGAGTTGTCTTCTGCGATTCCGGGGGCGCTCATACTCCTGTACTACACGTCAGGCTCGGACGACTCCAGCAATCGCTTCGGCGGCACCGGCCACCGGTAGCTCCGACGCCCCCTCCGCGAAGCGGTCCCGCAGCTCCACGGTGCCATCGGCGTATCCGCGTCCGACGACGACGACCGTCGGAACACCGACCAGTTCGGCATCCTTGAATTTGACGCCGGGCGACGCCTTGCGGTCGTCCAGCAGGACCGAGATGCCCAGCGAGTCCAGCTCGGCGGCAAGACTTTCGGCGCCATCGATGGCGACCTGATCCTTGTTTGCGATCACCAGATGCACGTCGTACGGGCTCACCGACTTCGGCCAGCGCAGCCCCTTGTCGTCGTGCTGCTGTTCGGCGATCACGGCGACGAGCCGCGACACGCCGACGCCGTAGGAACCCTGAATGAGCCGGACCGGCTTGCCGTTCTCGCCGAGCACGTCGACCTCGAAGGCGTCGGTGTACTTCTGACCCAGCTGGAAGATGTGGCCGATCTCGATGCCCCGCGCCGAGACGAGCGGGGTGCCGTCGGGAGCGAGATCGCCGTCGCGCACCTCGGCGGCCTCGATGACGCCGTCCGGGGTGAAGTCACGCCCGCACACCAGGTCGACGACGTGCTTGCCCTTCTCGTCGTCACCGGTGATCCACGCCGTGCCGACAACCACCCGCGGATCCACCAGATAGCGAACCTCGTTGGCCTGCAATGCTTTCGGTCCGATGTACCCGCGCACCAGGAACGGATACTTGGCGAAGTCGCCGTCCTCGAGGAGCTGCACCTCGGCCGGTTCCAGCGACGCCTCGAGCCGTTTGAAGTCGACCTCACGATCGCCGGGCACACCGACGCCGAGCAGTTCCCATTCGGCGTCGTCACCGGCCCGGACCTTCACGATGATGTTCTTGAGCGTGTCCGCCGCGCTCACGTCGCGGTCCAGTGCCCCATTGGCCCAGTCGACCAACGTCGCGATGGTCGGGGTGTTGCCGGTGACGTGGCTGACCGCCGCGGGCAGCCCGTCGATCGGGCGCGCCTCGGGCGCGGTGGTGGTGACGGCCTCGACGTTCGCGGCGTAACCCGACTCGCTGCGGACATAGGTGTCCTCGCCCACCTCGCTCACGGCGAGGAATTCCTCTGACGCGCTGCCGCCCATCGCGCCGGAGGTCGCCTTGACGATCACGTACTCGACGGCGAGTCGCGCGAAGATCGCCTGGTAGGCCTCGCGATGCGCCTGGTAGGAGGCCTTGGCGCCCTCGGCGTCCAGATCGAACGAGTACGAATCCTTCATCACGAACTCACGCCCGCGCAGGATTCCGGCCCTCGGTCGCTCTTCGTCGCGGTACTTGGTCTGGATCTGATAGAGCGTGACCGGCAGGTCCTTGTATGACGAGTACTCGCCCTTCACCAGCAGGGCGAACAGCTCCTCATGGGTCGGGCCGAGCAGCATGTCGGCGCCCTTGCGGTCCTTCAGCCGGAACAGCGCATCGCCGTATTCATGCCAGCGATTGGTCTGCTCATACGGCTCGCGCGGCAGCAGCGCCGGCAACGAGATCTCCTGCGCACCAATGCGATCCATCTCCTCACGGACGACGTTCTCGACCGCGTACAGCACCCTCAGCCCCAGCGGCAGCCAGGTATATACACCTGGCGCCACCCGGCGCACGTAGCCGGCGCGGACCAGCAGCCGATGGCTCGGGACCTCGGCGTCGGCGGGATCGTCGCGCAGCGTGCGCAGGAACAGCTTGGACATGCGGGTGATCACGATTGACCAGCATATGGGCAGTCGGCGCTGGCCGAAAATCAGTAGCGGGTGCGATCGGCCTTTCGCCGTTCATCGGCCGCGCTTCAGGTCGCGATAGGCTCTGCGACCGTGCTGATTCTGCTTCCCCCGTCCGAGACGAAGGCCGATGGCGGCGACGGCGCTCCGCTCGACCTGGGCGCGCTGTCGTTCCCAGAGCTCACCGCGATCCGGCGCAAGCTCGTCGACGTGCTGGTCCGGCTCGCGGCGAAACCCGAGTTGAGCCAGAAATGGCTGGGACTGAGCAAGTCTCAGCTCAGCGAGGTGGACCGCAACGCGGCGTTGTGGACCGCAGGCACCCGCCCGGCCATCGAGCGGTACACCGGCGTCCTCTACGACGCCTTCGACTACCCGTCGCTGGACGCGGCCGGCCGGGCACTGGTCGCCGAGCGCGTGGGAATCGGTTCGGCACTCTTCGGCGCGACGCGCGCCGCGGACCCCATCCCGGGCTACCGGCTCTCCGGCGGCAACAAGCTGCCACGACTGGGAACCCTTGGCTCGCAATGGAAACCGAAGCTGACCAAGGTGCTCTCGGCCGCCGACGACGTCATCATCGATCTGCGGTCAGGTGCATATCAGCAGTTGGGTCCGGTCCCCGGCGCCATCACCGTGCAGGTACTGACCGAGGCGGCCGATGGCTCTCGCAGCGTCGTCAGCCATTTCAACAAACATCACAAGGGCCTGGCGGCGCGGTCGCTGGCCACCTCGTCGGCCGCACCGGCGACCATCGACGAGATCGCCAAGGTCGTCGCCGACGGCGGCCAGCGGGTAGAGATCGCCTCGGACACCCAGCTGGTGGTGCTGACCGACTGAGCGGCGCCTACCCAATGTGAAATCCGCGCCAGTTTCGTGGATCCGCGCCGGTTGTAGGTGGCGCGGATCCACACAAGTGGCGCGGATTTCACATTGGGTAGCGGGAAGTGGCGCGGATTTCGGCCGGGCCGAGCCCGAGCCGTGAGTCAGTCGGTCAGGCCGGTATTGGCCTGATCCTGGGCGGCCTGGCCCTCGGCGACGTCCTGCGGGGTGAAGCGCATGAAGAGCACGACCAGCCCGGCCAGCACGGCGATACCCGCGCACGCCGCGAACGCGAGACCGTAACCACTGGCCTGCGCAGCGAGCTGCTCGGGATTCATGTCCTTGACCGGCGCGGTGGTGCCGCCCTTGGACAGCGCCCGCGACGTCACCAACGCTCCGACCACCACCAGGCCGATTGCGCCGCCGAGATTCTGGGCGACCTGCGCCAGCGCGGTCAACGGACCGATCTCGGTCGGCTTCACACCGGCGACCACCGAGAGGGTCAGCGGAATGACGGCGAACCCGACACCGAATCCGACCACCGCGACCGTCAGCCCGATATCCGGCAGATAGGGCGGATGCTTGGACGAGATCGACGCCGCATAGACGCACGACCAGAGGATGATCGCGCCGCCGACCATCACCAGCCACCGTGGACTGAAGCGCAGCGCCAGCTTGGAGGCGATCGCAGCCGCGATACCGAGGCCGAACGCGAACGGCACCACGGACAATCCGCTCTGGACCGGGCTGTATTTCAAGATCCCCTGCAGGAACTGTGAAATGAACACGGCCATACACATCATGATCGCGCCCGCCAACAGGATCGCGATCAACGCGGCGACGCGGCTCGTGTTGCTGAAAAGCTCGAACGGCAGGATCGGATGCGTGGCCTTGCGCTGCACGATCAGGAACCACGCCAACGAGATCGCGGCGAGCACGAAGGACACCAGGACCACGGGCTGCGTCCAGCCGTTCGGCCCCTCGCTGACGGCAAGGACCAGCAGCGTGCAGCCCACGGTCGCGAGGATCGCGCCCTTGACATCGAGGGCCAGTCGTTCGCCCTGGGACTCGCGCAGGTACATCACCGCGCCGACCGCGACCAGCAGACCGATCGGCACGTTGATCCAGAACACCAGTCGCCAGGTGATCTCGGTGAGCACGCCGCCGGCGATCAGTCCGGCCACCGATCCGACGCCCGTCATCGCCGCGTACACGGCAAATGCCTGATTCCGGGCCTTGCCCGGGGTGTAGGTGGTCGCCAGTAGCGCCATCGCAGTGGGTGCCGCGATCGCCGCCGACGCCCCCTGCAGGCCGCGGCCGACGATCAGGCTGTACTGATCCCAGGCCGAACCGCACAGCAGCGACGTCAGTGTGAAGGTGCTGACGCCGAGAATGAACATCCGCTTCCGGCCGAACGTGTCGCCGAGGCGGCCACCGAGCAGCATCAGACCGCCGAATGCCAGCACGTAGGCGGTGATGACCCATTTACTGGTCGACTCGCTCATCGACAGCGCGTTCTGAATGCGGGGCAACGCCAGCGCGGCGACCGTCCCGTCGAGAACGACGAGCAGCTGCATTCCGCCGAGCACGAAGATCGGTGGGCCGAAGACCTTGTCCCGGGTCGCGGGCTGCGCCGACTGCACTGCTGTCACGACGCCGTCTGCATCGACGACGCCCTACGGGCGGGGACGGGGAAAGTCACAGGTGTTCACGGTACAGCCCGGCAACCGGACCGATGACCACGATGGCCGGTGGCCGCACTTGCGCCTGCTCAGCCGCGTCGGCGGCAGCTGACAGGGTGGTTCGAGTGACCCGCTGGGTCGGAAGTGTGCCGTTCTCGATGATCGCGACCGGGGTGTCGGCGGCCCGGCCACCGGCCATCAACGCATTCGCAAACGTCTCGATGCGGGCGACGGCCATCATCAGCACGACGGTTCCGCTCATCCGGCCGATCGCGTCCCAGTCGACCAGCGAATCCGGGTGGTCGGGCGCGACGTGTCCGGAGACGATCACCACCTCGTGAGTGACACCGCGATGCGTCACCGGAACGTCCGCGGCGGCCGGGGCGGCAATCGCGCTGCTGATGCCGGGCACCACCGTCACCGGGACGCCGGCCTCGGCGCACGCCTGCAGTTCTTCGAAACCCCGCCCGTAGACGAACGGGTCGCCGCCCTTGAGCCGGACCACGAACTTCCCGGCCTTGGCCCGGTCGATCAGCACCTGGTTGATCGCGTCCTGCGCCATCGCCCGCCCGTAGGGCACCTTGGCCGCGTCGATCAGTTCGACATTGGGACCTAGCCGATCGAGAAGTTCGCCCGGCGCCAGCCGATCGGCCACCACCACGTCGGCCTGGCTCAACAGGCGACGGCCGCGCACGGTGATGAGGTCCGGATCGCCCGGTCCACCGCCGACCAGCGCGACACCGGCCGGATGCGGCTCGGCGACATCGGTCAATCCCGTGTTCGTCAGACCGTCGCCCGCCAGGGCCGCACCGATCGCCGAACGCACCGCCGCCGAACGGCGATGATCGCCGGACGCCAGAACGCCCACCGCGAGCCCGTCATGGCGCACCGTGGCGGGCGTGACCGCCGATCCCTCAGCAGCGAGATCTGTTCGGACGCAAAAGATTCGCCGACCATCGGCCTCCGACACAACCTGTGCGTTGACGGCCGGGTCGTCGGTGGCGGCCATCGCATACCAGGCGCCGTCGAGATCGCCGTCGGCGTAGCGACGCCGATGCACGGTCACGCCCGGGAACGACTCCACGGTCGGTGTCACCTCCGGCGAGATGATGTGGATGTCGGCGCCGGAGGCCGCCAGGACCGCCAGGCGCCGCGCCACAACTGCGCCGCCGCCGACCACGACGACGCGGCGGCCCTGCAGATCGAGGCCCACCAAATAGTGGTCGCTGCGGAGTTCGGTCATGAGGAAAACCGTACCTAGTGGCCGTCGACCGCCGCGACGTCGCCTTGGCGCACGGCGAATTCGGCTGCCGCGGCGACGAATCTGGCGATCGCCGGCGGCACTGCGGCCGGGTGCACATGCAGGTACGACGCATGGACGCCGCCATAGACGACCCCCTCGGTCCTCGCGGCCGCATCGCGCCAGCCCCAGGCCGGCGGCACGGCGGCACCAGGCATCGGCGCGACGCCGGTGCGGTGGAACTCGTGTCCGGTGACACGCTCGCCGGCGCGGAACAGCGCGGAATCGGTCAGCGCGACCGCGTCGCGATAGCCCAATGTGAGCCGCTCGCCGAAGTGCCCGCGAATCGGCAACACACCCGACATCGGAGTTCCGTCGAGCTCGGTGCCCAGGTATAGCAGCCCGGCGCACTCCGCATGGATCGGCACTCCGGATGCCGCGGCCCGCTGAACATCGCGGCGCAGCGGATCATTCGCCGACAACTCGGCGGCATGCACCTCCGGGAATCCGCCGCCGATGACGATGCCCGCGACATCGTCCGGCAGCCGATCGCGGAGCGGGTCGAACGTCACGATCTCCGCGCCGGCCGCGGACAGCAGTTCGCCGTGTTCGGCGTACGAGAAGGTGAACGCCGGTCCGCCGGCGACGGCGATGCGCGGACATGTTGCGGGCGCGGCGAATTCATCGCCGAGAGCGGTACGCGGATCCCATGCTGCCGTGTCCGCGACCCGGCTGGTCGCGGCAGCGACGATGGCTTCGAGATCGAGTTCGGCGCGCGCCACGTCGACCATGGCGGCGACCGCATCGAGTCCCTGCTGCACCTGTTCGGCCGCGGGCACCAGTCCGAGATGGCGGGACGGCAAGGTCATCGCCGGATCGCGGCGCACCACACCGAAGACCGCCAAGCCGGCGCGTTCGCAGGCGTCTCGCAGCACCGCCTCGTGACGGTCGGATCCGACGCGGTTGAGGATGACACCGACGACCCGCACCGAGCTCGCATAGCCGACCAGGCCCTGCAGCACCGCAGCGAGCGTGTGGCCGTGACCTGACCCATCGACGACGAGAACCACTGGGGCACCGAGAATTTCGGCCACCTGAGCGGTCGATCCCGCCGCGATCGGCGAGCGGTCGCCGGGGATGATGCGGCCGTCGAACAGTCCCATCACTCCCTCGACAACGGCGATGTCGCAGCCAGCGCTTCCCGACTTGTACAGTGGCGCAATGAGATCGGCGCCGACCAACACGGGATCGAGGTTGCGGCCGACGCGGCCGGCGGCCACGGCGTGATAGCTGGGATCGATGTAGTCCGGCCCGACCTTGAACGGCGCCACCCGATGCCCCGCGGCACGCAGGGCACCCATCAGACCGGTCGACAGCGTCGTCTTGCCGCTGCCCGACGCCGGGGCGGCCAGCACGACGGCCGGAACTACCACTCGATTCCCTTCTGGCCCTTGCGTCCGGCGTCCATCGGATGCTTGTGCTTGACCATCTCGGTCACCAGATCGGCAGCTTCGATCAATGCCGGCGGCGCGTCTCGCCCGGTGATGACGACATGCTGCCGGCCGGTCCGGGAGCGCAGCGTCTCGACGACCTCATCCACGTCGATCCACCCCCATTTGAGGGGGTAGGTGAACTCGTCGAGGACATAGAATTCGTGTTCCTCGACCGACAGTCGGCGTTTGATCTCCTGCCAGCCCGCCAAAGCCTGTGCAGCGTGGTCGGTTTCGGTATCGCCATGCTTGATCCAGGACCAACCGGACCCCATCTTGTGCCACTGGACCGCGGCGCCCTCGCCCGTCTCGTCATGCAGTCTCCCGAGCGCGGTCAGTGCGGTCTCCTCGCCGACTCGCCATTTGGCGCTCTTGACGAACTGGAAGACACCGATCGACAGTCCTGCGTTCCAAGCGCGCATCGCCATTCCGAAGGCCGCGGTCGACTTACCCTTGCCGGCGCCGGTGTGCACCGCCAGTACCGGCTGATTGCGGCGCTGGCGGGTGGTCAGACCATCGTCCGGAACGGACTCGGGAACTCCTTGCGGCATGTGACCACTGTACGGAGGCTGCTCGCCGGGGCCGGTCGCGGTTGCCCCAACTCATGCAAATCCGCGCCGACTTTGTGGATCCGCGCCGACTGCATCCGGCGCGGATCCACATAGGTGGCGCGGATTCGTTTGGGAATGACGGAATGTGGCGCGGATCCAGGCTCTCGAGCCGGATTCAGGCAGCCGACTGGACGATCGCGGTGATGCTACCGGCGGTCAGATCCGCCAACTGCAGATGCCCGGCGCCCAGCGCCGTCGCGACATCACGGGCCAGCCCGAGCCGTACGATGCCCTGCTCGCAATCCACGACGACGGCCCCGGTTCCGGTGCGGCGCAATCGATTCGCGGCGGATAGCGAACGCGCGACCGCGTCCTGCCCGGACGTCGCCCGACCGTCGGTCAGCAGCACGACGATTGCCCGGCGTTGCGGCTCGCGGCGACGCGCGAGGGTGATCACTTCTTGGGTGGATCGCAGGCCCTCGGCCAGTGGGGTGCGGCCGCCGGTTCGCAGCTCCGCCAGCCGGCGCACCGCCACGTCGACCGACCGCGTCGGCGGCACCGCGACCTCCGCCTGCGTTCCGCGGAACGCGACGACGGCCACGCGATCCCGGCGCTGGTAGGCATCGCGCAACAGCGCGACACAGGCCTCGGTGACGGCGTCGAGCCGCTTGCGAGCCGCCATCGATCCCGAGAGATCAAGGGCGAAGACGATCAAGTTGCCCTCTTTGCCGCGGCGATCGGCACCGCGGATATCCTCCGGCGCCACCGACATCCGATCAGCTTGGCGATCGACGGATGCTTCGGCCGCCGCCAGCACTGTCCCTACGACATGAATGCCATTTCCGCCCTGTGCGAGTGCGCGGACTGCGGCACCACGGGTGGTGCGCGCCGCGCTCCGGCGGCCGGCATCGCCGTTGCCCACTCCGTCCAGACGCAGACGGGTCACCGCCGACGCCGCGTTGCTCCGCCCGACCGTGCCATCGGGGGCGGGTGCATTGTCAGATCGCTGCGGTTCGTCCGCCGACTCGTTCGAGTCGCCGCCTGGGTCGGGCAGCCCGCCATCAGGTTCGGGATCGGGATCCGGGTCATCATCCGAATCCGCCTGCTGCCGAGCCGAATCCAATGCCTGCTGCAGATCCTCCGGTGGCAGACCGGGCTCATCGAACGGGTTGCGCCGAGTGCGATGCGGCAACGCGAGTTCGGCCGCCACCTCGACGTCGTCGTCGGAGACCTGGTCGGCCCCGCGCCAGGCCGCATGCGCCCGCGCGGCGCGCGCGACCACGATGTCACCCCGCAGACCATCGACATCCAATTCCGCACAGAGCGCGGCGATCTGGCGAAGGATGCGCGGCGGGAGATTCACCGACCCCACCCGGTCACGGGCCTCCGCGATCCGCGTGGCGGCATCGGCGTCTACGGCCCGATACTGCGCGGCAAAGTCTTCCGGGTCGGCGTCGTAGGCCATCCGGCGTTCGATCACCGCGGTGCGCGCGTCGATATCGCGAGGCGCCGCGACGTCGACCGCCAGGCCGAACCGATCCAGCAGCTGCGGGCGCAGCTCGCCCTCTTCCGGATTCATGGTGCCCACCAGTACGAACCGCGCCGGATGCGAATGCGAGATACCGTCGCGCTCGACCACCACTCGCCCCATGGCGGCGGCATCGAGCAGCACGTCGACCAGGTGATCGGGCAGCAGGTTGACTTCGTCGACGTACAGCACTCCCTCGTGCGCACGCGCCAGAAGCCCTGGCGTGAAAGCCTTTTCGCCGTCCGACAGGATCTTTTGCAGATCGATCGAACCGATGACCCGGTCTTCGGTCGCACCGATCGGGAGATCGACCACCGCGGCGCCGTCCCCGAGCAGTGCGCCCACCGCGCGGACCGCCGTCGACTTGGCGGTGCCCTTCTCCCCGCGGATCAGCACACCACCGATCCCCGGCGCGATCGCGTTCAGGATCAGCGCGAGTTTCAGCTGCTCCTGACCGACGATGGCCGAGAACGGGAATGGGTGCAGATCGACCGCTGCCGTCAGTTCTTCTGCCACGCCTTGCCACCGGCCCTCAACATCGGAACATGCGGAACGCCGTCCAAGAGATACTCGGCGCCTTCCGGCTCGAAGCCGTGCTTCGCGTACATGTCCACCAGATATGTCTGCGCATGAATCCGGCACGGAACCGCGCCGACATCGGCGAGCGCCGTCTGCAGCAACCGCGTCGTGTGACCCTGGCCGCGCCGGGACGGTTCGGTACACAGGCGCCCGATCCGGAACGACTTGCCGCCCTCGTGCTCCTCGAGCAGCCGAAGGGTGCAGATGACCTCTCCGTCCTCCTCCAGCCACAGGTGACGGGTATCGGAGTCCAGATCCCGCCCGTCCAACTCCTCATACGGGCAGTCCTGCTCAACGACGAATACGTCCTGACGCAGCTTCAGGATGCGGTACAGGGTTCGGGGGTCGAGATCGCCCGCCCATTCCCGATGCAGTTGTGCCGAGCTCATAGGTGCGAGCGTGTCACACCGCGGCGCTGGGCGCAGCGGCAGTGTCCGCTGAGGGGTCGGCAGCCGGCTCGGTCCAATTGAGCTCGAGGACCTTCGAAGTCCAGTCCCACACCTGATTGAACAGGGTCGGGTTGTCCGCCAGCTCGATGCCGAGCGACGGCATCATCCGCGACAGCTGCGGCTTCCAGCCGTCGTACTGCTTGGGGAAGCATTTCTGCAGCACGTCGAGCATCGCCGGAACCGCGGTCGACGCGCCCGGCGAGGCGCCGAGCAGGCCGGCGATGGTGCCATCTTCGGCAGCCACCACGGCGGTGCCGAACTCGAGTTGCCCGCCGGCGCCCACCTTGCGGATCACCTGTACGCGCTGACCGGCGACGATCAGTTCCCAGTCATCACCGTCGGCGCGCGGGACGAACTCACTGAGTGTGTCGACGCGATCGCCCTTGCCTGCCGCCAGCTCGGAGATCAGGTACTTGAGCAGCCCGAATTCCTTCGGCGCGATCGACATCATCGGAACCACGTTGCCCGGCTTCACCGTCTTGAGGAGATCGGCGTTGCCGCCCTGCTTCAGGAACTTCGGCGACCATCCGGCATACGGGCCGAAGAGCAGCCCCGCCTGGCCGTTGATGACACGGGTATCCAAGTGCGGCACCGACATCGGCGGCGCGCCGACGGCTGCCTTTCCGTAGACCTTGGCATTGTGTTCGGTCGCCAGCTCCGGGTTCGTGGCACGGAAGAAGGCGCCGGACACCGGGAACCCACCGAATCCCTTGGCCTCCTTGATGCCCGACTTCTGCAGCAGCTGCAGAGCGCCGCCACCGGCCCCGACGAAGACGAATTTCGCGTGGACGCTGGACTTCTCGCCGGTCCGCAGGTTCTTCACCTTGACGATCCAGGAGCCGTCCGATTGCTTGTCCAGGTTGGTGACCGAGTGGCCGAAGCGGACCGACCCGGTCTGTCCGACATAGTTGAGGAGCTGCTGCGTGAGCGCGCCGAAGTCGACGTCGGTGCCGCCCTCGAACCAGTTGAGCGCCACCGGATCCGAGAAGTCGCGGCCGGCCGACATCAGCGGCAGGCGCTTGCTGAACTCGGCCTCGTCGTCAATCCACTCCATGCCCTTGAACAAGGTGTGATCGGCCAGGGCCTCGTACCGCTTGCGCAGGTACTCGACGTTCGCGGCTCCGTGCACGAAGCTCACGTGCGGAATCGGGTTGATGAACTCCTTGGGATGGGACAGGAGCCCCTCTTCGACGGCATGCGCCCAGAACTGGCGCGAGACCTGGAACTGCTCGTTGATGGCGATCGCCTTGGTGACGTCGACATCACCGTTGGCGGTCTGCGGCGTGTAGTTCAGCTCGCACAGCGCCGAGTGGCCGGTGCCGGCGTTGTTCCACGGATCGCTGCTCTCGGCCGCGGCGGCATCGAGGCGCTCATAGACGTTGATCGACCACTCGGGCTGCAGCTGACGGATCAGCGCGCCCAGCGTGGCACTCATGATTCCGGCACCTACAAGAACGACATCGGTCTTCACTGGCGACTGTGTAGTCACGCCCGCTCCATCTTCTCCAGCTGATAGCCATCTTGTTTACGCCCCGGTAAGGGCGGTGCTTCACATTGTTCCCCATGACGTACGCGGCTGACCATTCTCCCCCAGACCAGGGTGTCGTACGCCACCCATTCACGAACCTCCCCGGATATATCCTTCGAGCGTGACCGAAACTGCCGCCGATATCTGGCACGCCGACCTCCTCGGATCCGGCTATCGCGCCCTCACCCTCGAGCTCGGTGACGACCCGGACGGCGAGAGCCCGATCGCGGCCACATTGGTGCGGCGCGAACCGCGGCCGGACGACCCCGAGGCCACCGCCGGCGTCCTGTACGTACACGGGCTGTCGGACTACTTCTTCCAGACCGATCTCGCCGACGCGTTCGCGAAGCACGGCTATCGCTTCTACGCGCTCGATCTACGCAAATGCGGACGGTCGCGTCGACCCGGGCAGACCGGCCATCACATCACCGATCTGCGTCGATACGACCTCGAGCTCGAGTGGGCGATGTCGCGGATCGCTCTCGACCTGCCGGGTGCACCCGTCGTCGCCGCGGCGCACTCGACCGGCGGCCTGATCATCGGCTGGTGGGCGGATCGGCGTCGCCAGAATGCGGTGACGACGCCGGTCACCGGGCTCGTCCTCAACAGCCCGTTCCTGGACCTGCATGGATCGACCCTGCTGCGCACCATCGGCACCGAGGCGCTGCGCGGACTCGCGGCAGCCTTGCCTGCGCGACCGGTTCCGCTGCCGGTGTCGAGCGCGTACGGCGACAGCATCCACATCAGCCGCCACGGCGAATGGGACTACAACCTCGACTTCAAGCCGCTCGGCGGGTTCGGCGTGACCTTCGCCTTCATCAATGCCGTGCGCCGCGCCCAGGCGTCGCTGCACCGCGGCTGGGACACCGGCACCACCTCGCTGGTGCTGCGGTCGGATGCAAGCGCGCTGGGCGGCGACTATCGCCCCGAGATCGACCGGGCCGACAACGTGCTCGACGTGCACCAGATCGCGCAGTGGGCGGGATGCCTCGGCGGACGACTGACATCGATTCCGATCCCCGGCGCGCGGCACGACGTGTTCCTGTCCCAGCTCGATGCTCGCGAAACCGCGTACGCAGAACTCGATGAGTGGTTGCGCGCCAACGAATCCCGACTGCGGCCCGCACCTGCGGTCGCTCCATAGTCCCGCGCCCGCAAATCCGCGCCCGCAAATCCGCGCCATTTGCGTGGATCCGCGCCGGTTATAGTCGGCGCGGATCCACACAAGTGGCGCGGATTTCGCGCGGTGGGGGGCTACGACCGGCCGAGAGCCAGCGTCGGCACGGCAGGACGATTGCCATGCACCAGTTCGATGAGTGCCTCGACATCGACATGCTCATCGACGAGATCGGCCGCGGCGTCGAAGCGTTCTTCTTGCAGCCGAGCGAAACTCGCGGTCTCGTCGATGACGAAGTCGCGACCGGCCCGCTCGGCCACGGTGCGCAGGAACACCTTTCGGAATCCGTCGGCGACCAGCAGCCCATGCCAGTGCGTGCCGATGATGCGGCCCCGCACACTGCCCTCCGCAGCGCCATTGTCAGCGGTCAGCAACGGTTCGTCGCCGGTGCGCGCCACGCGACCGTGATGGATCTCGTAGCCGGACACCTTCTCCCCCAGCGCAATCCCATTCCGGTTGATCAGGGTCTTGTCCGCATCGAACTCGATCTCCAGGTCCAACAACCCCAGGCCGGCCACAGTGCCCGCGTCGGACTCCACTCGATCGGTGATCTTCGTCGCGAGCATTTGATAGCCGCCGCAGATCGCCAGGATCCCGCCACCGGCCCCAGCCCGCGCGGCCAGCGCATCCGCCAGTCCCCGTGAGCGCAGCCAGTCCAGATCATCGACGGTCGCCTTGGTGCCTGGAAGCACGACCAGGTCGGCTGACGCCACTGAGCCGGGATCATCGACCCAGCTGACGTCGACTCCCGGTTCCGATGCGAGCGCTTCGACGTCTGTCGTGTTGGACACCCGCGGCAGCCTGATCGCGGCGACACGCAGCCGATCGGGGCCCACCGCGCTCCGCGGAACGCCCACCGCCGCACCGATCTTCACGCCCAGCGAGTCTTCGGCGTCGAGCCAGAGCCGGTCATCGAACGGTAGTACCCCGTAGGTCCGGCGGCCGGTGCGACGTTGCAACTCGTCGAGCCCCGGCGCCAGCAGTCCCGGGTCACCGCGGAACTTGTTGATCAAGAATCCCGCGATCAATTTCTGATCACCCGGTTCCAGCGCGACGACGGTGCCCAGCAGATGCGCGAGCGCCCCGCCGCGATCGATATCGCCCACGACGATCACCGGCATGTCCGCCGCCCGCGCCAGCCCCATGTTTGTGATGTCGCTGCGCCGCAGGTTGATCTCGGCCGGCGACCCGGCGCCCTCGCACAGCACGACATCGAAATCGTCGCGCAGCAATGCCAATTCGGCATTCACAGTGGCGGCAAGCTCAGCGCGGCGCTGATGGTAGTCGGCCGCGCCCACCGAGCCGATCGACCGACCGCGCACCACTACCTGTGAGCGCCGATCCGAACCCGGCTTGAGCAGAACAGGATTGAACCGCACCGACGGCGCCAGTCCCGCGGCCGCGGCCTGCATCGCCTGCGCTCGACCGATCTCACCGCCATCGGCGGTCACCACCGAATTGTTGGACATGTTCTGCGCCTTGAAAGGCGCAACCGCGATACCGCGCCGCCGCAGACTCCGACACAGGGCCGCGACGACGAGTGATTTCCCGGCATCGGAACTGGTTCCGGCAACCAGCAGCGCCCCGCCGGTCATGCGCCCCTCATCCGCAAATCCGCGACCCTTGTGTGGATCCGCGCCAACTGCAACCAGCGCGGATGTACAAACGCGGCGCGGATTCGGTCAAGAATGCCGATTCGGTCAGGAGTCGGCATCAGGGAGCGTGAGAATCTCGGCGCCCGATTCGGTGACCACCAGCGTGTGCTCGAACTGCGCCGACCACTTGCGATCCTGCGTCACCACGGTCCAGTTATCGGTCCACATTTCCCAGGGCAGCCCGCCGAGATTGATCATCGGTTCGATGGTGAAGACCATCCCCGGCTCCAGCACGGTATCGATGTTCGGCTGGTCGTAGTGCAGCACCACCAGGCCGTTGTGGAAGGTCTCGCCGATACCGTGCCCGGTGAAATCGCGAACCACCGTGTAGCCGAACCGATTCGCGTACGACTCGATCACCCGGCCCACCACGTTCAGCTCCCGGCCGGGCCGTACGGCCTTGATCGAGCGCATCATCGCCTCGCGGGTGCGCTCCACCAGATCGACCGCCTCCTGCGAGACATCGCCGGCCAAGAAAGTCGCGTTGGTATCACCATGCGCCCCATCGATGTACGCGGTCACGTCGATGTTGACGATGTCGCCGTCCTGGATGACCGTGGAATCCGGAATCCCGTGGCAGATCACCTCATTCAGCGAGGTGCAGCATGACTTCGGAAAACCCTTGTAGCCCAGGGTCGACGGGTACGCGCCGTGATCACACATGTACTCGTGAGCGATGCGATCGAGCTCATCGGTGGTCACACCGGGTGCGACCGCCTTGCCGGCCTCGGCCAGCGCATTGGCCGCGATCTTGCCGGCAACCCGAACCTTCTCGATGATCTCGGGGGTCTGCACCCACGGCTCGTTGCCTTCGTTGACCGTCGCCTTCCACGCGTACTCCGGCCGCTCGATCGACGTCGGCACACTGCGCTCGGGGCTGAGTGTTCCGGGAGTCAGCGGTGCACGGGTCGCGGTAGACATGACCCCCACTTTAGCTGCCGAAACGAGTCGGGCATTCGGCAGTAAGTAAGGTAGACCTCACCGCCCTGTCGCCGACCCGAGGAGCTGTGCGTGCGTCGATCACCACTGGCAGCGATCACCCTGATCGTGCTCGCCACCTGCCTGGTCCTCGCCGGCTGCTCGACCGAGCCGATCAAGTCCGGCTCGGCCTCCAACTCCTCGTCCTCCGCTCATCTGCGCACCGGACCGCAGACGGCCACCGTGACCACCCCTGCGATCCGCCCGATCGCCGACAATCCGGCTCCGACGCTGCCTGCCACTGTGCCCTCGTTCGGCGCCGGCTCCGTCACCGTGCGATCCACCGACCGCATCATCTCGCTCGATCGCAACGGCACCCTCGGCACCATCGTCTACTCGCTCGGGCTCGGCGCACACGTGGTCGCTCGCGATCAGTCGACGACGTTCCCCCAGGCAGCGTCGTTGCCGGTGGTCACCGGCGGCGCCCATCAGGTCGACGTCGAGGCCGTACTCAAGGCGAACCCCACGGTGGTGCTGGCGGATGAGCTGACCGGCGCGGCCACCCTGAACCAGCTGCGTGCGGCCGGCCTCACCGTGGTGGTCTTCAGCGGTGACCGTTCGGTCTCCGGAGCGCCGACCCTCATCGAGCAGGTCGCTGCCGCGCTCGGTGTCCCCGGCCCGGGCAAGCTTCTCGCCGACCGCACGCGCACCGAGATCACCGACGCGATCAAGCAGGTGCCGCACGCGAATCCGCGTCCCAAGATCGCGTTCATGTACTTGCGCGGCAGCCTGCAGTTCATCGCCGGAAAGGATTCGTCGGCCGATGGATTGATCGATGCGCTCGGCGGATCGGATGCGGGCGCCGACGCCGGCCTGACCACCGAGTTCACGCAGATCACGCCCGAGGCGATGATCGATGCGAATCCCGCTGTACTGCTGGTGATGTCGCAGGGGGCCGAGTCGATCGGCGGCATGGACGCGGTGCTCAAGCTTCCCGGCATAGCGCAGACGGATGCCGGCCGCGAGCGTCGGATCGTGCAGATGGACCAGACCGAACTGCTGGCTTTCGGCCCGGACACCGGCGCTGTGATCACGGCGCTCGCCCAGGCGATCTACAAGTAGCGGCGCGGCGTGAGTAGTACCGACACCCGATCGCGTCGCGCGCGGCTGGCCGCCGTACCGATCCGCACCACCGCCACCATCGTGGCACTGGTGGCGATCGCATTGGCGTTGGTCGTCGTGTCCGCGAGCGTCGGCCAGATGCATATCCCGCCGACGCAGGTCCTCGGCAGTCTGCTGCATCATCTGCACATCGACCTGGGGCCGCTGCCGACGAACCCCAACGGGGAGGAGACCCTGTGGGTGGTGCGGTTCCCCCGAATCGTGTTGGGCCTCTTGGTCGGCACCGCACTCGCCGCGGCCGGCTGCCTGCTCCAGGGCGTACTCGCGAACCCGCTCGCGGAACCCAGCGTCATCGGCGTCTCGTCCGGTGCGGCGGTAGGCGCGTCCATTGTGATCGTCGGATTCGGTATCGGTTCCAGCGGCTGGGGTCAGGCCGGAGCAGCCTTCGGCGGCGGACTGGTCGCCGCGGGGGTGGTCTATGCGCTGTCCAGCCGCGACGGCGCCTCCTCGCCGATCATGTTGGTGCTCACCGGGATCGCGGTGAACGCGGTCGGCGCGGGCATCATCGCCTACTTCATGTTCATCGCCGGCAACACCGCACGCGACCAGATCGTCTTCTGGCAGTTGGGATCGCTGTCGGCGGCGACGTGGAGCCAGGTCTGGATCGTGCTGCCGCTCACCATCGTCGGCGTCGCCGCCTCACTGACCATGGTTCGCAAACTGGATCTGCTGGCGCTGGGCGAACTGTCAGCGGCATCGCTCGGTATCAAGGTGGAGACCGTACGACGACAGGCGATCGTGCTGGTCGCCATCCTCACCGCGGCGGGAGTGGCATTCACCGGGATCGTGATGTTCGTCGGACTGGTGGTGCCGCACGTCATGCGGCTGCTGGTCGGGCCGCGGCACGCAATTCTACTGCCGGCCAGTGTGATCGGTGGCGCCATCGTCATCACCGCGGCCGACCTCGCGTCCCGCACCTTGGTCCACGCGGCCGACCTGCCGCTGGGCATGCTCACCTCGCTGATCGGCGGTCCGGTCTTCTTCATCCTGCTGCGCCGCTCACGCGCCGGCTGGGGGTGGTGACCATGTCCAAGCGTGAAGTCGTGGCGCTCCCCGATCCCGCAGCGCGGCGCAACGTACTCGCCCAGGATGTATCGGTCCGGATCGGGAAGGCCGAGATCGTCACCGGAGTCGACATGACCGTCGAGCCCGGCGAGATCGTCGCGCTCGTCGGCCCGAACGGCTGCGGAAAGTCGACACTCCTGTCGGCGCTGTCCGGCCTGCGACCCATCGCGAACGGCCGAATTCACTACGGCGACAGCGCCATCAGCGATATCGGACATTTGGAGCTATCCCGCATGCGCGCGCTGGTGGCGCAGTCACAGCGCGCCGACGCACCCTTCACCGTGCAACAGATCGTCGAGATGGGACGCCATCCGTGGCTCCGTACCGATCATGCTGCGGAATCGGAATCCGTGGTCGCCAAGGCGATCGATGACTGCGACCTGCATGACCTGACCGGCCGAGCGCTGGGCCAGCTGTCCATCGGCCAGCAGGCCCGGGTGGCGATCGCGCGGGCCCTGGCCCAGAACACCCCGATCCTGTTCCTCGACGAACCGACCGCCGCCCTGGACATCCACCACCAGGAGCACGTGCTCGGCATCCTGCGGCGGCGACGCGACGAAGGTGCAGCCATTCTGATTGTGGTGCACGACCTTTCGCTCGCTGCCGGCTACGCCGACCGAGCTGCCCTGATGTCCGCAGGCCGGATCGTCAAGATCGGCGCGACCGATGAGGTACTCACCGAGGACCTGTTGACCGACGTGTATCGGCATCCGGTGGTATCGATGCAACACCCTGAGACCGGGCAGCGAATCATCATGCCGCGCAGGTGACTTGCGCCGGCAGGCGGCGATTGGGCTCGACTAGCTCATGTCGATGAGCTGCATGAAGTCCTTGGTCACCCGCACCGCGTAGTCGGAGTCGCCGCCCATCGTGATCAGCGTCGCGAACGCGAGGTCGCCGCGGTAACCGGCGAACCAGGCGTGCGAGCCGCCATTCACCTCGGCCTCACCGGTTTTCGCGTAGATCTCGCCCATGTCGTTGATGGTCCGGCCGGTACCGGTCGTCACCACCTGCCGCATCATCAGCCGCACCTGGTCGATCACCTTCGGGTCCGGCGTCGGCCGCGGTCCGGTGATCGTCGTCGGCCGCCCAAGCATCAGGTCCGGCGTCACCGGTCCGCCGTGCGCGATCGTCGCCGCCACCATCGCCATGCCGAACGGGCTCACCAGGTCCTTACCCTGGCCGAATCCGTCTTCCGTGCGCTGAGTCAGGTCCGGGGCCACCGGAATCGATCCGGACTTCACGTCCAGTCCGGGGATCGCATACTGCTGCCCCAGACCGAGCGAGAACGCGGCGTCGGTCAGGGCGCTCGGCTTCATCTGACTGGCCAGCTTGGCGAACGTGGTGTTGCACGACTGTGCGAAGGCGGTACGTAGCGGCACATTCCCCAGGGCGAACTCGTCGTAGTTCGGGATCGTGCGGTCGCCGATCGTGACGGTGCCGGGGCAGCTGACCGTCGATTCCGGATTGACCATCCCGCTCCCGATAGCCGCCGTCGACGTCACCATCTTGAACGTCGATCCCGGCGGATAGAGGCCCTGCGTGGTGAGATCGCCGCTGCGATCCGCGAGCGGGTTCTGCGCCAGCGCCAGAATGTTTCCGGTCGACGGCTGGATGACGACCATCATCGTCGCGAAATCGGTGCGCTTGTCCACGGCGGTCTGCGCGGCGTTCTGGATCTTGCGCGAGATCGTCAGATTGACCGACGGCGCGGGTTCGGGCGCGATCTCGGCGAGCACGTCCGCATCGACGCCGTTGGCGTTGACCAGCACGATGCGCCAGCCTGCCTTGCCGTCGAGCTCACCGCCCACCATCTTGGCCACCCGGCCGACCAGATCCGGCGCGAACTTCGGATCGGTTGGCACCATCGCCGCCTGATCGCCGGCGTTGACACCGGGAATCGCAGCCAGCTGGTCCGCGATCCGGTCGTAGTCGTTCTTCGCGATCGTCGCGACCGGGTAGCTGCCCTGTGTCGCTGTCGCGTCCTCGGCCATGGTCTGCACCGACAGCCCCGGCACCAACGGCGTCAGCACGTTGACCAGCTGTGTGACGGCGTCGACCGGTGGACCCGACTGCGCCGCCTCCTGCGCGTTGAAAGTGATGCTCTCCACCACACCCGGTTCCAGGACGGCACTGCCGTCGGACTCGTTGACCTGCGCTTCCGGCGGCGGCAACGCACGCAAGGCCATCGTCTGGTTGACACCGAGCTGCGGGTGGATGTCGGTGGACGTCCAGCGCACCTGCCAGTCGGAGCCGTTCTTCGCCAGCTGTACGGACCCGTCGTAGGTCCAGACCCGGCTCCGCGGCAGGGTCCAGTTGTAGCGGACTGTTGCCACGGCGGTATCGGCGGTCATCTTGACCTGACCGACCTGCGCCTTCATCGACGTGGCCTGCAGACCGTTCCAGGCAGCGGTCATCGTCTTGGTGGCAGCATCGGGATTATCGGTGCGCCCGGCCGCCCGCGAGATGTGCTTGCCACCGAAATCCGACAGGAATCGCTTGGCGGTGGCGCCTGGGCCGTCATCACTGCTGCAGGCAGTCAGCACCATGGATACCGCCAGGGTGACGGTGCCGAGCGCAATGGCGCCGCGCATTTTCGGGGAGATCGATAGCATCGCGGCAATGCTAGGTCTAGCAGGGAGAAGAACACCGACGGCTCGCCGCGCTGTGACGACTGTGGCGCCAGTGACGACCGAAACGCCCGGTCAGTCCACCAACACCGTTGCGAAACTACCGATCTCGACGAATCCGACCGTCCGGTACGCCGCCCGCGCCGCCGAGTTGAAGCTGTTCACATACAGGCTCGGCTGACGCCCCAGGTCGATGATGGCCGCCGCGACCGCCGCGGTACCGGAGGCCCCCAGCCCCTTTCCCCGATGTGTCGGGGCTACCCACACACCCTGGATCTGGCCGACCGACGGTGACATCGCCCCGATCTCCGCCTTGAAGATGACCTCGCCGTCCTCGATCGCGGCGAACGCGCGCCCGGCGGCGATCAGATTGGCGATGCGACGCCGATACGACCGGCCCTCGTCGCCGTCCCGCGGATCCACCCCGACCTCGCCGACGAACATGTCGACCGCGGCCGGCAGGTAACTGTCCAAGTCACCAAGGGTCACCTGCCGCACCCGCGGATCGGGTGCGATCAGCGGCACCCCCGGCAACGCCATCAGTGGCTGGTGGTCACGAACCTCCCGCGGCGGGCCCCACACCTGTTCGAGTTCGGTCCACATCGGCAGCACCAATTCGCTGCGACCGACCAGCGACGAACACATCCGCGGCGCCGCCGCCGCACGCTCGGCGAAGTCCATCAACGCATCGCCGTCGCCGAGCAACGGAATCAGGTTGGCACCGGAGAAGCACAGCGACTGCGCCGGATCTCCCGTCGTCCACAGCTCGCCGCCGAGCGTGCGCGGCGACAGCCCGTGTTCGGCGACCCGTGCCGTCACCATGCAAGTCGCTACTGCGTCCCGCCCGAGAGCGTCGAGTACATCGGCATAGTCCTTGGCGCCCAACGGTTTACGACCGAGTTCGCGGACCTGACGCCAGCGGTTACCAGGCCGCCCAGGACCATCGGTGCGGTCCCCAAGCAGCTTCAGCACGACAACTCCTCGCACTGGGCGGCATCACTGCCGCCGTTTCACCCCGACTGACTTCGCCAGTATGGCCGTCAAACCCGACACGTCGCAAGGAATTGAACGACTGACAGCGGGTCAGCTCACGGAGACCGTCGGGGTGCCCACCGCTTCATCGCCGGACTCCTCGGCGATCCGCATCGCTTCCTCGATCAGGGTCTCGACGATCTGCGATTCCGGCACGGTCTTGATCACCTCGCCCTTGACGAAGATCTGCCCCTTGCCGTTTCCGGACGCCACGCCCAGATCGGCTTCGCGAGCCTCTCCGGGACCGTTGACGACGCAGCCCATCACCGCTACCCGAAGCGGGATCTCCATACCCTCGAGTCCGGCGGTGACCTCCTCGGCCAACTTGTAGACGTCGACCTGGGCGCGGCCGCACGACGGGCACGAAACGATCTCCAGCTTGCGCGGGCGCAGACCGAGCGACTGCAGGATCTGCCCGCCCACCTTCACCTCTTCGACCGGCGGCGCCGACAGCGAGACCCGGATGGTGTCGCCGATCCCCTGCGACAGCAAGGCGCCGAACGCGACGGCCGACTTGATCGTGCCCTGGAACGCCGGCCCGGCCTCGGTCACGCCGAGATGGAGCGGATAGTCGCACTGCGCGGCGAGCTGCCGGTAGGCCTCGACCATGATGACCGGATCGTTGTGCTTCACCGAGATCTTGATGTCGCCGAAGCCGTGCTCCTCGAACAGGCTCGCTTCCCACAGCGCCGACTCGACGAGCGCCTCCGGAGTGGCCTTGCCGTACTTCTGCAGAAGTCGCGGATCAAGCGAACCGGCGTTGACGCCGATACGGATCGGGGTGCCCGCAGCGCCGGCCGCCTTCGCGACCTCCTTGACGCGGCCGTCGAATTCCTTGATGTTGCCGGGATTCACGCGCACTGCGGCGCAGCCGGCGTCGATCGCCGCAAAGATGTACCGCGGCTGGAAGTGAATGTCGGCGATCACCGGGATCTGGCTGTGCTTGGCGATCTCCGCGAGTGCCTCGGCATCTTCGTTGCGCGGGCACGCGACGCGGACGATGTCGCAGCCCGACGCCGTCAACTCGGCGATCTGCTGCAGGGTCGCATTGACGTCGTGCGTCCTCGTGGTCGTCATCGACTGCACCGACACCGGGCTGTCGCTGCCGACACCGACCCCACCGACATTCAGCTGGCGGGTCTTGCGACGCGGAGCCAGCACGGGCGGCGGACCCTCGGGCACACCGAGTGACACAGGAGTAGACATGCCGCCGATTCTATTCGCATTCGCGACCGCGCCTCGTCTCGATCACGATGCCTCACTCCGAGCGCAGGCGTGGCGGTCAAACGGAGGCGCCAGGACCATTCGACGAATCCGAGCCAGTAGCCGATCCGGGTGTTCGAGATCACGCCATCCCCAGCGGACCAGGCGCCACCCGGCCTCGTGCAAGCGGTCCGTCCGCTCCTTCTCACGGAGGATGGCGGTCGCCGGATCGACGCCGTACTGACCGCGATACTTCCCGTGGCCGTCGCACTCGCCGAGGACGCGCTGGTCGACCCACCCGAGGTCGCCGCGGGCCAGCAGCGCGCCACTGTCATCGAATACCTCCAGCTGCATCTCGGGGTCCGGCAGTTCCGGATCATCGACCAAAAGCACTCGACTACGCGATTCCAGCGGGCTCTCGCTCAGTCCATTCATCTGCGAAATCGCCCGGGCCGCTCGCGAATGGCCCGGAAAACCCGACGCGAGTTCGAGTTCGACCAACAATTCGTCCATCGTGCATTTCCTCAGGTGCAGCGCGGCATCGCCGACGACAATCGCCGCGGCCTTCGATTCGTGACGAGCGATATCGATAACGGTGCGCGCAGCACCAACCACCTCGACCCCGCCGACCCGCACGGTCGCAGCCGGTCGTGAATCCGCATGCGTCACCAGCCTGCTGGTCGCAAGCGTTCCCGAGCCAGCTCGGCTGGTAGACAGATGCACTCGATCCGTCCGGATCCCCCATACCGGCAAGCCGTGTGCTGCGGCGGCCGATACCCACGCGAGGGCCCCGGTCCGGCCGCGTGCTGTTGCAACAGCCAACTGCGCGTGCCTGATCTCCGGTGACGCTTCACTTATCCACCGCGGGCCGAACACGCCGGCCGCAAGTCGGACGATGACGCCATCACGAATCGCCCGGCTGAGGTCGTTCGGGGTGTATCCCGCGGCCAGGAGTTCACGCCGGGTGGCGGCACCGGTCAACTTGTCGATGTCCATGCCAGCATTGTGAATGCTGTTGGCAGTCAATCCCGTTCACGAGCACCCGATTGTGGATGAAGGGACAATCTGTGGATAACGGCCGCGCCTCGTCTCGATCACGACGCCTCACGCCGAACGCAGGCGTGGCGGTCAGTTCGAGGCATCGTGCCGCCGCACCGCCGCGCACAGCTCGGCGAGCAGTTGGGCGTCGGCGCGATAGGGGGTATTGAAGCCCAGCCGATCGATGATCCCGTCGTATCGGCGATACAGTTCCGCGGCCGCGGTACCCGGGTCGTCGACGGTCACCGCCACCAGATCGATGAAGTCGTCGTCGATCAGCGTTGCCATCTGTTGCCACTGGCCCTGCCGGGACATTTCGCGCAGTCGCGGCCCGATATCCCCGCGACCGTGCAACTCGAGGATCGGCCAGTAGGCCTGCGTCGATCCGTAGAAGCCGAGCTGCCGAGCTACCGCGGCCCGCGCGGCTGCTCGCTCGGCATCGTCGCGTCCAACGATCACCATCGCCGAATGATGAATGTCGATCTCTGCCAACTCTTTACCTGCTGTTACGGCGCCGAGACTCAGCGACGGCAGCGTCCGCTCACGCAAGTATTCGGGGGTGCACAGCGGATGCGATAAGAATCCGTCGGCGACCTCGCCCGCCACTTCGGTGAGCCGCTGACCCACGCCGGCCAACCAGATCGGCGGCGGTCCGAATCCGTCGACCTGCGCCGAATCGGGCCGGAACAGTGGCGGCATCAATGTGTGCTGGTAGAACTCGCCGCGATAGTCGAGCGGTCGTCCATGATCGGTCCAGCTGGCCCAGATGTCGCGGGTGGCCAGCACCATGTCGCGCATCCGGGCGGCCGGCTGACTCCACGGCATTCCGTATCGCCGCGTGATATGCGCCTTGACCTGCGTGCCGAGCCCGAGGATGAATCGTCCGCCGGAATATGCCTGCAAGTCCCAGCCGAGCGTCGCCAGCAGCATCGGGTTACGCGCGAATCCCACCGCGATCGACGTGCCGAGGCGGGCATGCTGGGTGTGTTCGGCGGCCAGCAACAATGGCAGAAACGGGTCGTGCGCGCCTTCGAAGGTCCAGATTCCTTGGTAGCCAGCGACTTCCGCGGCAGCGGCCGCTGCGGGGACGTCGTTCAGCGGCGCTGTGATTGTGATGTCGACCTGCACACCGCCGACTCTATCCGCCGGCTCAGAACACCTTGATCGGGTTGATGATGTCGGCGAGCACCGCGAGGATCATGTAGGCGCCCATCACCGCGATCACGGCGTACGTCGGGGGCATCAGCTTCATGTAGTCGACCGGTCCGCCGGCGGATCGACCGCGCGCGGCGCGGATGCGGTCGCGCAGCTTCTCGTAGCCGACGACCGCCATGTGCCCGCCGTCCAGCGGCAACAGCGGTAGCAGGTTGAACAGGCCCAGGAACAAATTGATGCTGGCCAGCAGGAAGAAGAAGAACGACCACGCACCGTGGTCGGCTGCCTGACCACCGATCACCGACGCTCCCACGACGCTGGTGGGCGTATCCGCACCGCGCGCGCCACCGTTGACCGCATGCCAGAGGGCACTCACCTTGGACGGCATCTGCAGCAGCGCATCCCAGGTCTTACCGATCAGCTGACCGGTGAAGACCGCCGCACCGCCGAATGCGGTGACGACGTTGTACTGCTTCCAGGGCACCGAGGCCGGGCTGATGCCGACCATGGATTTGGACGTGTGGTCCGGTTTGCCGTTCTCATCAATCGTGCTGATGGTGGCCGGCACCGGCTCCATCGTCGTCGTGGCCGTCACGCCGTCGCGCTCGTAGCTGATGGTCACGGTGCCGGTGGCGTTCTTCAGCAGCGACGAGACACCGTCCCAGTCCGAGACGTCTTGGCCGTTGATCGCGAGAATCTTGTCACCGACGCGCAGGCCGGCATCCGCGGCCGGGCCCCCGCCGGTGCACTTCGGCGACGTCAGGTTGCCCTTGACGTCGTAGGTCTGCACCGCCGCGACGCACTGCGTCTCGCCGATCTTCGCCGGCAGCGACGCCGACAGGTTGGGCAGGCCGGCGAATATCGCCAGGCCGACGATCAGGATGAACGCCAGAATGAAGTTCTGCAGCGGCCCGGCGAACAGCACGACCAGCCGCTTCCACGGCTTCTGTCGGTACATCGCACGCGACTCGTCCTCGGGCGCGAGCTCGTCATAGGTCGTCATGCCCGCGATGTCGCAGAAACCGCCGAGAGGGATCGCCTTGAGTCCGTACTCCGTCTCACCGCGCCGGAACGACCAGATCTTGGGTCCGAAGCCGACGAAGTAGCGGCGCACCTTCATGCCGGTGGCCTGAGCCGCCCACATGTGTCCGCATTCGTGCCACGCGATGGACAGCAGCAGACACAGCGCGAAGAGGACGATTCCGAGGATCAACATCGCTAGGTCGTTGCAGCCTTTCCAACCAGTGCGCGGGCACGCTCGCGTGCCCAGGAGTCGGCTGCGAGAACTTCGTCCAGGGTACCGGGCTCGACGGCCCACTGATCCGCCTGCATGAGGACATCACCGACGATTCCGACAATGCGCGGAAAGCTGATGATTCCGTCCAGGAAACCTTGCGCGGCGACTTCGTTGGCGGCGTTGAAGGCCGCAGGCAGACTGCCGCCGCGGGTCCCGGCTTCCCGCGCGATCGAGATCGCCGGGAACACCGCGTCGTCGACCGGTTCGAAGGTCCACTGCATGGATTGCGAAAAGTCCAGAGGATCACCGGCATCCGGCACCCGGTGCGGCCAGGCCAGGGCCAGCGCGATCGGCAGTTCCATCGACGGCGGAGACGCCTTGGCGATCGTGGCACCATCGGTGAACGTGACCATCGAGTGCACTATCGATTGCGGATGCACCGTGACATCAATGCGGTCGTACGGCACACCGAAGAGCAGATGCGCCTCGATGACTTCCAGCGCCTTGTTGACCAGGGTCGCCGAGTTCAGCGTGATCATCGGCCCCATCGACCAGGTCGGATGCTTACCCGCTTGTTCGGGTGTCACCGACTCGAGCTGTCGGGTGGTGTAGCCCCGGAACGGCCCACCCGACGCAGTGACCACCAGTTTCGCGACCTCATCCGGGGTGCCGCCGCGCAGACATTGCGCGATCGCGGAATGCTCGGAGTCGACCGGGACGATCTGGCCGGGCGCCGCCGCCCGGGTGACCAGCGAGCCGCCCGCGACCAACGATTCCTTGTTGGCCAGCGCCAGCCGGGCGCCGCTACGCAGCGTCGTCAGCGTGGGACTCAGGCCGAGCGAACCGACGACTGCATTGAGAACAACGTCTGCGCCCGTTGCCTCGATGAGATCACTCATCGCATCGGGGCCGGTCAGCACGCCGGCGAGACCGGTGGCGTCCTCGAACGCCGCGGCGCGCGCCTGATCGGCGATCGCGATCCGGTCGGCCGGCAGATTCCAGCCGGCGGCTTGTTCGGCAAGGAGACCGATGTTGCCACCCCCGGCACCGAGTCCGGCGACCACGAACCGGTCGGGGTTGGCCGCGATCACGTTGAGCGCCTGGGTACCGATCGAACCGGTCGAGCCGAGGATCAGTACCGAGGTCGTCCCCGCAGAAGTCATCACCGTCATATTGTGCCCGAATGCCGTCCGCCGTTGGGGCGCCGACGATACGCTCGATGATGTGGACGATCGACGATCGGCGAATCATCTGAATGTGCTGCTGTACAGCAGCAATTCGCAGAGCCGTCGGCAGGTGATCGATTCGCTCGGTGACCGCCCCAGCCGCGACCTCCCGCCGGTTCACGTACTCGAAGTCGCCACCGCGCAGGTGGTTCTCGACGAGCTCGCCGCGGGCGGGATCGACCTGGCCATCTTCGATGCCGAAGCCTCACCCAACGGCGGGATGGGACTGTCGCGGCAGGTGCACGATGAAATCTCCAGTCCCCCACCGATTTTGCTACTGATCAGCCGCGAACAAGACCGATGGCTGGCGGACTGGTCCGAGGCCGACGCCGTCGTCGTACGCCCTACTGATCCGTTCGTGCTCGCCCGAACAGCCGCAGACGCACTACGCAGCCGCTATGAGCTGTATGACCGCTTGAGCCGGTTGGCAAGCACCGCGTGGAGCGACAACTGAACCGAATCCGCCGGGGCGGATCTATCTCGAATAGTCATGAATCGCTATCTCAATACTTCATCACCAATAGGCGCAGCCCTGCGCAACTGAGTCGATAGTGTGTGGTGTAGGCCACACTTTGGCCTACGGCTCTCCAACAGGGAGGCACCTGCGATGAACGCGTACATACCCATCCTGATCATGGGAGCGATCGCGATCGCGTTCGGCGGCTTTTCCGTGGGAATGGGCGGCAAGCTCGGTCCCCGGCACCGCTTCAATCGCGCCAAATACGCCGCATACGAGTGCGGCATCGAGCCCATGTCGGGCGAAAGTCTTCGGGTGCAACGGATTCCGGTGAAGTACTACCTGACCGCGATGTTGTTCATCATTTTCGACATCGAGATCGTGTTCCTCTATCCGTGGGCGGTCTACTTCAATTCCCTTGGGATGTTCGGCTTCTGCGCGATGGCTCTGTTCGTGGTCAACGTGTCGGTTGCCTACGCATATGAGTGGCGGCGCGGCGGTCTGACATGGGACTAGAAGGCGGAGGCGAGGTACCCGGCGGATTCATGCTCTCGACTGTGGAAGGCTTCGCCGGCTACATGCGTAAGGGCTCGATGTGGCCGGTCACCTTCGGACTCGCGTGCTGTGCGATCGAGATGATGGCAACGGCCGGATCCCGTTACGATCTCGCACGATTCGGCATGGAGGCGTTCCGGGCGTCACCGCGTCAGGCCGACTTGATGATCGTCGCCGGCCGGGTCAGCCAGAAGATGGCGCCCGTACTGCGGCAGATCTATGACCAGATGGCCGAACCCAAATGGGTGCTTTCGATGGGCGTCTGCGCATCGTCGGGCGGCATGTTCAACAACTACGCCATCGTTCAGGGCGTCGATCATGTTGTACCGGTGGACATCTATCTGCCCGGCTGCCCGCCGCGCCCGGAGATGTTGATGCACGCGATCTTGAAGCTGCACGAGCAGGTTCAGCAGATGCCATTCGGCGTCAACCGGATCGAGGCGATCAAGGCCGCGGAGGCCGCCGCGCTCGCCGCGCCGACCACCCTCGAACTCAAAGGCCTGCTGAAATGACCGGGCAGGCCGGAGGCCGGTCGTCAGGTTCTGGGCAGGACGGAGATCAGTCGGAGGGCACCGGCGATACGATCGGCACCCGTCGCGGATCGTTCGGCGGCACCGGAACCGGCGACACCTCTGGATACGGACGACTGGTGCAGCCGATCACGTTGCCGGGCAGCAGTTCCCGGCCCTACGGCGGCTACTTCGATGAGATCGTCGACCGTGTCGCCGCGCTGCTCGGCGCCGGGCAGGCCGGAGGCCGGTCGTCGAGCGATCGATTCGACGACGCCATCGAGTCGGTGGTCGTCTATCGCGGGGCGATGACCTTTCATGTGCGCCGGGACTGGCTCGTCGAGGTCGCCCGGACGCTGCGCGACGATCCGGAGCTGCGTTTCGAACTCTCGCTCGGCGTCAGCGGAGTGCACTACCCGGACGAGTCCGGTCGCGAGCTGCACGCGGTCTACCCATTGCGGTCGATCAGCAACGGACGCATGGTGAGTCTGGAAGTCGCTGTGGCCGAATCGGATCCGCATATCCCGTCGCTCACCGACGTCTACCCCACGTGCGACTGGCATGAGCGCGAGACCTACGACTTCTTCGGGATCGTATTCGACGGACACCCCGCCCTCACCCGCATCGAGATGCCGGACGACTGGGACGGGCATCCGCAGCGCAAGGACTATCCGCTGGGCGGAATTCCGGTCGAGTATCACGGCGCCACCATTGCGCCGCCGGATCAGCGCAGGTCGTACCACTGATGTCGACGCCTACGCTCACCATCACCGCCGACGGTCGCGACTGGGACGAGGTCGTCGCCGCGGCCGCGCGCGCCGGCAACGAGCGCATCGTCGTGAACATGGGACCGCAGCATCCGTCCACGCACGGCGTCCTACGGCTGATCCTCGAGATCGAAGGCGAAACGGTCACCGAGGCTCGATGCGGAATCGGCTACTTGCACACCGGAATCGAGAAGAGCCTGGAGTTTCGCAACTGGACGCAGGGCGTCACGTTCGTGACCCGAATGGACTACCTGGCCCCGTTCTTCAACGAGACCGCCTATTGCCTGGCCGTCGAGCGGCTGCTCGGTATCACCGAGGAGATCCCCGAACGGGCTTCGGTGATCCGAGTACTGCTGATGGAGCTCAACCGCGTCTCGTCGCACCTGGTCGCCCTCGCGACCGGCGGCATGGAGCTCGGCGCGATCAGCGCGATGCTGTACGGGTTCCGCGATCGCGAGGTCGTGCTCGACGTCTTCGAAACGATCACCGGGCTGCGCATGAATCATGCCTACGTCCGTCCCGGCGGCGTCGCCACCGACCTGCCCGAGGGCGCGGTCGACAAGGTACGCGAGCTTCTCAAGATGCTGCCCGGCCGGCTGCGTGACACCGAAGATCTGTTGAGTAACAACCGGGTCTGGCGGGGCCGCACCGAAGGCATCGGATTCCTGGACCTGGCCGGCTGCATAGCCCTCGGTGTGACCGGACCGATGTTGCGATCGGCCGGCCTGGCCCACGATCTGCGGAAGTCGCAGCCCTACTGCGGATACGAGAACTACGACTTCGACGTGCCGATCGACGACGGATGTGATGCCTACGGCCGATTCCTGATTCGCATCGCCGAGATGAAGGAGTCGCTGAAGATCGTCGAGCAGTGCCTCGATCGGTTGACGCCCGGCCCGGTCATGGTGTCGGACAAGAAGCTCGGTTGGCCGGCCGACCTCACGCTGGGCCCCGATGGGCTGGGGAATTCACCGGAACACATCGCACACATCATGGGCGGATCGATGGAAGGCCTGATCCATCACTTCAAACTGGTCACCGAAGGATTCCGGGTGCCTGCCGGGCAGACATACGTCGGAATCGAGTCGCCCCGTGGCGAATTGGGCGTGCACATGGTCTCCGACGGGGGCACGCGGCCATATCGCGTCCATTTCCGTGATCCGTCGTTCACCAATCTGCAGGCGGTGGCCGCTTGTTGCGAAGGCGGCATGGTCGCCGATGTCATTGCGGCCGTGGCAAGTATCGATCCGGTGATGGGCGGTGTGGACCGATGACGATGCTCCCCGACCCGGTTCCGGCCGCCCCGGATCCGGCTGAGAACGCGACCTACCCGGCGGACGTCTATCAGCGGCTGGTCGACGACGCCGGACCGATCATCGCCCGTTATCCCGACCCGCGGTCGGCACTACTGCCGTTGCTGCATCTGACGCAGTCCGAAGACGGTTTCCTGACCGATTCAGGGCTCAACTTCTGTGCCCGCGAACTGAATCTGACCGCCGCCGAAGTTCGCGCCGTCGCCACTTTCTACAGCATGTATCGGCGCGAGCCGACCGGCGATTACCTCGTCGGCGTCTGCACCAACACGCTCTGCGCGGTCCTCGGCGGCGACGCCATCCTGGCGGAGCTCCGCGAACGTCTGCAGATCGCTCCGGGCGAGACCACGTCCGACGGCCGGGTGACACTGGAACACGTCGAATGCAACGCTGCCTGCGACTACGCGCCGGTGGTGATGGTGAACTGGGAGTTCTTCGACAATCAGACCCCCACCAGCGCAGCCGATCTCGTGGAGGCGTTGCGTGCCGGGCAGTCGGTGCAGCCGAGTCGCGGAGCGCCGCTGTGCACCTTCCGCGAGACCTGCCGAACTCTGGCCGGGCTGCCCGACGAACGGGCAGGCGCCGCCGCGGCGGCCGACGCCGGGGAAGCGACGCTGGTCGGACTGCGCATCGCCGAGGAAAATGGTTGGGCGGCACCGGATCCGTCGGACGTACCACCGCACGACTCGGGAGGCGCGCCATGACCAGCCGATCACCGCTGACCCCGGTTCTCTCCCGGTATTGGGACGATCCCGAGCTGTGGACTCTCGACGGTTACCGGCGCCATGGCGGCTACACCGGCATCAAGCAGGCGTTGACGACCGAACCCGATCAGGTCATCGACACCGTCAAGGCGTCGGGACTGCGCGGACGCGGGGGCGCCGGCTTCCCCACCGGCCTGAAATGGTCCTTCATCCCCCAGGGCGATGCACCGGGCGGCGACAGGCCGCATTACCTCGTGGTCAACGCCGACGAGTCCGAGCCGGGAACCTGCAAAGACATTCCGCTGCTGTTGGCGAACCCGCACGCGTTGATCGAGGGAATCATCATCGCCGCGTATGCGATTCGTGCCTCTCATGCATTCATTTATGTACGTGGCGAAGTGGTGCCCGTCCTGCGCCGGCTACAGCACGCGGTTGCCGAGGCCTACGATGCCGGCTACCTCGGGACGGACATTCTCGGAACCGGATTCGACCTGCAACTGGTGGTGCACGCCGGGGCCGGCGCGTACATCTGCGGCGAGGAAACCGCGTTGCTGAATTCGCTGGAGGGTCGACGTGGGCAGCCGCGACTGCGGCCGCCATTCCCGGCGGTCGCGGGCCTCTACGCCTGTCCAACGGTGGTGAACAACGCCGAATCCATTGCATCCGTGCCGTATATCTTCGCCAACGGTATCGACTGGTTCCGGTCGATGGGGACCGAGAAGTCGCCGGGCTTCACTCTCTACTCGCTGTCGGGACACGTGCGGCGGCCCGGCCAATACGAGGCGCCGCTGGGGATCACCCTGCGCCAGTTGCTCGAGATCGCCGGCGGGGTGCGTGCGGGCCACGAGCTCAAGTTCTGGACCCCCGGCGGGTCGTCGACGCCGATGTTCACCGCGGCCGAGCTCGATGTACCGCTGCACTATGAGGGCGTCGGCGAAGCCGGATCCATGTTGGGCACCAAGGCCCTACAGATCTTCGATGACACCACGTGCGTAGTCCGCGCCGTGCTGCGCTGGACTGAGTTCTACGCCCACGAGTCGTGCGGCAAATGCACACCCTGCCGCGAGGGCACCTTCTGGCTGGTGCAGCTGCTGCGGTCGATCGAGGACGGCACCGCGTCCGAGACGGAACTGGAGACACTGCTGGACGTCACCAACACCGTCATCGGAAAATCGTTCTGCGCGTTGGGTGATGGTGCGGCGAGCCCGATTCTGTCCTCGCTCGCGCATTTCCGTGACGAGTACATCGCGCACCTCTCGGGCAGCGGCTGCCCGTTCGATCCGGCCGCGTCGACCGCCTTCGCGCCGGCGGAAACGGGCGGCTACTGATGACCACCGAGATGAACCCGCCTGTGGTCGATGACGGTCTCGTCGGCATCACGATCGACGGCCAGTCCGTGCGAGTGTCGCCGGGCACCTTGATCATTCGGGCCGCAGAACAGATCGGTGTCAACATTCCACGGTTCTGCGACCATCCCCTGCTCGATCCGGTGGGTGCCTGTCGCCAGTGCATCGTGGAGGTCGAAGGGCAGCGCAAGCCAGTGGCCGCCTGCACCATTCCGGTCACCGACGGCATGGTCATCGCCACCCAGCGATCGTCGGAGGTCGCGGAAACCGCACAACGCGGCGTCATGGAGCTGCTCCTGATCAATCACCCGCTCGACTGCCCGATCTGCGACAAGGGAGGCGAATGTCCGCTGCAGAATCAGGCGATGTCGACCGGGCGGGCCGAATCCCGGTTCACTGGAACCAAACGCACGTTCCCGAAACCGATCGCGCTGTCGTCCGAGGTACTGCTCGACCGCGAGCGCTGCGTCCTGTGCGCGCGCTGCACGCGTTTCGCCGATCAGGTCGCCGGCGACCAACTCATCGAACTCGTCGAGCGCGGCGCGACGGAGCAGGTGGGTATCGCCGACGGGCACCCCTTCAACAGTTACTTCTCCGGAAACACCGTGCAGATCTGCCCGGTCGGCGCACTGACCAACGCGGACTATCGGTTTCGGGCCCGCCCGTTCGATCTGAGCTCCACTCCCGGGGTGTGCGAACACTGCGCGAGCGGCTGCGCCAGCCGCACCGATCACCGCCGCGGACAGGTCCTACGTCGCCTCGCCGGCGACGACCCCGAGGTCAATACCGAATGGAACTGCGATAAGGGGCGGTGGGCATTCGCTTACGCCACCACCGAGGATCGCTTGCGGGCGCCGATGATTCGCGACGGCGACGAACTACGTCCGGTGTCCTGGTCGGAGGCCGTCGACGTAGCGGCGCGGGGGCTGGTCGCACAGTCGGAGTCCGCGGCCCTGACCGGCGGGCGCGTCACCCTTGAGGATGCGTACGCATACAGCAAGTTCGCCCGGGTGGTGTTGGGCACCAACGATATCGACTTCCGTATCCGGGACCACAGCGCCGAAGAAAGTTCCTTCCTGTCCACCGCGGTAGCGGGACACGGCATCGACCTGAGCTACGCCGACCTCGACGCCGCGCCCACGGTGGTACTCGTCGGGTTCGAGCCCGAAGAAGAATCGCCGATCGTCTTTCTCCGGTTGCGCGCCGCCGTCCGATCCGGTCGCACCACCGTGGTGTCGATCGCCCCGCTGATCAGTCGTGGGCTGTCCAAGCTGAACGGTCAGGCGTTGCTCACCGCTCCGGGAGACGAACCGGCGGTGGTGAACTCGTTGGCCGACGACGCTCGACTGACCCGACCCGGCGCGGTGATCCTGGTCGGTGAGCGAGCCGCCTCCATCGTCGGGACACTCACCGCCGCAACCGCCCTGGCGCAGGCGACCGGTGCCCGGCTGGCCTGGATTCCGCGCCGCGCCGGCGAGCGGGCGGCGCTCGATGCCGGCGCCCACCCGGACCTGCTCCCCGGCGGCCGGCCGATCACCGATCCGGCAGCACGCGAACAGGTTTCACAGCTCTGGCGCACCGAGATCGCCGGAATACCGGGACGCGACACCACGGGAATCCTGGCCGCCGCAGCAGCCGGCGAACTAGGCGGGCTGGTCATCGGCGGCGTCGATCCTGGGGATCTTCCCGATCCGCAGGTCGCCGCGAGCGCACTGTCGGCAGCGAGGTTTGTCGTCAGCCTGGAACAACGGCCCACGGCGGTCACCACCGCCGCTGACGTGGTGTTCCCGGTCGCGGCGGTCGCCGAGAAGTCCGGCACGTTCATCGATTGGGAAGGACGGCACCGCACATTCGCTGCCGCACTGGACGTCCCGGAGATGATGGCCGACCACCGGGTGCTGTCGGCAATCGCAGACGCATCCGAGCGCCCTATCGGCCTGAGCGACCTCGCTGCCGTCCGTACCGAGATCGACGGTCTCGGCGGCTGGAACGGCGAACGCCCGGGAATGCATTCGCCCGCAACGATATCCGCGCCCGGTCGAGCGAAGGGAACCGCCGTTCTCGCCGGCTCGCGCATGCTGCTCGATGACGGGACGCTGCAGCGCGGGGCACCTGACCTCGCCGGAACCGCGCATCCCGTGCGCGCGATGATCGGACGCGCCTTGGCCGCCGAGATCGGCGCCCATGACGGAAACACCATCAGCGTCAGCAACTCCCGGGGCCGGATCACGCTGCCGGTACAGATCGCCGACGTGGCCGACCGGACTGTGTGGTTGCCGATGCGCTCTCCCGGCAGCCATGTGCACGAGATACTCGGCCCGGCCATCGGCACCGATGTGGCAGTGGAGGTGTGGTGAGATGACCGACTCCACAACGATTGCCGCTGCCGATCTCTCGGCATTCGGCCACGACCCGTTCTGGCTGGTACTCGTCAAGGCCGTCGTGATCATCGCCTTCCTGCTGGTCAACACGATCGCCGTGATCCTCATCGAGCGCAAGATCGTCGGCTGGATGCAGTCGCGCGTCGGACCCGATCGCGTCGGGCCGTGGGGGGTGTTGCAGAGCGTCGCCGACGCGGTGAAGCTGGGCTTCAAAGAACGCATCATCCCGACGATGGTCGACAAGCCGATCTACATGCTGGCGCCGGTCATCTCGGTGGTTCCGGCACTCATGGCGTGGGCGGTCATCCCCTTCGGGCCGACGGTGTCGATCTTCGGTCACCGCAGCCCGCTGCAGCTGACCGATCTGCCGGCCGCCGTGCTGTATATCCTCGCCGTCACGTCCGTCGGCGTCTACGGAATCGTGTTGGCCGGCTGGGCCTCCGGCTCGACCTACCCCTTGTTGGGCGGCCTACGCTCGTCGGCACAGGTGATCTCCTACGAGATCGCCATGGGACTGACGTTCGCCGCCGTGTTCCTGAACTCCGGCACCATGTCCACCTCCGGCATCGTCGCCGCCCAGGACAAGCTCTGGTATGCCTTTGCGCTGCTGCCGTCCTTCATCATCTACGTGATCTCGATGGTCGGCGAGACCAACCGGGCGCCCTTTGATCTACCGGAGGCCGAAGGCGAACTCGTCGGCGGATTCCACACCGAATACAGCTCCCTCGGCTTCGCGATGTTCTTCCTCGCCGAATACGTCAACATGGCGACGGTTTCAGCGGTGGCGACGACCCTGTTCCTCGGCGGCTGGCATGCCCCCTGGCCCATCAACATGTGGGACGGCGCCGATTCCGGCTGGTGGCCCATCCTGTGGTTCCTTCTCAAAGTCTGGCTGTTCCTGTTCGTATTCATCTGGCTGCGAGGCACTCTGCCGCGGCTGCGCTACGACCAGTTCATGCATCTGGGTTGGAAGGTGTTGATCCCGGTGGCCCTCGGCTGGGTCATGGTGGTCGCGCTGGCGCGGGCGATGCGTCTCGAGGGCTACAGTCACATCGCAACCGGGCTCACGGTCGGTGGGATCGTCGTCGGTGTTCTGGTCATCGGCGCCCTGTGGCGGGCGCTCTGGTCGCGCGGTGGTGGTCCGCCCGAGCCGCCCGACCAGGATTTCCTGACGCCGCAGTGGATTCCGGACCAGCGCGAGCTTGTCGGCGTGCCGGTGCGGACAGGGCCGGGACGGAAGGGAGCCCGTCATGGCTAGACCATTCGGTTCGGTCCTTGGTTTCTGGGTCACCTTCAAGCAGATGTTCAAGCCGAAGGTCACCGAGTACTACCCGGAAAACCCCGGCCCCACCGCACCCCAGTATCACGGGCGCCACCAGCTGAACCGGTACGCCGACGGGCTGGAGAAATGCATCGGTTGCGAGCTGTGCGCCTGGGCCTGCCCGGCCGACGCGATCTACGTCGAGGGCGCCGACAATACCGAGCAGGAACGGTTTTCGCCCGGCGAACGCTACGGGCGGGTGTACCAGATCAACTATCTGCGCTGTATCGGTTGCGGGCTGTGCATCGAGGCATGCCCGACCCGAGCCCTCACGATGACCAACGAATACGAGATGGCCGACGACAATCGGTCCGACCTCATCTACGGCAAAGACCGCCTGCTCGCCCCGTTGTCCTCCGAGATGGCCCCGCCCCCGCACGCGATGGCCACCGAATCGACCGACGAGGACTACTACCGCGGAAATATCGTGGGGGTCAACCTGTTACGAGGACTGCCGTGATCGGGGCCGCGATGGCCGAGCCCGCCGTGCTCGCCGTCGTCGAGCGCACGTCGACAGGTGAAGCCGTGCAGTTCTGGGTGCTCGCAGTCATCGCCGTCGCCGGCGCACTGGGCGTGGTCCTCTCCCCGAAGGCGGTGTACTCCGCGGTGTTCCTGGCGCTCACGATGATTGTGGTCGCGATCTGCTACGTGGCGCAGGGCGCGATGTTCCTCGGCGTCGCCCAGGTCGTCGTGTACACGGGTGCAGTGATGATGCTGTTCCTTTTCGTGCTGATGTTCATCGGTGTCGACTCCGCCGACGCGATCGCTGAAAACATTCGTGGGCAACGTATCTGGATCGCCATTGCCGGAGTGGGGTTCGGTGTGCTGTTGATCGCCGCCATCGGCAATGCGGCTGCGACCGCCGTCGCCGGCCCACGCCGGGTCTATCCGACGCGTGCCGGCGCCAACCCGAGCGGCAACGTCGAGGGACTCGCCGAACGCATCTTCGTCGGCTATCTCTGGGCGTTCGAATTGACCGGCGCGCTGTTGATCACGGCGACCCTCGGAGCACTCATCCTCGCGCATCGCGAACGTGTGGAGGCGCCGGCCGGACAGCGGGAGCTGTCGATCCGCCGGCTCGGGGTCGGCGGCCGGATGACGCCGCTGCCGAATCCCGGTGTGTACGCCCGGCACAACGCCGTCGACATGCCGGCGCGGCTTCCGGACGGCAGCGTCTCGGCTGCTTCGGTCAACGCCAACCTCACACCCCGCGACGCCGACGACCAGAAGTCGCGGCGCGAGGGGGTCGACACCCGATGAACGCCGAGAACTATCTGTACCTCGCCGCACTGCTGTTCACCATCGGCGCCGCCGGAGTGGCCCTGCGCCGCAACGCGATCGTCGTGTTCATGAGCGTCGAGCTGATGCTCAACGCGGCCAATCTCGCCTTCGTCACCTTCGGCCGGATCAACCACAACCTGGACGGCCAGGTGATCGCCTTCTTCACCATGATCGTGGCGGCCGCCGAAGTGGTGATCGGTCTCGCCATCATCATGACGATCTTCCGTGCCCGCCGATCGGCCTCGGTCGACGATCCGAACCTCCTCAAGAACTAGGCGGTCGCACCGATGAACTCGACGCTGTGGCTTCTCCCGGCTCTCCCCCTCGCCGGTGCCGCGGTGCTGTTGGTCGGGGGACGCCGCGTCGATCGCGTCGGGCATCTGATCGGCGTGTTGATGGCGGTGGCGAGTTTCGTCGTGGGGGTGGTCGCCGCGATCGTGATGGCGAGCCGGTCGGTCGCCGATCGGCCGATGCACGAGCATCTGTTCAGCTGGGTCCCGGTCGCATCGCTGCGCGTCGACTTCGGGCTGCAGATCGACCAGCTATCACTGTGTTTCGTCCTGCTGATCACGGGCGTGGGTTCCCTGATCCACATCTATTCGGTCGGCTACATGGCCGACGATCCCGGTCGCCGCCGATTCTTCGGATACATGAATCTCTTTCTCGCAGCGATGCTGATCCTGGTGATGGCCGACAACTTCCTCGGTCTGTATCTCGGCTGGGAAGGCGTCGGCCTGGCGTCCTATCTGTTGATCGGTTTCTGGCAGCACAAGGCGAGCGCCGCCACCGCAGCCAAAAAGGCGTTCGTGGTCAATCGGGTCGGCGACCTCGGGCTCGCGATCGCCCTGATGATCATGTTTCACACTTTCGGTTCGCTGTCATTCGCGGATGTCTTCGGATCTGCCGGCCAGGCCAGCGAATCTACCCTCACCGCACTGGGTTTCATGCTCCTGCTGGCCGCCTGTGGCAAGTCGGCGCAGGTGCCGCTGCAGTCCTGGCTCGGTGACGCCATGGAAGGCCCGACACCGGTGTCCGCGCTCATCCACGCCGCGACGATGGTGACCGCGGGCGTCTATTTGATCACCCGCGCGAACCCCATCTTCGATCTCGCACCGCACGCCCGCACCGGCGTCATCGTCGTCGGCGCGGTGACGCTGATGTTCGGCGCGATCATCGGCTGCGCCAAGGACGACATCAAGAAGGCGCTCGCGGCATCCACGATGAGCCAGATCGGCTACATGGTGCTCGCGACCGGACTCGGCCCGGCCGGTTATGTCTTCGCGATCGCGCACCTGCTGACCCACGGCTTCTTCAAGGCGGGGCTGTTCCTCGGCGCCGGCTCGGTGATGCACGCCATGGACGACGAGACCGATATGCGTCGGTACGGCGGCCTGCGCACGATCATGCCGATCACGTTCGCCACCTTCGGATTCGGCTATCTGGCAATCATCGGCGTGCCGCCGTTCTCAGGATTCTTCTCGAAGGACCGCATCATCGAAGCAGCATTCGCATCGAACGGTGCCGGTGGCTGGGTCCTCGGGATCGTCACGCTCCTCGGCGCCGGGCTGACGGCGTTCTACATGACCCGGGTGATGGTGCTGACGTTCTTCGGTAAACCCCGCTGGCACGAAGGCGATTCGGCGCCGCACCCACATGAGGCGCCGACGTCGATGACGGCACCGATGGTGCTGCTGGCCGTCGGCTCGATCGCCGCCGGAGCGCTGCTGTTGTGGGGCGACTCGATCGTCACCTGGTTGTCACCGGCCGTGCCGTACCACCACGCCGAGCCGCCGATCCCCTCCTGGTCGATCTCGCTGCTCGCCCTGGCGGTCGTGGCAATCGGAATCGCGGGCGCCGTGCGGCAGTACGCGTTCGGCGAGGTCGCCGACACCGCGCCGGCCGGCTCGCTCGTCACCGTCGCCGCCCGCCGCGACCTGTACGGAGATGCGTTCAACGAAGCCGCGTTCATGCGCCCCGGGCAGCAGCTCACCGCCGCCCTGACCACCGGCGACGGCCTCATCATCGACGGTGCGGTAGGTAGTGTCTCGCGAACCATCGGACTCGCGTCGACGGCGTTGCGTCGCATGCAGACCGGCTACGTCCGCAGCTACGCAGTATCGATGCTGGCCGGCACGTTGGTGGTCGCCGCGGTCCTGATGATGGTGGGGCTGCGATGAGCATCCTGACGGTCTTGTGGATCGTCCCCGCCGCGGGAGCGATCGTTGCTGCGTTGTTGCCCGCACGCGCCGGCCGCAGCCGACACACGACCGATCTCATCGCAAAGAGCATCGGCCTCGTGGCATCCATCGCCGTTCTGGCGATGACGATCGCGGTCGCGGTGGCGTTCAAGACCGACGGCGCTCGGTATCAGTTCGTCGAATCCCACTACTGGATCAAGGATTTCGGTGCCCGTTACGCGGTCGGAGTCGACGGCATCGCCGTCGTGCTACTGCTATTGACCGCCGCGCTGGTGCCGGTACTGTTGCTGGCCGGCTGGCGCGATGCCGACAATGACGGTGACGCGATCAATACCGCCAGCGGACCGATCGGCGCGGCGCCGGGGCCCGGCCGCTACGTGGCGCTGATCCTCGCCGTCGAGGCGATGGTGATCGTGTCCTTCATCTCGTTGGACGTGCTGCTGTTCTACATCGTCTTCGAGGCGATGCTCATTCCGATGTACTTCTTGCTGGGCGGATTCGGCGGTACCGCATCCGACCCGGCACTGCGCTCCCGGGCCGCGGTGAAGTTCTTGTTGTACAACCTGTTCGGCGGGCTGATCATGATGGCCGCGGTCATCGGTCTCTGGGTGGTCACCGACCACCACGGTGGCGGTACGTTCGATCTCCGTGCGATCACCGAGGCCGTCTCGTCCGGTCGGCTGCATATCGATCCCGGCGTCGAGAAGGCGCTCTTCGGCGGATTCATGTTCGCGTTCGCCGTGAAAGCTCCACTCTGGCCGCTACATTCCTGGCTCCCCGACTCGGCAGTACAGTCCACGCCCGCTGCCGCGGTGCTGATGATGGCGGTGGTCGACAAGGTCGGGACTTTCGCGATGCTGCGGTACTGCGTGCAGCTCTTCCCCGATGCCACTCGATATTTCACACCGCTGATCATCACGTTGTCGGTCATCAGCATCATCTACGGCGCCATCGTCGCCATCGGGCAACGCGACGTGATGCGGCTGATCGCTTACACCTCCATCTCCCACTTCGGGTTCATCGTCCTCGGCATCTTCGCCTTCACCAGCCAGGGACAGTCCGGCTCGGCGCTGTACATGGTGAATCATGGAATCTCCACCGCCGCACTGATGTTGGTAGCCGGTTTCCTCGTGGCTCGCCGCGGCAGCCGCAACATCGCCGACTTCGGCGGCACCGCCAAGGTCGCCCCGGTCCTAGCGGGGGTGTTCCTGATCGCCGGACTCGCCACGCTGTCGCTACCGGGGTTGTCGCCGTTCATCAGCGAATTCCTGGTGCTGATCGGTACATTCACCCGTTATCCGGTCGCCGCGGTCTTCGCGTCGACGGCCATCGTCCTCGCGGCTATCTACATCCTCTGGACCTATCAGCGCATGATGACCGGACCGGCCAAGGACGACTCGACGAAGGTCCGTGACCTGGGACACCGAGAACTACTGGTACTCACCCCACTGTTGGCGCTACTCCTGGTATTCGGCATCTACCCGAAACCCTTGCTGTCGCTGATAGATCCCGCAGTCGGACACACGCTCACCACCGTGCACCAGACCGATCCGCCCCCGACCGCCGAACCGAAAGGCGGTGACCCCAAATGACTTCACTGCTCGCCGTCGCCCATCATCCACCCGCACCCCCGGTGGAATATCATCTGCTGACGCCGATGATCATCGTCTTCGGCGCCGCCGTGGTCTCCGTGCTCGTCGAGGCATTCGTGCCGCGCCACGCACGCTATGCCAGTCAACTGACCATCGCCGCAGTCGGAATCGTCGGCGGCTTCGTTGCGGTCGTCCGCCTCGCCGGCACCCGGCGCACCGCGATGGCAGGCGCGGTGGCCGTCGACAACGTCGCCCTGCTGATGCAGGCGACGCTGCTGATCGCCGCCGCTCTGGGCATCACCCTCATGGCACAGCGCGTCACCCGAACGGCTCGAGCAACGAAAGCCTTGGTCGCCCAGTCAGTCTCAGCGGCATCGGGCGGAGTCGAACTGGACTACATCACCGCCCAGGCGGCCTCCGAACCCGATTCGGACGCCGAGCAACTGGCGGACCGCACCGGCATGCAGCAGACCGAGATCTTCCCGCTGACGCTGTTCGCCACCGGCGGCATGATGGTCTTCGTCTGTGCGAATGACCTGCTGACCATGTTCGTCGCGCTCGAGGTGCTTTCACTCCCGCTGTATGTGATGTGCGCACTGGCCCGTCGGCAACGGCTGGGTTCGCAGGAAGCTGCGATGAAATACTTTCTGCTGGGCGCGTTTTCGTCGGCCTTCTTCCTCTTCGGGGCGGCATTCGTATTCGGTGCCACCGATGCGGTGCGGTTGCCCGACATCGCCGATTCGATCAGGGTCGGCGGCGGCGACCGCACCTTCCTGCTGCTGGGCCTGGCGTTGTTGTGCGTCGGGCTGCTGTTCAAGATCGGCGCCGTGCCGTTCCACTTCTGGGTGCCGGACGTGTACCAGGGCGCACCGACGCCCGTCACCGCGTTCATGGCGGCTGCCACCAAGGTGGCAGCATTCATCGCCCTGGCCCGTCTACTGCTGGTCGCGTTCCCGGAGCTGAAGGACGATTGGCGACCGATCCTGTGGATCGTCACCATCGCGACCATGGTGATCGGCTCCCTCGCCGCCCTCACCCAGGGCGATGTGAAGCGGATGCTCGCCTACTCGGCGGTCGCGCACACCGGTTTCATCCTCACCGGCATCGTGGCGGCCGACCACGCCGGACTGTCCGCGACGATGTTCTACCTGCTGATCTACGCGGTGAGCACCGTCGGGGCGTTCGCCGTCATCGGGCTGGTCCGCGGGCCGGACGGGCAAGAGCTCACCGACCTCCAGCAGTGGGTCGGGTTGGGCCGGCGCTCCCCGCTGCTCGGACTGGCCATGTCGCTGTTCCTGCTCTCGTTCGCCGGAATCCCGCTCACCGGCGGCTTCATCGGCAAGTTCGCCGTGTTCCGCGCCTGTGCCGGCGCGGGCGCCGCGCCGTTGATCATCGTCGGCGTCGTCTGTAGCGCCATCGCCGCGTACTTCTATGTGCGCGTCATCGTCTCGATGTACTTCGCCGAGGCCGACCCGGCGACAACAGCACCCATGCCGATCCGATTCAGTCCGACGGCCGCGGTAGTCGCCGTATGCGCGGTATTCACCCTGTTCGCCGGCGTCGCGCCGCAGGTCCTGCTGGACCTGACCAACCACGCCGCGATTTTCGCGCCATGACGGCCACCAGTCGCAGGCGAATCCCGGCGCTACCGATATGCTGAGGCCCGAACAACCGCAGACCGTCAGGAGAAATCGTGAGCACCGAGGTTCAGCACGCCGGATCTGAGCTGGGCGAGTGGAAGCGCGAGCCCATGGACGCACCGTCGGCCCGTTTCGGCTGGCACGGCGAGTCGCCCGCCTGGTACCGCGTGGTCCTCGGCATCGCCGCGGTCGGCCTGCTGGTGATGCTCGTCGGCAACCAGAAGGGTCACGTCGAGGACATCTACCTGGTCGGATTCGCGATCGCCAGCATCCTCTGGATCATGCGCAGCTTCATCGTCAATCGCGGCAAGTGGAAGCGCTGACCCGCTAAAACCTTTCGCATACCCCGCGCTGCCCGACAAGTCCGACTCAGAATCGAGTCGGGAACGTCGCCAGGAGCGGGGTTTTCGCGTCTAACGCTCCTCGGCGGCCAACTGACCGCAGGCGGCGGCTATCTCCTGGCCGCGGGTGTCGCGGACCGTACAGGCGACGCCTTGCTCGTTGACGCGCCGGACGAATTCGCGTTCGACCGGCTTCGGGCTGGCATCCCATTTCGATCCCGGTGTGGGATTGAGCGGGATCAGGTTGACGTGCACGAGCGGTCCCAGCGCGGCCTTCAGTTTCTTACCCAATAGGTCCGCGCGCCACGGCTGATCGTTGATGTCGCGGATCAACGCGTATTCGATCGAGACCCGGCGTCCAGTGGTGTCTGCATAGGCCCGAGCGGCCTGCAGGACCTCGGACACCGGCCATCTGTTGTTGACAGGCACCAGGGTGTCGCGCAGCTCGTCATCGGGCGTATGCAGCGACACCGCCAGCCGCACCGACAAGCCCTCGCCCGCCAGCCGATGAATCGCGGGCACCAGTCCCACCGTCGACACCGTCACCGAGCGCTGCGAGATGCCCAGCCCGTTCGGCGGCGGCTCGGTGATGCGCCGGACCGCGTCGATGACGCGCTTGTAGTTGGCCAGCGGCTCGCCCATTCCCATGAAGACGACGTTCGACAGCCGTCCGGGCTCGCCGACCTCGCCGTCACGCATCGCTCGCGCCGCTGCCCGCACCTGGTCGACGATCTCCGCCGTCGACAGGTTCCGATCCAGGCCGCCCTGGCCGGTCGCGCAGAACGGACAGGCCATGCCGCAACCCGCCTGGCTCGACACACACAACGTGGTGCGGTCCGGGTAGCGCATCAACACGCTCTCCAACAGGGTGCCGTCGTGCAGACGCCACAGCGTCTTCCGGGTGCTGCCGTCGTCGCAGGAGATGTGCCGCACCGGCGACATCAATTCCGGGAACAACGCCTGGGCCACCGAATCGCGCACGCCGGCAGGAAGATCCGTCATCTCGACCGGATCGGCATTGAGCCGGGCGTAGTACTGCCGCGCCAGCTGGTCGGCCCGGAACTTGGGCAATCCCAGCTCGGTGACGGCCGCGACGCGGCCGTCGGGGTCCAGATCTGCGAGATGCCGCGGCGCCTTACCGCGCCGCGGTGCCTCGAAGACCAGGGGAAGCTCAGTCGCCATCGGTATCGAGCCTATGCCTTGACAATCGCGGCGCGCACGCCGTCGCCGAGGTCGACCAGGTCCTGACGATCCGCGTCGGCACCGACCACCTCGAGCTCGACGGCCAGCACCTCACCGGCGATCAGCTCGCGGTGGCGCTCGGCCCACTCGGTGCGGGCGGCTGGAACCGCCAGCACCACGCGGATACGATCGGAGACATCGAGTCCGGCGCTGCGTCGCGCCTCCTGTAACTCCCGGACGCGGTCCTTGGCCCAGCCCTCGGCCTCCAGCTCCTCGGTGACCGTGGTGTCCAGGACGACCAGGCCTCCCTGAAGTTCTGCGGTCGAATCAGGCTGGGCGGCAACCAGTTTGCGGGTGTACTCGCCCTCGACCAGATCGGTCCCGGCCACGGTGACGACGTCTTCCCCACCCTCGGTGCGCACCGACCAGTCGCCGGCCTTGGCCGCCTTGATGACGCGCTGGACATCCTTGCCCAGACGCGGCCCGGCCACGCGAGCGTTCACCGCGAGCTCGAAGGTCCCGTAGGTGTCGACATCGGTCGACAGCTCGATCGACTTCACATTCAGCTCGTCGGCGATCAGATCGGTGTACGGGGCGATCCGGTCGACGTCGGCGCTGGCGATGGTCAGCCGCGGCAGCGGTAGCCGCACGCGCAGGTTGTTGGCCTTACGCACACTGGATCCGGCGGAGCAGACCTGCTGCACGACGTCCATCGCGGCGACCAGATCGGCATCGCGCGGGAGTTCGTCGTCTGCCGGCCAGTCGGTCAGATGCACCGAACGCTCGCCCGTGAGTCCGCGCCAGATCGCCTCGGACGCCATCGGCAACAGCGGCGCCGCCAGCCGGCAGGTCACCTCAAGCACCGTGTACAGGGTGTCGAATGCCTCGGGCGCCTCGTCCTGCCCGGCCCAGAAGCGCGGGCGGGAGCGCCGCACGTACCAGTTCGTCAGGGCCTCCAGGAAGGTCCGCAGCTCGTCGCACGCACCTGCGATGTCGCAGGTCTCCAGCTGCTGCGTCATCGCATCCCGGGTCGTCGCGGCCTTCGCCAGGATGTACCGGTCCAACACATGGGTCGACGCGGTGCTCCACGTCGCCGGGCGGTCGGCGTACAGCTGCAAGAAGCTGTACGAGTTCCACAGCGGCAGCAGCGCCTGGCGCACGCCTTCGCGGATACCACGCTCGGTGACGACCAGATTTCCGCCACGCAGGATCGGCGATGCCATCAGGAACCAGCGCATCGCGTCCGAGCCGTCGCGATCGAATACTTCGTTGACATCCGGGTAGTTGCGCTTCGACTTGGACATCTTCTGCCCGTCGTCGCCCAGGACGATTCCGTGCGCCGCAACGGTTTTGAATGCCGGGCGATCGAACAGTGCGGTCGCCAGCACATGCAGGTTATAGAACCAGCCACGCGTCTGCCCGTTGTACTCGACGATGAAATCGCCCGGGTTATGGGCAACCTCGCCGTTGCCGCCGTCGAACCAGTCGCGATTCTCGAACGGATAGTGCACCTGGGCGTACGGCATCGAACCCGACTCGAACCAGCAGTCGAGCACCTCCGGAACCCGACGCATCGTCGAATTTCCGGTCGGGTCATCCGGATTGGGTCGAGTCAGCTCGTCAATGTGCGGCCGGTGCAGATCTGCCGGACGCACGCCGAAGTCGCGCTCCAGGTCGTCCAGGCTGCCGTAGACATCGATCCGCGGGTAGGCGGGATCATCCGACACCCACACCGGGATGGGCGCACCCCAGTAGCGGTTTCGGCTGATATTCCAATCCTTTGCGCCCTCAAGCCATTTGCCGAACTGGCCGTCCTTGATATGCGCCGGCGACCAGGTGATCTGCTGATTCAGCTCCAGCATCCGGTCTTTGAAGGTGGTGACAGCGACGAACCACGACGGCACCGCCATGTAGATCAGCGGCTGGCCCGAACGCCACGAATGCGGATACGAGTGCTCGATCGTCTCGTGCCGCACCACCTTTCCGGCGGCCTTGAGGTCCTTGATGATCACCGGGTTCGCGTCGAACACCTGCAGACCCAGATACGGCGGCACCTGATCGGTGAACCTGCCGCCGGGATCGAGCGGCTGCACCACTTCGATGCCGGCGGCCGTCGCGACGTCCATATCCTCTTCACCAAATGCGGGTGCCAAGTGGACCACGCCGGTGCCGCTGTCGGTGGTCACATAGTCCGCCGACAGCACCACATGCGAATTCGGATGTCCGGCAAAGAAATCGAACGGCGGCTCGTAACTCAGCCCGACGAGCTGTGCGCCCTGGTAGGTGTCGAGCACTTCCGGATCCTCGCCCAACTCACGCGAATACACCGGCACCCGCGCGGCGGCCATCAGGTACTCCTGACCGTCCTCGGCCCGCACGTGCGCGTATTCGACCTCGGGATGCACCGCGATCGCGAGGTTCGACGGCAGCGTCCACGGAGTGGTGGTCCAGATGATCGCGCTGACGCCATCCAGCTGCGGAAGATCAGAGTCTTTGGCACGCAGGGGCATCCGGACGGTGAGTGCCGGGTCCTGGCGCATCTTGTAGGCGTCGTCGAGCTTGGATTCCTGATTGGACAGCGGCGTCTGCTCGTACCACGAGTACGGCAGCACCCGGTAGCCCTGATAGATCAGCCCCTTGTCGTACAACGTCTTGAACGCCCACATCACCGACTCCATGAAGTCGATGTCGAGCGTCTTGTAGTCGTTGTCGAAGTCGACCCAACGAGCCTGCCGAGTGACGTACTCCCGCCACTCGTCGGTGTAGCGCAGCACCGAGCTCCGGCAGTAGTCGTTGAACTTCTGCAGGCCCATCTTCTCGATCTCGGACTTGTCCTTGATCCCCAATTGCCGCTCGGCTTCCAGCTCGGCAGGCAATCCGTGTGTGTCCCAGCCGAATCGACGGTCGACGCGTTTGCCGCGCATCGTCTGGAACCGCGGCACCAGGTCCTTGACGTAGCCGGTCAGCAGATGACCGTAGTGCGGCAGGCCATTGGCGAACGGCGGGCCGTCGTAGAAGACGAACTCATCGCTGTCCGAACGATTTTCGATGCTGGCGCGGAAGGTGTCGTCGTCCTTCCAATAGGCCAGCACCTGCTCTTCGAGGCGCGGAAACGACGGCGTTCCGGCGGCACCGGATTCGGCACCGGTCATATCGACCAGCGGGTACACCCGACGGAATTGCTGCTCGCTCACCTGCTGCGGCTCCACTCGTGTCCGATCACCTGCGGTGATCACGGCACGGGGACGATCATCGTCGGCTGACGATGTCCGCGGTACCACCCCGCTTGCCAAGCTCGGCACCATCCGGTGCGGCTTGGCCTCTCTCATCAGGCTGTAACGGGCCTACCCCGTCCGGGTCTAGTGAGCGCTCGCAGTCATCGACTGCCCACGCCGTTCTTCCGGATGCTCCCCGGTGATGGCCGGATCAATGCATGAACAGCTTAGATCAACCGACGCAGCGGGCGCTGTCACACCTCGCCTCGCTCAATCCTTGTGCTTCTGGCCATGGTTCTCGATGTCCTGAACCGTGCCGATCACGTCGGTGTGGGGATCGTGCATGGCGATCGGCCCGGTCGGCGGATCTTCGTCCTGAACAGCCCACTCGTCCTCGGGACCGTCATCCCCGGCGTCCAACGCCTCCGCGTTGGCGTCGGGACTGCCGGAATCGTCGAGGTCGCCCGGCCCCCGCCGCCGGATTCCGATGACGTCTGCCAGAAGGAACCCACAGCCCAGTACACAGACGACGATGCAGGCGAGCGCCAGCCACAGCGTGCCGGTGACCAGCGCCGCGACCAACAGACCGAACCCGATCAGCGTGGCGGCGAGAGCAATGACGAGCACTGGCTACCTCCTCGAACGCGAATGTCCTCAAAATGCAGCGTCGCGCAGGAGCCCGGTGGCACCTGCGCGACGACGCGGAGAATTTTCGTCGGTTACCGCTGGCCGTGGCCGCCGGTCTGGGTGAAACCGCCGTTGCCGGGGTCGGACGAGAATGCGTCACCACGGGTGTTGTCGACCGGAGCCGCGCTACCGCGCTGCTGCAACTCCTCCAGCTGCGACTCGAGGTAGGTCTTGAGCCGCGTGCGGTACTCCCGCTCGAAGGTCTTGAGCTGCTCGATCCGGCCTTCCAGCACGGTGCGCTGCTGGTTGATGGTGCCCATGATCTCGGTGTGCTTGCGCTCGGCATCGGCCTGCAGAGCGTCGGCCTTCTCCTGCGACTGCCGGGTCTGGACCTCGGCGCGGGTCTGCGCGTCGGCCAGGATGGCTTCGCTGCGCTGACGCGCGTCGGCGAGCATCGCCTCCGACTTCGAGCGAGCATCGCCGACCATCGCATCGGACCGCTGCCGCGCATCGGCGAGCAGCGCCTCCGACTCGGACTTGGCGTTGCCGGTCAGTTTGTCCGCAGTGTCCTGGGCCAGGCTCAACACACGTGCGGCACGAACGTGGTGGTCACCGCTCTCGGCGCCCTGAGCTGCGGCCGGCTCGGCGGCGGGTGCGCCACCGGTGAGGCCGGCAGCGCCGAACGCCTGAGTGGGAGGTGCAGGTGCAGCGGCCGGGGCCGCCGGAGCCGCACCACCCTTCTTGGCCTGTGCGAGCTCGGCTTCGAGTTCCTCGACCCGGTGTTTCAGGTCGGTGTTCTCCTCGAGGAGCCGGGCGAGCTCTGCCTCGACGAAGTCTAGGAACTGGTCGACTTCGTCTTCGTTGTAGCCGCGCTTGCCGATCGGCGGTTTGCTGAACGCGACGTTGTGCACATCAGCTGGAGTCAGCCGCATTGCTCGGTCCCCTTAAACGTGTCGTCGAAACTGCGAACTCTTATGGAGCGTCACCATCGTGATACTCAGCGAACGAACCTTATCGTGCTAAGGAATGTTCACTATTAGCATCATGACCTAACCGGCGTCCATCCTGTCACACTAGAACCGTTCGTCGCATCCCGTCGTGGCAATCCTGAAATCAAATGGATTGCATTATGAGAGATTTCTTCTATCCGAATGACGCCGTGTTCTGGTGTTTTATCGACGGCTCAGTGGATCTGCTGCACCAGCTGCATGGCGATCAGAATCACGATCATGGTGATCATGAGAGACAGGTCCAATCGCACCGGCCCCAGCGGGATCGGTGGGATGAGTCGACGGAGCAACTTGATGGGCGGATCGGTCGCCGTGAAGATGACTTCGATCACGACCACAGTGACTCCCGTCGGGTGCCAATCCCGAGCGAACGAACGCACCATCTCGATCACCAGCCTGGCCAGCAAGAACAGCCAGTAGATCAAGAGTATGTAGTAGAGAGTTGCTCCCAGCGCCTGCACGCCCACCACCTTGCCTGATTGTTCGGAATGGTGCTTCACCGACCTGGCAACTGAGCCCAGGCCTTCGCGCAAAGCGAAATCCGGACCTGCGAGTCATCGCAGGTCCGGATTCGTTGTCGGTGTCAGCTGTGGTTGTAGAAGCCGGTCTCGGCGATCTTGCGTCGATCCTCGGGCGACACGTCGATGTCGGCCGGCGACAACAGGAAAACCTTGGTGGCCACCTTGTCGAAGGACCCGCGCAGCGCGAACGCCAGGCCGGCCGCGAAGTCGACGACCCGCTTGGCATCGGCGTTGCTCAGGTCGACCAGGTCCATGATCACCGGGCTGCCGTCGCGGAATCGCTCGCCGATCGTGCGCGCTTCGGCGTAGTCCGCCGGCCGCAGCGTGGTGATCTTGGCCAACGGCCCCTCCTCGAACAGGCGATCCAGGTCACCGCGGGTATCGACGGCCAGGGCACCGGCGGTCATCGGTCGACCACTGCCGCCGCGTCCGCGCAGCGCGGTCGCCCGGCCACCGCGCTGCGGCAGCGGAGCAAGACGCGAGGAGTAGCGCTCCGGCTCGACATCCGAGCGATGTCCGCCGGCGTAGGCGAGCTCCGGTTCGTCGGCGTAGTCGCGAGCATCCACGTATTCGTCACGGCGACCGGCGTATTCGGAGCGGTAACCGCCCGACCGGCCGTAGTTGTAATCGTCCGCGTAGCCGCCGTCTTCGAAGTCGGCGTCGCGGTACTCGTCGGCGAAGGGATCGTCCCGGTAGTCGCGACTGTCGCGACTGTCGCGTCCGTATTCGCGGTGCTGCAACCGCGGCGCGGGCTCGTCCAGGTAGTCGTCGTCGTATTCAGCCGGCGGGACCATCCCGAAGTACGCCTTGAACTTGTGCATGGTGCTCATTGAGTGACCTTCCTCGCCTGCTCGGTACTCGAATGCCTTCGGGTGAACGGGTGATGTTCTTGGTGCCTGTGTTACTCGTGTGACGAACAACTAGGGCGAGAGTATCGGCCGCGAACCCATGATCGCGGTACCGACACGCACGCATGTCGATCCATATTTGATCGCCTCTTCCAGATCGCCGGACATCCCCGCGGACAGCTGCGCGGCCTGCGGATACGCCTCGACGAACCGCGCATGGGTCTCCCCGACCGCCGCCAGCCATCGGGCGGATTCCGAATCCAGCGGGGCGATCGCCATCAAGCCGGCGAGTTCCAGACCCGGCAATTCGAGGAGCCGATCAGCCAGCGCGTTCAGATCCGCGACGACAACCCCACCGCGCCCGGGGTCTCCGTCCAGGCTCACCTGCAGCATCACCTGCAGAGGCGCGGTGCGGCCACCGTCCTCCAATGCCGCGGCCGCCGCGCCCGACAGCGCCTCCGCGAGCCGGAGCGAATCCACCGAGTGGACCCGATCAGCCCAGCGCGCAACGGTTTTCGCCTTGTTCCGCTGCAACCGTCCGATCATGTCGAACCGAATGTCGGCCCCGTCGCCGAGGATCGAACGCACCTCGCCGGCTTTGCGACCGGCTTCTGGTTCTCGGGATTCGCCGAACCGCGTGCAGCCGTGACGAGTCAGCCGCACCACGTCCTGCGCCGGAAAGAACTTGGTGACCGGTAGGAGTTCGACGTCGTCTGGGCTCCGGCCTGCGGCAACGCAGGCCTGTTCCACCCGTTGCCGCACCGCGCCCAGCCGATCGCCGAGCTCGATTTCACGCTGATCACTCATCCGGTACTCCCAGTACTGCTAACTTGCCTCCATGACATTCGCACAACCGGCCCCGGCTCCCGAGACGAGTCCGGCTCCGGCCGGAGCGCTCACCCCGCCCCGCGGGGTATCCGGCTGGGTCAGCTCCGACTTCATGCTCCCGGCCAAAGCCTTCGCGCTGCTGTTCAGCCGCCTGAAATTCGGCGGCGGGGCCCTGTGCGTGTACCGCGACGGCCGACCGGTGATGGACGTCTGGGCCGGAAAGGCCACTGTCGATACCGACTGGACGCACGACACCGCAGGACTGATCTTCTCCGCATCCAAGGGCGTCACCGCCACGGTGCTGCATCGCCTCGCCGACCGCGGCCTGCTCGACTATGACGCACCGATCGCCGAGTACTGGCCGGATTTCGCGGCGAATGGCAAGGGCCGCATCACTGTTCGCGATGCGCTGGCGCACCGCGTCGGTATGTCGCGGCTGGACGGGATCATCGACGACATCACCCAGCTCGGCGACCTGGAGGAGTTCGAGCGGCGCTTGGCAGCCGCCCCGATCGGCGCGTATTACGGCAGGCAGGCCTATCACTCGCTGACGATCGGCACGATCATGTCGGGTATCGCGCGGGGCATCACCGGCGAGGGCATGGGCCGGCTGTATCAGTCGGAGATCGCGCAGCCTCTCGGGCTCCATTGGTTGTCGTTGGGCCGCTCGCACGATCCGGCCGCCCAGCACACCGCCCTCGTCCCCGCGCTGGCACCGGTGATGCATCGGCGACCACTGGACACCCGCCTGGCACCTGCGCTTGAACGAGTGAAACGTCTGCCCGGCATCGGCGGGACCCTGCGCACGCTGCACGTGCCGGGAGTCGAGTGGTGGCTCGCCGACGACGGCACCCCGATCAGCCCGATCTATGACGTCGAACTGCCCGCCGGTAACGCGATGGTCCCCGCGCATGAGCTGGCGAAAATGTATGCGGCACTTGCCGGTGACGGATCCGTCGACGGTCGGCGTTTGCTGTCGCCCGATACCGCCCGGCAGCTGGCCCCGATCCGTGGGCTCGATTTCGATCGCACGCTGGGATTGCCGTTCAAGTTCCAGCTCGGCTATCACTCGGGCCCACCGCTGCGGAGCCTGTCCGGCAGCTTCGGCCATGTCGGACTCGGCGGCTCGACCGGTTGGGCCGATCCCGGCCGCGGACTCGCCGCGGGATTCGTCCACAACCGCCTGTCGAGCACGCTCGTCGCCGATCAGAACGCGTTCTTCACACCGCTGTGGCCTTTGATCGTGCGCGCGGCCGGCCGGTAACACGAACACCGGCGCGGCCATCAGGTGTTGTCGATCCAGATGACCGACGCCAGGCGACCGGTCGGCGCACCCCGGCGATGGCTGAACAGCGCCTGATCCTCGATGGTGCACCGCGGATCCTCCGCGACCGCTGCCACGCCCGCCTCCAGCAGCTGACGACGGATGCCCGCCCGAAGGTCAAGTCCCGGTGTGCCTTTCGCCGTGGTGGTGGCGCTCCCCGGCAGATGCTTCTCGACGTCGGCGCGCATGCCCGCAGGCACCTCGTACTGGCGGCCGCTCGCGGCCGGCCCCAGGAAGGCGCCGATGCGGCCAAGTCGCGCACCGCGTTTGACCATCTCGTCCAAAGCTGCGGGCACGATGCCGATCCGCGCACCGACACGTCCGGCATGCACCGCGGCGATCACGCCCGCCTCGTCGTCGGAAAGCAACACCGGCACACAGTCGGCGGACAGCACCGCCAGCGCCAGACCGGGTTTGTCGGTCACGACGCCGTCGGTGGCCTCGATGCGTTCGGCCCGTGGGCCGTCGGCATAGGCAATCGTGCGGCTGTGAATCTGTTCGAGCCAGATGACGTGATCGGGTTCCAGCCCGATCTGTTCGGCCAGCCGAACCCGGTTGCGGCGCACCGCCTCCGGATCATCGCCGACGTGGTCTCCAAGATTGAATGACGCGTACGGTCCGACCGATACGCCGCCCGCCCGCGCCGTCACCACTCGCCGAACCCGGCCGGGCCGGGGTGATTCTTCGCCCGCTCGATCGCTCCCCGACGCCGGGGTCATCGCTTCATGAACGGCGGCACGTCGACGTCGTCGTCGTCCTCCAGGCCGATCATGTTGCTGCGCGGCCGAGTTCCCGGCTCATGCGCGGCCGTCGAGAACGGATCGCCGGGCTTGCTCTGCTCCGCGACCAGCGTGGCGTGCTTGCCGGCCGACGACGTCTCGCCCGCAGAAGCGCTCGCCACTGTTCCCGGAGTGGCAGCTCGCACCGACTCGATCGGATTGCGCGACGGCGCACCCCCGTCGAAACCGGCCGCGATGACGGTCACCCGCACCTCGTCGCCCAGGTTGTCGTCGATCACGGTGCCGAAGATGATGTTGGCCTCTTCGTGAGCGGCCTCCTGCACCAGCGTCGCCGCACGGTTGATCTCGAACAAGCCCAGGTCACTGCCGCCGGCGATCGAGAGCAGCACTCCCCGAGCACCTTCCATCGATGCCTCGAGCAGCGGCGAGTTGATCGCCGACTCGGCGGCCTTGATCGCCCGATCGTCACCGCGCGACGAACCGATGCCCATCAGCGCGCTACCCGCGTTGCTCATCACGCCCTTGACGTCGGCGAAGTCGACGTTGATCAGGCCGGGTGTGGTGATCAGGTCGGTGATTCCCTGAACACCGTTGAGCAGCACCTCGTCAGCGCTGCGGAAGGCGTCCATCAGGCTCGCGTTGGCGTCGCCGAGCTGCAGCAGCCGATCATTGGGAATCACTATCAGCGTGTCGCACGATTCCCGCAGCGAACCGATGCCGGTTTCCGCCTGCCCCGCGCGGCGCTTGCCCTCGAAGGTGAACGGACGGGTGACGACACCCACCGTCAACGCGCCGAGCTTGCGGGCGATGCTGGCCACGACCGGCGCGCCGCCCGTTCCGGTACCGCCGCCCTCGCCGGCGGTCACGAAGACCATGTCGGCGCCCTTGAGCAGTTCTTCGATCTCGTCCTTGGCATCCTCGGCCGCCTTGCGCCCCACTTCCGGGTCGGCGCCGGCGCCGAGGCCGCGGGTCGAGTCGCGACCGACGTCGAGCTTGACGTCGGCATCACTCATCAACAGCGCTTGCGCGTCGGTGTTGATGGCGATGAACTCGACTCCCTTGAGTCCCTGTTCGATCATCCGGTTCACGGCATTGACGCCGCCGCCGCCGATGCCGACGACCTTGATGACGGCCAGGTAGTTGTGCGGGGGCGTCATGGTGTTCGCCTTTCCTCGGTGATCTCGCGTCTGCTGCGACCGTTGTCGACATAACCCCTGATGGAAAACCCTAAACCTAAACCATAGGGTTATAGTTATGTCAAGTAGCGGAACGCTGAGGCAAAGGTAGGCACCCATCCGGGGTCAGGCCAGCAGGCGCGCCGCGTGTCGCGAAATTCGCGTTGCGATTAGTTGATAGATCCCCGAATCCGCGCCGGTTTCGTGGATCCGCGCCGGTTGCAGGTGGCGCGGATCCACACAACCGGCGCGGATTTTCACGGTGGGCGTGAGCGTAGGGCTGCCTACTTCCCTACTTCCGTGCCTACTTCACCGTCGGGTTGTTCGGGCTCATCACGTTGTATTCGTTGCCGGGCTGGGTCAGGAGCGCGATGAGGGTCTGCGCCTTGGCCGCCGACTCGTCGTCCGAACCCCAATCGACTCGGCGCTTGTCCTTCAAGATCAGTACGACGCTGGCCGACGTGTCGGCATCGACTTCGCTCACCTGGTCGGCGATGACCGCCGGGAGCTGCGTCAGTACCGACAGGGCCGCCGTGGTCGCGGGATCCCCCGCCCCCGGGTTGGGGGTGACCAGCTTCGGCAGTCCGGGGGGTGGATCGCCCTGGGCGTACGGATACCCGCTCCGGTCGACGAGTTGCTTGCCACCGCTCCCGTCGATGTACGCCACGGAGGTGCGCTCCACGACGGTGATCGCGATGGTCGACGGGTAACTGCGCTTGACCCGCACCGAAGAAATACGTGGGATCGCCGCGACCCGTCTGGCGGACGCGCCGGTATCGACCTGCAGGAGTGGCTTGTTCGCCGGCACTGCGGCCGCCGCGCGGATCTCGTCGGCCGACACCACCGAATTCCCCGACACCGTCACCTTTTTGACCGACATCAACGGGGTGAAGTAGGCAGCCAGGATCAAACCGACCACCACGACCACGGTCACCACCGTGCCCAGCAGCAGCCGGACACCACGGATCCGGGTGGTCCTACGCGCCATGTCCGCCGTCCGGATTCTCTTGTGCGGCTTGACCGCCCGACGAGGCAGCACGCAGAGCCCGGAGAATCTCCTCGCCCTGCATCGTGATGTCACCCGCTCCGATGGTGAGGATCACGTCGCTGCGGCCCGCCAGATCGGCGACGCGACCCGGCAACCTCGACACGTTCGGCACGTATTCGACATCGGACGTCACCGCATCCGCGACCGTCTGCCCGCTGACCCCGGGCACCGGCTGTTCACGAGCGCCGAAGACGTCGAGCACGATCACCTGGTCGGCGAGGCTCAGTGCCGAACCGAACTCGGCGGCGAAAGCCGCTGTGCGCGAATACAGATGCGGCTGGAAGATCGCAATGACGCGGCCACCTCGCGCCCCCGCCAGATCACGAGCGGCCGTCAGCACCGCACGGACCTCGGTCGGATGGTGGGCGTAGTCGTCATACACGGCGATGTCACCGGCAGTGCCGCGCAACTGGAAACGGCGACGAACACCGCTGAAACTCTCGATGCCGGCCACGACCCGGTCGACCGGCGCACCGATCCGTACACCGGCCAGCAGCGCCGCAATCGCGTTGAGCGCCATGTGTTCCCCCGGAACGGCCACCGTCAGTACGTGATCGCCGTCCAAATGGTCATCGACGCCGGACAGCCGGATCGACATCGATCCACCCGCGGCCTGCGGCCGGAATTCGAGGAGTTCCGCGACCAATGGCACCATGGGTGCCGTTGTCCGGTAAGTGCCGCGGCCGTAGCCGACTACCTGGACACCACGTCCGCGCAGACGCTCGGCCACCCGGCCGGCGAGCCCGGCCGAGCCCGCGTCGTCGAGGCAGATCACCAGTGTGCCACCGGGTTTGATGCGATCGGCGAAATCATCGAACACTTGCACATAGGCCGCTTCGGTGCCGAAGAAGTCCAGGTGATCGGACTCGACGTTGGTGACGATCGCGACGTCGGGCTCGAATTGCAGCAACGATCCGTCGCTCTCATCGGCCTCGGCGACGAAGATCGGATCGTGCCCGTGGTGGGCGTTGGTTCCCGATTCGTTCAGCTCGCCGCCGACCGCGAACGACGGGTCCAGTCCGCACGATTGCAGTGCCACCACCGACATCGAGGTCGTCGACGTCTTGCCGTGGGTGCCGGCGACCAACAACGTTCGGTTGCCGGCCATGAGTTCCGCGAGCACCTGCGGCCGCAGCACCACTGGAATTCCCCGCTCGTGTGCGGCGACCAATTCCGGGTTGTCCTTCGGGATCGCCGCATGCGTCGTGATCACCATCGTCGGACCGCCGTCCAGCAGGTCCAGAGCCGCCGGCGAATGTCCCACTTGAACTTTCGCGCCCCGAGCCCGCAGCTCCAGCACCGCGCGGCTCTCCTTGGCATCGGACCCGGACACCTGACCCCCGCGCGCCAACAGGATCCGCGCCAGTCCGGACATGCCGGCGCCGCCGATCCCGACCATGTGCACCCGGGCCAGCTTCTCCGGCACCGTCACCTGCAGATCGCTCACCGCACCCCCGCCCGGTGCTGCCCGGCGAGTTCGAGTGCGGCCGCCGCGACCACCTCGGCCGCGCCGCGATGACCGACGCCGGCCGCGGACAGCGACATCGATTGCAGTGCAACCGGATCAGTCATCAGGTCGACGACCTTCGACTCCACCCACTCCGGAGTCAGTTCGGCATCGTCGATGAGCAGCGCGCCGCCGGCGCCGACCACCGGCAGTGCGTTGAGACGCTGCTCGCCGTTGCCATGCGGCAACGGGACATAGACGGCCGGAAGACCAGTCGCCGAGACCTCCGCCACCGTCATCGCTCCGGACCGACACACGGCCAGGTCCGCGGCCGCATACGCGAGATCCATGCGATCGACGTAGGGCACGCCGATGTAGGCCGGAGCCCCGGACACCGCCGGTACCTCGATCGAGTTCTTCCTGCCGTAGGCATGCAGCACGCCGATACCGTTGTATCCCAACGCTGCTGCCGCTCCGGACACGGCACGATTGATGCTCGCCGCCCCCTGGGAGCCACCGAACACCAGCAAGGTCGGGGCATTCGGGTCGAGCCCGAAGAACTCGCGGGCCTGCGCCTTCAATGCGCCGCGGTCCAGGTCGGTAATGGCCTGCCGCACCGGGATTCCGATCACCTCGGCACTGAGCCCCGAGTCGTCGACCGCCGCGAACACCCGCTCGGCGTACCGGGCGCCGACCTTGTTGGCCAGTCCGGCACGCGCGTTGGCCTCGTGAATCACGATCGGCACCTTGCGCTTTCGCGAATGTGCCGCCAGATAGCCGGGCAGCGCCACATAGCCGCCGAACCCGATGAGGACATCCGCCTGCAGCCGGTCGAGCACCGCGCCGGTCGCCTTCACCGAGCGTCGCAGCCGTGTCGGAACCTTGAACAAGTCTCCGGTGATCTTCCGCGGCAGCGGAACCGGCGGAATCAGCTCCAGCGGATAGCCCCGCTGCGGCACCAGCGTCGTCTCGAGTCCACGCTGGGTGCCGAGCGCGGTGACCACCGCGCCCGGGCGCAGCCGGCGCACCGCATCGGCCACGGCCAGTGCCGGCTCGATATGACCCGCAGTGCCACCGCCGGCGACGACAACCGAAAGCTGCGCTTCGCTCGGCGACGACCCCGGGTGACCTCCGCGCGGCGGCGACTCCATGTGACCTCCGGTCACGGAGCCCAGCCCATTCCCTCATGACGCATGCCGTCATCATCCCATCGCGACGGACGACGACGGCGATCGGTCGGCTCGATCTGTGAGGTCCGTCGCTGCGACGACGCGGTGCCGCGGTACTGCTGCGCACCCTTTCCACGCTGGGGCTCCGCCGACTTGCTGCGATGCGACCGGCCGTGCAGGCGGGCCGCCTTCTCGCGCGCCTGACGCGACTCCCCCCGCCATGGCGTGCTGGGCGTGCGCTGTCGAGGCAGTGGCGCCTGACCACGACCACGGCCGACCGGTTCGGCGTGACGCCGGGGCTCGGCCATCCGCTTCGGCGCCGGTCGTGCACCCCGCGTCCGGCGCCGATCGATCCGGTCCCGCAACGAGTCGGCCTTCGACGGTGCATATGGGACCGCCCGCGGCAGCCGCAGCATCCGGCCGAACCGGCCGTCACCGCCGGCGGCCAACGCCGCGACGGCTTCCGGTTCATGTCTGGCGGCACTGGCCAGGATCCCGAACATCGTCATCGTCGTCAGCGTCGATGTGCCGCCCGCCGAAAGCAGCGGTAGCTGAATTCCGGTGACCGGCAGCAGGCCGATGACGTAGCCGATGTTGATCAACGCCTGAGCGATGATGATGACGGTGATCGTCGCGGTGAGCAGCCGCAGGAACGGATCGACCGAGCGCAGCGCGATCCGGAACCCGACATACGCGAGCAGCCCGAACAGCAGCACCACAGTGAGCGCGCCGATCAGCCCTAGCTCCTCACCGATGATGGCGAAGATGAAGTCGTTGTGCGCGTTGGGCAGATAGTTCCACTTCGCCCGACTCTGGCCGAGCCCGACACCGAAGAACCCGCCGTTGGCCAGTGCGTATCGAGCCTGCCGCGCCTGGTAGCCCGCGCCCTGCGGATCATGCGTCTGACCGATGAAGCTCATCACGCGCTGGCTGCGGTAGCCCTCGACCAAGGACAGCGCCACGGCGAGGATCGCGCCCGAGATCACGAAGGACACAAAGACTTTGATCGGCAGACCGGCGAACCACAGCGCGGCCGCGACGATGATGCCGATGGTGATCGTGGTGGAGAGATTGGGTTCGAGAATGATCAGCGCGCAGATCAGAACCGCGGCCGGAACCAGCGGGATCAACAGTTCTTTCATCGACGCGTTCTCGCGCCGGCGCGAGGCCAACAGATGCGCGGCCCAGACACACAGCGCGACCTTGACCAGCTCAGACGGCTGCAGACTGAGTCCGGCGACGGTGAACCATCGACGCGCACCCTGGCTGTAGGTACCGATACCGGGTACCAGAACCGCCGCCAGCATGAGCGTGGTGACCACGATCGCGGGCGCGGCGAACCGCCGCAGCATCCGGATCGGCAGCCGAATGGCGAACCAGAACAACACGATTCCCGCCAGCGTGAAGATCACCTGATTGGTGAACATGCCGTAGGCCGAACCGTCCTTGGCGTACCCCTCGACCGAGGATGCCGACAGCACCATCACCAGACCGAAGACGGTCAGCAGCACACCGAGGGTGACGATCAGATGGAACGACGCCAGCGGGCGCGCCAGCACGCTCGCGACCATCTCGCGCGGCGACGTCCACTCGGTGCGCGCCGGACGCCGGCGTACCGCCGACGGGGTCGCGCGCGAATTCTTTTCCTGCGGAGCACCCTTCGACGAATCGTCGAGGTCCGTCGCAACCGCGCCGGCCGCGGGATCTACCGGCTCGGTCGGCTCATCAGGGGCATCGGTCTCATGGTTGCCACTCATGCGCTCACCCCGGCCGAAATGCCGGGGAGCGCTCGCGCGGCGGCGGCGAACATGTCGCCTCGCTGCGCGTACCCGGCGAACATATCGAACGACGCGGCGGCGGGGGCGAGAAGTACGACAGTCCCCTGCGCACCATCTCCAGCCGTTCCGGCGTTATTTCCGCCCGGGCCGCCCGCCAGTTCCGTCGCGGCCTGTACCGCGCGTGACATCACGTCCGCGGCACTGGCAGCCCGATCACCGGTTGGTTTGGAGACCTGATGAGCGTTCACCAGGCCATCGTCTCGTGTTACTACTGTGACTGTTGGGACATATGGGGCGTGTCGCGAGATTGAGTCGGCAATCAGCGGAGCGTCGACGCCGAACAGCACGACACCCGCCAGCCGATCACCCACCGCGACCAGCAATTCGTCGACCGAGGCACCCTTGAGCTGCCCACCGGCCAGCCAGACCACCCGATCATGAGCGGCGATCGCCGCCTGTGCCGCATGCGGATTGGTCGCCTTCGAGTCGTCGACGAAGGTCAGACCGGCCCCCACCGCGACCACTTCGCCGCGATGCGCGGCGACCCGAAAATCCCGCAGGCCGCGGTCGATCGCCGCCGTCGGAATTCCGATGGCGCGACACAGCGTCGCGGCGGCCAGCGCATCCGCCAGACCCGAGGGCCCGGTCGGCCGAATCACCGCGGTCTCGACCACTGCCGTCTCGGCCTCGGTGTCCGCGGTGCCGAACGCACGATCGACGATCGTGCCGCCGGCCACTCCGACCTGGCCGGGCTCGGGCGCGCCCGCGGTCACCTCGACCCGGCGCGTACCGGCCGGTACCGCCATCGCCGCAACGATGGGATCGTCGACCGGCACGACCGCGATCTCGCCGTGCAGGGCAATCGATTTCGCGGCGGCGTAGTGCTCCAGCGAGCCATGCCAGTCGAGATGGTCCTCGGCAATGTTGAGCACCACGCCGGCGGCCGGGCGGATCGACGGCGCCCAATACAGCTGGAACGACGACAGTTCGACGGCGAGCACCTGTGCGGTTCCGGCGAGCGCGTCCAGCACCGGCAACCCGATGTTGCCGCACGCGGCCACCTGTTCGCCGGCGGCGACGCAGATCGACTCGACCATGCCGGTTGTCGTCGTCTTGCCGTTGGTTCCGGTCACCACCAGCCAACGGCGCGGGGCACCCAGGTCGCCCGAACGGTCGACGTGCCAGGCCAATTCGACTTCGCCCCATACCGGGACGCCCGCCGCGACAGCCGCGCTCGGCAACTCGTGATCGGGCCGGAAGCCAGGCGACGCGATCACCAGATCGGTCTGCGACGGCCAATCCACATCGAGCGTCGCAGCGCCGACGCCGCCGGCGCCGAGGTCGACCAGGGGGGCCAACGACTCCGCTCGCTCGTCGCACACGGTGACATGCGCACCACGGCCCAAGAGGTAGCGGGTGGCCGATGCGCCCGCGACCCCCGCGCCGAGCACCAACACGCGAGCGCCCGACAGGTTCTGTACCCGGAGTTCACTCATCGACGAATCAGCCACCGGCTGAGAGGAATTCACCGTAGAACAACGACAACGCCAAGGCGCAGCTGATGGCGGTGAGCAACCAGAATCTGATGATGACGGTCGTTTCGGCCCACCCGCCGAGTTCGAAGTGGTGGTGGAACGGCGCCATTCGGAACACCCGGCGCCCGGTCGTGCGGAACACCGCGATCTGAATGATCACCGACACCAACTCGACGATGAACAGGGCGCCGATCACCACGCCCAGCAGCTCCGTGCGGGTGGTGATGGACAATCCGGCCAGCAGTCCGCCGAGCGCCAGCGATCCGGTGTCGCCCATGAAGATCTTCGCCGGCGCGGCGTTCCACCAGAGGAATCCCAGGCAGGCGCCACCGCCGGCGACCGCGATCAGCGCCAGATCGAGCGGGTCGCGGACCTCGTAGCAACCGGGGCCACCGGGCTTGGGGCCGCCGACGCAGGCGTTGCGGTACTGCCAGAAGGTCACCAGCACATAGGTTCCCGACACCATCGCCATCGAGCCGGCGGCCAGGCCGTCGAGCCCGTCGGTGAAGTTCACGGCATTCGACCAGCCGGCCACGATCAGCCAGCAGAAGATCACGAACGCGATCGATCCGATGGAGATCGCATCGATGTCCCGGACGTACGACAGTTTGGTACTCGCCGGCGACGACCCCGTGCTGCCGCCGCGGAACTGCAGCACCAGCACTCCGAAGAGCACCGCAGCCAGCAACTGCCCGATCGACTTGCCGGTCTTGTTCAGACCGAGGTTCCGCCCCTTGGCCAGCTTGATGTAGTCGTCCAGGAAACCGACCAGGCCGAGCGCCGTCGCCAGACCCAGCACCAGCATTCCGGACGCACTCGGCCCCTGTCCGCCGAGCCCGGGCAGATGCGCGCCCCAGTAGCCGACCCAGAGCGCCGCCACGATCGCGACACCGCCCATCGACGGTGTGCCGCGTTTGGTCTGGTGACTCTGCGGGCCCTCGACGCGGATCTCCTGGCCATACCCCTGCCGGGTGAACAGCTTGATCAACACGGGCGTCAGCAGAATGGACACCGCCAGCGCAAGAGCACCGGCCACAACGATCTGTCGCACTATCCGCCTATCCGATCCGACAACTGGTCGAGCCCGAGTTCGGCGCCGCCGCTGATCACTATGACGTCGTCGGGGCCGCGCTGCGCACCTAGTATCGCCAACGCCTCATCAACGGTGCTCACCAGGATCGCCTCATCACCCCACGAGCCCTCCATGACCGCGCCCTGATGCAGTCCCCGCACAGCTCGCGACGCCCCCACGCAGAGCACCCGGCTGATGTCGAGCCGGACCGCCAGACGCCCGATCCGGTCGTGTTCGACGACCCAGGCGTTGAGATCGAATGCCGAATCCGACCCGTCGGCTACCTCGTCCCGATCCATCTCCCCGAGCACCGCCCAGCTCTGCAGGTCCACCCCCGCTGCGGCGGCGTCGTGCGCCGTCGTGACCAGCTCGCGCAGCGCGACCATCAGGTCGGCCGACGCCACGACGCGCACGCGCGCTGTGGCGTTCGTTTCCGGACCGCTCATTCCCCGCCCTTCACTACGTCATCGATCGCCCCGGCGAGCACGTCCCGATCATCGAAGGGGTGCTTGACGCCGTTGATCTCCTGGCCGACCTCGTGACCCTTGCCGGCCACCAGGACGACATCGCCGGTACGCGCCCAGCGCACGGCCTCAGCGATCGCCGCCGCGCGGTCACCGATCTCTTTGACCCGTGCGGTCTTGGTGCTGCGCAGCGGGCTGGGCTCGCCCTTGGCGGTCGCGGCACCGGCGATCAGCTGCTTCCGGATCGCGGCCGGATCCTCGGTGCGCGGATTGTCGTCGGTGATGATCACCAGTTCGGCACCGCGCGCACTGACTTCGCCCATGATCTCGCGCTTGCCGCGATCACGGTCGCCCCCGGCGCCCACGACGACCGCCAGCCGCTTGACCCCCTGGCCGCGGAGCGTCTCGATCACAGCCGCGAGCGCGGCCGGCTTGTGCGCATAGTCGACGATCGCCAGGAACTTCTGCCCCCGCTCGACGCGCTCCATCCGCCCCGGCACCCGGACGTCACCGATGCCGCGGATCGCGTCGGCCAGCGGCACGCCCGCAGTGGTGGCGATCGCGATCGCCGTCAGCGCGTTGGCGACGTTGTACCGGCCCGGCAGCGGGACGTGGATCTGATGGGTGGTCCCATGCGGGTCGGTGATCGAGACGTCCTGCCCGCCGGCAGGGGTCACGGTCGATTCGCCCGCACTCCAGGCGACGCCGGGAACCCCGGTGACCGAGACGGTCACGGCGGCCCGACCGGCGATGCGGGCCATCCGCTTACCGGCATCGTCATCGACGCAGATCACCGATCGCAACGCGTGAACCGGCGAATCCTGCTGGAACAAAATCGCTTTGGCGTCGAAGTAGTCGGCCATCGTGTGATGGAAGTCGAGGTGGTCCTGCGACAGATTGGTGAATGCGCCTACCGCGAACACACTTCCGTCCACCCGCCCCAGCGAGAGTGCGTGGCTGGAGACCTCCATCACCACCGTGTCCACATGCTGCTCATGCATCGCCGCGAGCATCGCCTGCAGATCCGGCGCCTCCGGTGTGGTCAACGAACTCGGTTGCCGCGCACCGGCAATCCGCGTTTCGACGGTACCGATCAGGCCGACAGTGCGGCCGGCTGCCATCAGTGCCGACTCGGTCAGATACGACGTGGTGGTCTTACCCGACGTACCGGTGATGCCGATCAGCTTAAGCCTCCGCGACGGCTGACCGTAGATGCGCGAACTCAGTGCGCCCAGAACAGTTCGTGGCCGCGAATGCACCAGGACCACGCAGTCGTGTTCACCGGGCAGGGCTTCGATGATGTCGCGGCCGCGCGGATCGGTGAGCACCGCGGCGGCGCCGCGAGCGAGCGCATCGGCCGCGAACTCGGCGCCATGCACCTTGGCACCCGGCAAGGCCGCGAACAGGTCGCCCGGCCGAACCGACTGGGCCCGCAGCGTCACACCCGTCACCGTGGTCGACTCGGCCACATGCCCGATGAGATCCAGCCGCGCATGGCATGCCGCGGAAAGGACTGACACGGTGGTCGGCGCGACCGACGCGGGATACAGCGCCGACTTCCCACTGCGACGTCCGGATGGTCGCCCGGAGGATGCCACAACCGACCTCCTTCACGGCCAACTCTCAGATTCCGTCAGATAACTTACCTGGGCCCGATCCAGATCACGATTTCCCTGTACGCAGCCCCGATGGCTATTCGGCCGTCACCACCCGGCCTGCAGAATCAGCTGCGGCGCCGGCCGTGCCGAGAGCGGGACCTGGTCGCGCTGCAGCAGCCAGCTGGCGATGGTGGCGAACAGCGGCGCCGCCGACTGCCCGCCGGTGCCGTCCGTGCTGCGCGAGGGGTTGTCCAACATGATGCCGATGACGAACCGCGGATTGTCGGCCGGCGCGATTCCGGCGAAGGTGATGTTGTATTTCGAGTTCGAGTACCGACCATTGGCATCGACTTGCTGTGCCGTACCGGTCTTACCGCTGATCTGGTAACCGGGCACGTCCCCCTTGCAACCGGTGCCCTCCTGCAGACCAGTCGGATCGCACTGGGTGACCGCCTCGAACATGTTGCGGACGGTGGTCGCCGTCTGCGGATCCACAACCTGCACCGGATCCGGGGCCGGGCCGCCCTCGATGATCCGCGGCGGCACTCGCAGCCCGTTGTTCGCGATCGTCTGATAGAGACCTGTCATCTGCAGCAGGGTCATCGAAAGGCCCTGGCCGATAGGCAGGTTGGCGAAGGTACTGCCCGACCATTGGGACCGCGGCGGCACCTCGCCACCGCTCTCGCCGGGCAGACCGACGTTGGTCCGCTGGCCCAGGCCGAACTTGTTGACCAGATCCATGTAGCGATCCGGCCCGACCTTCTGCGCGAGCATCAGGGTTCCGACGTTGGACGACTTACCGAAGATGCCCTGAGTCGTATAGGGCGCAATGCCGTGCACCCACGCATCGTTGACCGTGACGCCGCCCATGTTGATGCTGCCCGGCACCTGATGGACATCCGTAGGCGCGCTGATCCCGTTCTGGATCACCGCGGAGGCGGTGATGACCTTGTTCACCGATCCCGGCTCGAACGGCGAGGTCACCGGCAGGTCGCCCAACTGCGCGTTCTGCTGCTGATCAAGCGGCTGCGCCGGGTTGAAGGTGCCGTTGTTGGCCATCGCCAGCACCTCACCGGTGTGGCTGTCGAGCACGACCACCGACGCGTTCTTCGCGCCGGACAGGTCCTTCGCCTTCTGCACCTGCGTCTGCACGAACCACTGGAGGTCGGCGTCGATGGTCAGCCGTACCGGTTTGCCGTTGACCGCCGGATGCACGTTGCGCATGCTGCCCGGAATGATCGCACCGTCGGAGCCCCGGTCGTAGGTCTGCGATCCATTGGTTCCGGCCAACGTCGAATCCATCGACGACTCCAGACCGATGAGGCCATTGCCGTCGAAGTCGACGTCGCCGATGATGTTGGCGGCCAACGGCCCTCCGGGATACAGCCGGACGGCCTGGCGCTCCGCGCCGACTTCGGGGAACTGATCGGTCAGCGAGGCAGCGACATCCGGGCCGATGAGCCGGGCCAGATAGACGAACTGATCGTTCGAGTTCATTTTCGCGATCAGATCGTTCTCGTCGACACTCGACCCGAGCGCCTTCTGGATCCCGTCGGCGATCTGCTTGATCCGAGCGGCCGCATCCGGCGCTGACGGATCCTTCTGGTGGAGCTTCTCGATCGCGGCGCGCTCGATCACCGGCTGAAACGTGAGGTTGCGCGCGTCGGCGGTGTAGGCCAGCGCACGCCCGAAGCGGTCCTCGATCTCGCCACGCTTGGCCGGCAGGGCCTCGGTGACGGTCCGCTGACTGGCGGCTTCTGCCGACAGCGCCGGCGCCTCGATGGCCTGCAGCCACACCATCCGGATCACCACCACCGACACCGCGAACAGCACGATCATCGAAGCGATTCGATGGCGTAGCAGAAACTGCTTGCCCGCCTCGATGATTCGGGCGTTGTGTGCGCCGCGCAAGCGCACGCCGCGAACCTTGCGCGACGGCTGCGTACGCACGGAGCCCTTGGGTGCCGCCGCCGACCGTCCACGGTGTCGCGAAACGTTCGCCGGCTGTCGCCGGTCACGGGACGACCCGCTGCGCCGGTCGCGGGTGCGCTCGGAGTGGGTACGCGTCATGCGATCAATTGTCTACTGCGCTAATGAGTTACCGGCGAATTTGCCGTCGGCGCGCCGCCAGTTTGTGAGGAATTCTGCTGCGGCGCTTGCGCTGCGGGCGCCGGGGCGGGCGGTTGGCCCGCCGCCGCGGGCGATTGCCCGGCGGTCACGGGTGGCTGACCAGCCGGCGCGGCCGTCGGTGGTTGTCCCGCCGCGGGCACAGGTGCGCCGGGCAGCACGTTGCTGAAGTTGGGCACAGCCGCCGCCGGAGCGTTGGGATCGATGCCGTCGGTATTCGTCGTGGCCGGCTTATTCTGCTGATTCACACCGGGATTCACCGCGCCCGAGTTGCCCGGATCCATCGACGGCGCCGCCGGGCCGGTTGCCGCCTTGACCTCACCGACCACCTTGACCTTGCCGTCGGGACCCACCACCAGGCGCGGCGGGTTGGAGGCCGGGATCATTCCCAATTTCGTTGCCTTCTCCGCGAGTTCCGGCGCCGACTGTCCCGACTCGTAGGTCTTCTTGACCGCTTGCAGACGGTTCTGCAGATCTTCGTTCTGCTGCTTGGCTGCACTGAGCTGGTACGAATTCTGCGCGGCCGTCGTCGACAACCACAGCGTCAGCGCCAGTCCCAGTACCAGCATCCCGATGATGAGAAAGACGAACGGGATCCGGCGAGCAAGGGCGACCGGCGAGGTGTACGGGAGTGAGATGCGTTGTGCCAGCGGGCGAAAGTCACGCTCCGGACTGGTTCCGGTGAGCGCGGCGTTGGCCAGCCGCTTGCGACGCCGGTCGATGGCCCGCTGGGCCGCGGCCGAACGAGCTCGACCCGACGTATCTGCCGCGCCGACTCGTGAGCGACGGCCCGAACGGTCAGAGTCGGCCGACCTCCGGCCTGCCTGGGTCCGATCGTCACGGGTCCGGGTCTGCCGTGTATCACTCACGACGCTTGTCATCGCAGCTCACCCCCGCCAGTCATGTCCTGCTCACCAATCATGGGTTGTTCCAATACGTTCGATCGCACGCACACGCACCGAGGCCGATCGCGCGTTTCGCTCCCGCTCGTCCTCGGGCGCCTGCTCGGCACCGCGAGTCACCAAGACGTAGTCGGGCTCGGTTCCCGGCAGATCGACAGGCAGCCCGGGCGGCGTCTTGGTACGCACCTGATCGGCGAAGGCGCGCTTGACCATTCGATCCTCGAGTGACTGATACGACATCACCACCAGTCGGCCCCCGACCGCGAGACGGTTCATCGCCGCGGGCAGCGCCTCCTCGAGTGAGCGCAGTTCTGCGTTGACCTCGATCCGCAATGCCTGAAAGGTGCGCTTGGCCGGGTGGCCACCAGTTCGGCGAGTCGCCGCGGGAATCACCCGATACAGCAGCTCCACGAGCCGTCCGCTCGTGGTGAACTGTTCCTTGTCGCGTTCGGCGAGTACCGCCGAGGCGATCTTTCCGGCGAAGCGTTCGTCACCGTATTCACTGAGCACCCTTGCCAATTCACCATGCGGATAGGTGTTGAGCACATCCGCTGCGGTGAGATCGTCATCGGCATTCATCCGCATGTCCAACGGAGCATCGCTGGCGTAGGCGAATCCGCGCTCCGCCTGATCCAGCTGCATGGACGACACGCCCAGATCGAGCAGGACACCGTCGCAGGACGAGATCGACTCGGCAGCAAATACTTCCGCGAGCTCGTCATAGCGCCGATGTACGAACGACATCCGATCGCCGAAGCGGCTCAAGCGATCGGCCGACTGGTCGAGCGCCGATTGATCCCGATCGACACCGATGACCCGGAGCCCCGGAAACCTGGTGAGAAACAGTTCGGAATGGCCGCCGGCGCCGAGGGTTCCGTCGATCAGCGTCGCGCCGGCGCCGTCTACGGAAGTCGCGGTGAGTGCCGGAGTCAACAGTTCGACGATGCGGTCCGCCATGACAGGCACGTGGCCGAATCGTCGTCCGCGGGCGTCTGCGTCACCGCCGACGCCGGACGCCGAATCACCCACGGGCCCAGCCTTTCTCAGGGAATATGAGTGACGGATGGATCCTGGTCTCCGCCCGAATCCGTACCTGGCGCTGGGGAAGTGCGTCAGGGACGGCGATTCGGACAGAGGCCTCGATCCACCCATCCGGACTCGATCGGCGTTCACAGATCGGGCCCCGCCTACGCTCACAGGATCGCGTCGAGCGACTCGATGCCTGCTTGCGAGTAGGTCTCTTCGTGTTCGTCCTGGTAGCGACGCCAGGCGTCCGCATCCCAGATCTCGAGATGATCGACCGCGCCGATCACCACACACTCTTTGGTCAGTCCGGCGTAGCGGCGGTGGTCGGCAGGCAGGGTGATTCGCCCCTGATTGTCCGGCCGCTGCTCGTCTGTGCTGGCCGCGAGGTTCCGAGCGAAGGCCCGGGCCTCGACGTTGTTCTTCGACGCCGCCATGGCGCGATTGGCGAGTTCGGTGAAGTCGTCGCGCAGATAGACCGACAGGCTGTGATCTTGACCTTTGGTGATCATCACACCTCCCAGCAATGCGTCTCGAAACTTCGCCGGCAACGTCAGCCGCCCTTTGTCGTCGAGCTTGGGCGTGTAAGTACCGAGAAACATCGCGGCACCTCCAACCCCATCAACCAAGAACTCCGGATTGCCCTTGGTCGATCACCACTGTACCCCACTTTCCACCACTTGCCACCCCATTGATGCACCAGTCCCCCACCTGGCGGTATTACCGCAGGTAGAAGCCCTACGCAGGCGGACGACACGCCACCCCGCGCTGCTCATCGCCGCGGATGATGACAGACACGACCTGGTGATTTGCACAGCGATCTGCCCAATGGGTCGAAGGGTGGTGCAAAGTGGGGATCAGGGGTGGGGGCGGGCCACCACGAAAAAACAGCGGCCGCAGTGCGGCCGCTGTTTGAGAAATTCGTCAGTAGGTCTGCGGAATCAGTCTCCGCGCTCGAACCGCCGGTTGAAGCGATCTTCCATCCGTTCGGAGAACTTGCGCCCATTCCGACGGCTACCCCGCGTCGAGGCGTTCGATGCCGACGACTGGGAGCCGGCGGATCCTGAGGTGAATCCCCACAGCGCCATGAGCCCCGCCGCGAACATCACCAGGAAGCCGATCAGGCTGAGAATCGGAAATCCGCTCACCGTCACGTTGGCAACCAGACCGCCGATCAGCAGTCCGAGCCCGATCACGAAAACCACAGCAGCTTGTATGCGCCGGCGCGAGACACTGCCACCACCGCCGAACCGTCGTCCACGAACATGCGACGCAAACTTCGGATCCTCGGCGTACAGGGCGCTTTCGATCTGTTCGAGCATTCGCTGCTCGTGCTCTGAGAGTGGCACCGACCCCTCCTTCAGCACGTCACCTCGCCGGAAATTTCCGGCCTCTACTACAGATGATACGAGGTGTTGGAATGTCGGACCACTATTCACACCCATCTCGACACGAACTCTGTTCGCAACTAGGCCGCATGTGCTGCCGTATGCCCATGTTCGACCCGGATGATCTCCGCATCGACACGGTCGAGGAAATCATTCACCTGGTGGCGCAACTCCGTGACCACCGATTCAGACACCGACCGTCGCAGCCCCGCATCCAGGTCCGCGCGAAGGTCGGAGAATCCCGCGAAGTACGCCGCCCAGGTGTCCATGTCCGGCGCCACCTTGGGCAGTCGGAGCCAGGCGCTGCGGGATCCGATCCGCGACGGCCGCTCGCGCAACGCGAGGATTGCGCCCGCACCGCGCAGCGCGGCCAAGTACAGGCCCGAGAACTCGTCTGCGGGGTTGGCCGAGGCCGGAATCAGGAGCATCTCGGCGCGATCAAGCAGATCTCGGGCACCCACCACGCGTCGTGGGTCATCGAGTGCCAGCGCTGTCGGCTTAGCCATATCGGGCACCTCCCGCCCTGTCGAATCGCCGCTGTCGGCCCTGTTCTGTAGAACGGATCCCGGCGGCGAACGCTTCCCTCGTCCACCGCCGGGTCCCGCCGGTGTCTCCCCGGGCTCGGAATCACCTTTGCGGAGGTTGAATCTGCGAAGGTCAAGGACTCGAACACCCGTTCGACATATTCAATATAGCTACACCCCCCGACAACTCTCAAGGGGTCATGAGAAAGAACACTCGGGACTCACGCACTACTGAGACGGAAGTCGACCAGAGAGGCGCATCGTGACGACGAGGAACCCCGGTGCGGTTCGGATGGTGGAGCTCGACCCCGCCGACGCACACCTCTGGCTCCCCGCCGCCCTGGACGTCTACGTAACGGCCATGAACTACCCCCGCGGCACCGCACAGCAGCGTTATCCGCTCTGGCGGGAACATCTGCACCGGCCCGGATGGCGCGGCGTCGCCACCCTGTCGCCCGGCCCCGACGGCCCGGCCGACGATCATCGGCTGGTTCGCCGGGACGACAACCCGATCGCGCCGGCCGCGGAGATTCTCACCGGAATCGCCTACGGCTACCCCGGCGGCACCAGCCAATGGTGGAACCAGCAGCTGCGTCAGGGGCTCGCCCGGATCGGTCACACCCGGGAGCAGATCGCCACGATCGCCGACGACTACTTCGAACTCACCGAATTGCACGTGCACCCGCAGGCCCAGGGCCAGGGCGTCGGCCAGTGGCTGCTCACCCGCTTGCTCGACGGCGTACCGGCCCCGAAGGTGCTGCTGTCCACACCCGAGGTGCCCGGCGAAGAGAATCGCGCGTGGCGGCTCTACCGGCGACTCGGATTCGTCGACGTCCTGCGGCAGTTCACCTTCGCCGGCGACCCGCGGCAATTCGCCATTCTCGGACGCGGCCTACCGCTATGAAGCCCTCGTCCGCGTCGCACAGCCGAATCCGGTACCGGACCTGGCACCATAGCCAGGTGCATTCCGGACCGATCACCCATCGCAACAGCTCCCCGCGGCCGAATCGCGCATCGATGCGCTGGATGCTCGCCGCATTGATGCTGTTGCTGGCCGCGTTGCCGATGGTCGCCGCCTGCAGCAGTTCCAGCGTCGGCGGCGACAAGCTGTGGGGCCGGATCATCGTGGCGCACCGCGATACCGGTCAGGACAAAGGACCGAATATCAGTGTGCCGCCGGCTCTTTCATCGGTCGCGAATGCCGGCGCGTACAAACAGAACGGAATGATCGGCACCCAGGTCGACTACACCGGCGTGTCATTCGGACAGTTCAGCCAGCTCAGCGACATGGTCGTCGATGCCTTCCCCAGCGACACCATCTCGATGGATCTGGCCGCCAGCCGGTCGGGTGGTGCGGTGACCTTCCAGGGCACCGCCGATCTCACCTCGCTCAAACCCGGCGAGGACTACGTCGAATTCGCGGTGCAGTTCGCCGGCAAGATCTCCGCCTCCAACGGCGCCCAGGACGACAACGACACCGTCAGCTGGAAGCTCGCCGCCGGCAAGGCGACGACGATGACCGCCGAATCGCATTACGACGACCCCAGTACCGCCGGATTCGGCGGCTGGATCTTCCTGATGATCGCTTTCGCACTCGCCGCGGTCGTCGTCGTGGTGGCGCTGGCTCGAGTGATGCGCGACCAGACCCCGCGCTACGGCGAGCCGGTCCCGACTCCCCGCGAGCAGTACCAGGCGATCAAGGACAAAGTCCTCAACCGCCATCTGCCACGCGACTAGCTGCCGCCAGATGAACGCCCGGCTGCGTTGTCGGCCGTCCCGCATACAAGAGCGGTATTGCGGGACGACCTCCGCCTAGCCGGATCGTCCATCTGATCGGCAGCTGACGACGTAGACGCGCCGGCTATGGGACTAGGACGTCCATCCCGAGCCGCTGCAGCACCTCGCCGGTGGCCCGCGCGAAGTTCAGACTGCAGAAGTGCAGCGACGGCGCGCCCTCGGCGATCAGCCGCTGCGCCATCTCGGTGGCCACATCGATTCCGACCTCACGCACCGCGTCCCGGTCCTCCTGCTCGCCGGTGCCCGCGGCGGCGCTGAGCCGCTCGTCGAGCCACCCCGGCAACTGGGATCCGGACAGCTCGACCATGCGGCGCACCGACGCCAGCGAGGTGATCGGCATGATTCCCGGGATGATCGGCTTGGCGCCTTGTTCGGGATCCGCGGCGACCACCCGATCACGCAGCCGCAGGTAATCGTCCACCTCGAAGAACATCTGGGTGATCGAATAGTCCGCTCCCGCACGGAGTTTCGAAACCAGGTGGGTGGTGTCCGACTCGAGGTCCGGGGCACTGTGGTGCCCTTCCGGGAAGGACGCGACGCCGACGTGGAAGTCGCCGAGCGTCCCCACCAGCCGCACCAGCTCCTCGGCGTATTCAACACCCTCGGGATGCTTGGTCCATTGCGCGAGCGGATCGCCCGGCGGGTCGCCGCGCAGCGCCAGGATGTTGTTGACGCCCTCGGCCGCAAACGAACCCACCACCGCACGCAACTCGGCGACGCTGTGGTTGACGGCAGTCAGGTGCCCGACGGGCAACAGCGTGGTCTCGCGGGCGAGCTGACCGGTGATGCGCGCCGTGCGCTCGCGCGTCGATCCGCCGGCCCCGTAGGTCATCGACACGAACGCCGGATGCATTCGCTCGAAGATCCGGACCGCGCGCCACAGCCGCTCCTCGCCCGCGTCATCGCGCGGAGGCATGAACTCGACCGAGAACGGCACCGGACCGTGGTGCGGCGCCTTGAGGCTGTCGATCACCGAAACCGCGGGCACAGAAGCTGCCGGCGACGAAGGTGTGGGGACGGTTTGACTCACCTGCCCAGTGTACGGAGGCATATGTTCGAACCTCTCCCCGCTCCCATAGGGTGAGCAGGTGCCCATCACTGCGCCCACCCGTCTGGATGAGGTTCCTGCGGCGGCCGAGGCGGTGCTGGTCGACTTCTTCGCCGACCGCGCGGCAGCGACAGCGGCGATCTCACCGCGGTTCGCCGGCGCCGTCGACGCGGTCGCGCGCTATGTACTGCGCGGCGGCAAACGAATCCGCCCCACGTTCTGCTGGGCCGGGTGGCAGTGCAGACAGGGCGACTCCGGCGTCGCCGAATCGGACATCGCCGTCCTGCGGGTAGCCGCGTCGCTGGAGCTGATCCAGGCCTGCGCGCTCATCCACGACGACATCATCGACCGCTCCGATACCCGGCGCGGCTATCCGACGCTGCACCGCGAACAGGAGTCCGGGCACCGCAGCGAGCGCTGGCAGGGCGATCCGGAACACTTCGGCACCTCCGCCGCGATCCTGCTCGGCGATCTGGCGCTGGCCTGGGCCGACGACATGATCCGCGACGCGGGCCTGACCCCAATGGCCGCCCGCCGGATTTCGCCGACCTGGTCGGCGATGCGTACCGAAGTGCTCGGCGGCCAGTACCTCGACATCGTCAACGAGGTGTCGGCCGACGAGTCCGCTGATTCGGCTGACCAGGTGATGCGTTTCAAGACCGCTGCGTACACGATCGAACGTCCACTGCAACTGGGTGCCGAAATAGCCGGGGCCCCAGTCGAAACCGTCGAATCGCTGCGCCGTTTCGGCACTGATCTGGGTATCGCCTTCCAGCTGCGCGACGACCTGCTCGGCGCGTTCGGCGATCCCGAGGTGACCGGCAAACCGTCCGGCGACGACCTGATGGCCGGCAAGCGCACCGCGATCCTGGCTGCCGCGTTCAATCGGCTCGACGAGAATCGCGCCGATCAACTGCGGAGCTACATCGGGCGTCCGCTCGAGGAGTGGGAACTACGCGAAACCCGTTCGCTCATCGCCGAATCCGGTGCGGTCACCACGATCGAGACACGGATCGACGCCCTGCTCGCCTCCGCCCGCGACACCCTGGCCCACGCCCCGATCGCCGACGCGGCGAAGACCCAGCTGTCGACATTGGCCGCCCGGGTCACCGACCGGCGCTCATGATCGAGTTCGGACGGGCCGCACGACTGGGTCTGATCGCCACGGTGCTGATCACCATCGGCAGCTACGGCGTGGGCGACATCCCTCGCAACAGTCCGGTCCTGTCCGACCTGCACCTGTCGTGGATGTCGTACGGACACGGAAAGACGCTGTGCTCGTTGGTCTTCTGGGCCGGAATCGCCGCACTGGTCGTGGCCTGGGTGCAGGTCGGGCGAATCGTGCGCACCACCGACATCCCCGCGAACCTGATGCGGCGAACCGCCGCCCTGTGGGCCGCTCCGCTGCTGATCGCGGTGCCCCTCTACAGCCGCGACGTCTACGCCTATCTCGCGCAGGGTTCGCTGTTCGCACACGGGTACAACCCGTATTCCGATGGTCCCGTACTGCTGCCCGGCCCGCTGGTCGACAGCATGGCGCAGGTATGGGCGACCACCACCGCCCCGTACGGGCCTGCCTTCATGCTGATCACCCGCGGGGTCGCCGATGGCGTCGGCAACCACGTGATCCTCGGGGTGCTGCTGATGAAGCTGGTGATGCTGCCGGGATTCGCGCTGGCCCTGTGGGCGGTTCCCCGTCTGGCGCAGCATTTTCCGCGCGGCGAGACGAGTGCCCGACCGGCATACGGCAGCTGGCTGGTGCTGCTGAACCCCATGCTGCTGGTGCATCTGGTCGGCGGGCCGCACGTGGAGCTGTTGATGTTCGGCGTTCTCGCGGCCGGCCTGGTGCTGGTGCTCGAGGGCCGGCACGGATGGGGCATCGCGGTGCTGGCGCTGGCCGCGTCGATCAAGATCACCGCCGCGATCGCATTGCCGTTCGTGCTGTGGATCTGGCTGGCGCACAGGCGGTCCGCACGTGACGACGATCAGCTGGAGCTGAAGCGCGACTGGCGAGAGGCGACCAAGCTCACGGCCGCGATCGTCGCGATCGCCCTCGCCGTATTCGGCGTGTTCACCCTCGCCGTCGGGCACGGCCTGGGCTGGCTCACCGGCTTGGGCTGGGCCGACCGGATCATCAACTGGCTGACCATTCCGACGGCGGTCGCACATCTGGTCACCCTGGTCGCCGCGCCGTTCACGGCGCTGCATCTGGGGCCGGTCATCTCGGTGACCCGCACGATCGGCGAGGGGCTCCTGGCCGTGATCGCGGTCGCTGTGTGGTGGAAGTCGCGACACACTGCCCGCAGCGCGGTAGCCGGCGCAGCACTGGTGATGTTCGCGGTGCTGCTGCTGGAACCGTCGACGCTGCCCTGGTACTACTCGTGGGCGCTCGTCATCGCCGCAGCCTTCGACCTCGGCCGCCGATGGTCCGCGGCGGTGGTATTCGCCTGCGTGTTCCAGCTGATCGTGTTCCAGCCGGACGATTCGATCCTGATGTACAACATCGTCGACGTAGCGATCGCCGCCGCGTTGTCGGGACTCGCGGCCTGGTCGTTGCTCCGGCCGGATCCGTTGCGGCTGCGCGCCTTACGGGCCGGGATGGTCGGCGACCGGTCGTCTGATCAGAGGGCTTCAGCCTGAGCCCGGCGGATGACCTCCCGCGCCGAGTCCTCATGCAGTGCCGCGGCCGGCGTCAGACCGAGATCGGCCTGTTCGGTGAACAACCACTCCAACGACTCGTCCCGATCGAACCCGCCGTCGTGCAACACCGACAGCAGCCCCGGCAGATGCCGGGCGATGCCATCGTCGTCGAAGAACAGCTCCGGCACCAGAATCAGGCCGCCGCGGCGGACCGCGAGCAGCAGGCGATCGGTGATCAGCGCGTTCACCCGACCCACCGACACCCCGAGCCGATCAGCGACCTCGGACAGCGGCAGAGTTTCGACATCATCGGACAGACAGTCCGCAGACAACGGCATAGATCCCACGCGCTCAGGCTACGGCACCACCATCCGACGGCCTCCGGCCTGCCCGCACACCCGACCGGCCTCCGGCCTGCCCGCACATCTCATCGCGCAATGACTATCGTTGCTGCCGACAGCAATCACTGCGGCTGATCGACGACAAGGAGATGCCCACGTGACCGCACAGCCCCCACGCGATGTCCTGATCGGGGTCGCGCTCGAGCAGCGCTACCGGATCGACGCGTTGATCGCCCGCGGCGGCATGAGCAGCGTCTACTTCGGGCTGGACCTGCGGCTCGATCGTCCGGTCGCGGTCAAGGTGATGGCGCCGCAGTATTCGGCCGACCCATCGTTCCTGTCGCGTTTGGAATTCGAGGCGCGCGCCGTCGCCCGGCTCAAGGACCCCGGCCTGGTACCGGTGTATGACCAGGGTCTCGACGGCGACTACGCGTTCCTGGTGATGGAGCTGGTCGAGGGCGGCACCCTGCGTGAGCTGCTACGGGAACGCGGACCGATGCCACCGCACGCCGTCGCCGCGGTAGCCGAGCCCGTGCTCGGCGGACTCGGCAAAGCGCATCTGGCCGGGCTGGTGCACCGCGACGTCAAACCCGAGAACGTGCTGATCTCCGACTACGGCGAGGTCAAAGTCGTCGACTTCGGCCTCGTGCGGGCCATCGCCGAGGCCGGAATCACCTCCAACAGCGTGATTTTGGGAACGGCCGCCTACCTGTCTCCCGAACAGGTCGAATCGACCGCCGCCGACGCTCGCAGCGACGTCTACTCAGCCGGCATCCTGGTCTACGAAATGCTCACCGGTGCAACACCGTTCATCGGAGACACCCCGCTGGCGCTGGCGTACGCCCGGCTCCAGCATGACGTACCGCCGCCCAGCACCCAGATCGCCGGCGTGCCACGGGCGTTCGACGACCTGGTGCTCACCGCCACCGCCCGTGATCCACGGGACCGCTACATCGACGCGGCCGACATGCAGTCGGCGCTGACCGACATCATCGACCGGCTGGACCTGCCTCCGTTCACCGTGCCCGCTCCGGCCCGCTCGGCCGAACGTGAATCGGTCGCCGCCTATCGAGACGCCTACGATCCCGCCCGCACCCATGATCTGCGCCCGCCGCCCCCGGCGCCCAACGGGCCGGGATACACACGGGTGCAATCGGTTCCGGTCGAGCCGGATCGCTCACCCGCCTACGGGCGCGACGATTACCGACGCGACGACCACCCCGACGACGGATACGAGCACGATGACCGCACGAACGACGACTACGGCCGCGCATCCGACGACAACGCGTCGGCCGCGCTCACTCCTCTGCGCGCCGCCGCCGACTCCTACGCCGACCGTCGCCGGGCACGCCGACGACTCGCCCGGATCTGGCTTATCGTCGTGCTGATCGCTGCGATCGCCCTCGGCGTCGCCGGATGGTGGATCGCGTCGCACGAGATCATGCACACCTCGGCACCGGTGGCACCAGCGGTGACTGCCGTGACCGCGGCAGTCACGACCTGAGCATCTCCGCGACCAGGAACGCCAGCTCCAGCGACTGCTGGGTGTTCAGGCGTGGGTCGCACGCGGTCTCGTATCGACCTTCCAGGTCGGAGTCCGAAATCTCCTGCGCCCCACCGAGACATTCGGTGACGTCCTCGCCGGTGAGCTCGATGTGCACACCGCCCGGGTGGGTGCCGAGGGCACGGTGCACCTCGAAGAAGCCCTGCACCTCGTCCACGATCCGGTCGAAATGACGGGTCTTGTAGCCGTTGGACGACTCGTGGGTGTTGCCATGCATCGGGTCGCTCTGCCAGATGACCTTGCGGCCCGTCGCCTCGACGGCCTCCACAATCGGGGGCAGCAGATCGCGAACCCGGTCATTGCCCATGCGGCATACCAGCGTCAGGCGCCCCGCCTCGTTGCGCGGATCGAGACGCTCGACGTATTCGACGGCCAGTTCCGGTGAGGTGCTCGGGCCGAGCTTCAGACCGATCGGGTTGTGCAGCATCTCCGCCAGCGCGATGTGCGCGCCGTCGAGCTGCCGGGTTCGGTCACCGATCCACAAGAAATGCGCGGACAGGTCGTAGAGCACCGGATCGGCGCCCGGTTCGGTCGGATGGTCTGCCAATCGCAGCATGCCGCGCTCATAGTCGAGCACCAGAGCTTCGTGGGAGGCGTAGATATCCGCGGACTTGAGGTTGGAATCCGTAACGCCGCAGGCATCCATGAAATGCAGCGCTCGATCGATCTCGCCGGCGAGCGCCTCATATCGGGCTCCGGCGGGTGACGAGCTGACGAATTCACGGTTCCAGTCGTGGACGCGATGCAAGTCGGCGACTCCGGCCGCCCCCAGCGCACGCACCAGGTTCATCGCGGCGCTGGCATTCGCGTAGGCCCGCACCAGCCGTGACGGATCGTGCGCCCGTACCGCCTCGTCGGGTGCGAAACCGTTCACCATGTCGCCGCGGTACGACTTCAGGCCGAGCGAGTCGGTATCGGAGGAACGCGGCTTGGCGTACTGACCGGCGATTCGCGCAACCTTCACTACCGGCAGCGATGCCCCGTAGGTCAGCACGACCGCCATCTGCAGCAGCGTCCGAATATTGCCCTTGATGTGCGGCTCCGTGTTCGCCGCGAACGTCTCGGCGCAGTCGCCGCCCTGTAGCAGGAAGGCCCGGCCGTTGGCCACTTCCGCCAGCTGCAGTTTGAGCTTCTCGACCTCGGCGGGCATGCAGATCGGCGGCACGCTCTCCAAGACCGTGCGCATCGCGCGGGCCTTGTCCTCGGGCCAGCTCGGCTGCTGCAGCGCCGGGCGCGACATCGCGTCGCGGAACCGCGCATCCAGCTCGCCGGGCAGCGGCGGCAGCTCCGGCAACTCGTCGATCGGCACGTCCACGGTCCAATTCACCACGAAGTCAGCCTAACCGGCAGTCAAAGCGACCGGCCTCCGGCCTGCCCGGCCATGGCGCGCCATCGAACCAGGTTGTGCCTGGCATCGGCGAGCGCGTCGTGCGCGTCCTTGGGGCTCGGCGGCAGCTCCGGCTGCCCGAGCGCCTCCCAGTGCTGACGCAGCTCACGGGTGAACCGCGGGATCTCCCGTGGCAACGCCGTCATCGACCCCCACAGCTGACACAGGGCGACGTGGTCATACGCTCCGACCCATGCCCACAATTCGATCGGCTCGCCGGGTTCGGTCAGAAAGTTCAGCAGATCTTCACGGATTCGCTTGCGACCCTTCCACGCCGGCGACGACGGCGATGGCAGCTTAGGCAGCACATGAGTACGCACCCAACTACCCGCCCGCGCCGGATCGAACTCAGTGGACACCGCATAGAACTCGCGACCGTCTTCGGCGACCACCCCGATCGACACCAGATCGATGGTGCGGCCGTCCTCGATGAACTCGGAGTCGTAGAAGTAGCGCATGGCTAGAGCGTATGGGGTGACCCTCGAACAGGCGCCCGGCCGCACCCGCGGATCGGCCACGATCATCACCCGCGCGGTCGCCGCGTTGGTGTTCATCGTCAGCGCCGGATGCCGGATCTTCGGCGGTATTCACCTCGGCGGCGCCGTGCTGCCCTATCGACTCGATCTGGATGTGTATCGGCTCGGCGCGCTCGTGTGGCGCGACGGGCATCCCCTCTATGTCGACGGCGCCCTGCCGATCACCCGTCTCAATCTGCCGCTGCCGTTCACCTATCCGCCGGCATCGGCGGTGACATTCGTACCGTTCTCGTGGCTATCGATCGGCGTCGCCGGCCTGGCGATGTCGCTGATCTCGATCGCCCTCCTTCTGCTGGTCGTACGGATCGCGGTGCGCAGCTGCGGGCTGGGCACGCGGATACCGAGTGCCTGGGGCCTCGGTGACTGGTGGGTCGCCGCGGCGATCACCGGCGTGGCGATGTGGCTCGATCCGGTGTGGACGACGCTGAATTTCGGTCAGGTCAACATCATTCTGATGGCGATGGTGGCGGTCGACGCACTGCTGGTCCCTGCCGGTCGATGGCGCGGGGCGCTCACGGGGGTCGCCGGCGCCCTCAAGCTCACCCCGATGGCGTTCCTCCTGCATATGGTCGTCGTCCGTCGGTGGCGCGCAGCGGCGACCGCGGTCGGCGCGTTCATCGCCGTGGGAATGATCGGATACGCCTGTGCGCCGGGCGATTCGCGCACCTATTGGACCCACACGGTGTTCCACACCGATCGGATCGGCAACCTCGCCGGCCGAAACAACCAGAACATCAACGGGTTCTGGCGCCGGCTGCTCGCCGACGAGAGTCTCGCCAAAGACCTGTGGGCCGTGAGCGCGGTGGTACTGACCGTGCTCGCCGTGGTGGCGATCCACCGGTGCATGCGCGCCGATCAGCCGTTGCTGGGGCTCGCCGCCGCGGCCGTGTGGGGGCTGCTGGTGTCGCCGACCACCTGGGGCCACCACTGGGTGTGGGTGATCCCCGCGATGGTGGGGCTGACCGCCGTCGCGATCGAGACCACCTCCGGGCGGTTGCGCGCGGCCTATCTCGGGCTGGTCGTGCTGGGACTGCTGGTCTTCGGCTCGTCGCCGTACCAGCACATGGCCGATTCATACACCCGCGTGCGCTGGAATCTCGTGCAGACGGTCATCGGAAACTCTTATGCCGCTTGGGGCGTGCTCCTGTTGGTCCTGCTGGCGACGACCATCCGCGAAGTCGGAATCGATTCCCGGGCCACCAGTTCCAGCGCCCCAATAACTTCATGAACGCCGGAACGAGAACCATCCGCACGAGCACGGCGTCGATCGCCACCGCGACCGACAGTGCGACGCCGAACTCCTTGAGCTCCAAGACATCTGCCGAGACGAAGCTGGCGAAGACCACGACCATGATCACCGCCGCGGCCGTGATCGGGCCAGCGGTGTGTTCGATGCCGTCGGCGACTGCTTCCACATTGCGGGTGTTGGCAGCGGACGGATCCGCACTCCCTTCGCGCGTGCTGCGCTCGTCCCACGATTCCTTCATTCGTCCGAGCAGGAACACTTCGTAGTCCATCGACAGACCGAACAGCACCACGAACACCGTGATCGGCAGATAGACCTGGAGATAGCCGACGCTGGTGAAGCCGAGGGCGCTTTGCCCCCAACCCCATTGGAAGATCGCGATGGTGATGCCGAGGGCGGCGCCGGTGGACAGCAGATTCATCAGCACCGCCTTGATCGGCAGTACGGCCGATCGGAACACCACCGCCAGGAAGACGAGCGTCAGCGCCAGGACGGCGACCAGCACCCACGGCAGCGCGGACGTCGTCTCGTCCGACACATCGACAGACATGGCCGTGGCACCGCCGACCAGCACGTGCACATCCGGATCAGACAGAGCGCGAGCCTCTCTGCGCAAGTCACGCACCAGCGTCAGGGCGGCGTTCGAGTCGACCGGATCTCGCGGGACGGCCAGCCAGAGCCGGCGCCCCTGCTCGGTATCGGGCGCCACCGCGACGACCCGGGCATCGGAACGCAGAAGGCTCTCGAACCGCTGAATCGTTCGCTCACCGCCGGGCCCGATCGGCCCGCCGCCCGGCGCCGTTGCCACGATCTGGATCGGCGACATCAGTCCTGGGCTGAAGTCTTGCTGCAGAACGGTATTCGCTCGTCCGGACGGCGTATCGGCCAAGGAGCGCAGGCCATAGTCGATGCCGTAGCGCAGGCCCGCAACCGGCAGCAGGGCGACCACGAGCACAACGGTGACCATCGCCCCGAAGACGACCGGCCGTCCCATCACGAGGTAGGCCCAACGCCGCCATGGCCGGTCCGGGCGCGGTTCGCCGGGGCGAGCCCGGCGGATCGGCCGTAGACCCCGCACGCCCAGGCGGTTGAGCCAGGGCCCGAGCACGGCGACGATCGCCGGCACCAACGTGAGCGCGACCAGCAGGACGCACAACACCGTCGCGATGATCCCGATGGTTATCTCGTGAAACACCGGCGAGTGCACGAACAGCAGCGAACACATCGCGATCATCAGGATCAATCCGGATATCGCGATGGTGCGCCCAGCCGTGGCGAGGCCGACACCGACCGCATCCGCTATCTCGGCATGTTGTCGCCGGTCGACGACCGCCCGGCGGTCCATCTCTTCCCGAATCCGGGCGATGACGAACAGGGAGTAGTCGATACCGATGCCCGTGCCGATCATCGTCGCGACGACCACCAGCATCGCGTCGAACGTCAGCCCGGTCGACAACGCCGTGATGACACCGAACGCGCTCAGCAGTCCCGCACCGGCCGCGAGTAGCGGCAACACCCCGGCCACGACCGATCCCAATGCCACGATCAAGACGATCAATGCCACGGGCAGACCGATCGACTCGGAACGCTCGGCATCGGCGTTCTCGATGCGGCCCAGATCGTTGCTCGTCGGCGAGAACCCGGTCAGCGACACCGCGACCCCGTCTCGCGTGTGGCTCGTCACCACGCGCTGAAGACGCTTGGCCACAGCCATATTGGTGCGGGCCGTCCCGTCCAGGCCCACGACTGCGACCGCGGCGCGGCGGTCGGCGGACACCTGCCCCTGCGCGAACATGTCGAACGGACCGATCGCGGTTGCCACGCCCGGCTCCGCGCGGACCGCGTCCAGCGTCGCGGCCACGATCGTCCGTACGGCCGGATCATCGACAGTTCCCGTCGCAGTGGCGAAGACGAGCGCATCCTGTTCGGACCCGAGCTGGCTGAAATGACTACGCACCAGGTGTTCGACCGCAGCTGATTCCGACCCGGTGACCGAGTAGTCGGGTCCCTGCAGATGCCGCGACAGCTGCGGATACGCGACGGCACAACCGATCAGCGCCAGCAGCCACACCGCCAGGACCAGCCAGCGCCATCGGGCCACCGCCCGACCACACCGAAACCACAACGAGCCGACCACAGATCACTCCTTCGGATCCGATCCGGGAGACTCGCTAACGATAAGTCGCCACAGACAGCGGGCCACCCCAAACCGTCGGAGGTCGGCCGAAAACTCGTTGCTCAGCGTGGGCGCAGTAGGTACGGTCGTGCAGTCCGTGACAAGCACGCGAGGAGGTGAGACCCATGAACGTTGTATCGAAGTGGGAGCTCCCTCTCGACGTCACGGTTGGGCGAACGATCTAGCTGTCGCCGGGAGCGCCTGCCATCCAAGGCTGCTCCGAAAGGGCGACAATCATGAATTCTGCACAATCCACGTCCGATTCCAGCGGACACACCACTGTCATCACGCGCATCTCCGAGACGCAATGGCAGGCAACCAATGGTGGCTTACTGGTCGGTTCGGGCGACGTCTCGCCACGATTCGACGGCCGACTGTTCGTCAGTATCGACTCGTGGCGGCAGGACGCGTTCCGCCCACTCGCCGACGCGATGCTGGCAGACCTGCCACGGCCCCTGTACACCGTGGCCGACGAGGCTGATCCGGATCTGATAACTCGTTGGGAGAGATCCGGTTTCACCGTCCGGCGACGAGAATGGGAATGCCTCGTGGCGACCGATCCGAAGGTCACCGGGCTCGATGCAGTCGTGCCGCCGCCGGATACAACGGTCCTGGCCGCCGGCACCGCCGCGGAAGACCCACTGCGCGAACTTGATCGAGCAATTCGCAACGAGGTCCAGGCGACCATCGGCTGGCGGGAGATGCCGGCCGAGATTCTGCCCCGAGCCGCGGGCAGCACCGTAGTGGATCCGTCGAAATACGCGGTAGCAGCGCAATCCGATCGATACGTGGGACTGATTCGCGTCGTGCAGGTGACTCGACTGCCACGGATCGGGCTGGTCGCCGTGCGGGCCGATCAGCGCCGCAGAGGAATAGCCCGAGCGCTGCTGGCGCACGCCTTGGGCACTCTGCATCGGAGCGGAATCGACAGGGCCGCAGTCGAAGTGAACGAACTGAACGCCGCGGCCACCGCGCTGCTCGAGGGCATCGGAGCTCAGCATGTGAGCAGCAACCTGGAGCTGATGCTCAATGACTAAGAATGGGAAGGGAATCGAGGTCGAGGGCACCGTGATCGAATGCCTGCGCAATGCCAGTTTCACGGTGGAATTGCAGAACGGGCACCAGGTCCTCGCCCATATCAGTGGGAAGATCCGGAAGAACTACATCAAGATCCAGCTGCAGGACCGGGTCCTGGTCGAGCTGAGTCCGTACGACCTCACCCGAGGCCGCATCATGTTCCGGTACCGCAACTAGCACGCAGGTGGGCGGCCGACGGATCGGCCGCCCACTCGTGCCATGTCCGATTTGCCGGAGCATTCTCGAACTCCAGATGAACTATGTCGGGGGCTGGATGAGTCGCCACGCGAGGGCGGATGAACTCAGGCTGCCTTCTGGTCGGCGGCTTCCGGCTGCACGTCTTTGAGGCTGGCGGCGTAGATATCGACGTACTGCTGGCCGGACAGGCGCATCAGCTCGTACATGATCTCGTCGGTGATCGCTCGCTCGATGAACCGGTTTCCGCTCATACCCTCGTACCGCGAGAAATCAAGCGGCTTACCGATCTTCACGGTGACCCGGGCCCGACGAGGGATCGTGGTTCCCGGCGGGTTCAGATCACGGGTACCCACCATCGCGACCGGAATCACCGGTACACCGGTCTCCAGTGCGATCCGCGCCAGCCCGGTCTTGCCCTTGAACAGCCGACCATCCGGCGAGCGGGTGCCCTCCGGATACAGTCCCATCAGCTCGCCCTCCTCGAGTTTGCTGCGCGCCGAGATCAGCGCACCCTCGGCTGCGGTAGCGCCCGACCGATCGATGGGGATCTGGCCGGTCGACGAGAAGAACCAGCGCTGGAAAGCGCCCTTGAGCCCGGTACCGGTGAAGTACTCGGCCTTGGCCAGGAAGTAGATACGCCGCGGCGACATCAGCGGCAGGTAGAAGCTGTCGACGACGGCGAGATGGTTACTGGCCAGCAGCGCCGGTCCGCGAGCCGGAAGGTTTTCCAGCCCTTCGATTTTCGGCCGACCGAGCAAGCGGAGGATCGGCCCCATCAGGACGTACTTGAACAACCAGTACCACATGCGCACTCCTTCGCCCCGAACAACCGCATCAATAGGTGTGCCACTTTACCCACCCGACGCGGCGCGTAGCTCGCGACGTGCGACATCAGCGGCACCGATCACACCGGCGGCCTCCCCCAGCTGCGTGGGCCGGATCCGTGCGGTCTTGCGGTGACCGGCGCCTGTCAACATCGACCGATAATGCTCACGCGCCTCGTCCAGGAACAGGCTGGACGCGGCGCCGAGGCCGCCGGCCAACACCACCAGATCAGGGTCGAAGATGTCGCCGATCATCGCCAGCCCGAGTCCGAGCCACCGGGCGAACTCGGCGAACGCCGCCACCGCCAATGGGTCGCCGTCCGCCGCCGCTGCCGCCACCCGGCGTCCGGTGAGCGAACCGGGATCCTCGCCGATCTCCCGGGCCAGGGCACTGCCGGCGCCCGCACCGTCGGCGACCAGCTCCACCACATGGTCGACCAGAGCGGTTCCGCTGCAATACCTTTCCCAGCAGCCGAACTTGCCGCACGCGCACGGCCGGCCGTCCGGCACCAGTCGCAGATGCCCGAGCTCCGGTGCGACGCCGAAACTGCCGCGGTACAGTTCCCCGTCCAGCAGCAAGCCGGCTCCGATGCCGGTGCCGATCGCCAACACCAGAGTGTTGTGGCCGCGCGCCGCGGCCCCATAGTGCAGTTCGGCCACCGCGGCGGCGTTGGCATCGTGCTCCAGGAAGACCGGCAGCCCGAGTCGTTTGGTGAGGTCGGCCGCGACCGCCGCCTCCCGCCACGGCAGGTGCGGCGAGAACCGCACCGTCTGCCGATCCGGCGTCAGAAAGCCGGCGATCGCCAATCCGACCGCCTCGACCGGCCAGCGCTGCCGCAGCTCCCCGACCGCACGGTCCAGGCAGGCCTCCAACGCCCAAGCGGTAGCCGGAGTTTGGGTCCGCACCTTGTCCAGGATCTGGCCCTGTTCGTCAACCACCGCAGCCCGGGTACTGGTACCCCCGATGTCGATGCCTACCGCGAGGCGGCCGGAATCGGCCGCCAGGATCGCCGTGGCATCGCTAGACACCAGGTCGACCCGTCGAGACATTCACTTGCACGGCGATCGGCTCGAACCCGGTGCGGTGCACGGACTCTCGCAGATCCTCGGCGCGCTGGGTCATCGTTCGCTCAAGCACTGTCTGCAACGCCTCCAGCAGCGAGATCAATTGCGCCAGCAGACTGTTCAGGATTTCACCGAGTTCGTCGACGATCGATTCGACGGTGGCCTTGGTGGCGATACCCAACTCGGCCCAGTCGACCTCCCCGTCGCCCCGCAGCGCCGTGGCCACCGTCTCGATGCGGTCGAGCAATCCGACCACCAACAGGCGCCACGCCTCGGCGTCGTATTGGTCGGCACTCACGCGTCACCACTCCTCAGTGGGAACCTTCGGGCGAAAGCTCCTCGTCGTCCGGCCATTCCCGTTCGGGTTCTGGCCGGGGTGCGGCACGTTGGGGCCACACCCTGGGGTCGGGCGCGAATCGTATCGACAGATCACCATCGTCCCAACTCGCGTCTATCACCACACATCGTCGCAGAACCGACGGCAAAGCAATGCGTTGACGTATCCCCGATAGGGCGATCATCACATCGTCGCCCGATCGGCCCAATCGTAAAGTGTCCGGATCCGGTAAGGGTTGACGCCAGGTCATGCGGTATACGGACTCCAGTCCCGTCCCGGATTCGAGCTGAACATCGGCCTGCCGCGGGCCCGGCCCGACGAGCCCGTCGGCGCCCGATTCAGCCAAACTCACACCGAGTTTGCGCAGCTTGAGGACCGTCCGCGGCGGCGTCGGCAGCCAGGGCAGCCGCGTTGCGACCGCCTTGCCGGGCAGGAGCTCGTCGATCTCCTTGCCGGCCTGCCGCTGCTGCTTACGAACGCTCGCCGGCCAGTCGTCACCGCCAACCATGTTCACTGCGACATCGACGACCGGGATCCCCATCAGCTGCAGGGCCGCGAGCAGCCGCTGCGACGTCTCTACGCCGTGCGGAGTCGGCGATGCGACCACCTGCGCCTGCACGGCGCCGGACTCGGTGACCAGCCGGTCGATATCCCGGCAGTCGGCATCGAAGAGGTCCATGACCATGACCGCTCGCGCGGTGCGGGTCGTCTCGCCGGCCGCGGCGGCGCGCCGATGCCGCGGCCACATCCGCTCCAGATGGTCGGTGATCACCTGCGGAACGCGCAGCAGGTCGATCGGTTCGGCGCCGCCGGAGCAGTCGACGATGATCCGCTCCCACTTGCCCGACCGGGCCTCGTCGCGAATGCGACGCAACAGCAGCAGCTGCTCGATACCGGGCAGCTGGGTGAGCTCGTCCGGATGCATGTCGACGATCTTCGTGCCGGCGAAGCTGGCCCCGCCGGTGATCAGCGCCGCCCGCACCTGTCCCCAGGCCTCGCTGAGGGTCGCCAGCGAGTCCAGCTCCAGCAGATCGACCGTCTTCGACACCGGGATCGGTTGTCCCGGAAAGGAAAACACTCCGAAAATACGCGAGGCGGACCGGAACCGGTCGAAGCTGATCAGCAGCGTACGACCACCACGCTGAGCGGGCCCCGGCAATGGTTCGACCGCGCCCGCGGCAGCTACCGTGGACACGCCCGCCCCACCTGGGCCGATGATCAGATGGACCGGCGAGATCGATGACCCCGCACGCCGGTCGCCCGGAGATTGGTAGCTCAGCCTTCGACTCGCTTCTTGAGTTCCTTGAGCGCCGCGTCCGTGATGGCCTTCTCCGCCCGGCGCTTGAGCGCGCCGATGATCGGGATGGTGACGTCGACGGTCAGCTCGTAGGTGACCTTGGTCGATCCCTCGGCCTGCGGAACCAGACCGTAGCGCCCGTGCTGCGCCGTCTGCAGATCGCTGCGGACGAGGTCCCAACTCACCGAGAGTCCGTCGGCGGCCCAGTCGTAGCGCAATTCATAGGAGTCCTTGAGCACTCCGGCGTCGAGGACGAACGCCACCTGTCGCGCGTTGCCGTCTGGACCGGCCTCGGTGACCGACACTTCCTTGGCCGACGACACCCACTCGGGATACCGCGGGAAGTCCGCGATCACCGCCATGATGTCGGACGGCGCCGCGTTGATCACGATGCTCTGCTCGGTGCGCTCGGTCATTTCCCGACGCTTTCGATACCGGCCGCGGCGGTGGGCCGCTCGCCCGGAGCGCGATTGCGGTCGAGCCGGTCACGCAGCTCGAACGACATCGCCTTGCCCGCTACCCGGCGACGCTTGTTCTCGTCGGCGAGCCAGTTGAAGTAGGCGCGGCCCGCATCCGGGCTCGGGGCGGTCGGATCGGCGGGTTCGCAATGCAGAAAGTAATGCAGGATGAACCCGTCCAAGACCTCTTCCAGCCACACTTCGGAGGTTCCGGTCATCCGGCCGGACACAGTCCATCGAAATCCCTTGTCGCCGCGATCCTCGACGACAGTCAGCTGCAGATCCGGCCACCACCGGCGCCAATTGGCCCGGTCGGCGAGTGTTTCGACGGCCAATGTCGGCGGCGCAGCGACAAACGTCTGGTCAGCCACCTGAATACTGCTCACCGCATTAGCTTCACATATCGCTTCGGAGGCCGGTACCCAAACCCCTGGCTGCCGCGCCCGCGGCGATGGGTTTCGCCCGCCGCGCACTAGGCTTCCGCTATGCGCGAGTACCAGGCCCCAGCCGAATTCTCCATCGATCCCACCAGCAGCTGCGCCGACATCCCGACGACCGTCGCGGCCGCCGACCCCGATCGGGCGGTGTTCTCCCGACGGGACGCGTCCGGCCAGTGGCAGCCGATCACCGCCCGGGAACTCGTCGTCCAGGTGACCGCGATCGCCAAGGGACTCATCGCATCCGGCGTGGAGCCCGGTGACCGGGTCGCACTGCTGTCCGCAACGCGATGGGAGTGGCCGGTCCTGGATCTGGCGATCTGGTCGGCCGGCGCCGTCACGGTGCCGATCTACGACTCCTCCTCCGCCGATCAGGTCGCGTGGATCCTGCAGGATTCCGGCGCGGTCGCCCTGATCATCGAGAACGACGTCCACTGCGAGATCGTCGAGGACGCACTGGCGACCGGCGCCGCGGTGCGGAAGATCTTCCAGATCGACGGAACGCCCGGCGCCGACGGGGCGCTCGCCGAACTCACCGAGGCGGGCAAGCAGATCCCCGACGAGCAGCAACAACTGCGGTCGGCCACGCTTTCGGCCGCCGACCCGGCGACCCTGATCTACACCTCGGGCACCACCGGCCGCCCCAAGGGCTGCATGCTCACGCACGCCAACCTGCTCTCGGAGATCGCCGGCGTGGCGCATTCCGGACTGGGTCCGTGGCTGCAGCCGGGCCGCAGGACGCTGATGTTCCTGCCGATGGCGCACGCCCTGGCTCGTGCCGTGACGCTGATCGCCCTATCCGAAGGTGTCACTATCGGATTCACCAGCGACACAAGGAATATCGTCGCCGAATTCGCATCGTTCCGGCCGAACTTCATCCTGTCGGTGCCGCGAGTGTTCGAGAAGGTCTTCGCGAGTGCGCGCGCGAGCGCCGAAGCGTCCGGGCAGGTCGCGGTGTTCGACGCCGCCGCCGAGACAGCCATCGCCTACAGCACGGCCCAGGATTCGGGCCGGATCGGCCTGGGACTCAAAGCGAAGCACGCGGTATTCGACCGGCTGGTCTATCGCAAGCTGCGCGGCGCGCTCGGTGGTGACTGCGAATTGGCGATCTCCGGCGGCGCCCCGCTCGGCGCCCGCCTCGCGCATTTCTATCGAGGCCTGGGGGTCCCGGTCTACGAGGGCTACGGACTCACCGAGACCTGCGCGGCGTTCTCCGTCAACACGCCGAGCGACATGCGCGTCGGTAGTGTCGGAAAACCGTTGTCCGGCAATGCCGCTCGGATCGCCGACGATGGAGAGCTGCTGTTGTCCGGCGCGGTGGTGTTCGACGGGTACTGGCAGAACCCGACCGCGTCGGCCGAGGCGATGTCCGACGGCTGGTTCCGCACGGGCGACCTCGGAGCGATCGACTCGGACGGCTTCCTTTCGATCACCGGCCGCAAGAAGGAGCTCATCGTCACCGCGGGCGGCAAGAACGTTTCGCCCGCGGGACTGGAGGACGCATTGCGGAGCGAACCGTTGATCTCGCAGGCGATGGTGGTCGGCGATCAGAAGCCGTTCATCGGCGCCCTCATCACGATCGATCCCGAGGCCTTCGACCATTGGAAGACCAAGGCGCACAAGCCCGCCGATGCATCGGTCGCCGATCTGACCGATGACCCCGACCTGCGCGCCGTCATCCAGGCCGCGATCGACGACGCGAACAAGACCGTGTCGCACGCCGAGGCGATCAAGAAGTTCCGCATCCTGCCGACCGACTTCAGCGAGGAGACCGGCGAGATGACGCCGACGCTGAAGGTGAAGCGCAATGTCGTGGCGCAGAAGTTCGCCGCTGACATCGAGGCGATCTACCAGAAGTAGTCGATGCGGGGCGGCGCTAGCCGATCAACTGCTCGAGGCGGGCCGCCATCAGGTCCCAGCGCCAGCTCTCGCTGACCCACGCGCGGCCGGCCTCGCCCATCGTCTCCGCGCGCGTGCGGTCCCCCAGGAGCGCAGACACGGCTTCGGCGATCTGCGGAACCGAACGGCCGTCGACGACCAGGCCGGTCTCCCCATCCCGGACCGTCTCCGGCGCACCGCCGGACGTTCCGGCGACGACCGGCAGCCCGGTCGCGGACGCCTCCAGATAAACGATGCCCAGGCCTTCCACATCCAGGCCGCCGCCGCGGGTGCGTGACGGCATCGCGAACACGTCGCCGATGTTGTGATAGCGCGGCAGGTCGGCCCCGGTGACCGATCCGGTGAAGATGACGTTCTCGGTCACCCCCATCGAATGAGTAAGCGACTGAAGCGTTTTCAGGTATGGTCCGCCGCCGACGAAGACCAGTGTGGCGCCTTCGACCGCTTGACGGATGGCGGGCAGCGCCCGGATGAGCATGTCCTGCCCCTTCCGTGGCACCAACCGCGACACACACACGATCGTCGGCTCGTCGGTGAGCCCGTGACGGGCGCGCATCTCCGCCCGCGCTTCGGGGTCCGGACGGAACCGATCGGCGTCGACTGCCGGCGGCAGGTGCTCAAGCGCCGCGTGCGCTCCGAACGCCGAGGCGAACCGGCCGCGAGTGTACTTGCTCACGTAGGTGACAACATCGACATGAGTTCCGATGTGCCGCAACGTCTGTCGCGCAGCAGGCAGCATCGACCACCCCACTTCGTGGCCATGGGTGCTCGCCAGAATTCGCTGTGCTCCCGCCCGACGCAGCGTCGGCGCCAGCACCGCCAGCGGTGCCGCGGCTCCGAACCAGACGGCATCGCAATTGCGCGACCGCACCAGCTCGGCGGCCCGACGGGCCACCAGCGGCGTCGGCAGCATCAGTGTCGTGGGATGCCGCACCACCTCGTAGGGCTGCTTGCGATCGAAGCGCACATGCGAATCGCCGCGCCAGCGCGGGGCATAGACGACGACCTGGTCCGGCGGCAGCAGATCCACCAGATTCTGCAGATAAGACTGGATTCCTCCGGGGCGGGGCGGAAAGTCGTTGGTGACCAACAGCGTTCGACGCATGCGGTAACCGTAGCGGCCGTGGCCTAGAACGGCACGGTCAGGAGTAGCGAACGGCCGAGTCGTAGGGGCCGGCGCCGTCGATCGGAGCGACCTTGACCGGAACGCCGAAGGTCGAGGCATGGACGACATAACCGTCGCCGATGTACATACCGACGTGGTGCGCGTCCGAGTAGTAGATGATCAGATCGCCCGGCTGCAGATCATTGCGACTGACCTGCTTGCCGCCGGCCAGCTGCGCCTCACTGGTACGCGGGATGCTCTTACCGGCCTGCTTGTACGCCCACATCATCAGTCCGGAGCAATCGAACTGGTTGGGGCCGGTGGCGCCCCACACGTACGGATCGCCGATGCGGCTGAGTGCGGCCTGGACGGCGATGGTCGCCGCAGCTGTGCCGGGCGGGACCAATCGCGGATCGAACGAGATCGTCGGGCCGACGAGCGCCGCCAGTTGTTTACCGGTCATCGACTCGTAGACCGACTTCACCTCGAGGATCTGCATCTGCAGTTTGCTCTGCTTGGACTGCAGGTCCGCGCGGGTCTTGTTGACGGCCACGATCGCGGTGTTGGCGTTGTCCTCGGCCTTTTGCGCATCGTCGCGCGCCTTTTCGGCGGCATCACGGGTGTGTTTGAAATCCCGGATCTGCCGGGTCGTCTTACGGGAGATGACTTCGAGAGTCGACATCTGGTCGAGCAGCGCCTGCGGCGAATCGCTGACCAGTACGGCATACAACCGGTTCACGCGTGCGCCCATGTAGCTTGCGCGAGCGATCGCGTTGACGTCCTTCTGCAGCCCGGCCTCGCGCACCTGCAGCCCGGCAAGGGTCTTCTGAGCATCGAGCTGAGCCTGCCGCGCCTGCCGCAGATCATTGTTGCGTTGGGTGAAGTCCACCTGCGCCTGATTCATCGCCTCCGACGCCTGCTCAGCCTGATTGCCGAGATCCTTGTAGCGCGCCAGGAGCTGATCGGGCCCCTCCTGGGGACCTGGAACGGCGCCAGCGGGCACGCCTGCACCCAGCGCAACGATCAGCGCCAATACCACCGGTCCCACCAGGAACCGAAGCGCTGCGGCTGCGCCGGACTTCAGGCGGCCCGCCATGCCTGTCTCCTCAGAGGTAGATCAATACGCCGTGTACGGCAGTCGATCAGTAACGCCGTGCGGCGTAGATCGAGCCGGGGTTGTGCAGCGGCACCTTGCGGACCGGAACACCCTCAGTCGACGAATGTACAACCATGCCGTTGCCGACGTAGATGCCAGCATGTCCGCCACCGTTGTAGATGATGACGTCGCCCGGCTGCAGGTTGTTCAGCGACACCGGGGTGCCGCCGCCCAGCTGGCCGTAGCTGTCACGCGGGATGGTCTTGCCGGCCTGCTTGTACGACCAGAAGACGAGGCCGGAGCAGTCGAACGCGTTCGGGCCGCTGGCGCCGTACACATACGGATCGCCGATGCGGGTCTGCGCGGCGCCGGCAGCAACAGTGCCGGCGGCTTGGCTGCGACCCGGAGTCGGCAGGCTCGGGGTGAAGTTGAAGCCCAGCGGCGCGTCCGGCTTGGCCTTGAACTGATCCGGGATCTGGTTGGCGTCCACGCCCGGGATGTCGAAGTTACCGACACCGGGGATGCTGACCGGTGCGGCCAGTGCCGGGCCGGCGCCGACGGCAACCGCGCCCAGGGTCAACGAACCAGCAATAACTGCGGTACGGGCGGTCTGGAACCGGCCCGTCTCCACGCGATGTTTCGCCACGAAGCGAGATCTCCTGTTTCTTCCACTCTGCCGCCGACCAAGTTAGCTGTCGGGTTCGGGCCGGAAGATTGGCCCTACCTGTTCCTACTGATCGGCGGTACCGACCGGCAGGAGACCAGGATTCACCCCGGGCTGGCCCGGTAAGGGCCAAAGGTGGTTCCCCGGTTCATGCAGCACAACACAGTCCATCCGAACCATGGCCGTGCCGCACGATTAGGCGGCGACCACGTGATCCGCTCCCGTTGAAGCGCGCTGCTCACGAGGTCTCGGAAAGATTACGAAAGCGCGCTCGCGGTGTCCACTTCCTCGCAACTGCGTTTCACATACTGAATAGCGCGCTATCCGGCGCGGCGAATCACCGACAATCCACCCTGAACATGTTCCTCACCAGCAGATTCAGCCGCCTCCAGCGCCGCCAGTCCGGCGGGGGTGATCATGCCCACAGCACCGAACACATCGACCGCCGCCGCAAGGGCGAGGTCATCCGCACCAGCCTGCGGCGAGGACGCGGTAGGTGCATCGCCACTGCTAGCAGCCGTGCCGGTCGGCATCAACACGCTCATGATGCAACCGCCGCAGGCGAAGGGGCGGGCCGAGCATGTGTCACAGTCGATCTTCATGTGTGATCTCCGTCTCATCGTGCGCCGCAGCGGCTCTACCAGGGCAATTCACTACAGCAATTCGAACCATGCGTGTCGTATCCCGGTCACCGGGAGGCACGAACGCACGCTAACGGCTCCTACCGACAAGTAGCGCGCCACACCAATCACTTCAGTCACTCTAGCCACATGATGTCCTGTCAGACCCTCGAACTAACGTTCGCATTGTGTCCGCACAACTGACGCTCGATCTCGCCGGAAACGGTGCTGAACTGAATTCGGACACGTCTTTGCGCGATACGACCTTCGTCGTCGTCGATCTGGAGACCACCGGTTCGCGCGCCGGCGACGATCGCATCACCGAGATCGGCGCCGTCAAGGTCCGCGCCGGTGAGGTGCTCGGTGAGTTCGCCACGTTGGTCGACCCGGGGCGCGAGATTCCGCCGCAGATCGTCCGGCTCACCGGCATCACGACGGCGATGGTCTATGACGCCCCGACCATCGCCGAGGTACTCCCCGCCTTCCTGGAGTTTGCGCGCGGATCCGTACTGGTGGCACACAACGCTCGATTCGACATGGCATTCCTGCGGGCCGCAGCACTTGAGCTCGGACATCCCTGGGCCTTCGGTCCGGCGTTGTGCACGGTGAAGCTGGCGCGACGGGTCCTGCCTCGCGACGAGGCGCCGACCGTCCGGCTCTCGGCGCTGTCGGTACTGTTCGGCACCGCCGCCACTCCGTGCCATCGCGCCCTGGACGACGCACGCGCCACCGTCGAGGTCATGCACGGCCTGTTCGAGCGCATCGGCAACCTCGGCGTGCAGACCTATCGAGAACTAGGCGAATATCTGCCCGGGGTGCCGCGCGAGGTGCGGGCCAAGCGCACCCTCGCGGCCGGCCTGCCCGAACAGCCGGGCGTCTATTTGTTCCGCGGTCCGTCGAACGAAGTCCTTTATATAGGGACAGCAATTAATCTGCATCGTCGTGTGCGCGGATACTTCACCGGTTCGGAGACGCGCGGCCGCATGCGCGAGATGGTTCGCCTGGCCACCAGGGTCGACCATGTCGAATGCAGCCATGGGCTGGAGGCCAGCGTCCGGGAGCTGCGGCTGCTGGGCGCCCACACACCGCCGTACAACCGCAAGTCCAAATATCCACACCGTGGCTGGTGGGTGAGTCTCACCGACGAGCCATTTCCCCGGTTCTCCGTCGGCCGGCGGCCCACCTCCGACGCCGTCGGCCCAATCCGGCAGCGCGCGGTCGCCTATGACATCGCCGATCTGCTGGCTCAGGCCTGCGGGGTGCGAACCTGCCGCACCCGCCTCAACGCGAAATCAACACATGCCTGCACCACCGACGCCCGGGGTCGGGTGCCGGTCGGCGGCTGCCACGGTGCCACTGCATCCGGCCAGGACGTCATCGCATACGCGGCGCACGCCGATCGCGCCCGCGCAGTACTGTGCGGCGCCGACGACACACCTTTGCAGATATTGCTGGAGAGGCTCGATCAGCTTGCCGCACAAGAGCTTTACGAGAACGCCGCCCGGTTGCGCGACCGGCTCACGACCACGGTCGAAGCACTCGACCGCTGCCAGCGTCTGACCGCGCTGGCCCGGATCGCGGAGCTCATCGCCGCGGCCCCGGATGGCGACGGCGGCTGGGATCTCGCGGTGATCCGGCACGGACGGCTCGCGAGCGCCGGAGTGGCCGTGCGCGGGATTCCCCCGATGCCGGTGGCGCGGGCACTGGCGGCCGCTGCGGAAACGGTGGTGGTCGGCGACGGGCCTCTCCGGGGCGCGGCCCACGAGGAGACCGCACTCATCTATCGCTGGCTGATTCGGGGAGATGCCCGGATAGTCTGCGCCACAAGTGGTTTCGCATTGCCCGCGGCGACCGCGGGCAGCTGGCTGCAGTGGCGCGAACAAGCCCGGGCGGCTCGGACCGACGACCTCGCCGCGCCGGTCGGGCCGGAGGCCGGTCGATTTCAACGGACGGCTTAGGCTTGACCGCATGATTACCGCGATCGTGCTGATCCACACCGACGTGCACCAGATCCCGGAGACGGCCCAGGCTGTCGCTGACCTACCCGGCGTCGACGAGGTCTACTCGTGCGCCGGCGACGTCGACCTGATCGCGAAGATCCGGGTTCGCGAGCACGCGCAGATCGCCGAGGTCATCACGGAATCGATCAACCGGCTCCCCGGAGTCCGACAGACGACCACGCATATCGCGTTCAAGACCTACAACAGCGGGGCCGTCGAAGCGGGTTTCTCGATCGGCGAATGACCCGGCCCGTCTGGCGACTAGTTCGCGAGACGACCGGTCAGCGCCGCCCACTGCTCGAGCAGTTCGGCAGCCGCGCCTGAATCGATCGCCGCGGCAGCCCGGTCCATGCCCGCCCGAATCTGCACAGCCAGGTCGCCGTCGGTCAAGGTGAGCGACGCGATTGCCGCGCCGGCATTCAGCAGGACCGCGTCACGCACGGGTCCGGCCTTGCCGCTCAACAACTCTCGCGCCACCGTCGCGTTCCGCTCGGCATCACCGCCGCGCAGATCCTCGAGCGTCGCCGGCGCCAACCCCACCCAGGCCGGGTCGAACGACTCGACCTCGACCCGTCCGTCCAGCACTCGCCAGACCGTGGACGTGCCGGTCGTCGTCAACTCGTCCAGCCCGTCGTCGCCGCGCACCACGAGAACCCGGCCACCGCGATCGGCGAACGCCCGCGCGACCACCGGCGCGAGGTCGGCGAACGCACAACCGATCAGGCCGGCCTGCGGTGACGCCGGATTCGTCAACGGCCCAAGCACATTGAAGACCGTCGGGACCGCGATCTCCGAGCGTGCTTTGCCGGCGAAACGCAGCGCCGGGTGGAAGATCGCGGCGAAACAGAAGCCGATCCCCACTTCGCGCACGCATTCGGCGACTGCGGTCGCGGGCAGCGTGATCGTGACGCCCAGCGCCTCCAGCACGTCGGCGCCACCGCTCTTGGAGGACGCTGCCCGGTTCCCGTGCTTGACCACCGGAACCCCGGCTGCGGCGGTGACGATCGAGGACATCGTGGAGATGTTCACCGTGTTCGACCGGTCGCCACCGGTACCGACGATGTCGACGCAATCGCCGACCACCTCGACCGGTGTCGAATGGGACATCATCGCCTCGGCCAGCGCCCGCAATTCAACGGCGGTCGGGCCCTTCATTTTCATCGCGATGCCGAACCCGGCAATCTGGGCAGATGTCGCGTTGTCGGTCATGATCTCGTTCATCGCCCACCGCGCCGATTGCGGTGCCAGATCTTGCCCGGCGGTCAACGCGCCGAGCACTTCTCGCCACGATTGCAGGGCATCGGCGTTCTCCGACTGGCTGGTCAACCCGGTGTTCACATGCAAAACAGTAGCCGCGTGCAACACGCCGGGCCCAAAACCCGGACCCAACTAGTCAGGGCGTACTACGAACCGTCATACTTCTCGTTGTGACTAGCGCTGCAAGTACCTCGGGCACGGCCATCACCCAGCGTGTGCATTCACTGAACCGCCCCAACATGGTCAGTGTCGGCACGATCGTCTGGCTCTCGAGCGAGCTGATGTTCTTCGCGGGATTGTTCGCGATGTACTTCGTCGCCCGCGCCGGCAGCGGCGGCGACTGGCCGCCGGAGAACGTGCACCTGAACCTCTACCTGGCCGTCCCGAACACGATCATCCTGATCCTGTCGTCGGTGACCTGCCAGATGGGCGTCTTCGCCGCCGAGCGCGGCGACGTGTTCGGCCTGCGCCGCTGGTACCTGCTGACCTTGATCATGGGCGCGATCTTCGTCGCCGGCCAGGGCTACGAGTACATGTCCCTGGTGCGTGACGGCATCACCTTCTCGTCGAGTTCGTACGGCTCGGCCTTCTACATGGCGACCGGCTTCCACGGCCTGCACGTGTGTGGCGGTCTGGTGGCGTTCGTCCTGCTGCTCCTGCGCACCCGGATGAGCAAGTTCACCCCGGCCCAGGCCACCTCGGCGATCGTCGTCTCCTACTACTGGCACTTCGTCGACATCGTGTGGATCGGGCTGTTCGCCACGATCTACTTCATCCGTTGACGATTTCGGCCAGACTCACACCGAGACCCGAAAAGACGTAGCTCCACACAACAGCCCGCCCGTTCAAGAAGAGAGACAAATGAGTTCATCTTCCGCCAAGAAAGCGAAGGCCCGGCGTAAGCTGCGGCGTCGCGCATCTGGCGTCCTACTGTTGCTCGCCGGACTGGTCGTAGCCGGCGGCATCGCCGCCGCTCTGACTCCGTCACCGCAGGTCGCGACCGCTGACCCGACCAACGCGTCGATGGTGCAGGACGGCAAGAAGCTGTACGAGACCTCGTGCATCACCTGCCACGGCAAGAACCTCGATGGCGTCGCCGACCGCGGTCCGTCGCTGATCGGCGTCGGCGACGCGGCTGTGTACTTCCAGGTGTCCACGGGCCGTATGCCCGCTGCACGCGGTGAGGCCCAGGCCGCCCGCAAGCCGGGCAAGTTCACCGAGCAGCAGATCGACCAGCTGGGCGCATACGTCCAGTCGGTCGGCGGCGGCCCCAGCGTCGTCTACGAGCACAACCCGGACGGCACCGTGAAGACCGATTCCAACGGTTATCCGGTGATCGCCCAGGCCTCGCTGCGTGAAGGTGCCAACATCGCCCAGGGCGGCGAGTTGTTCCGACTGAACTGCGCCTCGTGTCACAACTTCACCGGTCGTGGCGGAGCGCTGTCCGGCGGTAAGTACGCTCCCCCACTGGACAAGCCGAACGAGCAGCAGATCTACACGGCGATGCTGACCGGTCCGCAGAACATGCCCAAGTTCTCCGACCGCCAGCTCACCCCGGAGGAAAAGCGCGACATCATCGGATACGTCAAGTATGCGACGACCTCCAATTCGCAAGGCGGCTATGACCTCGGCGGCTTCGGCCCGGCGTCCGAGGGCATGGCGATCTGGGTAGTTGGTGTGGTGGCCGTCGTTGCCATCGCTATGTGGATGGGATCACGTACATGAGCGCGGGTAATGACCCGAACGAGCCGACACAGGAAGAGCTCGAGAACATGAGCCGCGACGAGCTGGTCAAGCTCGGCGCCAAGCTCGACGGAGTCGACATCGTGTACCGCCGGGAGCGTTTCCCGGTCCCCGGTACCAAGGCAGAGAAGCGGGCCGAGCGCGTCGTCGCGTTCTGGCTGGCTTTGGCCGGTGTCACCGGTCTGGCCTTCTTCGGTGTCTTCATCTGGTGGCCGTGGAAGTACCAAGGCCCCGGCGACAAGCACTACTGGCTGTACACGCTGTACACGCCGCTGGCCGGCGTGCTGTTCGGCATCTCGATCCTCGCGATCGGTGTCGCGGTCGTGCAGTTCACCCGTCGCTTCATCCCCGAAGAGATCTCGGTGCAGGACCGCCATGACGGCGGTTCCAGCGCGGTCGACAAGGCCACGTTCGGCGCTCTGACCTCGGATGCGCTCCAGACATCGACCCTGCCGCGCCGCAAGATGATCATGGCGACCGGTGGTTTCGCGCTCGGCGCGTTCGCTCTGGCCGGTATCACCGCCTTCCTCTCGGGATTCATCAAGAACCCGTGGGCCAAGGGCAAGAACTCCGATCTGTGGCACACCGGTTGGTCGCCGATCTACAACGATCCGCAGACCCCCAACGAGACGGTCTTCGTCCGTCGCGACACCGGCAACCCATACCAGGTCGAGCTGGTCAAGCCGGAGGATCTCGATGCCGGCGCGATGGAGACCGTCTTCCCATGGCGCGTTTCGGACGGCCTGGGCGAGACCGAGGAGTCGCGCGAGAAGCTGCTTGAAGGCCTGCGTCTGGTGCGTAACCCGGTCATGCTGTTCCGCTTCCGTCCCGAGGACACCTCGCGGGTGGTCAAGCGCAAGGGCCAGGAGAGCTTCAACTACGGCGACTACTTCGCCTTCACCAAGGTGTGCTCGCACCTGGGTTGCCCGACATCGCTGTACGAGCAGCAGACGCACCGCGTCCTGTGCCCGTGTCACCAATCGCAGTTCAATGCGCTCGAGTACTGCCGGCCGGTCTTCGGCCCCGCAGCCCGCGCGCTGGCACAGCTGCCGATCTCGGTGAACCAACAGGGCTACCTGGTGGCCAACGGTGACTTCATCGAGCCCGTCGGACCCGCGTTCTGGGAGCGCGGCCAGGGCAAGAACAAGACCCCCGGTACACGACCCGGTTCGGAGGGACAGTCATGAGCCTCATCGTGAAGCAGGCAGAAGAAGTCGACGCGCGCTACCACGCCGCGGCCGGCCTTCGGCGCCAGATCAACAAGGTCTTCCCGACTCACTGGTCGTTCTTGCTCGGCGAGGTCGCCCTCTACAGCTTCGTCATCCTGTTGCTGTCGGGTGTGTACCTGACCTTCTTCTTCGATCCGTCGATGTCCGAGGTCATCTACAACGGTTCGTACGAGCCGCTGCGTGGCGTCTCCATGACGCGCGCGTTCGAGAGCTCGCTGGACATCAGCTTCGAGGTCCGTGGCGGCCTGGTCATCCGCCAGCTGCACCACTGGGCCGCGCTGCTGTTCGCCGCGTCGATCATCATCCACATGCTGCGCATCTTCTTCACCGGTGCGTTCCGGCGTCCGCGTGAAGCCAACTGGGTGATCGGTTGCTTCATCCTGGTCATCGCGATGTTCGAGGGCTTCTTCGGCTATTCGCTGCCGGACGACCTGCTGTCGGGCACGGGTGTTCGCGCGGCCATGTCGGGTATCACCACCGGTATTCCGGTCATCGGCACCTGGATCCACTGGGCGCTATTCGACGGCGACTTCCCGGGCCACGTGATCATCCCACGCCTGTATGTGCTGCACATCCTGCTGTTCCCCGGCATCTTGCTGGCCCTGATCGGCGCTCACCTGGCGCTGGTCTGGTATCAGAAACACACGCAGTTCCCTGGCCCCGGCCGTACCGAGAAGAACGTGGTCGGCGTGCGGATCATGCCGGTGTTCGCCCTGAAGGCCGGCGCATTCTTCGCCATCGTGTTCGGCATACTCGCGATCTTCTCCGGCGTCTTCCAGATCAACCCGATCTGGGCCATCGGCCCTTACAACCCGGCACACATCTCGGCGGGCTCGCAGCCCGACTTCTACATGATGTGGACGGACGGCCTGTTGCGTCTGGTTCCGGACTGGGAGCTGTACTTCGGCAACGCGTACATGATCCCGGCCGTGTTCTGGGCCGTCCTGATCCTGTCGTGCATCTTCGGCCTCATGTTCACCTGGCCGTTCATCGAGAAAAAGCTGACCGGCGACCACGCGCACCACAACCTGCTGCAGCGTCCGCGTGACGTTCCCGTGCGCACCGCGGTGGGTGCGACCGGCCTGTTCGTCTACATCCTGCTGACGCTGATGTGCATGAACGACCTGATCGCGCTGAAGTTCCACGTCTCGCTGAACGCGACCACCTGGTTCGGCCGCATCTCGTTGCTGGTCGGCCCGCCGCTGATCTACTTCATCACCTACCGGTGGGCCCTGGCTCTGCAGCGCAGCGACCGTGCGGTGCTGGAGCATGGCATCGAGACCGGCATCATCAAGCGTCTTCCGCATGGTGAGTTCATCGAGATGCATCAGCCCCTCGGCCCCGTCGACGACCACGGACACCCGATTCCGTTGCCGTACGAGGGCGCCAGGATTCCGAAGCGAATGAACAAGCTCGGATCGGCCGGAGCGCCCGGCACCGGCTCGTTCCTGATCGCGGACTCTCCCGAAGACCAGGCGACCAACGCCCGGTTGGCCAAGGAGGCGCACGCCGAGGAGCACAAGGCCCTGGAGGCCGTCCAGGCTCGCGGCGGTGGTCCCGCCGAAGACTGAGGCAAAGAACCAAACTGCGGCCCCGCACCGAAAGGTGCGGGGCCGCAGTTGTATTCGGTGGCTTCACTCGACCACTCCCCTACCCCGCCGCGCGGCGGTTACGGTTACACGTCGCTGATTGCACCGAGAACACGCATGAATGCAGTCGCCTCCGTCTGCGTGAGTTCGCCGACCGCTTTCCGTAACGGCCCCAGCACCGGCGCGAAGAACGCCTCACCCATCCGTTTCGCAGACGATGTCACCCGTAGGCAGGTTCGGCGTCGATCATTCTCGTCTGCCACTCGAGTCACGTGTCCGGCCGACACCAGACGATCGACAAGAGCCGTGGTCGACGCGGGGCTGATCTGAATCTGTACGCCCAGCCAACCCGGCGTCGCCGTCGTCCCCTCGCGCTCAGCGTCGAGCAGCGCCACGAGCGCGCGAACATCGGTGGGATGCAGACCTTTCGCGTCGCCGAAGTCCACCACCTGACGGTGATAGTCGAAGGCGAACCGCCGTAGCGCATGAATCAGCCGATCTGGATCCTCCACCTTGACGACGATATCCGAAAATGTTTCGATAGTCGAATATTTCGACTATCGAAAGGACTGGCATGCCTCAGCTCTCCGTCGACGACTACCTCCATAGCCCGGTCGGCGTCGAATTCGACAGGCGCTATGCCACTGCGTGGTCGGCCTGCGAAGTCGACCACATCACCACGGTCATCGAGTCACGATGGGCGCGAACACATGTCACTGTCACCGGTGATCCCGGCGCCGATCCCATCGTGCTGCTGCCCGGGGCCGGTGCCACGTCGGCCGCGTGGGCACGCGCCATGGGTTGCCTGACGCGCACTGGGCACCGGGTCATTGCACCCGACCTTCCCGGGGACCCCGGCCTGAGCGTCCGCTACGCCTCATTGGCAGCGCTCCCCGACCTCTACGCCTGGCTGGACGACCTGCTCACGCAGATGGAGGCCGACAGTGCCGGGATCGTCGGCCATTCCTACGGCGCGATGGTGGCGACTGGGTACGTTCTCACTCACCCCGATCGCAACGCGAAATTGATTCTCCTGGAACCCAATTCGGTGTTCGCGCCGATCTCCGTCCGGGCTGCGATACGTGCGGCTCCGCTTCTAGCCAGACCGTCCGCGCGCCGACTGCGAGCCTTCTACGAGTGGGAGTCGCGCGGCGCCGCGTTCGATCCCGGCTGGATCCAGCTCGTGGAGTACGCCGCCGATTCATTCCCCGCTCGCCGCCCGCTGGTTCCGCGGCGGCTGGACGTCACGCGTCTGAACGCATTGGGGCGGTCGGTGTCGGTGCTGCTGGCCGAGAACAGCCGCTATCACGACGCCGGCAAGGTGCGGACCCGAATTCTCAACGCGCTGCCCGACGCCGATGTCACGACGATCGGCGCATCGCATCACATGCTGCCGCTTCAGCCCGCAGCGAAGGTCAACAACGCAATCCTGGCCGCGCTCGGCGGCTAGCGCTCGGTCACCAGACGTCGCCGATGCGCCAATCGGCGGTCAGGTCGGTATCGAGATCTACTGCGACCGAGCTGGTCTCGTAGATCATCACGGCGCCGCGGTCGTCGTCGGTCGCGACGATGCCGTCTGGCGTCAGCGCCCAGAGCGGCCCCCGCCATACCTGCCAGCCGGCCCGCCGGTACACCGGCAGGCCCTGCTCGGTGGCGCAGAGGGCGCCGAAATCGTACGAGCGCGTGATGATGTCATTGATATCCGCGATCATTGACGACGCCAGCCCCTGACCGCGGGCAGCGGGGTCGACGGCGACACCTTCGATGTAGCCGACTCGATGCGGCGTCCGGTGCGGCCCCACCATGAGGTGGCGCTGCACAATGCACGAGTGGCCGAGGAGCACGCCATCGTCGTCCTCGGCGATGATATGCAGCCCACCGAGCCCGTGGTCCCAATCGGCGTCGGTGAATCCCTCGACGAACACCGATGCAAGATATCCCCGCAGGAGCTCACGCTCCTGCGGGGATATCTCGGATGTATGAACTCGTCTGAGTATCAGTGCTTCTCGGGTCCGGTGTGGTACTCGAAGACCAGGCCGCTGACCGCGGCCACGACGAACACTGCCGCGACGGCGACCAACCAGAAGTTGGACATCGCGAAGGCAACTGCCAGGACGGCGGCGCCGAACGCGATCACGATCGGCCACCAACTGCCCGGGCTGAAGAACCCCAGCTCGCCGGAGCCATCGCTGATCTCGGCCTCCTCGTAGTCCTCCGGCCGGATGTCGACGCGACGCGCGACGAACCGGAAGTAGGTGCCGATGATGAGCATCAGTCCGCCGGTCATCACCATCGCGGTGACGCCGACCCACTCGACATGCTTGCTGGACAGGCCGGTGCAGACTCCGTAGCCGATCGAGCACACGAACATGAAGACGGTCAATACCTCGAAAAGTCGTGCTTCAAGCTTCATCGCTGAATACTCCTACCGCTTCGCCGTCGGAACAGTGTCGGGTACCTGCTCGCCACGACGCGTGTCGAACGGGTGCGTGGTGGTCGCGTACGGGGCCTGACCGATCGCCTGCAGAGCCTGCGCGTTGGTCGCGTCCGGATGGTCCTGGCGGAACTTGAGGTACGTCTCGAAGTCCTGCCAGCTGACGGCGCGAACCTCGAAGTTCATCATCGAGTGGTAGGTACCGCACATCTCGGCGCAGCGGCCGACGAACGCGCCTTCCTTCTCGATCGAGCTGATCTGGAAGCGGTTGTCCGTGTGGTTCTGCTTCGGGAACGGCATGACGTCGCGCTTGAAGAGGAACGACGGCACCCAGAAGGAGTGAACGACGTCCGCCGATGCGATGTCGAACTCGATCCGCTTGCCGACCGGGAGCACCAGCACGGGGATCTCAGCCGAGGTTCCGACCGTCTCGATCTTGTCGAACTTCAGGTAGTCGCGGATCTCATCCGAGCGGCCGTTGTCAGGCTCCGGATGCTCCTTCTGGTAGTCGGCTTCTTCGGCGTTGTGCGCGGCCGGCACCTCGAACGGATTGCCGTCGTGGTCAAAGCCGTTGTACGGGCCCGAATCCAGTCGCACCTGGTTGTAGCCGAACTTCCAGTTCCACTGGAAGGCAGTGACATCCACCGTCACAACCGGGTCGGCCTTCTTTGCCTCGACCTTGTTCTGCACGATGATCGTGAAGTAGAAGAGCACCGCGATCGCCACGAAAGGAATTGCGGTGTAGATCAATTCGAGCGGCACGTTGTAGGCGGTCTGCCGCGGGAAGTCCGGAGAGTCGGCCTTCTTGCGGTGGAACGTGATGGTCCAGAACACCAGGCCCCAGACGATGACGCCCATGACCAGGGCGGCGATGACCGACCAGGTCCACAGGTGCTGCATGTCCTTGGCCTCCGGGGTGATCCCCTCCGGCCAGCCGAAGCGCATGGCTTCCTGAGCGCTACATCCCGACATCAACAGAGCAGCAAAACCGAGCGCGGCAACCGCACCGAGCTGCTTGAGCCTGCGGCTCTTGCGCGACGGGCCTTTGTTCGACCTGGGTGCCCGCGTCGATGCCACCGCATCACCGTGTGCCAATTTCACGCCTTCCTGCCTGGTAAACCACGCAAACCTGCCGCCTGACCGCACCTGTCCACCGACGTCGGTCAGCAGACGCCAGCACAGTCGTGGCCATGTACTACGCAGCGTAGACCAAACGACGCACAGAATTGTGCCCGGGTCCCCACACCTGATGCCGTGTCCCGCACCGCAGGCGACAGTGCTTCGACGGCACCCGTGCGGCATACTCGCGTCGAACCATTTCTGAGCGGAAACGAGGCGATTCGGGCGTGTGTGGGCTGCTGGGACTGTTGACTGCCGATGGATCGGCAGCTGATGCGGTAGAGGCCGTCTCGGCCGCATCGCACTGCATGCGCCATCGCGGTCCGGACGACCCGGGCACCTGGAATGACGCGGACATCGTCCTCGGCTTCAATCGCCTGTCCATCATCGATATCGAGCACTCCCATCAGCCATTGCGATGGGGACCGCCGGACAACCCGGACCGTTACGCGCTGGTCTTCAACGGCGAGATCTACAACTACCTCGAGCTGCGCGAGCAGCTGGCCGCCGAAGAAGGCGCCCAGTTCCATACCGAGGGCGACGGCGAGGCGGCGGTCGCCGCATTCCATCACTGGGGCCCGGACGGCGTGCGCCGACTGCGTGGCATGTTCGCGATCGCGATCTGGGACACCCAGGAGCGCAGCCTGTTCCTGGCGCGCGATCCGTTCGGCATCAAGCCGATGTTCCTGGCCCATGGTCCGCGCGGCCTCGCGTTCGGCAGCGAGAAGAAGAGCCTGCTGGAGCTGCTCGGCCTTCTCGAGATCCCCGCCGACCTCAGCGAGCGGGCCACCGAGCACTACACGGTCCTGCAGTACGTCCCCGAGCCCGAGACCCTGCATGCCGGCATCACCCGGCTCGAGTCGGGAAGCTACGCAACGCTCACCCCGGGTGCGCCGCCACAGTTCTATCGGTACTTCAACCCGCAGTTCCCGGTGCGTCCGTTCACCGTCGACGGCGCCCAGAACCGCTATGACGAGATCGCAAACGCGCTGCGCGACTCGGTCGCCAAGCACATGCGCGCTGACGTCACGGTCGGATCGTTCCTGTCCGGCGGCATCGACTCGACTGCCATTGCGGCGCTGGCCATTCAGCACAATCCGGATCTGCTGACCTTCACCTCGGCGTTCGAGCGCGAGGGCTACTCGGAGGCCGATGTCGCCGCCGAGACCGCCGCAGCGATCGGCGCCAAGCATTTCATCCGGACGGTGAGCCCCGAGGAATTCGCCGCCGCGATCCCCGAAATCGTCTGGTACCTCGACGATCCGGTGGCCGACCCGGCTCTGGTGCCGCTGTACTTCGTGGCGATGGAGGCCCGCAAGCACGTCAAGGTAGTGCTGTCCGGCGAGGGCGCCGACGAGCTGTTCGGTGGCTACACGATCTACAAGGAACCGTTGTCGCTCAAGCCGTTCGACAGGATGCCGGCCGGAATGCGTCGCTTCGCCGGCAGGGTTTCCGACCGGATCCCCGAGGGCAAACGCGGCAAGAGCCTGCTGCACCGCGGATCGCTGACGCTCGAGGACCGGTACTACGGCAACGCTCGCAGCTTCGATGACGCCCGCCTGCAGGCCGTGCTCCGTGACTACCGTCCGGAGTGGACCCACACCGATGTCACAGCACCGATCTACGCGATGAGCCAAGGCTGGGACCCGGTCGCCCGCATGCAGCACCTGGACCTGTTCACCTGGCTGCGCGGCGACATTCTGGTGAAGGCCGACAAGATCACCATGGCGAACTCGTTGGAACTGCGCGTGCCGTTCCTCGACTCCGAGGTCTTCAACGTCGCGCAGGCGCTGCCGACCGACCAGAAAATCGCAAACGGCACCACCAAGTACGCCCTGCGCCGCGCACTGGAGCAGATCGTCCCCGGGCACGTACTGCATCGCAAGAAGCTGGGCTTCCCTGTGCCACTACGGCATTGGCTGGCCGGCGATGAGCTGTACGACTGGGCCGCGGGCATCATTGCGAACTCGCAGACCGACCACATCTTCGACAAGTCGGCCGTGTCGGCGATGCTCGCCGAACATCGCGCCGGCACCGTCGACAACAGCCGCCGACTGTGGACGGTGCTGGTCTACATGATCTGGCACGGCATCTTCGTCGAGAACTCGATCGTGCCGAACATCCAAGACCGCAGCTACCCCGTCCGGCTGTAGCCGGACGGGTAGCCGCGGCACCGCACGGCCGTGGCGATCCCTAGAGGATCGCCGCGATCTCGGTCGCCGCCTCGTCGCCATACGCGCCGGCGAGTCGGCTGCGCACCTCGACGACATCCCACGACCAGGTCTGCGTCCCAACGGTTTCCAGCACCAGGACCGCGACCATCGAGCCGAGCTGCGCGGCGCGCTCGTACGACAGCCCCGCTCCCAGTCCGATCAGGGAGCCGGCGCGGAATCCGTCGCCGACACCGGTGGGGTCGACCCGCCCGTTCTCCGGGACGACGCCGACGTGGATCCGCGCTCCGTCCCGGTCGACGATTTCCACGCCGTCCTTGCCGAGGGTCGTGACGCGAACACCGACCTGCGCCGCGACTTCGGCGTCGGACAGGCCCGACTTCTGCTTGAGCAGCCCGTACTCGTATTCGTTGGTGAACAGGTATGCCGCGCCCTCGATGAGGTCGCGAACCTGGTCGCCGTCCAGACGCGCCAGCTGCTGCGACGGGTCCGCGGCGAAGGGCAGATCGAGCTCGCGGCAGCGGCGGCTGTGCACGGCCATCGCTTCGGGATCGTCGGCGCCGATCAGCACCAGTTCGGGACGACCGTGCTCGGCCGCCAGGTCGGTCAGCGAGATATCGCGCGCCTCGGTCATCGCCCCGGCGTAGAAACTCGCCAGCTGCGCCATCTCATCGTCGGTGGTGCACATGAAACGGGCGGTCTGCTGGGTCTGCGAGACCCGCACTCCGGAGCAGTCGACGCCATGCGACTCCAGCCAGGCGCGGTACTCACCGAAGTCCGCACCCACCGCGCCGACCAGTATCGGCGAGCCGCCCAGCACACCCATCGCGAACGCGATGTTGCCGCCCACCCCACCGCGGCGGATCACCAGGTCCTCCACCAGGAAGCTCAGCGAGATGTGATCGAGCTGCTCGGCGACGAGCTGTTCGGAGAACTTGCCGGGGAACTTCATCAGATGGTCGGTCGCGATCGAGCCGCAGATGGCGATGGTCACGAGGATTCCCTTTCGGAAGGCAGCAACAAACTACAGGCATAGAAACGGGCCGCCCCCGAAATTCGGAGACGGCCCGTCGATACTAGAAGAGCGTGTCAGTTGAACGAATCGCCGCAGGCGCAGCTGCCGGTCGCGTTCGGGTTATCGATGGTGAAGCCCTGCTTCTCGATGGTGTCGACGAAGTCGATCGTCGCGCCCTGCACGTACGGTGCGCTCATCCGATCGACGGCCAGCTTGACGCCGCCGAAGTCTTGAGTGAGGTCACCGTCGAGGCTGCGATCGTCGAAAAACAGCTGGTAACGCAAACCCGCGCAGCCGCCGGGCTGGACCGCGATCCGCAGCGCCAGGTCGTCGCGGCCCTCCTGGTCGAGCAGGGTCTTGGCCTTGGCCGCCGCCGACTCGCTCAGGGTGACGCCGGTAGCGCCAATCTCGGTAGTCGTGGTGTCGGACTCGTTCTGCACGGTCATTGAGGGTCTCCCATCTGTGGTGTCCTGCGGCCGATCATGAGCCCACAGAACACAGGTACGTCTGCTGCAACGGTACTCCAGCCGGGCCTATTCCCGCCTATCCGGCATCGAACCGCCGGGTTGCCGCTCCTCGCTGACCGTGTGCGGACGAGAGTTGTCGCGGCGGCTCGCGACGATCGTCGACACCAGCGAGAGCACTGCGAGCACGGCCACGACGATGTTGAGCGTCAAGCCGGCGGCATACAGACCCCACTCGGTGGCCGCGAAACCCTGGCCGACCACCGGGAACGAGATCGCGAGATAAGCGACGACGAAGAAGGCCGACGTGACTTCGGCGCGCTTGTCCGTCGGCGTCACCTCGACGAGTGCGGCGAGCCCCTTGCTGAATGAGAGACCTTGTCCGACACCCACGATCACCGCTCCCGCGACCATCAGCCAGATCGATCGCAGCGCCAACGCGCCGATGAGGACGACCATGCCGACGACGAGGGTCGCGCAGCCGGCGATCAGGGCGCGATCGGTGGCGAGCGTGCGTCCGGCGAGCTGACTGGCCGCCGAGCAGACGAACACCGCCGCGACCAGGCAGCCGATCGCGGCGTGGTTGTCGACTCCGAGGATCTCCGACAAGAAGGATGGCGCGACGGCGCTGAACGAGCCCATCACGGCGAAGCCTGCGGCCGCGGCGATCGAGGTGCGCAGGAACACTCCGCGCACTCCATCGGGGATCGCGAGCGGTTGGATCGACAATCGCCCCGAGGTGACCGCGACCGGTTCGGTGATGAACCAGGTGCCGATGCCGGCCGCGGCGAGCAGAACCAGGTCGACGACGAAAGGCGTATGCAGCGGCACGGGACCGTATTCGGCGAGGAAGCCGGCGACCAGCGGCCCCAGCCCGAGCCCGCCGATGTTTGCGGCGGTCGCGACGGCCGGGGCACGGTGACGCCAGGACGCCGGGGCGAGCTCGATCACGGCCGCCGTCGCCGTACCCGCGTAGATGCCCGCCGCCACCCCGGACAGGACTCGGCCGATTATCAGCTGCCAGACCGGCCCGGCGGTGACGAATACCAGCGCGCTCGCCAGTGACAAGACGATCCCGGCGAGCAGCAACGGGCGTCGGCCCACCACATCCGACCAGCGCCCGCAGATGATCAACGCCGCCACCACGCCGGCCGCATAGACCGCGAAGATGATCGTCGTGGTCAGCACGCCGAAGTCGAGCTTGGCGGAGTACAGCGCGTACAGCGGCGTCGGAATCGTCGTGCTCGCCATCACCACGGTGAATGCGAACACAACTACCGCAAACGCTGCCCGCGAGCTCATGTGATCACGGTAGTCAGCGGCAGACGAATGCCACCTCGATCACGCCGCAACGAGATCACCATGCGGTAGCAACTCGCCGGGCCAGCTCCTCCAGATGCGGTCCCGCCTCAGCCATCGCCGCCGCGACCGACCCGGCCGATTCGACCAGACTGTGCGCCTCGGCGATCCCGGCCGACGTCAGTTCGTCGCCGGTCAATGCCACCTGGCCGACCAGCGCTACCACCGGAATGCCATGGCCGGTCAATGCCGCGATCACCTTGCCTTGCAGTGTCTGGCGATCCAATCGGCCCTCCCCGGTGAGAATCAGGTCGGCGCGGGCCATCGCCCGGTCCAGCCCGGTGAGGTCCGCAACGATCGACGCACCGGGCACGATGCGGCCCCCCAGCGCGAGCAGCGCCGCTCCGGTTCCGCCGGCGGCTCCGCCGCCGGGCCGCTCGGCCACCGGATCCGGATCCCCGGAAAGTTGCTGCAGCTCCTGGGCCCACTGGTCCAACCGCGCCGCCAGCGCCACCACCATGTCGGCATCGGCCCCTTTCTGCGGGGCGAAAACGGCCGCGGCGCCCAGCGGACCACCCAGCGGGTTTGCGACGTCGGTCGCGGCCACCAGGTCGATACCGCCGAACCGTGACCGCACTGCGTCGACCCCACCCAGCGCGTCGACCATCCCGCGGCCGCCGTCGGTGGTGGCGCTGCCGCCCAATCCGACCACGACACGCCGCGCACCGGCCGCCAGCGCCACATCGATCAGCTCTCCGATACCGAAAGTCGTTGCCTCCCAGGCTGTCTGCGGCGTGGGGGCGACCAGGTGCAGTCCACAGGCCTGTGCCGATTCGAGATAGGCGGTCCGTGAACCGGCATCCCACAGCCATTGCGCGCTCGTCGGCGCACCGAGTGGACCGGTGACGGTGGCCTCGCGCACCGCACCGACCGCCGTCGCCAGAGTGTCGACGAATCCCGGACCGCCGTCGGACTGCGGCGCAAGCACCATCTCGTCGGCAGGGCGCGCCGCCGACCAGCCGCTCGCGATCCGGCGGGCGGCCTGTGCGGCGGTCAACGTGTCGCCGAACGAGTCCGGGGCGACCACGACCGAGAGCGGGTCGCGATGCATTCACGCAGTGTAAGGACGACGACCCGAGACCGCCCGACGAGCGCGGCGCGCGGGCCCGGGGCGGTCGCTCGTCGCAGTCCAATAAGCTGGGGTGGTGAAGTTGCCCTGGCAGAAGGATGAGGACGGCGCGTCCACCGACGCGGCCGTGGACATCGCCGACGTCCCCGCCGATCCCGAACCCGACAAGCCGTCGGCATTTACCGAGGGCAAGGGCCGTCCGACGCCCAAGCGTCGCGACGCCGAGGGCAGGCGCCGCGGCCCGATTGCGCCCGCCCCGCAGACCCGCGCCGAGGCCCGGGCCCGCAAGAAGGAGCTCAAAAAGGCGAGCAAGGCGTCCGGGCTCTCCAAGGAGCAGAAGAAGGAGCTCGGCGACAAACGCCGACAGGCCCGCGTCGACTCGCGTGAACGGATGATGGCCGGCGAGGAGAAATACCTGCTCCCCCGTGACCAGGGCGAGGTACGCAGATATGTCCGCAATCTGGTCGATTCGCGTCGCAACTTCGCCGGCTTGTTCATGCCGTTCGCAATCGTGCTGATCGTGGTGATGTTCGTGCCGGCGCTCGCCGGATGGGTGACCATCGGCATGCTGATCTTCGCGGTGTTCTGTGCGGCCGACTCGATTTACCTGGGGCGGATGGTGAACAAGCGAGTGCTCGAACGATTCCCGAAGTCCACCGACGGCGGCTGGAAGCTGGGTTGGTACTGCTTCACTCGCGCCATGCAGATGCGCCGTATGCGCGCGCCCCGGCCCCAGGTCAAGCCCGGCGAAGCGGTCTGACGCGTGCGAACGCTGGTGCTGGGCGGCATCCGCTCGGGCAAGTCGGCGCACGCCGAATCCCTCCTGAGTGGGCCCGGCCCATCGGGGACTGTCCGCTACATCGCAACCGCGCAGGCCCCGGCAACGGGGGATCCCGAGTGGGCGGGTCGCATCGAGCAGCATCGCAGTCGACGCCCCGCCGCTTGGACGACCGTCGAGACGAGTGATCTCGCGACAGCCCTGCGCACCGACACCTCCGCCACATTGATCGATGATCTCGGCGGCTGGGTGAGTGCCGTCTTCGACGATGCCGGCGCCTGGGAGAACGATGAATTCGATTTCGGCCGCCACATCGCCGAATTGAACTCGGCCGTCGGCGAATTCGATGGCGAGCTGGTGATCGTCAGCGCCGAGGTCGGGCTCTCCTTGGTGGCACCGACCCCCGCCGGCCGACGTTTCCAGGATGCCCTCGGAGCGGCCAATCAAGCGATTGCCGCGGTCTGCGACCAGGTGATCCTGGTGGTCGCCGGGCGGGCCGTGACGATCAGCTCCGGAACGATCGGCTCCGGATCACCGTCCGCCGCCGCCGATTCCGGCGTGGCACCCGCTGCCGCGCCGGCCACCGCGGTCGCTGCGGTGCCCAGCCGGCGCGCGGACGATATCTCCGGCGCGGAGCGGTTCGATCCGATTCCGGCACCGGATCAGACCGTGCTGGCCGCCGCCCAGGAGCGCCAGTTGCAGCTGACCAAGCCGCCCGGCGCGCTGGGCCGGCTGGAAGACATCGCGAACTGGATCGCCTCCTGCCAGGGCACCTGTCCCCCACAGCAATTCGACCAGCCGACGGTCGTGATATTCGCCGGTGACCACGGCGTCGCGGCCTCGGGGGTTTCGGCGTTCCCATCCGAGGTCACCGCGCAGATGGTGGCGAACTTCGCCGCCGGCGGCGCGGCGGTCAATGTGCTGGCCCGCCGCGCCGGCGCAACGGTGCGGGTCGAGGATCTCTCCGTGGCCTCAGATACCGATCCATCGTTGTCCCGCTACAAGATTCGCAAGTCCAGCGGCAATCTCGCCGTCGAGGATGCGCTGTCGAAGGAAGAAGTGCTGCGGGCCATCGCCGCCGGCCGGGCGATCGCCGACGAGCAGATCGATTCGGGCGCAGATCTTCTCATCGCGGGTGAGATGGGTATCGGCAACACGACGCCGGCCGCCATCATCATCGGCCTGATCACCAACAACGAGCCCGTGACCGTGGTCGGGCGCGGCACCGGCATCGACGACGCCGGCTGGGCCCGCAAGACCGCCGCGGTCCGCGACGGCATGCGCCGTGCCCGCCCCACCTATCGGATCCCCACACAGCTGCTGCAGCGCGTGGGCGGCGCCGATATCGCAGCGATGGCTGGCTTCCTCGCGCAGGCGTCGTTGCGCCGCACTCCGGTGATACTGGACGGCGTGGTCGTCACGGCCGCGGCGCTGGTCGCACAAGATCTGGCGCCCAACGCTTCTCGCTGGTGGCTGGCCGGACATCGCTCCGCTGAACCGGCACACCGGATGGCGTTGTCCTATCTGGAGCTCGAGCCGGTCCTCGAAATGTCGATGCGGCTCGGCGAAGGCAGCGGGGCACTCACCGCGCTGCCGATCGTTCAGGCCGCCGTCGCCACCCTGGGCGGGATGGCCACCTTCGGTGACGCCGGAGTGAGCGACGCCGCATCATCCTCCGAGGACTAGTCCGATGACGAGTCCGCTCCGCGCCGTCTGGCTGGCGACCTCGTGGCTGACCATCGTGCCAGTGCCGCAACCGAAGTCGGCGCCAACGCGGCGTGACGGCGGCGCCGCGTTGGCGGCCACCCCGGTGGTCGGCATCGGACTGGGCGCTGCACTTGCCGCGGTCGCCTACGGACTGTCGCACACGGATCTCCCGAATCTGCTGATCGGACTGCTGCTCGTCGCGATCGCCGCAGCGTTGACCCGCGGCATGCATCTCGACGGCCTGGCCGACACCGCCGACGGCCTCGGCTGTTTCGGACCGCCGGAGCGGGCACAGCAGGTCATGCGCGAAGGCTCGGTCGGGCCGTTCGGCGCCGCGACGCTGGTGCTGGTCATCGCGATTCAGGCGACCGGATTCGCAGCGCTCACCGAGAACCAGCATTGGCTGCAGCTCGGCTATGCCGTCGTGGTCGGCCGGGCAGCGGCCGTCCTCACCGCGCGTGCGTCACTGAAACCGTTCAGCGACAACGGTTTCGGCGCACTGGTGATCGGCACCCAATGCATCTCGGCTGCGTTGTGGGCGACAATAGCGATCGCCGCAGGCGCGATGATCGACCTCGATCAACCGTGGCGCGGCCCGGTGGTCGCCGCGGTCGTGTTCGTCATCGTATGGTTCTTCGGCGCCCACTGCGCCCGAAGGTTCAACGGACTATCCGGCGACACGCTGGGCGCGACAATCGAAATCGCCACCGCGGCAACAGTTATCGGGCTACTGTTCTAGCGGCTGTACAGATCCGTCATCCACCCGTGGGTGTCGGCGAAGGTGCCGCGCTGAATACCAGTGAGGGTGTCGCGCAGCGCCATCGTCACCGCGCCGGGCTCACCGTCTGCGATCGTGTACTCGCCGTCGGCACCCTTGACCCGGCCGACCGGGGTGATGACCGCGGCGGTTCCGCAGGCGAATACCTCGGTGATCTCGCCCGACGCGGCACCCTCCCGCAGTTCGGTTGTGCTGATCTTGCGTTCGGAGACACCGAAGCCGGCGTCCGCCGCCAACTGCAGCAACGATTCCCGGGTGATACCGGGCAGCAAGGACCCTGACAGCTCCGGGGTGACCAGGCGGGCATCGGCGCCGGAGCCGAACACGAAGAACAGGTTCATCCCGCCCATCTCTTCGATGTAGGTGCGCTCGATCGCGTCGAGCCAGACGACCTGATCGCAGCCCTCTTCGGCGGCCTGCTGCTGCGCCAGCAGCGAGGCCGCGTAGTTGCCGCCGAACTTGGCCGCGCCCGTGCCACCGGGGGCCGCGCGCACGTATTCCGTCGACAGCCACACGCTGACCGGCTTCACTCCGCCGGAGAAGTAGGCGCCGGCCGGTGAGGCGATCAGGATGTAGCGGTACGACTTGGCCGGACGCACGCCGAGTCCGGCTTCGGTGGCGAACATGAAGGGCCGCATGTACAGCGAGGCCTCGCTGCCCCCGTCGGGCACCCATTCGTTGTCGGCGTCCAGCAGAGCGCGCAGCGATTCCAGAAACAGCTCGTCGGGCAGCGGCGGCATGGCCAGCCGCTCGGCCGAGCGGCGCATGCGGGTGGCGTTGGCCTCCGGCCGGAAGCTGGCGATCGCGCCGCTGGGCTGCCGGTAGGCCTTGAGACCTTCGAAGATCTCCTGCGCGTAGTGCAGCACCATCGCCGACGGATCGAGTGCGATCGGGCCGTACGGGGTGACCTTCGCCGAATGCCAGCCGCGATCGGCGTCGAAATCGATGCTCACCATGTTGTCGGTGAAGTACCGGCCGAAGCCGGGGTTCGCCAGAATCTCGGCCCGCTGTACCTCGGGCACGGGATGCGGGTGCTCGGTACGGGTGAATTCCAACGAGCTCGATGTCATCGGCCCATCGTATCGGTCAAGGACGAGCAGCTCGTGGGCCCCTGACGGAGTCCGCCGGTATCCGGCGGCGGAGTCAGCTGGTGTGCGCGGTGACGAACGGTGGGAGCACGACCTCGCATTCGAGTGCCCGACCACGCACGTCGAGTTCGACGCGGTCGCCCTTGGTCACCCCGGCCGAACTGTCGATCAGCGCGAGCGCGATGCCCTGCTTGAGGGTCGGCGAGAACGTTCCCGACGTGGCCACGCCGATGTCGATGCCGTCACGGCGGACCGCGCAATCGGCCCGCGGCACACCGCGACCCACCGCCTTCAGGCCCCACAGTTTGCGGACCGGGCCGGCCTCCTTCTCGGCGAGCAACGCGTCGCGGCCGAAGAACGACTCCTTCTTCCAGCCGACCGCCCAGCCGCACCGTGCCTGGACCGGCGTGATGTCGACCGACAGCTCGTGGCCGTGCAGCGGGTACCCCATCTCCGTCCGCAGAGTGTCGCGTGCGCCGAGACCGGCGGGCTGCCCGCCGGCGGCGGTGATCACCGGCAACAGCGCTTCCAGCACGGCGGTGGTCTCGTCCCACGGCGGCAGCAGCTCGTAGCCGTGCTCGCCGGTGTATCCGGTGCGGCAGACCCGCACGGGGATCGCGCGACCGTCGACGACGAGTTCGGCGTCGGCGAACGACATGTATTCCAGCTCGGTGGGCAGGCCCAGCGACGCGAGAACCTCGGCGGACTTGGGCCCCTGCACGGCGAGGACTCCGAAGTCGTTGTGCCGGTTGGTGACCGAGATGCCGGCCGGCGCGACGGCGGCGAGGGTCTCGACGACGGCTGCGGTGTTGGCGGCATTCGGGATCAGGAAGACGTCGTCGTCCGCCACCCAGTAGGCGATCAGGTCGTCGATGACGCCGCCGGATTCGTTGGTGCACAGCGTGTACTGCGCCTTTCCGGCCGTGATCTTCGCCAGATCGTTGGTCAGGCAGGCGTTGACGAAGTCAACCGCTCCGGGCCCGGTGACCGACGCTTTGCCGAGATGGCTGACGTCGAAGACGCCGACCGTGTCGCGCACGGCGGTGTGCTCGGCCACGGTGCCCGCATAGGACACCGGCATATCCCAGCCGCCGAACTCGGCGAAACTGGCACCGAGGGCGCGGTGGAACTCGTCGGCTGGACCCAGGAGCAACGACTCAGACATGCCGAGAACGGTACCTCGCGTGGGGAGCGGCGCGAGCAGGCGGAATCAGCTCACGCCTACTATCGGCACCGGAGTCAATCGGAGAATCCGACCACCATCGACGAGCGGAGCGAGTGTGCGCGACAACCTGATCCCGGACCTGACGGCAGCGACGGGCCTCGAGACCGCCGACGTGCTGGTGATCGGGCTGATCACCGGCGACTCCGCGACGGACGACGCCGATCCGACGCTGGCCATCGGCACCGATCTCCTGTCTGATGCTCAGGCCGAAGCGATCAGCACCGCGCTGACAGCCGTGGGCGCCGAGGGCGCGGATGGCGAAGTCACGCGAATCCCGGCACCGGCCGACCTGCCGGTGCGCGCCGTTCTCGCTGCCGGGCTCGGCGATGCCGACACCCTCGACGCCGATCCGCACCGCCGCGCCGAGAAAGTTCGCCAGGCCGCCGGCAACGCGGCCCGCACGTTGACCGCCGGCGAGTCGGTTGTCAGCACGCTGTCGACGGTCGATCTCGGTGCCGCCGCCGAGGGATTCGCCTTGGGCGCCTATCGCTTCGATGAATTCCAGGCGAAGAAGTCCGAGCCCGTCGGCGCCGTGGCATTGATCTCCGACGATGCCGACGCCGCCGCCACGATCGCACGGTCCGCGGCGATCGCGCGTGCGGTATGTGTCGCGCGTGATTTCGTCAACACCCCGCCGAGCCACCTCTACCCCGACGAATTCGCGACCCGCGCAGCCGATTTGGCCAGTGCGTCAGGTCTCGAGGTGGAGATCCTCGATGACGAGCAGCTCCGCGCCGGCGGTTACGGCGGCATCGTCGGCGTCGGCAAGGGCAGCTCGCGGCCGCCGCGGCTGGTACGCCTCACCTACAGCCCGGACACCTCCGCCAGTCCGAAAACCGTGGCACTGGTCGGCAAGGGCATCACCTTCGACACCGGTGGCATCTCCATCAAACCCGCCGCCGGCATGGAGGCGATGACCTCCGACATGGGCGGCGCGGCCGCCGTCATCGCGGCGACCGTGCTCGCCGCCGATCTGCGACTCCCGGTGCGGGTCACCGCGACCGTCCCGATGGCCGAGAACATGCCGTCGAGCACCGCGCAGCGCCCGGGCGACGTGCTCACCCAGTACGGGGGAACGACCGTAGAGGTGCTCAACACGGACGCCGAAGGCCGACTGATCCTGGCCGACGCCATCGTTCGCGCCTGCGAAGAGCAGCCCGATTACCTGATCGACACCGCCACGCTGACCGGAGCGCAGATGGTCGCCCTCGGCACCCGCACCCCGGGTGTGATGGGCACCGAGGAGTTCCGCGACCGTGTTGCCGCGCTTTCGCGGCAGACCGGTGAGAACGGCTGGGCCATGCCCTTCCCCGAGGAACTGCGCGCCGACCTGAAGTCGCGAGTCGCCGACCTGGCCAACGTCACCAACCACCGGTGGGGCGGAATGTTGTCGGCCGGCATCTTCTTGCGCGAGTTCGTCGCCGACGGAGTGCAGTGGGCGCATGTCGATGTCGCCGGTCCGGCGTTCAATCAGGGCGGCGGTTGGGGCTACACCGGCAAGGGTGGTACGGGCGTTCCGGTCCGCACCATCACGGCCGTACTCGAGGACATCGCCGCCAACGGCTGACGCCCGGAATGACCCGTCCGCTGAACGGGCCTAGCCGTGGCGTGCGGCACATGGCGCCCGAGTAGGGTTTGCGGGGGTGCCGACAAACCGCGCGCGCCCGAGCGTGAACCGGTACAACAGACCTGAACCGGTACACGGACCAGACCGCCACTGAACTAGGAGCCCACACATGGCCTTCTCCGTCAAGATGCCCGAGCTTGGTGAAAGCGTCACCGAGGGCACCGTCACTCGCTGGCTCAAGCAAGAGGGCGACACCGTCGCGGAGGACGAGCCATTGCTGGAGGTCTCGACCGACAAGGTCGACACCGAAATCCCGTCTCCGGCTTCAGGTGTGCTCACCAAGATCGTCGCCCAAGAGGACGACGTCGTGGATGTGGGCGGCGAGCTCGCAGTGATCGGCGAGGCCGGCGAAGCAGCACCGGCTGCCCCCGCCGCGGCTGATGCCGCTGCCCCGGCCGCTCCGGCAGCCGAGCCCGAGCCCGCCCCGGCTGCGGCACCTGCCGCCCCGGCCCCTGCTGCCCCCGCTGCACCGGCGCCGGCCGCGGCAGCGTCGGGCACCGATGTGACGATGCCCGAACTCGGCGAGTCGGTCACCGAAGGCACCGTGACGCGTTGGCTGAAGGCCGTCGGCGACACCATCGCCGAGGACGAGCCACTGCTCGAGGTCTCGACCGACAAGGTCGACACCGAGATCCCTTCTCCCGCAGCAGGTGTGCTGCTGGAGATTTCGGCACCCGAGGATGCCGTCGTCGAGGTCGGCGGCAAGCTCGCCGTCATCGGCGACGCGTCGGCGGCGCCCGCGGCAGCTCCGGCGGCCCCGGCACCTGAGTCGGCCCCCGCACCTTCGGCAGCCGAGCCCGAGCCCGCCCCGGCACCCGCACCCGCACCCGCAGCGACTACCCCTTCCCCGACGCCGCCTGCGGCTACCCCTCCGGCACCCGCGGCCCCGGCGACCGGCGCGGCTGAGCCGAACGATCTGCAGTCGACCCCCTACGTCACCCCCCTGGTCCGCAAACTGGCCGCGGAGAACAACGTCGATCTGGCGACTGTGAAGGGCACGGGCGTCGGCGGCCGCATCCGTAAGCAGGACGTGCTCGCCGCAGCGGCCCCCGCAGCACCCGCCGCCGCTCCGCCTGCAGCAGCGGCACCAGCAGCGCCGGCCGCTGCGGCCAAGGAGATCCGTCCGGAACTGGCGGCCCTGCGCGGCACCACCGCGAAGATCAACCGCATCCGGCAGATCACCGCGCAGAAGACCCGCGAATCGCTGCAGCAGAGCGCGCAGCTGACGCAGGTGTTCGAGGTCGACATGACGAAGATCGCCGGGCTGCGGACCGCCGCCAAGGCCGGGTTCAAGGCCAACGAGGGCGTCAACCTGACGTTCCTGCCATTCTTCGCGAAGGCCGTCGTCGAGGCACTCAAGGTGCACCCGAACGTCAACGCGTCGATCAACGAAGCCGCCAAGGAGATCACCTATCACGGCAGCGTGAATCTCGGCATCGCCGTCGATACGGAGCAGGGCCTGCTCTCGCCGGTCATCCACAATGCGGATGACCTGTCGATCGCCGGCTTGGCGCGCGCCATCGCCGATATCGCGAACCGCGCACGCAACGGTGGCCTCAAGCCCGACGAGTTGGCCAGTGGCACGTTCACCATCACCAACATCGGCAGCCAGGGCGCGTTGTTCGACACCCCGATCCTCGTTCCGCCGCAGGCAGCGATGCTCGGTACCGGAGCGATCGTCAAGCGCCCGGTGGTGATCACCGATGCCGACGGCACGGAATCCATTGGCGTGCGGTCGATGTCGTACCTGCCACTGACCTACGACCACCGGTTGATCGACGGCGCCGATGCGGGACGGTTCCTCACGACCGTCAAGCGCCGCCTCGAAGAGGCCGCGTTCGAGGCCGATCTGGGGCTGTGAGCCATGCGGTTCGACAGCGCTCGACATGACAGCGGCCCGATCGAGATCCGCTGGGTCGGCCGGGTCGACTATCAGGAGATGTTCGACCATCAGCACGAGCTGGCCACAGCGCGCGCCGACGGGACGCTCGATCACGACGTGCTGCTCCTGCTGGAACACCCACCGGTGTTCACCGCGGGTCGGCGCACGGAAGACGCCGACCGGCCCAGCGACGGTTCGCGCGTCATCGACGTCGATCGTGGCGGACGGATCACCTGGCACGGGCCCGGGCAGCTGGTCGGCTACCCGATAGTTCGGCTGACCGAGCCGATGGATGTCGTCGACTACGTGCGACGGATCGAGCAGGCACTGATCACCATCTGCGGGGAGCAGGGCGTGGCAACCATGCGGGTCGAGGGCCGGTCGGGGGTGTGGGTCGATTCCGATCCGGCCACCGGCCGACCGCAGCGAAAGACCGCGGCAATCGGCGTCCGCGTCGCGCGCGGGGTGACCCTGCACGGCTTCGCACTCAACTGCGATCCGGACCTGACCGACTTCGGCAGGATCGTGCCGTGCGGCATCCCGGATGCCGGCGTCACGTCGCTCTCGAAGGAGCTGGGCCGCACCGTCGCGATCGACGACGTGCGTGATCGGCTCGCCGAGCTCGTCGTCGACGCCCTGGACGGACGTCTGCCGGTGACCGCCGGCGGCGTAGCATTTGCGCAGTGAGTACCAAGCCCGTGACCGCCCAGACAGCCCCCGATGGCCGCAAGCTCCTGCGCTTGGAAGTCCGTAACGCCCAGACCCCGATCGAACGCAAGCCGTCGTGGATCAAGACCCGCGCCAGCATGGGTCCGGAGTATCGCGAGCTCAAGGGGCTGGTGAAACGCGAAGGGCTGCATACGGTCTGCGAAGAGGCCGGCTGCCCCAACATCTACGAATGCTGGGAAGACCGGGAGGCGACGTTCCTGATCGGCGGGGAGCAATGCACCCGTCGCTGCGATTTCTGCCAGATCGACACCGGCAAACCCGCGGACCTCGACCGTGACGAACCGCGTCGCGTCGCCGAGAGCGTGCAGGCCATGGGGCTGCGCTACTCGACGGTGACCGGTGTCGCTCGTGACGACCTGCCCGATGGCGGTGCCTGGCTTTATGCCGAGACAGTACGAGAGATCAAGCGACTCAACCCGAATACGGGTATCGAGTTGCTGATCCCCGACTTCAACGCCGACCCCGGCCAACTGGCCGAGGTGTTCGGGTCACGACCAGAAGTGTTGGCGCACAACGTCGAGACGGTGCCGCGGATCTTCAAGCGGATTCGCCCGGCATTCCGGTACCAGCGCAGCCTCGATGTCATCACCGCCGCCCGCGACGCGGGCCTGGTGACCAAGTCGAACCTGATCCTCGGGATGGGTGAGACGCCGGAGGAAGTCACCGAGGCGATGGCCGACCTGCATGCCGCGGGCTGCGACATCCTGACGATCACTCAGTACCTGCGGCCGTCGCCGCGGCATCACCCCGTCGACCGATGGGTCAAGCCGGAGGAGTTCGTCGAGCATTCGGATGAGGCGCAGCGCCTCGGATTCGCTGGCGTGATGGCAGGTCCTCTGGTGCGCTCGTCGTACCGCGCGGGCCGGCTCTACGCGCAGGCGATGGCGCATCACGGGCGCGCAATTCCGGAGTCGATGGCACATCTGGCCGCCGAAGGCACTGCCGCACAAGAGGCGACGGCCGTCCTCGCCCGCCAACCCACCGGCTAGCGGGTCCGGCCGGAGGACGCCGCAGCTCACCGCCCGGTCGGGTACTGCTGTGCAGGCAGTATCCTGTCTCTTATGGCGAAAGCTCCCAACGCATCCAAAGAGGCCAAGAAGGCCGCCAAGGCGGCCCGCAAACAGGCGTCGCGCGACCAGCGCAAGCAGTTGTGGCAGGCGTTCCAGATGCAGCGCAAAGAAGACAAGCTGCTGCTGCCGTTGATGATCGGTACCTTCGTGGTGATCGTCGCGATCTTCGTGCTCATCGGCGTGCTCGCCGGGCTGATGGTGTTCTTGATCCCGCTGGGAATCATCCTCGGTGGTCTCGCCGCCTTCGTGATCTTCGGGCGTCGGGTCCAGAAGACCGTGTTCACCAAGGCCGAAGGCCAGGCCGGCGCCGCCGGCTGGGCACTGGACAACATGCGCGGTCAGTGGCGGGTGAAGCAGGGTGTGTCAGGTACCGCTCAGCTCGACGTCGTGCACCGGGTGATCGGCAAGCCAGGTGTCGTTCTGGTCGGCGAGGGTTCGCCGGCTCGGGTGAAATCGCTGTTGGCTCAAGAGAAGAAGCGGGTCGCCCGAGTGGTCGGTACCACCCCGATCTACGAGGTCGTGGTGGGCAACGACGAGGGCCAGGTGCCTCTGAAGAAGCTCGAGCGCCACGTCACGAAGCTGCCGGGCAACATCAATCGCGACCGCATCGATCAGCTCGAGGGACGGCTGGACGCGCTGGGCGGCCGCGGTGCTGCGGCCGGTATGCCGAAGGGGCCGATGCCGCAGGGCGCCAAGATGCGCAACATCCAGCGCGCGGCCAAGCGGCGCTAGCGGCCGCCACTCAGGATCAAAGCCGCGCCACTTCTGGCCATCTACTCGAAAATCCGCGCCGGTTTCGTGGATCCGCGCCGACTACAGCTGTCGCGGATCCACAGAACCGGCGCGGATTTTTGGTTGGCGCCAGCAGAAACCGACGCTGATTCAGAGGCCGACCAACAGATCCGGCTAGCTACCGAAGATTCCGATCGAGTTCCCGTACGAGGCGAGCTGCTGCGGAGTTCCGTTGTAGCGATTCAGGTCGACGGCGGCGGGAACGCCGGGCAGCCGGCCGTTGTCGGTGTACTGCCAGAAGGTCCAGGTGTTCCATCCGCCGTTGGGCATCACCGGCGCATTGCCGCCGTATGACGCGATCCACAGCGGATGATCGGCGAAGGCGTGGCTGCCGGCCATCGCCGTATTCCAGAACCGTGGATACGTGTAGATGATCGTCTTGCGGCCGGTGATGGATTCGAGCGTCCCGAAGAACTGTGACAACCAGCCGCTCAGCGCGGCCGGTGACAACCCACCGCTGGATTCGAGGTCCAGCACCGGCGGCAGATCCATCGGGCCGTTCTGACCCAGCACGACCGATGCATAGAACAATGCCTGCGCCACCGGATTCTGGCTCGGGTCGGCGTAGTGGTAGGTACCGCGGATCAATCCGGCGGCCCGCATGATCAGGCAGTCGGGGACGAAGAACGGGTTGACGTAGTTCAGGGATTCGGTGGCCTTGACCATCGCGATCTGCTGCCCGGAGGCTCGCACCGCGAACCAGTTGATCGATGCCCCGCCGGGGTGCTGATAGCTGGCGACATCCGGTCCCGCCGGCGTCGCCGACGCCACCGCCCCACCAGACACCGCCACCGTGGTCGCCACCGCGATCGCGGCAGCGCTGAGCACGATTTTGTTTTTTCTTCTCCCCATACCGGCTGATGTTAACGCTGATACACCGGTGACGCACGGGAAAAGTTCACACTCTAGTGCCTATTGAGCGCATTGCGCGGGAAATGGAGTTCAGCGTGTCAGCACCAGGGCGGTCTGTGTGGCGCGATCATGCAGCCCCCGCCCGTCCAGATCATTGATCAGCGGCGGGATCATGAAAACGATCAGAATCTGCCGGGCGAACGCCCGAATGATCCCCACATGCGGAGCACCGTCGACCCGGGCCACCCGCAGCCCGGCCGCAAATTGTCCCGGCGTGAACCCGAACAGCGTCACGCAGAAGACACCGACCGCGAACCAGACTCCGAGCACCAGGGTCGAGAACGTCGACGACATGAACCCCACCGCCATTCCACAGATGATCGAGCAGCCGAACCAGTCAAGGAAGATCGCCCACACGCGCTTACCTGATCGAGCCAGCGAGCCCGGCCCCTCTTCCGGCAGACCCAGCGCCTGACCGCGATACTTGTCGGCCGTAGGTCGGCGATCGGCCGCTGCCTCCGGCCCGGACAGCCAGGAGCCCAGCATGCGTCCCATGCCGCCGGAGTTTCTCGATTCGGGACTGTCCGTCATAACCAACATCCTACGGTTGCGCCGTGTAACACTCTCGAAACATTTGGTTAGTTGAGCAGCAACGTCTGCCCCATAATGTGGCCGCAGCGGTCACTGCCGATAGTGGCCAGAACGGCCCGGGGCTCGTTGGGTACGTTGTGATAGCGGTCCACCATTCCGGGCCTACGAAGAACGAAGGAGTCACCGACCGGTGTACAACTCAAAAGAAGAATTGCTCGAGGGCATCAAGTCCGAGGGTGTTCAGTACGTCGACATCCAATTCTGTGACCTGCCCGGTGTGCAGCAGCACTTCTCGATCCCGGCCGAAGCGTTCGATGAGAGCGTCTTCGACGATGGCCTGGCCTTCGACGGTTCGTCGGTCCGCGGCTTCCAGTCGATCGACGAGTCCGACATGATGCTGCTGCCGGACCCGCTGACCGCGCGGATCGACCCGTTCCGCAAGGCCAAGACGATGAACGTGAACTTCTTCGTCCACGACCCGTTCACCCGCGAGGCCTACAGCCGCGACCCGCGTAACGTCGCCCGCAAGGCCGAGGACTACCTGGCCGCCACCGGCATCGCCGACACCTGCTTCTTCGGTGCCGAGGCCGAGTTCTACATCTTCGATTCAGTCTCGTTCAGCTCGGAAATGAACGGCACGCATTACGAGGTCGAGTCCGAGTCGGGCTGGTGGAATGCCGGCGCACCCACCGATCCCGATGGCACGCCCAACCGCGGATACAAGGTGCGGCCCAAGGGCGGCTATTTCCCGGTCGCGCCCTACGACCACTATGTCGATCTGCGCGACGACATGACCACCAACCTGATCAACGCCGGCTTCACACTCGAACGCGGCCACCACGAGGTCGGCACCGCCGGCCAGGCGGAGATCAACTACAAGTTCAACACGCTGCTGCACGCGGCCGACGACCTGATGCTGTTCAAGTACATCATCAAGAACACCGCGTGGCAGGCCGGCAAATCGGTGACCTTCATGCCCAAACCGCTCTTCGGTGACAACGGCTCGGGCATGCATGCCCACCAGTCGCTGTGGAAGGACGGCAAGCCGCTGTTCCACGACGAGGCCGGATACGCGGGTCTGTCGGACATCGCCCGTCACTACATCGGCGGCATCTTGCACCACGCCCCGTCGCTGCTGGCATTCACCAACCCGACGGTCAACTCCTACAAGCGTCTGGTCCCGGGCTACGAGGCTCCGATCAACCTGGTCTACAGCCAGCGCAACCGCTCGGCCTGTGTCCGCATCCCGATCACCGGCAACAACCCGAAGGCCAAGCGCCTGGAGTTCCGCTGCCCGGACAGCTCGGGCAACCCGTATCTGGCGTTCGCAGCCATGATGATGGCCGGCCTGGACGGCGTGAAGAACAAGATCGAGCCGCACGAGCCCGTCGACAAGGACCTCTACGAGCTCCCGCCGGAGGAGGCCAAGGGCATTCCGCAGGCGCCGACTTCGCTGGCCGCGGTGATCGACCGTCTGGAGGAGGATCACGACTACCTGACCGAGGGTGGCGTGTTCACCGAGGACCTGATCGAGACCTGGATCAGCCTCAAGCGCGAGAACGAGATCCTGCCGGTGCAGGTGCGTCCGCACCCGTACGAGTTCTCGCTCTACTACGACTGCTAGCTCCCACGGGCCTGCGACCTGCACATTGAGTCGGACCGCCCGCAGATAGCCCGCAGGGTTTCGAATCGGCCCGCTCCGCGATCAGAGATTCCTGATTGCCGAGCGGGTCGATTCGTCTGTATCCGCCGAAGCGGACTACTTGAGATACTTGGCGTAGGCGCTGTAGGGGACCTGGCCGGTGGGGCTGGCCTTGATGGCGTCGGCGACCACCGGCGGAATCGGCGCCCAGTAAGCCGGCATCGCGGCCGCAATAGACGGCTTCACGACGTAGAGCAAAGCGAAATTCACGATCCAGAGCGGTGGCGCCATCGACATGCCCACCTGGTAACTCCCGCCGCCCCTGGTATTGGTCACCAGTTGCGCCGCGCCCGACATCTGTTGCGCCACAAAGCCGAACGGCACCTGCACGGTGTAGGCCGAGCGGTACAGCGCCACCAGGGTGCGCATCGCACCGTTGTCCCGCAGCCAGTTGCCCACGTATCCGCCCGGAGCGATCAGCGTGTTCACCTGGCGCGTGGGGGCGTCGGCATTGGCCGGGCTCTGCAGCAGGCCATCGGGGTTGACGTAGAGCCCGTAGCTCGCCACGACCGACGCTGTGCGGTGTCCATTGACAGTGGACTCCATCGGGTGCCCATTGGTGTTGGCGAGTATCTGCAGACAGGCCTCGATGATCTGTCCGTAGTCACGGTTGCCGCCGACCCCACCTCCGCTGATGAGTTCGCGGTATTGCTGGTCGGACAGCGCGTCCCCCGGGCCGAGGCCGATCCCGGCGGCGATCCGGTCCGTAGCCTGCTGGCCCAGTGGCTGGTTGAGCTGATTCGGCCCGGTCATCAGCGTCGGCGCGAGATATTCGAAGCCGGGAGCACCGGAAAACGGGATTGCGAATCCCGTGTCCGTCGCGGGTGCGGCGGCGGCGGTCTGAGCGATTCCCAGGGCCAGAACGCACACTCCCGCGAGCGCGAGTACGGATTTTGTCGTGCGGCGGGCGGTCACCGCGCGTCGATGCCCCACATCCGCCAATACTGTTCCAGACATATGTCAGCCCCCCGACGAGTCAGTACATAGCATCTTCAATGAAGCACCCGGAACCGGCGCCGCGTCAAGAGCCTGCTTAGCTGGCAGTCGTGAACATCTCGCGCCGCACGTACGCCATCATCGCCGCTCCGCTACTCGGAACCACTCTCCTGCTGGCCGGCTGCAGCTCCAGTTCGAGCCACGACTCGAAGACCACTCCGACCGCCACCGATGGCGTGACAACGGCTGCCGGACAATCCTGCCCGACTGCCGTCGCACCCGTAGACACTAAGCCGCAGTACACATTCCACGGTTCCACGGGCTCAGCCGAGGTCGCCGGCTCGACCGATTCGGCCGGCCCGCTGGTCAAGATCTCGACACCATTTCGCGTGACTCAGACCGAGGTGCATACGCTCACCGCCGGCACCGGTCCGATCGTCGCCGACCACGCCAATGTCACCGTTTGCTACGCCGGATACAGCGGCACCAGCGGGAAGGTCTTCGACGCGAGTCCATACCAGAACGGACAGGGCTCGCCGTTCGGCCTCGATCAGGTCGTTCCGGGATTCACCAAGGCGATCGCCGGCCAGCACGTCGGATCCACCGTCGCGGTCGCCATCACCTCTGCCGACGGCTACGGCGACGCCGGGCAGCCCGGCGCCGGCATCGCCCCCGGCGACACCCTCGTGTTCGAGATCAAGATCCTCGCCGCGCAGTAGCTCGCGAGAGCGTTTCACACGATCCAGTCCGCTGCCCTGCGCGGCCGGCGTCGTTCACCAACACGCCTGCCGGGCAGCGGCTTTGCGCGTGCCGGTCAGATGCCGAGCGGCAGCATATTGGGGTTGCACCACACTGGCGGTTCGCGACGCGGCAGTTCGGTCGCACCGTCCAGCGTCCTCACCGGAATCTCTGCGGCCCACGGGTAGTGCAGGCTGAACGCCACCAACCCGGTGCGCTCGGCGGCCGGCCGGTGCGCCATCGCCAAGACGGTCTCGGCCAGGTACTCCACCGGCTCGGCCTCGAAGTCGTCGGGTATCAGTTCGGCGGCTCCCGGTGTCCTGATCGCCGTGGACGGACCGACCGAGTTCACCGCGATCCCGTCGTCGACGACCTCTGCGGCCAGCCCCTGAGTGAATCGGTGCAGCGCCGCCTTCATCGACGCGTAGATGACATCACCGGACGTCTTGTTGTAGTCGCGGAACGGCCGGATCGGCGGCATTCCGGTCGATGACCCGATATTCACGATCCATCCGGCGCCGCGCTCGCGCATATGCGGAATAGCATTGCGCGACAGGATGAACGGCACGCGTAAATAGTGATCCACCGTCCGGTCGAAGACATCGTCGTCCATGCCTTCGATCGTCGAATAACTGGCGAAGCCCGCGTTGTTGACGAGGATGTCGATGCCGCCCGCGGCATCGGCCACCCGACCGATGAGCCCGGCGCGCTGCTCTGGATCGGTCAGGTCGGCCGGCAATGCCACCGCCGACCCGCCCTGCTGCTCGATCAGCGCGACCGTCTCGGCGAGGGTGCCGGGCACATGCTGTTCTCGACCGTCCCGTACCGAGGCACTGGCCGACTGCGCCGATCTGGCGGTCACGACGACCGTCGCACCCTCCGCAGCGAGCCGCTGCGCCACCGCGCGACCGATGCCGCGACTGCTACCGGTCACGAGTGCGACCTTGCCTGCCAATAGGTTCGTCATCAGATCATCTGATCCTGATCTGTCGCACGTGAATACACGACGGACCGCTGGGCGGGACGCCCGTGGCTGGTGACTGAAGTCGTTGCCCCGTGGATCTCGTGAATGAGAGGCGGTCCCACCCAGTGGGACCGGTCGACGGGCTCTGCCCTGGCCGTCCTCAAGATGATGAGGATCAAATCGACCGCTGACGAAAATGGTGAGGCAGTGACGCTTGCGGCGAAGTACGGGGAATGGGCCCTCGTCGCGGGCGGCGCCGCAGGTATGGGCGGTGCATTCTGCGACCGGCTGGCCCGGGAGGGCATGAATGTCGTGATCTGCGACCGGGACGCCGCTGCCCTGTCCGGAAAATGCGCCCAACTCGAACAGGACTTCGGGATCCGCGCAGTGCCGGTAGTTGTGGATCTCGGGGAGACGAACGCCCTGGCCACCGTGCGGGAGTCGACAGACGGGCTCGACATCGACGTGCTCGTCTACAACGCCGGCCTCGCGAGCATGGCACTGTTCACCGACCGAGACATCGACTACGAGATGTACCGGCTCAATGTGAATGTCCGGACCATGCTCGCGCTGAGCCTGTGGTTCTCGCGTGAGATGAAGGCGCGCGGACGCGGTGCGCTGATCCTGCTGTCGTCTGTGGGCGGGACCGTCGGGACACCGTATGTTCAGACGTACTCGGCGTCGAAAGCGTACGCACTGACTCTTGCCGAGGCACTCTGGGGCGAGCTCGGCGATTTCGGAATCGATGTTCTCGGCGTGCTGCCCGGAAACACCATCGGTCAGAGCTTTTCCGATGTCCCGCCCGGGACTCCCGGATTCCAGACCGGCGCCGAGGTCGTCGAGGAGGCGTTCTCGGCGCTCGGCACCGACCCGGCGGTGATCACCGGCGAGCACAACCGCAGGCTCCTCGGGTCGTCATTCGACGTCGAGACGCGCAAGACCACCATCGTGACGATGAAGGAACAGATGCAGTCACTTCTGCAGCAATACGGGTCCGGCACCGACAGCTAGCACGACGCGCCGGACCGGCAGAAAAGTTGCGTCTGCTACCGATCAGCCCATCGTCCCAGTTCAACGCATGGTTCTTGCGGAATCAACGCAGCCGACGCAGCGGATCATCTGCAAATCGGACATCCACGCGATCAAATCTGGGCAAGGATGAGTGGGATGGGTCCCAACGAACGAGCTTGCCGACGACACCTGCGAATGGGTGGTCGCACTGAATGAACTGTGGAAGTTCATCTCCGAGCGGCGCCATCAGCTGCTCGTCGACTCCTATCTACACGTCAGCGCCGTCATCCAGTGCGTCATCATCGCCGCTGTCATCGGCGTCGTGATCGGGATCCTGGTGTATCGCAGCCCGATCGGCTCCGCGGCGGCCACCGCGCTCTCCAGTGCGATCCTCACCATTCCATCGTTCGCCATGTTGGGCTTCCTGATTCCGATCTTCAAGCTCGGGGTCAAGCCGACAGTGATTGCGCTGGTGCTCTATTCGCTGCTGCCGATCATCCGCAACACGATCGTCGGGCTGTCGGCGATCGATCCGGCCGTCACCGATGCCGCCAAAGGCGTTGGGATGAACCGGCTTCGGATCCTGGGACGGATTGAGCTGCCACTGGCCTGGCCCTCGATCCTGACCGGTGTGCGGGTCAGCACGCAGATGGCGATGGGCATCCTGGCGATCGCGGCCTATGCCAAGGGGCCCGGACTGGGCAATGTCATCTTCTCCGGCCTGTCGCGGGTCGGCAGCCCCACCGCCGTTCCGCAGGCGTTGGTCGGCACCGTACTGGTGGTCATCCTCGCACTGATCCTGGACGGCATTCTCATGCTGGTCGGCCGCTACACCACCCCGAGGGGGATCCGTGACTGAACACTCACACACTGACACCGCCGGAGTCGACATCGTCCTGGAAAACGTCGAGAAACGCTACGCGGGACAGAAATCAGCTGCAGTGCAAGACTTCTCGCTGGAGATCCCGGCGGGAAAGATCGTCATCTTCGTCGGCCCCTCCGGCTGCGGCAAAACCACCACCATGCGAATGATCAACCGCCTCATCGAGCCGACCGGCGGCAAGATCAGCATCGGGGGCCAGGATGCACTGTCGATCAACGCGAATGAACTGCGTCGGACCATCGGCTATTCCATTCAGCAGGCCGGGTTGTTTCCGCACATGACGATCGCGCAGAACGTGGCCACCGTCCCCAAGCTGTTGGGCTGGAAGCGCCCCCGGGTCAACGACCGGGTCGATGAGATGCTCGATCTGGTCGGGCTGGATCCAGCCCAGTACCGCGACCGCTATCCGCGCCAGCTGTCCGGCGGGCAACAGCAACGCGCCGGAGTGGCGCGGGCGCTCGCCGCCGATCCGCCCGTGCTGCTGATGGACGAGCCGTTCGGCGCCGTCGACCCGATCACCCGCGGGGTGCTGCAGGACGAGCTGATGGGTCTACAGACCGAACTCGGCAAGACCATTGTCTTTGTGACCCACGACTTTTCCGAGGCCGTCAAACTCGGCGATCGGATCGCCATCCTCGGCAACCAGTCGTCCTTGCAGCAGTACGACACTCCGGAGGCGATCCTGGCCAACCCGGCCAACGACACCGTCGCGAAGTTCATCGGTTCCGGGGCCTCGCTGCAACAGCTCCAGCTCCAGCGGGTGCGCGACGTCGACATCGAGCAGCGGCCGACCGCCCACGAGACCGACTCCGTCACCGAGTTCGCTTCCCGAATCGATTCCTGGGGAATCATTCTCGACGCCCGGAACCGGCCCGTGCGCTGGACCGACAAGTCGCATCTGACGGGTGCCGCCTCGCTGCGTGACGTCGGGCTTCCATTCGGTGAGCTCGTCACCACGCAGTCGACACTGCAGGACGCCCTCGAGGCGATCCTCGCCGAACGGATGGCCAGCGCCGTCGTCACCACCCCCCGCGGTCAGTACCACGGGGTGGTCACCATCGAAACGCTGGTCGGGGCCATCAGCGCGATCCGGGCGGAGCACCAATGAGTGTGGGGCGGCCATGACCACCGCGACAGCGCAGGATCGCGCCTGGCGGTTGACGGCGATCGGACAGCCGATCATCATCATCGCCCTGGCCGTCGGTGTGCTGTGGTGGGCGTTCTCCCGCGATCTCACCGCGACACAGAAGGCGACAGTCAACGGGCCATACGTCTGGAAGCTGATCGTCGAACATCTGGAGATCACCCTGACGGTGACGATCATCGTGTTGGCGGTAGCCATTCCCCTCGGGGTTCTGTTGACGCGCAAGCGTTTCCGCTGGCTTTCCCCTCTCGTCATCGGCATCGCCAACATCGGGCAAGCCGCGCCGGCGATCGGCCTGCTGGTGCTCTTCTTCCTTGCCACCGCCTCCATCGGCTTCTGGATCGGCGTCGCCCCGTTGGCGTTCTATTCGCTGCTGCCGGTGCTCCGCAACACCATGCTCGGCCTGCGTGAGGTCGATCCAACGATCATCGATGCGGCACGCGGACAAGGGATGTCGGCCGGACGCATCCTATGGAAGATCGAGTTGCCGCTGGCGGTCCCGTTCATCCTCGCCGGACTACGCACGTCGCTGGTGCTCGCGGTCGGTACCGCGACACTGGCATTCCTGGTGAATGCCGGCGGCCTCGGCATTCTCATCGATACCGGATACAAGTTGCGCGACAACGTGACCCTGATCCTGGGCTCGGTACTCGCCGTCTGCCTGGCGCTGACCGTCGACTGGCTCGGCGCCCTGGCGGAGCGCTACCTCGGCCCGAAGGGGTTGCGGTAGATGAGAACTCGTAGCCGCTCTGCCCTCGCCGTCGTCCTCGCTGCGATCACTCTCGTCGCCACCGCCTGTGGGTTGCAGTCGGGTTCGGCCATCCCGCTGACCGTGCACCCCGGATCCATCACCGAACAGCCGGATCTCAAGGGCGCCAAGATCACCGTCGGCTCCAAGGATTTCACCGAGCAGGTCATCCTCGGTTACATCCTGGAGTTCGCGCTGTCGGCGGCCGGCGCTGACGTCCGCGACCTCACCAATATCTTCGGTTCCAATTCCACTCGGGATGCCATGCTCGCCGGGCAGGTCGACGTCACCTACGAATACACCGGCACTGGCTGGATCAACTATCTGCACCATGAACACCCGATCACCGATCCGGCGCAACAGTTCCAGGCCGTCGCCGCGGAGGATCTGGCGAAACACAATGTGGTGTGGGTGAATCCGGCACCGATGGACAACACCTATGCCCTCGCGATCAACCAGGCCAATTACCGCAGACTGCACCTCACGACGCTGTCCGACTACGCGGAGGCCGTCAAACGCAATCCGGCATCGGTCTCGGCATGCCTGGAGACCGAATTCTTCAGTCGCCAGGACGGGTTCCCCGGGATGGCCGCGGCATACGGCTTCAGCCCCGGCGCAGCCCGCACGAACATCCTGCAGACCGGGACGATCTACCAGGCGACAGCTAACGGAAACTGCACGGTCGGCGAGGTATTCACCACCGACGGCCGGATCAAGGCGCTGAACCTGCGGGTACTGATCGATGACAAGCAGTTCTTCCCGCATTACAACCCGGCAGTCAACATGCCGCGGAAGATCGCCGAGAAGTACCCGTCGATCGCGACGATCACCAAGCCCATCTCCGATGCGCTCACCGGCCCGGTGATCACCGAGCTCAACGCGGAGGTCGACGTGCAGGGCAAGGAGCCGGCCGACGTGGCGCGCGACTGGATGGTTTCCGAGGGTTTCGTGCGGAAGTAATGAAAATCGCACTGAAATAACGGCGAATCAAACCTGAATCACGAACCAACCATCGGCGGCGAGGCCGCCCGATTCCGACGTGTTGCCGCTGATAACGTCCCTGCGGGGGATCTGCCCATTACCCACCGCCCAACGCGGGTGAGATAGGTGAACGGATGAATAGGCGACGCGGCCATCGCGCGATGACCGGCGCTGCAACAACCGCTTTCGTCGCCGCGACCGTGCTGGCAGTGACCGTGGCACCGGCAAGCGCCACGCCCGCGCCACGCCGGCCGACGCTGCCACCCGGCACCAAAATGCCCAGCTCGGGCTGCCTCATCGACCTGCCCCCGAAGCCGCAGCCGGGCCCCGGCGGACTGCCGGTGCCACAGTTCCCGAAAACGATCGGCATCTCGGTTCCGTACGTCAAACTCGCCCCGGTGCCCGAACCCGGCCCGCCCGACGCCAACACGCGCATACCGTCGCAGCAGCCGCCCAAGAACATCTGCGTCGATCCCTGCCCGGAGATCACCGACCCGGCGCCGCCGAAGCCCCCGGCCCCCGGCTCACTGGACATGGCGCTGCCCAAGCTTGAGTTACAGCCGACGCCGTTCCTGACGATTCCGATTCCCTATCCGTCGCAGTTCCATCCGCAGAATCAGCCGGTGCCGCCGGTCATGCACCCGGGCACGGCGCCCGCGCCGGTGTCGCGCGCGCCGCGCGTCCCGTCCGTGTCTGGCCTGACCGATGTCGGCACTGTGACCGGCCGGGGCTCCACCAGTCGCACCGACAAACGCTGGCAGATCAACGGCACCGACCTCGGAATCACCTGGGAGACAAAGCCGGGACAGATCGCGATCGCTTTCGGCGACTCCATCGGTCGCGGCTTCACCCCGCCGGGCCCGACCGGCGGCGATTGGCGAAGCAACGCAATCGGATTCAGCTCTGATCGCGACCTGAGCAAGGGCCTCAAGATCGACACCATGGTGCAGGACTCCAGATGTCATGCGGCACAGGTGATCAGCAGCCGCAAGGTGGACAACTACGAGATCACCACCATCCCGACGTCTGGTTTCGCCCTCGGCGGCCGGCAGTACATGAGCTACATGTCGGTCCGCACCTGGACTCCGGTTCCCGGAATCTGGATGACCAACTACGGCGGCATGGCCTACTCGGACGACGGCGGCTCGACCTGGATCAAGGACCAGTACGCACGCTGGGACAACATCTTCGGCACCAGCAACTTCCAGGTATCCGCAATGGTCCCGCAGGGCGACTACGTCTACATGTTCGGCACCCCCAACGGCCGAATGGGAGCAACCGCGCTGGCTCGGGTTCCCAAGGCCCAGGTGCTCAACAAGACCGCGTATCAGTACTGGATCAACGGCAGCTGGCGGCCCGTGAGCGGAAGCGCCGCGACCCCGATCTTCGGCGGACCCACCGGCGAACTGTCGGTGCGTTACAACGATGAGCGCAAGAAGTGGCAGGCGAGCTATCTCGATGTCGCCCGCGGTGCGATCGTGCTGCGAGAATCGACGTCGCCGCAGGGTCTGTGGAGTGAACCGGCGACACTGGTCTCCGGCAGCCAGTATCCGCGGGTCTACGGCGGATTCATGCATCCGTGGTCGTCCGGGGATGACCTCTACTTCACGGCCTCACAGTGGACCACGTACAACGTCGAACTCATGCGGGTGCAGGTCAGATAGTGGCCGAATCGGGCGACACCGTTTCGTAGGCGAACGGTGACCGTGTCGGTGCCGTGCAAGCGAAGGCGGCTCGCGCGCAGCGATATAGCGTCACTCGGGTGAGGAACCGCCGTGCGCATGCCACCGGTGGCATAGCGATCACTGCCGTCGCGCTGTCGGCCATTACGATCGCGGTCTCGCCGGCTAATGCCGCGCCGACCGGTCCACCGTTGCCCAGTTCGGGCTGCATCAACGATATCCCCGCCCCACCTGCATCGAGCGCGAATCCGGGCCAGCCGCAGCCACCGTCGATCGACATCACCGTCCCGTACGCCAAACTGGTCCCGGTGCCGGTTCCCGGCCCGCCGGACATCAATAGACGGATCCGCCCGCAGCCGGCGCCGAAGAACCATTGCGTCGATCCCTGCCCGGATCTCACCGATGTGCCCCCACCGCCACCAGCACCCGATCCGACGATCTTCGGCCTGCCGCTGCCGAAGATCAACATTGCGCCGCAGCCGTTCGTAGTGGTCCCGATTCCCTACCCCTCCACACTGTTTCCGCAGAACGCGCCACTACCGCCGACGATGCATCCCGGTGCCGCCCCGGCACCGGTCACCCGCCCACCGGCGGTTCCGAAAGTCTCCGGACTCACTGACGTCGCACAAGTGACCGGCCAGGGCTCCACCAGCCGCACCGACAAACGCTGGCAGGTCAACGGCACCGACCTCGGAATCACCTGGGAGACAAAGCCGGGACAGATCGCGATCGCTTTCGGGGACAGCGTCGGAAAAGGATTCCATCCACCCGGCGGCGTCGGCGGCGACTACCGCAGCAACCTGCTGGGATTCAGCAGCAACCACGATCTGTCCAAGGGCATCAAGATCGACACCATGGTGCAGGACTCCAGATGTCATGCAGCGCAGGTGATCAGCAGCCGCAAGGTGCAGAACTGGGAAGTCACCACCATCCCGACGTCGGGTTTCGCACTCGGCAAGCGTCAATTCATGAGTTACATGTCGGTACGGCGGTGGGGATCACCGGGAAGCTGGCAGACCAACTACGGCGGACTCGCCTACTCCGACGACGCCGGGTCGACCTGGATCAAAGACCCCTACCTGCGCTGGGACAACATCTTCGGCAACAGCAACTTCCAGGTCTCGGCGATGGTGCCGCAGGGCGACTACGTCTATATGTTCGGCACGCCCAACGGCCGAATGGGAGCAACCGCGCTGGCTCGGGTTCCCAAGGCCCACGTACTCAACAAGACCGCCTACCAGTACTGGTCGAACGGCACCTGGGTGCCGGTGCCGTGCACGGTCCTGTGTGTACCCGACAACCCGTTGAACACGACCTACAACGCCACCCCGATCTTCAGCGGACCGACCGGTGAGCTGTCGATGCGCTACGACTCACAGCGGCGGATCTGGCAGGCCAGCTATCTCGACCCAGCCGTCAACGCCATCGTTCTCCGCGAATCCACGACGCCACAAGGTCTCTGGACGCGGCCGGTGACACTGATGTCCGGCACCCAGTATCCCGGCCTGTACGGCGGGTTCATGCACCCGTGGTCATCGGCTCGAGACCTGTATTTCACGATGACGCAGTGGCAGAACTACAACGTCGAATTGATGCGGGTGCACCTCGGCTGAGCCGCGACGATCAATTGGCGACGAGATCGCCGAACAGGGCCTCGTTGTGCTCGAAGGCACGCACCGCGGTCGCCACCACCCGGTCCCGGGTGTCCGGGTCGATCGACAGTCCGTCTAGCCGGTCGCGGTACGAATCCTTGTACGGCTTGAGTTTTCCGATCGCGGAGAAATCGTAGAACGTCAGCGCCTCGTCGGTGAGGCCGTAATGCGATTTCATCCGGCTGCGAATCACCTGGCCGCCGGACAGATCACCGAGATACCGCGTGTAGTGGTGTGCCACATAGGTCGCGGGGTCCGCCATCGTCGATTCGATGTCCGAGACATATGCGGCCGTGGCGGCAGACGCCGGATGCGTGGCCGTCCAGTCCTCGTCCAGTCCCAACATGCGCAAGTCCGCACGCAGCCGCTCGACCCGACCCAGCCGATCATCGAGGATCGGTCCGACGGCCGGATCGTCGGCGAGTTGCTCACCCACCGATTCGAGCGCGTCGTACACATAGAACAACTGAATCGCCAACTGGCGGTACGCGTCTGCATCCAGCTTGCCGTCCATCAGGTCGGCTACGAACTCCGACCGTTCCGCACGGTCATGCGCCACCGCAGTGGCCTCCCTCAGCACTGACGAGAGCGTCACTCCCCCAACACCTCCCCTGTCCTCACGAACGTTTCACTCCCCGAAGACCTCGACGACGACCGCCTTGGCTCTACGGGTCACCCTTAGATAATGATCCAAGAACCCGCCGGCATCACCATCGGGCCATCCCGCTACGTGGGCGACGGCCCGCAATACCGGCCCTGAGCTGGGCAGTTGATCCGTCGGCTTACCGCGTACCAACACCAGCGCGTTACGTGCCTCCGTCGCCGTCAGCCACGCCTCCTTGAGCTTCGCGACGCCCTCGGCATCGATCAGATCCGCCTCCGCGATCGCATCCAGGGTCTGCAGCGTCGACGTGTTGTGCAGGCTCGGATACTTGTGCGCGTATTTGAGCTGCTCCAGCTGCACGGTCCACTCGATGTCCGACAGTCCGCCACGCCCCAACTTGGTGTGGGTTGTCGGGTCGGCCCCCCGCGGCAGTCGTTCGGAGTCGACTCGCGCCTTGATCCGCCGGATCTCGCGCACGGCCGTCGCGTCGATTCCCCCCTCCGGATAACGCGTCTTGTCGATGACGTGCAGAAACTCGAGTCCGAGTTCATTGTCACCGGCCACCTGGTGCGCCCGCAGGAGCGCCTGGATCTCCCAGGGCTGCGCCCACTGCCTGTAGTACGCCTGATACGAGGCGAGACTCCGCACCACCGGCCCGTTCCGGCCTTCCGGCCGCAGGCCCGTGTCGAGCTCCAGCGGCGGATCCAGGCTGGGTGTGCCCAGCAGTGAACGCACCTGCTCGGCAATCATGTTGGCCCACTTGACCGCAACGGTCTCCGCCTCGTCTCCGTCGGCGACCGGCTGACACACGAACAACACATCGGCATCCGAGCCGTATCCCAGCTCACCGCCGCCGAGGCGGCCCATTCCGATCACCGCGATACGCGCCGGCGCCGGCGCTCCCCGCTCCGCGATCGACGCCGCGATCACCGCGTCGAGTGCGGTATTGAGCACCGCCGCCCAGACCGATGACAGCGCCCGGCACACCTCGGGCACGTCGAGCATGCCCAGGATGTCGGCCGAGGCCACGCGAGCCAGCTCCGCGCGGCGCAGTGACCGTGCGGCGGCGATCGCCCTCTTGGGGTCGGAATGCCGTGCCCCCGAAGCGATCAGACCCTTGGCGGTATCTTCGGGATCGGGCTCGATCAGCCGGGGGCCGTTGGCGCCGTCCACGTACATCCGGATCACGTCCGGCGCGCGCATCAGCAGCTCGGGCACATACGCCGACGAACCCAGCACCATCATCAGCCGCTGGGCCACCACGCCTTCGTCTCGCAGCAGCCGGAGGAACCATTCGCGGTCCACGATCGCGTCGCAGAGTTTGCGGTAGTTGAGCAGTCCCGCATCCGGATCCGGGGTTCCGGCAAGCCATTCGAGCAGGGTGGGCAGCAGGAGCTCCTGAATCTGACCGCGTCGCCCGGCCGCGGAAACCAGTGCGCGCAGATGCCCCAGCGCATTCTCCGGCTTGACGTAGCCCAGGGCTGCCAGTCGCCGCACCGCCGCAGTATCCGAGAGCCGAAGCTCGTCGGTGTCGAACCGCGTGACCGCATCGAGCAGCGGTCGATAGAACAGCTTCTCGTGCATCCGCCGTACCCGCGACGACACCCGACGGATCTCTTCGCGCAGTACCTGGGTCACGTCGTGCTCGCCGTCCGGGCGCACGTGCGCTGCGCGGGCCAGCCACCGCATGGCCTCCTCGTCATCGAGGGCCGGCAGCAGGTGTGTGCGCTTGAGCCGTTGCAGCTGCAGTCGATGCTCGAGCAGACGCAAGAATTCGTAGGACGCCGTGAGATTCGCGCCGTCGTCACGGCCGACGTAGCCACCGTCCTTCAATGCGGTGAGTGCGTCGACCGTCGACTGGACGCGCAACGACTCGTCCACCCGACCATGAACCATCTGCAACAGCTGGACCGCGAACTCGACGTCGCGCAGTCCGCCGCGACCGAGTTTGAGTTCGCGCTCACGCATGCCCTCGGGCACCGATGCCTCGACCCGGCGTCGCATCGCCTGTACTTCCGGCACGAAATCGTCGCGCTCGCATGCGGTCCACACCATCGGCGACAGTGCCGCAACATAATCCGCGCACAGTTGCAGGTCACCGGTCATCGGCCGCGCCTTGAGCAGCGCCTGGAACTCCCAGGTCTTGGCCCACCGCTTGTAGTACGTCACATGCGAATCGAGCGTGCGTGTCAACGTGCCCTGTTTACCTTCGGGCCGCAGCGCCGCGTCGACGTCGAAGAACGCCAGCGATCCCACGCGCATCATCTCGCCGGCGATGCGGTTACTGACGTTATCGGCGGGCTCGCTGAGGAAGATGATGTCGACATCGCTGACGTAATTCAGTTCGCGCGCACCGCATTTGCCCATCGCCATCACGCCGATGCGGTGTTCGAGCGGGGCGTCGCCCAGCACCTCGCCGATCCCGACCGCCAGTGCCGCGGTCAGCGCGGCGTCGGCGAGATCGGACAGGTACTCGCAGACCGCCACGAACGGGAGCACCGGCTCATCTTCGACGGTGCTCGCGACGTCGCGAGCCGCCAACTGCAGCAGCAGATTTCGGTAAGCGAGCTTGAGACGCAGCGGCGCCGGTGGACCGGTGACCGCGGCGCGGTACACCAGGTTGCCGCGCTCGCACTGGTCCGGTTCAGGCCTGGCCTCGACCGCCGCGAGCAGCTCGGTGCGCATCTGCTCCGCACTCGGCAGCTCGTCACAATTGAGCAGGCGCCAGGTCGACGGCTCGGCCACCAGGTGATCTCCGAGGGCCGTGGATGCGCCGATGACCGCGAACAGTCGGCCGCGCAGGCAGGGTCGCTCTCTCAGTGCCTGATCGAGTTCGGCCCAGTCGTCACCGAGCTCCGCACGCAGACGTATCAGCGTCTTCAGCGCGGCATCGGCATCGGGCGACCGCGACAGCGACCACAACAGCTCGACGCTGGCTTCGTTGTTCCAGCCGAGTTCGGTCAGTCGAGCCCCGGCGTCGGCATCCAGAAAGCCCAGCCGCCCCGCGCTGGGGATGCGCGAACGTCCCCTGATGCCCGGCGGTGCCGAGCGCGATTCGCCTCCGGCGAAGGTCACAGCGACAGGTACCGCTTGAGTTCGAAGGGCGTGACCTCGCTGCGGTAGTCCGACCATTCGGACCACTTGTTGCGCAGGAAGTAATCGAAGACGTGCTCGCCGAGCGCCTCGGCGACCAGTTCCGACTTCTCCATCTCGCGCAGCGCGTCACCCAGGCTGCCGGGGAGCTCCTTGTAGCCCATGACACGCCGCTCGGCGGCGGTCAGCGCCCACACGTCGTCCTCGGCCTCCTCCGAAAGCTCGTAGCCCTCCTGGATTCCCTTGAGCCCGGCCGCGACCAGGACCGCAAAGGTCAGGTACGGGTTGCACGCCGAGTCCGGGCTGCGCACCTCGACGCGGCGCGACGACGCCTTGTTCGGGGTGTACAGCGGCAGTCGCACCATCGCCGACCGATTGGCGCTACCCCAACTGGCGGCCGTCGGCGCCTCGCCGCCGTGCACCAACCGCTTGTAGCTGTTGACCCACTGATTGGTGACGGCGCTGATCTCCGGCGCATGCGTCAGAATGCCGGCGATGAACCGCTTGCCGGTCTCCGACATCTGCAGCGGATCGTCCGGGTTGTGGAATGCGTTGGTGTCACCCTCGAACAGGCTCATGTGCGTGTGCATCGCCGAGCCCGCGTGGTCGGCGAACGGTTTGGGCATGAAGGTCGCGCGCACGCCCTCGTTGATCGCGACCTCTTTGACGATGTAGCGGAAGGTCATCACGTTGTCGGCCATCGACAGTGCGTCGGCGTACCGCAGGTCGATCTCCTGCTGCCCTGGCGCGCCCTCGTGGTGGCTGAACTCCACCGAGATGCCCATCGATTCCAGCGCGTCGATCGCGTGGCGGCGGAAGTTGGGCGCCGAGTCGTGGATCGCCTGATCGAAGTACCCGCCGTTGTCCGCCGGGATGGGCGTCAGCCCGTCGGCCGCGAGCTCGTTCTTCATCAGGAAGAACTCGATCTCCGGGTGCACGTAGCACGAAAACCCTTGATCGGCAGCCTTGTTCAGCTGGCGACGCAGCACATGCCGGGAGTCCGCCCAGGACGGCGTGCCGTCAGGCAGGGCGATGTCGCAGAACATGCGGGCCGAGTGGTGACGACCGGCGCTGGTCGTCCAGGGCAGCACCTGGAAGGTGGAGGGGTCGGGCTTGGCGACGGTGTCGGCCTCCGAGACGCGGGAGAAGCCCTCGATTGACGAGCCGTCGAAACCGATGCCCTCCTCGAAGGCACCCTCTAACTCGGCGGGCGCGATCGCCACCGACTTGAGATATCCGAGGACGTCGGTGAACCACAACCGAACGAACCGGATGTCCCGCTCTTCCAGGGTCCGCAGCACGAATTCCTTTTGGCGATCCATACCTGCTGACCCTAGGAGCGTGCTGTTAATTCCGTGTTACATCGGTGATTCTGACTCACTTACAGCGCAGTCCCACCGGCGGTGCAAGCGTCAGCAGATACTGCGTCAGCGGCTCGTCCAGGCAGGCATCGCCGTCGAACGATGCCGTGTGCTGGGTACCGACGTGGGTGACCAGTTCGGCACCGAGATCGCGCGCCAGATTGACACCGGACTGATACGGCGTGGCCGGATCGCCGGTCGTGGACACCACCACCGTCTTCGGCAGCCCGCTCACGTCGGGGACGCCGCGCGACATCGTCGGCGAGACCGGCCAGAACGCACACTCGTCGCGGGCCCCGAGGCCGGTTCCGGTTCCGTCGTCGCGGTAGGGCGCGGCCTTGCGGCCCTCGACATCGAGTCGGTTGACGTCCGCCTGCGCAGTGATCGGTGTGTCGTCGACGCAGTGGATGACAGTGAACGCGTCCTGGATGTTGCCGTAGGTGCCGTCCGGACGCCGGTCGTCGTACGAATCGGCGAGCTTGAGCAGGGTGTCGCCACGGCCCGCGGCGAGCTCGGACAGTCCCTTGGTCAGGTACTCCCAGTAATCCTGCGAATACAGCGCCTGGGTGGTTCCCGTGATCGCGTCGCCGTAGCTCAGCCCACGCGGGTCAGCGGTGTGCGCCGGCTTGGCCAGCAGCGGGCGCGTGAGCTGCTGGAAGCGGGCCGTCGCCTGTGCCGGATCGGTCCCGAGCGGGCAGTTCGCGGCCTGGGCGCACGCCGCCGCGTAGTCGTTGAACGCGCTCTGAAACGCGGCGTTCTGCCGCAGGTTCTCGTCGATCTGGTCTTCGTCGGGGTCGACCGCGCCGTCGTTGATCATCGCCCGCACATGCGTCGGGAACTTCACCGCGTACTCGGTTCCGATCCGAGTGCCGTAGGAGAACCCGAGCCAGTTCAGCTTCGGATCGCCCAGCACGGCACGCAGGACGTCGATGTCCTGGACGACATCTGCGGTTCCGGCATGTTCCAGGAATTCCGAGCCCATCTTGTCTTTGCATTCCTGGCCGAACTGCCGGTTGCGGGACTCCTGGGCCGCCACCCCGGCCGGCGTGCCGGGATAGTTGGTGGCCCGGTCCTGATCGCGCTGCTTGTCGGTCTCGCAGTGGATCGTCGGAGTCGAGGCGCCGATGCCCCGCGGATCGAAGCCGATGATGTCGAAGTTCTTGCTCACAGTCATGTCGGCGAACTTCTTCGCCTGGCCGCCCATGAACTCCAGTCCGGATCCGCCGGGGCCACCCGGGTTGGTGATGAGCGATCCCTTCTTGTCGCCGCTCGCCTTCAACCGGAATACGGCGATCTTCGCCTGTGCGCCATCGGGTTTGGTGTAGTCGATCGGCACCGACATCTGAGCGCAATCGCTACGGTCCGCCGGATAGTCACCCCCGGTCAGGAACTTGTCGCAGGAGACCCAGTTCAGCTTCTGGTCGTAGTAGCGCGACAGATCCGGCGATGGCACGGCGGTGCTCGAACCGCTGACCGTCGTCGTGGAGCTCGCGGCGGAGTTGGACGAATGGTTGCTCGAGCCGCAGGCGGCGACGAGCAGTGCCAATACGGCGACGAACGACAGCAGCGGTACCCGGCGCAGGAGATGCATCGGGCCATCCTGTCACGCGACCATCGATGTGACTGATTACACAGGTCAGGAGCCTGTCGACGCCACGGCGGCGGTGCCACACTGGGAGGCGTCATCACCCACCCGGGTACCCAGCATGGGACTCGAGGCACAAAGGAAGACACATGTCTGATAGCTCGATCTATGGCAGCTCGACCACGGCAAATCATGGCTCCGCCGGTTCCGGCGCTCCACGACGTACCACTCGGATTCATCACCTCGCACAGATGAAGGCCGAGGGCGACAGGTGGCCGATGCTCACCGCTTACGACTACTCGTCCGCCCGCATCTTCGACGATGCCGGCATCCCCGTCCTGTTGGTCGGCGACTCGGCCGCCAACGTCGTCTACGGCTACGACACGACCGTCCCGGTCACCGTCGATGAGCTGATTCCGCTGGTCCGTGCAGTCGTCAAGGGCGCCCCGCACGCCCTCGTGGTCGCCGATCTCCCTTTCGGTTCCTATGAGGCCAGTGCGCAGCAGGCGCTGGAGTCCTCGATCCGATTCTTCAAAGAAGGCGGCGCGCACGCCGTCAAGCTCGAGGGCGGCGAACGCGTGGCCGATCAGATCGCCGCGCTGACCGCTGCGGGTATACCCGTGATGGCGCATATCGGTTTCACGCCGCAGAGCGTGAACGGCCTTGGCGGATACCGGGTACAGGGTCGCGGTGACGGCGCCGACCAGCTGATCGCCGATGCGATCGCCGTCCAGGAGGCCGGGGCGTTCTCGGTCGTCATGGAGATGGTGCCGGCCGACCTCGCCGGCCAGATCACGCGCAAGCTGACGATTCCGACCGTCGGCATCGGTGCCGGCAACGAAACCGACGCCCAGGTGCTGGTGTGGCAGGACATGGCCGGTATGACGCACGGCAAGACGGCGAAGTTCGTCAAGCGATTCGGCAACGTCGGCGACGAACTGCATAGCGCGGCTACGCAATACGCCGACGAAGTACGCACCGGCCGCTTCCCCGCGCCGGAACACAGCTACTGATCGTCGCAACACTCTGATCACCCGACGGCTTGCAGCTGCGGGCGCTGGTGCAGCAGCGCCCGCCACAGCTGGTCGACCACCCATGCCGGGCGCTCGACGATGTCGGTGTGAGTCCACCGCACCGCAAGATAGCCGGCATCCAACAGCTGAGCCGGATCGAAATCGACGAGCGCGTCACCGCAGAGCCCGACGACGGCCGCGTCCGGCCAGCTGAACGGCACCGATCCGAGCGGCTCCCCGAAGCGCCCGGTCAGCTCGGCATACCGTCGCGAATCGGGTAATCCTGCGCCGGCGAACGCGAGTCGGCTCAGACTGTCGGTCACGCCGCGGCTCGTCGGATCGGTCCGGGCAAGAACGCGCAGTGCCTGCGGCCGCCCCTGTCTCGGCGACTCTGCGAGCGCGGCCCGGAGGGCAGCCATGTCGCACAGCCCACGGTGCAGTGCCGCATCGGCACAGACCACCGCCGCGCGCGGTAATTCACTTCGAGCCAGATCTGCCACCACCGTCGCCACCGGCTGCACCGACGTTCCGTCGCGCATCAACACGGCCCGCGTCGTAGACCGGTGCAAGCGTGCGATCGCCGAGGATCGGGACCCCTGACCAGCTGCATCACGGGCCAGGTGCACCAGACTCAGATCCATCCCCCACACCGGTAGCCCGTAGACCACTGCCGCCGATACCCGCGCCAACGCCGTTCCCGCGGGCGCACGGGCGACGAGCTCGGCAGCAAGCAGCCGGTGCCGGACGACCGGGTCGTCATCGATGTCCGCGCTGCGGCCGTAGATTCCGGGCGCCAACACCTCGTACCCGCCGCGACGCAGTCGCGAGATGTCGCGGTCGGTGTATCCCCGCCGCAGCAGCTCGCGCCGGGTGACCACCGGACCCCATTGACCACTGTCCGCGACAACGTTGTTCATGACAGATATGGCATCACTCGTAGGGTCGCCGCGGGGGCCGCGAACGCAATCTGTGGATGCCGAACCAAACTGTGGATAACGTTGTCGCCATGCGCGACTTCTACCCGCCGATCTCACCGCACGCCTCCGGACACCTGAATGTCGGTGATGGACAACAGATTTACTGGGAGGTCAGCGGGAATCCGGCCGGCCGGCCGGCGGTCTTCGTGCACGGCGGCCCGGGCGGTGGCACCGGACCCGACCAGCGTCGATTCTTCGATCCACAGGCCTACCGCATCGTGCTGTTCGATCAGCGCGGCTGCGGACAGTCTCTACCCCATCTGGCCGACCCGGATGCCGACCTGTCGGTCAACACCACCGATCACCTCGTCGCCGACATGGAGAAGTTGCGCGATCATCTGGCGATCGACAGGTGGCTGGTCTTCGGCGGATCGTGGGGTTCGACGCTGGCGCTGGCCTACGCCCAGGCGCATCGTGAACGGGTGACCGAGCTGGTGCTGCGCGGCATCTTCCTGTTGCGCCGCAGCGAACTCGATTGGTACTACAACGGCGGCGCGTCGCACATCTATCCCGACTTGTGGGAGGCGTATCTGGCGCCCATCCCCGCCGATCAGCGCGACGGCGATCTGATCGCGGCCTATCACCGCCTGCTCACCGGAGACGACCGCGACGCCGCCTTGTCCGCCGCCCGCGCCTGGACCGAATGGGAGCGGCGCACCAGTTACCTTCTCCCCCAACAGGGCTCAGCAGAGTCCGACCGGTTCGCACTCGCCTTCGCCGGCATCGAAAATCATTACTTCGTGCACGGCGGGTTCCTCGAAGAGGGCCAGCTTCTCACCAACATCGGAACGATCGCCGACGTACCCGGCGTGATCGTGCAGGGCCGATACGATGTGGTGTGTCCGGCGCGCAGTGCCTGGGACCTGCACCGCGCCTGGCCGATCGCCGATTTGCACATCGTCGACGATGCCGGTCACGCATCCTATGAGGCAGGCATCAAACATCATCTGATCGAAGCGACCGACCGGTTCGCCGGCAAGAACTGAACACGACTGCAGAGAGGATCGGGGCCCGTGGCAGCAGGCGAGATCATGGAGATCGAACTCAAGTACGACGTGGACCCCACGTTGCCCGCCCCCGACTTCACCGAGATGACCGCAGTCGCCGGTGTCACCGAACCCGCCGTCGAGAACCTCGACGCGATCTACTACGACACCGAGAACCTCGATCTGGCGGCCAACAAGATCACGCTGCGCAGGCGCAGCGGCGGGCACGATGCCGGCTGGCATCTCAAACGCCCCGGACGCGGGGCGGGGCGCCGAGAACTGCAGGTGCCCCTCAATGCGGCCCGGGACGAGGGCTCCGGTGGTGTCATCCATGTCCCCGATGTACTGCTCGAACAGATCCGCGTGCACAGCCGTGGTCGCGCGCTCCGGCCGATCGGCGCCATCAGCACACATCGCGAACTGAGCGAACTGCATGGCGACGACGGCCAGATCCTCGCGATCTTCTGCAATGACACCGTCACCGCGCAGTCGCTGTTGCCCGATGGACACGCACAGGCCTGGACGGAGTGGGAAATCGAGCTCGTCGACGGCGACGAGAAGCTGCTGCGCAAGGCCGACAAGTTCCTGCGGTCGGCAGGGGCCCAGACGGCCGGCAGCGCTTCCAAGCTCGCCCGCACCATCGGACCGACGCCGATACGCGGCGTGCCTGCGCTCGGCTCGGAGCCCACCGCGATCGATCTGGTGACCACTGCGATCGCAGAACATCTGCGACATCTCATCGAGCAGGACCCCAGGGTGCGCGCGCATGAGGACGATGCCGTGCACCAGATGCGGGTGGCGACCCGACGGATCCGCAGCGTGATCGCCGCCTACCCCACGGTGCTGTCGGGGCCGCGGACCGATGCGGTCGCCGACGAGCTGAAGCTGCTCGCCGCGATTCTGGGCAACGCCCGGGACGCGGAGGTCCAGGCCGAGCGCGGCGAACAACTACTGGCTGGCGAAAACGCTTCCGCCGCAATCACCTCGGTGCTCGTAGAAGATCAGCGACACCGCGAACGGCTCGCCATCAACCGGGTTCTGACCAGTCTCGACAATCCCCGGTACTTCGAGTTGCTCGATGAGATCGAGCGGCTGGTGATCGATCCCGAGCGAGGTCCCGACGCCGACCGCAAGGCCCGGTCGGCGCTGCGTGACGCCGTCGACGAGTGTGATCGCGACCTCCGCAAGGCCAACAAGCGATTGCAATCGATCGGTGCGAGCGAGAAGGTGGAGCGGCAGGCGCAGTTGCACCGAATCCGCAAACAGGCCAAGCAACTACGCTATTCGGCGGACCCCGGTTCCCTGCTGCGGCCACCGGTGAAGGCGGCCACGGCTCGGCGCGCCAAGGCGATTCAGGAACGACTGGGCGACTACAACGATGCCGCAATCAGTCGCGGCCTGATCTCCCACGCCGCCGCGGATCCGCGAATCACCGCGGCGGACGCATTCATGTTGGGTCGGCTCGATGCCAAAGAGGAAGCGGCGATGGCGAAGTCATTGCGCCGCTATCGATCGCTCATGCGCTGAAGGACACGCGCGGCGGCTCGACGGTCACCTCGGACAGGGTCACCGTGACCGCCGATCCCTCCGCCGGGTCGCCGGCGCAGTCGGCGATGACGGCGGGATCCTCGATGAATACCTGCGCCGGCCTTTCGCCGCGACGTTCGTGCAGGACGACGGCCGGGAACCGTTGGCCCAGTTGATCGCGCAGCAACGTGGCTTCCGCGAGATCGATGCACTGCCGTTCGGCCTTGTTCGCCAACGAGTCCGACGCCCGCATCAGCTTCGGCAACTCGGGCAAGGCGACGGTGACCCAGTCCGGCACCGGCCGGCCCGAGGTGAGGGCCAGACAGCACTCGGTCGCGAACCGGTCGGCCAGCCGCCGTAGCGGTGCCGTCACGTGGGCATACACACCGGCGATGCCGCCGTGCTCGGTGACCGCGTCCGCAGCGATGGTGCCGTCCATCGCCAGATAGTCCGCGCCGCGAAGCAATGCGGTGGCGTCGGACATCAGCGCCAGTGTCTGCGGTTTCGCCGGATCGAGCTCGGCGAGGACTTTCGACGCCGATATCCCTGCAGGCCAATCCATCCCGAGTGTCCGGGCCGACGCGCGCAGCTTCTCCACAGCGGGTTCGGTCACCGGCGGCAGCGTTCGGAGAAGCCCGACCTTGTTGTCCCGCATGATCTTTCCGGCACACATTCCGGTGAGCAGCGATGCCTGCGAATTCCACATATCAGCACGAGTCCGTGGCTCGACGACCAGGCGCCACCCATCATCTTCATGCACCACGTCTTGGGCCGGCAGTCGCAACTCGATGGCGCCACGATCGACCGCCACCTGCGCCCGCAGCTCACCGAAATCCGGTAACGCGGCGATCGATGGATGCAGTCGGCCCGCATCGGCATCCGCCTGCACGCCCGAATAGTTGAGTTTCGCAACAGATTTCACCAGCGCGCGGCTCACATCGACATCCAGTACTGTGCCGTCGGAGTCGATGACGATGCGCCACAATGCGGCCGCCCGAACCTGGTCGGGCAACAAGGAACCGGCGGCCTCCGACAACTCTCGCGGATGCAGCGGAATGCTGCCGTCGGGCAGGTACACCGTCTGGCCCCGCCGCCGCGATTCGGTGTCCAGCGCGCCGCCCGGCGTCACCAACGCCGCCACATCCGCGATCGCGTACTGCAGCACGAAGTTCTTGCCGTCGCGGACCACATGGATGGCCTGATCGAGATCCATCGAGGTGGCGGGATCGATGGTGACGAACGGGATATCGGTGTGATCGACGCGGCCGTCGGGCAGTCGGTCAGTGGCTTGGCGAGCTTCCTCGAGTGCCTCGGCCGGGTAGTCGCCCGGCAGTTCGAGCGCGGTACGAACGGCGGCGAAGTCGATGTCGGGGGCATACAGACGGCGTGCGGTCACACGCCCAACCATATGGGCGAACGAGCCCACCTGTAAGCCGGATCCTGTGCCGAACGCCGTCGGCGAACCGACGGCGTGCGGCAGCGGCCATCCATCTGGGCACACCGTCGCCGGGTACCTCAAGCGGTCCACCCGCAGGCTCCGGCGAGCAGCCGTCAAACACCTGCGCACCCGTACCGCGTGGATACGGGCTTCGACCTTGCTCCGAGTGGGGTTTACCTAGCCATCGCGGTCACCCGCGATGCTGGTGCGCTCTTACCGCACCGTTTCACCCTTACCGGCGCACATCCCCGAAGGGTCGTGGCCGGCGGTCTGTTCTCTGTGGCACTGTCCCGCGAGTCACCTCGGGTTGCCGTTAACAACCACCCTGCTCTGTGGAGTCCGGACTTTCCTCGGCCTCGGGCCTACGGCCATCCGACCGCGGTTCCCGCGACCGCAGCCGCCCGGTCGGCTCGTTCGCCCACTCAGAGTAGACGACCGGCCTCCGGCCTACCCGGCTAGGCGACCGGCCTCCGGCCTACCCGGGCGCTACAGCGTTGACCAACCGCACAGAGCTGCCGCCATCCGGATAGAACTCGGCGATCGACAACGACGCCAGATCCAAATGGAGGCGATACAGCAGCGACGGACCGACCTCGAGCGCCGCCCGCAAGGTCTCCTTGATCGGCGTCACATGCGACACCACCACCACGGTCTGCCCGGGGTATTCGGCAATCACCCGCTCGCGCGCTGCCGCCACCCGCTCGCCGACGAGCGCGAAGCTCTCGCCGCCCGGCGGATCGACGGTGGCGTCGCGCAACCAATCCCGATGGACCTCCGGATAGCGTTCGGCCGCCTCGGCGAACGTCAGGCCCTCCCACTGACCGAAGTCGGTTTCGATGAAGCCCTCGTCAACGCTCACCGGCACACCCGTGGCCGCGCCGACGGCGGCGGCCGTATCGAGCGCCCGCTGCAGGGGCGAGCTGATGATCGCCGCGATCTCGTCCCCACGCGACGCAATCAACCCGGCACCCGCTGCGGCCTGCTCTCGGCCCAGGTCGGTGAGCTCAGGATTGCCTCGCCCGGAATACCTGCGCTCCACAGACAGCTGCGTCTGACCGTGCCGCAGCAACAATAGCCGCGTCGGGGCACCCGTGGCCCCCGTCCAGCCGGGTGCGGACGCGGACGTCACAGTCCAGACTCTTTGGTACGCACCAGAATTGCGCCGCACTCGTCGCAACGCACGACGGCGTCGGCGGGGGCGGATGCGATCGACGACAGCTCGCTGCGGTCCAGTTCCATCCGACAAGCGCCGCAACGGCGCTGACGCAGCAGCCCGGCTCCGACTTTGCCGGCGGCCACCTGGCGGTCATACAACGCAAGCAGATCCGGATCGACCTTCGCGGCCAGCGCGGCTCGCTTGTCGGTAGCGTCGACGAGATCCTTGTCCGCCTGCTCGGCGGTGCGGCTGCGCCGCTGCGCGACGTCGGACATCTGCCCCTCGACGTGCGTGACCATTGCCCCGGCCCGCAGTTCGTCGGCACTGATCGCCTCCGCCTGCTCCATCACCTCAAGCAGTTCGTCCTCGAGCAAGCCCCGCCGACGCGACAGGCTGCCGAGCTCGTGCTGAAGTTCCGTCAGCGCTTTGGCCGGCAGATTGCCGTCGCGGAGCAGTGCACCGTCCTTCTCCTCGCGCTGCGTCATCGTGTCGATCTCGGTCTCCAGCCGCGTGGTCTCGCGCCTGACGTCCTCGGCGGCGATCTGCGCCTTGACCGCCTCATCGCGTTGTACCTGCAGCTGCTGCTCCAGCTGCGAGATCTCGGCATCCTCCGGAAGGTGGGCGAGCCGATGCCGGATCTGCAGCAGCTCGGCATCGACGCCGGCCAGGTCCAGCACCAGGAGTTGCATTTGCGGATCAGCCTTCACTACATCGCCTTCCAAGGGTGGGTGGGTGCACCGAACACAGTCGCGGAGAACCCGGAATCGCTCAGGATACCCTGCGCCTGTGCGCACCAAGGGAATTCAGTTCCCCAGTGCCCGGCGTCGATGAACGCCGGCCCGCCTCGTCGCAGTGATTCGTCCACCGGATGGTGTCGCAGATCACCGGTCAGATAGACATCGACGCCCGCGCCCCGTGCAGCGTCGATCAACGAATCCCCCGCCCCGCCGCAGACAGCGACCGTCTCGACCCGAGCACCCGGGTCCCCGGCGACCCGGATCCCCCAGCTCTCGGTGCGCAGCCGTGTGGTGACGATGACAGCGAAATCACGCAACGACACCGGCGTCGGCAATCGACCGACGCGGCCGAGGCCGACGGACCCGTCTTCGGCTGCCAGCTCGAGGACATCGAAGGCGGGTTCCTCGTACGGATGCGCCGCCCGCAGCGCGGCCAACACCGCCGACCGGCGACCGCGTGGCGCCACCATGTCGATGCGACGTTCGGCCTCTCGGTGGAGAGTCCCTGGTTCGCCGAGCGTCGGTCGGGCATCCGGCCCAGGCAAGAATTGGCCGTGCCCGTCGGTCATCCAGGCGCAGCGGCTGTAGGCCCCGATGGCTCCCGCGCCCGCATCGAACATCGCCGCGGACACGTGGTCGACCGCACCTTGCAGTCCCGCATCGCCGTCCGAGATCGGTACCAGGACCGACCATTTATCCATCGCCGCAACGGGTTTGGGATCCAGCGGTCGCAAGTCGACCAATCCCAGCAACTCGGCGAGCGCATCGGACACGCCAGGACTGGCCGAGTCGGCGTTCGTATGCGCCGTGTAGAGGGCGCAGCCGCCCCGGATCAGTCGATGAACCAACCGCCCCTTCGGGGTGTGGGTGCCGACTGTGTCGACACCTCGCATCAGCAGCGGGTGGTGCGCCACGATCAGGGCGGCACCGAGATCGAGTGCAGCATCGACGACCGCGTCTGTCACGTCGACGCAGACCAGTACCGCATCGACCGCATCGTCCGGATCACCACACACCAGCCCGACCGAGTCCCACGACTCGGCCAGCCGCGGCGGATAAGCCGCCTCCAGCACTGCGATCGCGTCCCGCACCGTCGCCACTCAGCACACCTCCTGCATCACCGTCTGCACTACATCGACCAATTCGGCCACCGTATTCACGTCCCGCACCGCTAACCGCACGAACCGGCCGTCCAAACCGATGAAGTTGTCACATCCCCGCACCGCGAATCCGCGGCGGCGCAACGTATCTTTGAACTCTGCCCCGTTTCCGACATCCACCAGCACGAACGGCGCGGAGGAGCCGCCGACGACCCGCAGCCCAACCCCGCCGAGCGCAGTGACCATCGATTCCCTCTGGTGGGCAATGATTTTCGATTCACGGCCCAGATGCCGTCGACCACGCTCGGACGCCGCGGCTGCCAGCGCAGTCAGCTGGAGTGTGCCCAGCGGCCAATGCGGGCGCCCGCCGCCCAGCTCGGCCAGAACGGCGGGGTGACCGAGTAGGTATCCCGCACGCAGACCCGCCAGACCGAACGACTTGGTGATGCTGCGCACTACCAGCACATCCGGATACCGCAGCGCGGCAAGCGATTCCAACTCGCCCGGAACCAGGTCCGCGAACGCCTCATCCACCACCACGGTCCGTCCTGGCCGCCGTAGCGTCTCGATCGACTCGCGCGGGTGCAGCACCCCGGTGGGATTGGTCGGGTTGCCCAGCACCACCAGATCCGCATCCTCGGGCACCGCGTCAGGATCGAGCCGCCACGGCTCATCCAGCACCACCTGCGCGATCGGAACGCCGGCCGCGCGTAGAACACGTTCCGGCTCGGTGAAACTCGGCTGAATCAGCGCCGCCAGGCGAGGACGCAACCGCGGCAGCAACGCGAATCCCTCCGCGGCACCGGCCAGCAGCAGCACCTCATCGGTCGGTCGGCCGTGCGCGGCGGCCACCGCCGCGACCGCGTGGTCGTGATCCAGCGCTGCGGGATACCGCGCCAGATCCGCCACCCGCGCCGCCAGCAGGTCAGCGATCCACACCGGCGTCGGCCGCACATTGACCGCGAAGTCGACCAGGCCCGGCTCGGCGTCCACGTCACCATGGCGATGCAAGTCGCCGACACCGGCCGTGTTCAGATCCACAATCACCCAGCCTACGGTGGTGGCCATGCTCCCCGATCCCGCTGACCCGGCGACCACGCTGCTGTTCGACCTGGACGGCACCATCGCGGACTCGTTCGAGGGCATCGCGACATCATTCCGACATTGCTTACGGGAGGTGGGCGCTCCGGAACCGCCGCAGCACGTGGTCGACGCGATCGCCGGACCACCGATGCTGGAGACCCTGCGCAGCCTGCTGGACGAGGACACCGCGTTGCGTGCGTTTCGTGCTTATCGGTCACGGTATGTAGACGTCGGCTGGCGCGAGAACGTGATATTCGCCGGGATGGACACGCTCGTCCGGGACCTGCACGCCGGCGGACGCACCCTGGCGATCGCCACCTCAAAGAACGAGAACAGCGCCCGGGTGATCCTGAAGTATTTCGGTCTCGACGAGTACTTCACCGTGATAGCCGGCGCCAGCGACGACATGACCCGGGCCGCCAAGCATCAGGTCGTCGAGCATGCCATCGCGCAGGTCCAGGGACCGCACGTGATGATCGGCGACCGCTCGCACGATGTCGAGGGCGCGCGCGAGTTCAACATCCCCACGGCCTACGTCCAATGGGGATACGCGGTCGGCGACGAATCCACCGGCGCTCGCTGGACCGTCGCCGCGGTCGAGGATCTCCGTCGACTGCTGGGCGCCTGAGCCGGATTCAGCCCAGCAGGAACAGCAGTGAGATGACCACCATCACAGCCGCCGTCGCGCCGTGTATACCGAATGCTGCAGCCCGACTTCCCCTGTGCCGCAATATGATCAACATGTCGAAGACCGGCATGATGGCCTCTGCCAGCACCACCCAGCCGACCAGGTGATGCCCACCCGCCAGCATCGCGGCGACGAGAACGAGCCCCACCCCGATGTCCCGGCCGCCCTTGATCTCGAAGAATGCCGTCGTGCCGGTCGGAATCTCGGCGAGCCCGAAGCTGGCGGCACTCTTCTCGGGTACGAGCAGGTAATTGATGCCGATGTAGATGATGCCGGCGGCGATCAGGCCGGCGAGCACGTATGCGGTGATGATCATGGGATTCCCTTTCACTGGAACTAGCACTGCTAGTTACCCTGTCGACGCTAGACTAGTGCCGCTAGATTGTCTAGCAATGCTAGGCTCGGTGCATGAGTCAGCGACTACGCCGCGAGCGCGACCTTGCAGAACGCGAACAGCGAATCATCGCCACCGCCCGCGAATTGGCGGAGGCGGAGGGCTGGGACGCGGTCACCACACGCCGGCTCGCCGCGCTGATCGAGTACAGCCAGCCCGTGCTGTACAGCCACTTCTCCGGCAAAGACGCAATCATGCGCGCCGCGGCACTCGAAGGATTCGCCGAGTTCGCCGCCCAGATCTCAGCCGCGGTCGACGGCGGCGTCCGCGCCGTCGCCGAGGCCTACCTCGCCTTCGCTGATGACAAGCCCGCGCTGTACGACGCGATGTTCACGCTCGGCACCGATCTGCCTTTCGGATCAGACGACACCCCGCAGGCGCTGCGCGACGGATTCGATGCGCTGGTCGCCGTGCTGACACCGGTCGCGGACGGACAGAACCCGGCGATCCTGGCCGAAGTGTTCTGGGGTGCCCTGCACGGCTTGGTCACGCTGGACCGCGGCGGGCGTCAGCCGGCCGGGTACCGCGCCGAGCGGCTCGCGGTGCTCGTGGCCCGTTTTGACCGGATGCCCGCGCAGGTGCGGGAATCGCGGCCAGGAACGGTCGATAAGCTGGCCGAGTGAAGTTGATCCGCGGATTCCTACGACCACAGTGGCTACTGCTGCTCGTGGTCGTGGTCGCGTTCGCGGGCGCCTGCTTCTGGATCCTCGCGCCATGGCAGCTGGGCAAGAACAGCCGCACCAGCAAACAGATCGAAATGATCCAGCACTCCAGCGGGCGCACTCCCGTCCCGATCGACCAGCTCGTCACCGGCACGTTCAACAAAAGCACCGAGTGGCGACCGGTCACGGTCACCGGCACCTTCCTGCCGGACAAGCAGGCCGTCGTGCGGCTGAGCTCAGTGGAGGGCGACCCAGCCTACGAGGTCCTGACGCCACTGATCACGACGGATGGGCACAACTACCTGATCAACCGCGGTTTCGTGCGGCCGACCCAGGGGACGGCTTTGCCGGCGATCACCCCACCGCCGAGCGGACAGGTCAGCGTCGTCGGACGGCTCCGCCAGCCCGAAGGCACCGCCCCGGGACGCGGTCCGCGGACCGAATCCGGAGTGCTGCAGGTGTATTCGATCGACCCGCCACGGATCGGTGACACGGTCGGCCTGACGATCCCCAACTTCTATCTCGAAGAAGTCGCAAACCAGCCGGGCGCCCTGAGCGAGCTCCCACTGCCCCAGATCGACTCGGGCCCCTACCTGTCCTACGGTCTGCAGTGGATCGCGTTCGGCGTCATGGCGCCACTGGGCCTCGGATACTTCGTCTGGTCTGAGGTCCGCCACCGGCGGCGGCAAGCCGCGGCCGGCACCACCGCGCCACGAGAGCCATTGCGCGCCAAAGCGAAGCAGGCCCGGGCCACGCTGACCGCGGAGTCCACCGAGGGCCTCGGTGGCTCAGATTCGATCGCTCGCATCGGCGACGGCGCCGACACGACGGGGTCGACGGAGAACGCCCAGCGCAAGCTGGCCGACCGCTACGGCCGCTAGCGTCACCAACTGCACGCGCCGCGACAACCGCAGAGCACGCCGCAGATCATCGATCGTCGGTGGCTCGCCGGTACCGAGGTACGGACGCATTTCCACGCGGTGTGGATAGACGGTCTCACCACCCAGCCGCACACCCAGTGCTCCCGCGAAAGATGCCTCGACCACACCGGCATTCGGGCTGGGATGGCCCGACGCGTCCCGCTGCCACGTGGACCACGCGTTCGCGCCGCCGCCCGAGATCATCACCGCCACGCCACTGAAGCGGGCCGGCGCATAATTGAGCACATCGTCCAATCGTGCACTGGCCCAACCGAACCTGCCGTATCGCTGGTTTCGATAGCCGACCATCGCATCCAAGGTGTTGGCCATGCGATATCCGAGCAGACCCGGCACGCCGAGCACGGCGCCCCACAGCAATGGCGCGACGGCGGCGTCCGATGTGTTCTCGGCGATGGATTCGGTTGCGGCACGAACGATTCCGTCCGTGTCCAAGCTCTGCGGATCGCGGCCACACAGCGACGGAACAAGTGTGCGCGCCGCATCTACGTCGCCGGCCGACACCGCATCGGCGACCTGTTGCCCCACCGCGATCAACGACGAACCACCGAGCGCGGTCCAGGTGGCCAACGCCACCAGTGGGACCGAACGTGGACGCAGGCATCCGACGCCCGCCGCCCCACCGACCAAGACCGCGGTGAATGCGACGCCACGCAGGCGGGAGTCTGCGTAACAACGTGATTCGAGCACCGCCGCCACGCGGCCCATACCGGCTACCGGATGCCAGCGAGCCGGGTCACCCAACAACCGGTCGGCCGCGTAACCCAGTAGCAGGCCGGTGGCCGTACTCGTCAGAATCCGCACCCGCCCACCGTACGATTACCGCAATGGGCAAGCGAAACCGCCAGGACCGGACGGTCGGTCGCAGAGATGGCGGCCGAACCGACGGTGCACCGGTGATCGGCGGGCGCTTCGACATCGATACCGGCTTCTGTGAGGTGGTCCGCGACGAGACCGGATTCCTACTGAAGATCAACGGCGTCGAGAGCAGCCACATCCACGACGACCCACGCGTGCTGGAGTTCGAGTACATGCGCTGGTTCGCCGAGCTCATCGACGAACGCATCGACGACGGCACCTCGCTGCGCGCACTGCATCTCGGCGGCGCGGCCTGCACGATGGCGCGATACCTCGCATCCGTACATCCGCAGGCCCGGCAAGTAGCCGTGGAGATCGATGGAAAATTGTCCGAATACGTCCGCGAGTGGTTCGATCTGCCGCGCTCGCCGTTCCTGCGAATCCGGGTCGGCGACGCCCGCGACGTCGTCGAGACTCTGAGCCCGGACTCACGTGATGTTGTGCTGCGAGACGTGTTCGACGGGATGTTCACGCCCGCGCGGATGACCACGGTCGAATTCGTCGCCGCCGTTCATCGGGTGCTGTCGCCCGGCGGGCTGTACGTGATCAATTGCGGCGACTCTCCCGACCTCAGGGTGGCCCGCAGCGAGGCCGCGACCATCGGCGACGCATTCGAGAATCTGGCGATCATCGCCGACTCGGCGATGCTCAAGGGCCGTCGCCGCGGCAACATCGTCATCGCCGGCAGCGACGCGCCGATCGGCCAATCGCCGCTGATCGCCCGCAATCTCTTGGGTGGCAGCACCCCGGCCCAGCTGCTCTTGGGCGACCAGGCCCGCGCCTTCGCAAAAGCGGCAACAAAAGTTCGGGACGCCGGGCTTCCGGCGGCCGGCGCGGCGCGGCACTTGCGCTCGACATAGCAGTGCTTTTACTCACAATTGGAAAACGCTTTAAGGTTTCTTTAATTTTCTGCCCGTAGTTTTCGGTGGCATGCCCCAGATCAGCCAGCTTCGAGACCTCGACAGACTCAAGGACATCGGTAGATACGACCTCCCGGCATCGCTGGTGGTCTTCCTCGTCGCACTGCCACTGTCATTGGGGATCGCCATCGCCTCAGGTGCTCCCGTCATGGCCGGCCTGATCGCCGCGGTGGTGGGCGGGATCGTCGCGGGAACCGTCGGCGGCTCACCGCTGCAGGTGAGCGGTCCGGCGGCAGGTCTGACGGTCGTCGTCGCCGAGCTGGTGAACTCGGTCGGCTGGAAGGTCACCTGCCTGATCACGGTCGGCGCCGGCATCCTGCAGATCATCTTCGGCCTCAGTCGCATCGCCCAGTCGGCGTTGGCGATCGCCCCGGTCGTGGTGCACGCGATGCTCGCCGGCATCGGCGTGACCATCGCGCTGCAGCAGGTGCACGTGCTGCTCGGCGGCACGTCGGAAAGCTCGGCGCTGGAGAACCTCAAGGAGCTGCCCGGCCAGCTGACCGACGTTCACGGCGCCGCAGTGCTGGTCGGCGCCATCGTCATCGGCATCCTGCTGCTCTGGCAATTCGTCTTGCCGAAACTCGAGTCCAACACGTGGGCGGCCCGCGTCCGCAAGATCCCCGGACCACTGGTCGCGATCGTCGCTGCAACCGCGGTCACCATGATGTTCTCGCTCGACGCCGAGCGGATCTCGCTGACGGGCAACTTCTTCGACGCCATCGCCCTACCCGAGCTCCCGAGCGGCAATTGGGGTGCGGTCGCGATGGGGATCCTCACCATCGCCCTGATCGCCAGCGTCGAGTCGCTGCTGTCGGCCGTCGCAGTCGACAAGATGCACACCGGCCCGCGGACCAACTTCGACCGCGAGATGATCGGCCAGGGCGCAGCCAACACCGTGTCGGGCGTGCTCGGCGGCCTGCCGGTCACCGGCGTCATCGTGCGGTCGTCCACCAACGTCGCGGCCGGCGCCCGCACGCGCGCCTCCGCGATCCTGCACGGCGTGTGGGTGCTGTTGTTCGCCGTCGTCTTGACCGCAGCCGTCGAACAGATCCCGAAGGCGGCGCTGGCCGGACTGCTCGTGGTGATCGGCATCCAGCTGGTCAAGCTCGCGCATATGCGTCTGGCCCGGACGACCGGCGACCTCGCCGTCTACCTGGTGACATTGGTGTCCGTCGTCTTCCTGAACCTGCTGGAAGGCGTGGCGATCGGCCTCGCTCTGGCCATCGCGATCGTCGTATGGCGGGTCGTCCGCGCGGAGATGCGCGCCGAGCCGTTCGGCACCGAGGGCTCGCGCCAGTGGCGGGTCTCGATCCATGGCTCGCTCAGCTTCCTGTCACTCCCGCGACTGAACAAGACCCTCACCACGGTCCCGAGCGGTACACACGTGACCGTGTCGCTGGACACCGACTTTCTCGACCACGCGGCGTCGGAGATGATCGAGAATTGGAAATGGGCCCACGAGGCGACCGGCGGATCCGTGCACATTGAGGAGACCGGGCGTGCCCGCCTCGATCACGCGCCCGCCGCGCCACCCAAGCGACACACGCAGCGGTCGTCCTCGTTGACGCCCTGGAAGTCCAAGTCGTGGCAGGCCGATTCCTGGCAGCAGGGCGACCCGCAACCGCTCACCGCCGCGGTCGACCACTACCACCGGCACATCGCCGACGACCTGCGGCCGCATCTGGAATCGTTGACCACCTCGCAGAACCCGCACTCATTGTTCCTGACATGCGCTGACTCCCGGATCGTGCCGAACGTGATCACCGCGAGCGGCCCCGGCGACCTCTTCACTGTCCGCAACGTGGGCAACCTGGTTCCCGACTCGGGCGACCCCGATACCTCGGTGGAGGCGTCACTGCAGTTCGCAGTCGAGGAGCTCGGCGTGAGTTCTGTTGTCGTATGCGGGCATTCGTCTTGCGGAGCGATAAACGCGTTGCTGAAAACGGCCGACGGCGGGCTGGACGATTCGGCCCTGGGCGGTTGGCTCAAGCACGGCGAGCCGAGCCTGCATGCCTATCATTCCGGCCACCCAGCGCGACTCAGCGCGGCGGCGGCCGGGTTCACGGACGCGGATCAGCTCGCGATCGTCAACGTGGCGATGGAGGTCGCGAAGCTCGAACAGCATCCGCTGGTGGCGGCGGCGCTCGCCGACGGTCGGATCCGGGTCTCGGGGATGTTCTTCGACATCGCATCGGCCCGGGTCATCGAGATCACCGCGACCGGGATCGCCGCGGAGGCCGACCCAGCGCAGCTCTAGCCGTCGGCGGCTTCTCGAGCCCCTTTGCCCGCCAACGCATCAGCGCGTTCGTTGCCTTCGTTGCCGGCATGGCCTTTGACCCACTGCCAGTCGATGTCGTGTTGGCCGGCGAGCTCGTCCAACTGCTCCCACAGGTCCTGGTTCTTCACCGGCGCCTTGGCAGCAGTGCGCCAGCCGTTGGCCTTCCAGCCGGCAACCCATTTGGTGACACCGTTGCGCACATAGCTGCTGTCGGTGTAGATGCGTACCGGCACAGGCCGTTTGAGCATCTTGAGCGCTTCGATCGCGGCGGTGAGCTCCATCCGGTTATTGGTGGTGTTCTTCTCGCCACCGTAGATCTCGGCTTCTTTGGAGGGATGCATCAGCACCGCTCCCCAGCCTCCCGGCCCCGGATTTCCCAGGCAGGCGCCGTCGGTGTAGATCTCGACTTCGGGGGCTTCATCAGGCACCCGAGAACCTTATCGCTCGAGCAGCGCGGGAAGCCGCCGACCTCATCGGGAACAGCCGTGACCGCGGCCGGGTTGGTATCAACATGGCCGACAACGAAAACGCTCATGCGCTACTCGCCGAATCGCGGATCGGAATCCTGGCAACCTTGCAGCCCAACGGCCGACCGCACCTATCACCGGTGACCCCGTACTACGACCGCGAGGCCGGCAAGATCTATGTCTCGATGCGCGAGGGCCTGGTGAAGACGCGGAACCTTCGACGAGATCCGCGAGTGTCCATCGAGGCAACGCGCTCGGATGGCTGGGCCTGGGCTACGGCCGAAGGCACCGCAGAACTCGTCGGCCCCGGGGGCGCCGTCGACAGCGCCGAAGTAGATGCGCTCGTCGACTACTACCGGGCAGCGGCCGGTGAGCACCCCGACTGGCAGGAGTACCGCGAGGCGATGGTCAACGACCGACGGGTGCTGATGGTGATGTCGGTCGAGCGCGTGTACGGACAGGCCTTGCGCTGAGCTCAGACGTTCGCGACTATTTCTTGACGTCGGTGCGGGTGCCTTGGCCCTTGATCGCCATATAGGCGAGTATCAAGCCGGCGGCGACCGCAATACCGACGATGAACGGGATCCACCGGAAACCGCCGTTACCGTGATACCCGGCGGCGTAACAGATCCACGAGCCGATGAGGGAACCCGCCGCACCGAGCAGCATCGTCCACAGGAAGCCGATCTTCTGCTTCCCAGGCAGTGCAAGTCGAGCCAGCGCCCCGATGAAGATGCCGCCGATCAGTGCGCCAATGATGGTGCCGATCATGATCACTCCCTTGTTAGGTTGACCCGCCTACGCAGGATAATCACACCGTAGCGCCGGTTTTGTCTACTGAAAGCGGATTGCGGTCCCCAGCCGATCGCCGTCGCCAAATCACCGCCGCGATAACCAGTCCGATCGTGCAAACTTGCAGAATTGCGCCGCCGATCAGCGGCGCGCGCGGGCCGAAAGCCTGTGCCAGCCACCCCATCAGCGGCGAACCGACCGGCGTGCCACCCATCAGCAGCATGAAGTAGAGCGCCATCACCCGGCCACGCATCTGCGGTTCGCAGTTGGTCTGCACGAACATGTTGGTCGACGTCATCGTGGTCAGTGCAACCAGTCCGACGACCGGCAGGCTGATGGCGTAGCTGAGGTAGTTGGGCATCAGGCCGCTCACCGCCAGCGTGATCGCGAAAAGCACTGCGGCACCGACGACGAACTGCAGCCCCGGTGCCTTCTCGCGGCGGGCCGCGTAGAGCGCGCCGACCACGGATCCGATCGCCATGATCGACCCGAGCACCCCATACGACTCGGCTCCCATGTGAAACGCTTTGCGTACCATCACCGCGTTCGTCAGCTGAAAATTGAGGGCGAATGTTCCGACTGCGAATCCGACGCCGAGCGCGATCACCAGATCGGGCCGGGACCCCACGTAGCGGAATCCCTCTCGCAGTTGCCCTTTGGCCCGTGGCACCCGTTTCGGTGTGTCCAACTCGCGGCGGTCCAGCATCGCCAGCGCGACGAGCATGGCCAGGTAGCTGAAGGCGTTGGTCAGGATCGCCCAGCCGCTACCCCAGCCGGCGATGATCAGTCCGGCGACGCCGGGTCCGATCAGCCGCGCCGCATTGAACGACGTCGAGTTCAATCCGATTGCATTGGTGAGCAATTCGCGAGATGCGACTTCGGAGACAAAGGCCTGCCGAGCGGGGGTATCGAGCGCCGAGCCGATCCCGAAGACGAACGCGACCAGATAGACATGCCAGGTCTGCGCCACTCCGGTGACCGTGAGCAGGCCGAGTACCAACGCCGACAAGGCCATCCACAGCTGCGTCCCACACAACAACAACCGCTTGTCGAATCTGTCGGCCAACAGCCCGCCGAACGGTCCGAGCAACAACGCCGGCAGGAACTGCAACGCGGTGGTCACACCCACCGCGACGGCCGAGCCGTGCGACAGCTCAAGCACCAGCCAGTCCTGCGCGACGCGTTGAATCCACGTGCCGATGTTGGAGAGAAATGCACCGAAGAAGTAGATGCGGTAGTTACGAATGGCCAGCGACGCGAACATCCGGCTCTGTGGAAGTCGCACCAACACCAACCCTCCGCCGTCGGTTAATTAGATTCTCACAACTAACCATCACTGTACTCCTGCTGACCAGCGGGTTTGAGAGTGCACAATCCCGGCATTCGGACTAGCGGCAGCCTGGGGCGCGGCGGAGCGAACAGGCCGACCAGGCCAGGAATCTGGGTATCAGATGACGCCGAGAGCGAGCATGGCGTCGGCGACCCGGATGAAGCCGGCCACGTTCGCGCCGAACTGGTAGTCGCCGGGCGACCCGTACTCGTCGGCCGACTCCAGGCAGCGGTCGTGAATGCCACGCATGATGTTGCCGAGGCGATCCTCGGTGTACTCGAACGACCACGAGTCGCGCGACGCGTTCTGCTGCATCTCCAACGCACTCGTCGCGACACCACCCGCGTTGGCTGCTTTACCCGGCGCGAACAGTACCCCGGCGCCAGAGAAGACCTTGGTCGCCTCGGGGGTGCACGGCATGTTGGCCCCCTCGGCAACGACCTGACAACCGCCGCCGACAAGCGCCCGAGCGCCGTCCTCAGCGAGTTCGTTCTGCGTCGCACAGGGCAGCGCGACATCGGTCGGGACATCCCAGATGCTGCCACCGGCGACGAACGCTGCGTCGGCGCCCCGCAGATCCGCATACTCGCCGATCCGGCCTCGGCGAATCTCCTTGACCTGCTTGAGGATCTCCAAGTCGACGCCCTTGTCGTCGACGACGTAGCCCGTCGAGTCCGAGCAGGCGACGACCGTGCCGCCGAGTTCGTGCACCTTCTCGATCGCGTAGATGGCGACGTTGCCCGAGCCCGACACGGTAACGCGCTTGCCGTCGAGCGATTCGCCCTTGGCGCGCAGCATTTCATCGACGAAGTAGACGGTCCCGTACCCGGTGGCCTCTGTGCGCACGCGGGATCCGCCCCAGGACAGCCCCTTTCCGGTCAGGACGCCGGACTCATATCGGTTGGTGATGCGCTTGTATTGGCCGAAGAGGTAGCCGATCTCGCGCCCACCGACACCGATGTCGCCGGCCGGCACATCGGTGTATTCGCCGATGTGCCGGTAGAGCTCGGTCATCAACGACTGACAGAACCGCATGATCTCACCGTCCGACCGACCTTTCGGGTCGAAGTCGGAGCCGCCCTTGCCGCCACCGATCGGCAGGCCGGTGAGCGCGTTCTTGAAGATCTGCTCGAACCCGAGAAACTTGATGATGCCGAGGTAGACGCTCGGATGGAAGCGCAGTCCGCCCTTGTACGGGCCGAGTGCGGAGTTGAACTCCACCCGGAAGGCCCGGTTGATGTGGATCCGGCCGTTGTCGTCGGTCCAGGGCACGCGGAAGATGATCTGCCGTTCCGGCTCGCACAGGCGCGAGATCACCGCCGCGTCGGCGTAGTGCGGGTGCTTGGCGACGACCGCCCCGAGGCTGCCGAACACCTCGGCCACTGCCTGATGGAACTCGGCTTCACCCGGGTTCCGGCGCAGCACCTCGTCGTACAGCTCCTGCAAATGGATGTCCATCGCGCCACCTCCGCATCGTCGGACCGCCCGACCGCGAGGCTATATGCCCGTATTGCGGCAATCTGCGGCGGGGCGGCGGGTTCCGGCAGTAGTCGACGGTCATGACCGAGGATGACTCGAGCTATGCCGGATTAGCGGGCGGCGACCACCTCTTTCCGGAGACGCTCGTCCTGTGCGAACATGCGGTGTCGGTTTTCAGTTTCGGCCCGGGTTCTCCGCGCCACGGAAGGACCCATGACCAGCAACGAGGACCCCAACTGGCGCACCCGGCAGTTCGGTGAGCAGACCCACCGGCAGCAGTCTCACCAGCAGCAGGGATACCCGACCCAGCGCTATCAGGAACCGCGGTACCAGGACCAGGCGTACGGCCAGACCGCGTGGACAGCAGCGCAGCAGCCGGGTCCGCCGGAGGACGAACCGCCGACGCCACCCACGCCGCCCGGTCCGCCCGCTGGTCAACGCGTGTGGCCATGGGTTCTGCTTGCGGTGGCCGCATTCGTGGTCGGCGCGGTCCTCGGCGCGGCCGGTATGTCGAGCAGCAAGAAGTCGACATCGAGCACGCAGACCGTGACGGTTCAGGCCCCACCGACCACCGAGACCCAGACGACGACCGTCACCGCCAGCACGACGACCACCACGTCCTCGCGATCAAGCAGCAGCGCAACGAGTTCCGCCTCGTCCGGCCCGCGCACCAGCTTCAGCGACGGCACCTGGATGGTCGGCTCCGGCATCGAGCCAGGGACGTATTCCACAGAGGGCGGCACCGGCTGCTACTGGGCCAGGCTCAGCGGACTGTCGGGAGAAACCGACGACATCCTCGCGAATGACAACGCGGCCGGTCCCACAACGGTGACCATCTCGGGCACCGATGCCGCATTCCAGAGTCAGGACTGCGGAACCTGGACTCTCACCCGCTGACCGCGGCTCGGAACTCTGGCGATTCAAAGAAGGGCGCCACCCGGCGCCGCACCAGCGTGTCCAGGTAACCGCGCTCGTCAAGGCGTGAAATCACCAGCGGCGCAAAGCGGATCGCCTCTTCGATGAGGTCGGCGCGTTCGACGCCGAGTTCGGACAGCAGTTCCACCAACGCGGTGTCGCCATACTTGTCGAAGACATGATCGATACCTTCGTCGAGCAGCGCGCCGAAGTACTCGGTGTGCCGGAAATCCCGCCAGAACTCGAAGACCACCACGACGATGTCTTCGATGTCACCGTCGGAGACCAGATCGTTGAACAGGCCGACAGCACTGTCGCTGTGTTTGCGCCACAGCTCATTCGCCGTTCCCAGAACCAGATCATCAGTGCCGGAACGATTTCCCTTCACCACGAACTTCGCGCCGGTACGCGTCACTCGCTCGACCACGCCGTCGATCGCCGGCCGCAACGACTGAGCCGCACGGGAGGTGCTGCGACGCAGCCTGTCTGGCAGACCAGAGGCCTCGTCGACGTCACCCGATTCGATCGCCGAATCGACCGCGCGCTGCATGATCTCAACGCAGATGTCTATCGTGACCGGGCTGTCGAGGATCCGGCCGATGAGGCGATGCGTGATGTCGAGATCGGCTATCGCGGTGGCCAACTCATCGAATCGTCGCTCATCGATCACGTCGCCCACGCGAGTCTCGTCGTTGACGGTGTGCGCATGCAGCCGCGCCGCGATCTCCCCCACCAGCTCGGGAATCGCGCCTTCGACCGGAACCTGAATCGCGTACTTGTGCGCCACCGCTTTGACGAGGTCCGGATCCATCGACTCGTTCAGCGTCATCGTGGCCGGGCCGGCCAGATAGTTGTCAACCTCCTCGACGACCAGCTGCTCGAACTCGTCGGAGCCCAGGAGCTGCCGCTTATGGAACTCGACTTGCGCATCGAGCAGGCGCTGGGCGAGGTCTGACTGCTGATCGTCCGACATGGCCCCAAGCCTGGCGCATCGCCGGTAGCGCCGCAAACCTCGCGGCCTGTCGGACCCCTCTGCCAATCTGTGCGGCTCGGAAATGCCGGGCCACATACACAGATGGAGCACGACAGCCATGAACGCACCGCAGTACCCGCCGACGCCGGGCCAGCCCTACCTCCCCGCGGCCGAGAAGAAACGCAAGAAGTGGCCCTGGGTGGTCGGTGGAATCGTGGTGGTGTTCATCGCGATCATCGGCGGCTGCGCCGCCCTGATCGGGGGCGCAGCCAAGCACGTCAGCGATGAAGCCAATCGGGTGGTCAGCGTCACGTACCGGGTGACCGGCAACGAGCAGACCGCATCGATCACCTACACCGACAAGGACTTCAACATGGCGCAGGAGACCAACGCGACCCTGCCGTGGACCAGGGATGTGCAGATCACCGGATTCGGCAAGCTGGCCTCGCTCAACGTGACCAACAGTGACGCCGACGACGCCGAATCCAAATGCGAAATTCTCGTCGACGGTCAGGTGAAATACACCCAGACAGCCAAGGGCCCGTACGCGTCCGCGGACTGTTCCGGCGACGTCGGCTAGGTTCCGCTCGCATCTCCAACACCCGCGGTCATCCGCGACCACGAATCAGTGTCGCGGATGACTTCCGGTGTTGGAGATGCGCGTTCCGCGGAACGCGACGACTACCGGGTGGCCGGCGCGCGCTGATCCCAGACGCTCATCAGCTCGGTGAGGATGTCGGTGGCCATGCCCAGGCCGCCGAGATGGGATTCGCCGTGCATCGTGTGCAGTTCGGCGTCGGGAAGCAGGTTCACCATGTGCTCGCCATGCGCGAACGGGACGATGTGGTCCTTGTCGCCATGCCACCAGCGCACCGGGACCGAGACATCGCTGACACGGAAGCCCCAGTCGCGCGCGAAGACGATGGCATCGGCGAATGGCGCCTCCATCCGCCGCGAGCCGCCGTGCAGTAGATCGTCGAGGAACATCGCGCGGAATTCCGGGCGCGCCAACAATTCTCGGTCCCCCTGCGGCGACAGCCGACCGTAGATGCTGATCGCCGGCTCGGCCACCGGGCGGGCGATGCTCAGGAACGAACTCAAGGCCTTGCCGATCGGCGCACCCGCCACCTGAAGCATCGGCGCGGTCCAGAGCGCCAGTCGCGGAAAGCCGCCCTCGGCGGCTTCGGGACCCACGAGCGGCGCGACGCCACCGAGGACGCCCGCCACCATCACGCGATCAGGCGCCGCGTTCGCGACCGCCAACGTGTACGGCCCGCCACCGGACAGACCGACGACGCCGAATTTATCGATCCCGAGGGTGTCCGCGACCGTCAGCAGGTCGGGCGCGAAGTCCTTGATCGAGTCGTAGCGGAACGGCGTCGACGCACCGACGCCGGGACGGTCGACACCGATGATGCGAAGGTCATGGTCTTCGCCGAACTGTCGTGCCTCAGTAGGGATTTGACGTCGCGCACCCGGGGTGCCATGCAGCCAGAAAATAGCGCGGCCCTTGGCTGAACCGAACTCAGCGAACCCGATGCGCCGGCCGTCGCCGACTGCCACCGAACCCTCGATCTTGGGGCGGTCGATATCGATCATGAGACAAGCGTGGCACAGAATTCACTGACGCGGATTTGACGATCGTCCAAGCCGGTTTATGCAGCTGACGCCTTCGGAGTCACCCGCTCGATGATCGAGCCGACGTCCACTCCGGTCGGCAGAGTTCCGAACACATCGCCCCAGTCCGGCGCAAGACGAGTCTGCGTATATGCCTCGGCAACCGCGGAATGCCCGAATCGCAACAGCAACGACCCGTGCAGAGCCTTCGCCATCATGCCGACGACACCGCGCGCCCGATACTGGATCGAATCGAAATCACTGAACTGCTCTTCGAGCGACGCGATCGTGCGATCCAGGTACTTGTCGACCCCTGACGCCTTCTTCACCTCATCGAAGAAGACCGTCAAAACCTGCGGCTGCCTTGATATTGCGCGCAGGGTGTCCAATGCGGCGACGTTGCCCGAGCCCTCCCAGACCGACGGAAGCGGCGCCTCCCGGTACAAGCGCGGCATCCGCGATTCCTCGACATATCCGTTGCCACCAAGGCACTCGAGCGCTTCACCGGCATGTACCGGACCACGTTTGCAGATGTAGTACTTGCTGACCGCGAGACTGATTCGACGGAGCAACGCTGTCTGCTCGTCAGCGGCAGAGCGGTCGGTCAGGTCGGCGAGCCACAACGATGCGGTAGTCGCGGCCTCCGCCTCGACGGCAAGATCGGCGAGCACGTTGCGCATCAGTGGCTGCTCGATCAGGTATGCGCCGAACGCCTTGCGATTGGCCGCATGGAAGGCGGCCTGCTGCACGCCGACGCGCATGAGAGTGGACGTACCCAGCGCGCAATCCAGGCGTGTCATGTTGACCATCTCGATGATCGTCGGCACCCCGCGGCCTTCCTCGCCGACGAGCCAGCCGACCGCATTGTCGTACTCGACCTCACTCGACGCATTCGAGTGGTTGCCGAGCTTGTCCTTCAACCGTTGCAGGAATATCGCATTGCGGCTGCCGTCGGGAAGCACGCGCGGGACGAAGAAGCAGGTGACGCCGGCCGCAGTCTGCGCAAGCGTCAGGAAGAAGTCGGACATCGGCGCCGATGTGAACCACTTGTGCCCAGTGATGCGATACGAGCCGTCGGCCTGCACTGTCGCCGTCGTGGTGTTGGCCCGCACGTCGGAGCCACCCTGCTTCTCGGTCATCGACATCCCCGCCATCAGGGACTTCTTCGAGTCCAGTGGCGCCAGTTCGGGGTCGTAAGCACGTGCGGTGAGCCGCGCCTCGTAAGTACGCGCCAGGTCCGGGTTGTGCCGTAACGCCGGCACCACCGCGTAGGTCATGCTGATCGGGCAGAGATGACCCGCATCCGCAGACCCCCAGGCGAGCAGTTTCGCGGCACGTACGAGATGCGGATGTGCCGCGTCGTCGGCCCACGGTGCCGCGTGCAGCCCGAGATCGGTCGCGTGCCGCATCAGTCGGTGATACGCCGGGTCGTAATCGACCTCGTCGACGCGGTACCCGTAACGGTCATGCGTTCGCAGCACGGGCGGATGGGCCTCGGCGAGGTCTCCGAGCTCGACGACGGCGCGGCTACCGGCCAACTCCCCCGCCGCCAGCACCTCCGGGAGACGATCGCCGGCACCGGCCCGGAAGAGCGCATCGGCGATCGGCGGATAGTCGGCCGTGTTCAGGCCGAACGGCTGAACTGCCTGGTTGGTCACCTCATGTGTCGCCACAACGCTCTCCTCGATAGTCGACTCAACACGCACATTACATATTTCCGTCGTTTGTTTCAATGATGTAATGAAATAGCATCGACGTATGGCACCCGGCTTGAGACGTCCGCGCAACCTGACTGCCCGGTCCGCAATACTGAGCGCATTGCTGGGTGCTCACCCGCCACAGGCTCCCGTCAGCGGCATCCTTGCCGTTGCCGCCGCACTCGGTCTTCAGGAGTCCGCCGTGCGAGTTGCGTTGACCCGCATGGTCACAAGCGAGGACCTCGTGCGCTCCGACGGCGTCTATCGACTTTCGGCCCGACTGATCGAGCGGCAGCACCGCCAGGATGCCGCAGTCACGGCGCAAACTCGTCACTGGATCGGGCAATGGCGCCTCGCGGTAATCATCGTCGGCGCGAACGACTCGGCCGATCGAGCAGCAACCCGAGATATTCTGCGTGCAAATCGTTTCGGCGAGCTGCGCGAGGGGGTATGGACGCGGCCCGACAACATCGATATCGACCTGCCCGCGCCCTTGCGTAAACGACTGACACTCTTCACCGCGTTGCCTGAGGAGCGATCCGTCGACCTCGCCGAGCGGCTCTTCAACCCGTCGGAGTGGGCGCGCGAAGCCAATGACCTGCTATCCATGTACGAACCTCAGGCACCGATGACAGACCGGTTCGAAATGGCGGCGGCCATGGTCCGACATCTGCTCGACGACCCGCTGCTACCCGAGGATCTCCTGCCGGCGGACTGGCCCGGAGCCGCTCTGCGCAAGACCTACGAGCAGTTCCGCCGCGAATTCACAACGTTCGCCGGGCACTTGCTAACGCCTGCGCCCGCGGCGCCTCAGCGGTAGCTACCCACATCAAACGGGTGTTGACAAAAATTCAGCACACGGATGAGATCAGTAATGTCGATATCCAGCGGTCGGTCGGAGGGAAACAACATGTCGAACAATGAGCCGCATTCAGGTCAACGCCCCGCCGCTTGGTACGAAAACTGGACCGAGGTACCGGATTCGCCGTGGAAAGACCGTCCCGCACCGGATTTCGAGCGCGACTACGCCACCCTGACCTACGAGCGGAACGGTCGCATCGCACGCATCACCTTCAATCGTCCGGAGAAGGGCAACACCATCACTCCGGACACGCCGATTGATCTCAGTCATGCCGTCGAACGCGCCGACCTCGATCCACGTGTGCATGTGATCCTCGTTTCCGGTCGCGGCAAGGGCTTCTGCGGCGGCTACGACCTGGAGATGTTCGCCGAAAAGGGCGCCGCCGCGGACGGTCCCGATGAAGTGTCCGGGACCGCGGTCGACCCGGTGGTGCAGGCGGTCAATCACAATCCTTGGGGCACTTGGGATCCCATGCTCGACTACGCGATGATGAGCCGATTCAACAAGGGTTTCGCAAGCCTTATGCACGCAAACAAGCCCACCGTGGCGAAGCTGCATGGGTTCGCGGTCGCCGGCGGCACCGACATTGCCCTCTACAGCGACCAGATCATCTGTGCCGACGACACCAAGATCGGCTACCCGCCGACGCGGACCTGGGGCATCCCGGCCGCCGGGATGTGGGCACATCGCCTCGGCGACCAGCGTGCCAAACGTCTGCTGTTCACCGGCGACTGCATCAGCGGCAAGCAGGCCGCGGAGTGGGGCCTGGCCGTGGAATCATGCCCGGCAGAGGAACTGGACGAGCGCACCGAGGCGCTTGTCGAACGGATCGCCCGGATGCCGGTCAACCAACTGATGATGGCCAAACTGGCGCTGAACTCGGCGCTGTACCAACAGGGAGTGGCCAACTCCGGAATGATCAGCACGGTTTTCGACGGTATCTCCCGCCATACCCGCGAGGGCTATGCGTTCCAATTGCGATCTGCCACAGTCGGATTTCGGGAGGCCGTGCGCGAGCGCGATGAACCGTACGACGACTACAAGCGCGCGCAGTTCGAACGCGAGCAATAGCTCACCGGCCGACGGCCCACGCCCCCGGTCAAGGTTGACCATCTTCGTTGATACAGCTTGAAGGTCTGTCCGTCGGAGTACCTTTGGGAGCAATGGCCAGGTTCTTTGCCGTGGACTCGTCGGGATCGCTGCAGCGGTCGGCCGACAACTCATCCTCGCAAACATTCTCACCGTCCTAGCCATGCGGATTCGTTCCACCCCAACAATATTCATCGAATTTATTGAGGAGACGACCGATGACCACCATCGCGGAAATGATCGTTACCGGTTTGGCCGACCAGGGAGTCAGGCAGGTCTGGGGCGTCGTCGGTGATGCGCTCAACCCGATAACCGACGCGATTCGACGCGATGATCGTATCGAATGGATAGGCGTTCGACATGAAGAAGTTGCGGCGTTTGCCGCAAGTGCGCAGTCTCAACTCACCGGCACTATCGGGGTCTGCATGGGCACGGTCGGTCCCGGTTCCATCCATCTACTGAACGGCCTCTACGACGCGAAGAAGTCGCACGCACCGATGTTGGCCATCTGCGGGCAGGTGCCCAGCCCGGAGATCGGCAGCGACTTCTTCCAGGAAGTCGACAACAACGTCGTGTTCCGCGACGTGGCGGAGTTCTGCGTCACGGTGACCGCAGCTAGCCAGATGCCGCAACTACTCGAAGAAGCGGTGAACGCCGCCGTGTCCCGCCAAGGCGTTGCGGTGCTGACGATTCCTGGAGATATCGGCGGACTCAAGTTGCCGAGCAGCGCGCCGCGGCCACATTTCGTGGCCCGCGACCGCACCATCACCCCAGGCCAAGATGAACTGGCCGAGGCGGCGGCTGTCATCAACGGGGCCGACAAGGTCACGCTCCTCGTCGGGATGGGAGCGCGGGACGCACGCGCCGAGGTGCTGCAACTCGCCCAGTCCCTGCAAGCGCCAATGGTGTTGACCATCAAAGCCAAGGAGGGACTCGAACACGACAACCCGTACGCCGTCGGTCAAACCGGGCTACTGGGCAATCCGGCCGCGAACCTGGCGCTCGAAAGATGCGACGTGCTGTTCATGGTCGGCACCGACTTCCCTTATCGCGACTGGTATCCGAGCGGCAAGACAGTGATCCAACTCGATACCCGGATCGAACACATCGGTCGACGGACCTCGGTGAACACCGCACTCGTCGGACACTGCGCCCCCGCGCTACGCGAACTATTGCCGAAGCTGAGCGAGAAGCTCGGCGACAAGCATTTGGTCAAGGCACAGAAGGAATATCAGCTCTGGCACGCCAGCCAGCAGCGGCTCACGGACCCCACGCACGACAGGAAGCTGGTCGGCCGCATCCGCAAGCATCTCGACAACCCGGATGAACTGATCCGGCCCGAGGCCGTTGCCGCTGCTGTCGACCGGCATGCCGCAGACGACGCGATCTTCACGTCGGACACCGGGATGTCGACGGTGTGGCTCGCCCGATTCGTCACCATGACCGGTAGCCGTCGACTGCTCGGCTCATTCAACCTGGGGTCCATGGCCAACGCGATGCCGCAGGCGCTGGGCGCGCAGGCTCTCGATCGGCAACGACAGGTGATCGCGTTCTGCGGGGATGGTGGGCTGATGATGCTCCTCGGCGATCTCCGCACCGCGGTCACCTATGCGCTGCCGGTGACATTCGTCGTCTTCAACAACGGACGACTCGGCATGGTCAAACTCGAGCAGGAGCAAGGCGGGCTGCCCGAATTCGGCACGCAGCTCGACAACCCGGACCTCGCCGCAGTCGCATCGGCGATGGGCCTCGACTCATTCCGGATCACCGACCCGGACGACATCGATGGCAAGATCAAAGAGGCACTGGCACAACGGAAGCCGATCCTTCTGGATATCCTCACCAACCCGGAAGAAATCTCGCTGCCGCCGGCACCCACCGTTGACGAGGCGTGGGGCTTTGCCATCGCCAAGGTCAAGGAGACGCTCAGCAGTCGGGAATAGTCTTGGTTCACAGATAGTTGCCGACGAGTTCCGGCGGCCTCCACCGGCTATCGCCGAGCACCGTCAACAGATCATCGGTTGTCGGTCGACCATCGTCTGCGATGAGCACCGCCTGCCGAACGATCTCAGTCAGATCGGCTCCCGATAGCCGGTCCGGCAGCCGAGTGGCGACCAGTCCGACATCGACCGGCCCGTCATCACCGGATTCGATTCGCGTCAGCAATCGGCTCAGGATGTCTTGGGCTACCGCACGGTTCGGATAGCCCAGCTCGATAACGGTGTCGAAGCGACCCGACCGGAGGACCGCAGGATCCAGACTGCCCGGGTCATTGGTCGTCGCGATCGTCAACACCCCAGGTTGCTTCGTCACGCCGTCCAAGACGGCGAGCATGTCACCCAAGGCTGAATCCTGGCCCTTCCCCCGACGAGCCAGAATCAGATCGATGTCATCCAAGATCACCACCGCCGCCCCAACCTCCGCGGCCTCCGCGTACAGACTGCGGAGCCATTGGCTGCCGGAATTGCCGTCCGCGGTGACAACGGTGAAATCGCCCAGCAATTGGGCTGCGATCGACCGAGCGATCGCGGTCTTCCCCACTCCCGGCGGGCCAGCGAGCAAAACTCCCGCGCCGGCACGAAGATTGGCCGACTGAAGCCGCTTGCGCGCGGTGGTCACCGCCGCAATACAGCGATCAACGATTCGCCACACATCGTCATCGACGACGATGTCTTCGCGTGTTTGCTGCGGCGGAGATTCGACCGTGAGCCGTAGCGAGCCGCCCGCACTGTTGGCAGCCAGCATCTTGCCTCGGTACGGATTGTGACGCTGTCCTCCGTGACGAATCGCTTCCAGGATGTCCGCGACAGTGTCGCGCTCACCTGGCCCCGCAAGCACGTCGAGGTATCCACACTCGCCGAATCCGTAACTCTCGCGGACCCGGACCACAAACGGGACGAATGAATCGCGCCCGTTGCCGAAATGCCATCCGGCAGGCATCGCCACCGCGAGGTGTGTCGGAATCGACAGACGGTCATCCCCGACTTCGCGCTGTTCCCACTTCTGACGATCGCTGTCTTCCGCAGGGCCGGTCTTAGCCGAGCCGCCCTCGATCATCAGCCGCAGAAATACACCGATACCGACCGCGGCGGACACCGTGAGTTCGAACGACTCGCTGACGATGCCACTGGGCTCGCAACCCAGGTGCTCGGCGGCAAATGAATCCGCAGTTGCGTTGGGAGGCCGTCCCGATCCCCCGAGTACCTCGCCGAGCAAGGCAATGGTGCGGCGCACACAGGCAGGCTCTCCTTCGAGTACCTCGGCGATACCGCCGACTCCCCTTTGGGTGACGCTCACGACGGTCCTTTCGATTCGTTGTTCAAGCAAGCCGGAAAACGTATCAGGAGCCGACGACACTACGCATTCGATTTTCTGATGAGCCGTCACAACTGTTGCCGGGCAACGAGGGAGCTTCAACTTGTCGGACCGTGCGGCTAGTCTGACCGGCTCGGCCACACGGAGTCGAAAACGACCTGGCCGAGCAGATTGGATGGCTTCGCCATGAAGAAGATTCTCGGATGGATCATCGCGTTCATAGTCCTGTTCACGATCATCATGCTTGGCGGTCAGACAGCGATGAACGTCATGGTGTGGTTCATCTTCATCGTGTTCGGATTGTGTGCGATCTGCTTCGTACTTGGAGCGATGCTCTGGGTCGGCAAAGTGATCCGCGCGGCCGGCAACGTGATCGATCGCAACGACCCGCAGTCACCGAAATATCGCGGCCGCGGGGTGTGACGAACCCAGATCGCACGCGCAGCGCAAGTGTCGATGCGCCGGGCAGATCCATCCGGCTATCAAATCCAAAAGCAAGGAATCCAACATGTGGATCAACCGTATCCGCAAGCGCTGCCCGGTACGTCGGAAAATAGTGCAGGATGACCAACTCCAGCCCGGCCAAACAGTAGTCGCCGCACCGTCCTACGGACTGATCGTCGCCTGGCATACCGCCGGCGGGCCCGGGCGCGTAGCCGCAGGTTGGCAAGCACCCGACAACGGTGTCACCTTGCGAACATTCGATTGCTACGACGCCAACACGCACGATGTGACCAGGTTGGCCGTAGAAGCCGCCGACTTTCTCTCACAGTTCGCCACGGACACCACAAATCCGGCTCTAGTCGTGGTCTACGACGAGCCAGGACACCAGATCCTGAAGCATTGCGCGCCTTCATTTCCCGGCTTTGCGTTTGGCAGGTGCGATTCCCTAGAGGGACTTCCCGACCGACTAGTTAGCGCAGTGTTCCAATGTGCGCAGCAGCTCCCCAAAATGGACTCGCTGACTTATGTCCAGCGCGAGTCAGTGTTACGCGGGCTGAAACCGACCATCATTGGGTCGGTGACGATCATCGCACCGAATGATCTTGTAGCCCTGGATGATCCGCCGTTTACGTTGGAGGTGGCAGTGGACGCATCACACCAGCCAGGCCAAAACGCTGCCGCAATCGCCGCTGCCGCATCTGACGGTCGATGGCTCCAGCAATGGATCGGCTTCCAGCAGGGAATCGAACGGGCCGAGCTCGAGGCTCTCCACGTCGCATACGAACAGTTTGCCGACTGTTCCGGAATCTGGCTCTACTGCGACAATCAGTCCGCCGTCCGTTGGGTGCACCGACCTTCGTCGGCTCCTGACGGACTTCGACCGATCGCGGACCTGCTAAATCACGCGATATTGCGTGGCGAGCTACACGTGACATGGGTCCGCGGTCACAACAGCCACTGGCTGAATGCAGCCGCCGATGCGCTTGCCTCCCAACATCGACAAACTGTCGAGCGCCAAGATGATCTGTGGGCGCGAGAGCGTGCCGCCGAAAGCCGCAAAGAAAATCATGCGCCGACACGTCGGCACTGCCGCTTAGCAGTCGGCGACCCAGGAGTCAGTCAGCTGGTGCGGGCACTTCGAGCACGTACATGCAAACCCGCGCACGAGGGTGATAGCTCGTATGCGTGATGGTGACAGGCGGCGCTGAGCTGACCCCACGCATATGTCGCAGCCGCAGTTCTGAATCCACAGCTCCCGGTGTCCCAGTACTTGAACGTGGGCTACGGTCATGTTTCTCTCACAGCCAGGCCCGATGCGCGGAGCACTCGGTGCCTCACGGCCTCGGCGACCTCGTCGGAGGAGCCGATGATCCGCACTCTGTTCCTCGCTCGCGTCACTGCGGTGTACAACAGCTCTCGCGTTAGCAGCACAGACCCCTCCTCGGGCAGCACGACGGTGACGGCGTCGTACTGACTGCCCTGGCTCCGGTGGATGGTCATGGCATACACCGTTTGCACGTCGGAGATCGCCGTCGGATGCATGAGGATCGGGTCGCCGCCGCGGCCGAAAGCCGCCATCAGCGAATCTCCCTGGGCCACAATCACACCCGTGTCACCGTTGTAGATCCGCGCCTCGTGATCGTTCTGCGTCACCATCAACGGCTGACCCGCATATGGGCGTGCGGGATCGAGTCGAGCACTGACACTCTCCCCCACCCATTCGATCGCTCGCTGCGCCCACTGCTCCACGCCGTGCGGGCCTTCGCGATGCGCACACAACAGCCGATGCCGCTCCAACCCGGCAAGCGCCGCCGCAACGTCCCCCTTCAACGCGGCCGCGGTCACCTCACCGGACGACGAAACGACATCATCACGCAGACCAGCCACATCGTCTGCCGCACACAGCGTTACCTGATCGGACTCCGAAATGATCCGCAGCACCTCGTCGGCGTCGCCCACCCGAATCGCCTCGGCAACCGCGGCGATATCGCCGCCGAATCGACGACCACGCGTCAACCGAATGACGCCGGCGCCCAACCGAGATCGTTCGCCGTCCGTCAAGGCTTCCTCGCCCGACGCCGACAGGTCGTCAGAAACCAATTCCTCGACAACTGGATTCACCGACCCCGACACCGGCCGCGCGACCAGGTCGGCGAGCACCGCACCCGCGTCGACCGACGTCAGCTGGTCCGGGTCCCCGACCAAAATCAGCCGCGTATCCGGCCGTACTGCTTCCAACAGCCGGCACATCAACGTCAGCGAGACCATTGATGTCTCGTCAACGACGATGACGTCGTACGGCAGCCGATTCTGCGCGTCATGCACAAATCTGTTCTTGGAACCTGGTTTCCAACCCAGCAGTCGGTGCAATGTCATCGCCGACAGCTTCGGCAGCCCAAGTTCTTCGGCTTGCTCAGCCACCGCCTCCTCAAGACGTGCCGCCGCCTTGCCGGTCGGCGCTGCCAGGCCGATCCGCAAACCATCACCCTCGGACTGCAGCAACAACGCCAGCACTCGGGCGACTGTATGCGTCTTGCCGGTTCCCGGCCCGCCGGCGATCACTGTCGTCCACATCGACGCCGCCAACGCCGCCGCCATGCGTTGCCGGTCCGGCGCCACCGCTCCCGCAAACAACGCATCGAGGTCGGCCGATGAGACACCAACATTAGGGTAACCGGCCGACCGAGAATCGAGAGTCTCTCGAATCGACTGCTCCTGCAGGTAATACCGCTCCAAATAGAGCAGCCAACCGTCGGCTGTCTGCACCAACCGCAGCGGCTTCAGCTCGCCCCGATCCGAGCCATTGGCCAGCACACTGCCCGACACAGCGGCGACAATCTGATCCAGCGATGGCCATGGCAGCTCGTCGATGTCGCCCTCGAAGTCCTCGACACCGATCTCGCGCAATCGATTCAGATCCAGGCACACCGATCCAGCTCGCACCGCGCGTACGGTGAACGCCGTCGCCAGCTGCACGGTCGCGTCGTCCTCGCTGCCCAGCGACGAAAGCCGCAGCGCCACATGGATGTCCGAAGCTGCAAGAATTCCCGCCTCATTGAACTCGCGAAGCGCCCCTTTTGCGCGCTGCACCACCAGACTCATCCGAACAGCTCCATCTGCTCAGCGCCCTCGGTCACGCCCGCGAGCAGATCCGACAACTCGACGATCAGCGCGGCGGGCGGATTCCAGTCGAAAACTCCGCAGCCGTCGGGCGTCTCGGGTCCGGCCATGCCGCGTACGAACAAGTACCGCACACCGCCGAGGTGCACGGCTGGATCGTAGTCCGGCAGTCGCCAACGTAGGAATCGATGCAGCGCAACGCAGTACAGCAGTGCCTGCAACGGGTAGTGCGATCGCAGCATCTCGCCGGCCATCGCTTCGCGGTCGAAATTGCGCACCGTCAGATCGCCGGCAATGATCCGGTTCGTCTTGTAGTCGACGACCACGTACTTGCCGTCGACCCGCAACACCGAGTCGATGCTTCCGGTGAGATAGCCGCGCAGCGCGGTCGGCTCCAGCTCACTCAACAATGACGGGTAGGTGGCCAGCGCATCATCGGTCGGCAGCAACTGCGACAACAACGCAGCGATGTCATGCAGCGTCACGTCCGCCACGGTCTCGTCGCCACCCGCCAGCGGCAGCTCGAAATCCAACTCCGCCAAATGATCTCGCGGCGCTATCCCGGCAAGAGTGAATCCGCCGCACGGCGTGCGCATGGCCAGCGCCAGAGCCGATGCCAGCGCATCGGGATCGATATCGAATAGCCGTGCCTCGACCGCCTCTCGACATTGCGCACGCAGCTCCGCATCCAGATCTGCTGCCGAGGTGTCGACGAACTCCAACACCTCATGCACCAGCGTTCCGAAGGCGGCCCCCGCGGGCAGACCATTCATCGGCGATGGCAACGCATCCTCGTCGACAGAATCGATAGTGACGATCTCCGAATCGGATTCATCGTCCTTCACGTCTTCTTCGGCTTCGCTGCGCACCCCGGGCGATTCATGCGCGGCGGCCGTCAGCGCCGAATAGGACGTGCGCCGCCAGTCCATGTCGAGCGCGCGCCGCAGCCGCGCCACCGCCAGATCGGGCACAGCTGCGCCCGAATCGGCCAGCTCGCCGACCTCGTCCTCGACGTCCACCGGTTCCACCGAAATCCACTCGGACGCCCAGTGCCCCAGGTACTCGGCGACCTCGGCATCAGACGGGACCTTCGCCTTCGTGGCCAGCTCCGGCTCCCCCTGCTTGCGGCCGAACAGCATCCGATGCAACGGCGACGCGGTGGTCGAGAACGCCGGTGCCCACCAGGCGACCACCTGACATTGGGCGCGCGTGAGCGCCACATAGAGCAGTCGCAGCTCCTCACCCACGCCTTCGTTGTGATGCTGCGTCTGCCGCTGCGCGTATCCAGGTGCGTCCTTGCCGCCGACATCGAGCATTCGTCGACCGTTCGCATCATGGAACAGCAGCACGTCCTCGTTGGGATTCTTCGGAGCGTCCCAGCCGAAAGGTACATAAACGATCGGGAATTCGAGTCCCTTGCTGCGATGGACCGTGGCGATCTGCACGGCGGCCGCATCGCTGTCGAGCCGACGGCTCCGTTCTTTGGCATCGCCGATCACCGGATTCTTGATACGTTCGGTGAGCCATCGCGACAGTGCGGCCAACCCGAGCCCGTCGCTGGTCGCAATTGCGTTGAGCAACTGACCGATATGACGCAGATCCGTCAAGATCCGTTCGCCGCCGGCCTTTTCCAGCAGACGTTCTTCAAGCCTCCGCTGCACCGACACTCTTTCGGTCACCGCCGCGAGTCCCGACGTCATGAACTGCGATGCGAGATCACGGAGTTCGGATGCCACGTCAGCGACTGCGTCGTCTCCGCCGGCATCCAGATCACCTACGGTCAAGCCCCACAACGACGTCAGCGCGGCAAGTCGAGCCCGGTCCGGCCGCCGCGGCTGCTCCAACGCCTCCAGGAACCACAGCCATTCATGCGCAGCGTGGGTCTCCCACACGCTGGCCCCGCCGGCGAGAACCGACGGAACGCCGAGCGCGTCAAGAGCATTGCGCACCATCTCCGCCTGCACGCCGGTACGCACCAGCACCGCGACATCGCCGGCGCCCACCGGGCGGCCATCGAATGTCGGTGCGCCGACTAGGAATCGGACGACATCACGCGCAGTATCATTCGCCACCGTCTGCCGCTGCGCACCGATCGCCGGATACCCCGACTTGTTCTTCGGTCCGGCGTGATTGCGGTCGCGATACCGCAACCGGAATGCCGGCCGTCCTTCGATCCGCGACTCCTGTTGATGCGCCTGCACCGGGTGCGCCACAATGTCTCGGTGGCCCAGGGCCAGCCCGCCATACACTCGATCGAGAGCCTCGATCAACCCGGAATCACTGCGCCAGTTGGTATCCAGCACGCGATGGTCATCGGCGACCGACACGGCATCGAGATAACTGAGCACCTCCGCGCCACGGAACGCGTAGATCGCCTGTTTGGGATCGCCTACCAGAACCATGGGTCGCTGACCGTGGAAGAGTGTGTGGAAGATCCGCCACTGCACCGGATCGGTGTCCTGAAACTCGTCGACCAGCACTACGCGGAACTGCCGCCGAATTCGCTCGGCAGCCACCGATCCTTGATCCGTGTCCCGTAAGGCGTTGTCCAGCAACGTCAATAGGTCGTCGTAGTCACGCACACCCTGTCGCAACTTTCGCTTCGTGACCTCCTTGCGCGCAGCCTTGGCGAAGGTGACTCGATGCCATTCTGGAGATTCGGCCTCGAACTCCGACACCAAACCCGCCTGTCGGTCCCCGATCGCCGCGGTGGCCAGCTTGCGGGCGATCGCCGGCTTGATCGGTGCATCGTCGGTACCGCTGTATGCGCTCAGATACAGATCGTCGACGGCCTCGGCGATCAGGTCGGTCGCCGACTCGACCACCGTGTAGTCGTTGTCGGTATCTCCGGCGACACCCAGGCCGTCCAACATCCGTTGGCAGAAACCATGAGTGGTGACGATGGTTGCAGAATCGAAGTCGGAGAGCTCCTGCTGCAATCGTGCCCGCCGCGCCGCAACCTCTTCGGCGGTGCCGGTGGCGAGATATCGAACCAGCTCATCGTCGGATGACTCCGGATCCGCCAAACCGGCGGCGGTGGAGACGATCCGGGCATGCGTTCGGTCTCGCAGTTCCTGAGTCGCCGCGCGGCTGAAGGTGACGAGCAGCAGTTGTGAGACGTCAGCCAGGCCTTCGGCGATGTATCGCGTCGCCAGACCGACGATCGCGTACGTCTTCCCGGTTCCGGCGCTGGCCTCCAGCACGGTTGTACCGGTCGGCAATTCACCGACCAGATCGAATGCGAGTGGTGTGATCACGGCCGCCCCAATGATTCTGCGTCGAGCAACGGCTCCCATGCGCGACACGCGAGCACTCCGAATCGACTCGTATCGTCCGACCACCGACGTTCATCGAGCCAGGGCTGGTCCGACGTCAACACCGTAAAGGGAAGTTTCGTCCCACCCAACACGTAGGCGAAGAACCGATCGTCCCACTCACCGAACATGTCCGACCAGGTTTTCGCGGCTCCTTCGAGAGCCTCGTCTTCAGTGCTGCCGCCGTGTCGTTGATTCGCATACTCGGCAGCTGTTGTCACCGGCATCGGCATCGGTTGGCGCAGGCCGCGGTCTCGCAGATCGATCAACTGCGCCAACAATTCCCGAGCGTTCTCCGGCGCAATCAATTCCGAGCGCCAGGCCGGAGTGGTCCGGTACGGACCGCGTCCGAGCGTGACCGACTTCCACTGTCGATCCGGGTAGGTCGCCTTGAGCGCCAACAACTTCACCCATGCGTCCAGACGATGCTTTGCACCCAGACGCGAATAGATAGTCCGCACGAGCACACCGTCCCGCACTTCGCTCACGGTGCCGGCGAGACGGCGGCCGTCGAAATCGACTGACACATCAAATGACTCGGCATCAGCAGCGTAGTAGCGCTCGGCCGCCTCCACCAGATAGTCGACGGCACGGGTCACCTCGGTCAGAACTTTCTGTCCGAGCTGGAACGGCGGCAACGTCCCGCGCCGCCACTCCGCTCCCCGGAACTCCGCCAGGTCACGACCCGACAGCCGGTTCGCCAACATTCGATCGCCGAGGCTCCATTTCTGCAGGCCGTCCAGCTCGACGCTCAATGCGTCGATAATGTCATCGTCGAGATCGGTGATGCGGATTCCCAAGCGCTGCCGCAGAAACCCCTGGGCCGGCTGGGTAAGGAAGGCAGCCAGATCGGCCAGATTGACGTCGCCCGCGGAGTCGGCCGCCGGCAGGCTGATCTGCGCGAGCGGATGATCAGGCACCTTGTCCCCCAGGTCGGAGAGCGCGCCCTGATACGCCGCGGTGTCGAAACTGAAGGGCGCTTTCGCGTCAAAGTTGCTGGGATGGAACGGCTGCAGAGGGTGGTGGCGCACGACCTCGGCCGTATCGACACCGGCGGTGGCGGCCACTGCATCGACGATCTCCGCCAACGGAATCGCCGGGGCTTTGCGTGCGCCGGTCACCGGATCGGTGCCGCTATAGCAGCAGATCAACTTCTCAGTGGCTGCCATCACTGCATCCAGTAACAGTTGGCGATCCTCAGAACGCAGATCACGTTCGCCGACAAGCGGATTCCGGGACAGCACGTTGTCGCCGTCGACCGCACCGGCCCGGGGGAACACGTCGTCATCGAGCCCGATCAACGCCACCACCCGGTGCGGGACCGACCGCATCGGCACCATCGTGCACACGGTCAACTCACCGGTGCGGAAGTTCGATCGGGTCGGCCGCGGCGCCAACCGCTGCGTCAGCACGGCCCGCACATCGGCCAGACGCAGTTCCGCCTCCGGGTCTGCGGTCGCAAGCGCGCCCAGCTCTCGCTGGGCCTGTGCCATCTGCCACGCATCCGCCGGTGGCACGTCGGTCAACCATTCCAGCCCCTGAACGAGCGTCTGCTGCCACTGCTGCGCAGCCGCCGGCCCCTGAAGATCACGGACGACCGCGGCGAGCCGATCGGCGAATTCAGCAAACTTGCCGGCCAATTCAATGTCGTCGCCACCGACATCGTCGAGCGGGAGCGCTCGCCCCAGCCACTGCGATTGCGTCTCATCCGCCGCAACGCCGAGCAGAATCCGATCGATCGCGGTGGCAAACGTGTTCTGCTCGAAACCGTCCAGCCCGAAAGCCGCGCGTTGCCGCTGTCCCAAACCCCAACGGGCGCCCGCCGAATCGATCCATTCGGCCAGACGCTCCAGGTCATCGTCGGAGAATCCGAAGCGATATCGGACCGGCGGGGCCGCCAACAGATCGAGCACCTGGCTCGCCGTCACTCGGGCCTCGGCCAACTCGACCAGCGTCCCCAGCACCGCCAACACCGGATTCGTCTGGCGTAGACCGCGATCGGCAAGCCGCACCCGCAGCTGATGCCCCGGATGGCCCAGTACCCCCTGGCCGAATGCGGCGCGGATCAACGGTGCGAACGTCTCGATATCCGGGCACATCACCACCACATCACGAGGCTGCAGTGTGGGGTCGTCCGCGAACGCATGCAGCAGCGCCTCACGCAACACCTCAACCTGGCGAGCCGGTCCGTGACAGGCGTGTACCTGGATCGAACCATCGAGCTGGGCAACGGCTTTCGGTGACCCATTGTCACGGATCGCCGCCTGGACACCGCCCAGGAGGGACGGCGGCAAGGATGCGCCGACATGATGCTCCGACTGCTCGGCGAACCGCATCTGCAGCTCGCGAACGTCGCGCGCAAGACTCGCCAGCAGCGGGTTGACCGCTGCCTTCACCGACTGATCGTCATGACGCCGGACCGCTGGGTCATGGCCGCTCAGGGCATCCCACAGCGACGGGCTCGGATGCGGTAGCCACAGGTGCACATCTCGATGCTCGCCGAGAGCACGCAGGACGCGTAGTTGATCGGTAGTCAATCGAGTGGGGCCGAAGACGGAAAGCCGTTGCGGCAGATCGACACAACCCGGTTCCTCGACTACTCGATCGCATGCGTTCTGCAAACGCTCCGGGACGCTCGGAATGCCGGCGCGCTCCGCAACGACCCGCCACAGTCGCGGCTGCCACGCCAGATCATCCGGTAGCGGCTCGCCGGCGCCGTCGTCATCGATGCCCGCGGCCCAATTGAGAATCACTTGTGGTCGTTGACTCGCATACCCGCGGAAGAGATCCGCGAGATGCGCGGCGACCGCCCAGCGACGCCCCTTGCGTTCCTCGGTAGCCAGGTCTGCAGATCCGCTCGCGGCGCCGAGGTGGCGCGCCAGCATCGCGGCCCACGGCTCCCCGATCGATGCATCGATCACCGCCAAGACCGTCGCGATCAGACGATCCCGCTGCCACGGGTCGGCATCGACCGAGATTCCCGTCGCCTCCGCAACCACTTGATCGACCAGCACCGCGGGACTCGGAAACTCGATGTTCGCTGCGACCCCATCGCCGTGGCCGGCCGCACCCAACACCGAGGACAGTCGCTGGCCCAACCAGCGCTCGACCCCCTTCGCGGGAACAGCGACCACATCGCGCTCGAAGGGATCGGCCAAAGGCGTATGCAGGACCTGCGCCAAAGCGTCTGCAAGCGTGTCGGCCCGCTCGGCCCGGTGCACCGTCAACATCGCGTTCGATCCTATCGACAGGTCTGACAACCGTCCCCCAATCCGTGAGGCATAGGGCGCGTCATTGCCTATAGCGCACCGGCAAGCCGCATATCCCACGGTTTGAGGGCCGAAGTCGTGCGACAATCGATTCATGACCTCGGTGGTTCCCGCTCGACACCTGTTGCGTGCCAAAGACTTAGTCGACGCCCGCTATTCCGAGCAGATCACCGTCGACGACATGGCTGCCGCCGCGATGCTGTCCCGGGCCCATTTCTCCCGCGAATTCAGCAAGACCTTCGGCGAATCCCCTCGCGACTATCTGCAGACTCGGCGCCTTGAACGCGCCGCTGCCCTGCTGCGCAACACCGACTACTCGATCGCCGATGTCTGCATCGCCGTCGGACTGCGCAGCCTCGGATCATTCACCACCAGCTTCAAACGCACCTACGGCAAGACGCCGTCGGGGTACCGCGCTTCGATGCCACCGGCGTCGCGCCGGGCCCGGATCCCCGCCTGCATGATCCGGCAGGCCACCCGGCCGATGCCGGACTCTCGGACCTGACCCCAACCGCCACGCAGGACAGCACATGGGGAGAAGACGGCTCCCCGACCTGCGGCCTAGCGTCAGACGCGACATAACCGAACGCCGCAGAAAGGCACTCTCATGAAGATCGCCACCGCCCAGCTCTGGGTCCACGACCAGGACGTCGCGCTGGAGTTCTACACCAAGAAGCTCGGCTTCGAAGTCCGCGAAGACGTGCGGCTCGACGAGATGCCCGACTTCCGCTGGCTGACCGTCGCGCCGCCCGGACAGGACGACATCGCGATCGTCCTGATGTCCATTCCGGGTGAGCCGATGCTCACCCCCGAGGGACAGAAGGAGATCCTCAATCTGGTCGGCAAAGGCTTCGCCGGCGCGGTATTCCTCACCACCGACGACGTGCACGCCGACTATGAGCGGCTGATCGCCGCGGGGGTCGAGTTCACCGAGACGCCGGAGCAGCGGCCATACGGCATCGACTGCGGTCTCCGCGATCCGTCGGGCAACAATCTGCGTCTGACTCAGCTGACGGACTTCTGATCGTGTGCCGCTGCAGATCCGATGTCACGGACACCGGCGTTCGCGGGCCGTCCGGTCGCCCGCGTCAAACCGATTGGGTGTCCTTGACTGCCTGGGGGATGCTGCCGCGGCTCGGTGGAACCGGCCTTCGCACCGCCAGGCACAGTCCCGCGGCAATGACGCACAGGCCGGCGGCGATGAAGAACGCCATGTTGTAGTTCCCCTGTTGATCGCGCAGCCATCCGGCGCCCGCCGCCGCGATGGCTGCGCCGATCTGATGGGACGCGAACGCCCAGCCGAACACAATCGGCGTGCGGTCACCGAAGTAGCTGCGGCACAAGGTGATCGTCGGCGGAACTGTTGCGACCCAGTCGAGTCCGTAGAAGACGATGAACACCCACGTGGACGGGCTTGCGTGCGCCGACAGCAATGACGGCAGCAATGCCAAGGACGCCGCGCGACCCGTGTAGTAGATCCCGAGCAGCAATCGCGGATCGAATCGATCGGTGAGCCATCCGGACGCGATCGTGCCGGCGACATCGAAGATGCCGACGGTCGCCAACAGCCCTGCGGCCATCGTGGTCGGCATCCCGTGGTCGTGCGCCGCCGGGATGAAATGAGTGCCGATCAGACCGTTGGTGGTCATTCCGCAGATCGCGAAACTGCCTGCCAGCAACCAGAAAGCCGGTGTCCGGAGACCTATCAGCAGGCCCTCGAAGGCGGCCCGGAACCCCGCGGTCGATGCGGCAGGGGCATCATCTACGTCGGCGCCGTAGGGCCCGACTCCCTTGTCCGCGGGTCGGTTTCGCATGAACGCCCATACCAACGGCACGGTCACGACGGACGCGATCGCCACTACCCCAGCGGCCCACCGCCAGCCGTAGTGCGTGGTGATGGCGGCGACGACGGGCAGGAAGATCAGCTGGCCGGTCGAGCTGGATGCGGTCAGCACTCCGGTGACCAGCCCGCGTCGAGCGACGAACCACCTCGTGGCGACAACCGCGACGAAGCCCATCGAGATCGAGCCGGTTCCGACACCGACCAGCACACCCCACAGGAGGATCAGCTGCCACGACGCCGTCATGAAGATCGACAGGAACGTGCCGCCGGCGATCAGCACCATCGCGCCCGCAAGGATCGGTCGAACGCCGAATTTGTCCATGAGTGCTGCGGCGAACGGCGCCGTCACCCCGAACAGCGTCATATTGACCGACATCGCCAACCCGATCTCGGCGTGCGACCAGCCGAACTCCATGTGCAGCGGATCCATGAACACGCCTGGTACCGAACGGAATCCAGCTGCAGCCAGCACCGCCACAAATGCGGTGGCGGCCACAATCCACGCCGGATGGACGCGCCGACGCGGGGCGATGGAAGTCGTCATGGCGTCCAGCGTCGCGCAGCGCGGCCACTGCAACAATTGGCATAGATGCCAACATGTGTAAAAATCATGCCATGCCTCATCGAGTGGCAGTTCTGCTACTGGAACCGCTCATCGGGTTCGACGCCACGATCCCGTCGTTGGTGTTCGGCCAGGCCGACGACCGGTACGAGGTTGTGACCTGCGGTCTGACGAGCGGCCAGGTTGCCTGCACCGGCGGCTACGCGATCACCCCGCAGGCTGGGCCCGAAGCTCTCACTCAAGCCGACACGGTCATCGTGCCCGGCACGCAGTACCCGGCTACCCGCCAACGCGGCGAGATGTCACCGGCGCTCGCCGCGGCCTGGTCCAAGATCCGGCCGGGCACGCGGATCGTCTCGATCTGCACCGGGGCATTCGTACTCGGCGCCGCCGGCATACTCGACGGCCGGCCCGCCACCACCCACTGGGCAAAGGCCGACGACTTTCGCCAGTTGTATCCCGCGGTCCTGCTCGACGAGACGGTGCTCTTCGTCGACGACGGCGATGTGCTGACATCCGCGGGCCTGGCGTCGGGAATCGACCTGTGCCTCCACATGATTCGCTCAGATCATGGGGCAGCGCTGGCGAATGCGGTCGCGAAATACTGCGTCGTGCCACCTTGGCGAGAGGGTGGCCAGGCCCAGTTCATCGAACGTGCCATCCCAGAGTCACGTGGTGAGTCAACCGCCGCGACCCGACAGTGGGCGCTCGCCAACCTCGCCGAGCCCCTGTCGGTGCAGCAGTTGGCCGTGCACGCGCGGATGAGCATCCGTACCTTCAATCGCCGGTTTCGCGACGAGACCGGAATGCCCCCAGGCGATTGGGTCCGCCAGCAGCGACTGGCCGCGGCACGTGAACTGCTTGAGTCACGCGATTTTTCGGTGGATGAGGTCGCCCGCCGATCCGGCCTCGGTACGGCCGCGAACCTTCGGCATCATATGCGCCGCGGGATCGGGATGAGCCCACTGCACTACCGAAAGACTTTCCAAGGGGCGTGATCGTCAGTTCAGCTGCGAGCGACCACGTTCGATGACCGACGCCGCATCTTTGGCCACCGATTTCGCTGCGTCACTGGCGAGCCATACCTTCGCCGTATCCGCCTCGGTCTGCGCCTGCGGCACCAGGTGGTGATCGCGCACTCGGTTGTATGAACCGAGCAGACTCGCCACTGCCGCTCGGTTGTTGGACGCGATATCGAGCGCGAGTCGCTTGGCCGCCGGCAACAGCTGTTCGTGTTCGACAACCTCGGTCACGAGTCCATGCTCATACGCCGACTGCGCGGTGACGAAGTTGCCGCTCAACGACATTCGTTTGGCGAATGCGAAACCGACCATCTCCGGCAACCGCGCCGTCAAGCCCCACAACGGCATCATTCCCACCCGGGCGTGGGTGTCGGCAAACCGGGCGCGATCGGAGGCGATGAGGATATCGCAGCCCATTGCGAGTTCGAGACCGCCGGTGACCGCGACACCGTTGATCGCACCGATGATCGGCTTGCTGATCGGGGTCCACGGGTGCCCTGTCGGCACCTCGTCAAGATCCATATTGCCCCAGCCGCCGTCGGCGCCGATGACTTTGAGATCCACCCCGGCACAGAACGCCGGATCGGCTCCCGTGAGGATGACCACCGCGATGTCGTCATCGGCGTCGGCATCCGCGATCGCCGCCTGGAATCCGCGAATCACATCAGGATTCAACGCATTTCGCGATTCCGGCCGATTCAGGGTGATGATGAGCGTTGCGTCTTCGCGCTCGGTGAGAACCAGATCGTCTGCCATGGGCGAAGTGTACGCCTGCGTCGTCTCTGCCATCAGGCTTTGTGTCCACCACGTCGAACACAGTGTTCATGCGCAAAACACCGTGTTAGTCCTCATCCGAATACATTGCATCCCAGTCGATTACGGTCTGTCAGACCCTCGTCATACGGTTCCGCCCAACATCGATCGAAGGGGCATATCGTGTGCGAAATCCATCCCGAATGCGACGGTCCGGACGGCATGATCGGCCATGCTCTGGAGCACATCGGACGCGGCAGCTGGGGAATCATCGGCGTACTCGGTGACCGCTACACCGAACCATTCGCCTACACCACCGGCCTCACCTCGCTCGGTCACGCAGAGTTGGCGATCACCGGCGTCGAGCCGGAGGGCGCGGCCCACATTCTCAACGTCGTCGCCGAACACACGTTGCATGACGACGACATCGGCATCGGGTCGCAGATGCTGGTCGACTCGTTCGACGCACATCCCCTGCATCTGCTGGAGGTGCGGGACGTCTGGCCACTGATCGTGTGCCGAGCGATCTACTCGGAATTCGAGGCGATGCAGGTGGTGTGGTCCGACCATGACGGCCGATTTCCGTGGCACGGCGAGTACGCGTATGAGCCCTCACGGCAGCCGCTTCTCGGCCCGCCGCCACGACACGGTCGCGGGGCCGCCGCATGAATGCGCGGCGTTCGGCCCAGGTGTCCCGCAACGCTGGCGAGGCGCGCCGGGCAGCGTTAGCGTGGCGAAGTGCTGCCGGTAATCGACCTGTCCGACCTCGACGCCCCGGCCGGCCGCGACCGGCTGCGCGAGGCGACCCACGAGGTGGGCTTCTTCTACCTGACGGGCCACGGCGTCGACGCCGATCTGGTGACCCGACTGCAGCGGGTGACCCGCGAATTCTTCGCGCTACCGGCCGCCGCGAAAGACGCGGTGCGGATGATCCGCAGTCCGCACTTTCGCGGCTACAACCGGCTCGGCGGCGAGCTGACCAACGGGCAGACCGATTGGCGAGAGCAGATCGACATCGGCATCGATCGCGAGCCGATCACCGGCGCTAGCGACTACCTGCGGCTACAAGGACCGAACCAGTGGCCGACCGAACTGCCCGAGCTACGTTCGGTGGTAACCGAATTCGGCGAGGCGATGTCGACCGTGTCGTTGACGCTGCTCCGACGCTGGGCGCAATCTCTTGGTTCGCCACCGGACCTCTTCGACGCAGCATTCGCGCACACTCCGGCGACGCTGATCAAGCTGATCCGGTACCCGGCACGACGTGCCGATTCATCAAGCGGCGAGCAAGGTGTTGGCGCGCACAAGGATTCGGGTGTGCTTACGCTGCTCCTGGTGGAGCAGGGGTCCAGTGGCCTGCAGGTGGAAGCAGTCGATGGCAGCTGGATCGACGCGCGCCCTGTCGACGGTGCGTTCATCGTCAACATCGGCGAGATGCTGGAGGTCGCGACCAACGGCTATCTGCGGGCGACGCGGCATCGGGTGGTGACGCCGGTCGGTGCGCCGGAACGGATCTCGATCCCCTACTTCTTCAGCCCGGCGCTCGACGCGGTGATTCCCACTGTGCAGCTGCCGGCCGAATTGCAGAAGAACGCCCGCGGGATAGAACGCGATCCGGCGAATCCGCTGTACCACACTTACGGCGAGAACACCTGGAAAAGCCGTACCCGGGCACACCCAGACGTGTTCCAGCGCTGGTATCCGGACGAAGCCGCCACCCGCGATCTCAAAAGTGCGCGCTGAGGGATTTGAACCCCCGACCGCTGGTGTGTAAGACCAGAGCTCTAACCACTGAGCTAAGCGCGCGAGTGCCTCAAGAATTTAGCGCGGCGAGCGCCTTCTCCCAAAGTCCCTGGTCACGTAGTTCGCCGGGCTGCATCATCTCCGAAAACCGGACCTCGCCGGCCCGGTCGATCACGAACGTCCCGCGGTTGGCGTAGCCCTTGTCGGCGTTGAACACGCCGTACTCCTGCGCAACGGCGCCGTGCGGCCAGAAGTCGGACAGGATCGGGAACAGGTAGCCCTGGGCGGCCGACCACACCTTGTGCGTCGGTGACGATCCCACCGACACCGCGATGAACTCGACATCGTCGTTCTGAAACCGCGGCAGCGAATCGCGGACCGCCCCAAGCTCGCCTTCGCAGTTACCGGTGAACGCCAGCGGGAAGAACACCAACAACACGTTCTTGACGCCGCGAAACTGCGACAACGTCAACAACTGATAGTTCTGATCCCGCAGCGAGAAATCCGGGGCAAGCTGACCGACCGGCAACGGGCCCGGAGTCGACCGGGCCGGTTCCGTCATCGTTTGGCCGACCGTGTCTTCGGTTGCACCAGACGCGAACCCGACCAGTCGCCCAGGTTCACGGTTGAGGTCTGCGTCAGCCCGGCAGTCGGTGCGGCTTCGGCGATCTCGCTCGGATCGACGTACCCGTCACTGCCTGTCTTCGGGGAGAACACCCAGACACATCCGTCGTCGGCGAGCGGCACGATAGCGTCCATCAGCGCATCGACCAGATCGCCATCACCATCACGCCACCACAGCACGATGACATCGATGACTTCGTCGGAGTCGTCATCGAGCATTTCGCCACCGATGGCGTCCTCGATGTCAGCCCGCAGATCGTCGTCGGCGTCCTCGTCCCAGCCCACCTCCTGCACCAGCGTGCCGGATTCCAGGCCCAGTTTCTGGGCGCGATTACCTTCCGCGGCAACCAACGGTGAGTCCTCCTACGATCACGTCCGCGTTCGCGGACTCGAGCTCAATAACTGGGTTTTCTTCGCGTATTGCGAATTGCTGCACCCAAGCGAACAGGGTCAGGGCCCAACTTGCAACCCCTGTGGGTTGATTTCACCCATCGTCACGATGTCGGTACCGCAGACGTGGTCGTCGGCGCGGAGGAGAAGGACGTACCGCTCGGCACCGGTTGAACCGACGTCGTCGGCGCTGCTGACGACAGTTCGGCCACCGGCGGCAGGCTCGGCATTGTCGTCACCGCCCCTGTCGGCGTGACGAAAGCCTGACACAGCGTCGACACGCGGTGGCGCGAGCCGGTCCACTCCCCGGCGGGCTTGGCGAGACTGAGTCGGTCCTTGTCTTTGACGGCCGCTTCCAGCGTCGCTGTCTTGCCGAGGAAGTTGTTCACCTCGTCGCGGACCTGCTCTGGGATGACGTCGGTCAGTTTCGCGCGGATCGCGGTGACACCGGAATCGAACTGACCGATCGCGGTCAGATCTGCGCCGCCGAGCTGGTCGTAGTTCTGCACCTGATTCAGCTTCGTGACGAATTGGTTGTACCCGTTCACCATTGGAACCACCGAATAGAACCACTGCAGGCACAGCGCGCCGGATGCCGACACCGACTGCGATCGCGCCGCCGACGCTGACAACGAGGCCTGCTGGAGCTGCGATTGCGCGGCGTCGCTGCTGCGCTGCGCAGCCGAACCGTCGGATCCGGAGCTGCAGGCGGCAACCATCAGACCGGTGAGCACAGCACCGCTGACGGCATACGCCGCGCGCCTGTCCCACCGGATCCGCTCGCGATTCATCCCGGTGATCATGCCCTATGCGATCCGGCCTGGGCCAGATGCCACGACCGCTGACGGCCCGGCACCAGCTAGGCGACCGGGCCGCCCGACTGCACGACCCAATGACCACAGAGCGGTACTCGCGTCACCCTCGCTCGGTGAGATGAGGCACGATAAGGGAGCAATCGTGGCCCGGATCATCCGCCCGGCCACGATCGCTTGCCCGCACCCAGGGCGACAGCACTGACCGTCCCGTCGGCCACCCCCGACCGGGAGAGCCAAGGAGAGATGCGCGTTGACAACACCAGGAGCCAACCAGCCGAACGAGCGACCGGCCTCCGGCCTGCCCGGCGATCGAGTCCGGGTCATCCGTGAGGGAGTCGCCTCGTATCTGCCTGATATCGATCCCGACGAGACCACTGAGTGGCTCGACTCGTTCGATTCGCTGCTCGAGCATGCGGGCCCGGCCCGCGCCCGTTATCTGATGCTGCGACTACTCGAGCGTGCCGGCGATAAGAATGTCTCCATTCCCGCACTGACCTCGACCGACTACGTCAACACCATCCCGACCGAGAACGAGCCCTGGTTCCCCGGTGACGAGGAGACCGAGCGCCGCTATCGCGCGTTCATCCGCTGGAACGCGGCGATCATGGTGCACCGCGCCCAGCGACCGGGAATCGGTGTCGGCGGCCATATCTCGACCTACGCATCGTCGGCGTCGCTGTACGAGGTCGGCTTCAACCATTTCTTCCGCGGCCATGACCATCCCGGCGGCGGCGACCAGATCTTCATCCAGGGCCACGCCTCCCCCGGCATCTACGCACGCGCCTACCTCGAAGGCCGTATCGATGAACACCGGATGGACGGATTCCGTCAGGAACATTCACACGCCGGCCTCGGCGGCGGCCTGCCGTCCTACCCGCATCCGCGGCTGATGCCCGAGTTCTGGCAATTCCCCACAGTTTCCATGGGCTTGGGCCCGATGAACGCCATCTACCAGGCCCGGTTCAACCACTACCTGAACGACCGCGGCATCACCGACACCAGCGACCAGCATGTGTGGGCGTTCCTCGGCGACGGCGAAATGGACGAGCCCGAATCGCGGGGTCTGCTGCAGGTCGCGGCGACCGAAGGTCTCGACAACCTCACTTTCGTCGTCAACTGCAACCTGCAACGCCTCGACGGCCCGGTCCGCGGCAACGGCAAAATCATCCAGGAACTCGAGTCATTCTTCCGTGGTGCCGGCTGGAACGTCATCAAAGTCGTCTGGGGCCGCGAGTGGGATGCGTTGCTACACAAGGACCGCGACGGCGCACTGGTCAATCTGATGAACAGCACCCCCGACGGCGACTACCAGACCTACAAGGCCAACAACGGCGCCTTCGTCCGCGACCACTTCTTCGGCCGCGACCCGCGGACCAAGGAACTGGTCCGCGACATGTCCGACGACGACATCTGGAACCTCAAACGCGGCGGTCATGACTACCGCAAAGTGCACGCCGCCTACGCCGCAGCAATGGCACACAAGGGCCAGCCGACAGTGATCCTCGCGAAAACCATCAAGGGGTACACGCTGGGCAAACACTTCGAGGGCCGCAATGCCACCCACCAGATGAAAAAGCTGACACTGCAAGACCTCAAAGACTTCCGCGACTCGACCCGGATCCCGATCTCCGACGCCGAGCTGGAGAAAGACCCGTACCTGCCGCCGTACTACCACCCCGGCAAGCAGTCCCCAGAAATCGAGTACATGCTGGCCCGGCGTGCAGCGCTGGGCGGTTTCCTACCGGCCCGCCGCACCATCAGCAAAACACTGCAGCCCGCCACCGACCCGGTGATCGCGGCCACCGCAAAGGGATCGGGCAAACAGCAGGTAGCCACCACGATGGCGCTGGTCCGCATCTTCAAAGAACTGTTACGTGACAAAGAGATCGGCAAACGCATCGTGCCGATCATCCCCGACGAGGCCCGCACCTTCGGCATGGACTCGTGGTTCCCGTCGCTGAAAATCTACAACCGCAACGGTCAGCTATACACCTCCGTCGACGCCGAACTGATGCTGGCGTACAAGGAAAGTGAGATCGGCCAGATCCTGCACGAAGGCATCAACGAAGCCGGCTCGACCGCATCGTTCACCGCGGTCGGCACCTCATACGCCACCCACAACGAACCAATGATCCCGCTATACATCTTCTACTCGATGTTCGGCTTCCAGCGCACCGGCGACGGCCTGTGGGCCGCCGGCGACCAGATGACGCGCGGGTTCGTGATCGGCGCGACCGCCGGCCGCACCACACTGACCGGTGAAGGTCTACAACACGCCGACGGCCACTCACCACTGCTGGCCACAACCAATCCCGCAGCAGTGACCTACGACCCGGCATTCGCCTACGAACTGGCCCACATCGTGGTCTCCGGACTCAAACGAATGTACGGCCAGGACCCCGAAAACGTCTTCTTCTACATCACCGTCTACAACGAACCCATTCACCAACCCGCACAACCAGCTTCACTGGATATCGAGGGACTGCTCAAGGGCCTATACCTGTACCAACCCGCCCCCGCCGGCACCCAGCACCCCGCCAACATCCTGGTCTCCGGCATCACCATGCCCGACGCACTCAAAGCCGCGCAGCTACTGGCCGAGGAATGGAACGTCGGCGCCAACGTGTACTCGGTAACCAGCTGGGGCGAGCTCGCCCGCGACGGCATCGAACACGAGAAAACCGATCTGCAACACCCCGGCACCGACCACCACCAACCGTATCTGGCTACCGCACTAGCCGACTCGGCAGGACCATTCGTCGCCGCCACGGACTACATGCGCGCAGTCGCCGAACAAATCCGCCCATGGGTACCCGGCACCTACATCACCCTGGGCACCGACGGATTCGGATTCTCCGACACCCGCCCCGCCGCACGACGATTCTTCAACATCGACGCCGAATCAATTGTCGTCGGCGTGCTTTCCGCACTCGCCCGCGACGGACACATCGACATATCGACAGCAGCCCAAGCAGCAGCCAAATACCAGATCAACGACGTACTCGCGGCACCCAAACAGACCAGCGATCCCGGGGTCGCATAGCGACCGATGCCGTCGCGCGTCAGCTGCCGTTCAGCCGGCGCGCGATGCGCAGCAACGCCTCGACATCGTCGGCTGACAGCGCCGCGAACTCGTCGGGTGCCGGATCGTCGACCCCCGCGATCGCCGCCCGCACGGCGCGGCCGTCCGCGGTCAGCGTCACCACGCGGGACCGCCGGTCGGCCGGGTCGACGTCGCGGCGGACCAAGCCGCGTTCGGCCAGGTCATTGATGGCCACAGTGGCGGCCGGGCGATCCATCGAGGCGGCGTCGGCGAGCTGCGACAGCGACATCGGGCCGGCGGCCAGTCGTCGGATGATCCGAATCTTGCTGAACGGCAACCCGGTTCGAGCCATCGCGGCCCGACGCCAGCTGTCCCGGTTCTCGATGACGTATCGGGCCAGCAGTTGCCAGGCCTCATCGGCCCGATCTCGATGCTCAGTCATCGCCGGCACCTCCGGCACCGGCGGCCACCATCGGGCGCCCTGCGGGCTCGGCGAGCAGGTGCCCGATCGACTCCCGGGTGCGCTGTGCCCACCCGGTGGTGGACGCCAGCCCGATCAGCCCGATCCCGATCGCCAGCGCGAGCGTGACCCACCACAACGGCCGGGCGTAGTCGGCGAACTCGCCATGTCCGGCGACGGCCCGGCCCGCCACTGCGCCGCACAACGCGACACCGATGCTGACGCCGAGCTGCCGGCTGGTGGACGCCACCGCGGAGGCGGCTCCAGCACGATCGCGCGGCATCCCGCCTACCGCCGACGTGGTGATCGGCGCGTTGACCATGCCAAAACCGGCGCCGAAGGCGAAGAAGGTGATCAACAGCTGCCAGACCGGCGAGTCGTCCTTGATCAGGAGCAGACCGACCGCGCCCAGCGTCATCAGGGCCGACGAACACAGCAGCGACGGCCGCGTGCCGAACCGTCCGACCAGACGGCCGGACAATGGTGAAAGCACCAGTGCGGCAACAGCGATCGGCAGGTACATCATTCCCGCCTGGATCGCCGACCAGCCGCGCTGGTTCTGCATGTAGATCGACATCATGAAGAGGAACGCGCCATAGGACGAGAACGCGCAGACAGCGATCGCGGTAGCCGATGCGAAGGGCACCGACCGGAAGAACCGCAGATCGATGAACGGGTGCGCGACCCGGTGTTCGTACCAGAGGAATACCGCGAACCCGATGACGGCGATCGTGAATGCGGTCACCGGCGTCGCGGTGTCCCAGCCGTTACGCGGGCCCTCGATCAGCCCGAAGACCGCACCGGCCATGAAGATCGCGAACGCCGCCTGCCCCACCGGATCCAGCGTGCGCAGCGTGGTCGACTTCGATTCCGGAACGAAGATCGCCGTGAGAATGATCGCCGCCGCACAGATGGGCAAGTTGATCCAGAAGACGGATCGCCAACCGACGGTGTCGACCAGCCAGCCGCCGACGATCGGGCCGATCGCCATCGAGATGCCGACCACGGCGCCCCACATCCCGACCGCCTTGGCCCGCTCCTTCGAGTCGGTGAACACCTGCGTGATGATCGACATCGCGACCGGATTGAGCATCGAGCCGCCGATCGCCTGAACGAACCGCGCACCGATCAGCACGCCGACAGATGGGGCGATACTGCAGAGCAGCGATCCGAGAGCGAAGATCGTCAGACCCACCTGGAACACCCGGCGCCGTCCCAACCGGTCGGCCAGCGCGCCCGACAGCATCAGCAAGGTGGCCAGCACCAGCGTGTAGATGTCGATGACCCATTGCAGATCGGCAGCGTCGGCGTGGAAGCTGCGACGAATGGACGGCAGTGCGACGTTCACGATCGTCGCGTCCATCGACACGATCAACAGGCTCATGCAGCAGGTCGCCAGGATTATTCGTTTCCGTTGGGGCGACAGTTCATTCATGGCATTGATTGTATAACTATAATTAGTTTGGTCAACCTCAGGCGGAAAGGAGCGCCGTATCGCCCTCCGACGACTCGACGATCACCCGCTCCTCACGTGCCACTTCCTCGTCCGCCGCGACGAATGACTTGTGGGCGGTCGACAGCACCAGGGCCGCCAGCAACGCGGTACCGGCCGCAATCGCGAACGGCACGTGCAGATTCAGGGCCTCGACCAGCTTGCCGGCCGCATATGGCGCCAGGCCACCGCCGATGAACCGGACGAAACCGTAGGCGGCCGACGCCACCGAACGCTCCACCGGCGAGACGATCATGACCGCCTGCGTAGTCAGGGTGTTGTTGGTACCGATGAAGATTCCGGCGATGACCACGGCCGCGATCAGAACCGTCTGATTGGTGGGCCAGACAGCGATGACCGCGAGGTCGACCGCGAACAACGTCAGTGCGGCATACATAGTCGGTCCGGTGCCGAACCGCTTCTGCAGCCACGGAGCTCCGAACACTGCGAAGATCGCCACCAGCACGCCCCAGCCGAAGAACACCCATCCCAGGTCGATCGCCGGCAGATTCATCGGGAACGGTGCGTATCCCAGCATCGTGAAGAACGCCCAGTTGTACAGCAGCGCACCGACTCCCATGATGGCCAGGCCGCGATGGCGCAACGCCTTGATCGGCGCCAACAGCGAGGTCGGATGGTCGGGTTTCGGCGTCTTGGGCAGGAACACCACGGTCGCGAGCAACGAGATCGCCATCAGTGCAGAGACGCCGTAGAACGGTCCGCGCCAGCTGATGTTGCCGAGAATGCCGCCGAGCAGCGGACCCGTCGCGATACCGAGACCGAGCGCGGTCTCGTACATGATGATCGCGCTGGCCAGTCCACCACTGGCCGCGGCGACGATCACCGCGAGCGATGTCGCGATGAACAATGCATTGCCCAGGCCCCAGCCTGCGCGAAAGCCGATGATCTGCGACACCGAGCCCGACGATCCTGCGAGAGCGGCGAAGACAACGATCAACACCAGTCCGCCGATCAATGTCCATTTGGGACCGACCCGACTGGAGACCGCGTTGGTCACCAGCATCGCGACCGCCGTCACCACCAGGTAGCTGGTGAACAGCAGTGTCACCTGCGACGGTGAGGCATTCAGTTTGGATGAGATGGCCGGCAGAATCGGGTCGACCAGGCCGATGCCCATGAACGACACGACGCAGGCGAACGCGACGGCATACACCGCTCGCGGTTGATGAAGCAGACCGTTGATTCCACCGACCCCGGTCGAGGACTTACTCATGGTGTCTCCCTTGATATCTCCTGTAGCGATTCGCGCAGCAGCCCGGTGAGTCGGGTGAGCGCCGGAAGGGCCTCGGCCAACTGACGGCGGTGCTGCGGGTCCTGGCTCTCGACGACGTCTGCGACCCGCCGGGCGAGCTGTTCACGCCAGGCGGCGACGACCTTTGCGCCCTGATCCGTGATCGCGACGCGAACGGCCCGGGCATCGTCCGGATCCGTCTCGCGGCTGACGAACCCTTGGGCCACCAACCGCTTGATGGCCGCCGTCATCGCCGGCTGGCTGACGTGTTCCGCCTCGGCCAGCGCGGTGATTCGCGCCGGCCCGTCATCGACCAGCCGGCGCAACAGCGATCCGCCGGTCCGACTGACCGTCCGACTGACGTCGAACGACCGGCTCACCCGGACCAGCTGCTCGATGGCTGCTGCCACCTCACGCACATCGTTAGCCATGCGTATCAAAATATCACTCTTTTATATAAAAGTTCAATGCTTTTGCGGAACCTGCTGGTGGCAACCGGTGCGCCCGACCGCTTCCACCCCCGGCCCCGATGCACTCCGCCGCACGCTCGGGTCGCCTAGATTGAAGGGATGACCGACGCGACCCCTGCACCGAAGTCCGGCGGGGTCGACGAGACCAAATCCCCCGACGTCGACGATGCGAGCAAGGCCGCCGGAGTCGAAGAGCGGCTACGCCGGCGCAGCGCGCGACTGCCGGCCCCCGCCGATGTCCACGACGCACTGCCCGACGCACTGCTGCGCCGGGTCAAGCAGTACAGCGGTCGATTGGCGACCGAGGCCGTGCACTCGATGGCCGACCAGCTCCCCTATTTCGCGGACCTCGAAGCCGGACAAATCGCCAGCGTCCAGCTGGTCGTGCAGTCAGCGGTGCAGAACTTTGTCGAGTGGCTCCAAGACCCTGAGGGCAACGTTAAATTCACGGTCCAGGCCTTCCAGGTGGTGCCTCAAGACCTCGCCCGTCGCATCACGCTGTTGCAGACGGTCGAGATGGTCCGCGTTGCAATGGAATTCTTCGAAAAATGGCTGCCGCTGCTGGCGCGCAATGACGCGCAGCTGCGGGCACTGACCGAGTCGGTCCTTCGCTATGGCCGCGAGATCGGCTTCGCCGCGGCCTCTATCTATGCATCCGCCGCGGAGTCCCGGGGCGCCTGGGACTCCCGCATGGAAGCGCTGGTCGTCGACGCGGTGGTCCGCGGCGACAGCGGCCCCACCCTGTTGTCCCGGGCTGCGGCCCTGAACTGGGAGACCGACGCAACCGCGACGGTGTTCGTGGGCACCCCGCCACCGGAACAGAACGTGTCGGTACCGCTCGCCATCCACAACACCGCCCGCCAGCACGACCGATCCGCGTTGTCGGTGGTGCAGGGCCCGTATCTGGTGGCGATCGTCGCCGGGCCGATCAGTTCCCCGGACAAGATCGGAGCCGACGCCTTCGTCCAAGCACTGCTGGATCACTTCGCCGACGGGCCGGTCGTCATCGGCCACACCACGCCGGGTCTGGGCTCGGCGCACTCGAGCGCGATGGAGGCGATGGCCGGGATCGAAGCCGTCACCGGCTGGCCCGGCGCGCCCCGACCCGTGCTGAGCTGGGAACTGCTTCCGGAACGGGCGCTACTCGGCGACGAGGCAGCCGTGCGCACCCTCACCGAGTTCATCGTCAAACCGCTGTCCAAGGGCGGCGACACGCTGACCGCGACGCTGGATGCCTATCTAGATTCCGGCGGACTGGTCGAAGCTTGCGCGCGATCCCTCTTCGTCCATCCGAATACTGTCCGATATCGACTAAAGCGAATTTCTGAGATCACCGGTCGTGATCCCTTTAATCCTCGAGATGCCTATGTTCTCCGCGTCGCCGGGACAGTCGGACGACTGACGCAAGCCCGGCGTGGATCGCTCACTATTGCCCCACCAATAACATCAGACACAAAAGACGCCAACGATCGGGTCAAGTGACCTACACCACAAAGAAACTTGTAACGAGTCTCATTGTGATGACGATGGAGGCACATCCGCGTGCACTTTTGTGGGATCCCCACAAAAGCCTGAGCTGAGGTTCATTGCGTTCGACACCCCATAAAGGGGCCTCCGGGGTGTTCCCTATTCAAGTGCTCTCATTGCTCTCGCCCGGACAGGGCTCGCAGAAGGCAGGGATGCTCACCGAATGGTTGGCACTCCCTGGCGCGGCCGATCGTGTCGCAACGTGGTCGAAGCTGACCGGACTCGAACTCGAGCGGCTCGGCACCACCGCCAGCGATGAAGAAATTACCGATACTGCGGTCACGCAGCCGCTGGTCGTCGTCGCCTCGCTCCTCGGTCATGCCGAGCTCAGCTCGCGCTATTCCATTCCGGCCGACGCTATCGTCGCCGGCCACTCCATCGGTGAACTCGCCGCGGCTGCCGTTGCCGGCGTGATCAGCGCTGACGAAGCCGTCACGCTGGCCGCCACCCGCGGCGCCGCGATGGCGAAGGCCTGCGCCCAGCAGCCGACCACGATGGCCGCCGTCCTCGGCGGCGACGAGGCCGAAGTGCTGGCGCGCCTGGAAGAGCTCGAGCTCGTCCCGGCCAACCGCAACGCCGTCGGACAGATCGTCGCCGCAGGCGCCGTCGACAAGATCGACGAGCTGCTGGCCAACCCGCCGGAGAAGGCCCGCACCCGCAAGCTCGCGGTCGCCGGCGCCTTCCACACCCGGTTCATGGCACCGGCCCAGGACGCCGTCGCCGAGGCTGCGGCCACCATCACGCCCTCCGATCCGACGCTCACCCTGCTGTCGAATTCGGACGGCCAGCCCGTCACCTCCGGTGCGGACGCACTCGCGAAGATCGTCAACCAGGTCACCCGGCCGGTCCGATGGGATCTGTGCTCGGCATACCTGCGCGACCACGAAGTCAGCGCGCTGATCGAGCTGCCCCCGGGCGGCACCCTCGCCGGAATCGCCAAGCGCGAGCTCAAGGGCACCCCGAACCGTGCCCTCAAGGTCCCCGCCGATCTGGAGGACATCACAGAACTTGGATGACGGACCGAGCCGACTCAGGTCGGAACAGGTCCACCCGGAAGGTGAATCGCCTCGTCCAACGGCAGCATCGCTGCCGCTCCGGGAAGCAAATGGAAAAACGACAGAGAAGGGACCACCACAGTGGCCACCGCACCCAGCCAGGAAGTTCTGATCGCCGGCATCGCCGAGATCATCGAAGAGGTCACCGGCATCGAGCCCTCTGAGGTGACCATCGACAAGGCGTTCATCGACGATCTGGACATCGACTCGCTGTCCATGGTCGAGATCGCGGTTCAGACCGAAGACAAGTACGGCGTGAAGATCCCGGACGAGGATCTCGCCGGACTGCGCACCGTTCGTGACGCCGTCGAATACATCCAGAAGCTCGCTTCGGAGAACCCGGAGGCCGCAGAGGCCATCCAGGCGAAGATCGACGCCGACAAGGCCTGATAGCCCGTGGCTGACTCTCTACGTGACTACTCCACCCTCGGAGGGAACTTCCCCAACGTGGTGGTGACCTCGATGGTCACCACCACGTCGGTGGGCGAAGATCTCGACTCCACCTGGAAGGGTCTGCTTGCCGGTGAGAGTGGCATCCGCGAGCTGACGGACGATTGGCTGGACGAGTACAACCTGCCCTGCCGGATCGGCGGCAAGCTGGTCAACGACCCGTCCACCGAGGTCACCCGCATCGAGGCACGCCGTATGGCGTACGTCGAGCGCGTCGCCTATGTGATGGGCAAGCGCCTGTGGGATGACGTCGCCGGCACTCCGGACGTCGACAAGGACCGCCTCGCGGTCGTGCTCGGCACCGGACTCGGCGGCGGCGACGCACTCGTCGACGCCGTGCAGATCATGGAGTCGACGAAGAACTACCGCAAGGTGTCTCCGTTGGCCGTCTCCATGGCCATGCCGAACGGCCCGGCCGCCGTGGTCGGATTGCACATCGGAGCCCGCGCAGGCGTCACCACCCCGGTGTCGGCGTGCGCGTCGGGCGCCGAGGCGATCGCCCACGCATGGCGGTCGATAGTCATGGGTGACGCCGACATGGTTGTCACCGGTGGCGTCGAGGGCCATATCGATGCGGTGCCGATCGCGGCGTTCTCGATGATGCGTGCGATGAGTACGCGCAACGACGATCCTGCTGCCGCTTCGCGTCCGTTCGACAAGGATCGCGACGGCTTCGTCTTCGGCGAAGCTGCTGCTCTCATGGTTCTCGAGCGCGAGGATCATGCTCTCGCTCGTGGCGCTCACATCCACGCACGGTTGCTCGGTGCCGGTATCACCTCCGATGGTTTCCATCTGGTGGCGCCGGATCCGAGTGGACAGGGCAACGCCCGGGCGATGACCCGCGCGCTGCAGACCGCTGGTCTGTCCAAGTCGGACGTCAGCCATGTCAACGCGCACGCGACGTCCACGGGGCTCGGCGATACCGCCGAGGCGTTGGGCATCAAGGCCGCAATCGGCGATCACCCGTTGGTGTACGCGCCGAAGTCGGCTCTGGGTCACTCCATCGGCGCCGTCGGCGCCCTGGAGTCGGTGCTGACCGTCAAGTCCATTGAGGACGGGGTCATTCCGCCGACGCTGAACCTGGAGAACCAGGATCCCGAGTGTGACATCAACGTCGTTTCGGGTGAGCCCCACTACGGGCAGATCGATTACGCCATCAACAACTCATTCGGATTCGGTGGGCACAATGTCGCGCTCGCCTTCGGGCGCTACTGACCGACTGAGCAACCAGGGAGACTGAAGATGACCACCATGGCCCCGATCGCAACCAACGAGGATCAAGCCGACCCGCGCGATCCACTGCTGCGACTGACGAACTTCTTCGACGAAGGTTCGATGTCGCTGTTGCACCCGCGCGACAAGTCCGGCGCACAGGCTGCGGCCGGACGGGTCAACGGGGTCTACACCGTTGCTTACTGCACCGACGGCACCGTCATGGGTGGCGCCATGGGTGTGGTCGGCTGCAAGCACATCGTCAACGCCATCGACACCGCCATCGCCGAGCAGGCGCCGGTGGTCGGTATCTGGCACTCGGGTGGGGCTCGCCTCGCCGAGGGTGTCGAGGCGCTGCACGCTGTCGGCGGTGTCTTCGAGGCCATGGTGCGTGCATCGGGATACGTCCCGCAGATCTCCGTTGTTGTTGGCTTTGCCGCCGGTGGCGCCGCTTACGGTCCCGCCCTGACTGACGTCGTCATCATGGCGCCGGAAGGTCGCGTCTTCGTGACCGGTCCGGACGTGATCAAGACCGTCACCGGCGAGCAAGTCGATATGGAGACCCTGGGTGGCCCGGTCACCCACGGCAAGAATTCGGGTGTCTCGCACATCACCGCCACCTCCGAGCCGGACGCCCTGTGGCGTGCCCGCCGGCTCGTCGGAACCTTCAGTCAGCAGGGACATTTCAGCCGCACGCAGGCCGAGGCCGGCGACAGCGACCTGAAGGCCCTGCTCCCCGAGTCGAATCGGCGTGCGTACGACGTGCACCCGGTCGTCGAAGGACTGCTGGACAAGGACATCGCCGCGGACGGCGAGACCGAGATCTCCAGCTTCGAAGAGCTGCAGGCGAAGTTCGCGCCCAGCATCGTGGTCGGCTTCGGCCGGCTGTCGGGGCGCAGCGTCGGCGTCATCGCCAACAACCCGCTGCGCATGGGCGGCTGCCTCAACACCATCAGCGCCGAGAAGTCGGCCCGCTTCGTGCGACTGTGCGACGCGTTCGGCATCCCGCTGATCGTCGTCACCGACGTTCCCGGCTACCTGCCGGGTCTCGGCCAGGAGCTCGACGGTGTCGTCCGTCGCGGCGCAAAGCTGCTGCACGCCTTCGCCGAAGCTTCGGTGCCCCGCGTCACTCTGGTCACTCGCAAGATCTATGGCGGCGCCTACATCGCGATGAATTCGCGCGCCCTGGGTGCTACCGCGGTATATGCATGGCCGGGCGCCGAGGTCGCCGTGATGGGCGCCAAGGCTGCCGTCGGCATCCTGCACAAGAAGGCTCTGGCCGCCGCGCCCGAGCATGAGCGCGAGGAGCTGCACGAGCGGCTGACCGTCGAGCACGAGGCGATCGCCGGCGGCATCGGCCGCGCGCAGTCGATCGGCGTCGTGGACGAGGTCATCGACCCGGCCAAGACCCGCAGCATCATCGCCGAGGCGCTGGCATCGGCCCCGGCTCGCCGCGGCCGCCACAAGAACATTCCGCTGTGATCAGCTGATCTCAGCAATCCCCAGAGAGACCCCGGAATCCGTTATGGACCGGGGTCTTTCGCTATTCCGGCCCGGCGTCCCGGAGCCGCGTAGATCCGACCGTGGACCGCGTTTCCGACACTGGCAGCGTGTCGGAAACGCAGGAGGGAGTCGGGTTCATGCGCGCCGCGGGTCGGCGGGAGTCATGTCGCCGTTCGGATCCCGTTCAGTAGGCCAGAAATTCGCACGCGGCAGTGGCGAACTCTTTGGCGACGAACGCGCCGCCATGATCACCGGGCACCCGGACGAACCGGGCGTTGGGTACGAGCGCCGCCAGCTTGTCTGCGTCATCGCGGTCATCCTGTTCACCGATCACGACGAGCGTCGGCACCGAGATCTCCTGAAGCACACGCTCCGGGGTGGGCACGAGCGAATCCAGAATCTGCAGCAACACCGAGGGATCCGTGCCGACTCGCGAGAATGCTTGCGCTACAATAGCATCAGCCGAATTCGACTCGATCGGAGTCCCCGTGACCAATGCGGTGAGCACCCGATGATTGACTCCCCCGCCCTGGACCCCGCACACCTTCGCGAGCCCCTGTCCGGCAACGATTGCGCGACCCGGCGCCGCGTCGCGCGCGAGCATGCGGACCACGATCCGTCCGCCGAGCGAGTATCCAGCGAGGTCGTATTCGCCCGCGGCGAATCCAAGATGGCTGACCAGGGCGAGTCCGTCGTCGGCGAGGATATCCGCCGGGAAACCATTGGCGTCGTCCGGCTTTTCACTGTCGCCGCAGCCGCGGGAGTCCGGAAGTATGACGCGATGACCTTTCCGGGCCAGCTCGATGGCCGGGCCGTGGTCGAGCATGAGCGCTCCAGTACCACCGAAGCCTGGTAACAGGATCAGTGGTCGCCCGGAACCGATCTCGCGCCACGCCAGTTTCACGCCGTCGCTGGTCGTCCATCGATTCACGCTCATTGCGCCCCGATCGTAGAAAGTTGACTTTCAATTCATACACATCTCGACTGCGTGCCGCGCCTGCCAATGCGCGAATATGACTGAGATATACGCAGATCCGGCAATTGCGAAGCCGACACGACACCGGCTCGCGTCGTGTCGGATCACCAGGTACCGCGACTATCGGGGATCGGGCCCTGCTGCGGCCGGGCGCCCCGGATCGTTCGACCACTGCGACCACGAACCGGGGAACAGTGCCGCGTCGAAGCCTGCGACAGCGAGCGCCGCGATCTCGTGCGCGGCGGTGACGCCCGACCCGCAGTACGCGGCGACCGGGGCGTCGACGGTCACCCCGATCGCGGTGAATCGCTCGCGCAGATCAGCCGGCGACCGGAAATACCCATTGGCCGCAAGGTTTTCACCGGTCGGGGCGCTGACCGCGCCGGGAATGTGCCCGGCACGCGGGTCCATCGGCTCCTGCTCGCCGCGGTATCGCTCGCCGGCGCGGGCATCGAGCAGCACGCCATCGAACGTGGCGGCCTCATTGATGGAAATCGTCGGAAGTTGTTGCGGGGTCAGCACTATCGCCGACGGATCCGGCGCATCCCCGTCCCCGGCGTCGAGCCCGAGCCCGGCGGCCCGCCACGCACCGAGGCCGCCATCGAGCAGCCGGACATCGGTGACGCCGGCCCACTGCAACAACCACCAGGCCCGCGCCGCCGCCTGACAACCGATGTCGTCGTAGCACACGACGGTGCTGTCGGGATGGATTCCCCAGCGCCGCACCGATTCCTGGAAATCGGCGATACTCGGCAGCGGATGACGTCCCTGTGCCGGCGTCGGTGCCGCAGCGAGTTCGGCATCGAGGTCGACGAAGACCGCCCCGGGAATGTGTCCGTCGCGATAGTGCTTGCGTCCGTCAGGATCACCGAGCTGCCACCGGACGTCGAGAATCACCGGACACTCGAGCACCCGCAGTTCATCGACCGAAATCAGTACGGAACCCATGTGCCATGCCTACCACGCAGCATCTTCAGCTGCAGAGGGCATCCGCGACCCGAAAATGGTGTCGCGGATGCGCTCGACTGTTGGATCTGTGGCGACGAGCGCTAGCCGACTCGCTGCTTGAGCCAGGTGACCTCGGCACCGACGCCGCCCATCCGGTACGACTCCAATGCCTCGTCCCATGCCGTTCCGAGAGCTGCGTCCAGCGCCCCACCCAAGCCGGCGCCGTCCGCGTGGTTGTCCAGCAGCGAACGCAGCTGCATCTCGCCCAGCATCACGTCACCATTGGCGCTCATCGATCCGCGCCAGAGGCCGAGACCCGGTACGTGACAGAAGCGTTCGCCGTCGACGCCGTCGCTCGGGTTCTCGGTGACCTCGAAACGCAGCGCTGACCACTCACGCAAGGCGTTGGTCAGCCGAGCGCCCGTACCGACGGGTCCGACCCAGTCGACGGTCGCCCGCAACAAGCCGGGATCGGCGTCTTGGGCCGACCACTTGAGATTCGCGGAGGCGTCCAGGGTGGACGACAACGCCCACTCGACATGCGGGCACAACGCAGCCGGCGACGAGTGCACGTACACAACACCCGTCGTCACATCCGCAAACTGGTTCAGGTTGCGCACCTTCAACACCTCCGTCTCGACGAGGAACGTCTTCCCCAACGGCCTAGCGAGACTCAGGTGCAAATATCACATTGTTGAGGCCAAGTATGCCCTATGAGACGCGTGTTGCGCTAGTGAATGTTGTTCATCGTGCGAATTTCCCGCACGACGGTGTCATTGAAGTCGGCCCAGAGCGGCTTGGCCCAGGCGTCGAACGGGCGGTCGGTGAGCACCACACACGCAGCGCCCAGCACCGGGTCGACCCAGACGAAAGTGCCGGCCTGGCCGAAGTGGCCGAATGTCTGCGGGCTGTTGGACGCACCGGTCCAGTGCGGGCTCTTGCCGTCACGTAGCTCCGGGCCCAGTCCCCAATCGTTGGGCCGCTGACGACCGTAGCCAGGCACGAATCCATCGAGCCCAGGAAACTGCACCGAGGTCTGCTGCGCGTGCAGCTGCGGCGAGATCAGGCGCGGCGACAGCAACTCGGCCGCGAACCGCGTCAGGTCGGCCACCGTCGATTGCGCACCGTGCCCGGCCGGTCCGGTGAGGGCCGTTGCGCTCATGCCCAACGGCGCGCATACCGCCTCGGCAAAATAGTCGGCGAACCGGATCTCCGTGGCGGACTCGACCGTGTCGGCCAGTACCTCGTAGCCACTGGACGAATAGATGCGTCGCTCCCCCGGCGCCGACCGGATTTCGTCAGTGGTGAAATCCAGTCCCGACGCGTGCGCGAGCAGATGCCGGACCGTCGACCCCGGCGGGCCCGCGGGAGTGTCGAGTTCGACCGCACCTTCTTCGACGGCAACCAGAACCGCATGAGCGACAAGCAGTTTGGTGACCGAGGCGAGCTCATAGATTCGCCCGGAATCGCCGAACGCCGCGATCGTCTCCCCCGAAGCGGAGACGATCGCGGCGCTGGCGTGGTCGACCGGCCAATTCCCGATCGAATCGAGGGCCGACGGATCGGGTGCTGAAGTCACCCGATCACTGTAACTAGACGCGGTCCGCGTCGGTGTACCTGATGACCCCGCGAATGTTCCTGCCCTCCAGCATGTCCTGGTAGCCCTCGTTGATCTGGTCGAGGCTGTACTGGCGGGTGATCATCTCCTCGATCTTCAACTTGCCGATCTTGTACATCGACAGCAGGTTCGGGATATCGAGCTTCGGGTTGGCGCCGCCGAAGATGCTTCCCTGCAGGTTCTTCTGCAGAAGAGTGAGCATCGCCAGGTTGAGCGTCACCTCGGTGTCGAGCATGTTGCCCATACCGGTCAGCACGCAGGTGCCGTTCTTCGCGGTGATGCTCAACCACGTGTCGACATCCTTGCCGAAGACCTCGCCGACGGTGACGATGACCTTCTGGCACATGCCCCACTCGGTGGCGTTGCCGATCTCGTTCATCGCCTCTTCGACCGATGCGAACGCGTGGGTGGCACCGAACTTGAGCGCCTGCTCACGCTTCCATTCGACGGGGTCGATCGCGAAGACGTTCCGCGCGCCGGCGATAACGGCACCTTGCAGTGCAGCGGTTCCGACGCCGCCGACACCGATGATCGCGACGTCCTCGCCCGGACGCACGTCGCCGCTACGGGTCGACGAGCCATAGCCGGTCGGGATGCCGCAACCGCACAGTGCCGCGACCTCGAACGGGATGTCCTTGTCGATCTTCACCGCGGAGGCCTCGTGGACCACCATGTACGGGCTGAAGGTGCCGAGCAGGGTCATCGGGTACACCGGCTGACCGTCCGAAGTGTGGATGCGGAAGGTGTGGTCGGACACGGCCTCACCCTGCAGCAGCATGGCACCGAAGTCGCAGAGATTCGCGACGCCGGCCTTGCAGGACTTGCACTTACCGCACGACGGAATGAACGACAGGACGACGTGGTCGCCAACCTCGAAGTCGGTCACGCCCTCGCCGACCTGCTCCACGACGCCTGCACCCTCGTGACCACCGAGGATCGGGAAGCCACCCATCGGGATGCCACCGGTCATTAGATGATGATCCGAGTGGCACATGCCTGCCGCTTCCATCCGGATCTTGATCTCGTGCGCCTTCGGGTCGCCGATCTCGATCTCTTCGATCTTCCACGGCGTGTTGAGCTCCCGGAGGATGGCGCCCTTGGTCTTCACAGTTCAGTACCTCTATTCGAATCCCATTGCGGCCGGAGCGTATCCGGCAAGTGATCGACGGCTCGCGCCGCTTCCGTAAGCGAGCGTAGTCATTTTCTCGCAAAAATGGAACACGTTACAGTTTTCAACGCGCCAGACCCGCGTCCTTGCCGCCATATTGTGCGCGCAAGGTCGGTTTTACAACCTTGCCGCTGGGGTTGCGCGGCAGTTCCGGCATCACGATCAGATCCTTCGGGTGCTTGAACCGGGCCAGATTGTCATTCAGGTAGTCCTCCAGTTCGGCAAGTGTCAGCTCGTGCTCTGGTTGGAGCGCGACGATCGCGACCGGCACTTCGCCCCACTTGTCGTGCGGGCGCCCGATGACCGCAGCCTCGAGAATCTTGGGATGCGCGAAGAGGACGTTCTCCACCTCGGCGCAGTAGATGTTCTCGCCACCCGAGATGATCATGTCCTTCTTGCGGTCGACGACGTAGACGAAACCTTCCTCGTCCTGCCGCACCAGATCACCGGAATGGAACCATCCGCCCGCGAACGCATCAGCGGTGCCCTGCTCGTTCTGCCAGTATCCCGACATGAGATTCGGTCCGCGATAGACGATTTCGCCCACCTGGCCGACGGGTACGTCGTTCATCTGGGGGTCGACGATGCGAGCGGTGACCGCCGGCACCACCTTGCCGACCGATCCCAGCTTCCGCAGCGCATCCTTGCCTTCGAGCGCGCAGGTGATCGGCGACATCTCCGTTTGGCCGAATACCGCATAGTTCTCGGCGTCCGGGAAGGTCTCGGCCATCGCCTTCAAGACGGTGTCGGACGCGGGCGCAGCGCCCCAGATCATGGTGCGCAGGGCCAGCTTTCGCGGATTGGCCTGCTGCGCGACGCACACGGCCTGCCATTGCGCCGGCACCATGAAGATCGACGTGATCTGCTCCTCCGCGAGCATGTCGAGCAGGGCGTCGGGGTCGAAGGCGCCGAGCGGGTAGATCACCGAGCAGCTGCCGAGATACAACGACGGCGCCATCGCACCCAGCGCCGCGATATGGAACATCGGGGCCGGGAAAGCGCCGCGGTCGCTCGGGGTCGCGGTGCCCAGCTGGATACAGGTGCCCACCTGCGCCTGCAGATTCGCATGAGACAGCATGGCGCCCTTAGGCTTCCCGGTGGTACCTGAGGTGTACATGATCATCGCGGTGGTGTCTTCGGGGATGTCGATCTCCGGAAGTCCCGACGCATCCTCGGTCACCAGATCCGCATAGCGCTCCGAGCCGTCACCGGCCATGTCGCCCACGACGATGGTCAGGTCGACGCCGCCCGCGGCCTGCGCCGCACCCGATGCGAGGGGCGCGAGCATCGTCTCGGTGACGATCGCCTTGGCGCCGCTGTCGGTGATCAGAAATGCGATCTCGGTCGGCGACATGCGGATGTTCACCGGCACCGCGATCGCGCCGATGATGTTGGCGCCCAGCACCGCTTCCACATACTCCGTGCGGTTGAGCATCACCATCAGGATGCGGTCCCCGAACTGCACGCCCCGCCGACGCAGCGCCGCTGCGAACGCGTGCGTTCGGCGATCCAGGTCGGCCCAGGTGGTCGCCTGGCCGACGAACCGCAGCGCCTCGGCATCCGGCGTCATCTGCGCGTGGCGGCGCACGTGGTTGTTCCAGTGGTTGCGACGCGAACGTTGCGGCTCGGCCAATGATGCGGACATGTTTCTCCTTGCGAGATGAACAGGTGACGAAACGATCGGTTACCTGGTACTGAATTGTGCTATGGCACTACGGAATTCGTCCGACTGCAGGAGCTCGATCTGTCCCGACCGTTCGCGGGCGAACGCGTCCTCGAGGCCAGCCAGACTACTCCCGTTCAGGGCTGCTTTCGTCAGCTCCATCGCCCGACGCGGCTTGGCGGCGATCTTCTCGGCCGCCGCGTCGACGACGGCGTCCAGCTCGTCCGGGGCGACCACCGCAGTGATCAGGCCCGCCGCGAAAGCATCACCGGCCGAAAGCTTCTCGCCGAGCAGCGCGACTGCGGCCGCGCGCGCCCGGCCGATCGCAGCCGCAACGGTGGCCGTGGCACCGCCGTCCGGCATCAGGCCGATGTTGACGAACGGCAGCAGAAAGTACGCCTTCTCGCTGGCGTAGATCAGGTCGGCGGCGATGGCGAGCGATGCGCCCACGCCGGCCGCGGCCCCGTTGACAGCGGCGATCACCGGTACCCGGGTGTCCCGCACCGCGCGGGCGAGATTGGAGCCGCCGTCGATCGTCTGCGCCGCCCGGCTGGCCGCTTCTTCGGCATCTTTGGGCGGTTCCGCCTGCGCCATGTCGACGATGTCGGCGCCGGTGCTGAATGCCTTGCCCACACCGGTGATCACCACGACGCGAACGTCCGGGCTCTCCGACCATTCAGCCAAGGTGGCGACGAGCTGGTCGGCCGACGCACCGTCGAGGGCGTTCATCCGATCCGGCCGATTGATCGTCAGCCAGCCGACTCCGCGTTCATCGAGGCGAGTGACCAGGCCCTGCTCCGCCACTTGCGCCTGCTTCCTGTCCACCGGTCCCCTTCTCCGCCGGCCGCCGATGCGAGCCGCGTCACATAACGGCCACTGTGCCGCCACCGACGACCGCTGTCAAGACGGAACGCTCGGTAGGTCGGACATCGTGCAGGTAACAGGCCTACGCAGGGCGAGACGGATCAGCTGATGATGTCGAGGCTGTCGATCAACCAGTGGCCGTCGACCAATTTCATCGTGGACTTGATCCGCGTCAGATACGGCTGGCCATTCGGATACATCTTGAGGATGTCCGGGTTGCGATAGGTCTGATTCAGGAAGGCCAGTACCACCGCGCTGTTGGCGGTCATCGACTCGATGCCCGCATCGGTGACGACGCCCTTGGATGACGCGCCGGTCTGGCTGACCGCCTGCTTCAACTGACCGCTGGCGAGCTGGGTCTGCGCGAATCCGCGGGTGGTGACGGCGCGCAGTCGCTGATCCCAGTCGTCCAGCTGATCCGACTGGAAAGTGCCGAACTGCACGATTCCGTTCTTCGCGGCATCGAGCACAGCGGAGCGAGCGGCGTCAGTGGGCTGCGACTTGAGGTCGTGCACCTGATGTTGCAGGTCGGACCGTTCCGTCCACAGCCAGATCGACAGACCACCGGTCACGATGAACAACCCGCCGAGAACGGTGATCAGGCTGACAGCGATTCCGCGCGTGGACCAGTCCACCTTCGGTAGCCGGCCGGTGATCGATGAGACCCGCGCCGATCGGGCCTCTTTCTTCGCCTCGCGGGCGCGCATCTTCTCCCGGCTGAGCCGGTTCGACTCCAGGTACGCGTCACCTTCGGATGCGTCTACTTCGGGCTTGGGACCGTCGTCCGGCTGATCCGACTGCTCGACGTCGCCGTCGCGCTGGTCGTCGGCCTTGTCTTCAGCCTTGTCGTCGGGCGCGCTATCACTGGGGCTCATCGGCAACCAGGGTACGGCCCGGGTCGCGCGGCAGTATATTGATCCCATCCGACCGAACGGTCGCTCGCTATACCGATCAGGAGCTTCAGATGCCGCAGTTCACACAGGAACAGACCGAGTTCGCAGCCGCCGTCGCCGACTTCTGCAAACGCGAGGCCGGTACCCGGGAGCAGCGCTACGAGCTCACCGACGGCGGCACGAAGCCGCACTCCCCCGAGCTGTACAAGAAGATGTGCGATCTCGGTTGGGCGGGGATCATTCTCGACGAGGCCTACGGCGGTGGCGGCGGTGGGCACGTCGAGATGTGCATCTTCCTGGAAGAAGCCATCAGGGGCGGTGCCCCGATCGGCGCGGCCGGCACAACGATGATCGCGGCACTGGCGTACCAGAGATTCGCCAGCGAGGAGATTAAACAGCGAGTGCTGTCCGGGACCGCCGCCGGCGACGTGCTGTCGATCTCCATGTCCGAGCCCGGCGCCGGCTCCGACGTCGGCGCCCTATCCTGCTTCGCCGAAAAGGTCGACGGCGGTTGGAAGATCAACGGGCAGAAGACCTGGTGCAGCAACGCCCATGTGGCAGCGAGCATTCTGCTGATCGCCCGCACCGACAAGTCGGGCAAGAAGCACGAGGGCATCACCCAGTTCTTCGTGCCGACCGACACCCCCGGCCTGCAGATCAGCCCGATCGACACCCTCGGCGGCAAGGAGGTCAACGACCTCTACTTCACCGACTGCTTCCTGCCCGACAGCGCCGTGGTCGGCGAGGTCGGCAACGGGTGGACCCAGCTGATGAGCGGACTCAACACCGAGCGGCTGATCGTCGGCGCCCTGCAGGTCGGGCTCGCAGAGCGGTCATTCGAGTACACCCTCGACTACATCAAGAACCGCGAGCAGTTCGGCCGGCCGATCGGATCCTTCCAGGCGCTGCGGCACCGGATGGCCGATCACGCGACCGACATCACCTGCGCAAAGGAACTGGTCTACAGCATGGCCCACGAGGCCGATGCCCATCCGGAGAAGATGTTCGCGCGCGAGGCGTCGATGGTGAAGCTGAAGACCACCGAGGTCGCGAAGGCCATGGCCATCGACGGCATGCAGATGATGGGCGGTTACGGCTACAGCACCGAGTTCGAAGCCGAGCGGATCATGCGCTCGGCCATCATCGGAACCGTCGTCGGCGGCGCCAGCGAGGTACAGCGCGACATCATCTCAAAGACCTATGGCCTCTAGCAGGTGATCAGATTGGCGATCTGGCAAGGCTAGATTGGTTTGACGAACGGGAAGGTGAGGGTCGGGCGGATCGGTACGCCCAGGAGCATCATCACCAAGCGGTCGATGCCCAGGCCCAGGCCGCCGGTCGGCGGCATGCCATAGCCGAGCGCCCGCACGAAGTCCTCATCGAGCTGCATCGCCTCGGGATCGCCACCCGCCGCCGCCAGTGACTGCGCCACCAACCGCTGCCGCTGATCCACCGGGTCGGTCAATTCCGAATAGGCCGTACCCAATTCGGCGCCGAATGCCACCAGGTCCCACTGCTCGGTCAGACGCGGGTCGTGCCGATGTGGACGCGCCAGCGGCGAGACCTCGATCGGAAAGTCGTAGTAGAAGGTCGGCATCGTCGTCTGCTTCTCGACCAGCACCTCGTACAGCTTCATCACCATCTGGCCCGCTGATGCGTCCTGCGGAACATCGATGCCATGTGCTGCGCAGACGGCGGCCACCTCGTCATCGGCCGACTTCGATGTCAGGGTGACGCCAGTGGCCTTCGAGACCGACTGATGCACAGTGATTTCCGGCCAATTGCCGGTGAGATCGACCGTCGTACCGTCCCGTACCGCGACCGGGCTGCCGTTGATGGCGGTGGCCATCGCCACGATCAGCTCGCGGGTGAGCGCCGCCATCGAACGGTAGTCGCCGAACGCCTCGTACACCTCAAGTGACGTGAACTCCGGATTGTGCGTCGCGTCGGCACCTTCGTTGCGGAAGTTACGTCCCAATTCGTAGATGCGTGGCAGGCCGGCCACCGCCAGCCTTTTCAGGTACAGCTCCGGCGCGATACGCAGCGTCAGGCGCATGTCATATGCATTGATGTGCGTGGCGAAGGGACGCGCCGCCGCGCCTCCGTGGATGGTCTGCAGCATCGGGGTCTCGACCTCAAGGAAGTCCTTGCCCTGCAAGGTGTTCCGGATCGCCGCGACACCGCGTGAACGCTTCACGAGCAGTTCGGTCGCGCCGGAGGTGATCAGCAGGTCCAGAGTGCGGTTGCGGGTGCGCACTTCATCCGTCAGTTCCGTACCCGGCGCCGGCACCGGACTGATGCACTTGGCAGCCATCTGCCAGTCCCGCACCAGAACCGAGAGCTCGCCGGTACGAGTCGTGCACACCTGGCCAGTCACGCTCACCAGGTCGCCGGTGTCCACTCCGGCACGCAACGAGTCATGCACTGTCGAATCCGTCTCGCGCGCATCGGACATCACCTGGATCTGCGATCCGGACTCGTCGACATCGATGAACACCAGCCCGCCGAAATCCCGGACCCCGCGCACGCGACCGACGATCGACACGGACCGTTGAGTGTTCGAATCCGGCGGCAAAGATCCGAATTCCGCACGTACCGTGCTGATCTCGGTGTCGCGCGCGACGGCCACCGGATAGGAGTTCATGCCGCGCTGTGACAGCGCATCGATCTTCGCGATCCGCGCGCGTTGCTGATCCCCCATCCGCTGATCGCGGACCTCGCGTCGGCGCGCGTCCCGCTCGATCGCCGCGACCACGGCCAGAAACTCTGGATCGTCGCGCACCTCTTGGTCTTCCGGCACACCGGGCCCGGTGAGGAAGGCCGGACCAAGTTTGGGCAGGAACCCCTCGGCAATGCCGGTGGCAATCGAGGCCCGCACCACACTCAGCGGTGGCTGGTAGCAGAGCATCCGCGGGATCCAGGTCGGGCGGTACTTCTGATTCGACCGATACAGCTGCTCCAGCTGATAGAACTTCGACGCGAAGCCCAGCAACGAGTCGACCGTGCGAGTGACCGGCCCCGCCCCGACCTTGTCGGCGTTGGCATATACCGATCGGAACATCGCGAAGTTCAACGAGATTCGGTTGACTCCGGTGTCGCGGCAGTGGTCGACTACGTTCGCGACCATGAATTCGACGATGCCGTTCTCGCCGACCCGGTCGCGTCGCATGAGGTCGAGCGAGATGCCGTGCTGCCCCCAGGGAACGAACGACAAGAGACCGCGGATCTCGCCGTCGGCGTCGTGGGCGCTGACGAGGACGCAGTTGCCGTCGACCGGATCGCCCAGTCGATTGAGCGCCATGGAGAATCCGCGTTCGACATCCTCGCCGCGCCACTGCTCCGCGAGCTCCTGCACCTGAGTCAACTCGTCGGGACTCAGATCGCGGTGACGGCGCACCTTCGTCGTGTACCCGGCGGCGGAGACGCGATTGACCGCCTGCCGAACCGGTTTCATCTCCGGGCCGCGCAGGCTGAAATCGTCGACGCTGATGATGGCCTCGTCACCCATGTCGAGGGTGCGCAGCCCGCCGTCCCGATATACCTGCGCCCCTTCGTCTCCCGCGGCCAGCACCACCGCGTGCACGCTGTGCTCGCGACAGTTGTGCAGCCACGCATCGACGGCCGACGGCCATGAGTCGCGGTCGCCGATCGGGTCGGCGCTGGCGACGCTGACGCTGCCGATCACCCGAAATAGCACCGCCGCCTTGCCATCCGGAGCGAAGACGACACTCTTGTCGCGACGCGTTGCGAAGTAGCCGAGCGAGTCGTCCTCGCCATACTGGGCCAGCAGCCGGCGTACCTCTATTTCCTCGTCCCGATCGAGGAACTGGTTGGCGTGATTCGCGCGCGACAGCACCAGAAGGGCGAGCAGCAGCGCGATGGTCGAAGTGATGCCGACGATCGTGAACACCCAGTGATAGCCGATGTGGCCGTGGAAGTACGGGGTGTCTTCGGAGACGTGGTCACCGAAGGTGGCCAGAATCGACCAGCGGACCTTCTCGTGCATCCCCTGCAGCTTGTGCGGAAATGCGGTTGTCAGGCCGAGCGCAACCGAGAACGAGATCACCATGCCGACGACCAGGACCAGCAGCGACATCGGCAGCGACCGACGCGCTAGTCGGGCGGTGAATGCGGGCCAGGACATCAGGAAAGCCACGAATACAACCAGCCCGGCGGCGAGCACCGTCCAGGCGATCGCCGGCGACTCGTGCCAGGTCTCGTACAGGTGGTACTTGCTGTGCTGCGCCGTATGGCGCTCGGCTCGCGCCACGATCCCGAGGAGGCTCAGCACGTTGAGCCCGAACAGCGTCACCATCACGCCATAGGCCACCCGGAATCGCCGACGAACAGCGCCCGCCAGGATGAAGACCAAGCACGCGACGTACAGGCTGCGGTCGGCGGGGAAGCCTAGCGCGCTGACCGCGTCGCTCAGATAGTCGACCGGTTTCCAGTCGCGGGTGATGATCTGAATGAGCGACAGGACACCGGCGAGCGTGAGAATGCGGCTCGCGGTGGTCGCGATGAACTCCGCGGCCCGGTCATTGACCGTGACGCCAACCCGACTCGTCAACTCCCTCAAACACCTATCTGTGTGCTCATTGGTCCCAGCATGTCGGCGAAGGCAGTTTCAGCGAACTGCCAGGTATGCCCACCGTCATGAGTATGCACGGCGCAGTCGATGTTGACGGTCTTTGCGTCGTTGCACAGTGTCTCCGCCGCAGACAGTTCTGACCCCGGCTTCTGGAAGCCCGCGTTGTCCCGGCCGCCGAGGCCATTTCCACTGCCGCCACCGCCGCCTCGATGCTTGAAGTGTGGGTGATTCATGTATTGCTGGAAGCGCTTCGTCTGCGGGTCGTTCTTTCCGGACGAGTCGTCGAACCAGCCCCAGACCCCCGTGTACGGACCGTGCTTGGCCATCACTTGGGTCGGGTCAAATGCGTTGTAGTCGTTGATATTTCCGCCGAATAGCCGGTCGACGGTCTGGTCCTTGGTTCCCGCATTCGGCGCCATGTCGCCGGCGATGTCGGCGAAGGCGGTGAACAGGTCGGGGTGCATCACGGTCAGGTCGAGTGCGCAGGTACCACCCATCGACCACCCGATCACACCCCAGTTCTTCGCGGCCGGCGACGCGTTGAAGTTCTTGATGACATAGGGCCGCACCTCGTCGGTGAGGTGCGTGGCGACGTTCCCGCGCGATCCGTTGACGCATTCGGTGTCATTGTTGAAGCTGCCGCCGACGTCCGGGAAGACGAGAATCGGCGCCTTGCCGCCATTCTGCTTCGCATAGTTGTCGATCGTTTGGATCGCGTTGCCGGTACGCAACCAGTCCTGCGGAGTATTGAACTCGCCCGCGATCATCATGATCACCGGCAGCTGTGGCGGTGTTGGTCCGGCGAACCACTGCGGTGGCAGATAGACGTATTCGGTTCGGTGCGTGAAGTGACTCTGGCCCTTGGGCGTGGTGATGGACACGACCTTGCCTGTGCTCATCGGTTGGCCTCGATAGCTGTCCAGCTTGGACGCGTCGACCTGATCGGGCAACGGGCCCTGCGTGAGCTGACCCCACGCCTCCTGCACCGTCGTGTAGTAGCCAACCCACTGATTGAGCACCAAGGCCGCCGAAGCGAACGACAACAGGATCGCCAGCAGCGCCACGACCCGACGCCACCAGCTGAACCGGCGGATACCGAAGAGGAAGATGGCCACCGCGAACCCGAAGATCGCTATCCACCACCACAGCAACGACGGCGGCGGATCCGAAGCGAGGCCTTGGGAATCCTCGTACCACATGGCCACCAGCAACACGATGATTCCGACGGCCACGGCCGCCGGAATCCAGATCGCCCACCACCGCTTCTTCCATACCGACATCGCGGCACCCAGCGTGAAGGCGGCGACTAGCTGCAGCGTGATCGGCAACCAACCATCAAGCAGCGACACCCCGCTGTGTCCGTACCCCATAGTTAGCGAGTATCACGGCGGATCCTGGCAAGTTGCTGGTAGAAGACGGATTCGACCGATTCAGCGGAAGCAGTCCCGGCGGCGGCGCCTACACCCGGCGAAGTTCGAGAACCGGGATGACGCGCACGCCGGCCGTCTGACGTTCATACTCGGCGAACCCCGGATACCGGCGGGCCTGCTCGGCAAAGATGCGATCGCGTTCTTCGCCGGCCAGATCGCGGATTGTCACCGAATAGGTCTCGGTGCCGCGCTCCACGGTGCCGCTTCCCGCGGCGGTGAGGTTGTAGTACCAATCCGGGTTCGTCGGTGCGCCACCCCTGCTGCCGAATACATAGATCGCGTCCAGGTCAGCGTCGCTCGCGAGATACATGACCGGACTGACGAATTCGCGGCCGCTCTTACGGCCGCGATGATGCAGAAGAACCATCGGCGCACCCTCGAACTGGCCACCTACGTTGCCCTCGTTCGCCCGGAATTCGGCGATGATCTTTGCATTCCAATCGCTCGGTTCGCTCATATCCCACTCCCGATTCGTTGCAGTTCTGTTGCCAGGCCAAAACACTTGCAGGGCGATCGCGGCTCAAAACCCGGGACCAGCGGATTATGAACCGAGACATTGATCGTCAATGACCGAAACGCCAAACTGTATGCAGCGCAAGCAATCTAACGGTAGACGAGATTGGCGTAGATCACCTCGGATTGACGGTGATTTCCCGAGTTTCACCGATGACCTAAGAACTTTCGCGCTCGCGGGTCTGCTCCGCACGCAGCGACTTCACGCGTCGCTGCTCACGCAGCACCAGCTGATAGCTCTCGCGTTCCGCGACCAGCCAGTCCGGGTTCTCTTCGAGCAGTTGGTCGATCTGTTCGGTGGTCAGCGCATCCCCGACGCCTGCGCGAGCCAGACCGGCGATCGAGATACCCAGCTTGGCTGCGGCCAAGTTCTTCGGGTGCGGCCCGTTCTTACGGAGGTCCTTGAGCCACTGCGGTGGGTCCTCCTGGAGAGCGGCGAGCTCGGCGCGGGTAATCGCGTTGCCCTGGAACTCCGCCGGCGTCGCGGGCAGATACACGTCGAGCTTCTTCGCCGCGGTGGCGGGTTTCATGGACTGCGCGTTCTGCCTGCTCATGGGCCCAGCCTATCGGTAGCCTGACACGGTGACCCTGCGCTCCCTCGTCCTCGGCTACGTCCCCGGTGCGACGCCAGCCAAGTGGGCCCGGATCTGGACTGCGCGCCATCCCGAGGCCCCGCTGCAACTGCACGCTGTCGACGCTGCAGACGCGGCCGACGCGGCGCGGGCCCGAACTACCGACGTGATGCTGCTTCGACTGCCGGCTGACACGACTGGGCTGGCCGTCATTCCCCTTTACGAGGAGACGACCGTGGCGGTGGTGCCGATCGATCACCTCTTCAGTGCTGCCGATGCGATCAGCACCGCGGATCTCGATGGTGAGCCAACGCTGCTCCCTCTCGACGACGTCGTTGCCTGGGCAGACGCTCCTGGCACTCCGGTCGCCCACCGGCCCGAGACCACTGCGGACGCAATCGAACTCGTCGCCGCAGGGATGGGCGCACTCATCGTTCCGCAGTCACTGGCGCGCCTGTATCACCGCAAGGACCTCACGTACCGACCGATCGCCTCCGCGCCCACCTGCCCTGTCGCGCTTGTCTTTCCGGAAGGGCAGCAGTCGGAGCTGGTCGAGGAGTTCATCGGCATCGTGCGGGGTCGCAAAGCCAGTTCGTCCCGCGGACAGCCCGAACCGGGACCGAAACGCACCGCGCGGGAGAAGACCCTCGCGAAACAGGCCGCTCGGGCAGCTGCGGGCAAGGCCGCCCGCCGGCCAGGGCGTGCGCAGCGTGGTCGACGCTGACTGAAGTAGGGCGACCGGGGCTCGAACCCGGGACCAGCGGATTATGAGTCCGCGGCTCTAACCAACTGAGCTATCGCCCCGCGGCCGGAGTCCCGGCAGCGGGAACGATGCTACCGGCGATGCCGGCATGCGGGATCGGCACCCGGCCGTGTGTCTGCGACCGAGCACCGATCCCCTGCGCTGCCGCTTCTAGGGGCAGGTCACCTTGATCTCGAAGGACTTCTTGTTCATCGCCGTCGGGTTGGACATGTCAACGGCTGGAACGTTTCCGGTGATGTCGTAGGTCTTGCCGTTCTTGGTGACCTTCGCATCGCCGCCGGGGACGCCCTTGGCCCAGCCGAGTGCGACGCCGTTGGTGGCTCCCAATCCGACCGTTTCGACCTCAGGATTGTCGCCGGTCGACAGAGTCGCGCCGATGCCCGCGGTACCCGCGCCGTTGCCGATGGCGATGACCGTCTTGCCGCCACTCTCGGTGCACACGACCTCGCTGGAACTGAGCGTCATAGGTTTGCCGTCAACGGTCACCGAGGCGTTGCCGCCGGTGCTCATGCTTCCGCCCCCCGACATGCTCATACTCATACCGCTCGTCATCGTGGTCGCGGTCGATGACGACGAGTTATCGGATTTCTTATCGCTGCAGGCGCCCAGGGCACCCACCAGGCCGACGGCGCTGATGCCGACAACGATGATCTGGATCTTGCGCATGACTTGCTCCTGGTATTCGGGTCGTGACATTTGCGCCACGCAAAGGTGACCCGGATCACAGTATTTGGGTATTCGCAGAATGAGACCCGTTCCTGATGACTGGATTCACTACAGTGTTCCGACGCGCCATTCGAGCGAAAATGACGGCAAATCTGCTGGTGATAGGCTCGCGAGCCTAACTATTGAATTCAACAGGGGGATACTTTGGGACACGAAAAACAATTGTTGGCCCGCGGCGGGGCGGCACTTATGGCAACGGCCGCGATCGTCGGATTGCTAGCCGGATGTTCCGATAGCAAATCGACGTCCACTGAGAGCAGTACCGCGGCGCAGTCCGAGCAGATCAATCTCCACGACGCTGCCCTCAAGGCCTACTGGGCCACAATGCGCGGCGATTACGAGACCGACTGGAACCTAATATCGGCGCGCTGCCGGACAAAGCTGGTCAACAACGACTTCACTGCGTTCGCATCGCAGATGAAGCAGGCGTACGCCGATCGGGCACCACAGCTGGTGAAAATGGGTGACCCCGAGATCACGGTGACGGTCAACGGCACCGCCGGCAAGGTGGCGACAAACGCACCCGATGGGAGGTCGCAGAAGGATCCCGTCACCTGGGCGCTGATCAACGGTCAGTGGGTCAACGACAACTGTTAGGACGCAAAGACATCCAGATAGCAGAAGGGCGCCTGCCGCGTGATGCGGGAGGCGCCCTTCTGCTTGGGCTCCCCCAACTGGACTCGAACCAGTAACCGTTCGATTAACAGTCGAATGCTCTGCCAATTGAGCTATGGGGGAATGTCCTGGTCCCTGCGCCGCGTGGCACCTGAACCGAGGGATGACTTTAGCCTATCGCCCCACCCAAGTACCAAATGCCGTGCTCAGAGCGGTGCACCTAGCCGGTGCTCACCTCGCCGCTCGGATCGATCGACTGTTCCAGCAGGCTCCGTCGATACGACTCGAGAGCCACGAGATCGCCGAACACGGCGTTGTACGCATCCTGGTCTTCCGCCGGCGACATCCGTCGCAGCTTGGACTTCAGATCGGCGATCTGGGCGCCGACCCATACCTCCTGCAACCGGGCCAGCACGCTACCGATGTACCGAGGAATCCCGTTCTCCGCCACCGGGATCGGTTCGACCGCCAATTCGGTGACCAGCGAGGCGACGACGAGATCCTGCGCCGCCTTGCCGACGGTGTCCACCCAATCGGCGCCGTCCATGCCTGACGCGGTGCCCCCGACGTCCGCGATGGCCTCCCGCACCGCCTTGTATGCGTCGTCGGTAAAACACTCAGGCGGAAGCGAATCGAAAATCGATCCGGCCATGCCCGGGAACTGCAGCGCCGACTTCAGCGCTTCGCGCTGCGGCCAGAGCTGCGGATCGTTAGGCCGCGGCCGTGCGACCGCGGAGGGCCCGTCCGTCTTGCGAGTCGGCGCCGAACGACGCTGCAGCGCTGGCGCTTTCCCTCGCTTGGCCGCGTCCTCGCGAACCCGCGCAATGACCTGCGGCACCTCTTCCCAGCCGACCCAGCCGGCCAGCTGCCGCGCGTACTCATCCCGCAGCGACCGGTCTTTGATCTGGGCGACCACCGGGACCGTTTGACGCAGCGCGGCGACTCGCCCCTCGGCGATGTCCAGGTCATGCTCGCTGAGCATCGCCTTGATCGCGAATTCGAACATCGGCACGCGCCGCGCGACCAGATCACGAACGGCCGCATCGCCCTGTTCCTGCCGCAGCTCGCACGGATCCATCCCGTCCGGCGCAACCGCGACGAAGGTCTTCCCGGCGATGCTCTGTTCTCCGGCAAAGGCTTTCAGTGCGGCGGCCTTACCCGCCTCGTCGCCGTCGAAGGTGTAGATCACCTCACCGCGGAAGTAGCTGTCGTCCATCATCAACCGGCGCAGCAGTGACAGGTGATCCTCGCCGAATGCCGTGCCGCAGGACGCGATCGCGGTGGTCACGCCGGCCAGGTGCATCGCCATCACGTCGGTGTAGCCCTCGACGATCACCGCCTGATGCCCCTTCGCGATGTTCTTCTTCGCATGATCGAGACCGAACAGCACCTGAGACTTCTTGTACAGCATGGTCTCTGGGGTGTTCATGTACTTGCCCATGTTGTCATCGTCGAACAACTTGCGCGCACCGAAGCCGATCACCTCGCCGCCCAGACTCTTGATCGGCCAGAGCAACCGGCGATGGAACCGGTCGATCGGCCCCTTCTTGCCCATCTTCGACAGTCCGGCCGCTTCGAGCTCCTTGAAGTCGAAGCCTTGCGCGAGCAACGCTTTGGTCATCGTGTCCCAGCCGGCCGGCGCGTATCCGCAGCCGAACTGAGTCGCGGCGGTCTCGTCGAAGTCACGCTCCTTGAGATACTCACGCGCCTTCTGCGCGTCCGGCGAATTCAGCTGCGCCGCATAAAACTTCTGCGCGGCGGCGTTCGCGGCGACCAATCGCGCACGAGTGCCGCGATCCCGCTGGACCGAGGTGCCGCCGCCTTCGTAGTTGATCTGGTAGCCGACCTTGTCGGCCAACTGCTCGACGGCTTCGACGAAGCTGATGTGCTCGACCTTCTGCAGGAAGGTGAAGACGTCGCCGCCCTCCCCGCAGCCGAAGCAGTGAAAATGCCCGTGGTTGGGCCGCACATGGAACGACGGCGACTTCTCGTCGTGGAACGGGCACAGCCCCTTCAACGAGTCGGCTCCGGCGCGTTTGAGAGCAACATAATCGCCCACGACATCCTCGATGCGCGCACGATCACGGATCGCACTGATGTCGCGATCGGGGATACGGCCTGGCACGTGCCCAGTCTAGTGGGCGCGGCCAGGGCTAGCTGGCGGGGCGCACTATATGACGATCGAGCGCGGCCAGCGACTCGTCCAGGAACTCGGGCGGCACGACGGGGAACCCGCCGAAGTTCTCGCGGACCGGCGGCGCGACATCGGTCCAGTCATAGGTCAACGTCACCTCGGTGCCGTCTTCGCGCGGAGCCAGGTCGTAGCGCCACCACCAGCCGCCGCTGCCCCAGGTCCCGTCCTGGATCTGGCCGGGCTGCCAGCCGACCGCGCGATCCGCGTCGAACGCGATGACCTTGTTGTCGATCCGGTAGTGCCCGCCCGGCGCATCCTGGTGAAACATGTGCATGCCGAATATCTGCCCGACCTCCGTGATGGGTTCGGCGTCGCAGGCGTCACGTACCCAGTTCGTGGGTTCGGTGAATTGGTGCTGCGCCGGGTCGACGAGCACGGCGAAGATCTCCTGTGGTGCGGCCGCGATGGTGCGACTACGGGCAAGTTGTTCTCTCACGGCTATTCCGTTCTCTCTCAACGACTGTTCGTCAATGGCTGCTCGGTCCGAATGCGGTGGCGATGTCTTCGGGGCCGGACCACTTGCTGTACGTCGGGCCTTGCGGCCACCCCGCGGGCGAGTCCTGCCACTGCTCCTGCCGACCGAACGGCAGAATGTCGACGAGACCGAAGTAGTGCGACAACTGCTCGGTGCCACGCCCGCTGGTATGCCACGTTCGATAGACGGTGTCATCCACCCGCAGAAAGACATTCACTGCGAAACCGCCGCCCGGCGGCGCGCCGACGTCCGATCCGAACGCACTGTCCGCGGTCGAATACCAGGCGAGTTGATTGCCCACCTTGTTGCGATAGGCCATCGCTTCGCCGATCTCCCCGGGTGTCACGACGACGAAGCGGGCGTCGAAGTTGCGCAACTCCTCAGAGCTGCGGAACTGCGATGTGAATCCGGTGCACCCACCGCACTGCCACTCGGCGCCGGGTGACCACATGTGGTGATAGACCACGAGCTGCGGCAAGCCGTCGAAGACGTCCACGAGACGGATCGGGCCATCCGCACCGACGAGCGTGTAGTCGGGCATCCGGACCATCGGCAGCCTTCGGCGTTGCGCCGCAATGGCATCCAATTCGCGAGTCGCGGCCTTCTCGCGCGCCCTCAGCGCGTCGAGTTCACGCTGCCAGGTCTCCTGGTCGACGATTTCGGGGACTGTGCTGCTCATGGGATAGTCCAACCTGACTCGATGTGTACGGCGTCCACTTTGATGTATGTTCACACCATACACATTCGTTGGATAGGGTCAAGAGGTGGCGAACAACTATCATCACGGCGACCTCCGCGCGGCTTTGGTGACGGCCGGCCTGGACCTCACACGAACCGGCGGACCGGCCGCGCTGAGCATCCGCGAAGCCACTCGCCAAGCCGGGGTCAGTCCCAACGCCGCCTACCGCCATTTCGCCGATCGCGCGGCATTGCTCGACGCGGTTTCGGCCGCGATCCAAGATCAGATGGCGGCACTCATGGTGGCTCCCGCGGCCCGCGGAGGCACCGCCGGGTCGCGCGCGAGGGCGCGGTTGCGAGCCGTCGGCATCGGCTACATCGACTTCGCACTAGCCGAACCCGGCTGGTTCGCGGTCGCGTTCTTCGGCGCCGCAGACGATGGCCCGATCGACGAAAATCGTCTACCCCCACCGTATATGGCACTGCAAGAAGCCCTCGACGGCCTGGTGCAGGCCGGCGTACTGACCACGCGGCAACGCGATGGTGCGCAATGGCCCTGTTGGTCGACGGTGCATGGATTCGCCGTTCTGGCGCTGCAGGGCCCCCTTCGGGGCATGCCGGGCGATGAGCTCCGGGCCGCTGCGGCGCGTGCCGTAGACGCGATAATCACCGGCGTTACAACAAATCCCGGTTGATGCTCGCGGTAGGCACCCGGTTTCAGCAATATCCGACCGCGGAGTGGTCGCTACCGTTGCCGCACAAACTGATTCACGTCGACGTCGACCCATCGGTCGTCGGCCGAAACTACCCGGTCGCCCAGTCCGTCGTCGCGGATGCGGAGGCAGCGCTCCGGGCGCTGACCGCGTCGCTTCCCGACCCAGCTCCCGATATCCATCGGGCTCGATCGGAACATTTGTGCGCTGGTCGTGAGGCGGCCGAAGGGGCACTGTCGGTGATCGTTGCGAACGCGGGGCCGGATCACACATCGATCTGCACCACGATCAATCGGCACCGACCGCGCGACGGAGCGGTGGTTCGCGACGCAACGGTGCCGGCCTATGTGTGGGGCGAAAGCCTGCTGTCCGTGTGGGAACCGCGCACGTCCATCCGCTCGACCGCGGCCGGAATCGGTCCCGGATTGCCGCTGGCAATCGGTGCTGCACTGGCCACACGGCGGCATGCCGTGCTGCTCCAGGGCGACGGCGGATTCATGCTGAGCGTCGGCGAACTCGCGACACCCGATTTCGCGGCCCTGGCAAAGTCATTCGGCGCGGGCAGCCACCACGTCAGGTCGGCGGCCGCCTTCGAATCCGCCTTCGTCGACGCCCTGGCCTACCTCGGGCGACGTTGATCGAGATCGACATGACGTCTCTGTCGCCGCTGACCTTCCCGATCGTGATGGAACAGGGCACGCAGGAATCCCGAACAAAATGACTCGCCTGGTGGAACATCGCAGTGACTGGCGACTGCCGATGACGCATATTGGACGAGAATGGCGCGCGGTGTCCTCTGGCATTGCCTGCCCCCCACCCTGAGGTCGAAAGGTCGAACAGTATGAACCGCTACGACAACCGCCGCGCCCTGGTCACCGGCGGCGGATCCGGTATCGGACAGGCGACAGTCCTGCGGATGCTCGCCGAGGGTGGCCGGGTCGCCGCCGCCGATGTCAGCGAATCGGGGCTCGCCGACACCGTGACCAAGGCCGGCGACGCGGCGGATCGTCTGCACACCGTGACCATGAACATCTCCGACGAGGCATCCGCCAAGGCCGGTGTCGCCGCGGCTGTCGAGTGGCTCGGCGGTCTCGACGCGCTGGTCAACGCCGCGGGCATCCTGCGCTCGTCTCATACCGAGCAGACGACGCTGGACGAATTCGAACAGATCATCAAGATCAATCTGGTCGGCACATTCCTCGTCATCCGAGAATCGATCCCGGCGTTGCTCGAGGGCAACGGCGCCGCGGTGGTCAACTTCAGCTCCACCTCGGCGATGTTCGCCCATCCGTACATGGCCGCCTATGCCGCCAGCAAGGGCGGCGTGCAGTCGATGACCCACGCGCTCGCCGCAGAGTACGCAAAACGCAACATCCGATTCACGTCCGTGCAGCCCGGCTCGATCTCCTCGGGGATGACCGACGGCTCCGGGCAGAGCCAGCAGAGCCACGGACCCGGTCTGCCGGCGGACGCCGACATGAGCCTCTTCATGAAGCTGGCCCCGGCCCTCGGCCAGGGCTTCGCCGGGCCCGACACGGTCGCGTCGGTAGTCGCGATGCTGGCCAGCGACGACGGCAAGTTCATCACCGGCACCGAGGTGCGCATCGACGGCGGCACGCACTTCTGACGAGCAGTCGCTCGATGCGTCGACCGGACGCCGCCGATGCGGTGCCTAGTCGACGTGTCGGGTGACGCGCACCAGCACGTTCTTCATCAACGGTTGGTCGCTCTGCGTGCTGTAGTCGGCGATGCCGATGAGCGCGTTCATCTCGGGCATGTAGCCGGCTGCGCTGCCCTGGGGCAACTGGTGACGGACCGCGCGGTATCCGCGGACGCACCGGACCGAGCCGTCCCGCGAGGTCGCCTCGACATCCACCAGGTCGCCCTCCGACAACCCGCGCGCGTGCATATCGGCCTCGTTCATGAAGACGAGTTCGCGCAGATTCTTGATGCCGCGATACCTGTCGTTGGCGGAATAGATGGTGGTGTTCCACTGATCGTGCGATCGCATTGTCTGCAGCACCAGCGTATCTGATTGCGCCGGAATGACATTCGGTAAATCCGCCAGCGAGAACTCCGCTCGACCGGTCGGCGTCAGGAAAACCCGATCACGCGCCGGTTGCGGAATCCGGAAACCGCCCGGCTGCTTGATGAGTTCGTTGAAGTCTTCGAACCCGGGCAGGACTCGTGACATCGAGTCACGGATGCGGTCGTAATCCTCTACGTACCACCGCCACGGCGTCGAACTGTTCGGCAGCGTCGTGGCCGCGATGCCCGCGATGATCGCCGGCTCCGACTTGAGGTCGTCGGATGCGGGGCGGCGTTTACCGAACGAGATGTGCACCATGCTCATCGCGTCCTCCACGGTGACGCCCTGTTCCCCCGCCGCCTGCCGGTCTTTCTCGGTGCGACCCAGACACGGCAGGATCAACGCCTTGCGCCCATGCGTGAGATGACTGCGATTGAGCTTGGTGCTGACCTGAACTGTCAACTCGCACTTGGCCAGCCCCTGCGCGGTGTACTTCGTGTCGGGCGCGGCCAGGACGAAGTTGCCGCCCATTCCGACGAATACCTTCAGGGTTCCGGCGTGCATGCCCTTGATCGTCTTCACGGTGTCCAGGCCGTGGTGCCGGGGCGACGTGATGCCGTACTCGTCGTCGAGCGCCTGTAGAAACGCCTCTTTGGGGCGGTGGTCGATGCCGCAGGTGCGGTTGCCTTGCACGTTGCTGTGACCGCGCACCGGCGACGGCCCGGCGCCGGGTCGGCCGATATTGCCGCGCAGCAGAAGAAGATTCGTGATCTCGCGCGCCGTGTCCACGCCGTGCTCGTGCTGGGTGACCCCCAGGCACCACGCGATGATCGTGCGGTCAGCCTTCAGATAGATATCCGCCGCAGCCCGGATTTCGGCCTCGCTCAGCCCCGACTGCTCGGCCAGCTCGGCCCAACTCGTGGCTGCCACCAGGTCCCGATACTCCGCGAACCACGCCGTGTGATCAGCCAGGAAATCATGGGCCAGGACCGCCGGATCGTGTTCGGCAGCTTCGAAAACCGCCTTCGCCATCGCCCGCATCAAAGCCAGGTCACCGCCGGGCCGGACCTGCAGATTCAGCTCGCTCGTCGCGGTGCTGTGGAACCGGGCCATATCGGCGATCTCATGCGGAACAATGGTTTTGGTACCTGCCGCCTCCAGCATCGGATTGATGTGAACAACCTTGGCTCCGCGCCGGGTAGCGTCGGCGAGCGCAGTGAGCATTCGCGGCGCATTGGAGGCCGCATTCACGCCGAGGACGAATAGCGCGTCGGCCTGTTCCCAGTCCGCCAGATCCGCTGTCCCCTTGCCGGTTCCGATCGACGCCGACAACGCCCGGCCGGACGCTTCGTGACACATGTTCGAGCAGTCCGGCAGGTTATTGGTACCGAACTCGCGCGCGAACAACTGGTACAGAAAAGTGGCCTCGTTACTCAGCCGGCCGGAGGTGTAGAACGCCGCCTCGTCCGGACTGCGCAATGCCTGTAATTCCGCAGCGACCATCCCGAACGCGGCATCCCAGCCGATCGGCACATAATGGTCGGTCGCCGGGTCGTACGCCATCGGCTCGGTCAAGCGTCCCTGATTCTCCAGGTCGAAGTCGGTCCAGCCCGCCAGCTCGGCGACCGAATGCGCGGCGAAGAACTCCCGCATCACCCGCTTCGGCGTCATCTCCCAGGTGACGTGCTTGACGCCGTTCTCGCAGAAGTCGAGCGTCAACTTCGTGTCGTCCGGCCAGGCGCAGCCGGGGCAGTCGTATCCCTCCGGTTGATTCATCACGAACATCGATCGAGTCCCGCGACCCAGTTCGCGTTGCTTGGCCAGCACCTTTCCGACCGACAGCGCGGCGCCCCAACCCGCGGCCGGATGCTCGTACTCGCCCTTGCTGGACCACGCCGAGTCGGTGTGCGGACCGTAGCCGCCCTGCCTCGGAACATCCGGCATCAGGCCAGGCGCGTCGGACTCGGACGGATGCGGCTCAGACGGCGCGTGCTGGGGCTTCATGGGGAGCTTCCTTGATCGTCGAAGGATGAGACTCGCTACTGATTCGGTCGGGGCGGGTGTACACGTTCATGGAATCGCCGCGCAGGAACCCGATCAGCGTCACGCCGGTATCCGCGGCGAGTTCGACGGCCAGGGATGACGGCGCCGACACTGCCGCCAATATCGGGATGCCGGCCATCACCGCCTTTTGCACCAATTCGAAGCTCGCTCGGCCGGATACCTGTAACACCTTGCCGCGCAGCGGAAGCCGGTCATTCAGCAGCGCCCAGCCGACGACCTTGTCGACGGCATTGTGGCGGCCGACGTCCTCGCGGACCACCACCAACTCCCCCGACTTCAGATCGACGAGCCCGGCGGCGTGCAGGCCGCCGGTCTTGTCGAAAACGGCCTGGCCCGCCCGCAGCCGATCGGGGAACGACGCAACGGCGGCAGCGGTAACGGTGACCGGATCGATCGACACGTCGTAGGCGGACACGGTGGTGACGGCATCGATGCTGGCTTTGCCGCACAAGCCGCAGGAACTCGTCGTATAGAAGTTGCGGGTCGCCAGCGAACTCAACGGTGCGACATCCGGGCCGAGTCGGATGTCGAGCACGTTGTACTGATTGGGGCCGGCATCGCTGCCAGGGCCGCCGCAGTGCATCGCGGATTCGAAATCGTCGCGGCGCCGGACGATGCCTTCGGAGACAAGGAATCCCGCGGCCAGCTCGACATCGTGACCGGGCGTGCGCATGGTGACGGCCAGGGGTGTGCCCGCTACCCGGATCTCCAGCGGCTCTTCGACCGCGAGGACATCGATCCGGGTGCGTGACTCCTGGCCGACGGTGACCTTGGTGAGCGACCGCCGAGATGTGATCCGACCCACGACGGCGACGTTACACCTGGGTCCACGAATCGATTCCCACAACGGCCATCGGGCGGCGCCTCGAAAGACGCCGCCCGCCGCCGAACTGGTCAGCGTCAGATGCGCTCGATGACGGTGGCGTTCGCAAGGCCGCCGGCCTCACACATCACCTGCAAACCGAACCGGCCGCCGACCTGTTCCAGGTTGTTCAACAGGGTCGTCGTCAGGCGTGCGCCCGATCCGCCCAGCGGGTGGCCGATCGAGATCGCGCCGCCATTGATGTTCACCCTGGCGAGGTCGGCACCCGTCTCCGCATGCCAGGCGAGGACGACGCTCGCGAAGGCCTCGTTCACCTCGAACACGTCGATGTCATCGATGCTCAATCCCGCTCGCTCCAAGACCTTTTGAGTTGCGGGAATGATCCCGGTGAGCATGAAGATCGGGTCGTCGCCGACGACTGCGAATGAGTGGACGCGCGCTCGTGGCGTGAGGCCGAGATCCTTCGCGGCCGTCTCGGACGTGACGAGAACTGCCGCTGAGCCGTCGTTCACGGGAGAGCTGTTCCCAGCGGTGACACGCCAATCGATCTCCGGGAATCGCTCGGTCCACATGTCGTTCTTGAATGCGAGCCGTAGCCCGGCGAGAGTGTCGACCGTCGTGCTCGGCCGGATCGTCTCATCGGTCCGCAGGTCGTTGATGTATGTGACCTGCGATTCGAAAAGCCCTTCGGCCCATGCATTTGCGGCACGGCGGTGTGATTCAGCCGAGAATTCGTCGAGTCGGGCGCGGCTCAGATTCCATTTGCCCGCGATCAGCTCGGCGCTGACGCCTTGCGGCACCAGGCTGGGCTCGTAGCGTCGGCCGACAGACGGCCCGGCGAAATCCTTGCCGAGGGACTGCGAACTGATCGGAATCCGGCTCATTGATTCCACACCCGAGGCGATGGCGACGTCATACGCACCGGCGATCACCCCTTGCGCGGCGAAATGCAACGCCTGTTGACTCGATCCGCATTGACGGTCGACGGTGACCGCCGGAACCGATTCGGGGAAGCCGGCCGCCAGCACGGCCCACCGCGCGGTGTTGCCGGACTGCTCGCCTACCTGCCCGACCGCCCCGGAGATCACGTCGCCCACCGCGGCGGGATCGATGCCGGTCCGCTCTACCAGCGCCTTCAGTGACGCTGCATGCAGATCCACCGGATGGATCTCGCTGTACGCGCCGCCGGGCTTGCCCTTGGCGACGGGCGTCCGAACCGCATCCACGATCACCGCTTCGCGTGCCTTGCTGGTCATCAGAACTCCTCTGGGTCATCCGAGCTTTGATCGCCGATCTCTTCTCGACGGTCCTCTGACTTCAGTTCTTTGAAGCTAGTATCAAGCGTACGCTTTGACTTCAGAGAGATGAAGTCAGCAGGAGAGTGAGGTAGGTCATGCGGCTGAGAGGTCCACTCAAGGATCGCGACCGTTGGATCACGCGCGGCAAATGCCCGATCGAGAAGGCGATGCGGGTGGTCGGCTCGCGCAACGCGATGCTCGTCATGCGGGAGACGTTCTACGGCACCACGCGATTCGATGACTTCGCCAACCGAGTGGGAATGTCGCCGGCGACCACATCGGCAAACCTCAAGGCACTCGTCGGCGCCGGACTACTCGAACAACGGCCCTACCAGGAAGCCGGCGAACGCACTCGCAACGAATACGTTCTGAGCGACGCGGGCCTCGACCTGATGCCGGTCGTCTTCAGCCTGTTCCAATGGGGCGAGAAGCATGCCGAGGCACCGACTCCGCTCACGCTCGTCCATTCCGGTTGCGATGCGCCGGTGCGCGTCGAAATGCGTTGCGAAGCAGGACATGAGCCCAGCAACGACGAGATCGACCTGCGCGTGCGAGTGGACGGCCGCGCCCAGCAACGAGCCCGCTAACCGAGGTGGGCCTGCTCGCCGAGGGTGCTCTTGTCGAGGCGCTCCAGCCGACTCTCGGTCATCGATGCCATCTGGTCGACGATGATCCGCATCAGCGACCCGTCGTCGGCCTCGTCCTTCTGCGCATCGGTCCACATCGCCGTGTAGATCGGATCAAGACCCGCCGGCGCGGCCTTCACAAACCATTCAGCCACCCGATGGATCCGATCGCGTTGCCGCGCCTGCACCGCCATGTGTTTGGCGTCGGACATGATGAACATCAGCGCCGCCGTCTTCAGCAGGGCGACCTCGGCCGCCGCGACCGGCGACGGCGCGAATTGGCCCGCTTCCAGTGTCCCGGCGATGGCAGCCGAAGCGAACCGGCCGACCAGTTCACTGGTCATTCGCTTGAGCGCCACCGAGTTTCGCAGGGACCCGTCATAGAGTCCGACATCGATGACGACATCCATCGATGACAACCGCTGCGCGGCGGCGATCAGCTCGTCTTCGGCGATTCCGGTGAAGTTGGCCGCGCCCATCGCCGCCAATGCCCGCTGATCGGTCGGGTCAGCGAGGCTGCGCAGGTCGAGGCGGCCACCGATCACGCCGTCCTCGACGTCATGCACCGAGTAAGCGACATCGTCGGCCCAGTCCATCACCTGCGACTCCAACACCTGTCCGGTGTCGGCCGAGCCGCGCCGAATCCAGTCCAGCGTCGCCAGATCATCGCCGTATGCACCGAACTTGGCGCCGGGCCGTGGGCGGGTCCACGGGTACTTGATCGTGGCGTCGAGCGCTGCCCGCGTCAGATTGAGTCCGACGCTCCGGCCTTGCACGTCAAGAACTTTCGGCTCTAGACGCGTCAGGATGCGCAGATTCTGCGCATTCCCTTCGAATCCTCCGTGCTCGGTGATGAACTCGTCGAGCGCCCGCTCCCCGTTGTGCCCGTACGGCGGGTGACCGATGTCATGCGCAAGTCCGGCCAACTCGACCAGGTCGGGATCGCAGCCGATACCGGTCGCAATCCCCCGGCCGATCTGCCCTACCTCCAGCGAATGAGTGAGCCGGGTCCGCGGAGTGTCGCCTTCCCGCGGCCCGACGACCTGGGTCTTATCGGCCAGCCGCCGAAATGCGGCCGAGTGCAGCACCCGCGCACGATCACGCGCGAAAGAGCTGCGATAGTCACCGACGGTTCCGGGCAGGGCGGCGCTCTTCGCAGACTCCGGAACCAATCGTTCCAGGTCGTCGTCGCCGTACTCCTTCACGCGAACCGCGCTGGTGCCGCCTGGATCAGTCAAGCACCCAACCCTGTTGGACGGCGAGATCGGTAATCTTGCGACGCAGGCTGACGATCTGTGCGGCGGTGAGCGACCCGGAGGTATTCAGCAGGATCTCGGTCAGTTCCTCGGTGAACGCGCCCATGTCCATCTGGCCGCCGCGCCCGGGCCGTCCGCGCCGATCCCCGCGATCGTTGTGCCGGTCGCCCCGGTCACCACGATCGAACCGGTCACCTCGGTCACCTCGGTCGACGCCTCTGTCGCGACGCTCGCCCCGATCCCGGCCCCCGAACCCACCGGCGCCGGCCGGCGCCTCGGCGAGCACCCGAAGGTTCGTCGCCTTGGTGCCACGATCGGTCTCCTCGACCGAGAACTCCACCTGCGCACCGGGTTTGAGCAATTCCTCGTCGATATTGACGTCGTTCACATGCAGGAACACGTCAGATCCGCCGTTGTCCGGCGCCAGAAACCCGAACCCGCGATTGGTATCGAAATGGACGACTTTCCCCGTCACTCCGCCACTCTGCTCCGCGTCACTCACCACACACACTCCCACTCCTCGCGTGCCGCCGACCCCATGCCGCCGAACTCCGCTCGCCTTCAACTATCTCACGACGCCCGGCATCCGCGACACCGTCCGAACACCTCGACAGTGTGGCTGACCTGGTCAAAACCGTTCGCCCGCGCGACCTCGGCGGCCCAGTTCTCGACCGCGTCCGCCTGCACCTCGACCGTCGTGCCGCAGTCGCGACACACCAGATGGTGGTGATGGCCCGAGGAACACCGCCGATATCGCGACTCCCCGGAGTCGGTCACCAGCACGTCAACCTGATCGGAATCAGCCAGGGCCTGCAGATTGCGATATACGGTCGTCAGACCGATCGATTGACCATCGGCCTTGAGCCGGTCGTGCAATTCCTGTGCCGACTGGAACTCATCACTGGCGGCGAGCATCTCGGCGATCGCGGTGCGCTGTTTGGTGGTCCGGGGAGCTCCCGTCTTGTCGGCCGCCGTCACGAGTGACCCTCCGTAGCGTGGACGACAGCATCAGTGACGATATGCGCGAGGTGCTCGTCGACCAGGCTGTACATGACCTCACGGCCCGACCGCGTCCCGGTGACAACACCAGCGGACTTGAGCACCCGTAGATGCTGACTGATGAGCGGCTGCGCGACCTCGAGCTCGCCGACGAGCTCATGCACGCATTGCGGTCCCTCTCGCAGTTGCAGCACGATCGCGATACGCACCGGCGCGGCAAGCGCCCGCAGCAGATCGCCGGCGGAATCCAATGTGGCCCGGTCCGGTAGTGCCCGATCGGCGGCCGCCTGCTTCACGTTCATGGAAATGATTTTCATATGCATGCTTGGCTATGTCAAGTTGGAGCTCTTCGCCCGATAGGCTGTGCGACGTGGCAGGCAAATCCAATCGTGTCGAGACCGTGGCCAACCTCTGTAAGCGTCGCGGCCTGGTGTTCCAGTCCGGTGAGATCTACGGCGGCACCCGGTCGGCGTGGGACTACGGACCGCTGGGCGTCGAGCTCAAGGACAACATCAAGAAGCAGTGGTGGCGGACCGTCGTCACCTCTCGTGACGATGTCGTCGGACTCGACTCGGCGGTGATCCTGCCGCGCCAGGTATGGGTCGCTTCCGGCCACGTCGGCGTCTTCAACGATCCCCTGGTCGAATGTCTCAACTGCCACAAGCGGCACCGGCAGGACCACCTGCAGGAGGCGTACGCCGAGAAGAAGAAACTCGACGATCCCGACGCCGTCCCGATGTCGGAGATCGTCTGCCCGGATTGCGGCACCAAGGGCCAGTGGACCGAGCCCCGCGACTTCAACATGATGCTCAAGACCTACCTGGGCCCGGTCGAATCCGAGGAGGGACTGCACTATCTGCGCCCGGAGACGGCGCAGGGCATCTTCGTCAACTTCAAGAACGTGATGACCACCGCGCGCAAGAAGCCGCCGTTCGGCATCGGCCAGATCGGCAAGAGCTTCCGCAACGAGATCACCCCGGGCAACTTCATCTTCCGCACCCGCGAGTTCGAGCAGATGGAGATGGAATTCTTCGTCAAGCCCGGTGAGGACGAGGACTGGCACCAGTACTGGATCGATGAGCGGCTGCGCTGGTACACCGATCTCGGCATCGACCCGGAGAACCTACGCCTGTATGAGCATGCGCAGGAAAAGCTTTCGCACTACTCGAAGCGCACCGTCGACATCGAGTACCGGTTCGGATTCGCCGGCGGCGAGTGGGGCGAGCTCGAAGGCGTCGCCAACCGCACCGACTTCGACCTGTCGACCCACATCAAGCATTCCGGCGAGGATCTGCAGTTCTTCGAGCAGGCCACCGGCGAGCGCTACACCCCGTACGTGATCGAGCCGGCGGCCGGCCTGACGCGTTCACTGATGGCCTTCCTGGTCGATGCGTACACCGAGGAGGAGGTGCCGAATGCCAAGGGCGGCACCGACACTCGCACCGTGCTGCGGCTCGACCGACGTCTCGCCCCGGTGAAGGTCGCCGTGCTCCCGCTGTCGCGCAACGAGCAGCTGTCGCCGAAGGCGCGCGATCTCGCCGCAGAGCTCCGCCAGCACTGGAACGTCGAGTTCGATGACGCGCAGGGCATCGGCAAGCGGTACCGGCGCCAGGACGAGATCGGTACGCCGTTCTGCGTCACGGTCGATTTCGACACCCTGGACGACCAGGCCGTCACGATCCGCGAACGGGATGCCATGACCCAGGAGCGGGTGGCACTGGACAAGGTCACCGAGTACCTCGGTGGCAAGCTGATCGGCTGCTGACGCGATGACCGCCGCCGAGCTTCGGGAACTGCAGCTGCCCGGCGTCCGGTTGCAGGCGCTCGCGTGGGGCGCCGAGGATGCGCCACTCGCGGTGTGCCTGCACGGCTTTCCGGATACGCCCTACACGTGGCGGCATCTCGGGCCGCGGCTGGCCGCCGCCGGTTGGCGGGTGATCGCGCCGTTCACCCGGGGGTACTACCCCAGCGAGGTGCCGGCGGACGGACGCTACGACGTCGGCGCGTTGATGCAGGACGCGATCGACATCCATACCGTGCTCGGCGGTGACGATCGCGCGGTGCTGATCGGCCACGACTGGGGCGCCGTCACCTCGAACACGTTGGCGCGCAGCGAGCGATCACCGTATTCACGGGTCGTGTCGATCGCCGTTCCGCCGATGGAGGTGTTCGACATCCGCCGGCCGGCAGTGCGGACGGCCGGGTTGGTCGGCAAGCAGATGACGCTGAGCTGGTACATGATGTTCCATCAGCTGCCTCGCCTCCCGGAACGGATGCTGCCCCGACTGGTCGAGTTGTACTGGCGCCGTTGGTCTCCCGGATTCGATGCGACCGATGACCTGCAGCATGTCGCCGACGCGATGTTCCGGCCGGAGAACCGCCGAGCGGTGATCGGCTATTACCGGGCGCTGCCACGCACCGGCATGGCCATGCGGGCGCGCAGCACCGCTGAGACCGACATCCTCTACATCCACGGCGCCGGCGATGGCTGCATGACCGTCGACTGGATCGATCCCACGCAGGAGATTCCGCACCGGCAGATCGAGATCGTCGATGGCGGCGGACATTTCGTCCAGTTGGAGCAGCCGGACGAGGTCTACCGGCTGGTGCGCGACTTCATCGGGTGATCGTGTCGCCGGCATCAGCGCCGGCGGACAGCACCAGCTCGATGAGCGTGAGCAGCGCCGCGTCTTTCAATCCGCTCCCCGGAAATGTGTAGTGCAGCAATACATCTGCCAGTCCGTCATGCTCGGCCCGCTTGAGCGTGCCGAAACTCAGATCCAGACCGAGTCGCTCGACGCCGTCCCGTAGCTGCGGCGTGGAGGGCCGGTCCCAGGCCGCCACGAGCGTCAGCGAGATCACGTCGAGTCCGGTCGCCAGCGGCAGCACCTGAATCGTCCCCGGACGGTCACGGTAGGCGAACGTGATCGAGGTGCTGTCGGCGAGCTCGGCGGTGCCGATCATCCGCAGCAGCGCGACCAGCCGTTTGGCGAGACGCTCCGCTGCCTCCGGATCACTCATTTGACACCTCCGAACCGGCGATCGCGTTGGGCGTATTCCAGGCAGGCGTCCCAGAGGTCACGGCGATCGAAATCGGGAAAGAGCTTGTGCTGGTACACCATTTCGGCATATGCCGACTGCCAGATGAGGAAGTTCGAGGTACGCTGCTCGCCGGACGGACGCAGAAATAGGTCGACGTCGGGCATGTCCGGCTCGTCCAGATAGCGGGCGAAGGACGCCTCGGTGATCCGCTCGGGATCGAGCTGGCCCGCCGCCGCCCGCCGGGCGATCTCCCGTGCCGCGTCCGCGATTTCGGCCCGACCGCCGTAGTTGACGCACATCGTCAACGTCATCACGTCGTTGTTCTTGGTGAGCTCCTCGGCCACCTCGAGCTCGCGAATGACGCTGCGCCACAACCGCGGGCGCCGTCCGGCCCACCGGACACGAACGCCCATCTCGTTCATCTCGTCCCGACGCCGCCGGATGACGTCCCGGTTGAAGCCCATCAGGAATCGCACCTCATCGGGACTGCGACTCCAGTTCTCGGTCGAAAAGGCATACGCGGACAGCCATTTCACGCCCATCTCGATGCATCCGCACACCGAATCCATCAGGACCGCCTCACCGCGCTTGTGTCCCTCGGTGCGCGGCAGCCCGCGGTCGGTGGCCCAGCGTCCGTTGCCGTCCATGACCAGGGCGATGTGATTCGGCACGAACTGCGGATCGATCCCTGGCGGCCGGGCCCCCGATGGGTGCGGATCCGGCGGGCGTACTGTCGACGACCGGCCTCCGGCCTGCCCGGCCGTCACCGGTTCAGCCGGCTTCTGCCGCTTGCCTATCGCCACCCAAATCTCCCATCTGCCCGGCATCCAGTCGCCGGTGCGGCGCCTCGCGTTCGATCAGCGGCAGCGTGCGCAGCTGCCGTTCCAGATGCCACTGCAGATGTGCCGCCGTCAGTCCGCTGGCCTGTCGTCGCAACGAATCGGATGCGTCGACGGTGTGTTCCCACTGCCCACGATAGAGCGCGTCCATCAGGTCCAGCACGCCCGGAGACGGAACCGCCGATCCCGCCGGCCGGCAATGCACGCACACCGCGCCGCCGACCGCGACGTGGAAGGCCCGGTGGGGCCCGGCGTTTCCGCAGCGTGCGCACTCATCGAGGGCCGGCATCCATCCCGCGAAATCCATGGCACGCAACAGGAATGCGTCCAGCACCAACTGCCGGGAACGAGTACCGTCGGCGATCGCGCGCAGGGCTCCGCCTGTCAGCCGATACAGCCGATCGGCCGGTGCACGCTCTTCGCCAGCCAAGCGTTCCGCGGTCTCCAGGACCGCGCAGGCGGTCGTGTACTTGCCGTAGTCGGCCACGATCGGCGCGGCGTAGGTGTCGATGCTGTGCACCTGGGTGACGATGTCGAGGTTACGGCCCGGATGCAGCAGCACATCCACGTGCGCGAACGGTTCGAGCCGAGCCCCGAATTTGGAACGGGTGCGTCGCACGCCCTTGGCGACGGCGCGCACCAGGCCGTGGTCGCGAGTCAGGAGCGTGACGATGCGGTCGGCTTCCCCCAGCTTGTGCTGACGGACCACCACCGCCTCATCCCGGTACAACCTCACCCGGACATTCTTCCACCGGTCCGTGGCCAGACCCGGGAGTACACGCCAGCCTGGGAGCTCTGCTCAAACCGTGGGCATAGCGCTGCACCGTGGACATAGTGTCAACGGCCCCTCTGTATGCCCACGGTTTGAGCGGGTCTACCCGAAGAGGTTCTCGATCGGCTGTTTTGCGAAATACAGCATGAACACCAGTGCCACGACGTACAGCAGCGGCGAGACGCTGCGCCACTTGCCTTTCGCCGCCATCAAGACCACATAGGTGATGAAGCCGATCCCGATGCCGTTGGCGATCGAGTAGGTGAACGGCATCGCGATGATCGTCAGGAAGGCCGGCAGCGCGATCTCGAACTTCGACCAGTCGATATCGCGGACCTGGCCGATCATCATCGCGCCCACCACCACCAGCGCCGGCGCCGCCGCCTCGGACGGCACGACCTGGTACAGCGGGGTGAAGAACATCGCGACCAGGAACAGCACGCCGGTGACGATGTTCGCCAGCCCCGTGCGGGCGCCCTCCGCAATACCCGATGCCGACTCCACGAACACCGTGTTCGACGACCCCGACGCGATACCGCCGACGACCGCGCCCGATCCCTCGACGACCAGCGCCCGGCCGATGCCCGGCAGATTGCCGTCCTTATCGGCCAGCCCGGCTTCACGGCCGAGTCCGGTCATGGTGCCCATCGCGTCGAAGAAGTTCGACAGCAGCAGCGCGAACACGATCACCGTTGCCGTCAGCACGCCGACCCGACTGAATGCGCCGAAGATGTCGACATCGCCGACGAGCGACAGATTCGGCAGTCCGCCCACCGATTTGGGCATGTCGGGAACGTTCAGACTCCAGCCGCGCGCGTCCTTCGCCGACGATCCGAAATGGCCGATCGATTGGACGATCATCGACAGCACCGTGGTGGCGACGATGCCGATCAGCAGTCCGCCGCGCACCTGACGCGCGACCAGCACTCCCATCAGGAGCACGCCGACCGCGAAGATCAGCACCGGCCAGGTGGTGATGGAGTTGTTGACGCCGAACCCGACCGGGACCGTGGTCTTCGCCGCGTCCGGGACCCGCTTCACCAAGCCCGCGTCGACCATGCCGATGAACGCGATGAAGCAACCGATGCCGGCCGCGATCGCCGACTTCAGCTCGGTGGGGATCGCATTGAAGATGGCCGTGCGCAGCCCACTCGCCGCCAGGACCACCATGATGACGCCTTCGATGACCACCAGGCCCATCGCCTCGCGCCAGGTGATGCCCTGCTGCGCGACGGTCACCGCCAGCAGACTGTTGATGCCCAGCCCGGCGGCGAACGCGAACGGATACTTGGCGATCACGCCGAAGATCACGCACATCACGCCGGCGGCCAGCGCGGTGACCGCGGCCACTTGGTTCGGCGGCAGAAAATGGTGTGTGACGTCGTAGTTCCGGTCGGCCGAGCCGCCGATGACGATCGGGTTCAAGACGACGATGTAGGCCATTGTGAAAAAGGTGACGACGCCGCCGCGTACTTCCCGCGCGATCGTCGATCCTCGTTCGCTGATCTTGAAGAATCGATCCACCGCGCAAGCGTATTACCCGCGGTCGGATCCCTCACCCGGAACCAGGGCCCACCGAGCGACCCCATATACTGCACACAAGTTCAGTAATTTCTATCCTCCCTAAGGAGTCCCGTTGAGTCTGGGCCCACTGCACGAGCAGATCGCCGATCTCGCCGCCGGCCGCACCACCTCCGTCGCACTCACCGACGCGGCGCTCGACGCGATCAAGCGCACCCAGCCGACGCTGAATTGTTTCCGGCACGTCCGTGCCGAGGCCGCGCGCGCCGAGGCCGAGGCCGCCGACGCCGAGCGCGCGACCGATCCGAAGTCCGTCGAGACCAAGCCGCTGCTCGGTGTCCCGATCGCGATCAAGGACGACACCGACATCATCGGCCTGCCAACGCATTTCGGTTGTGGCGGCGATGTCGCACCGGCAACCTCTGATTCCGAGTCGGTGCGGCGGCTCAAGGCAGCCGGCGCGATCATCGTCGGCAAGACCAATACCCCCGAACTGGGCCAGTGGCCGTTCACCGACGGTCCGGCGTTCGGCCACACGCGCAATCCGTGGAACCGCGAGCTCACCCCGGGTGGCTCGTCCGGAGGTAGCGCCGCGGCGGTGGCCGCCGGAATCGTCGCCGCCGCAGTCGGTTCCGACGGTGCCGGATCGGTACGCATCCCGGCCGCGTGGACCAACCTGGTGGGCATCAAGCCGCAGCGCGGTCGCATCTCGACCGCGCCGTGGCCGGAGCTGTTCAATGGCATCACCGTGATCGGCCCGCTCGCCAAGACCGTCGCCGACGCCGCGTTGCTGCTGTCGGTCCTGTCCGGCAACACCGATGTCGACCTACACAAGCCGGCCCCGATCGACGCAGTGGCCGCGGCGGGGCGCGCCCCCGGCAAGCTTCGGATCGGGCTGGCGATGAACCTGCCGTTCAGCGGATTTCCCCACAAACTCGATCCGGCGATCGTGACCGCAACCGAGCAGATGGTGCAGACACTGCGCGAGCTCGGCCACGAAGTCACCCCGGTCAAGATCCCCTACCGCTTCTACATCGGCCTGCAGTTCCTCCCGAGATCACTTGTCGGGCTGGGCGAATGGCCCGACAAGCGGCCAGCCATCGAACCGCAGGACGCACGCACCCAGGGCAATATCGCAACTGGCCGCAAACTGAAGAAGTTGCTCGGCCGCGCGCGCCATACCGAACAGACCACCGCGGCCCGGATCGGCAAGCTGTACAACGACTTCGACGTGCTGCTCTCGCCGACCACCGCGACCCCCGCCGCGTCGGTGCACGCCATCGACACCGCCGGCGGGGTCGCCACCGACCAGATCATCACCAAGCACTGCCCGATGTGCTGGCCGTGGAACGTCCTCGGATGGCCGTCGGTGAACATCCCCGCCGGCTTCACCGACGCTCAGGCGCCGATGGGCGTGCAGCTGATGGGCAACGAAGGCTCCGAGGAAGTACTGATCTCCCTTGCCGCGCAGGTGGAGTCGGTGAAGAACTGGCAGGAGCAGACCGCTACCCCGTGGTGGTGAGCTCGGTCGCCGCCGCTTTCGGGTTGGCGCGCGACCATCCCTTCCAGTCGTAGAACTTGGTGGCCAACAGGCCCAGCGCGATACCGATCAGCAAACCGATCACCGTCATGATCAGCGAGATACCCAGTCCTGCACCGAAATCGGCGCCGAAGTAGATGATCGAGCGGACACCGAGATAGAGCTGGTGCATCGGCTCGAACCAGGACAGCCAGGTGAACAGCCGCGGGCTGGCCTCCAGCGGCAGGGTCGCGCCCGACGACGGCACCCCCAGCACGACGAAGATGATCAGATTGATGATCATCCCGACACCACCGAACGCCGCCATCACCGATGTCGAGGTGACGCCGACCGCGGTGATCGCGAGCACGCTGAACATCCAGAGGGTGAACATGTTCGGCATATCCATACCCACCAGATGGCACGCCAGTATGTACAGCGACGACATCATCAGGGCCACGAGGAACATGAAGAACCACTTGATCACCAGCGTGCCCCACCGAGAAATGCCCAGGTCGGTGCGTTGAAGATAGAACGGCCCGATCTCGCTGGGCACCACGCCGAGTGATCCATCCACCAGTGTCTGCACGATCATCGCTCCGGTGAATCCGGCAAGTACCAGCAACAGCGTGAAGTAGAACGCGGTCAATCCACTGCCATTTCCATCAGTGGATATCGTCTGCTTGGTCTGCACGTCGATCGGATTCGCGAGGCCCATCGACTGCAGGGAACTCAGCGGAGGCCTACCCATCTGCTGCAGCTGCTGGTTGATGGCGGCGGTGAACTGCTTGCCGAACTCGGGCCCCGCAATGCCGAGTGCCGTCGTCGCATACTGGCCGACGATCGAGCCTCCGGTCGGCCCGGCTCGTGGGTTGGTGATGACGGTGATCGTCGGCCGCGGCGGGATGGCATTCGAATCGAGCACGATCGCCCGTGCGATCGCCAGCGACCGATCGGTGAAGTCGTTGCTGATGATGATGGCGCCGTACACCTTTCCGTTGCCCAACTGGTCGTAGGCGGCCGCGCTGCTGATTCGCTTCAGCTTGAACTGATGCGGATCGGTGCCCTTGGCCAGACCGTCGGCGATCTGCTGGCCCAGGTTCTGCTGCGGTTCACCGGGCGCGGCGATCCCGCCCGCGTCCTCATTGACCAGCGCGATCGGGAAATTGTGGAGGTTCGCGGTCGGCTTGGCAACCGCGCCGACGTACATGAAGGCGAGCACTGTCATCACCGCTGCCACGACGACCAGCGGTAACGCCCAGAATCGCGGCGAGCGCAGCAATTTCAGCAGCGCCGGATTGACCAGATCGGAACGAATCTGCTCAACTCGTGCAGGCTCGTTCGGCTCAGGGCCGGTTTGCTCGGCCTCGTTCGGTTCAGACTTACTGTGGCTTCCCATCAGAAGCCAAGTCTGCCCAACTGTTTAGGATCTCGCTGCCAATCTTTGGCAACTTTCACATGCAGATCCAGATACACCTTGGTGCCGAGCAGCCGCTCGATCTGGACGCGGGCCGCGGTGCCGACCTCTTTGAGCCGGGCGCCCCGCTTGCCGATGATGATCCCCTTCTGGCTGTCCCGTTCGACATAGAGGATCGCGTGGACGTCGATGTGCTTGTCCTGCTCGATCACCTCTTCGATGGTGACCGCGAGCGAATGCGGCAATTCGTCACGCACGCCTTCGAGGGCCGCCTCCCGGATGAACTCGGCCATCAGCATCTCTTCGGGTTCGTCGGTGATCTCGCCATCCGGATAGAACGCCGGACCCGGCTCGCACAACCCGGCGAGCACGTCCACCAATACGTCGATCTGTTTGTTCTTCGTCGACGACACCGGGACCAGATCGCGATCCGCACCAATCAGGTCGGACAGCGCGATCAGCTGCGCCGCAACCCGTTCCGGACCCACCTTGTCCGTCTTGGTGACCACGCCCATGAGTGTCGACCGCGGTGCGAGCTGCTTGACCTGCTCGACGATCCAGCGGTCCCCGGGCCCGATCTTCTCGTCGGCTGGGATGCACAGGCCGACGACGTCGACGTCGGCGAGGGTGTCCCGCACCAGGTCGTTCAGGCGTTTGCCGAGCAGCGTGCGCGGACGATGCAGCCCCGGGGTGTCGACCAGAATCAACTGGGCATGATCCCGATTCACGATTCCACGGATGGTGTGCCTGGTGGTCTGCGGCCGCGACGAGGTGATCGCGACCTTCTCTCCGACCAACGCGTTGGTGAGCGTGGATTTGCCGGTGTTCGGGCGGCCCACGAAACAGATGAAGCCCGAACGGAATTCGGGCTGTTCATCACTCTGGGTGATATCGACGCCGTCACTCATGGGGCTCCTTCGATAGGGGTGAGAATCTCGCTGCCGGGCTGCGCGGCGTACGCCGGGGCCGACGGGGTCAGTTCGCGTAACAGTTCGAGACCGGGGTCAGTCGCCTGATCATCTCGACCGACCAGCACCGCCGCCTCGAATCCTGGTGCACCACTGGATATTGCGGTCGCCAGCGCCACCTGCAGAGCCGAGAGTCGTAGCGCCGCCCGGTCGATCGCGGCGCCGGCATAGGTACGCCCGTCGAGGTCGCGCACGGCGGCGCCGGTCATCGACTCGGCGCGAGCCATCGCTCCGCGCGCCAGCACCAGAAGTTTTCGGTCTTCGTCGGTCATGAGGCTTCCTCGCGCTTGGCTGGTTCGGAGTGCGCGGCATCGTTGGTGCGGTGCACCACAACAGAGGTGATGCGCAGTCGCCCCTGCCGATTCGGTCCTCCCTCGGCCAAGAGTTCCAGCCCGTGCGTACGCACCCGGGCGCCGGGCAACGGCACCCTGCCGAGCGCCAATCCCACCAGCCCGCCGACGGTTTCGACCTCGTCGTCATCGATTTCGATATCGAACAGTTCGCCCAGGTCTTCGACCGGCAATCGCGACGACACCCGATACCCGCCGTCGTCGAGCGCCTCGATCGGATCGATCTCGTCGGTGTCGTACTCGTCGTTGATCTCGCCGACGATCTCCTCGAGCACATCCTCGATGGTGACCAGACCGGCGATGCCGCCGTACTCATCCACCAGCAGCGCCATGTGGTTATGGGTGCGCTGCATGTCGTCGAGCACCGCGTCGAGCGGTTTGGAGTCGGGCATGAACTCGGCCGGTCGCATGAGATCACGGACCCGGGTGTCGGCCGATTCGTTCGGCGGAAGCGATTGCTGGACAATGTCTTTCAGGTAGACGACACCGAGGATGTCGTCCGGGTTCTCCCCGATCACCGGAATTCGCGAATGGCCTGACCGTACCGCCAACGATGCCGCCTGCAACACCGACTTGTCGGCCTCGATCCAGATCATCTCCGGTCGCGGCACCATCACTTCTCGGGCGCTGGTGTCGCCGAGCTCGAAGACGGACTGGATCATCCGCCGCTCGTCGGAATCCACGACGCCTCGCGCCTCGGCGAGGTCGACGATCTCGCGGAGTTCGACTTCGGTGGCGAACGGTCCGTTGCGGAATCCCCTACCGGGCGTGATCGCGTTGCCCAGCACGATCAACAGCCGCGTGACCGGCGTCAGCAGCAACCCCAGCGCCGGCAGGATCACTGCGGCGACCAATGCGATCGAATAGGCATGCTGACGTCCGAGGGTGCGCGGACCCACGCCGATCACGACGTAAGAGACGACGGCCATCACCACGATGGCGACCAGAATGCCCCACCCGTGGCCCATCGACTGCACCACCGCCGCGGTCGCGAGCACGGTCGCCGCCACCTCGCACACCACCCGCAGAAATGTCGCCAGCGCAACATATTTCGCGCGGGCGTCGATCACCCGGCGCAGCCGAGCGGCACCGGGTCGGGCGTCCTTGATCAGGTCGTCGACCCGCGCGGCCGACGCCGCGCCGATCGCCGTTTCGAACGCCGCGAACACACCGCTGATCGGAATCAGTGCGATCGCTGCGATCAGCAGCGCTATGTCGGCGCTCACCTGCTTCGGCCGGGGGCCGATCCCTCATCGCTGCCGGCGTCGAAGCCGGTCTTGCGCAACAACTGTGCATCCCGGTCGGCGAGGTGTTTGGTGCGGGCGGCGCGTCGACGCTCGTCGTACCAGTCCTCGATGATCTGGCCCTGCAGCGCGAACATCTGACGTTCTTCGTCGGGTTCGGCGTGGTCGTATCCGAGCAGATGCAGCACGCCGTGCACGGTCAGCACCGCCAACTCGTGATCGACCGAATGTCGAGCTGCGGCCGCCTGGGTCGCGGCGAACTCCGGACACAGAACGATGTCACCGAGCATCGACGGGCCGGGAGCCGCCGTGTCGGGACGCATCCCCGGGCTCAGCTCGTCCATCGGGAAACTCATCACGTCGGTAGGGCCGGGCAGATCCATCCACTGCACGTGCAGCTGGGCCATGGTCTCGTTGTCCACCAGCACCATCGACAGCTCGGCACCGGGGTGCACATCCATGCGCGCGAGCGCGAATTGTGCCACCTCGATGAGCATCGCCTCGGGCACCTCGACGCCCGACTCATTGGCCAGCTCGATGCTCATCGACGTCCTCCCTGGGCGCGGCGCCCGGCGCGATTGGGGCCGGTCTCCTCGTCCTTGCCGTATGCGTCGACGATGTCGGCAACCAGCTTGTGGCGCACCACATCAGCGCTCGTCAGGTTCGCGAAGTAGATGTCGTCGATACCGTCCAGGATCCGGGCTGCCTCGCGCAGCCCCGACAGGTTGGCACCCGGCAGATCGATCTGCGTCACGTCGCCGGTGACCACGATCTTGGCACCGAAACCGAGTCGAGTCAGGAACATCTTCATCTGCTCGGGCGAGGTGTTCTGCGCCTCGTCGAGGATGATGAACGCATCGTTCAGCGTGCGGCCACGCATATATGCCAGCGGCGCGACCTCGATCGTCCCGGCCTCCATCAGCTTCGGAATGGCCTCCGGATCGAGCATGTCATGCAGTGCGTCGTACAGCGGCCGCAAGTAGGGATCGATCTTGTCGTTCAGCGTTCCCGGCAGAAAACCAAGGCGTTCACCGGCTTCCACGGCGGGACGGGTCAAAATGATCCGGTTGACCGATTTCGACTGCAGTGCCGCAACGGCTTTCGCCATCGCCAGGTAGGTCTTGCCGGTACCGGCCGGGCCCATGCCGAAGACGATGGTGTTCCGGTCGATCGCGTCGACGTAGCGCTTCTGGTTGAGCGTCTTGGGCCGAATCGTCTTGCCGCGCCGGGAGATGATGTCCAGGCTCAGCACCTCGGCGGGCGACTCACCGGAACCGTCGCTGAGCATCGCGATGCTGCGGCGCACCTCGGCGGGCGTGATCGGGGTGCCGCCACGCACCAGTCCGATCAATTCGTTCAGCGCGCGTTCGGCGGCAGCGACGTCGGCGGGTTCGCCCTTGAGGGTCACCCTGTTGCCGCGCACGTGGATGTCCGCGGCAAGAGCTTTCTCCAACGCGCGCAGGTTCACATCACCCGTGCCCAGCAGCCCGACAATGACGTCAGGCGACACTTCTAGATGGGAAATAGCGGGATCATCTGGCACGAAGGGTGGTGCTCCTTTTTTCTCTGTCGACTACTGCACGTCAGTTTACTGCCGACTTCCAGCGATTTGTCAGCACTCCGAGGGCGCCGAGCGCGACGGCCGCCGCGGTCGAGGTGCGCAACACACTCGGCCCCAGCAGCACGGCTCGTCCGCCTGACTCGGTCAGATAGTCCAGCTCGGTGTCGTCGAGCCCGCCCTCGGGCCCGACCACCAGCATCACCTCGGACGCCTGGTCGAGCTGCAGTTCCGCCAGACCGACGGCCGCGGACTCATGCAGCAGAGCGACCACCCCACCGGCCGCGGTGACCTCGGCAACCCGCTTGGCCAGTGCCTGCCCGACGACGAGCTCGTCGATCTCGGGGATGCGGCTGCGACGACTCTGCTTGGCGGCAGTTGCGGCGGCGCTGCGCCACTTGGCAACTCCCTTGGCAGCCTTCGGCCCGGCCCACTGGGCCACACATCGCCGCGATTGCCACGGCACGATGCGGTCCACGCCGGCCTCCGTCGCCAGCTCCACAGCAAGCTCGCTGCGCTCGCCCTTGGGCAGTGCCTGCACGAGCGTCACGGCCGGGATGGGCGGCGGCACATCGGTTCGCTCCCGGACGAGCCCGGTGAGCCGATCTTTACCCTCGACCGATCGCACCGTGCACAGCGCGGCAGCGCCGGCGCCGTCGGACACCGTGATGTCCTGTCCGGCAACGATTCTGGTGACCGTAACAGCATGCCGCCCCTCCGCCCCGGAGAGCTCGATCCCGGCGCCGACTGCCGGGACGGCGTCGACCCAGAACAGCGGCGGACTCATGACCTACCGGCCCGTGAAGATATTGCGCACCCGTGACCGGCCACGACCGGACGCACTGTCGATGAGCTCGACGTGATCCTTCTGTGTGTCCCGAAATGCCTTCAGCTTCTCGGTCTGTTGCTTGTCGAGCTTCGTCGGCACCGAAATCTCCAGGTGCGCATGCAGGTTGCCGCGCACTCCGGTATGCAGGTGCGGCATGCCCTGACCACGGATCTTGGTGATCGATCCCGGCTGCGTGCCGGCATCGATCTTCACCGTCGCCTCGCCGCCGAGGATCGTCGGTACCGTCAGCTCGGTGCCCAGCGCCGCGTCGACCATCGGCACCCGGATCGTGCAGTGCAGGTCGTCGCCGTCGCGGATGAACCGTTGATGCGGCTGTTCGGAGATCTCGACATACAAGTCGCCGGCGGGACCGCCACCCGGACCCACCTCGCCCTGCCCTTGCAGGCGCACCCGCATACCGTCGCCGACACCGGCCGGAATCTTGACGGTCATGGTGCGCCGCGAACGCACGCGGCCATCGCCGGCGCACTTGCGGCACGGGTCCGGAATCGTCTCTCCGGTACCGGCACAGGTCGGACAGGGCCGGGTGGTCATCACCTGTCCCAGGAACGAGCGTTGCACCGACTGCACTTCACCGGCGCCGTGACAGGTGTCGCAGGTGACCGGCTTGGAGTCGCCGTTGGTGCCCGCGCCCGAACACACATCGCAGAGGATCGCGGTGTCGACGGTGACCTCTTTGCTCACCCCGGCAGCGCACTCGTCGAGGTCCAGCCGCATCCGCAGCAGCGCGTCCGCGCCCGGCTGAACGCGACCGCGCGGTCCCCGCGAGCCGCCCGTCGCGCCGGCTCCGAAGAACGCCTCGAACACGTCGTTGATACCGCCGGAGAACCCGGCGCCACCGAATCCGCCGAAGCCGCCCGCTCCGGCCGAGGCCATCGGGTCACCCCCGGCGTCCACGATCCGGCGCTTCTCCGGATCGCTCAGCACCTCGTAGGCGGTGGTCACCTCGCGGAAACGCTCTTGGGCCGCCTCATCCGGATTGATGTCGGGATGCAGCTCCCGCGCAAGCTTCCGATAGGCGCGCTTGAGCTCAGCGTCCGACGCACCCCGACTCACTCCCAGGATCGCGTAATAATCACGTGCCACGGCTGACCTTCAACCCCAATTTCTTCTTCGAATTCGTATGGAACGGCGGCATCGACGCCTGCAGGCGTCAACGCTCGGCAAGGACCTCGCCGACATACCTGGCAACGGCCGCAACCGATGCGATTGTTCCGGGATAGTCCATCCGTGTGGGGCCCAGCACACCGAGCCCACCCAACACCGTGCCGGAGGCACCGTACCCCGTGGACACCACCGAGGCTCCACGCAGGTTCTCGGTGCGGGTCTCCTCACCGATCTGCACGGTGACCGCACCGTTCGACTGGGTCGCCGCCAGTAGCTTGAGCACCACCACCTGCTCCTCCAGCGCCTCGAGCACCGAGCGCATCGATCCGGAGTCCAGGGCGAAGTCGGCGGCCGCGTTGGTCAGGTTGGATGTCCCGCCGAGGACCAGCCGGTCGTCGGTTCGCTCGACCAGGGTCTCCACCAGCACCGTCGCGACCCGGATGATCGTCTGCCGCATGTCGCCGGGCGCATGATTGGCCAGCTCGGCGACTGCATGGCTGGCGGCTTCCAGCCGCTGACCGTCCAGCGCCGCCGAGAACATGTCGCGGATTCGGGCGATGTCGTGGTCGCTGAGATCCTGTCCGAGCTCGGCGATCCGCTGTTCGACGCGGCCGGTATCGGTGATGACGACCAGCAGCAGCCGCGACGGCGCCAGCGCCACCACTTCCAGGTGGCGGACCCTCGACGTGGACAGCACCGGGTACTGGATCACCGCGACCTGCTGGGTCAGCTGCGCGAGAAGCCGTACCGACCTGCGCAGCACGTCGTCCAGATCGACCCCGGAGTCCAGGAAGTTCAGAATCGCCCGACGCTCGACCGACGACAGCGGCTTGACCTCACTGATCCGGTCCACGAACAGGCGGTAGCCCTTGTCGGTCGGCACTCGACCGGAACTGGTGTGCGGCTGGGTGATGTATCCCTCGGCCTCCAGCACCGCCATGTCGTTGCGCACGGTCGCGCTCGATACGCCCAGCTTGTGCCGCTCGACGAGCGCCTTCGACGCGATCGGTTCCTGGGTTGCGACGTAGTCCGTGACGATGGCGCGCAACACCTCGAATCGACGCTCGTCGGTACTGGACACCGCTACCTCCCACACCTTCAATGTGACTTCCATCGCCAGCTCATCCAGTTTAGGGTGCAGCTGTGATCTTCAAGGGTGTGCGCGACGGCCGTCCGTACCCCGACCACGGATTTTCCGGTCGTGACTGGGCCAAGATCCCTCCCCGGCAAATGCGCCTGGACCAGCTGGTGACGGTGACGACCGTGCTGGCGCTCGACAAACTGCTGTCCGAGGACTCGACCTTCTACGGCGATCTCTTCGCCCACGCCGTGCAGTGGGAAGGCGAGATCTACCTCGAGGACGGACTGCACCGCGCGGTGCGCTCCGCCCTGCGTGGTCGGCACGTGATTCATGCGCGGCTCCTCGAACTCGATCAGCTGACCTCCGAAACCGATGATGAGATCACGACTGCGGAGTTCGAGCTACCAGCAGATCTCGGACGACACCATCGGCGAGTAGGCGACCCCGGTCCGTAAGCACCAGCCGATCCGCTTCTCGCACAAGTAATCCCGTCTCGACGATCGCATCGGCTCGGTCGCGTTCGGCAGTGTCGAGTTCGCCCACCGGCAACCCTTCCCGACGCCGGATCGCCAGCATCACCCGTTCGGTGTGCATCTCCGCTTCGCTCAGTTTCTCCGACCCGTCGACCGGCAGATCCGCCCCCGCCAGCATCTCGGCATAGCGGGCCGGATGCTTGCGATTCCACCAGCGTGTCCCGCCGACATGCGAGTGCGCACCCGGACCGATCCCCCACCAGTCCGCGCTATCCCAGTAGCCGAGGTTGTGCCGACAGCGTGCGGTCTCGTTCGAAGCCCAGTTCGACACTTCGTACCAACGCAGCCCGGCCGCCTGCAGCCGCGTGTCGATCAGCTCGTAGCGGGCGGCGAGCACGTCGTCGTCAGGCGCGGGCAGTTCGCCGCGACGGACCTTGCGGGCCAACGCCGTTCCATCCTCGACGATCAACGCGTAGGCCGACACATGATCGACACCGGCGTCCAGCACCGCATCGAGGGAGCGACTCAGATCGGCGTCGGTCTCCCCGGGCGTCCCATAGATCAGGTCGAGGTTGACGTGCCCGATACCGGCGGCTCGCGCCTCCCGTGCCGCGGCGACCGGGCGACCCGGCGTGTGCGTGCGATCGAGCGTCGCGAGCACGTGCGGCGCCGCCGACTGCATCCCCAGCGACACCCGCGTGTAGCCCGCGGCGGCGATCGAGTCGAAGAACTCGCGCGACGTCGACTCCGGATTCGATTCGGTAGTGATCTCGGCGTCCGGCGCGAGAGTGAAGTGGTCGCGCGCCAGGCCCAGCAGCCGGGCCAGTCCCGCGCCCCCGAGCAGCGACGGGGTGCCGCCGCCGACGAAGATCGTCGACACCGGGCGGGCGGTCCCCAGCTGCTCAGCAGCCAGGCGCAGTTCAGTGGCCACCGCGGTGAACCACTGCTGCTGCGGGCCCGATTCGCCGTCGGCGCCCAGCTCACCCGCCGTGTAGGTGTTGAAGTCGCAGTACCCGCAGCGCGTCGCGCAAAACGGGACATGCAGGTACAGGCCCAGCGGGGCTGCTGTGTTACTCGTCACGTTCAGCGTGTTCATCGAGATCCATTATCCGCACCGGGAATCTCGGAGGGACGGGCGGCGTTGCAGGTCAATGCGTGGTGAAGGTGGAAGAAAAGGCTCTGTGGGCCGACTTTCGCTCACGCTGAACGTAAATAATCGCAAGTAGACGCGGTAAGGGCGGATCTGGCACCATGACTAGCGTGAATCCGGGAGTCTGGCTCGCCGAACGGCGGCACATCGACCTCAAGCGCTGCAGCAGCGCTTGCTGTCTGCGCTGACGCGCGGACTCGGATCGTCAATTTCACCGCGCACCACTCAGCCCGACCGACCCTGTTCGGATGGCGTGCGGATCTGCGTCGTCATTCGGACGAATCCAGCCCAGGAGCGTTACGTCCATGACGTCGACAAACGACGCCACTCCGGCAGCCCCCGCCCGCCGCGCCCGACCCAAGAAGCGTCGCGCAGAAGGTCAGTGGAAACTCGGCTACCGCGAGCCGCTGAACCCGAATGAGCAGGTCAAGAAAGATGACCACCCGCTGAACGTGCGCGGGCGCGTCGAGAACATCTACGCCCATCAGGGCTTCGACGCGATCGACAAGCAGGATCTACGCGGCCGGCTGCGCTGGTGGGGCCTGTACACCCAGCGCGCCGAAGGCTACGACGGCACCTGGACCGGCGATGATCACATCGACCTGCTCGAGGCCGACAAGTTCATGATGCGGGTGCGCTGCGATGGCGGCGCGCTGAACGTCGCGCAGCTGCGCACCATCGGGCATATCTCCACGGAGTTCGCCCGCGATACCGCCGACCTGTCCGACCGCGAGAACGTCCAGTACCACTGGATCGAGATCGAGGACGCCCCCGAGATCTGGAACCGGCTCGAGAACGTCGGACTCAAGACCACTCAGGCATGCGGCGACTGCCCGCGTGTCGTGCTCGGCTCCCCCCTGGCCGGCGACGCCGTCGACGAAGTGCTGGACCCGACGCCCGCGATCGACGAGATCGTCGCCCGCTATATCGGCGACCCGAAGCTGTCGAACCTGCCGCGCAAGTTCAAGACGGCCATCTCCGGCCTGCAGGACGTGGCGCACGAGATCAACGACGTCGCCTTCATCGGGGTCGTCCACCCCGAACATGGCCCGGGACTTGATCTCTGGGTCGGCGGCGGCCTGTCGACCAACCCGATGCTGGCGCAGCGCGTCGGCGCGTGGGTCCCGTTGGACGAGGTTGCCGATGTCTGGGAAGGCGTCGTCGCCCTGTTCCGCGACTACGGCTACCGCCGGCTGCGCAGCAAGGCGCGGCTGAAGTACCTCCTCAAGGACTGGGGCATGGAGAAGTTCCGCCAGGTCCTCGAAGACGAATATCTCGGGCGCAAGCTGATCGACGGGCCTGCGCCGGAGCCGCTGACCGCGCCACGCGACCACGTGGGCGTGCAGAAGCTCAAGAACGGTTCGAACGCAGTCGGTTTCGCCGCCATTGCGGGCCGCGTGTCCGGCACCATCCTCTCGGCGGTCGCCGACGCTGCGGAGAAGGTGGGTTCGGACCGCATCCGATTCACCCCGTACCAGAAGATCGTGGTGCTCGACGTCGCCGACGACAAGGTCGAAGAACTCATCGATGCACTTGCGCCGCTGGGTCTTTCGGCTCGCCCGTCGCCCTGGCGCCGCAACCTGATGGCCTGCTCGGGCATCGAGTTCTGCAAGCTGTCGTTCACCGAGACCCGCAAGCGCAGCCAGGCACTGGTGCCGGAACTCGAGCAGCGTCTCGCCGACATCAACGCCCAGCTGGATGTGCCGATCACGGTCAACATCAACGGCTGCCCCAACTCGTGCGCGCGGTCCCAGATCGCCGATATCGGGTTCAAGGGTCAGCTGATCGAGCTGGACAACGGCGACCACGCCGAGGGCTTCCAGGTGCATCTGGGCGGCAGCCTCGGTCTCGATTCCGGCTTCGGCCGCAAGCTGCGTCAGCACAAGGTGCTGACCGAGGACCTAGGCGATTACATCGACCGTGTGGTCCGCAATTTCGTCAAGAACCGCCAGGAGGGCGAACGGTTCGCACAGTGGGCCGTCCGCGCCGATGAAGAAGATCTGCGATAGGAGCTGAGTACATGAGTACCGCTACTCGAATCGAGGCCGACTTGCGTGAGATCGCCGAAGCCGGTGCCGCCGAGCTGGGCCCCGACGCCACCGCCGAGCAACTGTTGCAGTGGACCGCAAGGACTTTCGGCAACGACTTCATCGTCGCGTCCAACATGCAGGACGCCGTGCTGATCGACGTCGCCAAGAAGGCGATCGGTCCTGAGCTGCTGGACGGCGAGAAGCTCAAGGTGCTGTTCCTGGACACCGGCTATCACTTTGCCGAGACCATCGGCACCCGCGACGCCGTCGAGCAGGTGTACGACGTCGAGATGGTCAACGTGACGCCCGAGCAGACCGTGGCTCAGCAGGATCAATTGTTGGGCCGCAACCTGTTCGCCCGCGACTCCGCCGAGTGCTGCCGGCTGCGCAAGGTCGTCCCGTTGCAGAATTCGCTGTCGGGCTACCGGGCATGGGTCACCGGCATCCGTCGCGTCGAGGCACCGACTCGTGCCAACGCGCCGCTGATCTCGTTCGACGAGGGTTTCGGTCTGGTGAAGATCAATCCGATCGCCGCGTGGGGCGACGAGCAGATGCAGGACTACATCGACGCCAACGGCGTCCTGGTCAATCCCCTTGTGGACGAAGGCTATCCGTCCATCGGCTGCGCGCCCTGCACGCAGAAGCCGGCCGAGGGAGCCGATCCGCGCAGCGGCCGTTGGGCCGGTAGCGCCAAGACAGAATGCGGGTTGCACGCATGAGCATTGCTGCTGATTCCGGGGCGCGGGTGGTCAACGAGAGCGACTCGTTCACCACACTCGACGCGCTCGAGTCCGAGGCCATCCACATCTTCCGCGAGGTGGCGGGCGAGTTCGAGCGACCGGTGATCCTGTTCTCCGGTGGCAAGGACTCGACGGTGCTGCTGCACCTGGCGCTCAAGGCCTTCTGGCCGGCGCCGCTGCCCTTCTCGCTGCTGCACGTCGACACCGGGCACAACCTGCCCGAGGTGCTGGCGTTCCGCGACGACGTCGTCGAGCGGCACGGACTGCGGCTGCACGTCGCAAGTGTCGAGGAGTACCTCGCCGACGGCCGGCTGCAGGAGCGACCGGATGGCATCCGCAACCCGCTGCAGACAGTGCCGCTGCTGGACGCGATCTCCAGCAACCGCTTCGACGCGGTGTTCGGCGGCGGACGTCGCGACGAGGAGCGGTCCCGCGCCAAGGAGCGGATCTTCTCGCTGCGTGACGCGTTCGGGCAGTGGGACCCCAAGCGCCAGCGTCCGGAGCTGTGGAACCTCTACAACGGCAAGCACCTTCCCGGTGAGCATGTGCGGGTTTTCCCACTGAGCAACTGGACCGAGCTGGATGTGTGGCGGTACATCGCCCGGGAGCAGGTGCTGCTGCCGTCGATCTACTACGCCCACCAGCGCGACGTCTATCAGCGTGACGGCATGTGGATGACCCCCGGCGCGTGGGGCGGTCCAGCCGAAGGCGAAGAGCTGCAACGTCTTTCGGTGCGCTATCGCACCGTCGGCGATGGATCCACCACCGGCGCGGTGTTGTCCGACGCCGCCGACAACGATGCTGTTCTGGCCGAGGTCGCGGCGTCGCGGCTCACCGAGCGCGGCGCGACTCGCGGCGATGACCGGGTGTCCGAGGCCGCGATGGAAGACCGCAAACGACAGGGATACTTCTGATGACAGTCACCACGGCAGTCTCGTCCGGCGGCACCACCGCGCCGCACGAGGTCGACCTGCTGCGTCTGGCCACGGCCGGCAGCGTCGACGACGGCAAGTCGACCCTGGTGGGCCGGCTGCTGTACGACACGAAATCGGTTCTCGCCGACCAGATCGACGCGGTCACCCGCGCCTCGGTCGACAAGGGTCTGGACACGCCCGACCTGTCGCTACTGGTGGACGGTCTGCGCGCCGAGCGTGAGCAGGGCATCACCATCGACGTGGCTTACCGTTATTTCGCCACGCCCGCACGGTCTTTCGTACTCGCCGATACGCCAGGCCACGTGCAGTACACCCGAAATACGGTGTCCGGCGCGTCGACCGCGCAGCTGGTGATCCTGCTGGTGGACGCCCGTAACGGCGTCGTCGAACAGACCCGCCGCCACGCAGCGGTCATGTCGCTACTCGGCGTTCCGCAGTTGGTGCTCGCGGTCAACAAGATCGACCTGGTCGATGACGCCGCCGAGCGCTTCGCCAAGATCCGCAACGACTTCGGCGAAATGACGACGTCGCTGGGCTGGGCCCCGGATCGGGTCGTCTCCATCCCGGTGTCGGCGCTGCACGGCGACAACATCGCCAGCCGCTCCGAGAACACGCCGTACTACGACGGACCGTCGCTCATCGAGCATTTGGAAAACGTCGACAACGACCCTGATCAGGTGGTCGGGGCGGATCCGCAAGCGATTCGCCGACCCGGCCTGCGGTTCCCGGTGCAGTACGTCATCCGGCCGCGCACCGCCGAACATCCCGACTACCGCGGCTACGCGGGCCAGATCGCGGCCGGCGAGGTGTCGATCGGCGACGAGGTCGTCGTGCTGCCCTCCGGCGTCAAGACCACCATCGAGCGCATCGACACCGCCGACGGCGAACGCGCACACGCGCACACCGGACGCAGCGTGACACTTGTCCTGGCCGATGACGTCGATGCCTCCCGCGGTGATCTGATCGCCGCGGTCGCCGACGCACCGGAGCCGATCAACCAGTTCGGCGCGACGGTCTGCTGGTTGGGCGACAACCCGCTGCGCCCCGGCGCCCGGCTGCTGCTCAAGCACGGGACGCGCACCACGCAGGCGATCATCGGCACGCTCGACGCCCTGTTCGACGAACAGACGCTCACCGTGCACGCCGGACCCGAGACAGTGGCGCTGAACCAGATCGGCCGTATCAGCGTCCGCACTGCGGAACCCATTGCAGCAGATGACTATTCGGTCAACCGCGACACCGGAAGCTTCCTGCTGATCGATCCGCAGAGCGGCAATACGCTCGGCGCCGGCCTCGTCGGTGACGCGCTGGCGCATCTGCACCTGCCGCAGTCCTGAGATCACCGTCCTGACATGACTCTGCTACTGGCCGCACACGGGAGCCGCGATCCTCGGTTCGCCCACACCGCTGGGCGGATCGCGGATCGCGTCGCGGAACGGCTGCCGGAGGTCGACGTGCGACTGGCGTTCCTCGACCTCAACACGCCGACCGTGGCTGAGGCCTTGCCGACGCTGACCGGCAGCGTGACCGTTGTGCCACTGCTGCTCTCGGATGCATTCCACGCCCGCGTCGATCTGCCGGCGATCATCTCGGCTGCGCAGCAACGGAACCCGGATCTCGATGTCGTGCAGACGGCGCCGCTAGGTGCCGATCTCCGGCTGGCCGGCGCCGCAGCCGATCGTCTGCGGCAGGCCGGACTGCGACCGGGCGACGGAATCATTTGCGCCGCCGTCGGTTCGACGGATCCGTCGAACAACGCGGCCGCCTTCCGGCACGCACAGCAGTTGGCCGACCTCCTGGGCGAGCACCCGGTGCGCACCGTGTGCTGTACCGATGTCGGCCGCCGCGACGAACGACTGCAGGCCGCCGTGACCGAACTCCGCAACGCCGGGGCGCGACGATTCATCGTCAGCCCGTTCATGATCGCGAGCGGACTTCTCAGCGACCGGCTCGAACGCTTTCTGGACGAGCACACTCCGGGCTACGCCGTCGCGGGCCCGCTGGGCGCGCACGCCCGGCTGGTCGACGTGATCACCGAGCGACACCGGCAGACATCGGCCACCTCCGACGCTCGCAACACGGTCACCGAATCCGTCGGCTGACCGGACTCTCGATCCCTGGTGGTCGCCGCCACCTCAATAGTCCAGAAGCCGTCAGATGATCGCCGAGTCGGTGGCTCAGTCGGCGGTCGCGGCCCGCTCCGCGATCAGCTCGGCAATGAGCTCCGGACGACTATTCGGCAGCCAATGATTGGCCCCCTCAACCACTTCCAGCTTGTACGGCGCGTCCACATAACGCTCGGTCAACAGCGCGCCCTTGCGGTCCAGGGCAACATCGCCGTCGCTCCAGACATGCGTAGTCGGGCGGGTGATCTTGACTCCGAGCTGATCGCGCGGCTCGAACGGCAAGGCGCGGTACCAGTTGAGCGCGGTCGTCAATGCCGGGGTATCCATTACCTCGGACTTCGAGATCGCGAGGGACTCGCGCGGCATTCCCGCCCGGGTCATCATGAAGCGCGCGAACGCTTCTCCCGCCTTCGGCAGCTGGAAGATGCCCATGTAGAACGACCGCAGCCCCTGCCGGCTGGTCACCATCGACTTGAAGAACGCGGCCGGATGCGGCACCGACACCGTGGTGAGGGTGCGCACCAGGTCGGGGCGGGCCGCGGCGATCGACCAGGCCACCATCGCACCCCAGTCGTGGCCGACGACGTGCGCAGGGCCGCCGGTCAGCTCGATCAGTGCGGCGACGTCATCCGTCAGTTTGTCGGTGGTGTACTGCCGGCGCCCGGCCGGGCGGGCCCCGGCGGAGTAGCCCCGCTGCGTGGGTGCGAGTGTCCGGAATCCCTTGCGATTCAACAGATCCGAAACCGCAGACCACGACGCCGCGGTCTGCGGGAATCCGTGCAGCAGGACGACCACGTCGCCGTCGATCGGCCCTCTGTCGACGACGTCGAATGTCAACCCGTCATGGGAGTACTGCGAGATGCGATCAGTCACTCGCCCCAACCTACGCGCCGACGGCGATCTCCGGAACCCTCGTGGCGCGCACGAACACCTCGTCGCCATCCTTCAGTTGGAGCGCTTCGGCGTCACCACGCGTGATCTGCGCGTGGAACTCGTCGCCGCTCGCCGCGTTCTTCAACTCGACGCGCACCTCGAAGCCCAAGTGCACCACCCGGGTGACGTGGGCCTTGACCACACCGGCCTGCGCCGCGGCCGAGTCGACACCGACACCGGCCGCCGCCAACGCCATCTCCGGTGTGCGGCCGACCCGGATATCGTGCGGACGGACCAGGGCCCCGTTGACGCGAGCGACCGATCCGAGGAACGACATGACGAATTCGTTCGCCGGCCGGTCGTACAGGTCGTCCGGGTTGCCGACCTGTTCCAGCTTGCCGTTGGCCAGTACCGCGATCCGATCGGCGACGTCCAGCGCCTCGGCCTGATCGTGGGTCACCAGCACCGTCGTGACATGAACCTCGTTGTGCAGTCGGCGCAACCACGCCCGCAGATCCTCGCGTACCTTCGCGTCCAGCGCGCCGAACGGCTCGTCCAGCAGCAGTACCTTCGGATCGACCGCGAGCGCGCGCGCCAACGCCATGCGCTGACGCTGGCCGCCGGAAAGCTGTGCGGGGAAACGGGTCTGGAACCCGGCGAGCCCGACGACCTCGAGCAGCTCGTCGACCTTCGCCTTGACTTCGGCCTTGGGGCGCTTGCGGATCTTCAGGCCGAAGGCCACGTTCTCGCGCACATTCATGTGCTTGAAGGCGGCGTAGTGCTGGAACACGAATCCGATGTCGCGTTGCTGCGGCGACAGGTTCGTCACGTCCTGGCCGTTGATGTGCACCGAACCGGAATCGAGCCGGTCCAGGCCGGCGATCGACCGCAGCAGCGTCGATTTGCCCGAGCCCGACGGGCCGAGCAGCGCCGTCAGGGACCCGTCCGGAATGTCCAGGTTCACGTTGTCTAGAGCCGCGAAATCGCCGTAGCGCTTGTTCGCTCCCACCACCGAGATGGTCATGACACGCTCTCTTTCTCGTCCTGCAATGATCGTGAGTCTTCTTGGGGATTCGAGCTCTTCTTGGGCTTCTTGTCCGCGCGGCGTTCGATGAGTGTCATCGCCGCCAGGACCACCAACGCGATCAGCATGAGCAGCGTGGCCGCGGCGTACGCACCGAACTCGTTGTAGTCATCGGTGTAGCGCGACGACACCAGCAGCGTCAGTGTCTGCGAGACGCCCGGGAAGTTCGACGACACCATCGTCACCGCGCCGTATTCGCCGAGTGCACGGGCGACGGTCAGCACCACGCCGTAGGTCAGGCCCCAGCGAATCGCCGGCAACGTGACTCGCGAAAACGTCTGCCAGCCGCCGGCTCCCAAGGTCGCGGCAGCCTGCTCCTGTTCGATGCCGATCTCCCGGAGCACCGGTTCGACCTCACGCACGACGAACGGCAGCGTCACGAAGATGGTTGCCAGCACCATGCCCGGCAAACCGAATATCACTCGGAATCCTAGGTTTTCGACACCACCGAACCAGCCGCCGTAGCCCCACAACAGAATCAGGGCCACACCGACCACGACCGGTGAGACCGCGAACGGCAGGTCGACAATCGCTTCGACGACGCGCTTGCCGCGCCACCTGCCGCGCACCAGCGCGAGCGCGACCGCAAGGCCGAAGACCACGTTGAGCGGCACGACGATCACCACGATCAGCAGACTCAGCTGCAGCGCCGAGATCGCCGCCGGGGTGGTGATCCAGTCCCAGAACTGGCCGAACCCGTGCTCGAACGAACGCCAGAAGATCAGCCCCACCGGCACCACCAGCAGCACGAACAAATACAGCAGCGCGATCGCACGCAATGAGTAGCGCGTCAACGGGTTGAGTCTCATTCGTTGTCCTCCCGTGACGTTGAACGCCGGGCGATGACTCGCAGGACGAACAGCACCAGGAAGGCGATGATCAGGAGCACCAACGAGATCGCGGCCGCACCCTGATTGGAGTCCTGCTCGATTTCCTGCTGGATGAGCTGCGAGGCGACCTGCGTGTGCCCGGGGATATTGCCGCCGATGAGCACCACCGAGCCGAATTCGCCGATGGCCCTGGTGAATGCCAATCCGCCACCGGACAGAACGGCTGGCGCGAGCGCCGGGAACACCACCTTCCACCAGATCACCGAATTCCGTGCCCCCAGAGAGGCAGCAGCCTCTTCCACCGACCTGTCGACCTCGATCAGTACCGGCTGCACCTGGCGCACCACGAACGGCAACGTAACGAACGCGAGCGCGATCACCAGGGCCGGCTGCGTCGCATTGAGCTGGATACCGATCGGACTGTTCGGACCGTAGAGCGACAGCAGCACCAGGCTGGCCACGATGGTCGGCAGTGCGAACGGAAGGTCGATGAGCGCGTTGACGATTCGCTTACCCGGGAAGTCGTCGCGGACCAGCACCCAGGCGATCACCGTACCCATCACCACATTGATGAGCGCGACGGCGATCGACACGAGAACGGTGATTCGCAGCGCGTCCAAGGCCGACGAGGATGTCACCACCGACCAGAATGCGCTCCAGCCGCCGTCGAACGACTTCACCGCGATGGCGGCCAACGGCAGCAGCACGATCAGGCTCAGCCACAGCCCCGCGATCCCGAGCCCCAACGGGCCACTGACCCTTCGCCGGAATGCGCTACCACGGCCGCGCACGGCGATCGCCGTCATGATTTGCCTCCGCTGAAGATCTTGCTGATCGACCCCGATGTGCCGAACAGCTTCTTGCTCACCACATCCCAGCCGCCGAGATCCTTGATGGTCCACAGCTTGGCGATGTCGCCGTGCCCGGCGAAGAGATACGCAGTCTGTGCGACGATCGTCGGGTCGACCGGCCGGAAGCCCTGCTGCGCCCAGACGTTCTGCGCGGCGGGGCTATACAGCCAATTCACGAACGTCGTGGCCGCCTGCTTGTCGTCACTGGTGTTCACGACCGCGACCGGGTTCTCGATCTTGAAGGTCTGCGAGGGCACCAGGTACTCGATCTGCTGGCTGGCCGGAGATTTGACGGTCTTGCGCGCCAACATGATCGCTTCGTTCTCGTAGCTGATGAGAACATCACCCTGACCCTGCTCGAACGTCGTCGTGGCCTGGCGGCCAGAGCTGGGCGACACCTTGATGTGGTCGGCCACCAGCTTCTTGACGAAGTTCAACCCGGCCTGCGGGTTCTTCCCACCATTGCTCTCCGCGGCATAGGGCGCCAGCATGTTCCACTGCGCCGACCCGGAGCTGGCCGGGTTCGGGGTGATCACCTCGACGCCGGGCTTGAGCAGGTCGCTCCAGGTGTGGATGTTCTTCGGATTGCCCTTGCGCACCACCAGCACGACGACCGACCCGAACGGCACACCGGTCCCGTTGGGGCTCTGCTGCTTCCAGTCCTTGTCAACCACGTGCGCCTTGACCAGCCGGGTGATGTCCGGTTCGACCGACATATTCACGACGTCTGCCGGGACGTGCCGGGCGACTTTGCGGGACTGATCGCCCGATGCGCCGTACGACTGCGAGAAGCCGATGTCGTGGCCCTCCGGGGTACTGCGGAACGCCGGGATGATGGCGTCGAAACCCGGCTTCGGGGTCGCGTACGCGACCAGGTTGATGTGTTTGCTGCCGCTGGAGATGTTCTTGCCACCGGGCACGTCTGTGGAGCCGCCACCACAAGCGGCCACGAGCGCGGCGACCACGGCGAGCAGGACCGCTACAAGCGGCGCCTTACCCACCGGGTGAGACCGGCGTGAATTGATCACTGGAGTTTTCCTCGGGTCACTGGAAGCTTCGCTACGTCAAGACTGCCCCGGGCGGCCGCCGACTGTGTCGGCAATCGCCGTCAGAGATGGCTCAGCGACACATGACGTCACGTACGCACCGATATTCGACCGCGAACAGCGCGAGGCTGTGCAGGGGTCGCAGGTGGCGTGACATGGGCGGAACGTTATCAGCCGCTCGAGTTCGGCCCCGCCGACGGCAGGCCGCCGGCCTGCTCACAGCCCGGTTCGACGGCGGGCGATTTGACTTTGTTTCTCAGCGAGTCAAGAACCAGGCGACCACCACGATCACCAGCAGAGCCAGCAACGCCCAGGTCACCTTCGAACGCGGCATCGCGTCAATCCTCGCCATCAGTGCCGGTACTGCGTACGCGATCCCACATCCAGAAGAATCCGTTCACCAGCATGTTCAACAAATACGCGCAGGCAATGGCCAACGGGATCAGCACCGCGACCGAAACCAGCACCTGCGGCACGAACGACAGGCCCGTCAGCCACTCCTCGACGCTGTCCCACCAGTCGAGAAAGCCATTCACAATGGACCAGCCTAGCCGCTGTCGTTTTAATCACCGTGCACGCAATCGCGGGCCACCGCATGATTGAGCAATGCCCACTCCAGCAGACTCCGATGTCACGGCGTTCGCCCCGGCCACCACAACGTCCAATGTGTTTCCGCCGATCGAGGACTACGCATTCCTGTCCGACTGCGAGACCAACTGCCTGATCGCCCGCAACGGCGCAGTCGAATGGATGTGCGTACCCCGACCCGACTCACCGAGCGTGTTCGGCGCGATCCTGGACCGCGGTGCCGGCCACTTCAAACTCGCCCCGTACGGCGTCAACGTCCCCGTCGATCGGCGCTACCTGCCGGGCAGCCTGATGGTCGAGACCACCTGGCAGACCGACACCGGCTGGATCATCGTGCGCGACGCCCTGGTCATGGGGCCCTGGCACGACAACGAATCGCGGTCCCAGGTGCACCGGCGCACCCCCACCGACTGGGACGCCGAGCACATGCTGCTGCGTACGGTTCGCTGCGTCAGCGGGACCGTCGACCTGACGATGAGCTGCGAGCCGGCCTTCGACTACCACCGCTCCAGCACCGTCTGGGAGTACTCCGGTCCGGCCTACGGCGAGGCGGTGGCGACGGCGACGCGTACCGACACCGTCTGCCCGACGCTGAAACTGACGTCGAATCTGAAGCTCGGTCTGGAAGGCCGTGAGGCGCGGGCACGGACCCGGATGACCGAGGGCGACAACGTCTTCGTGGCGCTGACGTGGTCTGCACAGCCCGCACCGCAGTCGTGGGACGAGGCGACGAACAAGATGTGGTCGACCGCGGAGTCGTGGCGGCAATGGATCAACATCGGCGAGTTTCCGGACCATCCATGGCGCACCTTCCTGCAGCGCAGCGCCCTGACCCTCAAGGGGCTCACCTACTCCCCGACTGGCGCGCTGCTCGCTGCCGCGACCACCTCGCTACCGGAAACCCCGCAGGGCGAACGCAATTGGGACTACCGGTACGCCTGGGTGCGCGACTCCACCTTTGCGCTCTGGGGTCTGTACACCCTGGGCCTCGACCGAGAGGCCGATGACTTCTTCTCATTCATCGCCGATGTCTCCGGAGTCAACAACGGCCAGCAACATGATCTCCAGGTGATGTACGGCGTCGGCGGCGAGCGGACGCTCGACGAGTATGAGCTGGATCATCTTTCGGGCTACGACGATGCCCGTCCGGTACGCATCGGCAACGGCGCATACGACCAGAGCCAGCACGATATCTGGGGCACCATCCTCGACTCGTTCTATCTCAACACCAAATCGACCGAAGCCGTGTCGCGGACTTTGTGGCCGGTGATCCAGAAACAGGTCGAGGAAGCGTTGAAGCACTGGCGCGAGCCGGACCGCGGTATCTGGGAAGTACGCGGCGAGCCACAGCATTTCACCTCGTCGAAGGTGATGTGCTGGGTCGCGCTCGACCGCGGCGCCAAACTCGCCGAGATACACGGCGCCAAGTCGTACGTCCAGACCTGGCGCGAGAAGGCCGACGAGATCCGCGACGACATCCTCGCCAACGGCGTCAACGAGCGCGGCATCTTCACGCAGCGTTACGGCAGCGACGCCCTCGATGCGTCGTTGCTGCTGATAGTTCTACTGCGCTTCATGCCGCCGGACGACCCGCGCGTGCGAAACACGGTGCTGGCCATCGCCGATGAGCTCAGCGAGAACGGGCTGATCCTGCGCTACAAGGTCGAGGAGACCGACGACGGACTCTCCGGCAAAGAGGGAACGTTCGCGATCTGCTCGTTCTGGATGGTGTCGGCCCTCGTCGAGATCGGTGAGCTCGCGCGGGCAAAGGCGTTGTGCCAGCGGATGCTTACGTTCGCCTCACCGCTGAAGCTGTACGCCGAGGAGATCGACGCCGATACCGGACGGCACCTCGGCAATTTCCCGCAGGCCTTCACCCACCTGGCCCTGATCAACGCTGTCACCCATGTGATCCGCGCCGAACAGTCGGGCGCGCACGGCCACTAGGTGCGTGCGGGTCTGACTGGCTACTCGATCGCGCGGGCAGTCGCATTCTGATAGCTCGCGCGCTGCGCCGCCGACAGCCCCGGGCCGAACTGCACAACGATGTTCTCCACCTGAAACGCACCTGTTCGGCCCTGGTCGTACAGCTCGGCCTCGCCGCTCGTGGCGAACTGCATGAGCGTGATCTGCGACGTGGACATCGCGGACGCGCATTTCGCTGCGCCGCATACTGTCTCGGTCGCATCCTGCGGCTGTGGGGCGGGCAGCCCGAGGTCGCGGTATTCGGCGAAGATGTCAGTGATTTCCGATGGGTCCACCGATGTTTGTCCGTTGTAAGAACGGTCGTCCTGACGGTCGCAGGCCGCCGCAGTGAATGCTGTTCCGGCTATGCACAAGGCCGCGATCCCGATCCGCAACCTACGCATCGGTGTCCTCTATCAAGGACAGCGCGATCAGCGGCACCTCACTCACCGGCCGCCCGCTCGCGTTTTCGATCGTGCCGCGCAACATCTTCCATGCTCTCGGATGCTGCGCCCGGTAGCGATCGAGGCACCACGCCGCGGCGTCCTCATCGAGGAACGTCACCTCGGCCGGAGCAGACCGTATTCGACCGATGCTGACGTGCGCTGCTCCATTGGCCTGCAGGTTGCGGAACCACTGAGCCTGATCGCCGAATCCGCTCGCGACCACGAAGACCGCGTCCGCAGGATTGTCGACTACCTCGAGGCACACATACCGAGGCTCACCGCTGCGTCGACCACGGTGTTCCAGCATCAGCATCCGACGACCGAAAGCCCAACCCGTACCATGGCGATACAGGAACAACGGCGCCCGCACCAGCCACCGGACGTGAAGGAGTCGCGCGGCTGCGGCCGTGGGATCGAGCGCCCCACCCTGGATCCGGCTCATCGCCCGTCCTCCCGCTCCACTGTCGATGGACCCGGACTCTGGTCGTCGGCGTCCTGCGAGCGCCGATGCAGTGCAGCAAGTTTCGCGTTGTACGCCGCCAGCGCTGCGTCATCGGAGTCGATCTCCGGGCCATCCGCCCCGGCTCCCGTACCCATGATCTCGCGTTGCCGGATGCCGTCGAGCCAACTCCCCATGCTGCCGTCGCGGGTGGCTATCCACTCCCGCGCGACGACGAGCATCAGCACCATCATCAGACCGTCGCCACCGACCCACATGATCGCGCCGGCCGCGTTCTGGTCCGTCAGTGCGGACGGCCCCCACCCCATCCGTGAATCGGCAAACCCTGGGGCTATCACCGAGCCCGTCATCATCAACGCGACCCCGACGACGGTGTCTGGCAGCATGCACACCGCGAGGAGCCCGAATCGTAAGGGGTGCGGCAGTTTCCGACCGGTCAGCTCGTCTCCGACAAGCGGCAGGAACAGCAGGTAGCCGGACACGAAGTACAAGATCAACTCGAGATCGTGCACCCACATGTGTGTGGTCATGAGCCGCGGGAATCCGGTGAGATGGGTCGCGACGATCGTGATCGCGTACAACGGGACTGCGAATCCGGGATGGGTGATCAGCCGAAACACGGGGTTGCGCAGCACTCCATCGACCGGCTCGGGAAACAGGTTGTGCGCCAGCTTGATCGGCTGCGCCGCGACCACGAGAACCGGCGCCACCATGATCATCAGGAGATGCACCAGCATGTGCGCCCAGAACAGGTTCATGCCGTACACGGCCAACGGGCTGTTGATGGCCAGCACCAACGACAGCACTGCGCCGACTGCGGCCAGCACCCGGATCGTCGGCCACCTGTCGCCGTCGCGTGCCGAACGCCATACCATCCAGAGGTATGCCGCGAACACGACCCCGATCACCGCGGTCGCGATCGGCGTTGCAGTCCAATCTCCCAGCAGCTGCGGCCATTTCGGTCCCTGCATATCAGTCATCGTCATGCGTTGCCCACCTTCGCCGAGCCAGTGATGATGTCTTCGTGAGTCACCCAACCCACCAGTCGGGTGTGGTCGTCAGAGAGCACCGGCAACCCGGCACCGCCTCGACCCGCCAGTTCACCCAACACGTATTCCACTGTGTCGCCGGCGGTTACCGTCGGCGGCAGTTCTGCAAGGTCGCCAACCGTCACCGGAATACCGGACGGGTCTGCCAACGCTTCGGCTACCGCTTGCGACGTCACGATGCCGCGGTAGGTGTCGTTGTCGTCGACCACGGCTACCGCAGCCTTGGCGTCGCCGACCATCTCAGCGACGAGCTCGGCCAGTGATGCCGTTTCGCCGATACAAGCGGGCGGATCCTGCACGACCCGTCCGATCGCGAGTTCACCCACGATCGTCCGAGCCGGCTTGTCGATATCGATGCCGCGGCGCAACAGCTTCCGCGTGTAGATCGTGTCCTTAGACAGCAGATGACTGAATCCGGCCGCGATCGCGACCGCGGCCATCAGTGGCACCACGATCGAGTACTCGCCGGTCAGCTCGAACAGGATCACCACCGCAGTGATCGGGGCACGCGTCGCACCACCCAGTGCCGCGCCCATACCGATCAGCCCGTAGGCCCCAGCTGATTCCGTCAGACCGGGCATCAGATGATGAACGCCCAGTCCGCAGGCGGTACCGGCCATCGCCCCGATGAACAGCGTTGGCGCGAAGACGCCACCGGAACCACCAATGCCAATTGTCAGACTGGTTGCAACCATCTTGCCCACCATCAGCGCGATCAGCATCCAGATCACATAGTGACCCTGAACCGCCTTCTGCAAGACGGGATACCCGACACCGTACATCTGCGGCAGCGCCAGGAGAAGGCCACCGAGCAGCACCCCGCCCACTGCCGGTCGCAGCCACTCCGGACCCCGCCACACCCAGTCGCACATGTCCTCGATCAGGTACAGCACCTTCGAGAAACAGACACCAACGATGCCCACGATCCCGCCCACGGCGGCGAACAGTACGTACTCCAAGGCATTTCGTGGCGTGAACGACGGCAGCACCAGGAACGCGTGGTTACCGAGCAGCGCCCGCCCGACGATGCTCGCGGTCACGCTGGACAACACCACCGCACCGAACGATTCGGCCGCGAAATCGCGCAGGATCAGTTCCATCGCGAAGAACGGCCCCGCCAGCGGGGCATTGAACGTCGCCGAGATGCCGGCCGCCGCACCGCATGCCACCAACAGCCGCATCCGCGGCGTGCCGACCTTGAGCAGCTGACCGACGCCAGAACCCAACGCCGACCCGATCTGGACGATGGGCCCCTCCCGACCGACCGAGCCGCCGCCCCCGATGCAGATCGCCGACGCCAGCGACTTGACCACCGGAACACGTGGCGAGATGCGACCGCCCCTCTCGGCGACCGCGAGCATCACCTCCGGCACGCCATGTCCTCTGGCCTCCGGCGCCAGCCAGGACACCAGCGGCCCGTACAGCAGCCCGGCGATTACCGGGGCAGCGATGACGAACCAGATGCCGAGCTCCGTCAGATGCGCATGCGGGACTCTCCCCTGATCGGAATAGTCCGCATAGCCGGTGAAGAGCTTGGTTGCGGCCTCGATCAACCAGCGGAAGAACACTGCACCGAGCCCGACACCCGCTCCCACCACCAGCGCGATCGGCACCAGCGCCGACGACGACTCCCGTAGCCAGTGTGACGGCGAGAACTCGCTCGGCATCCACACCGTGCCACCGCGGCGCACACCATCCAGCATCACAGTTGCATTATGCAACAGTTAGTAAATGCAATCCAATCGGTGTTCCGTCGCCCCGTGGACTATCTTGACCTCGTGGAAGCACAACCGAGTCGCAGCGAGACAGGAATCGACGCCGACGATGTCGCGGACGCCGTGCTGACTGCGTCACGGCTGCTCGTGTCGTTGTCGGCACGCTCGATCGCCGAAGTCGACGACACCATCACCATCGCCCAATTCCGGGTACTCGTGCTGCTGCGGACCCGGGGTGCGATGAACCAGGCGACGCTCGCCGGGCATCTGGAGGTGCAGCCGTCCACCGCCACTCGGATGGTCGACCGATTGGTGAATGCCGAACTGGTCGAACGGGTGCCGCGCACGCGACGGGAACTCACCATCGATCTCACCGAGCGCGGAGCACGCACCGTCGATCAGGTGACGCGCGGACGCCGCCGACAGATCGGCACCGTGATCAGCCGGATGAGCCCGATCGCGCAGAACGAATTGGTCAACGCGCTCAACGCATTCGCCGAAGCCGGTGACGAGCCGCGTGTCGGCCGCGAACTCGATACCTGGCTCTGACGCTATGCCTTGCAGCGCTAGGCACGTTTGTCATCAATGCGCGGGCACGCCGAATTAGGCTACCCAGTCCGAGCACGTGACCCAGTCGGGTGATTCGGGGTCGGGCATCTGGTCGAGCTCTCGTTCCCAGCGTTGACCCTCTGCCCACCAATCGGGATGCTCACGGCGGAACTGCTCGTCGATCATCTGCTTACGCAATCGTCGACGGAACCAATCGACATACTGCCGGGGTTTGTGAATAGTATTGCCGCGTAACGGATCTGTAGTACCACGCTGAGTCCAGCCGATCCGCGCCGAGCGGCCGTCCGGCAGCTGGCCCGTCTCGGTGACAGTATCGACGATCTGGGTGACCCACCCGCCCTCGCCATCGTGGATATGCGAATGATCGCCGCCGCACGCGAGCGTCATCACGGCGACATCGGTCAGCCCGCCCGCAACCCACTCATTGACGTGATGCACCTCGGCACGCGACGGCGGCTGGTCACAACCCGGCCGCGTACACCCCTTGTCAGCCGCGATCAGCGCGATCCGTTGATCGGGTGACGCCAACCGACGTTGCCGCCCGAGAAACAGTGGCCGATCCCGACCGTCAAGCAGAGCCAGGAACGGCCGCCCAGCACCCGCCAACGCCAGGGCATCCCTGACCGGCAAGATTCCGCCGGAGGCAGTGGTCGCGATCCCCGTCTCCGACTCCAGCTCGTCGAGCGTCATCGTGACGATGATCTGCGCCGGCAACCCGCGATGGCGACCGAGGTCCCCAGAGGACACCACCCACTGCAGCATCGCCTGGAACGCATCGTGATTGCGCTGCGCAGTCGAACGGGCATCGCGACCCGCAGCTTCATCCAGCACAGCTGCATCGACGTACTCACTACTGCCGGAAGGTGATTCAGGGTCATCCGGATTGTTCATGCCGGGTTTGGCCCACACCTCGGCGACGACATCCCACAGGGCGCGCGTTGCTGGCGTCAGCGTCGCCGACAGCCCCGACAGGTGATCGACGCCCTGCGGTCCGACCGACAGCCGTCGCCGCCGTTGTCGGTCGACATCGTCGAAATCGCCATCCGGATTCAGATACGCCAGCAGCCGAACACCCACCTTGCGCAACTGATCCGGCGCCAACGTCCGCGTGTACTCAGCCAACGCGGCTTCCACATGGGCGACCTCATCCGAATCGACGGCGACTGCCGTCGGGAGCTGCTTCATGACCTCGGCGATCACCCGGTATTGCTCGACCGAAGCCACGCCTTCGGACACCACGGCCGCCGTCGCAGGCCGATGCGGCGCCGCCGGCTCCCCAGCCAAATCCGTCAGCACCGCAAGATCTTCGGCCGCACGCACCAACGCGTAGCCGGCCGACCGATTCAACCGGAGCCGCTCGGCCAGCCACACTCCGGTCTTCTTGTTCTCGCGCGATGCGATCGAACGAACCCGCACCTCCGCCGCCAACTGTGCACGTACCGCGGTATCCCGCCGATAGCCACGCTCGACCGCATCAACGGCCTCGACCACCCGCTCATCAGACAACGGCGTCCAATCCGCCACCACCAACGCCCGCGAACACGCCTCACGAACCGCCAGCAGATCCGCCGGACCCAATTCCTGGATCCGGACAACCAACCCGGCGACCGATTCGCTCACACGTTCGATACTACCGACAAAACGGACATCGCGCCAGGCGGTAGGTCGCTCGAATTGGTTCGCCTGCAACGACTTGCACATTTATTCACCGATCGTTACATTAATGACTGTGGCGAGACCCAAGGACGAGGCGAAACGAGCAGAACTGCTCGACGGGGTGGTGGACTACATCGCGTCAGAAGGTTTGTCGCAGCTGTCATTACGGCCACTGGCCGACTACCTCGGCACGTCGGCGCGCATGCTGTTGCATTACTTCGGCTCCAAGGAACAACTACTGATAGAAGCGCTCACAGCGCTTCGGCCGGATGCGCATCGCGACTTTCCGGCCGACGGCGACTCCGCGCTGGCAGGTACCGCGCAATCGCGTGCCAGTCTCGGTGCGCTGCTTCAGGTGTTGGCCGCGGCCACGGTGCCCGGAAGCACGTTTGCGAACTACGCATTGGACGCGGTCCGCGTACCGATCGCGGACGTTGCGAGGGTGCTGCAAGAACGACACGAGCTGGCGATCGACGCCACAGTGGCCGCAACCCTGCTGGTTTCAGGCCTGCGCGGTCTGATTCTCGACCTGCTGATCACCGGCGACGAGCAGCGGGTGAACGCCGCCGCCGAACAGCTGGTCGCAACCATCATTCCCTCCGCCGAAAACCAAGACGCACAGGTCATTCACCCGAAGGAGCGCAAGCAGTGAACTCGCGCAAGAAGTTTGATGACGTTGTCGTCTCGGCGATGTCGGCGACGACCTCGATCGCGGATTCACTGGACGACACGTGGGAGCGGTTGCTAGCCGGCCAGTCCGGGATACGGATACTCCACGATCCGACTCTCGAAGAATTTGCGCTGCCGGTACGCATCGGCGGACAGTTGCTCACCCCACCGGCAACACTTCTCAGCCGCGTGGAGACTCGGCGCATGTCATACGTCGAGCAGTTGGCCGTCACGCTTTCTCGCCGCCTGTGGCGTGACGCGGGAGAACCGGATGTCGACAACTACCGACTGGGGGTCGTCATCGGCACCGGACTCGGCGGCGCCGACGCGTTGGTCGATGCGGTCGATACGATGCGCGCGAAGGGCTATCGAAAGATATCCCCTCTCGCCGTGCAAATGACGATGCCCAACGGACCAGCAGCGTGCGTAGGTGTCGAGCTCGGAGCGAAAGCCGGTGTCTCCGCACCCGTTTCTGCATGCGCATCAGGCGCAGAGGCCATCGCACACGCCTGGCGGATGATCGTCATGGACGAGGCCGACATCGTCGTCGCCGGCGGAGTAGAAGGACGGATCCACGCTGTCCCGATCGCAGCCTTCGCGATGATGCGCGCCCTGAGTACTCGCAACGATGATCCCGTGGCCGCGTCGCGCCCGTTCGAGAAAGACCGTGATGGTTTCGTATTCGGCGAGGCAGGTGCGCTCATGATCGTCGAACGTGAATCGCATGCCCGCGCACGAGGAGCGCAACCGATCGCACGACTCGTCGGCGCCGCAACAACTTCCGATGGCCACAGCCTCGTGCCACCGCATCCCGAAGGCGAAGGGGCTGCTCGCGCGATCACCGGTGCGCTTCATCGTGCACAGCTGGCACCAAGGGACGTCGACCACATCAACGCGCACGCAACGTCAACCGGCATCGGAGACCTCGCTGAAGCCAAGGCGATTCGCTGCGCGATTGGCACCCACGCATCGGTTTATGCACCGAAGTCAGCGCTCGGGCATTCTATCGGCGCGGCCGGTGCGCTCGAAGCCGTATTGACCGTCCGCACACTTGCCGATCAAGTCGTCCCGCCGACGTTGAACTACGAGCTGCCCGACCCCGGGATCGGCTATCTCGACATCGTCGATACGCGGCGCCATGGCCGTATCGATCACGCAGTCAGCAATTCGTTTGGCTTCGGCGGGCACAACGTCGCCCTCGCATTCTCGCGCTAAGTCCGAAGGCGCGCAGACAGCGTCGCTCTCGTTCGCTACGCGGGTAGCAACCCCCGGCGACGCAGCAGTGGCTCGATCCGTGGCTCGCGCCCGAGCATTTCCCGATGCGCCGCAATGGGATCGGTACTGTCGCCTCGCGACAGCACCGCATCGGCGAATCGCTGTCCACCGGCGCGGGTCAGTCCGCCCCCATCGAGGAACCACTGTTCGGTGTCGGCATCGAGAACCTCCGACCAGATGTACGAGTAGTACCCGGCCGAGTAGCCGCCACCGAAGATATGGTTGAAGTAAGTGCTCCGGTATCGCGGCGGGATCAGCTCGAGCCCCAGGCCCGCGTCCCGAAGTGCCTCCGCCTCAAAAGCTTCCACGTCGTTCACTGCATCAGCCTCGTCGGCGGTGAGTCGATGCCACGCCAGGTCCAGCACCGCTGCCGCGAGGTATTCCAGCGTCGAATGCGCCGAAACCTCTTTACCGGCGGCGCGGGCGGCGGCAGCCAACTCGGCCGGGATCGGCTCGCCGGTCCGGTGATGCACCGCATAGTTCGCCAGCACATCCGGGTGCAGCGCCCACATCTCGTTGACCTGCGACGGGAATTCGACGAAGTCGCGCGGCACCGACGTACCGGACTGCGAGGAATAGCGCACCTTCGACAACAACCCGTGTAGCGCATGGCCGAACTCGTGGAACAACGTGGTCAGCTCGTCGACGCTGAGCAGGCACGGCGCATCGCCGACCGGCTTGGTGACGTTGAGGACGTTGACGATCACGGGAGTGTCGCCCAACAGCGTCGACTGGTCGACGAAGTTGTTCATCCATGCGCCACCGCGTTTCGATGGTCTCGCGAAGTAATCGCCGAGATAGAGCCCGATCGCGGACCCGTGCTCGTCGAACACCTCCCAGACGCGCACGTCCGGGTGATAGGTCGGCAGATCGTGCCGCTCGGTGAACCGCAGCCGATACAGTCGGGCCGCCGCATAGAACACGCCCTTGGTCAGCACCGTGTCGAGCTCGCAGTAGTCGGCAAAGTCATCCAGATTCGTCTCCGAACCAGATTTCTGTTCCTGCGCAAGCCAATACGTGACATCGGCCGCATCCATGGGGTTGCCCGAAAGCGCGGTCAGCCGGGTGAGCTCACGTCCACCGGCCGCACTGGCCGCTGCGGTCAGACGACCGAGCAGCTCCGCGACCGAATCGACGCTCGGGGCGGTCTCCTCCTCGATGACATAGTGCGCGTGATCGCGGTAACCGAGCAGCTCCGCCCGACGCGCCCGCAGGCGGGCGATCTCCAGAACATGCGCACGCGTGTCGAACTCATTGCTGCGGGCGCCGCGTGTCGCCGCCGCGTCAAGTAATCTCTGCCGAATATCCTTGCGCTGCAATGATGCCAACGCGGACTGGCTGGTCGGCAGATCCAGCGGGAGCAGATAACCGGCGGAGTGACCCGCGGCCTCGGCGGCCGCCGCCGCTGCCGCAATCGAGGAATCCCCCAGCCCCTCAAGCTCTTCGGCATCGTCGACCAGGAGCGCCGCGGCATTGCTGTCGTCGAGCACCAATTGAGAGAACTCCGTGGTGAGTACCGCCAGGCGGGCGGAGATCTCGCGCATTTGGGTCTGACCGTCAGCGTCGAGCCGGGCGCCGCGTCGCACACTGCTGCGGTATCGCTTCTCCAGCAGCCGCCGCGCCGGTTCGTCCAGCGCGAGGTCGTCCCGGGCCGAATACACCGCCTCGACGCGGGCGAACAGATCCGGATGCAGCGCGATCATGTTCTCGTGCTCCGTAAGCAGCGACGCCACCTCGGTGGCGACCTGCTTGCGTATCGCGTTGGCGTCGGAGCCGATCAGGTTGAAGAAGACACCGGAGACGCGGGCCAGCTCGCGACCCGAACGTTCCAGTGCCTCAACAGTGTTGACGAACGTGGGCGCGACCCGATCGCCCGCGATCTGCTCGATCTCGGCCCGATGCGCAGCGATCGCCCGATCGAACGCGGGCCGGAAATCGGCATCGTCGAATGCAGGAAAGTCCGGCAGGCCATGCGGATGCGGACTGGGCGCCAACAACGCATCCACTCCGGTGACGCGACCGGCCGGCCTACCCGCTGCCGCGGACACGGCTACTTGCCCTTGGGCTTGTCGGAAGCGGCATCCGACGACAGCGCGGCGACGAACGCCTCCTGCGGAACGTCGACCCGACCGATCGTCTTCATGCGCTTCTTGCCTTCCTTCTGCTTCTCCAGCAGCTTGCGCTTACGGCTGATGTCACCGCCGTAGCACTTGGCGAGCACATCCTTGCGGATCGCCCGAATATTCTCGCGGGCAATGATTTTCGATCCGATAGCGGCCTGAACCGGCACCTCGAACTGCTGCCGCGGAATGAGTTCCTTGAGCTTGGTGCACATCTTGTTGCCGTAGGCGAACGCCGCGTCTTTGTGCACGATGGCACTGAACGCGTCCACCGCCTCGCCCTGCAACAGGACGTCGACCTTGACCAGCGAGGCCTCCTGCTCGCCGGCCTCCTCGTAGTCGAGGCTGGCGTAGCCGCGCGTGCGCGACTTCAGCGAATCGAAGAAGTCGAAGATGATCTCGGCCATCGGCAACGTGTAGCGCAGCTCGACGCGCGTTTCCGACAGGTAGTCCATGCCGCCGAGCTCGCCGCGACGCGACTGACACAGCTCCATGATGGTGCCGACGAACTCGCTGGGGGCAATGATCGTCGTCTTGGTGATCGGCTCGTAGATCTCGCGCAGCTTCCCGTCCGGCCAGTCTGAAGGGTTGGTGACGATCTGCTCCTTGCCGTCCTCGCCGACCACGCGGTAGACGACGTTGGGCGCGGTGGAGATCAGCTCCAGGCCGAACTCGCGTTGCAGGCGTTCGCGGGTTATCTCCATATGCAGCAAACCCAAGAAGCCGCAACGGAATCCGAACCCGAGCGCCACCGACGTCTCCGGCTCGTAGGTGAGCGCGGCATCGTTCAGCTGCAGCTTGTCGAGCGCATCGCGCAGATCCGGATAGTCGGAACCGTCCACCGGGTACAGGCCCGAGTAGACCATCGGCCGGGGCTCCTGATAGCCGGTGAGCGCCTCCGTCGCACCATGTCTCATGGTCGTGACGGTGTCACCGACCTTCGACTGACGGACGTCCTTCACTCCGGTGATGAGGTATCCCACCTCGCCGACGCCGAGGCCCTTCGACGCCTTCGGCTCCGGAGACACGATGCCGATCTCCAGCAACTCGTGCGTCGCCCCGGTGGACATCATCGAAATCTTTTCGCGGGGAACGAGTTTCCCGTCGACCACGCGGATGTAGGTAACGACGCCGCGGTAGGTGTCGTAGACCGAGTCGAAGATCATCGCCCGCGCGGGGGCATCCGGATCACCCACCGGCGCAGGTACTTTCGCGACGACCTTGTCCAGCAGCTCCCCGACTCCCTCTCCGGTCTTGCCGGATACTCGCAGGACATCGTCGGGATCGCCGCCGATGATGTGCGCGATCTCGGCGGCGTAGCGGTCCGGATCGGCGGCAGGAAGGTCGATCTTGTTGAGGACCGGAATGATCTCCAGATCGTTGTCCATCGCCAGATACAGGTTGGCCAGTGTCTGCGCCTCGATGCCCTGGGCAGCGTCGACCAGCAGTACGGCCCCCTCACAGGCCTCGAGCGCCCGGGACACCTCATAGGTGAAGTCGACGTGCCCTGGGGTGTCGATCATGTGCAGCACGTACTCGTCGCGGCCGTCGGGTCCGTCCACTGCCCAGGGCAGCCGCACATTCTGCGCCTTGATGGTGATGCCACGCTCACGCTCGATGTCCATGCGATCGAGGTACTGCGCGCGCATCGCACGCGCCTCGACCACCCCGGTGAGCTGCAGCATCCGGTCAGCCAGGGTCGATTTTCCGTGGTCGATGTGGGCGATGATGCAGAAGTTACGGATCCGGGCGGGATCGGTGAACGTCGTGTCAGCGAAGCTGGGAATTTCTCTCACTCCTTGCGGCGAATAGCAGCCACCAGTTTCTCATGAGAGCGTTAACGCATGGCAGCCGCTTCCAAGGCCGGGGTGACCAGTTGGCAGGAGACGCTCGACGGGGTCGACATCGTCGGTGCGCTGCATCGCCCTGACCGCGATCCGGTCGCCGCAGCGGTGATCACGCACGGGGCTGGCAGCAACTTCCAATCGAAGCTGCTCCGGGCCATCGCCGTCGACCTCTGCGAGCGCGGCGTGCTGGTGGGCCGCATCGATCTGCCGTATCGCCAGCGCCGTGAGAAGGGTCCACCGTCGCCGTCCAAATCCGGTGACGACCGCGCGGGGATCGTCGCAGCGTGCGCGGCGATGCGCGAGCTGGCCGGCGGCGTTCCGTTGATCGTGGGCGGCCAGTCGTACGGCGGGCGGCAGGCCTCGATGGTCGTCGCCGAGAATCCTGACGTCGCCGACGGGCTGCTGCTGACCGCGTACCCGCTGCATCCCCCGGGCAAACCGGAACGCCTGCGCACCGAGCATTTCCCCGACATCGCCCGCCCGACCGTGATCATCCACGGCAGCTCCGATTCGTTCGCCACCAGCGCCGAACTAGAGGACGCGGTGGCCGCCATCCCAGCGCCAGTACACATCGTGGAGATCACCGGGGTCGGTCACGAGCTCAATCCGGATAAGAAGCCGGTGGCCCAGCTGACCGGCGACGCGGTCGCGCAGTACCTGCTGTAGACACCTACCCTGACCGTATGGGTACTTGGGGAACCGTGTTCTCACTCGCGAAACAGCACGGTCCGAAGCTGTATCGCGAACTGCAGAAGTCAGGCGCCATCGACAAGGGCAAGGCTGCGCTGCAGCAACGATTGGGCTCCGGCGCACCGGCCGACAACGGATCCGGCCGGCCGATCACCGACACCTTTCGGGCCACCGCCGACCGTGCCCGCGCGATCGAGTACTCGCCACAGCTCGACGGCAAGGCCGACCCGGGCGAGATCGTCTGGACGTGGGTCGAGTTCGAGGAGCACAACGGCGAAGGAAAAGACCGCCCGGTCCTGGTCGTCGGCCGTGACGGCACGCATCTGCTGGGTCTGATGCTGTCGAGTCAGCAGCACCGCCGTGACGACGCCGACTGGGAGTCGATCGGATCCGGCACGTGGGACAGCGAGCACCGGGAGAGCTTCATCCGACTCGATCGCGTCCTGGACGTGCCGGAGGCCGGCATTCGCCGTGAAGGCGCGATCCTGAGCCGCGACCGATTCGATCGTGTCGCGGGTCGCCTTCGCTCCGAATACCACTGGAGCTAACGACTCTCCGCTGTCGCGTGCCTACACCGCGATACTGGGGCGGAATCTCGAATGCGATCACTCACGGACAGCACGGCTGATACCGTTTGAGTGAACTAGAACACGTTCTAGTTCCACATACTCAGGAGGCATTCATGACGACTTTCGAGCAGAACAACACCGAACTTGCGAGCAAGATCGGTCCCGTTGTCGAGGCGTACGTCGATCTGCTGTCCAATGGCACAGCCGAGCAGATCGCCGACCTGTACGCGCCGACGGCCACGGTCGAAGATCCGATCGGCGCGGAGATCCGCAACACCCGCGAGCAGCTCGTCGAGTTCTACAGCATCATCACCAACATGGACGAGCGCTCCGCGACACTCAAGTGGAAGAAGATCGCCGGCGACACTGCGGTCTTCGAGTTCACGCTCGTCACCGGCACCAACGGGATGCGTTTCGAGATCACTCCGGTCGACATCATGGTCTTCGACGCCGACGGCAAGGTCTCGTCGATGCGGGCTGTCTGGGCACCCGCCGACCTCAAGCAGCTCTAGCTGATAGCCCCTCAAACCGTCGCAATAGGAAACGACGGATGCCGCAGGCGTCTTCGTGGCCCGCTATCGCAACGGTTTGAGGGAACTTACGCCGTGCCCGGAACCGGGCACGCCTGGGCGGCCTCGGCGACGACGATCGGCTCATCCGGCACCGGTGGTCGCCGGCCGGCCTCCCAGTCAGCACCGGTGACGACGCCTTCGTCCACAAGCACTGCCCGCTCCGCGTCGGTGAAAACCCTTCCGCGGGTGAGGAACCGCATGCCCTCCGGTGTCTCGAGGCTGAATCCCGAGCCGCGCCCGGGAACCACGTCGAGAACCAGCTGCGTGTGACTCCACACCTCGAACTGCGAACCGGAGATCCACAGCGGCACCGCGTCATCGCCGTCCGGCAGCGATTCGGGCAGCTCGCCCGGTACCAGACGCAGATCCAGCAACCCCAGTAGCACATCGCGGTCGCCGACAATGAATTCGCCTGCGGGATAACACATCGGGGACGACCCGTCGCAGCAGCCACCGGACTGATGCATCATCAGCGCGCCGTGCATGCCGCGGAGGCGACGGAGTAGATCCATCGCCCCCGCGGTGGCCAATGCCCGGGCAGGAACCATCAGAAGAAGCCTTGCGCCTTCGGCGCGTAGGACACCAGCAGGTTCTTGGTCTGCTGATAGTGGTCGAGCATCATCTTGTGGTTCTCCCGGCCGATGCCCGACTGCTTGTAGCCACCGAACGCCGCATGCGCCGGATACTGGTGATAGGTGTTGGTCCAGACGCGACCGGCCTTGATGGCCCGGCCGGCCCGGTACGCGACGCCGCCATCACGTGACCAGACCCCGGCTCCCAGGCCGTACAGGGTGTCGTTGGCGATGGCGATCGCATCGTCGAAATCGTTGAACGACGTCACCGATACCACCGGGCCGAAGATCTCCTCCTGGAAGATCCGCATCTTGTTGTCCCCGGCGAACACGGTCGGCTGGATGTAGTAGCCACCCGATAGGTCGCCACCCAGGTCTGCCCGCTCGCCGCCGGTGATGATCTGTGCGCCTTCGGATTTGCCGATCTCGATGTACGAGAGGATCTTCTCGTACTGATCGTTCGAGGCCTGTGCGCCGATCATCGTCTCGGTATCGAGCGGGTCGCCCTGCCGGATGGCCTTCGTGCGGATCGCCGCGAGCGCAAGGAAGTCGTCGTAGATGTCGTGCTGGATCAGCGATCGCGACGGGCAGGTGCAGACCTCGCCCTGGTTCAGCGCGAACATGGCGAAGCCTTCCAGCGCCTTGTCCTGGTAATCATCGTTCGCCGCAAGGACATCCGAGAAGAAGATGTTCGGGCTCTTGCCGCCGAGCTCGAGGGTGACCGGGATCAGATTCTGCGACGCGTACTGCATGATCAGCCGCCCCGTCGTGGTCTCGCCGGTGAACGCGATCTTGGCGATGCGATTGCTCGACGCCAGCGGCTTGCCGGCCTCGGTTCCGAAGCCATTGACGATGTTGACCACGCCGGGCGGCAGCAGATCGCCGATGATGCTGAACAGGAACAGCACCGAGGCCGGCGTCTGCTCGGCAGGCTTGATGACCACCGCGTTACCGGCGGCCAGCGCCGGAGCCAGCTTCCACGTGGCCATCAGGATCGGAAAGTTCCACGGAATGATCTGTCCGACAACACCGAGCGGCTCATGGAAGTGATAAGCCACGGTCTGTGAATCGATCTCCGACAGCGAACCCTCCTGTGCGCGAATGGCTCCCGCGAAATACCGGAAGTGATCGACCGCCAGCGGGATATCGGCATTGAGGGTCTCCCGGATCGGCTTGCCGTTGTCCCACGACTCCGCGAGCGCGATCGCCTCCAGGTTCTCCTCGATACGGTCGGCGATCTTGTTGAGGATCACCGCACGTTCGGCCGCTGACGTCTCGCCCCACGCCGGGGCCGCCGAGTGTGCCGCATCCAGGGCCAGCTCGATGTCTTCGGCGGTGGACCGCGCCACCTCACAGAACGTTTCGCCGGTTACCGGGGTCGGATTCTCGAAATACTGTCCCTTTACCGGCGGCACCCATTCGCCGCCGATCCAGTTGTCGTATCGCGTTTGATAGGCCATAGCGGCCCCAGCGGTTCCCGGTCGGGCGTAAACGGTCATGTCGCACTCCTTCATGCCTCGACCCGGCCTGTGATCCGGGTCACTGAGCCCACGCTAGGAGCGACACCGTTGCATCAACGTTGCGGAGCAGACTGCAACTACGTCGCGGTGATCAGCCGCGGCCGAAACGCCGGTCCAGGAGCTCGATCCGCGCGCTCGCCTGCGCGTATCGAGCTCCGGCAGGATCCAACAACGAGCGATAGGCGGCCCAGCAGTCGCGGTCGTCGCGACCGTCGACTGCCATGGTCCACTCACGCATCAGATGCGGCTCCGCCGTTCGCAGCAGCGCGGCACGCATCGCCGTCCGCAGTTCTTCGCGGAGCTCGACGATTCCCGGAGCATTCGATTCCGGGAGCAGCGGCCCGCGATAGCGCCCCAGGGCACCGGCGGTATCGCCGCCATCCAAGGCTGCGCGCACGGTCGCGACGTCGGTACGCAGCGGGATCGCCAATCGGTACGGCCGCGAGGTGACCGCATCCGCGCCGAGCACTCGCCGCAATCGCGATACTTCGGCGCGGACCGTCACCGCGTCAAGATCGGCCTCGTCCAGCAGGACGGCGAGTCGATCAGCCGACAAGCCCTCCGGATTCTCCGACAGCAGGACCAACACCTCGGCATGCCGGCGTGAGAGTTGCACACGACGCCCGGCGTGGGTCAGCTCGGCCGGACCGCCCAGGACCGACAAAGTGCTGCCGGTCCGCACGTGCGAGCCCAACGCGGCGCCCGCGGCCTTGAGACTCAGGTGCGCCTCGGCGGCTGCGACCGTCGCCCGTACCAGGGATAACACCTCCGGGGCCGCCACCCGTGGCCCACCGGTGATATCGATGGCCCCGAGCATCGCCCCCGAGACGGGGTCATGCACCGGCGCGGCCGAGCAGCTCCAGTCCTGGACGACACGACTGAAATGTTCGGACGCGAAGATCTGCACGCAGTCGTCGACCACGAGGGCAGTCCCGGGAGCGTTGGTCCCGACCCGATCCTCACTCCAGTTCGCGCCCTCGGCGAAATTCATCAGTGCCGCTCGGTCTTTCGCCGCATGATCGCCCTCGACCCACAGCAGACGACCGTCGGCGTCACTGATCGCGACCAGCAGTCCGGTCTCGGCGATGTCGTCCAGAAGTAGACGTCGGACGATAGGCCGAACCACTGCCATCGGGTGCGAATTGCGGTATGAGCGGAGATCGGTGTCCGTCCACGAATCCGTGGCCTCCGAGTCGGGATCAACGCCGTTACGCAGACTTCGCTGCCAGGAATCGAGCACCACCGGTCGCACATCAGCGGTGCCGGTGCGGCCCTGCGCGACGAATGCCTCGTGCGCCGACTCCACGTCCCGGGCGACGCGCGACGCATCCATCCCCGGGCGCAACGCGACCCATGGATTCGCTGCTGCACTCGACGACACGGCACCCCTTTCGGCCGAACTCCACTGTAACGCCGATCACAGTGGCGCCGCCGGGGCGGCCCGCCGGTCAGGCCAGGCGGGTGATCTCCACGACGACGTCGAGGTCGGTCGCCCCGCCGCCGGTGTAGATGCCCTTGAGGGGCGACACGTCTGAATAGTCACGACCGAGACCGACCGAAACGTGGCGTTCGCCGATCGGGATATCGTTGGTCGGGTCGTATCCACTCCAGGCGCCGGTCCACGCCTCGATCCAGGCGTGACTCTCTCCCTCGACGGTCTCGCCGATCGGCGCGTCCGGATTGGAATGGAAGTAGCCGGATACGTATCTGGCCGGAATCCCCAAGCTGCGCAACAGAACCAACGTCAGATGCGCGTAGTCCTGACAGACCCCCTTGCGTTCTTTCCACGCGTCGACGGCCGAGGTGTGTACACCCGTGGTCCCCTGCACGTACTCGATCTCGTCGTGCACCCACCGGCAGACCTCACGCACCGCACCACGGGGAGTGAACCCTTTCGCCAGCTTGCGCCCGGTCGCGGCCAGGCTCCGATTGCGCGGCACATATTTGGTGAACGTGAGGTACTCGTCGAATCGGTCGGCAACGTACTCGCCGGGCAGATCCTCCCAATCGACGCGTTCGGCGTCATCCGGATACTCTTCCGGCTCGGTCTCCACCACCGAAGCGCCCGAAACTTCCAATTCCTCGTGGGGCGCATGGAGATCGAAGGCGGTGACGGCTGTCCCCCAGTAGTCGACGTAGCGGTACGACCGGGTCGCCGGCACCGTCTCGACGCGGTTCACGATCACGTTCTGTCGATGGTCGCTGCGCGGGGTCAGCCGCGCCTCGTTGTACGACGAGGTCACGGGCGCGTTGTAGGCGAACCCCGTCGAGTGCACCACCCGCAGTCGCATGGTCATAGCTCACCCTCTTCGATGATGTGCTCACGCGGATCAGAATCGCTGGCACTGACGCCGGCCCAGGAAACATATGGCGCGACATGGAAATACTGCTGAGTCACGGCTTCGGTGACATCTCGACAGGTGGCCTGCAGATCCAGCAACCGCTGCTGCAGTTCGTCGAGAAGCATTCCGGGAGGCATGAACTCGAGTCCGCTACGCGCCCGGCCCAGCAAGCGTTGCGCCTCGGCTCGCGCCCCGACCCGACTGATGTTGCGGCTGTCCAGCTCCTGCAGACAGAGCTCCGCGAGGGTGATCGCATGGAACACGGAGCGGGGAAACAACCTGTCCAGCAACATGAACTCAACAACACGGTTGGCATCGAGCGCGCCCCGATAGGTCCGTAGATAGGTGTCGTGCGCACCCGCCGAGCGCAGCACCGTCACCCACGCCGGCGAACTCGACCGGTCCCCCGCCCTGGACAACAGCATTCGCACCGTCATGTCGACCCGCTCGATCGATCGGCCCAGCAACAGGAACCGGTAGCCGTCATCGCGGCTCAGCGTCGCATCCGTGAGTCCGGCGAACATCGCCGACCGGTTCTTCACATACGAGAGGTACTCGTGCGGTCCCAGACGGCGCGCCGCCCGCTCGGCATCCGCGAGACCGTTGTACGTCGTGTTCAGGCACTCCCACATCTCACTGGACGTGACTTCCCTTGCACCGCGGGCATTTCCGCGTGCCTGAGCGATCGAGTCCGCGATCGAACCCGACCCTTCCACTCCGTACGCGACACGCTCGGTGAGCGACCGCACACCCAACTCCTCGTCGGCCCCGGGCTCGGCTATGCCGAGCACCTGCAACACCAGACGACAGGTGCGGTCGGGATCGACCGTCGCGTCCTCGAGCAACTGATGCACCGCGACATCCAGAATGCGGGCCGTGTCGTCGGCCCGCTCCACGTAGCGGCCGATCCAGAACAACGATTCCGCGTTGCGGGCCAACATCATCGGCGATCACCGCCTACCGTCGACCGCCCTTCGGGCTGCCCGGCCTCGGCGGCCCGCTGCTGTTGCTGCTGTTGCTGCTGGCTGGCGACGACTTCCGGCCCCTGGTCGGTGATGTTGCTGGTCGGTAGATCGCTGCTTCGCACGAGCTCATCGCCGGACAGTTCGCGTTCATCGTCGGAGCTGCGCGGCGCGAGCACCCAGGTGTCCTTCGACCCGCCGCCTTGACTGGAGTTGACGACCAACGAACCCTCGGGCAACGCCACGCGGGTAAGCCCGCCGGGCAGCACCCAGACGTTCTCGCCGTCATTGACCGCGAACGGCCGCAGGTCGACGTGCCGCGGGGCCAACCCGTCGCCGACCTTCGTCGGCACCGTGGACAACTGCACCACGGGCTGCGCGATCCAATCTCGAGGATGCGCTTTCACCTTACGCGCCAACGTATCTCGTTCTGCCTGAGTAGCGTCGGGCCCGAAGACGATTCCGTAGCCGCCCGATCCCTCGACGGGCTTGACGACCAACTCGTCGAGCCGGTCGAGCACCTCGTCGCGTTCTTCGGGAAGCCAGCAACGCAACGTTTCGACGTTGGCCAGCACCGGCTTCTCACCCAGGTAGTACTCGATGATCTGCGGCACGTAGGTATAGGTGAGCTTGTCGTCGCCGACCCCGTTGCCCACCGCACTGGAGATCACGACGTTGCCCGCCCGGGCGGCATTCAGCAGACCTGGCACCCCGAGCACCGAATCCGGCCGGAACTGCAAGGGATCCAAGAATTCGTCATCGATCCGGCGGTAGATGACATGCACGCGCTGCTCACCCTCGGTGGTGCGCATGTACACGTCGTTGTCGCGGCAGAACAGGTCACGGCCCTCGACCAGTTCGACGCCCATCTGCCGAGCCAGCAACGAGTGCTCGAAATAGGCGGAGTTCGCCACACCCGGTGTCAGCACCACGATCGTCGGATCCGCCTCGTTGAACGCCGACGCCGCACGCAATGCTCGCAGCAGATGAGTGGCGTAGTCGCCGACAGCGCGAACCCGGTGGGAGGAGAACAGATCCGGAAATACGCGGGCCATCGTCCGGCGATTCTCCATCACGTATGACACGCCGGACGGCGACCGCAGATTGTCCTCGAGCACACGGAAATCTCCGTGCTCGTCGCGAATCAGATCGATACCGGCGACGTGGATCCGCACACCGTTCGGCGGGGTGATGCCGGCCGCCTGCCGATGGAAATGCTGACACGAGGTGACCAGACGTTTCGGCACCACGCCGGCGCGCAGAATCTCCTGCTCGCTGTAGACGTCGGCGAGGAACATCTCCAGCGCCCGCACCCGCTGGGTGATGCCGCGCTCGAGCTTCGACCACTCGGTGGCGGAGATCACCCGCGGAACGACGTCGAGCGGAAACGGCCGCTCCTGACCGGACAGCGAGAACGTCACTCCCTGATCGATGAACGCCCGGCCCAACGCGTCGACCCGCGCCTGCAACTCCTCGTTGGCTGAGGGTGCCAGCGCCTTGTGAATACCGCGGTACGGTGCACGCACCTCGCCGCGGTCATCGAACATCTCGTCAAATGCATTGCTGTATTTGGTATTGCCGTAGCCGTCGAAGATCCCCCGCGCCGCACTCGCCGCCTTGCGCGCTTTCGTCGGCCGTGCGCGGGGCTTGGCCGATCCGGCGGATCGGCCCGAGGCGGTCGGGGTCGCGTTCATGACTATGAATCGTCCTACAGATCGTTGCCGCGGGCAGCGCCACGGTCGGATTCGTTACCGCGCGAGGCTGTTACCGGCGCAGTCGCTGCGCGGCACCGAGGATCCGCCGCGCGGGTCCGCGAGCGATCGCCTTGGCGCGCTGTGCGGCCGTCAGCTTGTCGTCCGGCAGATCCATGATCTTGAGCATGGCGGCCATCGCATCGAGCGCCTCGCTCATCACCTCCGAGTCGGCGATCGGCGCGGCCGGCGGTGTGTCGACAACCGGGGCGACTCGTAGATCGTCGAGACAACCGACGACGTCGTAGCCCCCGGCGACGACGTCGCCGATCATCTGTTCCGACCGCTCCGCTGCCCACGCGCGCCCGGACGGCGAAAGCTGCTGTCCCGCAGCACGTTCCGTCTCGAAGAGAATCGAGCCGATCAGGAACCGTTTGACGACCGCCTCGTAACGGCTCCACTCGATGTCCTCGGGCTGCAGCCGGGCATTGAGCCGGCGCAGCAGCTCCACCTGCACCGGCGTCAAGGCGGCGTTCGACGAATCCACCACCCGATCCAATTCGGCATCATCGATGCCCAGCACCGAGATGAATCGGGACCACAGGCTGTCGGCTCTCCCCGGCGGCGGCACGGCGACGACGTGAACCCGCTCGGGCGGCAGATCGGCGGCCCAGGTCCGCAGGATCCGCGGATAGTCCTGGAACTCCCAGAACGGCGGAGCGGACGGATCGTTCTCGCGAATTGCCGTGACGAAGTCGTCGAACGTGGCCCGGTACTGGTTCTTCACGTTCTCCTGCCACACGGACGGGATCTGCCGAGCGAGGTCGCGCACAGTGACGACGATGTGCACCGGGGCGAAGTCGAGATCGCTCAGCATCTGTGCGGCCTGTTCGGGCGTGGCGGTCGCCAGCAACTCATGCGAGACGATGCTCGGTCCCGACCAGCTACGCATCTGCCGAACCATCGCGGGCCACGCGTCGGCGTATGCCGGATCGACCCAGTCCAGGTAGCGGCCCGGCTGCAGATGCGCGGCGGCATGAAAATGATCACTGATCTCGCGGCCCGGATACAGCAGTCCGGTACGGCGCATCGCCACGTCTCGGTTGCGCCAGAGCCGATCCTGCAGATGCGTCGTACCGGTCTTGGGTAAACCCACGTGCAGATAGATGCGCTGCTGACGATTCTCGGTGGTCACGTCGGGTCACCCTAGTGACTGAGCCTGGCAACCTTCGAAGGTGCGGCAATGTGGACAGAATCCGACCAGATCGGAGCGACCGGCCTGCGGCACGGCCGCCGATTTTGGCGGGGACCGGGGCCGCTGGTAACCTGAACAGCTGGAAAGCACCGCTCCCAGCGCGTGCGATAGGCAGTTGCGCAAGCAACCACAAACCAGAACACCAGACAACGAGGTAACAGCGCGTGGCAAACATCAAGTCGCAGATGAAGCGGATCCGCACCAACGAAGTGCGTCGGCAGCGGAACCAGTCCGTGAAGTCGGCGCTGCGTACCGCCATCCGCAACTACCGCGAGGCCGTTGCCGCAGGTGAGAAGGACAAGGCCGGCGAGCTGCTCGTCACCACCAGCCGCAAGCTGGACAAGGCCGTCAGCAAGGGTGTCATCCACACCAACCAGGCCGCCAACAAGAAGTCGGCCATGGCACAGGCCTTCAACGAGCTCTGATCTTCCGGTAAGCCCTATCGGGCTCCCGAAAAACCCCGGCGACACCACGCGGTCACCGGGGTTTTTGCTGTCCGCTGCTCGGACCGAGCGCCTTATTGGCAGCTGGTGGACACCGGTCTGACCAGATAGACCACGCGATGCTCGACGTCGCCGGGAGGCCCGTCGATCTTCAATCCGTACCGCTCGGCGAGGTCCGCGAACAGTGCCCCTGACGAGTCGTCGTCGATCCGCTCCACGACACCGCGCACCTCAAGGTATCGATACGGCTGGTCAGGATCGTTGATGGAGACTGCGACCTCGGGATGCGCGGTCACATTCTTGTACTTCTGCCGGAGCGTCGTATTCGTGAAGCGAAGGTACTCACCGTCCCACGCGAACCACATCGGGTTCACCTGTGGCGTCCCGTCCGGTCGAATGGTGGCGAGATGGGCGTAGAGCGGCCGTTCCAGCAGGTCGCGATGAGTATCGGGGATGACGGTCATGGGGTCGCCTTCGTCGTTTGGGAGAGGGGCAAGGTCAGGCTGATGCCGGGCGGCTATTCGCGACCCGAGGAGATCCAGGTCGGGTCCGCAACAATGTTTCGGTTGCCCTGCACCAGGTCCGCCACCGTGTCCAGGACGGCAACGGCCGGGTCGTCCAGCACGAGATCGACGGCGGCCGCGTTCTCCGAGATCCGCGATACGGAACGGGTGCCCGGGATCGGGACCACCGGCAGGCCGGCACGACGCCCAGCTGCGTACAGCCAGGCAAGTGCGATCTGGGCGTTCGTCGCCTCGAAGCGCCGGGCAACCTCAGCCACCACGTCCAGGGCCTTCTGATTCGCGTCCCAGTTGTCGCCGATCCGGGAAGTCTTGCCCCGTATGTCGGCGGCTATCTGCTCGCGGGTCAGTGTCCCGGTGAGGAACCCACGGCCCAGCGGCGAGTAAGGAACGAACCCGACCCCGAGCTCCGCGCACGTCGGCACGACATGCGCCTCGACGTCCCGCGACCAGAGACTCCATTCGCTCTGCACCGCTGCGATCGGGTGAATTGCTTGTGCCGCAATGAGTTCAGCGGCCGTCACCTCCGACAGCCCCAGATGCCGCACCTTGCCCGCCGTGACCATCTCGGCCATCGCACCGACGGTCTCCTCCATGGGTACGTCGGGGTCGCGGCGGTGCATGTACCAGAGGTCGATGACATCGGTCTCCAGTCGCGCGAGCGACGCGTCGCAGGCCTGTCGCACGTAGTCGGCGTCGCCGCGGCTGCGTTTGGCATCCGATTCTGTGCCGACGGCAATGCGACCGGTGATGCCGAACTTGGTCGCCAGGGTCACCTCGTCCCGCCGATCGGCGAGCAGTCGGGCCACGAGACGCTCGTTGGTTCCCGCCGGTCCGTCGACGCCGGCGGGCGGTTCGCCGTAGACGTCGGCGGTGTCGATGAAGGTGATGCCCGCATCGACAGCGGCGTTCAGCACCGACAGCGCCGCGGCGTCGTCTGTCCCGCCGTAGACGTGGGTGAGGGCCATACCGCCGAAGCCGAGGGCGGAGGTCTCCAGGCTGTCGCCGAGGAGGGTGGTGTGCATTGGGGTGTACTCCTGTCAGTCGGTCTCGCCGATAAGGCGCTGCTGTGCCAGTTCGTCCGGGTCGGTGATCAATTGTTCGGAACAGTCGAGGCCGGCGTCGATCAGTCGCCGGTAGTGGGCGATCTTGTCGTCGACCGCGCCGAGGTCGTCAATCAGCTCCCTGATGCGCGACTCGATCTCCTCGCGGTGGTCCTCGAGGAGACGCATTCGCCGGCCGTGCGTTCGTGCGCCCTGGCCGACCATCGTCACGAAATCACGCATGTGCGCCACCGACATTCCGGTGCGGCGGAGTCTGACGAGCAGATCGATCATCCGGACCGTCGCGTCGTCGTAGCGACGGACGCCTGCGGCGGTCCGCGGGACTGCGGGGATGAGACCTTCGGACTCGTACCAGCGGAGCGTGTCGCGAGTGAGCCCGGTGCGGGCGGAGACGTCGGCGATACTCAGATCATTGGGCATGCGGCAACCGTATGGCCTGGAGTGCACTCGAGGTCAAGGCCCGTCGGCGTCGCGGGAGCGATCGCGCTGATGTCCCGCTCGTCGTCGACGACGAACGGGCTATTGCCGACGCGAGCGTGAGGGACGCAGATCGGCGACCGCGCCGACGGCGTGCTGCAGGCTGTAGTCGGCGTCGGCGGCCTGCCCCTTCACGTCACCGTTCAACGTGGCCACCACAGCCATCGCCTTGGCGACGGATTCCGAATCCCAGGCCCGCGCCTGACGCAGCGCCTCCTGCGCCCGTCGCGGCGGCATACCGAGTTCCGAGGCAGCGTCGTATTGATTCATCCGCCCGAGCCCACGGGCCCGGGCGATCCGGTGCACCGCCTCGGCCAGCGCATCGGCGATCAACACATGCGGGACGCCGCCGTGCTCGGCCCAGCGCAACGCCTCGAGCGCACCGGCCCGATCGCCCAGCACCGCCTTGTCGGCGATCTCGAATCCCTTTACCTCGGCGCGGCCGGAGTAATAGCGGGTGACCGCGGCCAGATCGACCTTGCCGCCGGTATCGGCACACAGCTGGCTGACGGCCGAGGCCAACTCCCGCAGATCGCTGCCCACCGAATCCATCAACTGCTCGATGACATCTGCGTTCGTCTTGACCTTGTTGCGCGCGAACTCGGCCTTCACGAAATCCCCACGTTCGTTAGGCCATTTGACCGCCGGGCACTGATGCACCTGCGCACCGGCTTTGGTGATGGCACCGACCATCGCCTTTGTGCGTCCGCCACCCGAATGCACGACGATCAGCGTGATGCCCTCGGGCGGATCCTGCGCCACGTCGGTGACGAGTTGAGCGGGCTCCTTGCCGGCCGCGTCCGCCGCCTCGATGACCACGATGCGGTCCTCGGCGAAGAGCGACGGACTCAGCATCTCGGCGAGTTCGTTGGCGGTGGCGTCACCGGCCCGCAGGATCGCGACCGGGACATCATCCGATCCAGCCGCTGCGCGGGCTTCGGAGACGATCTGCGACCGGGTGCGTTCGATGAGGAAGGCCTCTTCACCGACGATCAGATGAACCCTCGACTGTGCCGCCATGGCGCCCATCGTGCCAGATTCCGGGATGGCCCTGAACGTGCGGCGCTCGGCGCCGGGCCCGCACGGCTAGCGCGACGACGGCAGCTGTTGTGAGGATGGCGGCGATGACCACGAGCGATCCGATGGCACCGTCCGGAACCTGCACCGTTGCGCCGGGTGCCTGCGCCAGTGCCTGCGCGACGTGAACCAGCCACCACACCGCCGGTCCGGTGAATCGCACCAACAACTCCGCGGCCGGCGGCACTGCCGGCGATAGCATTGCGGCCGTGGTACCCAGCAGGGTGATCGACGGAATAGTCAGCGCCACAGCGATATTGGCGACCATCCCGACAATGCTCACCGTTCCCGAATACAGGGCGACAAGCGGAGCGGTGACGACCTGTGCGACTGCCGACACCGCCAACAGTTCCGCCAGCGGTCGGGCAACGCCCCACTGCCACAGCCGATCCCGCACCATCGATCCGAACACGATCAGACCGGCCGTGGCCGCGACCGACAACGCGAATCCGGGATCGACCGCAAGCGCGGGCGATATCGTCAGCAACACCAGGATCGCAGTGGCTAATGCCGGCACGGCCGCTGATCGTCGGCTTGACGCGATCGCGATGAGACCGACCGCGCCCATCACCGCCGCCCGCACCACACTCGGCGACGGGCGCACCAGGATCACGAATCCGACGATCACGCACGCGGTAATTGCGGCCGCGACCCGTGGGCGCGCCCCGCACGCGCGGACGAGCCAGAGCACCGCCCCGGCCACAAGCGTGAAATTGCTGCCGGAGACAGCCGTTAAGTGCGAAAGCGATGTCGTCCGGAAATCCTTGACCAACTGCGGATCCTGGGCCGACATGTCGCCGAGCACTAGGCCCGGCAGCAGCCCCGACTGCGGCGACGGCAGTGCCATCGCGGCGACTTTGCGGAACTCGGCCCGCACATGAGTCGCGAGCCGTTGATACCAAGGCGGGCCGCGCACGTGCCGAGGTTCGCCGCGAGCGGTCAGCGTTGCCACGGTGAGCCCGCGCGTCGGCGGACGGACCATCACATCGGCGCGCAGACTCTGTCCGGGTATCGCGTCAGCCCAACCGCGTGCCGGCGCGAACACCACGGCCTCCACCCCGCCGATCAGTCCCCCGACGCGAACCGGGACCCAGACTCGCGATCCCGAACCGCCGACCGCACGCGGATCATCGCGAACAGTCACCACGACCGAGCGTTCACCGGCAGCGCCATACAGTGCGTGTCGATGAATGTGATACTGCCGCAAGGTGATCGTGGCCGCGAAACCGCCCACCACCACGGCCGCTGCCGTCGCCGGCACCACCCAGCCGACCGGGCCGCGGCGCCACCACCACCAGCCACCGACGAGCCCGGCCGTCAGGAGAAGGCCGGTGGTCGTCGCCGACAATGCGATCGGGGCAACGATGCCGATCGCCGTGACCAGCCACGCTCCGGCGGCCGCCGGGACCAGTCGCACATCATGATCAGATCCGTGGTGGGCCACAGTTCACACCACGACCAGATCACGCAGCTTCGCCAGCCGCGACGGTCCGATCCCGTCCACCTCGCCCAGTTGGTCGACGCTGGTGAACTTCCCGTGCTGTGTCCGCCAGGCGATGATGGCCTTGGCGGTCACCGGACCGACGCCGGGCAGGGCGTCGAGCGCGGGCTCGTCGGCGGTGTTGAGATTCACCTTCGCCCCGGCGGCTGCACCTCCGCCTCCACCACCAGCGCCCGACGCCGGTGCGGAACCGGGTTGTGCGGCAACGGGTCCGGCGGCTCCGCCACCGCTTGGGCCGACCACGGCACTCTTGATGCGTGGACCGGACACCGGATCGGCGAACCCGATCAGTATCTGATCACCGTCGTGCAGCAGCTGCGCCTGATTGATGCTCACCACATCCGCACCCGGACGGGGTCCGCCCGCAGTGTTGAGCGCGTCGGCGACACGCGACTGCGGCGGCAGCCGGACCAGCCCCGGACGATTCACCAGGCCCACCACACTCACCACCAACTCCGCTGGCGGTGTTGATGTTTCGGGCGCGCTCGACACCGCCCGGCCAGCCGTGGAGGGGAACGCCACTCGAGGGGTATCCGCCTCGCCTGCCCCCGAAAACACCGAGAACGCAGTGAATCCGACGGCTACGACGGCAACAGCGATCAGCGCCAGAGCTGCGGGCGGCGCGGTCCGCCACCGGCCGAGGCGCGGTCGATCGGACTCGTCGACATCCACATCATCCGCGTCAGCTCTGGACGCGGCCGGAGTATCCAGCCAGGCCGGCGTCGTGCCCACGTCCCAAGACGGCACACTCCCGGAATCACGCTCAGGCGCAATGTCATTCGCAGGCCGTGACGGTGCGGGACCGATTCTCGAGAGATCGGCCGATACGTGTCCTCTCCCCATGCCGCCACGCTAGTGGCCCTATGCGCACAACCCACCCTGCCGACAGCCATCTGTGGATGGTCAGGAGCACTGTGGATAAACCACGTTCTCCCAGGAGAATTCGCGGGTCAGTCGCGCAGAGTATCGCCGATGGCGGAAACGACGTGACTAACCGGCACGTTGGTGGAATTGTCGGAGTATGAGGATCGCACCATCCAGCAACAGCACCCCCGCCGAGTGGCTTATCAACGGGGATCGCCGCTGGTACGACAAGACTGACGGGCCACTGGGATACGAGCGCTACGCACAGTTGCGATTCATCCCGGGCCCACCTCGTCCCCTCACTGAGCTGTGGCTACTCGCCGTCGCCGTCGAGCGGCTCGCCCGCCACACCGCTACGCCTGACCAGCTCTACTTTCTTATCTGGGACGGCTGGCCCGACCGGGACACCTACCAGAATTCGGGGGCCGCCCGAATCGATCTGATGGAGAACTCGCCGTACCCGCTACGCTCCTACTACCTGTTCGAGGGCGACTCGGACCTGTTCGCGTGGGAGGACTACAGCAGTCCGCCCGCGACGCCGCGGCACGCACTCCCCGACCCAGCGTTCATCTGGCCAGCAGACCACTCCTGGTGCATTGCCGATGACGTCGATCCGGACTTCGCGACCATCGGCGGCAGCGCGGTCGCAATCAGCGACCTGCTGGCAGACCCCCGAATCGACACCGAAGTCTTCGACGGTCCTCGATAAGGCCTGTCCCGAAAGGGAATTCAGCAAGTCAGAGGACTGAAGTGTCGATTCCGACGAGGGACGTGCACAGCGCGATCGCGACCGCGCCACTACCGACGTGCGATCCCAGCACCGGACCCATGTCAGCCCGGATGAGTGCGTCGATCTTCGGCAGTCTCGATGAAAGCTCTTCTGCCACTTGCTCAGTCAGTTCGGGAGCAAAGTTGTCGAGCACGCCCACGGAGACCGGACCCGATCCAGCCGCGTCGACCGCGATATCGATCATCTTCGCGACCGCGCGCGTCATCGTGCGCTGCTTCTCGGTCAAAGTCAGTGTGCCGTCGACGATCTGCAGCACCGGTTTGATCGACAACGCCGAGCCGAGGAGCTTGGTGGTGGCGCTGATCCGGCCGCTGTGCCGCAGATTGTCGAGCTGCTGAACGCAGACAACGCATTCCGTTGTCGATGTGGCGCGGATCGCGGCCTCGTACACGCGGTCCCGATCGGCGCCGTCGCCGGCGGCCTGTGCAGCGGCCAGGGCGGCGAATCCGATCCCGAGTCCTACCGACCGCGAATCGACTATCCGGATCTTCGGCCCCAGTTTGTCCGCAACGAGACGTCCCGCACTCCAGGTCCCCGACAGCCGCCGGGAGAGGTGCACCGCGACGACGCCGTCGCCATCGCTGTCCTCGAGTGCCTGGCTGTACACCTCTTCGAGGTCGGCCGGGATCGCTCCGGACGTGGTGGTGTCGGGATGGTCGATGACGTCCTGGCCGATGTCATCGATGCCCTCGCGCAGATCGCCGTCCGCGCCGAGCACATGCATCGGCACCTCACGGATCCGATACCGCTCGCGCAGCGCGGCAGGAATCCGCGCGGCGGAGTCGGTCACGACGATGACGGTCACGGGTACACGCTAGTCGGTGGCTGCGGGCGTGTCGGCTGCGGCTTCCGGGACAGGTGTGCCCAATTCCTCGATCTTCGCCGCCACCAGTTCCGCGACGGCTTTGTGCATGTCGAAGCCCCAATGGATGCCGTCCGGGTTGTGTCCCGGCTGCTGGAAATTGATGATGCTGGGCGGTGTGAAATCAACGGTCGGCAATCCTGCGGTCGCCGCCCAATCGATGATCGCACCACGAGTGCGCGCGTATCCCGGATGGGCGTGCCCGTAGTAGGGGCTGTCGTGGGTCGGCGGCAGACAGACGATCAGCTGCAGATCCGGCCGCAGATGCTCAAGCGCCCCACGGATGCGCTCGTAGTACTCGATCATCACGCGCGGCGGCACCGCCATCGGCCAGCCCAACGGCGACAGCCGCGGCTGCAACCAGCCGTAGCCATCACGAATCCCGGCCCGCAACCAATCGGGCCGCAGATAGCGAATGCCCTCGCGCAATGCCGTCGGCAACGGCGACGGCAACGAATCCATGCCGCCGAACGCCAGCACGACCACGCTCGCCTTGGGAATCACCGCCCACACCCGCGGATCCTGGGTCATCGCCCACCACACGTCGCGGCTGGTCCAGCCGATCCGCGCGACCAACTCCACCGGCACGCCGAGCTGTGCGCCAACCAGATTCGGCCAGATCCGCGGATCGTCGGCGGGCAGGCCGCCCTTCGGACCGTAATAGGACAGCGAGTCGGCCAATACGACGATCGTGTCCTGCTCTGTCGCCGGGTCGGCGGAGCCGGTTTTCTTAATGTCCGACTCGGCGGAGCCGGTTTTCTTAATGTCACCGTTCATTTGCTGTCAAACCCTAGCGATAGGGTCGACACGTGCGTTCATCTCCCGATGGTTCCGACCAAGCCGAGTCAGTTCGCGCCGCGCGGAGCGTCGGCAAGATGCTGGCGCACACGGACCGGCAGGACTCGGTGGTCAAGGCGGCGCAGGCGCTACGTAGGCATGTCCCCGGCGGGGATCCCACCTCACTGAGCAGGCGAGACCTGCGCGGCAGCGATCGGATCGCCGGGCTCATCGAACAGGTACGCGCCGAGCACCCCAGCGCCGTTCGCGAGCTCGGCCTGGCCGCCGTACAGGTGTGGCAGTCGATCGCCCCTCGTCGACGCAGCACTGATGTCGACACCGGCCCGGTCACGATCCTGTTCACCGATCTGGTGGGTTTCTCCACCTGGGCGCTGCGCGTCGGCGACGACAAGGTTCTCGAGCTGCTTCGCGCCGTCGACAAGGCGAGCGAAGAGATCATCGCCGGTCGCGGCGGGCGAGTGGTGAAGTCGCTCGGTGATGGATTGATGGCGGTCTTCAGCGATCCGGCCGAGGCGATCTGGGCGGCGCACGAGACGGCGGCCGCGATCAGTGCGATCACCATCGACGGTTACCGCCCGCAACTGCGGTGCGGACTTCATACCGGGACGCCACGTCAGGTCGGCGAGGACTATCTCGGCGTCGACGTGAACATCGCGGCGCGGATCTCCGCGGCCGCGGGCGCGGGCGAAGTCCTGGCATCGGCCGCCACCCTCGACGGGGCGGACGAATCGCGATTCACCAAGCGGAACAAGCGCTTCCGCGCCAAAGGCGCACCGAAGGGCCTGGTCGTCTATTCAGTCCTGCCGCGGTACGACAGCTAGGGCGTGTCTCCTAATAGGCGTGTCCAGCGGAGGCATGCCTGTAGGACCACGGCGGCTCGGTAGGTGATGGCGAGTTTGTCGTAGCGGGTGGCCAGGGCGCGCCACTGCTTGGTGTCGTTGA